>WBZR01000050.1_pt1 | contig 195391 bp, 167 predicted proteins | sample 5204231 | NCBI WGS metagenome assembly WBZR01 (sample SAMN12412403, study PRJNA552823) | activated sludge metagenome | isolation source: activated sludge from anammox sidestream of wastewater treatment plant... | place: USA: Virginia | collected 2017-08
ATACACTTGCCGTTTGCCCCGTGTTTACCAATGTAGCTGTATTGGTACAAATATTTACAACGCATGGCCCAACTAAATGAATAGTAGCCTTTACTTTATTTGGACACATTAAGAATATTAATGTCAAAATAAAAAACAGATTAACTCTTATTATAATTGTTTGTTTTTTAAATTTTTTATTAGAATAACTTTTTGCACAAGGCAGCAAAACTTACTTAAAAAGCAGAATAAAAAGTCAAACACTTGGTGGAGTATCTATCATTTTCATATAGCCTCCGGTTTTAAAGTTTCATCAAAATAAAACAATAAAAACAACATCCAGGCAAAAGTTAATAAATATTTTTGAGGGGTTCCCATTTCATGCCGCAAAATGACGGCATCAAATGGTCGCGTTTTCCGCTCCTATCTTTTTTATTTCTCGTTCCTCAAAATAAAAAAGGACAACAGCTGCACCCGCTAACGAAAATTTATTTTCCAATTAAACATTTTTCAAAAAAATAAACGCCTTGATAAAAAATCAAAGCGTTTATTTTTAATCAAACTTTTCGTTTTTTAATTCCAGGGAGCCTCTAAAAACCTCGTGCAAAAATTCACATTTAATATTTTCAGTTGACTCAATTGGATTTTAAATTTACAGAAGGAAAAGGGAAAAAGCACAAACTCTTTTTGATGAACAATTCCGGCAGGGAAAAAAATAATTGTAAAGGACCCTTTGGAACTTCTCAGTTCAAAGGTCAATTGGGAGCAATTTCGACCGATTCTTGATTCAGCTTTCCCTGTAATCGATCATAGTACAGGTGGATGACCATCTTTTGACCGATTGATGATGTTTAAACTTCTGGTGCTTGCGGAGTATTATGGATTAAGTGATGATCAGATCGAATTTCAACTTCTTGATCGGCTTTCGTTCCAGCGATTCATAGGCCAGGGTTTACAGGACATTGTCCCCGATGCAAAAACAATCTGGCTCTATCGTCAAACACTCACAGATGCTGGTGTTATCGTTCAGATTTTCGAGACTTTAAAACGTCAGCTGAGTCGGTACGGTTTGATAGCAAAAAAAGAAACAATGATCGATGCCTGTTTTGTAAAAGTTCCAGTACAACGCAACACACCTGATGAAAATGATGAAATTAAAAATGGAGGCGTTCCGGATTGGGATGAAAATAAAATACGGCAGAAAGACATCGGTGCAGAGTTGAACATATATTCGGGTGGCTCAAACAAAAAGGCGAACCACTAATCAGAGCGATAGGAATAAAAAGAATTACGGCAAGAGTCACTCTACGAATAATCGGATACAATTTATCAAGAGCAGTACATTTGATAACAACTCAAAAGAAGAAATTACAAATGATCTGAGTGAACAAATTGCAAATCCGCTCACATAGTTGATCAAAAAAAGAGGATCAGCTAAATAAAATAATCATGCTAAATTAAAAATGGGAAGTCAGACGTAATGCCTTGGTCTTTAAAGAAGGTTTTCAGAGGTTCCCTTTTATTCGTATTCCTATTATTACAAATAGTTGATATTCATTTTTATTATTTCTCTCAGAATTCAGTGTTTGCAATTTGAGTAATATTTATATTTCAATTACTTTGTTCAAGTCTTAAATAATATAGTAAAAGACCGAGGCGGGTAATCCCGGCTGATTTTTATAACGTTCTGTAAGTCTTCTGCTGAAGAGAAAGTATCAACAGCTGTTTCTTCTTTACCGGATTCTATCCTTCATGCACCGCATCGGCAATTCTGAAAATGGAGCTCTTGTTTTTTTCAATTGCATTTCCTGCTACAATGATATCTGCACCTGCACGAACTGCTTTTTTGGCTTTGGCTGCTGAATCAATTCCACCCCCGACAATCAGTGGAATGTTGATCAACTGCTTAACTGATTTTATCATTTCAGCACTTACCGGATGAATGGCTCCGCTGCCGGCATCCATAAAAATGAGTTTCAATCCAAGCATCTGCCCTGCCAATGCAGTATGTGCTGCCAGATCCGGTTTGTTTCCGGGTAAGGGCATGGTTCCGCTGATGTACTGAACAGACGTAAGCTTACCGCTCTCGATAACCATGTAGCCGGTAGGGATAACTTCAATCTTCAGGCTTCTCAGTACAGGGGCTGCAGTTACATGCTTGCCAATAAGCAAATCGGCATTGCGGCCTGAGATAAGAGAAAGAAACAGAATAGCATCAGCTGCTTTGTCAATCTGCATGGTGCTTCCCGGGAAGATGATCAGCGGAATAGAACAGGATTCCCGGATTGTTTTAACACAGGCTCCGAAACAGTCTTTTGAAATAAAACTACCCCCGATAAAAATAAAATCAGTACCTGATTTTACAGCATAAGCACAGAGCCGGCCCAATTGCTTTTCTGAGGGTTTATCAGGATCAATCAATAGAGCAAACTGTTTGTTTCCAGATTTAACTGAATCCTTGATCGTATGGTAAACCATCCGCTGCATCACGGCAGCAAAGTTGAACAATTTCAAGGAATGATTGCCTTACAAGTCAGACTTCCTAATTCGGTTAAAACCTGTATTTTCGCTCAATCTTTTTATTGAATATCATTACTCACTAAAACCAGCACTTAATGAAAAAAGCACTTATCCGTTTGTTGGCAATTGCCTTACTGCTGACAACATCAAATCTTGTTTGGGGTCAGGCAGGAAAGAAGAAACCGTTGCCGGCACCTAAGAAAATAACCTCACTCGAAGGAATAACCGAATACCGGCTTGACAACGGGTTGACCGTACTGCTGTTTCCTGATCCGTCCAAGTCAACAATTACAGTCAACATCACCTATCTGGTAGGTTCACGCCATGAGGGATATGGTGAATCTGGAATGGCCCACCTGCTTGAACACATGGTCTTTAAAGGAACACCCAAACATCCCAACATTCCCCAGGAACTGACTGCTCACGGAGCGCGACCAAACGGAACGACATGGTATGACAGGACGAACTACTTTGAAACTTTCTCTGCAACAGACGAAAACCTTCGCTGGGCATTGGATTTGGAAAGCGACCGAATGGTTAATTCGTTCATTGCCAAAAAAGATCTTGAAAGTGAATTTTCGGTTGTGAGAAATGAGTTCGAATCCGGTGAAAATGACCCTTCAGGAGTCTTGATGGAAAGGGTTCTTTCAACCGCTTACCTATGGCACAACTACGGCAAATCAACCATTGGTTCAAAAGAAGATATTGAATTGGTACCGATTGAGAACCTGCAGGCTTTTTATAAGAAATTTTATCAGCCTGACAATGCTGTTCTGACCATTGCCGGAAAATTTGATGAACAAAAAACGCTGGCTTTGGTCAATGAATATTTTGGCCCCATCCCGCGTCCGGCACGGGTTCTTCAGCCAACCTATACAGTTGAGCCAACTCAGGACGGTGAACGCCAGGTTATTCTGAATCGTGTCGGAGACATCCAGGTTGTTGCTGCCGGCTATCACATTCCCGCAGGTGCTCATCCTGATTTCCCGGCATTGTCTGTACTCACTGATGTGTTAATTAATGAACCTTCCGGCAGGCTCTATAAAGCCTTAGTTGAAACCAAGATGGCCAGTAGCGTTGACGGATTTGCCTTTGGACTTCACGATCCGGGATATATCTATTTTTCTGCTGAAGTTCTGAAAGATAAATCCATTGAGGAAGTCAAAAAGACCATGCTTGGACTTTTGGATAATTTGAAAAACAATCCTATTACCAAAGAGGAAACGGATAGAGCAAAAAATAAAAACCTGAAAGATTTTGAACAAACCTATCAGAACAGTGACCGGGTAGGTCTTACCTTGTCTAATTACATTTCGAAAGGTGATTGGAGATTGTGGTTTTACTACCGCGATCAGCTTGAAAAAGTTACTGCTGATGATGTTAACCGGGTTGTTAACAATTACCTGAAACCTTCAAACCGTACCATCGGAATTTTTATTCCGGATGCAACTCCCGACAGGGCAGTGATTCCGCCAACTCCTGATCTGGCTGAAATGTTGAAAAATTACAAAGGCAAAGAAGCACTGGCACATGCTGAAGAGTTTGATCCTTCCCCGTTAAGCATCCAGTCAAAAGTCATTAATGGTGACATTGCAGGCGGTGCCAAATACACATTCCTGCCAAAATCAACCCGTGGCAATTCCGTCTCTTTGAGTATATCATTAAGAGTGGGAAGCGAACAATCGCTCAGCGGCAAATCAACGGTTGCTGATTTTGCTGCAGGTATGCTTAAGAGAGGTTCCAAAAACCTAACCTTCCAGCAAATCAACGATTCACTGGATGCTTTAAAAGCATCTGTGGGCATTTCACAAAATGATCAGGTTATTCATGTATCGGTTCAGTCAACCAAAGAAAACCTGGTTCCCACGCTTAATATTGTATATGAAATCCTTCGCGAACCAGTATTCCCGGCTGCTGAATTTGACAAACTGAAAGATGAAGAACTGGCAGCAATTGACCAACAGCGCAACGAACCTCAGACCCTTGCCTTTGTCACTTTCCAGAAAATATTGAGGCCTTATCCGAAAACGCATTTTCTCTATACCATGTCTTTCGATGAACAGGCAGATGCCATCAAAGCATTGAAGATTGAAGAAGTTAAGAAGTTCTATACCGATTATTTTAACTCAGCACATGCTACAGTAGCCGTTGTTGGTGATTTTGACTCAGAATCTGTCAAGACTGAACTGAACCGAATCCTGGGTAACTGGACTTCAACTGTGGGCTATACCCGTGTACCGGCTCAGTATTTCAACCCGGCTGCTGAATCTCAGAAAATCAATACTCCTGATAAAGCAAATGCCATGTTGGTTGCCGGAATGAATCTGAAACTTTCTGAGAACGATCCGGATTATCCTGCTCTTACAATTGGTAATTATATTCTGGGCGGAGGGTTTCTGAACTCAAGGCTGGCTGTGAGAATACGCCAAAAAGAAGGAATCAGTTATGGAGTAGGTTCCTTTATCCAGGCAAACCCGATTGATGAGTCAGGTATTTTTGGAACCTATGCCATCTATAATCCGGATAATTCGGACAAACTGGTTGCTGCTTACAAAGATGAACTGGATAAAATGATTAAAAACGGTTTTACAGAAAATGAATTAAAAGATGCCGTGAAAGGTTATCTGCAAAGTAAGAACGTAAGCCGTTCGCAGGATAAAGAACTGGTTGGCAAACTGAACAGTAACTTATTCCTGGGGAGGACCATGCAATGGGATGCTGACTTTGAAAATAAAATTTCAGCACTCACAGTTGCTCAGGTATCTGATGTTATGAAAAAATGGATTCAGCCTGAAAAAATTTCAATTATCCAGGCAGGCGATTTTGAACGTAAAAAACCCTGATTGGCGGTAGTGAAACTCAACAGGGCGCATTGATTCTGCGCCCTGTCTTGTTTTATACCTTAGCCATTTCATTTTCCGCAAAAGCATCCGAATCCGCTGATGATTACCCTGCCCAGGCACCTGCTGTTCACTCTGTTTGTAGTGATGGTTCATACCGTACTTTTCATTTATGCTGTAAACAAAAACCAATACATGCTCAACCCCGATTCCAGCGAATACCTGAATCAACGGGATAACCTGCTCCGGCACGGCAGTGTGTATCAGGGCAATCCCGAGGAGCCTCACCGGTGGTATCTGGAAACCAGGAGACCACCTCTCACCGGATTGATTCTGGCAGCCATCCGCTTGGTTTCAGCATCACCGGTTGCGATTCTCCTAATTCAAAACCTGCTTAGCATTGCTGTGATTTTATGGGCAGTTAAATTAAGTCTTAGCATTTACCCTGAAGTTAACATCAAATGGTTTTACCTGCCGGTACTCTTCTTTCCTACCCAGCTGATTTACTCTAATTTGATCATGGCAGAAGTGTTTTTTCAGGTAGCAATCTTCTCTGGGTTTTATTTCTTGCTTCAGCCTGCCAAGGGACAAAGATTATTCCTTTTTTTTCTGTTTCTGACCCTGGCAGCTTTTATCAAGCCGGTTTTATGGCTTATATGGATTCCGTTATTAGCAGCCATGATTTATTTCCGGAAAAAATCAGGAATGAATTTAAAACATTTTTCAGGCCCTGCTTTTTGCCTGACAGCGGTTCTGCTTTTTTCTTTCTACAATTATCAAAAAACAGGAGTATTTGAATTTTCATCTGCCAGTGAAAGTTTTCTGCCGGATTATGTGGTTCTGCCGGCTGTTCACCTTACTGATGGTAAAGAAAAGGCAGCCAGGCTAAATGAGGAGATTCATATCCGGGCCAACTCTGCTGCCGGTTATCCTGCCAGCCATAAAGTATTGATTAGTGAAAGCATTCAGGTCATGAAAGCATACCCGCTTACAATTGGGTTTATCTGGTTAAAAGGGATGGTTCAGTTTTTTGTTGATCCCGGCAGGTGGGATGTAAAAACTTTCTTTACCACAAAGCCTGCCGAGCATCCAGATGGATTGATTCACCAGCTCCGCAGGGGTCGGATTAGCGAAGCATTCCGCTATTTAGGGACAATCGGTACGGCTGAACTTCTGATTTCACTGATTGCTGTTTTCTTTAACCTCCTGCTCACTGTTTCGTTTTTTATTTTTCTTTCAGACAACAGGTATCCGCTGCTTTTTCGTGTTTTTGCAGGAGTACTGGTTCTTTACCTGGCCTTGTTAACCGGCCCAATCGGAAGTGCCCGTTACCGGATGGCAGTCTTTCCATTATTTTTGTTAGCCTGGTCATCAGGTGTTGGATTAATCAGGAAGTTAGTTTCAAAAAACCGGGAATTAACTGAATTTTCACATCTTTGACTTCAATGATCAAAAGATTACTGCCTTACTCAGCTCCGGTATTTTTTGGTTTATTTCAATGGGCTGGCTGGCCGGCAGGCGGATTTGCCCCGCTGCTTTTCCTGTCCTGGATTTTCCTGTTTCTAACTGAAGATTATTTTGAAGCCAAAAAGTTATCCAGATGGAAATTGTTTGGCAGTATTTACCTGGGTTTTTTAATATGGAATGCCTCCACTACATGGTGGATTTATAATTCGACTCACGAAGGTTCTTTTTTTGCAATTGCCTGCAATGCCTTGTTTATGGCATCTGTTTTCATGGTTTACCATTTGATCCGGCTGGCTACCGGCAAGCTGATTGGCAGATTTGCACTCATCCCTTTATGGCTTTCGTTTGAATACCTCCACCTGAACTGGGATTTATCCTGGCCCTGGCTTTCGTTAGGTAACGGAATGGCTTCATATTACCACTGGATTCAGTGGTATGAATTTACCGGGATGCAAGGTGGTAGTTTCTGGATTCTCTGGGTTAATATTTTGATTTATCAGGCCATAACAACTACCACCCGTGTAAACATTCTTCCGAAAACCATTCTTGCAGGTTTGGTTTTGCTGTTGCCGGTTTTCGGGTCATTGCTTATATATAACTCTCATCATGACAAGGGCAGTCCGGTAAATGTACTCCTGGTTCAGCCTAATATAGATCCCTATCATGATAAGTTTAATGGTACAGGTGACCGGCAACTTGAAAACATGCTGAAGCTCTCGGAAAGCAAACTGACAGACTCGGTGCAGTTACTTATATTCCCTGAAACTGCCCTTCCGGACGGAATCTGGGAAAACAATCTCCGTGATCACCGGCAGATTAAACGACTTTTAGACTTTCTCTCAAAATATCCCAATCTCTCCATTCTAACCGGGGCTACTACCTTGCGGTTCTATACGCCAGACGAACCGATTAGCAAGACTGCCCGAAAGCATAAACTCGAAGAGGGTTACTATGATATTTACAATACGGCACTGCTGCTGACTTCCGGGAGTGACAGCATCCAGGTTTACCATAAATCAAAACTGGTTCCGGGAGTTGAGAAAATGCCATACCCTTCCCTTTTTGGCTTTCTGGAAAAATATGCCATTGACCTTGGTGGTATGGCAGGCAGCCACGGTATTGATAAAGAGCCACGTGTCTTTAAAACGAAGTCAGGAGTGCTGGTTGCTCCGGTTATCTGTTATGAATCTATCTATGGTGACTACATTAGACATTATATAGAAAAGGGTGCAGAGCTAATCGGAGTTATTACTAATGACGGATGGTGGGGAAACACCCCCGGCCACAAACAGCATCTTGCTTATGCACGGCTTGCTGCAATCTCTTTCAGAAAATGTATTGCCCGCTCTGCCAATACCGGTATTTCCTGCTTTATCAATCAGCGGGGAGATATCATTCAGCCACAACCTTACTGGCAAAAAGGAATAACCGATAAAGTTGTTCTGGTCAACCAAGATCAGACCTACTATGCCCGCTTTGGAAATACCATTGCAGCTGCCTCCCTGATCTTAACGGTTGCCCTACTGGTGCTTACCTTGATTAAAAACAGAAGTTCTTTTATCAAGAAAGGGATTATTTCCTGACTGCTTTAATTGCCATTGCTTTATTTCCCAACTGGATCCGGATCACATACACCCCGGATGCTAATCCGTTAGTTTTCACTTCCAGCCATTCGCTCTTTCCTGAAAATTGCCCGGTCAAAACAGCTTTCCCGTGAAGATCAAAAACTGATACTTTCACTTGATCAGAGTGCTCTTTCAGATAAATACCAATTACATCGGTGAAAGGATTGGTGATGACAGAAGCCCAGTAATTTCTATCTGAACGGATAATTATTGTCTGGGACAGTTTTTCATTGCCATCAAAATCTAACTGCCGCAATCTGTAATAATAAACCGGTGACTGGATATTGCTGTCAGTAAATTCGTAGGTATTAACCGTTGTTGCGTTTCCTGCACCTTTAACAAAACCGATTTTTGCAAAATCAATTCCATCATTTGAGCGCTGCACTTCAAATCCGTAATTATTGGTTTCAGAAGCTGTTTGCCATTCAAGCAGATTAAAGCGATCCAGGTTTTTACCGGAGATATAAAGCAGTTCAACCGGTAAGGGATCGTTTCCGGGTCCGGTGATTTCAAAATCATCAATTGCAATTCCAGCATAATTTACAGACACATCCGACTTAAAGACAAACCGGAATGAAACCGAGCTGTTCCCGGATAGAAATGAGACATCCTGCTGACAAAGCGTAAACGAATTTTGGGTGTCATTGAAAAAAGGCTGATTGGACGGGAAAGCTGTTACAAATCCGGTTGAGAAATTATACCAGTTTGCTCCGATTACGCCTAACGGGCTCCATGATGCTCCTCTGTTGGTCGAGTACTCAACTATCATTCCGTCCCAGTTGATTTCAAATCTGTTTTTACGATAGAATTTCAGTTCATAAGTACCTGGTGTTGAGAAATTAAAACATGGTGTGTATAGTTCGGCATGGGCATTACTGACATAAGTTGTCTGAGTCAGGCCGGTAACCCAGGCAAAGGTCCCGCTGCGTGTCCCGCTTTTTCCGGTTATGGTTGAATTTCCCCTTTCGAAGTCGGTGATTGCACCGGCACAGGCTGCCGGAATTTCAGTAACTAAGGCTGCAAAATCATCAGGATTAACTTCAAAGTTGCCTCCCATAGCTGGCGTATAAGGTGTTCCCCGGTTAGGAAGAATTTTGATGTAGACATTTTTTGTACGGCTGGTCGAACCGTTAATTGTGAGTGTTATATTATAAACTCCGGGGGTTGTGTAGGAATAAACAGGGTGCTGCAAAATGGATGTATTCCCATCCCCGAAATTCCAAAGCCAGGAAGTTGCTTTGAGGGAAGCATCATTAAACTGAATAGCCGATCCGGTATAGGTAACTGTTGCTGATGCTTTAAAGTCAACATATGGATTACAAAATACATCTGTAGTAAACAATCCTCTTCCATGAGTTGCTGCGGCAACCAGGTTATCACTTGAACGGATTTGAAGCATGTCCACCCGGGTGTTGGCAAAGCCCAGGTTAGAAGGAGCCCATACGGTTGCAGCACCATTCAATAAATCTGTTGACCATACACCCAGCTCAGTAGCAATTAATGCCTGTTGAGCATTTAACGGACTAAAGAGCGCCCAACGTACGGGCATATCCGGTAATGAACTGTTATCAAGATTGGTCCAGGTTGTTCCACCGTTTGTAGTTTCCCAGACACTATTCACTCCGTAATTGCTGTACGTTACCAGCAGGTGATCATCATTTCCGTTTTCGATTGCAACACAAGAAACAGAACCGGATGGCATTCCGGCTCCGTTATTAATCCAGGCACCTGCTGAACCCGATGCAACCGAATTGGCATTATCTACCCGAACCACCCGGCCATTACTTAATCCGAAAAAGACTTTGTCCGGAGTGTTTTGTGAAACTGAAACATGACTTACCCGGCCACTGCCAAAGTTTGTGATTGTCACTTGCTGAAATGTTGATCCGGTCTGCGGGTTTATCCATCTGAGGTAATTCCCGTTCGAAACAGATGCATACATTACATTCGAAGCATTGTCATAATCTGTTGGATTCACAAAACTTCCCCCACTGTAATTCACAGATGTCCAGGATTGACCGCAGTTGGTTGACCTGAAATAATTGTTATACACATAAGAGGTCCACTGGTATTGAGGCTGATCCTGATCAATATGAGTAAAACATCCGTCACCACCGGTTACTTCAACCGTACTGTTCATTCCTGCAAACCGATATTGTTGTGAGCCATTATCCTGGGCACCAGCCAGAAAATAATGGCTGTGAGCAGCCGGATGCATTGCACAGGCATAATACTGAGTAATGTTATAGCCGGAATTCTTGCTTGTAATAGCTGGTATTAAGGCTGTACCATTGGTAGTCAAATAAATTCCTCCATCATTACCAAAATAGATGATATCAGAACTTCCAGGATGAAATAAAATCCAGTGCTGGTCGGCATGAACTTCCTGAAAGCCATATCCGCCATACCAATGGGCTATCTGCTGCCAGGTGGTTCCTCCATTGGTGGATTTAAATAAATCTACTCCTCCGGCAAAAATTACGTCTTCATTGTTCGGATCAACGGCAATTGTCAAATCATACCAGGCCTGGCCCCGAGTGAGGTCTCCTCCGATTCCGCCATCAGCATCAACAGGTAGGGTTAGTGATGTCCAGCTTGTACCTCCATTATCGGTCCGGTAGATTCCCCTGATTGCAGACCCTCCGTCCTGAGCCATTGCATAAACAACTTGTGAATTAGAAGGTGCACATGCAATCTCTATTCTCTGAATATTAGTTGTAGGGAATCCGTTAGCTCCGGTATTTAATTTAGTCCAGCTGCCGGCATTTCCAGTTGCAGATTTATAGATACCATCTGTCTGGAACAGACCGGTACTGGCATAAATGGCATTATCTGCTGCAATTTCAACATCGGCAACTCTGTCGCTCGAAGCACCGGTTCCGGCCCCGAGAACTTTTGACCAGGTTGTTCCTCCGTCTGTTGATCTGAACAGTCCGCTACGGGTAGCAGCAAACAGATGACTGTTTGCCGGATTAACCGCTAATCTCTGAATATAGTAGTAGTTTGAATTATTTGTTGATGCCAGTTGATTCCAGGTTGTTCCACCATCTGTAGATTTCCAGATTCCCAGTCCCCTGATGGCATCTGCATTAAAAAAACCTTCTCCTGTTCCAAAGTACATAACCAGAGGGTTATTCGGATCATAAGTTATTGATGTAATGGCAATGTTTCCGAATAAGTCATCCACAACATTCCAAACAGGTTTTGCAGCGGTGATGTCGGATGTTTTCCAGATTCCTCCGCCTACACCACCGGCCCATACAGTTTTACCGGTTGCATCATTGGGGTCAACCATGATAGCCCGGGTTCGTCCGCCAACATTGTCTGGTCCTCTTTCAGTCCAATTAATACCGGGAATCGCACCGGTTACTTTCCCTTCAGGCATGCCCGCCAGGCGTTGCATCATCTGCTGTTTAGCCACTAAAATCCGTTCATAAGGTACGTATCCCAAAGCCGGATCTTTTGTAATCTGAGCTTCGTATTCCATAGCCAAATCAATTCTATCCTTCTTAGGTACTTTTATTTCGGTAGGAATCCGGGGCTTTTTCGGAATTGGCATTTTTTCAGGCTTTTGCTGATTCAGAAAAATAAAAACCACTGCCGTTGAGAACAACAGAAGTGTAAAAATTAAAATTCTTATTCTGAACATGATAAACTCTGAAAGTTTAACTACCTGTTATTCAACAAAGTTACAATAACCCTGACTAATTAAAAAATGGATTAAAAAACGGGTACAACCCGATTCCTTAACGGTAAATTATCAGCCGGCTAAATCTCCCGATGTCTTCATTAATTAATTTTCACACCTTCCAGGCGAGTTTCCTTATCAGCTGAATATTGGGTTCTGAGAATCAATTCACCGGATTGATCATAAGTCTTCCACTCCCCATCCCGAAGTCCGAGTTTATATTGCCTGATTTCCTTTACTGTTCCTTCAGGATAATAGTAAATATGTTCTCCGTTTTCGAATCCGTCACGGTAGCTTCCTTCAAAAGCTGTTTTCCCATTCAGGAAAAATTGTTTCCATTTTCCTTCCTGGCGGTCATCTGTGAAATTCCCTTCAGCAATATATTCACCGTTATGGAATTTCCATATTCCTTCTTTCTTGCCATCCGTATAATTTCCTTCGGCAATTAGTTCCAGGCTGTCATTATATTCTTTTGAATAGCCTTCTTCAAAACCATTCAGAAAATTTTCTTCCCTAAGTAGGTTTCCTGAAGGAAAATACCATTTCCACTCACCGTCAGGTTTACCCATTTTATATTTTCCACGTTGTTGAATTTTTTTTGTAGGATAATAATAAATCCATTCACCATCTCGCTTATCGTCAATAAAGGTTCCTTGACATTGAATAGTACCATCCGGATAAAAAAACTTCCAGTCACCTTGTTTTTTTCCTCCACCATCAGTAATGCCTTCAGCAATCACCTTGTCATCTCTGTATATTTTACCTGCTGTGATATTTCCATTCCGGTCATATTCCCTGTAAACACCCTGTTTAATTCCATCTAATAAATTAACTGACGATTTTGGCCTGCCATTATTATAATAATCACGATCAATGGTTAATTCTTTATGGGTGAGTTTATCAATAAATAATTCTCCGTTTCTATATAATTCTGTTTTAATCAGTGTTCCGTCTTTTTTATAGGTTTTAAAGAGGCCGTCTTTTCGGTCATCAGAATATTTGCCTTCTGATTTTACGGCTAAATTTCCATCATAAAATTCTTTCCAGACACCCTGCTTTAATCCGAATTTATCAATTCTGTTAATTTTCTCTTCCTTTTTAAGATACCCTCTGTCATAATCTGTCAGAGTAATCACTCTTCCGTCTGAAGCATATTCAATAGCAAGCCCCTGTTCCAGATTATTTTTAAAAGGTACTGTTTTATGCAAAAAACCCCTGTCATCAAAATATCTGGCAGTATCTTCTTTCAGGTTATCCTTCAGAAACTCTTCTGATTTGATTTTTCCGTTTTCAAAATATTCTTTCTGCCATCCTTCCTTTAGTCCATCAACATACAGATATTCGGCAGTCAGCTGATTCTTCTCATTATAAAACTTCCAACTGCCCTGTGGTTTGTTATTCTTTCTTTCACCAACTGATTTCAGACTGCCATTTTCATAGAAAGCTTTCCATACTCCATCCGGCTTTCCGTTTAATAAATTACCCTCACTGCTTATTTTTCCGGAAGGATAATAAAACCGATTAAATCCATCTGGATTAATGGTGTCATTTTGGGCTGAAAGGCCAAGCCAGCAAAGGGCTAAAATCAGGGAACTACTTATTTTCACTCAATAACCAAGAATCCTTGTCAGACTGGCTGTGCAGATAATTCGAGCATTCTCTTTAGCGGAATAACTGCCTTACGGGCAATGTCGTCAGGAATAATAATTTCCGGTTTGCCTGTCTTAATGCAGTTATATAATTTTTCGAGTGTATTCAACTTCATGTGCGGGCAGTTATTGCATGCACAATTATTATCCGGAGGGGCCGGGATAAATACTTTATCCGGATTATTTTTCTGCATCTGATAAATAATACCGCTTTCTGTTGAAACAATAAATTCTTTTGTACTGCTCCTGGAAGTGTAATTGAGCAGTGCTGAAGTAGAGCCTACAAAATCTGCCATGAGTAAAACAGCTTCTTCACATTCGGGATGAGCAATCATTTCTGCCTGGGGATAGCGGGCTTTAAGCCTCATGATTTTCTCACGTGAGAAAATCTCATGAACCATACACGAACCATTCCACAGAACCATATCCCGACCCGTTTTCTTCATAATGTAGGCTCCCAGGTTTCTGTCCGGAGCAAATATGATTTTTTTATCAACTGGTACACTTTCAACAATTTTTACTGCATTACTTGATGTACAGATGATATCACTTAAAGCTTTAATCTCAGCCGTACAATTTACATACGAAATAACCACATGGTTGGGATGTTCCTCCCTGAATTTTCGGAAAGCATCCGGAGGACAGGAATCGGCCAGTGAGCATCCGGCATTTAAATCCGGTAATACAACTTTTTTATCAGGATTAAGCAGTTTGGCGGTTTCTGCCATAAAATGCACTCCTGCAAAAGCTATCATATCTGCGCTGGTCGTTTCTGCTTGCTGAGCCAATCCAAGGCTGTCACCAATATAATCAGCAACATCCTGAATGTCACTATCCTGATAGTAGTGAGCCAGCACGACTACGTTTTTCTCCTTTTTGAGTTTTTCAATCTCTTTATGTAAATCCATTTTTTAAAAGATATATGCAAATATCAGTATATTTTGTGTGGTTTTCAACACTATATAATTACAACAACATGAAGCCTTAAAAGTTACTTTTAAAAGAGTATTACTTATATAGCTGTTCAAACAGAAGATAAGTTTTTATGGAATTTTTCCTTTTTCATTTTATTAAAAGTTAAGCACAACAATTAACAAGTTATGATATGGCAACGATATGAAAATCAGAGATTTAATGTTTATCAACAGACTGTTTACAAAGGCGATTGGTTAATAACTGTTCTGTAACCGAAATGTCATGATTGGTGCAAATCATGTTGATTAGTTTTTATAACAACTCAGGGAGTTGTTGATATTCGGTTTTTCTGAACTTATAAACAGGACAGCAAAAATTTATCGCATGTTATTAACTAATAATAGTGATCAAATTCACAAAACGATGTTGATAGAATGAATGGTATAAACCCATTACTTTTACACCTGATTTATATCAATCATGCAAATTATAATCGGAAGTGATCATGCAGGCTTTTTACTCAAGGAAGAGTTAAAGACTTTTTTGAAAGATAAAAAGTACAGTGTTACCGATGCCGGAACCTATTCGGCAGATTCTGTTGACTATCCTGATTTTGCACATGCTGTTGCCGGAGAAGTTGAAAAAATGAATAGTATAGGAATTTTGATTTGTGGAAGTGGTAACGGTGTGGCAATGGCTGCCAATAAGCATCAGGGAATCAGAGCAGCACTGTGCTGGACGGAAGAAATTGCCAGGCTTGCCCGTCAGCATAATAATGCCAATATTTTATGTCTTCCGGCACGATTTATCAGCAGAAATCTTGCTGTTACACTGACCGAGGTGTTTTTATCAACTGCTTTTGAAGGGGGAAGACACGAAAGAAGAGTTGCGAAGATTAATTGTTAAACAATACCTTAGCAGGATGCCGGGCTATTTGTGCCAGGAGAATTTAATTGTTGTTCCATCAGACCGGCTTCTGTCAATCCAGATTCGCTGTCCCAGGTTTGTCAGTAAACGGCTTACCAGGGGTAATCCGATTCCGGTATTCTCAAAATCATCTTTTGATTTTAACGTCTGAAATATTTCAAAAGCTTTTTCTTCAAGACGCTTTGGAATTCCGGGTCCGTCATCCTGAATGGTAAAAACATACTCGTCAGGCATTTCCTCACAACTTATATTTATTTCTCCTTCTTTTTTTTCATTATGCTGGAATGCATTTTTTATTAGTTCAATAAAAACACGGATCAGCATTTCCTTCTCAACTGTAAATACAAAATCACATCCGGTAACGATGACTCTGAAAGCAGGTGGAATTTCAAGGGTTTCAATGGTTGCATGAATTAATTTATTTAACTCAACCGGTTGAGGGCTTTCCGATTTTCTGGAGATTCTCGAATAATCGGTAAGAGCGTTTAATAGCCGCTGGGTGCGGTTGACCCGGTTTTGAAGAAGTGAAAAGTTCTCAGCAACTGAAGCAGGCATGGAATTCCCCATATCTTCAGTTATCCAGTTGATCAGGTTGTCAATGGCACGGATAGGCGCTTTAATATCATGTGTAACCAGATATACAAACTGGTTAAAGTCCTTTTTTAGAAAGGCGTTTATATCTTTCAGCTTTTCCATTTCTTTTGACAACCGGATTTGATTTTCGATCCAGATTACTTTACGCCTTGTTTCTTCCAGATCCAATGGCTTAAAGAGAAAGTCAACCGTCCCATACTTGTATTTATGTAATGAATTCTTATCTGACCTAGATGCAGCCGATACAAAAACAATCGGAATATGGCTGGTTCGCGGATTCAATCTCATTAAGTCAGCAACTTCATATCCATCCATTTCGGGCATCTGAACATCCATCAGCATCAGATCAACAGGTTGCTTCATTACAATTTTTAAAGCTTCATTTCCCGAAAGAGCGGTTCGAATAATCCGGTGATCCGATTCAATGATATTCTCAAGTGTCAGGATATTTTCCTGCCGGTCATCTACAATTAAAATTGTTGTCTTATCCGTTGTAATTGCTTTTGTCAATTGCATCATAATTTTTTATTTAAAAAGCCATGCTCCCATGAGCGAAAGCAAATGTTCTGTGTTAATCGGTTTAGCCATATAATCGGAAGCACCTGCATCCAGGCATTTCTGCCGGTCTTCTTTCATTGCCTGCGCTGTAAGAGCAATGATTGGAAGATTCCGGAAATCAGTGTGGTTACGAATCTCCTGAATGGCTGTATATCCATCCATAACCGGCATCATAATATCCATTAATACAATGTCGGCATGAGTTCCCGAAAGCAGTGAATCAACGGCTTGTTTACCGTCAAAAACGGTAATTACTTCCATTCCTTCTGCTGAAAGAACGGCAGAGAGGGAATAAATATTCCTCATGTCATCATCAGCTAGAAGTACTTTTTTACCCTTCAAGGCATGGCTTAAAGCATCAAGAACCGGTGGGCTGGTTTCAGAAGAGCCTGAATATAACTGATTGCCTGCATGGTGGGAGGTGGAATTCGCATCTGCTTCAACTGCAGTTTGAACCACTTCTGCTTTAGCCATATGATTAAAAATTGTAACAATATCTTCTTTTGATGCGGGTTTTAAAATAAAACCGGATGCACCCATCTGCATAGCAAGAGGTTTTTTGTTTAATGCTGAAATGATATAAACCGGAATAGACCTGATAGCAGGATCACTTTTCAGTTTCTTCAAAACATTCCAGCCATCCATAACTGGCAGTTGCAGATCCAGAATAATTTTATCAGGTTTAAAATGGCTGGCAAGATCCAACCCCCTATCACCCTGAATTGCTGAAATAACTTTATATCCGGCTTCATGGGCTGTGTCAGTCAGAATTCTCAGAAACGGAATGTCATCCTCAATAATTAAAACCGTACAATCACCTTGAGAGATGTTATTTCGGTCATCAGGAATTTCTGATGGGCTATATTCAGCTGGGTCAATAGGATTGTGCGGCTTATCGTGATTGCTTTTGGTTTCATACGGTTCAGAATGCCCTTTTTGTAATTGTTTAATCCGCTCTTTACAACAGGGAAGAAATAATGAAAAGGTACTTCCCGACCCCTCCACGCTATAAAGAGAGAGTTCACCTTCAAGTAACCGACTTAATTCCCGGCTGATGGTAAGGCCTAATCCGGTACCTCCGAATTTGCGGCTGGTTGAGCCATCTGCTTGTTTAAAAGCTTCAAAAACGATTTTCTGTTTATCTTCAGGAATCCCAATTCCGGTATCAGAAACATGAAAGGCAATAACTGATTCAGCTTTGTATAAATTTTCATTATTATAAATAGAATCCCGGGATGCAAGTTCGATTTTAAGGGTAACTTTTCCTTCAGCCGGTGTAAATTTGATTGCATTTGACAATAGGTTTTTTAAGATCTGCTCCAGCCGTATTTTATCGGTTCCGATACTCTCCGGTAAACCTTGTTCTTTTTCAATTTTAAACTGAATCTTTTTATCAGCAGCCATAACCGAGAACAGTGCCTGCTGATCAGCAATCAATTCATCTAACGGAACTTTTTCAACATTCATTTCCATCCGGCCGGCTTCAATTTTTGAAAGATCAAGGATTTCGTTAATCAGCAGCAGCAAATCACTTCCAGATTTATGAATCACTTTCGCATGTTCGATCTGTTTGTTAGTTAAATTTCCGCTTTTGTTTTCAGAAAGAATACGTGCCAGAATCAGTACACTGTTTAAAGGAGTCCTTAATTCGTGTGACATGTTTGCCAGAAAATCAGATTTGTATTTACTGCCTTTTTCTAACTCTTGAGCCTTAATGGAAAGTGCCTGCCTAGCATTTTCAATTGAAATATTTTGTTCTTGTAACAGATGAGCTTTCATTTCGAGTTCAAGGTTCATCTGCTTGAGTTCTTCCTGCTGCTTTTCCAGCTCTTCCTGTGAGAGTCCTAGCTCCTTTGATTTCTTAAGTAAATCATCATTAACACAACGTAACTCCTGTTTCTGGTTTTCCAGCTCCTGAGCCTGCTTGAGGGTTTCTTCCAGCAGTTTACGGGTCATGATATTGGTTTGTACTCCGAATAGTGCCATTGCCAGTGGTTCAGTAATGCGTAACAATAGCTCATACGCCTGTTCGGAGATTTCTTCAAATAAGACAATCTCAAGTACACCAAGTTTCCTTCCAGAAGCCACCAGGGGCAGAAAAACGACTTCGTATGGACTGATTTCAAGTAACCCGGACTTTGCTAAGAAGGTTTTGCTGTCAGGTGATGAAATTCTGATTTTTTCGGCTGATAAAAAACATTGTCCAACGAGCCCCTCACCGGGTTTGTAATTATAATTTTCAAGCTCGTTCATGTGAAAGCTGCCGGTTTTTTTTAACGTTACTTGCCCGGCTTCATCTTTTTCTGAGAGAAACACAGCAGTCTGAGAAACCCCGATATAACGTGATAATATCATTGAAAAGTCACTGATTAACTTTTCAATGCTGTCGGAATTCTTATGAATATCTGCTGTAATATTAGCCAGTCCTTCAGCCACCCAGTTTCTTGACATCTCGGTTTTATAAATTGTTTTCAGGTGGGTTCTCATTTCTAATAGTGCTTTCCCCTGTACATCATTTTCACTTAAAGGCTCAAACGTTGAATCAAAATCACCATTACCGACTTTTCTGGCAAATTCAGCAGTTCGCTTCATGTTTCCTAGAAGCAGGCTCAGTGCATCTATAGTTTCACCAACTGCATTCTTGGGAACCCTGAAATTAAGATTTGGGAATTCACCTCTGCTCATTTTTAAGATGACTTCACGCATATTCATCATCGGGCCTAATATGGATGATGACATAAATAGAAACACAGCTAGAATGGAAACGATAATCAGTGAGGATAATCCCACCACAGCCACTAATAACGCTGATAGTGTAATCTTTAGGTTATTCTGGGCAATGGATGTTTCTAACTGCTTATCCAGCACAATGGATTGTAACCGGGTAACGATGCTTTCAGCGATTGGAATAATTTGTGACTCCAGAATCTCTTCAGCAGAAAATTTTTTTGACGGATCGTTGTAATCATCAAATGCGGCTAGTAACTTCATTACCTTCTCCTGACTCTCACCCAGTTTTTCGTATGCTGCAAATACTGCAAACAACTCACTTTGTAAATGTGGCTTATGCCATTGTGAAGACAAGTAAACCAGTTTGTTTTTTATTTGCTGGTATTCCTTCTCGTTTAGCATTAACGCCTGTTCAGGACCGGAGCGTGAATTCTGAAGATAAACCCAGTTGGTTATATAATCCCTTGAAGTTAACGTGATGATATGCAATTGATGCAAAGCTTCAAGAGAAGGGCTTACTACCGAACTGATGTATTCATTTCGATCACGATTTGTAATAGCAACCCATGAACTCACCACTGCATTTATAACTGAAATAGTAATGATAACGAAGAAAATAATATAAATTTTTCGGTCTAGTCCAAATCTCTTTTTTATTTTTGTTTTCATAATTTTTTACAAGTGAATAAATTTTCAGAGTGTACTTCTGCCGAGATGCAGCAGTTCATTGGTTACTTTAATCCTGTTGCGTTTTAGTATCGAATCATTTATTTCAAATGAAACCCTATTGTTTTGTTCAATCAGACTAATAGCCGCTCCTTTTTGAGTCATGCCCTTTCCTTCCGTTACAATCAGCACATGCCCGGACTGAAAATAGCGGACAAATTCTTTTATCCGGTAATTATGAATTTCTGGAATAAAGATCAACCGGCAGTTTTCAGCCTGCTCAGGAGTGTGCACACTTATAACTTCAAATCTGTGATGGTTATTTGTCTTATTTAACAGGACCTGTTTCAGGCTAGTTTCCATCAACTCATCATCCACCACTCCTATATTAAATGAAATGCCGGAATTGTCCGGCCAGCGTAAATGCCTGGTAAAGTTGTAAATAAAGAAGGCTTTCAATCGGGTATTTCCTGGCTGAATGTGTATAAATCCCGACAATAGGGTGGATGCTGCCATCCCTATTACAGTAGTTGACACGATTATTTTTCTTAATCTCTTGATGGATATCATTGATTTGGATTGTTCATCAATTCAGAAAACACATGACAATAAAACCTGCGGACTAATCCGAATATCTTCCAGCATGGATTGCAGTTTGGCTGATTCGTACGTAAATTTTCTGTTTTTGTTTGTTTTTTAGTTAGGATAAACCACCAGTTCAGTCATGTTGCTATTTTTGATGGCTAATCAGAGTAATGAAATGGACTATTAAAGAAAGTCAGCAGGAAGAAATGCTTGTTAAAAGGTTGTCAACAGAACTGAATTTAAGTACTCTGATTGCAGGCCTGTTAGTCAAGCGTGGAATACGGACATTTGACGAGGCTAAGACTTTTTTCAGGCCCCAGATCAATATGCTTCATGATCCATTTCTGATGAAAGACATGGACAAGGCAGTCAACAGGTTGAATTCGGCTATAGTAAAGAATGAAGGTATTCTGATTTATGGTGATTATGATGTTGATGGCACAACAGCAGTTTCACTGGTTTATATGTTTCTTCGTAATCATTACCGGAAGCTGGGCTTCTACATACCCGACCGCTATACAGAAGGATACGGGATTTCTTATAAAGGGATTGATTATGCAGCTCAACATGGCTTCTCGCTGATTATTGCTTTAGACTGCGGAATTAAAGCCTATGATAAAGTGTATTATGCCAAAGAGAAAGGCATAGATTTTATAATTTGTGATCACCACCGGCCAGACAAAAAAATACCTGATGCAGTGGCTGTCTTAGATCCGAAAAGGGAAGATTGCAGCTATCCTTATGATGAGTTGCCCGGTTGTGCAATTGGATTTAAATTTATGCAGGCATTCTCTGTAAAAAATAATTATGATTCTGTAGACCTTTACTCATATCTTGATCTGGTTGCAATTTCAATTGCTGCTGATATTGTTCCTATAACCGGTGAAAACCGGATTTTAACTTATTATGGCTTAAAACAGTTAAATACACAGGCCCGTCCGGGTATTCAGGCCATTCTTGAAATCAGCAGGTTTAACAGGCAGTTAAGTGTAAACGATATTGTGTTTATGATTGCTCCTCGCATCAATGCTGCCGGAAGAATGAGAAGTGGGAATGAAGCAGTACAATTACTTATTTCTTCAACTGAGGAAGAGGCAAGACAATTCAGTGACAATCTGGAAACCCACAACCGGGATCGGAAAGATCTGGATAAAACCATTACTGATCAGGCGGTTGAAATGGTTACAGCAAGTACCGACTTCCTGTCGCGCAAATCAACGGTCATTTATTGTCCCGACTGGCATAAAGGTGTTATTGGTATTGTAGCTTCACGACTTATTGATAAGTATTTTTACCGGCCTACCATTGTTTTGACAAACTCAAACGGCAAGGTTGCAGGTTCAGCCCGGTCAGTTAAAGATTTTGATGTTTACAGTGCAATTGAAAAATGCAGTTATCTGCTTGATCAGTTTGGCGGCCACATGTATGCTGCCGGACTGACACTAAGTCCTGAAAATGTAGAAGCATTCATCGAAAAGTTTGAAGAAGCAGTAGCTGCTTCCATTGAACCGTATATGCTGGAGCGGGAAATAGAAATTGATGCAGAAATAAGGCTACAGGAAATAAATGCCAAAAGTATAAGGATAATGAAACAATTCGAACCGTTTGGACCAGGAAACCCGGCCCCAATGTTTGCATCCCATGATGTCTTTCTTCCCGATAATCAACGTTCAAGAATTGTTGGAAACAACCACCTGAGATTTACAGTTTTACAAAAAGGAACAAAAAAGGAGATCGGAGCAATTGCTTTTGGCTTTGGCGATAACTATTCTAAGATTGCTGACGGGAAGCCATTCAGCATCTGTTATCATATTGAAGAAAATGATTTTAATAATCAGAAATCCATTCAGCTGAATGTAAAAGATATGATCTGTTCGACATGAGTGCTCCCGAAGTTCTTGAATGGGTTGGATTTATTTTTGGCATTAGCGGAGTATGGCTTACCATTCGAAAGAATATCTGGTGTTTCCCGGTTGGAATGATTAATGTTCTCATTACTGCTTACCTGGTTTTTGATAAGAATCTGTTTGCTGATGTTATTCAGCAGATTGTTTATTTTTTCCTGCTGGCAGCCGGTTGGTATATGTGGTCAAGAAAAGGAAATAATGAAGTGGTTATCCGGGTAAGTACCTTAAAGACAAAAGACTATTATTTCCTGATCCTGCTATTTATTAGCGGCTCGATGATGATGGGATGGTTTTTTAAGAATTACAGCACTGCTTCCTTACCTTATGCAGATTCAACAGCTACAGTTATATGTTTTATTGCTCAATGGCTGATAGCAAGAAAGAAAATTGAAAACTGGATTTTATGGATGATTGCCAATCCATCCTATATTATAATCTACTTGATCAAGGGGCTCCCGCTCTACGCAATCCTTAGTTTTATTTATTTTATCATGGCAATCATCGGATACCGGCAGTGGTTCACGGCTTATAGAAATCAGTAAAATGAGTCATATTAAAATTATTCCGGTTCTGGGGCCCGAATCATCAGGGAAAACAGAATTAAGTATAGCTTTGGCAAAGCATTATCACACCTGTTGGGTTCCTGAATATGCGCGTGAATACCTGCCGGTCCTTCAGCGTAATTATTCAGCTGATGATTTATTGTTAATAGCAGGGAAGCAGCGAAGTATGGAAATTGAATGTGCCGGGCAGGCAAATAAGATTTTATTTTGTGATACCGAACTGATTAATATCCGGCAATGGTGCATTCATAAGTTTGGATTCAGTCATCCCTGGATTGATTCTGAAATTAAGAAAAAACCGTATGCATTCTATCTCTTGACTGCACCCGATCTTCCATGGGTACCCGACCCTCTCCGGGAAAACCCGGGTAAAGGAGAATACTTTTTTGAATGTTATAGAAAAGAAATCGAATATTTCGGATTCCCTTATGCCATAATAGACGGAGTTAACCAAAACAGATTGGAGAATGCCATTAAGGCGGTCAATCAATTCCTGGATCACGAATAGATAATAAAAGATTCAGCCGGGTATGTTATAATATCTTATTTTTGCCACTGCACACGGGGTGGTACACCAAGATGTACCTGAGATTATACCCGCAAACCTGATCAGGATAATGCCTGCGTAGGGATCGGATGCTTCTCTCTTACTTCCCGCACCGCTCCGTTGCAATAACAAAGAAAAAAGTAATTGCAATGAAAAAACTCATTTTAATATTTCTGTTTATTTCACATATCGCTTCTGCTCAGCTAATTACAGGAATGGTAGTTGACAGCATCACTGGCAGACCGGTTGCAAATGCAGCAGTCACTGTTGAAAATACTTTTACCGGAACCTGGACCAGTCATGAAGGAAATTTCTCACTCAGAATCCCCGCTGATGAGGTCCATATTAAAGTGTCACATCTCGGCTACAAAACCAATCTCTTCAAGACCGAAAAAGGAAAATTGAACTACAAAGCCCTACTTGCTCCGTTGGCTTACCCTGCTGATGAAGTTGTTGTAACGTCTACCCGGGCAGGTGAAAAGACAGGAATGCCTTATTCGGAAATTGACAGAAAAGACATAGAAAAAAATAATTTTGGAAAGGAACTACCTTATTTGCTTGAATCAACACCTTCGGTAGTAGTAACATCTGATGCGGGTAACGGGGTCGGGTACACAGGTGTATGGATTCGAGGTAGCGATCCGACACGAACCAATGTTACCATCAATGGAATTCCGGTAAACGATGCTGAAACCCAGCTCGTCTTTTGGGTGGATCTGCCTGATTTAGCTTCTTCAGCAGACAATATTCAGATTCAGCGTGGTGCTGGAACCTCAACCAATGGTGCAGGAGCATTCGGAGCCAGTATTAATATTCAGACCAATAAACGATTAGAGAAACCTTATACCACTTTTCATTCTTCCTATGGATCATTTGCCACCCGAAAAAATACGCTTAGCTTCGGAACAGGCCTGATTAAGGGCAGCTTTGCCCTTGATGCCAGGCTTACGGGTATCACCTCAGATGGTTATATTGACAGGGCGTCTTCAAATCTGAAATCAATTTTTATTTCTCAGGCTTATTATGGAAAAAAAACTTCTGTCCGATTAAATATTTTTTCAGGCAAAGAGATTACCTATCAAAGCTGGTATGGTACTCCTGAGTCAAGAATCAATAATGATATAAAAGAAATGCAGGAGTTTATAATACGTAACAGCCTGGACAGTCAAGACTCTTTAAACTTACTGACTTCGGGAAGAACGTATAATTATTACACGTATCACAAACAGATCGATGATTATAAGCAAGATAATTATCAGCTTCATTTTACCCACCAGTTCACCACTCAAATCTATGCAACTGCAGCACTTCATTATACTAAAGGTATGGGCTTTTATGAAGAATTTAAAAAGAAACAAGAGTTGAATAACTATGGGTTAAACGATTCTTTAATTCAGAATTTATTTAGCTCTGTGAATCTTATCAGAAGAAAGTGGCTGAATAATGATTTCTACGGGGCCACCTATTCCCTGAATGCCGAATTAACACAACACTGGAAACTGACACTTGGAGGAGCATGGAATCAATATAATGGCCGGCATTATGATGAACTGATCTGGGCCGAATACCTGCCCGTTCAGGAAATCCCTTACCGGTATGACTACAATACAGCACTGAAATCAGATTTCAACTCATTTTTAAAAGTAACTTGGAACAAAGGAGCACTGACCTTATTTGCAGACCTCCAGTTCAGGCAAATTGAATACCGGTTAGACATGAAATCTCAGAATGAAGAATATTACAGGGCAAAAGATGTAATCCGTTTCTTCAATCCGAAAGCAGGAGTCGCTTACAGACTGAATGAGAGTCAGGAAATTTATACTTTTTGCAGTACCGCAGGTAAAGAGCCTTCACGAAAAGATTATACTGAAAATCAAGAGAATAAATGGCCGCAAGCTGAACAACTGATGGATTTTGAAGCTGGATATAAGATGAATCGCTTAAAATGGAAAGGAACTATAAATCTTTATCACATGGCTTATCATAATCAGTTAGTACTAAACGGGAGCATTAATGATGTTGGTGAGCCGGTTCGTGTCAATGTAGAGAAAAGTTATCGCCAGGGTGTTGAAATGGCGGTTTCTTTAAAACCTTCTGCATTGTTTCAGGTTTATTCGAACGCAACCCTGAGCAGGAACCGCATCAAAACGTACACTGAGATTCTTGCTGACTATGATGATTTCAGTAATGATACATTGATTCTTAATAACACCTCACTGGCATTCTCACCTGATTTTATAGGTGCTGCCGGTGTCACCTGTCTTCCGGTTGAAAAAGCTGAGTTAGGATTGGATTTTAAATTTATCGGGAAACAATACCTTGATAACAGCACCAGTGAACTAAGAAAACTGAAACCTTACCACTACTTTAACCTAAGGGCAGCCTATAAACTAAATGTAGCCGGAGAAGCAACATTAACAATAGGACTTATAATTTACAATCTGACAAACCGGCTGTACGAATCAAATGGATATACATACAGTTACATCTACGCTGGCAATCGGATTACAGAGAATTTTTATTATCCGCAGGCTGGCCGTCATTTCTTAGTGAATGCTGGAATCAAGTTTTAACGAAGGACTTCTGAGGCCTATCCAATACTGTAGTATGGAGTTTTTGGTCTGAGAAAACAGCGTCCTGATTCATTGACCCGGATGTAAGAATTAGATTCAGTAAGCATGGGCAACAGGGCCATCCGCTTGACAAGAGAAAGATGAGAGGAGGCATTTTCAGAGGAAAAAAGGGTTTGATAAGGTATAACGGCCACCATCCCCATAATGATTTTTTTTTAATAAAACAAGAACAATTTGTTGTGTTTTTCATTGTAAGATACTATAAGTTAATGTATCTTTGCATACCTTTTGAATCAGAAATCGTAAAATCAGATTAATTATGAAGAAAACGAGAGTGCTGTTCGTTTCGCAGGAGCTTTACCCATATCTGGACCAGACCGAAATGGCCCGCATCAGCCGTTTCCTTCCTCAGGGAACACAGGAGCGCGGAAGAGAAATCAGAACTTTTATGCCAAAATTCGGAATCATTAATGAAAGAAGAAATCAACTGCATGAAGTAATCCGATTGTCAGGAATGAACCTGATAATTAATAATCATGACCATCCGCTTATAATTAAGGTTGCCTCCATTCAATCAGCCAGAATGCAGGTTTATTTTATTGATAATGAGGAATATTTCAATAGCCGGAAGTCAATATTTCACGATGAGAGAAATAAGTTTTTTAAGGATAACGAAGACCGGGCTGTGTTTTTCTGCCGGGGAGTTCTTGAAACAGTAAAAAAGCTGGGATGGAATCCGGACATCATTCATTGCCATGGCTGGATGACCAGTCTGATTCCGTTTTTTGTTAAAACAAGTTATAAGGATGATCCCATGTTCAGAAATTCCAGGTTAGTGTACTCTCTATATAATGACGGATATGATGAGCGTTTCAGTGAAAATTTTCTGAAAAAGCTGATGATGGAAGGAACAACGGATACTGAGCTGAAAGGATTAAAGAATGCTGATTATACATCATTGATGTCAAATGCTATTAACCGGTCAGATGGAATTGTTTTAGGAGCTCCGGATATCCATAATGGAGTGAGTGCCATTGTAAAAAAATCAGGGAAACCCGTACTTGAATACCAGTCACCGGACAATTATCTGGATGCTTATAATGCATTTTATGATGAGATTCTGGAAGAAAGCCAGGTAGTTGCCTGAAAGCAGATTTAGCTTTTCTTTACAGCAAACTCCCAAATGAGCCTTTTCAGAACCATTTTCTTTTTAGTTTTTGTATTGATGGCAGCGTCCTGCAGCAAACCCGATGGGCTGGGCAGCGATTTGTTTCCCGGAGGAGATGACCCCTGGGTGAATGCTATAGATACGTTTACATTAGAAACTACTTTCTCAACAGAAGACTCTATTGCAACTCGATCCGATTTTAATGCTTACCTGCTTGGCGGCCTGAATGATCCTGTGTTTGGGAACTCCGGTGCACATCTATATACCACGTTAAAGCTAATGAGTTCAAACCCTTCTTTTGGAAGTAATCCAAGATGCGATTCGGTTAAATTATCCCTTTTAACAAAAGGATATTATGGTGACACCACGGTCACCCATCATTTCCGGATTTTCAAAATCACTGAACTTCTTTATAAAGACAGTACGAGGTATTCACATAACAAACCAACAATTGAAAGCACACCGGTTTCAGAAGCAATAATAACCGGATATAATCCAAGTGATTCAATTGAGATTCAGGGAGTCATAGCGCCTCAGCTGATAATACCGGTTGATACCGGTTTCGGAACAGAAATATTGACCAGTGGTGCCTTTGCATCAGAAACTGCCTTTAACGACTATCTGAAAGGATTATATATTACCGATTCAATTTCGGGTAGCGGTTGTGTTTATTATTTTGATCTGCGCGAAGCCTTACCTTCAAATTTCAGAAGCAAATTAATATTCTATTATAGCAATGATACAACATCGGCCGGATCGCTGACTTTTGAACTGCCGCTGAACGGAGGGGCACATTTTAACTATTTCTGGCACGATTATTCAAGTGCTGTATTTAATGGGCAATTCAATGATCCTGTTTCCGGTGGTAACCTGTGTTATATTCAAAGTATGGCAGGAATAAAGACACAAATCAAAATGCCATTTCTGCTGAATCTTGTTGAATCACATCAGGTTTCAATTAACAGAGCGGTTCTTGAAATAAAGGTTGATGCAACCGGAAGTGGCGACTGGAAACCACATGAAAAATTAGGTCTGGCAGGCATTGATTCTTCTGGTCTTGCTTATTTTCTTCAGGACAATATTGATAATACAGTAACTTTTGGCGGAGATCTTACCTCGAACACCACGTATTCATTTACGGTAACCCGTTATTTGCAACAACTTCTAAATAATTCCCGTAAAAATTACGGATTATATCTTGTAGCCAGCGGAGCTGCAATCAATGCAAACCGAACAGTGATTGGCGGAAGCAAAAATCCGGGATTACAAATGAAACTGAAAGTTATTTTTACATCTATTAATTAATCTGTCATGTGTGGAATTGTTGCATATATAGGTAAGCGTCAGGCTTTCCCGATTATTCTCAAAGGATTATATCGTTTAGAATACCGAGGGTATGACAGTGCAGGTATTGCCATTCTTAACGGAGAACTTAACGTGTATAAACAGGCTGGGAAAGTCAGTGATCTTGAGAAGTTTGTTGAGGGGAAAAATGTAAATGGCACGATAGCAATGGGTCATACACGTTGGGCAACCCACGGAGAGCCTAATGACCGCAATGCTCACCCCCATTTTTCAGACACCAGAAATTTTGCTATTATTCATAACGGAATTATAGAAAATTATGCTTCTATTAAAGAAGAGTTAATGCAGCGAGGACATAAGTTCAGAAGTGAAACAGATACGGAAGTACTGGTACATTTGATTGAAGAAATAAATAAGAATGGGAAGTTTGATTTTGATGAATCTGTACGGCTTGCTCTGAATGAAGTAGTAGGTGCCTATGCGATTGTTATTCTATCAAAAAAAGATCCAAATAAACTAATCGCTGCCCGAAAAGGTAGTCCTATTGTGCTTGGAATTGGTGAAGGAGAATATTTTGTTGCATCAGATGCAACGCCAATTATTGAATATACAAAGAATGTTGCTTATCTGAACGATGGGGAAATGGCAATTATTTCTGACGGGAAACTGACAGTTAAGACAATTGGAAACAAAATCATGGTTCCCTATATTCAACAACTTGAGATGAACATTGAAGCCATTGAAAAAGGAGGCTATGATCATTTCATGCTTAAGGAGATTTATGAGCAGCCGCGCTCAATCGCAGATAGCATGCGGGGCCGGATTGATTCCAGGGGGTTACGTGTCAGACTAGGAGGCCTTGGAGAATACGAAAATAAGTTTGTGAATGCAAAAAGGGTAATTATTGTAGGCTGCGGAACATCATGGCATGCAGGATTGGTTGGCGAATACCTGATTGAAGACCTTGCTCGGATACCGGTAGAAGTTGAATATGCATCCGAATTCCGTTACCGCAATCCTGTCATCACAGAAGATGATGTGATCATTGCCATTTCTCAGTCGGGAGAAACCGCTGATACCCTTGCAGCAATTGAACTGGCAAAATCAAAAGGGGCTACGATTTTTGGAATTTGTAATGTGGTCGGGAGTTCAATTCCGCGGGCAACTCACGCAGGGTCATATACCCATGCCGGCCCGGAAATCGGGGTAGCATCTACTAAGGCATTTACAGCTCAGGTTACAGTTCTTACCTTGCTTGCATTTCAGATTGCACATCGCAGAGGAACAATTCCTGCATCACGGTTTCAGGCATTATTGAATGAACTGGAGTCAATCCCTTCAAAAGTTGAAATTGTACTTAAATCGAATGAAAAGATTAGGGTCTTGGCGCAACAATTTTTAAACATGCGAAATACCCTTTACTTAGGCAGGGGTTATGGATTTCCGGTGGCACTGGAAGGGGCATTAAAACTTAAAGAAATTTCATATATACATGCTGAAGGTTATCCAGCGGCTGAAATGAAACACGGACCCATTGCTTTGATAGACGAGGAAATGCCGGTTGTGGTTATTGCAACAAAAAACGCCTCTTATGAAAAAGTTGTAAGTAATATCCAGGAAGTAAAAGCTCGAAAAGGGATGGTTGTTGCAATTGTTACGGAGGGCGATCAGGTTGTTAAGGAAATTGCTGACTTTTCAATTGAAATCCCCGAATGTGATGATACCTTGCTGCCCCTGCTGTCGGTCATCCCGCTGCAACTGTTAGCCTATCATGTTGCAGTTTTACGTGGCTGCAATGTTGATCAGCCCCGCAATCTGGCAAAAAGCGTTACGGTAGAATAATAAGTTATTCTTCTATTTCTTCTACCGGAGGATTTTTAACAGCCGGCCGGTTAAATATTGTTTTATAGATTTCAGGATTATGGAGTGCTTCAATAGCTTTCTTTAGTTCAATATCAAATGCAAATCCTGACTCAACACGGCCATTCTGATAATAATATCTTGATGCAATCTCATTCTGCAGAATCTCAACAATCTCTTCTTTGTATTTATAAAGATCTCTCGTTTTGTCATGCATCATTTTTTTATGAAGCTGCTCATATTCGGGCTCAACCGCATCAAAGTATTTTTCTTTCTCAGCATAACTTTTAAGCGACTCAAGCAGCTTTTCGCTCTTTGTACTGTAATCATATTCTTTAGTACCAAGCCACTTTACAAAAGCATCAAACTCTTCGTCTGTTAGTTTGAAACTTCTTGCATCTGCAATAGAGAAATGCTTTTGACGGAATTCAGTAGCATAATCAAAAATCAGGTATTTACTGACCAGAGCCTGAAGTAATGGACTGGCTGGCCGGATTGGAGTGATATAATCAGGAATTATCCCACCTCCATCATAAACAATGCGGCCGCTTTTGGTTTTGAATTCTGAGATAAGTGAATCTGGAATTTTACCTACACTTCCATCATCCTTCCGGTGAGAGTAATCAAGAGCCTGGATGCATCTTCCGCTTGAAATATAGTACTTGGCTGTTGTAACTTTCAGCTGAGCATTATAGCTCAGTGGCCGGGTATTCTGTACTAAGCCTTTTCCGAAAGTTCGTTGACCAATAATAATTCCCCGATCCATATCCTGAATAGCACCTGAAACAATCTCTGATGCAGAGGCTGACATGCTGTTTACCAGCACAGCAACTGGAATTTCGGCATCTACCGGATTGCTTAAGGTTTTATAGGTTTTGTCGGCTTCCTTAATCTTACCTTTTGTAGTCACAACTTCAACGCCTTTAGGTGAAAAGATATTAACAATATTTACAGCCTCGTGTAACAATCCGCCCGGATTTCCACGCAAATCAAGTACAACACCCTTCAATTCTTTTTTTGATTTTAGATCAATTAATGCATTCTTAACTTCCATTCCTGCATTTTCAGTAAAACCGGTTAACCTAATATAACCAATGTCATCAGAAACAATTCCACTGAATGGCACATTGTTAATCTTAATCTCTTCTCTGGTTACCGTTTTTTCAATCAATTCGGTTTCGCCAGGTCGTCTGATTTTTATTTTAACGGTTGTGCTTGGCTGACCTTTAAGAATCTTGCTGACATCATCACTTTTCTTGCCGGTAAGAGATTTGCTGTCAATCTCAACTAACACATCTCCAGCCATTAAACCTGCTTTCTGAGCAGGAAAGCCCTCATAAGGTTCAGTAATAATAACTTCATCGTTGCGTTGACCAATAAGTGCACCGATTCCTCCATATTGACCGGTAGTCATGAACCGGTAATCCTCAATATCTGATTCAGGAATATAATTGGTATAGGGATCAAGTGATTCAAGCATTGAATCAATCCCTTTTTTTATTAATGTGCCGGGCTGGATGTCATCTACATAGTTCGCATTCAACTCCCGGAAGAGGGTAACGAAAATATCTATGTTACGTGATATTTCAAAGTAGTCTTCTGAAAAACTGATTGCGGTAACAGAAGCCAGGAAGAGTGAAGCAGCAATAATCCAGAGTCTGAACTTTCGGAAAAATGATTTTATCATATAGTTTAAAAATAAACAGATTAAGGAACGGGGTCATATCCATGCTTTCCCCAGGGATGACAGGAAAGTACTCTCCGAAAAGACAGGTAGAGCCCTTTCAGCGGACCATATTTTTTTAAAGCCTGAACAGCATATTCAGAACACGTTGGTTCAAAACGGCAGGCCCCCGGTAGAAAGGGAGAAATAAAACTTTTATAACATTTAATCGGAAGTACTAAAATATGAACAATCGCTCTACGCATGTATTTGGGATAAACGATGTAAAAGTAAAACTATTTTGTCCTGTATCTTGTGAAAAGAGGGTAACTCTTGTGAAGAATAAATAAACATACAGGAAAGACCTTTCTTTCTTTCCGCCAGTTGCCTGGTTAAGACATTTTTATTCAACCGGTAGGTTTCACGCATTAGCCTACGGATACGATTACGCTCAGATGCTTTTTTAAAGTTTCGTTTTGACACCGAAAATCCGGCTTTTAATGGCATATCAGGGCTTTGCGTTTCCACCCAGATCAATCGCAGGCTGGGTACTGAAAGAGTTTTCCCTTGTTCAAACAAGAGAGAAATTTCTTTCTTGCTGCAAAGCCGTTCCTCTTTCTTAAAAGTACCTAATCGCATAAACTGACCAGTTAAAAACAAAGTTCATTTTGTTGTCAGCCAAAATTAAATAGATTAAACAGGATTCCTGAAAATAAGGATAAAGTCCTTTCATTTAAGAACCTATCTATTCATTTCAACGTAATAAATCACCCGGATCGGTGAAAAGTTCAGGTAAAAATTCAGAGGAGAAGTATTGGTAAGTACTACTTTTATCCCATTCTGAACAAACAAAATTTCGTGAAAAAGAAGATTCCATTCGGCTATTTCCTGGTTCTACTTATAGCACTGGTAGCAGGTATTGTATCAGAAATTCTCAGGAATGAACAGATTCGGAAGGAGACTAATTACAATAATATCAGCAAGCAGGCTGAAAAAAAAATTCAGGAAGAAGAAGAAAGGATTAACCGGTTTTTAACTCCTGTTGAAAAAAGATATTTTTCATCTCCTGTTTTTACAACTACTGACCGGGATTACCTGAACAACCTGCTTCAAGATATTAACGGCTTTACGGTTTTAGCATTTTATGAAGACTCACTTTATTATTGGTCAGATAACCAGGTAATTCTCACATACGAAGTACTTAGCCGATCGGGTAATGAGACTGCAATTCAGGCAGGCAATGGCCTCTATGAAGTTTTTATTCGAAAGGATAAGAGAAAAACCCTGGTAGCTCTGATGTTGCTTAAAAGCCAGTATGCAATCGAAAATCAGTACCTGGTTAATGATTTCAATCCAAGATTTGGGTTACCTCCGAAAACTAATATCAGCCTGGTTAAGAGTGAGAAAATTTTTCCTGTTTTTAGTTCGTCAGGAAATTTATTATTCTCTCTATCTTTTATTCCTTATTCAGAAAGACAGACAACAGAAGACAACACATCAAGGGCAGGAATTTTTGCACTGATATCGGTTTTGCTAATGATTGTATTTTTTTTCTTAGCTACACGATGGGTACTTAAGACCAAACCGGTTATCGGGTTGTTAATGATTGTTGCTGCAGTGATTTTCCGGCTAATAGCAGGTATTTACAAAATACCTTCAGCCTTGTACGATCTTCCCTTGTTTGATCCAAAGTATTATGCAAGCAGCTATATGCTGTTTTCACTGGGCGAATTATTAATCAGCACCCTGGTCATGTGTTATGTCATCATGACTCTTTACTTTTATTATGATTCTCGCATTTTACTGGGTTCGGCAGGTAAAAATAAGCACTATGTATCTATACGAATCATTCTCACCTGGCTATTTACCTTTATTTTTTCTGTTTTAATTAACTACCTTTTAAGCAGCCTGATTATTCATTCAAGAATATCCTTTAATATTAATAACATTTTTGAACTCACTGGTTTTTCATTAGTGGGGTTCTTTATTATCGGGGTTCTTCTGTTTACATTCTACATGGTTTGTGACGGAAGTGTGCGATATGCATTGAACAGCCGGATCAAATATCCGGCACTCATTGCCTTCTTTCTTTTATCTCAAGGACTCTTTCTGGGTATCTTAATCCTGACTAAAGATGTTGAGTTGTTTGCCCATTATGGAATCAATGCATTCATCATGGCTAATCTGGTCATTCTGGGGACAACAGTAATCCGGATTAGGAGCAAACGGATAGTGAACTATACATTTGGTATTGCATTTATATTTCTCTTTTCGCTGTTTGCAGCACAGTCCATTTATGATTTTAACAATATTCGGGAATTACAGGACAGAATAGCGTTAGCATCAAAACTTGAAAATATCCAGGATGCCATTGCCGAGCATCTTTATGATGAAGTGGTGACAGGTGTTAAAGAAGACCAGTTTATTTATAATTACTTCTCTTCTACCTATTCTGAATTACTTGCTATGGCTGCACAGGGAGATGTACTTCAGAACCGGATGTTGCAGAAATATTTTACCGGATACTGGAGAAAATATGACATTCTGATTAAATCATTTAAAAATGAAAGCCTGCCCATCAATACCGGTGGCGACCCAACCTGGAATATTGATTATTATGAAAATCTGATTGCAAACAAAGGATTGCCAACCAGGGTGTCAGGATTATATTTTATAAACGATCAGCCGGGAAGGGTTTCTTATATAGGTAAAATCAGTATTTATTCTGCAATAGTGCCGGATAGTACAATTGGTACTATGATTATTGAGATGTCTTCAAGGTACATTAGAGATGAATCCGGATATCCCGATTTGTTGATCAGTAATAAGATTCAGGTAAACCGTGATATTTCAAACTATTCCTATGCGCGCTATCTTAAAAATGAACTAATTAATCAATTTGGAAATTTCTCATATCCGCTTACTGCAGAATCATACAAGGAGTATATACCGGCAAACGAATCAGAAAATACCGTAGAAATTAACGGGGTATCGCATCTTTTTTACCGGCCATCTTATGACAGCCTGATCATAGTCAGCAAGGTATTGCCCGGCTTGCTGGAAATGATTACTTTGTTTTCTTACATATTTACCTTCTTTGTTGTTGTATTTTCTTTTCTGTTTGTTGCCTATAAATTGTGGCAACAACACTTCCGTCCGGTCATTAATTTTAATATTAGGGTTCAGATGTCTGTTATGACTATTGTCATTCTGACCATGCTTACGCTTGGAGTCAGTACTGTAGTTTATATTATTAACAATTACTCCATTACCCAGAATAACAAGCTTAAAGAGCGGGTAGCTTCATTAAACCAGCTAATTACACGTGAGATTGCATCTATGCCTGCCGACAGGCTGCAAAGTGAGAATTTAAACTACCGGTTTTATAGTCTTTATAATTATACAAGTATTGACTTTACCATTTTTAACCAAGAGGGCTTTAAAGTTTTCAGTACTCAACCTAAACTTTTCGAACAGCAGATCATTGCCCCCGTAATGAATATGAATGTGCTTCGTGATTTTGATAGAACAAGCAGTTCTACTTATATAAGCTATGAGAGCATTGGGAAGCTTGGGTTTCTTACCGGATATTCGGCAATCAGAGATAATAACAATAAAGTAATAGGCTACCTGAATCTGCCCTATTTTTCAAGAGGAAGTGAGTTAAAAAAGGAAATTTCAACCTTTCTTGTAGCACTTATCAATATTTATGTATTTCTGTTTGTACTGACTGTGCTGATTACATTTTTTGTATCAGGCAGAATTACCAAGCCATTAAGAGTTATTCAGGCAAACATGAGCCGTGTTAAACTGGGAAAAACCAATGAACCGATTATCTGGAAAAGAAAAGATGAAATCGGAGCACTCATAAATGAATATAATCGGATGATAGATCAGTTGGCAACAAGTGCAAAACAACTGGCAAAATCAGAAAGAGAAAGTGCATGGCGGGAAATGGCAAGGCAAGTAGCTCATGAAATTAAAAATCCATTAACTCCCATGAAACTGAATGTTCAGCACCTGCAACGGACCTGGAAAGACAATCAGGAGAACCTGGAAGATACAATCAATAAGTTTACCCGATCATTAGTTGACCAGATTGATACGCTTTCGGGAATTGCAACTGCATTTTCAAATTTTGCCAGTATGCCGGGTGCTCAGTTTGGAGCAGTTAATATCCGGCAGATTATTCAGAATACCGTTAACTTATACCATGAATTTTCGCCTGTCACGATCCGGGTTGAGGATCATACAGACGGTGAAGCAGAAGTAAACGCTGATAAAGAACAAATGCTAAGAGTCATGTCAAACCTGCTGAAAAACGCAATTCAGGCAATACCTGATAGCAAGAAAGGTGAGATAATAATCCGGATTGACCATGACGAAACAAATGTTTTGTTGTCCGTGTCAGATAACGGAACCGGAATTGCACCGGATAAAACAGATAAAATTTTTGTACCAAATTTTACAACAAAATCCGGAGGTACAGGCTTGGGTCTGGCAATGGTGAAAAGCATTATTGATAATAGCAATGGGAAGATTTGGTTTGAAACAAAATCAGGTGAGGGTACCACCTTTTTTATTCAGTTGCCAAAATACATCAGCGACTAAGCTTTTATAAGAGTGAGTAGCATTTCATTTCCGCCCCAGGAATCTGATTTTTTCAGAACTTAATTTGAATTTATAAGCCAGACCGAGATTTATAAAACTATAGGCATCATTCTTTTTTGGATTACCTCTGGGGCTTGTTGCCGGACCCGGGAAACCATTGGTTCCGTATCCTGTAGGGTCAGAAATATACATGGCCAGTTTCTGCATTTCAGGATCATTGGGGAATAGGCGGTCAAGGTCAGAGTACGTTAAATAAGCATCACTGACATCATCCAGATAGTCAGTAAAAAAGTAGTAATATCCGAATTCAAGTGAGGCAGTTAACAGGCGGCTAACGCCTAACCGGAATCCAAACCCGAAAGGAATGGCAAGGTGAGTGTGCGCATATTTAGACTTACCAGCAGTTTCTCCGGATCCCTGCCCGGTTTCAGTTACCCACTTTGAAAGGTCAGTTTCATAAACACCGTCTTTCTTGATTATATTGCCATATCCGGCATTATAAGGCATGTCTCGCGTTGTACCATCCGGCCAGAAGTAATAGCGGTTTTCCAGATGAATATCTCCCCGGAACAAATCAGCCTTTGGTTTTCCGAAGAATGCACCAGCTCCTGCAAATAAGTACATCACTGCTGGCTGATTATAAAGAGGAAGTCTCCTGTTATGATAAAATGTGTAGGTTATATGTGCAGATGCACCAAATACATCATTCCTGAAATTTAACCCTCTTCCATAATTGCGTAGTTCGAAGCCATCCATTCCGCCAATAGCTTTTGTTTCATCATATCCAAGGCGATGCCATGAAAGACGTACTTCATATGACAGAGGATTGTATTGATAACCGGTTAATTCACCTCTGGTCATCAGATTACGGAAGGTAATAGCCACTCCGGGATTGGTTGAGGTGGTTTGTAATACCCGTTCGTTACCTAGGTCTCCAAAATAATTAGTTACACCGGCTGCAACATCTATTTCGAAAGTTGTTTGTGAAAAAGAACTGGTTATTATAACAAAATAGAGGGACAGGAATAAGGCTATTCTTTTCATAGAATCCTGGTTTGATTGGATGCTAAAAGTAGAAGAAAAGCAAATAAAAAATCAGAAGTAATGAAAATTCGTACAATGATATTATAAGATTCAGCCGAAAAGCCCTGAAAACACATCTTCAATCTTACTAATCGGATGCAATTTGATTTTTGCAGCTTTTATTTTAGCTGTTGAAGGTTGATTGTATTTTGAAAAATAAATGTGTTTGAAACCCAACTTTTCTGCTTCATTGATTCGCTGTTCAATCCGGTTTACTGGTCTTATTTCTCCAGACAATCCAACTTCTGCTGCAAAACAGGTTTTAGGATGGATTGCTATATCCTGGTCAGACGAGAGTATGGCACACGATATAGCCAGGTCAGTGGCAGGATCATCAACCCTTAAGCCTCCGGTAATATTGAGAAAAACATCTTTAGCACCGAGCATGAATCCACATCGTTTTTCAAGAACAGCCAGTAGCATATTCATTCTGCGTGTGTCAAAGCCGGTGGAAGAACGTTGTGGTATTCCATAAACTGCACTGCTGACAAGTGCTTGTGCTTCAATCAGCATAGGCCTTAAACCATCCATTGTACAGGCAGTGGCTACACCACTTAGAAATTCTTCACGCTCAGGGAGCAGGATTTCAGAGGGATTCAGAACTTCGCTTAATCCATTATCATGCATCTCATAAATTCCTATTTCTGCTGTTGATCCAAAACGGTTTTTTGAAGAACGGAGTAACCTGAACAGGTAATTCCTATCTCCTTCAAACTGAAGTACCGTATCAACCATGTGTTCAAGAATTTTTGGTCCGGCAATGACTCCTTCTTTGGTGATATGACCAATCAGAAGAATAGCAGTGCCACTGTCTTTGGCATAACGCATCAGGGCAGCAGCACATTCTCTGATTTGTGAAACAGAGCCGGGGGCAGATTCAATTTTTTCGGAATACAAGGTTTGAACTGAGTCAACAATGATAATATCTGGATTTACTGTTTCCAGGTGTTTGAAGATTAATTCAAGAGTAACTTCAGTAAGTACCATGCATTCGCTGTTATGAATGCCAATGCGGTCAGCTCTTAATTTTATCTGTTGTTGACTCTCTTCTCCTGAGATGTAAAGAACAGAAGTATCCTTAAGTCGTAAGGCAGTTTGCAGCAATAAGGTTGATTTACCGATTCCGGGCTCACCACCAATTAAAATTAATGAGCCGAGAACTAATCCACCACCCAAAACCCGATTAAGTTCCTTGTCTGGCATTTGAAGCCGCTGCTCTTTCCCGGCTTCAATACTTGTAATTTTAACAGGTGCCGAAGCTCGGAACTTTTTTCCCCGGGAACTGAGTTTTTCTTCGGTTACAAGCAGTTCTTCCGTAAAAGTGTTCCACTCATTGCAGGAGGGACATTTGCCAATCCATTTTGAGGACTGGATACCACAATTCTGACAGATAAAGATTGTTTTTACTTTAGCCATGAATGAAGGCTAATTTTTTTTACTGAATTCATGCTGAATGATAGCCCCGGCCTGGTTGTTTGCTACCAGCAGCAATACTTTCTCATCAAGTTCAACAATGGTAAATTTATTATTATAAAAACCAGGGTTTATAGTATCGGTAAATCCTTCAGTTGTTAAACTTGAGGAAAAGATTTTTGCGTTAATTGAGTAAGTTCCGCTGTTTGTGTCTTTTTTCCCGGTATTAAAATTGTCAATTACAATGGTCACCTTACCGTCATTGAAAGTCCATCTTTCTTCAAATTCAGTAATGGTAAAATATTCACGTTTCCAAACACCTTGAATCAATTTTTTCAATGTTTTTTCAGAACGAAACCATTGGTTGTTTTCACAGGACACTAAAAAGAATAGCAGCAACATCCATACAACCGACATTACAAGGTGTCTGATTTTTGACATGTTACAAACCTACATGTTTTTCAATAACAGATTGAACTTCAGCTGTTTTTTTAATAAACTTTTTTTAGCCGGGATTATTTTTGGTTGATTGGATTATTTTCTTTTCAATCAGAGTGGTTGAGTAGCCTTCAAGAAACTCGATTGTCTGAACCTGTCCTCCATATTTACTGACAATGTCAAATCCAACAATTTCTTCAGTTTGGTAATCCGCACCTTTAACCAGGACATCCGGAAGAATATATTTGATCAGATGATATGGAGTTATATCATCAAAAAGGATGACTGCATCTACATAGCGCAGGGAAGCAAGGATTAAAGCTCGAGAATACTCATCATTAATCGGCCGGGAGGGACCTTTAATCCTGCTCACCGAAGTATCGGTATTTAACCCGATGATAAGAAAGTCACCTAGGGCTGCCGCCTTAATCAGGTAATCAATATGGCCCCGATGCAGAAGATCAAAACAGCCGTTTGTAAAGACAATCTTTTTATTAAAGAATTTTAAGCGGTTTAGCTCGTTATTAATCGAGCTGACATTAGAGTGAATTTTTGCTTTCACCAGGTTTGATTGATTCATTTTTTCTTATTTCTGGCAATCATAAAAAGTGAAAATAGGCCAACAACAATAATAAGTGCAAGCTGAAGGGAGTGGACTAATGTGGCATAGGTGATTCCATCAACCTGTGAAATTCCGAATAAAACCAACGCCTGAGATACAATATAATGATAAGCTCCGATACCTCCCTGAACCGGAGCAGACATGCCTAACCCGCCAGCTACAAGAATGAACAATCCTTCGCTGACACCCAGATTCTGAGTTGATTCAAGTGCAAAAAAGCATAAATATGTGGAAATAAAATAGAGTGCCCAGATCAACAAGGTATGAACCAGAAACATAAGCTTATTCCTGATTTCAAGTATTGAAATCAATCCCTTATAAACACCCCGGAGAAGAAGGACTCCTTTTTCTCTTAGAGCAACAATACGGTTATTTTTCGACACCAGCAGAATCAGGACACAACAAACGATACTGCCTGCTATGAGATATAGAACTGTATTTGCCGAGCCGGCAGTTTCTTCCGGTGGCCGGACAAAAACTTTCTCTTTCAGGAATCGGGTCAGCAAGTCATATTGAAGAGTACCTACCAGAATAATACTGAAAAACAACATAGCCAGGTCAATCAGTCTTTCAGTAATAACGGTTCCAATCAATTTTTCTACCGGAATATTTTCGGCTTTACCCAATACTCCACAACGGGTTATTTCACCAATCCGGGGGATGGCCAGATTAGCAAAGTAACCTATCCCCAGGGCATAGCTGGCATTTAAAAATCCCGAATGATACCCCATTGGCTCGATCAGCATATTCCAACGGTAAGACCTGAGCAGAAATGCAACAAATCCGGCAATTGCCGATAAAATTAAGTATAGAGGCCGAGCATTAGAAATCTTTTTTGCGATATCACTTAAATCATGACCTCTGAAGGAAAGCCATAGCAGGAATCCACCAATGCCGAGTAACAGAAGGTATTTTAAGGTTCTTTTCAGGGTTGTTGATATCACTTAGCAGGAATCCGGTTATTTGAATCGGGGAAAACCAGAGAGGGCTTAAAAAATTTTGCCTCTTCAAAGTCCATTGCTGCATAGGAAATTACAATGACCGGATCACCAATCTGGGCCAGGCGTGCAGCCGGACCATTCAGGCATATCACACCACTGTTTCGTTCTCCTCTAATCACATAGGTTTCAAACCGTGAGCCATTGTTAATATTCAGCACCTGCACCAATTCATTTTCAATCAGGTTGGCAGCCTCCATCAAGGCTTCATCAATAGTAATGCTTCCGATATAATGGAGTTCGGCCTGGGTAACAATAGCGCGGTGAATTTTCGACTTTACAATCTGAATCATCATAAGCAGGCAAAAATAGATAATTAACCCTCCTGTATTTTTTATTTATTCTTTCACCCGGATGACTTATTACGAATAACGGGCATTGTCTGCCGGTATACCGGAATGATAAAGGAATTATTTTTTAGCGTTGCCGCCAATAGTAAATACCCGTGAGATATTAAAACCAAAGTGAATATCACCTTTGTTCCATTTGCCGGTCGTGTCTGTTAGAAAAGCCCGTTCATTCATCCCCAGGGCATTGGTAAAATGGAGCTGAAAAACATGCCCTCCGGTTTCAATATCAAAACCAACAGACAATGGACTGATGAACTGCTCACTTCCCTGGCGGGGGACATAATAATAGTCAATGTTGGCAGCCAGCCGCTTTGTTAGTTTAATCCGGGTTCCTAATCCTAATGCTCCTATATCATTCTTCTGAGTTGAAAGATCAACGATGTTCCGGTGCAGATAGGTTGGTGAAAGCTGAAGCGTAAAAACATCATTGAATTTTCTGGCAATTATTAACTGATGAAAATATACCAGTCGTGAAGTAAAGTAATGATGTTGTTCAGGATTTTGCCATTTAAGCCCATTTACGGTTATACCATCTACCAAAGTGAGTGCAAAAGGAAAACTACCAGAACCGGTAGTTTGCCATAGCAGTCGGGTTTTAACAAATGCATCAGTTTCCTTTTTTGAACTGCTTCTTCCAATTCCAACGGTAAACCGGTTACTAATGGCATAATCAAAACCCAGACGAATGGAGGCTTTATCAAGTCCGAACATTTCATAAGCACCTTCACTCAGCATCCCGAAGCGGTGCAGAATTCTGAAGTCGAGTGTGCCGGGGGCTAACATTTCAGTACTTTGTCCCATAATCACCCGGGTTGATTTGAATGAATTTCTCACTTTTTCAGCCTTACCGTTTTCAAGAAGACCCGAAACTTCATCCTGAGCCATTACAGTCAGAGAGGAAAGAAAGAAAATACAAATAGCAGGTATAATTTTTTTCATGGTTTTTCTTTTGGATTGATTAGCCGTTTCATTTTCATATCCAGTGTCACGAGCACTTCGTTAGCAATCTTATCACGTACTATTACAGGTATGCGGATATTATAATCTTCAGGTTTTACATAAAAGACTGCCTTAACAGTAATACTATCTGATCCTGTGATTACCCGCCCGATTAAGGAGATGTCTTTTGTTACACCATGCAGTTCCATTTTCCCTGAAACAGCAGCTTTATATTCACCACTGACTGAAAAATTGATTTCACCGATATTGGTAATGACACCTTTGAAAACCGCTTTCGGAAACTTATCCGACTCTACATAATCTTCATTAAAATGCTGTTGCATCATGTCTTTTTTAAATAAAAAGGACTTCATTAAAACAGCAGCCTGAAAATTTCCGGTTTCAGGCTCAAGAATACCGGCTGCTTTGCTGCTGTAGCCTTCCGTGTTCTCCAGTGGGGTAGCTGCATTCAGCACCAGCTTTCCGTCTCGTGAAATAAAGCGAATCTGAGGATAAACCTGAAAACTCGTAATTATCAATCCAACAAGTAGAAAGGGAATCCGTTTAGTCATCATTCGGTCATTAATTTTGAATCAGGCATTGATTAAGAACAACATCCATCAGAAAACCGTTACAACGGCCTTTAATCACAACAGAATCACCCTCTTTCAAATGTTGCAATGCTGCCACCTGCCCTCGTTCCATTTCACAGCTAATCAATCCTGAAGGATCTCCGGATTCAAGATAGATTGTATATATGCTGTCTGAAACGGAATCGGTTTCCTTTACAATCCCGGAAACCAGCAAAATTTTACCCAAATAAAGGCTGTCACTTGTCGCTTCATCTGAATTATACCTGGCAAAGAGGGTGTCAGCACTGACTTTCACTTCAGGAGATGCTGCTTCCAGGCTTGACAGGGGCTTCATAATAAGCGAATACAAATACCATCCTGCTGCAGTTAACAGAATAAGGATAATCAGCCCGGCTACAATTTTCTTCTTCATCACTTTACTTAGGATATCCGTTAGTAACCCAAAGCTCTATTTTTTTTATATCACAGGCTTTGAGTTTAATACCGTCTTTAGGCATTTCTGAGTAACCTGGGTCATGCCGGACAGAGCCTAGTAATTCTCCGTTTTGACCATAAAATTTTAAGTTATCATAATTGGTAAGAATTACATTTCCCTGTGCCATAGATGTTGAATGGCACGCAAGGCAATTAGCTTGAATTATTGAACTGATGGACGAACTGTATGAAAAGTCAGTTGCATCGCAGGGTTCAGTTGGATACATTTCCTCAGCAACATCATAATAGCAGCCCTGAATGGTAACCAGGAAAACAGCGGCTAGAAGATTAAAGGCCAAGAGTTTCATTATTGATTATTAAGAGATCTGTTTTAAATGGCACAGGCGCCCGCAATTTCGTGAATTAACAGATTATAATGTTAGTTGAAAGTATTTATTGATTAACAGTTGTATGGAAAATCGGGATAGTAACATCTCTTAATAAGAAAAGTATCTTAAAAACATGTGTCATGGAAACCATATCTGAAATCCGGAAACTGGAAAGAAAGCGTGGGCTGTTTTTTCAAATCGGGCTGACTCTTTCCTTACTGCTAATTTGGGGTATCCTCCATTTAACAATTACTTCCCGTCTACCGATCGTTCATCTTGCGGATAATAAACTGGAAGATCAAATACTTATTCATTTACCGATTCCGGATCAGGTCATTAAGCATACCGGGCCCAAGGTTATAAAAACAAGCCCCAGCTTACCGGTTCAAACCAAATCTCAGATTCGGATTGTTCCGCCAGCGGTAGAGAATCAGATTGACCATTCGGATCCGGCAGATGCGCAACCCAAACCGTCTGGCTCCAACCTGCCAGCAGTAAACAATTTTGAGTTTATCCCGCCAGTATTACCTGAATTTAATGGGGGTTTAAGTGCTTTATATAACTATCTGAAGGATAGCATCAGGTATAATCCTAAAGCAGTTAAAGTGGGTGTTGAAGGAGTTGTTTATATTAATTTCTGGATTGATGAAAATGGCCTGGTGAGTCAGGTAACTGTTAGAGGAGGAGTACATCCGTGGCTGGATAATGAGGCAGTCAGAGTTGTTGAAAGGATGCCGGCCTGGATTCCCGGGAAAAATTATGACGGAAGTCCGGTAGGCTCTTATTTCAATCTGCCCATTGTATTCAAATTAAGATAAGAGGGTATCGATCCGGCTGAAAACTGAAGGTTGCAAGTTATTCAGGCAAAGTAAATTCGGGCCGACAGATTATATCCCGGCAAACTGCTGAAGAAAACGAACATCATTTTGTGAAAATAGCCGAAGATCGTTGATCCCGTAAAGCAGCATGGCAATCCTTTCGATCCCCATTCCGAAAGCAAAACCGGTGAATTTAGTACTGTCAATTTTGCAATTATCAAGTACGTTGGGATGCACCATTCCACAACCCAGAATTTCTACCCAGCCGGTATGCTTGCATACGTTACAGCCTTTTCCTTTGCACAGAAAGCACGATACATCCATTTCGGCACTGGGTTCGGTAAAGGGGAAATAGGATGGCCGCAACCGTATCTCAGAATCACTTCCAAACATTTCACGGGCAAAATAGAGCAATGTCTGTTTCAGATCAGCAAATGAAACATCTTCGTCAATATACAAGCCTTCAACCTGATGAAAAAAACAATGTGCTCTGGCAGAGATCGCTTCATTACGGTAAACCCTGCCCGGGCTAATTGTGCGAACTGGTGGTTTAGTTGTTTCCATCACACGTACCTGTACAGATGAAGTATGAGTCCGCAGAGCAAAACTCTCTGCTGCTGCAGCGTTTTCGCCAAGAATAAAAAATGTATCCTGCATATCACGTGCAGGATGGTCTTCCGGGAAATTGAGTGCTGAAAAGTTATGCCAGTCGTCTTCAATTTCCGGACCTTCACTTATATTAAATCCGATATGAGAAAAAAGATGAATAATTTTTTTTCTTACCAGGTTAACAGGATGGTGTGATCCGGTTAAAAAAGCTTCACCCGGTAAGGTTACATCGGCAGGCACTGAAGTAACAACGGGTTGGTCATATAAATACCTGAATTCTTCAAACCGCTCTTCAATCTTTTTCTTGAGGGTATTTATTTGCTGGCCAAAAGCCTTTCGTTGAGCAGGCTCAACATCCTTCATTTTTGAAAACAATTCTGACAGAATACCTTTTTTTGAAAGAAATCTGAGTCTGAAATTTTCAAGCTGTTCTTTTGATTCAGCTGAAAAGGACTCAGCTTCCTTGAGAAGAGTTTCAAAATCAAACCGGCTCATGGGTATTTCCTCATAAAATTATTCGACCACTTTCACAGTCATTCTAATATCTTTAACCGGACGATCACCTGCCTGGCGGTTTGTTGGTGCTGCAGCAATCTTATCAATCACATCCATTCCTTGAACAACTTCTCCGTAAACAGTATAGTTCATATCAAGGAAGGGTGTACCTCCGGTTTTCTTGTAGGTTTCACGTTGAGCAGGAGTATATTTAATTCCGGTCTGAGTCTGCATTTGATCAAGTTCACTGTCAGAATAAGTTTTCCCCTGAACTATATAAAACTGGCATCCGCTTGAGGCTTTTGCCGGGTTCTCGGTTCTTGCTGCGCATAAAGCTCCTTTTTTATGAATCAGTGTAGGGTTAAATTCTGCAGGTACAGTATAACCTACATCGCCCATACCAAGTGGCTGCCCGGCAGGTGCATTCCTGGATTGAGGGTCACCTCCCTGTATCATAAAGCCCTGAATAACCCTGTGAAATAATGTGCCGTCATAAAACCCTTCACGAGCCAGCTTCAGGAAGTTATCCCTGTGCTTGGGGGTTTCATTATAGAGCTTGATTTTAATAGTTCCGTAATCAGTCGAAATCTGTACCATTGGTTCTTTTTTTATTGAATTTGTTTTGTTTTGCGCTGGTGAAACCTGCAGAGTTAAAATCAGTAAAACAGTACTCAAGAAAGCGAATCTCATAAATCTTAGTTTTGAAGTTTGAAACTGTGCAATGTTAACTAATTAAGCATCATGAAAAATATAAAATTTAGGTTCCTGTCACTCATCATCATAATGATTTCACTGACAGCACTAAGCTCATCCTGCAAAAAGACAACTCCGGCAAATGCCATTATTACCGTAGTGGACCCGGATGGAAGAAATGTTGCCGGAGCAAGAGTCATTCTTCGGAATGACAGTGTTCAAAGTCCTACAACCGGAGCCCAGTCAATTATCTACCAGGAAGCCACAACCGATATTAGCGGGAAAGCTGAATTTACGTTTAAATGGGAGGCAGTCCTTTTTGTCGAAGTATCGAAAGGTAATCTTTCAAAGAAGGACTATGTGAGGCTGGAACAATCCAAGACTGTTGAAAAAACAATTATCCTGGAGTAAAAATTTTATTTACACTGAAATAATCAATCACAGCTTTCTTCAGCATTAAATCCTGTTGCCTCATACTCAGAGCAGGAATAAGGGATGTTTTTTCATAATGAGGCCATCCTTCCGAGTCATAACAACTGAATTTATAATACCCGTAGCTGCTTAATAATTTACAGGTGGCAATGTGCATTAAATCCATTTTTTCCTGTTTGGAAAAATCTCTTTTAACTCGCCCTAATTCCTGAACCCCAATTAAAAAAATAACTGCCTGCAGATCAGGTTCTGCTTCAAACTGATCAGCAAGTAGTAAGGTCAGTTTTAACCAGTTTGATTTTATCCATTCAATTTCACTATCAGAAAACTCCATAGTGCAAAAATATTCTTTATACAGTTAACTGCTGAAATGGCGGAATACGGTCATAAATCAGACGCTAAACCAGATACGGTTAATTAGCCCGTTATATCAGCTAATACAAATGTATTAGACTTACCGGAATGCTTCAATAAGCATAACCCTCTTAAATGTTTTTTAACCCTAAAATCCTGAATATTCACCAAAAAACAACAGAATCGAAACAGTATGAACCTTACTTGCAGACAAATTCAAAAATTACATTCAAAAAATTGAAAATTATGAAAAACAGAAACAACACAACAGGTAAATTTTACCGCAATGTAGTGAAGATAATCCTGTTTGGCATTATCTTCATAATGGGTTCTTTTTTTGGGGCATCTGTTCTGCAGGCACAAACAGTGCTGATTAATCCGGCAGGAAATGGAGGTTTTGAGTTGGGATCTACTTTTGCAGCTAATGGCTGGACGGATGTTCAAAGTGCATCTGGGAACAAATGGTATGTAGGAACCTATACCAAAACTGCAGGAAGCAGGGGAGTGTATGTTGGGACATCAGCATCAAATAATAATTATACGAAGTGGGGTTTTTCTTCTGCAGCACGTGTACAACATTTTTACAGGGATGTAACCTTTCCGGCAGGTGAAACCGACATTACCCTGTCATTTAAATGGCGTTGTAAGGGAGAAGTTGGTCATGATGATATCAAGGTGTTTCTGGCACCAACGGGGGTAACTCCTACTGCAGGAACAGAAATCAGTGCTGCTTATTTGGTGGGTGGAGCCTATGATAGTGAGAATACTTATCAGATTGTAACTATCCAACTTTCAGCAGCCAATGCAGGTACAACCAAACGATTGATCTTTCAATGGAGAAATGATAATAATTTACTTGGAACAAACCCTGCAGGTGCCTTTGATGAAATATCTTTAACAACCTGTGCTCCGCTACCCGCCCCAACTACTACCAGCGGAAGTATTTGCGATTTAGGAACTGTACCGATAAGTGCAACACCCGGTACCGGGGGTAATTCCATTAACTGGTGGGATGCTCCTACAGGAGGAAATTTATTGTTGGCTGATGCAGTAAGTGCTGTTGTTAATATCAATGCTACCGGAAGCTATACATTTTATGCAAGCACACTTAACAATGTAACCGGTTGTGGAAGCACAGTCAGAACAGCTGTAACAGCAAGTTCTTACCCAAGAATTAATGTTGAACCAACAGCTTCGGTAACCAGTGGTTGCGCACCTTATTCAACAAATGTAGCAGGCGGTGTTTCTCGCTCAGCAAAGAGCACTGTTTCGTTATCGGTCCCTGATAATAATGTTACAGGAGTAACCAGTAGTGTGGGAGTATCAGGTTTTTCATCATCCTTGAACAATACAACTGTACGGATTCATGAAGTCAAGTTTAATATAAATCATACCTGGGATGGGAACTTGATTATTAAATTGATTGCTCCAGATGCTTCTGAGCTGGTATTGGTGAACAGGAGAGGCGGCAGTGGAAATAATTTCACTAACACCATAATTAAAACCGGTGGTACTCCTATAGCATCAGGTTCAGCACCCTTTACCGGAACATTTGCGCCTGAGAATCCATTTAGTAATTTTAATGGAAAAAATCCAAACGGAACATGGGGATTAAATGTTTCAGACAGAGCAGGTTTTGATATAGGAACACTACTCAACTGGGAAATCAGTTTTGTTGATGATAACGGATTAACCTACTCATGGACTTCCACACCTGCCGGATTTACAAGTAGTGCTTCTCAATTTATAGAATCAATTAGTTCTGCAATTACTTTTCATCTGGATGTGAGTAATTCGTCACAAGGATGCAGTAATACAGGTAACCTGGTCATGGATGTTTTGCCGACTCCAGCACCCACGGCAACAACCAATGCTCCGATTTGTACTGGTGAGCAATTAACTGTTGGAGTAGATGCATATAGCAGCTACCAATGGAGTGGCCCAAATGGATTTAACAGTACATTACAAAATCCGGTTGTATCCGGGAATGCACAGTCAGCTCATGCCGGAACCTATACCGTCACAGTTACAAATACATTCCTGTGTACTGCTTCAACATTCGTCAATGTGACTGTGGATGCACGGCCGGTACCTTATATCATTAATCAGACAAATGTGAGTTGCTTCGGAGCTGGTGATGGTGAGGTTGAAGTCGGAAGCAGTGGTGTGGGGCCGTTTACCTTTGACTGGGGTTTTGGATCGGATTATGCCAATACGACAACAATTTCGAATTTAAGTGCCGGATCATTCAATGTCAGTGTGTGGGCTGATAATGGTTGTCAAAGTGATCCCGATCTGGGAGTAACAATTACAGAGCCAACCCAATTGGTTGTGAGTCCGTCAATGAATGGCGGAACATGTGTAGGGGAAACCATTTATCTTTATTCCAATGCATCGGGAGGAACACCAGGCTATAGTTACAGCTGGAGTGGTCCAAATGGCTTTAGCAATAACAGTGAGAACCCTTCAATCAGTAATATCTCACTGGCTGAAAGCGGTACCTACACCATCACAGTAACTGACAATAACGGATGTTCGGAATCATCAATAATTAACATAACGGTAAATGCATTACCGGTTGTTACCATCACACCTTCAGGCAGCACGACCTTCTGTGACGGAGGCAGTGTCAATCTTGATGCTTCAGCCGGTGCAAGCTGGTTATGGAGTACAGGATCAACCAATCAGATGATCACAGTTACAACAACAGGAAACTATGCGGTAACCGTAACGGATGGCAACGGATGTTCATCTACGGCATCAGAAATAGTAACGGTAAACAGTCTGCCGGTTGCAAGCATTAGTGGTTCATCAACGGGATGTGGTGAAGTTATACTCACTGCCTCAGGGGGTAATTCCTATCAATGGAATGGCGGAGTAACACCCGGAGCGGCAACAAATACCTTTAATTCAAGCGGATCGTACAGTGTTATAGTTACAGATCTGAATGGATGCAGTGCATCTGCTACAGAACTTGTAACTGTAAAGGCATTACCTACAGCTATCTTGACCGGTACCGGTAACTTATGCTTAGGTAATTCAGGAACAGTTGCACTTAATTTTACCGGTACGGGGCCCTGGTCATACACCATCAGCGGAGATGGTGGTCCTTTTAACGGAACGGCAATAAATGCAACCGAGAATGTATCAGTTACTCCTGTTACAAGCGGAATAAAAACTTATTCAATTTCAGCATTAAGTGATGCTAATTGTGTCGGAAGCGGAAGTGGATCAGCTGTATTCAAAGTAAGCACATTTGGGCCGCAAAATACAGTTAAGGAACCAACTGCACCTGTAAGTTCTTGTTCAGGTAATATTTCGCTGATTACAAGCAATGTAGTTAATGGTGAAAATATTGAATACTCATGGAATACAGGTTCAAATTCATCTGAAGTGTTATTCAGTGATAATGTTAACGGCCCGTTTGTTGCAGGTCCATTCAAAACCACAACAGCACAGGTTTATGCACAGTTCAATACTCTCAGTCAATGGTCATCCGGATATAATATTTGTGTCCAGGGAGAGAATGGTTGCGGAGTAACAAATAACCGCTGTACTTTTGTAAGGGGGTTAGTATCAGTGCCTGCTGGAATTATAGGTTCAGTTGTTCAATGCTCTCAGGCATCAAATCAGGAATATAGTGTAGCAACTCCGCTACCTGATGGAGTAGAAACTTTTGTATGGAGTTTTAGTGTTCCGGGAGCTATTATAACTTCATTAGACCCACCGTTAAATAGCCAGGTAACGATTGATTTCCCAACCTTCACTGCCGGAACATTATCTGTTAAATCAGCCTTATCTTGTCTTGGATCTTCCATGAGTGCGGCCCGTACAATGACGATAAGTAATGCCCCGATACCACCTGCAGTACCATCTGGTCCAGGTAAAATTTGTCCTGGTCAGACTTATACCTATTCTGTTCCTTTGGTTAATGGTGCAAGTACATACAACTGGACTGTACCTGCTAACGCAACGATAAACAGTGGTGCCGGCACCAATAGCATAACAGTTGAATTTAATGCTACACCCGTTAATTTTTCGAATGCCAGTGTATCTGTCAGTACTGCAGGAATCTGTTTAGTAAACAGCAGCCAAAGCCAGAAGACAATCAGCAGCCTGGTACCTTCAACGCCAGGAGCTATTAGTGGAATAACAACCAGTGCCTGTGACGGCCCATACACCTATTCTGTATCACCGGTATCCGGAGTTATATATAATTGGACTTGGCCTGCAGGTGTAACCAACAATACGCTTGATGGGTTTAATTCAATCAATTTGCAGTTTCCGAATAATTTTGTGAATGGACAGATTAGCGTTACAGCTCAAGCTTCCGGATGTTTGGTTGAAAGTAATCCCAGAACACTTAATGTAAAAGGTTCTCCGGCAACCCCTGGAATCATATCATCAATATTCCCGCCTTGTAATTTAGATCCTGGTCAATTTGAAACCACACCGGTGACCGGAGCCACAAGTTATCAATGGACAGTACCGGCCAATGGAACGACACTTGATAATGGTCAGGGAACTACTACAATTGATGTAACATGGGGAGTAGGGAGCGGAGTCCTAATTGTAAAAGCACTGAATAGTTGTGGTCAGAGCGGATCCCGGACCCTAACCTACACTCCCGGATGTCGCCTCAGCAACCAGGAATCAGAACAGGCAGGAATAAGCTCATTGACTGTTTATCCGAATCCTGCCAGTACAAATGCAACAATGGCATTTAATGCTGCTGAAAATGGAGATTATGCAATGAGCCTGCAAGATGTAAGCGGACGGATCGTATTGATGACAGTTATTACTGCTCAGGCTGGAACCAATGTTGTTGAAATGGATTTAAGCAACTATGCCAAGGGAATGTACCTGATCATGCTTAAGTCAAAAGACAGCATTGAAAAATCAAGACTGGTAATTGAATAAAATTTTCAATTTTTTAAGAAGGCTGCCTGACTTTCAGGCAGCCTTCTTTTTTGGAGTACTATTTAAAGAGACTGTAATGAAAAGTTCCAGAAAATAAATCTAAAATTACCCGAATACCTGTAACAGCTGATGATTTATTACTTTATACAACTTGAGTCAAAGATATCCTGACCAGGAACAATGCTGCCTAAACCGGAATTTGATTCCGATTTCTTCTCATATTTGCAGTTGAGCTAGAGTCCAGATGGCAATAAATAAGAATCATGAATTTGGCGACTTGGATGGGGTTAAGTGTAGTATCGTAGAAAAGGATATTCCCATTGATCGTGCTCATTTCCTGAAAAACCTGCTGGATGCAAACGGCTATAAAACAGTTCTCATAAAAGCAGTAGCTCCGAACACAGCAAAAGCCGCAAATACTGAAACTTCCACAGAGAGCGACCTGCCTGCTAAAGCAGAAAAATTTACACTCGGGGTAACTGATTTATCTTTTAATGCTGTTAATGCAGTGTTTGGCAGGCTACTCCGAACTTCAAGCGGGAAGGTTGTTACTTTATCGTTCTGGAATCAGGAAGATTCATTTTCAGATGATTCTATCCCTTATTTCAGTAAATAGGCAATCCGTTTTTCATTGTCAAAAAAAAATTACATTTGCACTCCTTTTCAGTAGGGGATAAATTTAATTGATTTGCCTCGAAATAATAGATTCCTCCTTAGCTCAGCTGGTTAGAGCATCTGACTGTTAATCAGAGGGTCGCTGGTTCAAGTCCAGCAGGGGGAGCCAGAATGGGCAAGTCGTTAGAAATAACTTCTTGCCCATTGGTTTTTTTGCTGAAACCCTTGCTGTTACTGCATAGTAGCGATAGCACCTCATTCGTTCTATTGGTTCGATATGCACCTTCTGCAAATACCAATTTTTCAGGGAATATTGAACCAACCATTTTCTGCTTTATTTCCAGTGTTGCGTTGCTGTAATACTCAGGAAGGTTTATAAGCAAGCTGAAACCCCATTTCATGTATTGATTGAAAGCAGTGTCCATGCCTTGCATTTCCTTTTTGCGTTCCTGCAAAGCCCACATCTGTTGGTAATAATGGTCTTTCATCCGCTTGTAGCTGTCCTTCTCTAAATCGCCTGCAATGAACATATCATCGTTCTTAATCAGCTTGCTTTTGAATCCTGCAATCTCACCATCCATTTTTTGAAACTCCCTTTTTCTATCTCCTTCCTCTGCAATGAAAATATCTTCCATCACTGCCAAGTAAAGTGAAGCGATTTCAGGTTTCACTTTGAAAGTTGAAATGTAACTTTCAAAAGTTGTGTGAGCATCATCAGCACGGAATCTTTCTTTGCATCCGTGTTGGCAGTGGTAGTAAAAATATTTCCCACCGTTCCCAAGTGAACCGCTTCCAGTCAGTGTGCTTCCGCACTCTTTGCAAGCCAAGTGTCCACGAAGAGGAAGCATTGCATTCTTTGCGTTTGGTTTCGGCATGTTCTTTTTCGTGCCTTGCTCAATCCGTTGGCACTTGTGAAAAAGTTCCTCGTCAATGATGGGCTGATGCAAGCCATTCACCAAAACTTCCTCTTCATCCTTGTAAGCAGGGATAAAAATTTTTCCGTAGTAAAGTGGATTGCGGAGTGTTGCAAAGAATTGATTCTTGCACATCTTGAAACCCTTTTTCTCCAACATCTTTCTCACTTCGCATTTGCTATAAAGCCCTGTTGAATAAAGTTCAAAACCTTCCTTGATGAAAGGAGCATCGGCAGTAGCATACATCAAAGGTCTAAGCCCTTCATCCCTTCCCATTTTGTAACCCTTCGGAGGTGTGCTTACCCATCTGCCTTCCCTCATTGCCTTTCTCATACCGGCTCTTGTATTCAATGACCTGCGGTCATTTTCAATCTCAGGAGTAGCCAAGTAAATTGCAAGCAGCAATTTGTTTTCAGGCACAGACAAATCAAGCCATTGCTCAGTAGCGTTACACTCAACACCCAAGCCAGTAAGCGAATCAATCATTTTGTATGCTTCGCTTATGTTGCGTGAGAACCTGTCCCATTTGATGAACAAGAGCAAGTCAACACGCCTTTTGTTCTTGCGAACAAAATCAACAGCCCTTTGAAACTCTGGTCTGTTAAAGGTTTTAGCCGAAGCATCATCCTGAAAATGTTCAACTATTTCAATCTGCTTTACCTCGCAGTATTTCCGTAGTTGGTCTTCCTGATGTCCTAAACTGTAACCCCTGTCAGCTTGTTCATCGGTGCTGACCCTTGTGTAAATGATTGCTCTTTTCATCTTTCAGTTTGTTTAATTGGTAATTCATAAAATCAATTCGACCCAGCTTGTAAAGCAGTTCCCGAATTTCCTTTACTTGTTCATCGTTGTAAGTTGCTCCGTTTTTTGTAAGTATTTTTTTACAGTTTTCTAATGAAAGCATTGTTTATTGCTTCACCACAACTCTGGGGCTTTGTCCAGTCATTGCAGCCGTTGGCAATTGCGTTAGGGTGCTTAATCCCTTTTTGCTATTTCAATTTTCCTATTTTATGTTTTACTCTCCGTCTTACAGCAACCATATTTCCATCTTGTAACACCAGTTCAATCTTTTGGTATTTCTGTTCACGGATAATTTCATTCAGCATTTTACTTGCATCCACTCTTTCCATCCCTTCAATGGTGTCCATCTTTCCGTTGCTGTAAAAGATTTCAACCTTCTCAAAATTTTTCACCCTCATAAATGCAAGCAGTTCCATTTCTTCCAAACTCACAGGCATTTGCATTTGGTAATTGGGTTTCAAATCCACATTCGGAAAAAATGATTGAAGCATTTCGTTCAAGTTGATTTGAATGTGGTTTTCAACTCCAATTACTTCCTGTGTTATCTTGTATTGAGTGAAGCTCACAGGTATTGCAACGCCATCAAGAAACACAAGCAACAACACAGGCATTTTGCCACCGATAGCAAACGCAGTAAAGAACTCTAAGAATGGCATTTCAACACCGCATTTTTTATTCAGGTAGCTCAAACTTTCTTTTGCCACTTTTATCTTTTCAATTGGAAGTCCGAACTCTCTGAGTTCAGAAACAATTTTCAGCCACACAGCTTCCATGATGCTGAACTTTCTCCAACTCTTATCTTTTCGTTTGATGGTTAGTAAATCCTGTTCCTCCCAACTATTCAACTGCCGATAGGTTACAGAGTTCAGCTTTATTTTCCGTTCACTGTCGTTCAGAACTTTTGAAATTTTATTGGTGCGAATAGCTTTGAAGTATTGCTCAAATCCATTATCAAACGCATCGTTCCTGAACCCGTTCAACACCGCAATTTTGCTATCAACTTGCTTCAGCTTCGACATTTTCACCAATGAAATTTTATGCAACAAAGGTAAGAATAAATTTTACCAATTGGTAAGATTTGTAAAAATATTTCCTACATTTGCCAATCAGGAAAAAACGGTTTATCTCGGAAAAATTTTTATGCAAACAGATTTGACATTTTTTACCAACGAACCCGGCAGCACTTTGCTTGACCGATTCAAACGAACATTAAAAGATGTTCGCTACTTCGATATTCTCGTAGGTTATTTCCGCAGCAGTGGATTTTTCCATCTCTACCAATCGTTTGAACACATTGAGAAAATCAGAATACTGGTTGGGCTTTCGATTGACAAAAAAACTTACCAGATAATTGAAACAGTCAGGCAAAAGGAATTTGATTTTGAATCTCATGCAGTCATCGAAAAAGTTTTTGAGAAAGAACTGTTACAGGAAGTTGAAACAGCAGCCGACAACCTGAATGTTGAAGAAGGCATTCGCAAATTTTGCCAGTTCATTGAACTTGGCAAAATTGAAATCAAAGCGCACCCAAGCAGAAACCTTCATGCTAAGGTTTACATCAGCCGTTACAAAGAAGGCGACCGTGATTATGGAAATGTGGTTACTGGCTCCAGTAATTTTTCTGAATCAGGTTTGCTTGCAAACCGTGAGTTCAATGTGCAGTTAAAAAATAGTGCTGATGTTGAATTTGCTTTAAAGCAGTTTGAAGACCTTTGGAAAGAAGCCGTTGACATTTCCGAATACTATGTTGACACCATCAATAAAAAAACATGGCTTAACGACAGCATCACACCTTATCAGCTTTACTTGAAATTACTCTACGAGTATTTCAAAGACGATTTAAGTATTGATGATGAATTGTTCTACAAGAATTTTCCAAAAGATTTCATGCGGCTCAGATACCAAGAGCAAGCCGTTTACAATGCGAAAAAGATTTTGGAAGAATACGGAGGTGTGTTTCTCTCTGATGTAGTTGGTCTTGGCAAGACATACATTTCTGCCATGCTTGCAAACCAGTTGCCGGGAAGAAACTTAGTGGTTGCTTCTCCTGCATTGCTTGAAAGAAGCAATCCGAACTCATGGACAAATGTGTTTCATGATTTCAAAGTTGCTTCGCACTTTGAATCCATCGGGAAGCTGAGTAAAATCATCGAAGAAGGAACAGACCGTTACGACAACATTTTTATTGATGAAGCTCACAAATTTCGCAACGAGGTAAACATGAGTTACGAAAACCTTTCGCAAATCTGCAAAGGCAAAAAAGTAATTCTTGTAACAGCCACACCGCTTAACAATTCACCGTATGATATTCTTTCCCAAATAAAACTTTTTCAAAAAGGAAAGAACAGCACTATTCCAGGCATCAAAAATTTGGATGCTTTTTTCAATGGCTTGCAAAAGCGATTGAAAGAACTTGACCGCAAAGCGGACTACGAAGAATACATGGACATTGTAAAAGACAATGCAAAACAAATTCGTGACAAGGTGCTGAAACATCTTATGGTTCGCAGAACACGGAATGAAATTGAACTCTACTTCAAACAGGATTTATTAGTGCAGGGTTTAAAGTTTCCAGAAGTTGCCAAACCAGTTCCACTCTTTTATCAGTTAGATAAAAATCTCGATGAGATTTTTATGGAAACCATTCGCCTGATTACCGATAAAAAGAGTTTCACTTATGCCCGTTACACTCCGCTGCTCTATCTGAAAGAAGGTATTACCGACTTTGAAAAGACACAACAAAAGAACTTGATGAGGTTTATGAAAACCTTGCTCATAAAGCGATTGGAGAGCAGTTTTTATGCCTTCAATCAAACCCTTGACAGGTTCATTGTTTCCTATGAGGTATTCATTAAAGCATACAACAAGGGCTTTGTTTACCTCAGTAAAAAGCACTTCGGTAAGGTTATCGAATACCTGATGAATGATGACTTTGAAGGCATTGAACGATTGATTGAAAACGACAAGGCAGAATCATATAAAGTCAGTGCTTTTAATCCTGATTTCAAAAAGGATTTGGATAAGGATTTGAAAACGCTCAAACACATCAAATCACTTTGGGTGCAGGTGAAGAAAGACCCCAAGCTCGATAAGTTTATTGATGCTTTGAAAACAGACAAGGTATTGAGCAAAAGCAAAATTATTTTGTTCACCGAATCAAAAGAAACTGCTGAATACCTCACTGAAAAATTAGAAAGCAGAATCAAAGAAAAGCCATTGCTTTATCACGGCAGTTCAGGTGAAGCCGAACTAAAAATTGTTGTTGCAAATTTTGATAACAAGGCAAAGAACAAAGCAAAAAATTACCGCATCCTCATTGCAACCGAAGTTCTTTCAGAAGGTATCAACTTGCATCAATCCAATGTGGTAATCAATTACGACATCCCCTGGAATCCAACCCGCATGATACAGCGTGTAGGTCGTATCAACAGAGTTGATACTCCGCACAACAAAATTTTCACTTACAATTTCTTCCCGACAACACAGGCAAATGATTTAATAAAGTTGAAGGAAGCAGCTATTGCAAAAATTGAATACTTCATCAATATGCTGGGCAATGATGCACCATTGCTGACAGACGGAGAAGAAATAAAATCGTTTGAACTGTTCAGCAAACTCACATCAAAGGAATTTATCACAGGCGAAGAAGAAGAACAGGACAGCGAATTAAAATACCTGAAAGTAATTACCGACATCCGAGATAAAGACGAAAATCTTTTTGAAAGCATTAAACTTTTACCAAAGAAAAGCAGGACAAGCCGCCTCATGCAACCCGAAATGAAAATGGAACAAAGTTCTTTGGTTACTTATTTCCGTAAAGGCAAACTCGAAAAGTTTTACATCGCAAATCCTGATGCAGCTACGGAAATAGATTTCATCACCACTGCGAAACTTTTTGAATCTACACCCAAGACCGAAAAGAAAAATTTGCTCAGTAACTTTTACGAGTTGCTTGATAAGAATAAAACGGAATTGGAACACAACCTTCAGGAAGCGGAGGAACAACAGGTAGAAACCAAAGCCGGAAGTCGTGACAATGCTCACCGCATACTCAAAATTTTAAGAGCAAAAGAAATTCGCCTCTACAAAGGGTTCACCGAAGAAGCAGACCAATACATCAAGCAGGTAATTAAAATTTTGGATGAAGGTTCTGTTTCAAAAAATCTGACCAAGAGAGTTTACAGCGAATTGAAAAATGAAATTATGCCATTAAAAATTTTGGGTGTATTGAAGAAAAATATATCTGATGATTATTTTAAAGGCACTGCCACTGTTAAAGACGAAGCAAAGAGCAAACCCAAAGAAGTAATCCTGAGTGAATGTTTCTTAAAACAATAATTGATGAAACCAGATAAAGCCAAAGAGTTAATCAAAGAAACTTTTGAGCAGCAGTTCGACAAAGACCGCTTTACATGGTTTCTCAAAAATCTTTTTCCTGATAAAATCGAGTTCCGAAATAAAGTTTATACAGGCAACTACATCAAAGAGGCATTCCGCAGTTACATCCGCAAGTATGAGCAGATAGGAAAGTTTGAAGATGAAGAAGGCAATACTATTGACCTGCTTGCAGTAGAATTACTTAGAGGGCAATCGGTGGAAAGAGCAAGAACATCACAACGAAATTTCATTGCTCAATATCTCAAAAACAAAAACCATCGTGAAGGGGCTTTGGTTGCTTTCTATTCTGATGATAGTGATGATTGGCGTTTCTCGCTAATCAAAATGGAATACAGTTTAGAAAAAAAGAAAGACGAACTCACTCCTGCGAAACGCTTTTCATTCCTTGTAGGCAAGGATGAAAAAAGCCACACCGCACAAAACCAACTTACCGCTTTGCTCACTATGCAATCGGTTCCTGTGTTGCAGGAGATTGAAGGTGCATTCAACATTGAAACTGTTACCAAAGAATTTTTTGAGAAATACAAACAGCTTTTCCTTGACCTGAATGAACACATCGAAAAGGAAATAAAAAAATCAAAACAACTGCGTGAAGAATTAGAAAGCAAAAGCATTGATGCAGTCAGCTTCACTAAAAAATTATTAGGGCAAATTGTATTTCTCTACTTCCTGCAAAAGAAAGGTTGGTTGGGAGTTCCTAAAGATGAGAATTGGGGTAAGGGAGATAAAAAATTCCTCCGCTCATTATTAGATAAAGCAATTGCAGAGAAAGAAAATTTCTTTTCCGATTCGCTTGTCTATTTATTTTATGAAGCACTTGCAAAAGAAAATCGTGGAGGCAGCGACAGCAGCTACTACAAAAAATTAGATTGCCGTATTCCATTCCTCAACGGAGGTTTGTTTGAGGCAGATTACAACTGGGAAAAAATTACCGTTGAAATACCAAACAAATTTTTCACCAACAGAAACATCACCAAAGAAGGTGATACAGGAGATGGAATTTTAGATGTATTTGACCGATACAATTTCACGGTGAAGGAAGATGAACCGCTTGAAAAAGAAGTTGCTGTTGACCCTGAAATGTTGGGTAAAGTATTTGAAAATTTACTTGCAGTAAAAGACCGAAAAAGTAAAGGTGCTTATTACACCCCTCGTGAAATTGTTCATTACATGTGTCAGGAAAGTTTGGTTGCTTATCTTGATGCAGAAGTAAATGGTGAAGCAACTTCTTTTCTAAAAGTAGGTGACGACCAAACCCAACTCTTTGGCAATGCTGGAAAGAAAGGACAGTTAGATTTGGTTGCGCCAGTTGATGTTGAAATTGTTGTTCCAAAAAAGGACATTGAAATATTTATTCGTGAAGGAATTGCAGCAATTGAGAACGACACAAGAGTTGAAACAAGAGGAGAAGAAACTACAAGTTACTCTTACCTCATTCCTGAGAGTATTCGTAACCACGCAAAAGAAATTGACAAAGCACTTGCTGACATCCGTATTTGCGACCCCGCTATTGGTTCAGGTGCTTTTCCAGTAGGCATGATGAATGAGATTGTAAGAGCAAGAGAAATACTTTCTGTTTACCTAAAAGATGCGAAACAAAAAGACCGCACTCCTTATGAATTAAAACGGCACACGATACAAGAGTGCATTTACGGAGTTGATATAGACCATTCAGCAATTGACATTGCCAAACTTCGTTTGTGGCTGTCACTTGTTGTTGATGAAGAAGATTTCTATAAAATAAAACCACTTCCAAACCTTGACTACAAAATTGTGGAAGCAAATTCTTTGATAGGTTTTGCTTTTAAATCTCCGAGATACGAAGGCGTATTAAAAAATCTTGAAAATTTAAAAGCAGAATATTTCTCTATAACAGAATTGAAAGAGAAAGAGAGATTGCGTAAGCAAATCAAGAAAGAGATTCAACCTCTTTATGATTCTTCTTCCAAAACATTCGGATACAAAATTGATTTTGATTTTGAATTGGCTTTTTCCGAAGTGTTTCATAAGAAGAAGGGATTCGATATTGTAATAGGAAATCCACCTTACGGTGAAACAATAAAAGAGAACAAAGATTATTTCTCAAACTTTTTTACTTGCACTGAAGGCAAGTATGAAATCTTCAAATACTTTATTGAAAAAGGTTTGCGCCTGCTAAATAAAAAAGGGTGTTTGACTTTTATTACTCCTGACACTTGGTTAAATCTTGGCAACTTCACAAAATTAAGAAAGCTCATAATCGAGAATCACAGCATTTACAAAATGTCAAAACCACTTTACAATGTTTTTTCATCTGCAACTGTTGACACAAATATTTTTTTACTTGGTAAACAAAAAGCAACGAGTGCAAAATTCTACATTGTCGAATCGGATTTAATTTCTGAATCAGCGACTACTCTTGAAATAAATGATGATTACTCCATCAGATTGAAAGCAGAAAATCCGATAATCGGCAAAATAGAATCAAGTAAAAAAACATTAGGTGATGAGTTTGAAATATGGCAGGGACTAATTGCATACGGAACCAAAACACAAAAACGAATTTGGACAAGTGATAAGAAAGAAACCAATCAACACAGGAAATTACTTTACGGTGGTGATATTGGTAAGTTCTTTATTAAATGGAGCGGTGAATATTTAAAGTATGGTAGTTGGTTGCACAGACCAAGACCAACTTACATCTATGATAAACCGAAACTTTTAGTTCAACGAATTAGAAACCCTCAGCTTAAAAATAGAATTATTGCTGCTTATGATGAAGACAAATACATCAATGGAACTGGTTCATCAAATATTGTTTCAAATGACAAATCGAAATATGATTTGAAATTTATTCTTGCTCTTATCAATTCACAACTAATAAATTTTTGGTTCAAAAATTATTTCAACGATGTAAACATTAAACCAGAACAGTTGAGAAAAATTCCCCTCATAGATGGTGAAATAAATCAAAAACCATTCATCACCATAGTTGACAAAATTATGAATGCGAAATCAGAAGATTCAAAAGCCAACACCAGCAGCCGGGAAAAGCAACTTGATGTAATGGTTTATCACCTTTACAACCTCACTTATGAAGAAGCAAAAATTATTGATGCAGAGTTAAGCGAGGAGGAGTTTGAGAAATATAAATTGTAAAAAAAGATTAGAATGAAAACATTCAATTACTACTGTGATGAAAGCACTCACTTACCCAATGATAACATGCCTTACATGTTATTGGGTTATGTGTCCGTTCCATATCATCAAATGAAAATTCATAGTGATGCAATAAAAGAAATCAGAAACAAGCACAAGGTTTTTGGCGAAATAAAATGGAGTAAAATTTCTGCGAAGAAATATGATTTCTATGCTGATTTGGTTGATTATTTTTTCGCCAGTGATTTATCTTTTCGTGCCATTGTAATTAAGAAAGAACAAATTGCCAATCACAACTACCATCAAGACCACGATACTTTTTATTACAAAATGTATTACCAGTTGGTGTATCACAAAATTGATGTGCTGAATACTTACAACATTTACTTAGATATAAAAGACACACTCAGCGCAGCAAAGGTGAACCACCTCAAAGATATTCTGCAAACCAAACTTGGAGTAATCCGAAACTTGCAGAACATTCATTCACACGAATCCGTGTTCATGCAAATCTGCGATTTGCTCATGGGGGCTGTCAATTATCATTTGCGTGGGCTTGACAAGATGAAGGCGAAAACAAATTTGATAAGCCGCATTCAGAAACAATCCAATCACACCCTTACTGAATCAACACCCAAGACAGAGAACAAAATGAATTTATTTTTTATCGAATTAAGTTAGAAGATGCCATTCAACCTGCTTAAAAAATATAATCAGCTTTTGGACATTGCTTTCCTCGAAGAAAAGGCAAGGATGAAATCATTGTATAGTATTTTCAGCAGGGATATTGAAGAAAATCCGACACTTAATTTCAAAGGCAAAAAAATAAGTCCAATTAAAGGCAAGGAACCTGAAATGCAAAATCTCTTTCGGCATCTCACCACAGTAATTGTTGACGAGAAAACAAGAAGGCGAGAATTTGAAATGAAAAGAAGTGAACGCTTGCATTGGGTGAGATTTCACCTGGAAGAACAGAAGAAAGAAAAAATGTTGGTCTTCAGTGTGCAGGACACCGATGGCATCCGCACTTACATTTTGGATGAAGATGAAAAGTATGTAATAGTGTTAGCACCCGACAGAAGCGGTAAGGAATATTATTTATTGACTGCTTATTTGCTTGAAGGTCGTAACATGGATAAAATCAAAAAGAAGTATGCAAGAAAATTACCTGAACTGTATTAAAACAGAAAACGCTACACATCGAGGCGTAGCGTTTTCCAATCTCCTTCTTCCGATAGGAAAGATGAGCATATCGTTTAGAGAACTTCTCTTGTCATCAAATTACTTTTTATTGAACTGGTTTTTGAACGCACTTGCAATCGCAAATTTTGTGCAACAATACGAAAACTGTTTGGAAAAATTGGTTGCACCCGATAAATTTTCACACCGCAAAGATATACATCTTATACACGAAAAGCAAGGGTTTTGTTGCAAATCGATTAAAACCCTTATCAGCAGGGCATTTCAGAATCGTTAAATTTTAAAAACCGCTTCAAAATATGGCAAAAGACATCCAACCCCAGTTCAACAAGACAATACCTTTTGAGGTCTATCGCTATCAGTTGGTAGTGAATAAAGCCATTCAGCTTTCGTTGGATTCTCAGTTCCAGTCCCCCGATGAAATAAGGGCAAACAAGAACAAAATATTTCAGGAACTTATTGCCAACCCGCAGTTTCATTTTAGTTCCTCAAAATCAGAAACTACTTCCAAACTTGTTTTCTCAAAAGGCGACATTAGCATTTACAAGGTGGCTGTAAGAAGGAGTTTGAAGCACGACAAAAAAGATTTTACCGAAGAAACCATTGACAACTATCCGAAAATTCTAATCGGCATCAACAATAATCCTGCTGTTCAAAAAATTGCCATTCAGGAAAACAAAAAAGCATTCAGCAAATCTCATGTGGTTAGCAGAATTATTGAGCAATCAATAGAAAGCAAAATCAGGAAACAAAATCTTTCTTTCACCTTGTTGCCCCTTTACGACAAGAAGGAGTTTTGGGATTTGGTCGGTCGCTATCAGGGAAGAATTACTCAACTCACATTCGATTTGGTTTCGCCAAACATGGCGAACATCTCAAAAGATTTGAAAGTAAACCTGAGAGAATTTTATGAGGACACAAATACCAAGAAAACAAAAATTGAACTCACCAGTGACAAAGGCAGTCACCTTGAAATAAAAAACGAAAGCAAATTAGTAAACAGCTTAGTTGATTACAGTGCCGAAGGTGGGGGAAACATTGCAGTTCGTGTAGCCGGTTATGCAAAGAAATTTCACACCGCTCAATCCATTACCGAGTTTTCAGTAGAAGAAAATCTCATCAAAGGAAATGATTGGGATGCTTTAAATGATTTGTTTAACGAGATACTGATTTAATGAAATGGAAGGATTGTTTGATAACAAATACCAATTTGAAAGAGAGTTGGGCAAAGGTGGTTTTGGCAGAGTATTTCTTGCAAAAGAAAAAGTGTCAAACCGTTTGGTTGCTATCAAACAATTAAACAATCAAGACAAAGAGGAACAGGAAAAAATTGTTTACGAAATACAGGTAGTTGCAAAATTCAATCACCCGAACATTGTAACTTATCATCACCACTTTTATCAGGATGATTTGCTTTACCTCGTAATGGAATATTGTCCAGGAGGTAGTTTAAGGGATGCCATCACAAACAAAAAAACTACATCAACTGAAATACTTAATTGGATAACGGAGTTATCCGAAACGCTTCACTTCGTTCACGAAAAAGAAATAATTCACCACGACATAAAGCCCGACAACATTCTCTTTACAGAGAATGGCAAAATCAAAATATCAGATTTCGGCATTGCAAATACAGGTGCAGGAACAAGGGCTTACATGAGTCCAGAGGCATTGAGTTGGGACAGAAAAAGTGTGATGGATACAAGAGTAGATATTTATGCTTTAGGTGTAACACTCATGGAATTGCTGACAGGCAGCAATCCATTTTTCTATCAGTCCAAAGAACAGATTTTAGCACTGCACGACACAAGCGATTTTCCTATTAAGAAACTACCTAATTGGCAACAGGAAATAATTTTAAAGAGCATCAATAAAGTTCCAGAGTTACGCTTCCAGTCAATGAATGACTTTGCGGAGGCACTCAAATCAAAACAAGTTCCCTTAGTCCTGAATAAAGATATTATCAAAGCAGGTGAATTTGCAGAGAAGGCAGAGAAATTACTCAATACAAAAAAGTGGTCAAAGGCAGGTGCATTATTAGAGTTTGCAGCAGGGCAATATCCGAACAATGTGAATGTGATAAGAGTTTTAGGAAAGTATTACCTGATGCAACAGAAAATATCAAAAGCAAAAAGGTGTTATGAAAAGGCATTGCAACTCAATTCAAGATTAGATGTTCAAAAAGATTTAGGATGGCTCAACCTTGCATCAAAAAATTATCCCACAGCAATTTCATTGCTGAGTGACCACTTACATCGTAATCCTTCGGATTACGAATCCTACAATTTGTTGCTGCAATGTTTCTACGAAACAAACCGCTATGAAGCAGGAATGGATTTAGCAAGAACACTACTTGAAATTGACAATGAAAACTCTTGCTTCGCAAATAACTATTACATCTGTTGTGCCATGCACAACATCGGTCAAACAGTATTTCCCAATACTGTTTTGAAAGCAAGAAGCAATGATTTTGTTGACTACAATTTCTCTATCATTTTGGAAACAGAACCCTCACACGGTAAGGACAAGAAACCAACTTTGAAATCAAAGTTGCTTTTTATGGATTATCGCTTTCACAAAATGTTAGTGAGTAAATTGTATTTCACCGATACCAATGTTGCAGAGGAACAAGTTTGGAACACAGACAAACGCATTATCAAATTCGGCAGAGAAGGATATGAAGTAAATGATGTGCAGGTTCCTGGCGGAACTGCCATCAGTAGAAGGCACTGCTTAATTGTGAATTGCAAAGATGATGTTTGGCTCTATGATTTAGGAAGCACAGGAACTTATGTGAATGATGAAAAGGTAATTGACAAAGTGCCATTGATAGGGTTGAACACTATCCGAATTGATAAAGCAGAATACAAAATAACAACCGACCAAAATAAACTTCTGTAATGGCAAGAGTATTTGCAATAGGTGATATACACGGTTGCAGCAATACTTTTCAGAAGTTGTTGTTGGATAAAATCAAAATTCAAAAGTCAGATAAGATTTACTGCATAGGTGATTACATTGACAGAGGGAATGATAGCAAAGGAGTAATTGATTTTATCTTAAAGCTGAGAAAGAAAGGGTATCAAATACATACTCTCAGAGGAAATCACGAACAGTTAATGATGGAATCAATTCAGAGTGAAGACAAGTTAAAACACTGGTTGAAAAATGGTGGTCAGGAAACACTTAATAGTTTCGGTATCGCTTCTTACAATGAATTGAAACCAGTTTACAAGAACTTTTTTAACCGCACTAAATTCTTCATCAAGTCAGGTAAGTTTATTTTCGTTCATGCAGGTTTGAATTTTCAAACTGCATTTCCTTTTGAAGATAAATTCTCAATGCTTTGGCTTAGAGATTTTGAAATAGACAAACAAAGATTAGGGAATAGGTTTATCATTCACGGACATACACCCAAACCAATGGAGTTCATAACAAGTCAGAAGGGAGTAAGAGCAGTGAACATTGACGGAGGTTGTGTTTTTAAAAACAATGTTGCGTTAGGAAACTTAGTTGCATTGAACATCACTGAAGGAAGATTTATTGTTGCTCGAAATGATGATTGATAAGTAAAAGTATTTGGGCATTCCCTTTCAGGTCGGGCTTTACGCTACAATCTTTTGCGAAAAGCAAAAGGATTTTCGCTTCAATCCCTAATGCAAAAAGAAGCGGTGTTCGTTCCTCACGATTTTATTTAACCCACCCATCCACGCACAGCACGGCTTGTGTCGTGTTCCAACCGCACAAGGCAAACGCTAACACGCCACCTGTGGTGTTGCCGCCATTTTTTTCTGTCATACTTTTTGTGTGGTTTTTTCCCACCCATACAGCACATTGCTTTTTGCTTTTTGAGTAAATTATTTTCAGAGGTAAAAAGCAAAAATCAAAGAGCTGTGCCTGCACACAAAAAACCAAACAAAAAAACGGTCACTCCAACCACCACCACCGTTCCCTTATGCCAGAAAAAAAATGTCGGAAGCTACATTAACATAATGTGGCATTATAGGTTCGCTTCGCACTGCCTTTTGCCATCGCTTGTGCAAGCACCCAACCGCACAGGCAGTCCTATAATAACATTATGTTAAGTATCCAACACCACAGCAACTCTGAAAAAGAGTTGAAGCCGTGCTTTTGCCAACGCTACCCACCCTGAGAACCACCGCACCCACCCACCCTTTCAGCGGAGCAGAAAAAAAATAAAGCATGATGTTGTTTAAAGCCAATGTGCTTGCGGTCGGTTCATTCACTTCATTCATTCGTTCCGCTACATTTCGTTGCTCTCCATTTCACTTCACTACTTCATTCCGTTCATTTCACCCACCTCAGCACCGCACACAAGAGAAGCTCTTTCTCTCTTTCAAAGAATCCAATCACACAGTTTCGTTTCGGCATTTGGCTGATGCAAGCCAGCACCCGGCTTTTGAGACAAAGAATTTACAAAAGCCATCCAACGCATTTGCATCAGCTCAAACGCCTTCACTTCACCCAACCCAATTCTTTTCTTTCGTTCAGTCGCTTCACTTGTCTTTGCCTCCGCACTGATGAAAGTGGTATGCTTTATTTTTTTCTGCGACTTGTTTATCCCATCCTCCGCTCGAATACAACAATGGAATTTCTATTGATTAAAATGAAATCAGGAAAGGAAATCTTTTGAATAAGTTTTTGAAAAGAAAAGTATTTGGAAGAAGGAATATTCCTTGACCAAAAAAATAAAAAATAAAGCCAAAGATAGGGTGGCTCGCACAAGCCCACGCTGTTGTGCAGTAAAGGTCAAGCCCTTCGGGTTTTGCAAAAAAAATCTCCACACCCTTTTTTCTTTTTTGATTTTTTATAGGCAAAAAGGGGTAGTATTTTTTTTGTCAAAAACCTTGACAGCCCAGCACCGCCACCCCTGAAAATCGGCTTTCTTTTTTCTTTTTTTTCTCGGTTTTTTTTCTGTTTTCTTTTAAAAATTATGTGGGGTTTCAGTTGAGCAAAAAAATTTAATGCTCTGTTTTATGCGGTCGTTTCAGTTAAAAACATACAGTCGTCAAAGTGATTTTACAGGTCACTATTTTTTCATTCTCAATAAGGGGATGAATAGCGGCAAGCCCCTTTCTTCTCCGTGTCCAAATTGCTTTGTGTTCATTGCTGCAAGTGCAGCCGATAAAGATTTCTTTTACTGGTTGTGTTTTGGTTTGTGGCAGTCAAAATCATTTCATCCGTTCTTGCGTGGCTCTGTCATTCCTTTCATTGTTTTAAATGAATTAAAGCAGTGCATTTCAGAAGGTGCAGCAAAAGCAACTGAAAATTTGCCCGAGTTCAACAAGTCCTTGCAGTTGCTTAAAATCATTGAGCAAAAAGAAAAGCAGTTTCAACAAAACTTGCTTTTGCTCCGTGATGCAAAGCGGGCAATTTTTTACCGCTATATGCGGAGGCGGTAATAAAAAAAGAAAGCCCTCCCGATGAAAAGAGGGCAATCTTCAAACTGAAAGATGAAAGTTTATTCTTACGCTACTTCAACAATAGCAAGAGCATTGTAAGCACCATTTTTTAAAGTGTATTGAACACCGTTTACTTCCTGGAAGAACTCAATTTCCAAAAAGTAAAGTTTGGTTCCTGTTCCTGATGGAACGGCAACAGGTGTCAATGTTTGCGGTGCAGTGGTGGCATCAATCGGAAGATTCACTTCATTACTAAATTGAATATCGCTTGTGCCGGCTGCAAAATCCACAACTGCAAATGCACCTGAAAGAGTGATGTGAGTTGCTCCCGCAGGGAACGCAACATCATTGATAGGTGTAAGAGCAGCGAAATTTATTTTACCTGTTGGAATGTCCACTGTGTAAGGTGAAAATAAAATGCTGCTGAGAATTGCACTGATGTTGAAGTCAAAGCCGTTTAGCAATTCCATTGCTGAGGCATTTGCAATGCCTACACCAACCGTTCTTTCACCCCTTGCACTGGTAGTGTCAAAGTTTTTGATGTCCGTCATTACTTTGGTCAATCGTGATGTAACACGATTATCCGAAGCAGTAAGCATCATTGTGCGAACCGTATCACGAAGCATTTTTCCTGCTGATGCAGAATTTGCAAACTCAGCCCCGTTTTCTCTTGTTCTCACAAACGCAGGGTCATTGGCAATTCGGTCGGCAGAAACTCCGCCTTTGGTTCTCACCAAATGTCCGTCTTGCGATTTGTAGAAGGTCAATGTATCCAGTGTTCCTTCTATCTTGATAATTCCTTTTTGTTGTGCCATTTTATTTTTGTTTTAATTGTTTACGATTTGATTTTAGTTGCTGCATCCTTTGCAGTATTTCATTTTGTTTCTGTAATTGTATTGTCTGAAAAGCCAGGGAGGGCAAACACCCTTTGCACCGCAGCTCCACAAACCAAGTTTTTTATCCACCGCAATCGCTTGACACTTTGCAAGCATTTCATCCGTGCTGTAATTCACATAGTGCCATGCCAAGCCGTTACTGATTAGCAAACTGTCCAAGCGTTCACCCTTTACATAAATCATTACAAGCGTTCGCTTGTATTTGTCCAAGCCCAAATCTTCAAACTCAATATCCTTTCCCAGTATCAGATTACTCACTGCCTTTTGCGATTCTTTGCCCCACACCTGATTCATTTCAGGAGCATCCACATGAGCAAGGCGAGTAGAAATCACTTTGCCTTTCACAAGCAAGTTGAATGAATCACCATCCCACACACGAACTACTTTTCCTGTTTGATTTGCCATTGCCGAAAGCATCAATGCAGATAAAAAACTTGTCCAGAAAATTCTTTTCATAATCATTGCAACGCAATATTAGAGAGAGTATTTACGCTCTGAAAGTTTTCACTTCCGTTCATTCCGATAAGTGCATATTTTTCCATCAAAGAATAAATCTTCCCATTCGGTAAAGTTTTATCTTTGCACCGTAACTCCAATTCAAAGGCATGGATGCTGTATGGATGGAGTATTAAATTATAAGAAGAAATGACTCGACTTTGCATTTACCCGAAAGATGTTCAGGTAATCACTGGTAGAAGTGAAAGGTGGGGCAGAATCTTGTTGAAGAAAATCAAAGAAGAATTTTCTAAACAAGAACATCAATTTGTAACAGTTGATGAGTTCTGCAAATACACTGGACTTTCTATTGATGATGTTAAGAAAAGAATCCTGAACTAACCCTCCCTCAATCTTTCTTTTGAAGGTGAATGCACCACTATCTAATACTGGTTTAATAACAGTAGGGGAGGTAAATAGCCCCTACATCCCGGCTGCCTGTTGTAACCTCACACGAGGGAAATCAATGACTTTTACCTCCACAAATGGCTTCAACTCATAAATTTTCCGCAAATCGCTTTTGAATTGGTTCGAGAACTGTATCTTTGGGGGAGCAAGGCGATGATTATTCATCGCCTTTTTTTATCGGATGCCATCAATTCCTGTGAACGGAAAATTTCCTGAACTCTTGAATAAGCTCATCGGCAAGCATAAATCCATTCATTCTCCAGACCGGCTCCCCGTTTTTAAAAAGCATTAATACCGGTACACTCTTAATTGAATAGTGTCCGGCCAGGGATGTTGCCCGATCAATATTTATTTTATAAACCGAGAATCCATGCCCCATTCTCTTTTTTACTTCATCCAGAATGGGATCCAGAATTTTGCAAGGCTCACACCAGTCAGCATAGAAATCAATTAAAACCAAGGGGTGATTTATTATTTCAGCAGGAATTTTTTCAGTCATAATCAATAAACAGGTTGAAGAGAGTCAGCTGCAAATCAATCAATAAACTTTGACCTGATTATCACTGAAGTGCAACCATTTTCTGAAAAATCAGTTTAAACCAATAAACCAAATTCACCTTCCATGGGAATGCCCAAAAAGAAACTTTATTCCAATGCTGCTGCCTTTATATTTATAATGGTACTTGCTTCATTAATTGCAGTAAAAATCAATTATTTTACTGAATATCAGTTCAAAACAAGTTCTGTAGCTTCCGTTGACGGTTCAATGGTTGAAAACCAAATTCCAGTGGCTGGTTGGCTGACAAACTCGTTAACCCAGCCATCTTACTCACCGGAATTAGCGGGTTATTTGACTGAACTTACCAAAGCCAATCACTGGAATATTGAATATTATCAGCCAAATTTAACAGGTGAGAGGATTATTTGTAACGAAATTCCATTTGTTGTCGGTTATACAATAAAAAGTAAGTCTTTTGATAAACAGGATTTCAGCATTCTGATGGAGAATGAAAATACATTTAAGTTAACTTATTCATTTGGAGGAATAAAGAGAATCCGGATTGTAAAAGGAGGGCAACAGGTTAATGAGATTGAATTAAATATAAAGATAGAGAGGAATAAGAATCTTCTCCCGTTTCAGAAAAAAGATTTTAACGGGAAGCCTGTCCTTGTCAGAATATATTCTCCACAAGCTTATTCTGAACACTTACTTGCACATCATGTTTCTGTTGAATCTAAAAATAATACTTCAACTGTTATTACGGTTAATTATTCCGATCCACAAAAGGCAAAAGCAATTGCTGATGCCCTAGCTAATAAGCTGGCATCGGTGTCCTATGAAAGTGAAAATCAAAAATTAGAGAAACAACTTAATAAAGTGGTTGAACAGATGGGCACCTTATCTGTACCCTTGTTTTCAGCCAATCAGACTCAGTATCCGTACAATATCAGCCATGCGCAATTGATCTCATTAGTGGATAAACGGAACGAATTAAAACTCAGACTTTCTGAATTGGATAATCTTCATCACTATTTAAGACAAAACAGAACAGATGGAAATGCCGTTCCTGAATTCGGAGTTCTTTCTGATCCGGTATTTGCCGAGTATATTACTTCGCTGAATAAATTAATTCATCAGATTCAAAATACGCAGAGTCAACAAGAGAAACAGAGGCTGGAAACAGAAGCAGAATTTCTTAAAAATTCACTTACCGAAGGGCTCCGAAATACCCGTAAATCAGTTGCGCTCCAACTTGAAGAAACAGGAAGGATGATTGCCACAGTTTCAAATTCAGGATACCTTCAGCAGCCTGAGATTAAGGAGGAAGTTTCATCAGTAGCACGAGATCTGGCTGTAAAAAAGTATCATTTATTACTCGAAAAGAAAGCATTAATTATAGATAGACCAGATGTTATTTCTGCTCAGATTCCGTTAAGAACAGATCATCCTGATGAAGCATCAGTGTGGATATTCGCATTGATTTCCGGTTTGCTGATATCGGGTTTCATAATCAGAATGAGAACCCGAAGCACCCAAGCTCCAGTTCAGGCAGTGATAAGCAGAGAACCGGGTGAATATTCATTTGCTGTCATTGATTATAAAAAAAGAGTAACTCCGGAAAATCAGTTTGCACAATGGGCATCTGACATAAAAATGCTGAATTCTGGCAAGAAAACCCAAATCATCACAATCTGCAATTCAGATAAGAAAAGTATTCTCATTGCCACAAATGAATTGGCAAAGCAATTAACAGTTTTAGGGAACAGGGTGTTGCTGGTTGATTGTGAAAAAGACCTCAAGACCTTTTTAAAGGTATTTGGTTTGTCGCAAACGCTCCCTTTAACAGATGTTCTTATAAGTGATCAGGAACTGGAAGCATCAGTTAGTGAAACATCAGAAAGCCGCCTTTCAGTTGTCCATCTGGGGGCAAACCGGATGGAATTCCATCCTTTATTCCTTGTAGGTAAGCTGGATGAGCTGATTTGTTTGACAAGGGAGAATTTTGATATCATATTACTTGTTTCGCCCTCAGTTGAAGATCTCATGACCCTGCCACTTTTGAGGATGTCTGAAATCGGATTTATTGCAGGTGAAAATGCAGACAACACCAGCCAGGCAGTTCACAGGTGGAGAACCATCTTCAGGTTGGAACATATCTATACCACCAGAATAATCTTACCCCGATCCTTTAAAACAAGTAAAAAAGACAAGGGTACTGTAAGACAAATAAAAAATACCCAATCAGGAGATGAGAAAATTTCCTGGTTACGTAAAGTAGCACTTTGGTTTTATTGATTCGTAGCAGCACATTATACGAATGTCTGATCTAAACCGGGAATTCACAGGATGAAAATCATACTTTAATACGTTTAGTCTTTAACGAGAAAACTGCATTTTTGCATCGTAAACAACAAGGAGTCAGGCTGTCAACCCCAAATTCTGCTTCACATGGATAATCTGAGTCGGCAATTTTTAAATACCTTTAAGCAACAAACAATTGACATAAAATATGCAGTTCTTAATTATTCAGTATCTTCGGTAAACGGGGATTCTATTAACAACCTCGATATTTTAATTGTACAACCGGAATTAAACCGGCTGGTTAAGTTTTTCTCAAGAGCTGAAGGATTGGATTATTTTCGTATAAGATCCCGAAAGTTTCAGTACGATATTGAACTTGTCTTCAGGGACCATTCCGAAATGAAGATAATGACAAAGTCAAATTTGCAGTTTAATACTGTTTGTATAACAACCCCGTATACAGTAATAGAATCTGTAACCTGTAAAGACGGATTTAAAGTACCTTCACTTCCTTACCTGTTCGAGTACCATTTGCTGGACTCCATTACCAGGCAATCCGATCTTTCGCAAACCTGTGTTAATCTAGTCAGCTGCTGTTCAGCTGAGGAGCGTGCTCAGGTGTTTTCATACATTGTATCAAAGTACAGATTTGTAATAAATACGCTGGATGATTTATTTCATTACAAAGCTAAAAATGCCAAAGCAGTTATGAATTACTATAGCCAGCAAAAGGGGAATATGCTTTTGCGTTTCATCAGTTCTGTCGTTAACCCGTTCAGGTACCGTATAGATTTAATAATTGCCGGAAGCTGGATTTACTATTATAAAGAAGAGGGCAACCGGAATGATCATTTCCCTGAAGAGTTACTTACACGCACTTCCTACTTTAAAGCAGGTTGACGATTCAACTGGTAGAGAAATGCTTGAGTAGTCCGGGCAATTACTTTTTCTATTTTCTCAAATTCAATTCCTGTTGCTTTACGGATTTTATGGTTTACAAACTGCACCTGTTTAATTCCTGACAGAGCCGTTTCCTTAGTAATAAAAGGTTGTTTTCCGGTAATAAAGGATTTTAACAAAGCACTTTTCCAGGCAAGACCCGCTAAGATTTTCCCAGCCCGGTAAGATGGTCGCTTTTTACCTAACCCATCTGCTATTGCAAACAATAATTCAGCATATGATTTATTTTCAGCCACAACAATAAACCGCTCGGAGTGGATTTCACTTTCCATGAGCCTGATCATACATTCAGCTACATCAGTAGCCGACACCACTCCGGTTGTTCCTTCCGTAAAAAACCGAAGCCCATCCCACACGCTACTGATCAGCCGACCGCTTCCCCAATGCCAGTTACCGGCTCCAATGATAATGCCCGGATTCACAATAACAGCATTGAGCCCTTCGGCAACAGCTCTCCATACTTCGCGTTCAGCAAGCTGCTTGCTGATTGCATAATTGGAATTTTCCCTGGTATTCTTCCAGGGAGTATCTTCAGTAATCTGCTGCGATTCATCAGTCCGATTAATGGCAGCCACCGAGCTGACATAACACAGCTTGTGTACTCTGTAATCCAGGCACAGATTAACAATATTGGTTGTTCCCGATACATTGGTGCGAATCAGCTTCTCTGCATCACTGGGATTGAAAGAAACAGCTGCAGCACAGTGATAGACCTTTTCGGCTCTTTTTATTATTTCTGACAGGCCTGCTACATCTGTGATATCACAATCAATCCATTCAATCTTATTGAATTGCTCCGGATGTGATTCAAACAAAAATCTGACTGACCGGAGAGAAGAATTTTTCCGTTTGACAGCCAGTATCTTCTCACTGCCTGAAGTAAGGCTCAGCAACAGATGAGAGCCAAGCAATCCTGTTCCTCCGGTTACAACAATCATCAATATAGAATATTAAGTCAACCTAGCAGTTTTTTAATATCATTCAGCTTCAGCAGAGCTTCTACGGGAGTAAGGGTATGAATATCGGTTTTTAGGAGCTCATCCCTAATTTTCTCCAGTGCAGGATCATCGAGCTGAAAGAAACTTAACTGAAGGGTATCTTTTTCTTTTTTGTGATTTGCTTCTTTAATGAGTTCACTGTTGCTGTGAGCCTGCTCCAATAATTTCAGCATTTGTGCTGCTTTCTCAATTACTGATGATGGCATGCCTGACATTTTAGCAACATGAATTCCGAAACTGTGCTCGCTTCCGCCCGGAACCAGCTTTCTCAGAAAGATCACTCTTTTATCAGATTCTTTTACAGCAATATGAAAATTCTTAATCCGGGTGTATGACGATGCCATTTCATTCAGTTCATGGTAATGAGTAGCAAATAAGGTGCGTGCTTTTGCCTGAGGATTACTATGCAGGTAATCAGCAATTGCCCATGCAATGGATATCCCGTCATAGGTGCTTGTACCTCTGCCGATTTCGTCTAAAACTACCAGGCTATCAGGTGTAATGTTATTCAGGATACTGGCAGTTTCATTCATTTCCACCATGAAGGTAGATTCACCGGATGAAATATTATCGCTGGCTCCAACCCGCGTAAATACCTTATCACAGATTCCGGTAATTGCTGAATCTGCAGGTACAAAACTTCCTGCCTGAGCCATAATGGTAATCAAGGCTGTTTGCCTGAGTAAGGCAGATTTTCCACTCATATTTGGACCGGTAATCACAAGAATTTGCTGGTTGTTATTATCAAGGGTTACATCATTGGCAATGTATGATTCACCGGCAGGCATCAGTTTCTCTAACACCGGATGCCGGCCACCTTTGATAAGTGTAACACATTCATCACTCATTTCTGGACATACATAATGATTGGTATATGCAGACTGGGCGTAAGAAAGCAGGCAGTCCAGTTGTGCAACCAAAAAGGCATTGGCCTGAATGACTTCTGTATAAGGTTGTGTAAAAGCCAGCAGTTCTGCAAAGAGAGTTCCTTCAAGAGCAAGCATTTTTTCTTCGGCTCCCAGAATTTTCTCTTCGTAGCATTTCAGCTCTTCTGTTACATATCTCTCGGCATTGGTAAGTGTTTGCTTACGAATCCAGCTTGCAGGAATCTTATGCTTATGGGTATGGGTAACCTCAATATAATAGCCGAAAACATTATTAAAACCTACTTTGAGTGAGTTTATTCCGGTACTTTCAATTTCCTTTTGTTGCAGTCTTGATAAATGTTCCTTACCTGATATTGAGACATTCCTTAATTCATCCAGTTCTTTCGCAACCCCTGATTTGATAAATCCTCCTTTTACTGATGAAGAAGGTGAATCATCAACCAGAAACTGATTGATCTTATCAGTTAAAATGTGGCAGTCATTTAAAGTTTCGGCCAAGGAAATCAAGGCAGGGCCACCTGTGGAAATAGCTGCTTCCTTAAGTGGTGTTAATGCTTTTAAGCTCTTCTTCAGCTGAACAATTTCTCTGGGTGATACTTTGTTCATAGCCACCTTGGTAATCAGCCTTTCGAGGTCGCCAATCTGCCGGATGTATTTTCGCATTTCATCGGCAGCCTGCAGATTGTTTAACAGGCAGGCTACCATTTCATGGCGTTTTACAATTTGTTTCTTGTCGCGCAGAGGCATCAGTAGCCAGCGCCTGAGCAGCCTGGCACCCATTGGAGTAAGGGTGTGGTCCAGGATTTCAATCAGGGTTTTTGCATCTGGCTGAACAGAGGATACTAACTCAAGATTCCGAATGGTAAAGCGGTCCATCCACATATACCGGACATCATCCAGCCGGTTAATGCGTGTAATCTGTTTCAAGTCATTCTGCTGCATTTCCGACAGGTAATGCAAGGCAGCACCGGCCGATTGAATTCCTTTTGTCAGCGTATAAATACCAAATCCTTTTAAAGAAGAAGTTTCAAAATGGTCAAGTAATTTTTTATAACTATAGTCTTGTCCGAATATCCAATCGTCAATTCCATAAATATAATACTGGCTTCCAAAACGACTGCTAAACAGATGGGTCATCTGTTTTGTCATAACCACTTCACTGGGCTGATATTGCTGAAGCCACCTGTCAATGTGATCATGTGTTCCTTCAGAAACAAAAAACTCACCTGTTGAAACATCAACCAGTGCAATTCCATAAAGTGGTTCATCTCCGGCAATAACGGCCAGAAAATTATTTGATTTATGGTCAAGTATTTTGTCTGAAACAGCAACCCCGGGAGATACCAATTCAGTAACACCACGCTTTACAATGCTTTTTGCTGTTTTAGGGTCTTCAAGCTGGTCGCAGATTGCAACACGTTGTCCGGCACGAACCAATTTCGGCAAATAAACATCCAGGGCATGATATGGGAAGCCGGCAAGATCCATCTCTGTAGCTGCACCATTGGCGCGTTTGGTCAGAACAATTCCAAGAATCGAAGATGCTTTAACGGCATCTTCATTAAACAACTCATAAAAATCACCAACACGAAATAAAAGCAAGGCATCCGGGTATTGTGCCTTAATGCTTTTGTATTGTTTCATCAAGGGTGTTTCGCCCGGCAGCAGCCGTTTTAACTTATCCTTTTTTGCTGTAAAGGTCTCGCTCATCGGGGTAAAAGTACAAAGTGCTTCTTACCTTTAATTCTTTTGTTAACAAGATGTTGAAATTTTAACATCCGGTTAAAAAGTGCTCTTGATTAATGGCTGTGAAAACAAATAAAAAAAGTTGTTCCGTCCGGAACAACTTTTTTTATTCTAGACTGGAATAACCTTAATCCCAGTTCTGAGTTCTGTTCAGTTTTGCTGATTGCACATTCAATATCTGCCCGGTTACTTCATTAAAAACAAAAGCTAAGATAAAACAGTTGTCAACATTGCATCCAGGTAAAAAATCAACACTGATGCGATGTATGAAATGACCTCCCTGAATCAGGTCAGAAGAAGGAACTGAAACTCCTTTTGCAGGTGTAAGAAGTTGACGAACCACTCCATTGTGTTGGTAGCCAATTATCGGATTCCCCTTGTTGTAGAAAGAACTTGCAGGGTCGTTATTGCCGGCATTCATCTGGTCATAACCATTCCCGTTACCTGTTACATTGTCTTCAATCAAGTAGGCAACCAGTTTGAATTTTCCGGGGAGGTCATTACTGAAACCTGAATGTACGACAACATTTAACAAGCCAGAAGTGACTCTTGATTGTATGGCAAGTCCCATTTCAGGGGTTGCCCCTAATGTTAAGGGCAATGAAACATCCCAGTTCAAATTGGAATTAAGCAGGACACCATTGTATGCAATTCGGTTTTGCATAGCAGACGGCATGCCCGGAATGACACCATTATTCAACATACTATAGACATCAGGTGTTGCACTTTCTGTCATCCTATCATTAAGATGAAAATTTGCTGCAAAAACACGACCAGGGTATCTGACCTTGGCGTTTCGGTATAATTCATCATTCATCGGAGTCCGCTCAGCTGATGCACTTACAAAGGATTCAATCAGAACTTTTTGCGTAAAAGTTGTAGGCGGGGCACCGATTGGTGAAATTACCGCAGCGGATGCTGTACGGTTACTTCCATTTTCATTGGGTACCATGATGTTCTCACTTTCTTTCTGGCAGGAAGCAAATGCCAATCCAATAACGGCAAGTGAAAACAGGTTTGCAATTGTTTTTTTCATGTTGTAGCTGTATTATTTTTTCGTAAATCCTCTGGCAAAAGTGAAGCCGTTGAATTCTGTAATGAATACGGAGGTGGCTAATTCTTACATCTGTAAGTTATTACAACCAGAAAAGAAAAAGTATTCAGATGTTTAATCCTGCCAGCAGATTTAAATACTGAGGAGTTTGTGACTCTTTGGTAAAATGTGTTTTGACCAGCTTGTGAAGAAAATCAGGCAAAGGACGTGTTGCCGGAAGTGATGATACAATTTCTCCGGGGGACAGCACCATTCCGCATTGATGTTTTCTTACAAAATCTGTGTAGTCACCAATGCCTTCTGAAATAAGTACTGGCAACCCTGCTCCTAGGTATTCAGCAAATTTGGTAGGAGATGCAACCTGGTTTGTAACAGAATGATTACGAATTAATATGCCAAAATCGCATGCTGCCAACAGGGAACTTACTTCCTGGTGCTTAACCCAAATTCTGAAAACCTGCCCGGGGAATTCCTGCAACAACTGATCAATATGATTATCTGCAGCCGACATAAATAACAATACTGTGTTTTTGTTTTTACGAAGAAGCGGTTCTAATGACTGCTTCACAAGCCCGAAAGACTGCCATCCGGATACCGAACCGGAATAAGCCAGTACCGTTGCATCTTCTTTGATACCTGATTTTAATCTGATTGCTTTTCTCTCCAGCCTGTTCAGATGGAGAAAACCAAAACTTGAATTCAGCAGGCATGGGATTACTACATGGTGATTTGCACTGTAGGAATACCGGTCCCGCCAATAATCAACCAGTTTTTCTGAAACAGCAATCCTGTAATCCGATTCTAGAACAGCTCTTTTCTCTAACTGGTCAATTGAATTCTTCAGGTTAAAATAGGGTACAACTTCGTATTCAGACCATTCGGCAGCAATTGCACCCCGTCCGTCATATCCGGCTTTCTTAATGATTCCCCATTTGCGACAAAGTAAAGCCAGATTAGTTGCAAGTACACCCCTGCCAAGAATTGAGCGACAGCCGGTCATCAGGCATACAAGTAGCAATAACGGAAGGGAGCATTTCCAGTAATTAGCTTTTGGCAACATCGGCAAGACAATGGCATCATTTACTTCAGATTTTATTTTCTGCTTTGAAGCTGAAAATCTCCTCAACGAAACAAATGACACCAGCCTGACTTCGGCATTAAGTTGCTGATTGAGGTAATTCACCACATCACAGACCTGGCTGCTGTAAACACCTGATGGCTGATCGGCATAGGTAAGGTAAATTAATCTGCTCATATGTTCAGCTCGTGCTCATTCAGGCAGGCTTTAAAATCTGTTTCGATTTCAAAATCGGAAAATGCGTATTCAAGAAACTTTTTGAATAACTGATGATGGTAAGGGGTGATCATTTTAGGGTGTGATAAAAAATGCATGTAATTGTTTACTGCCAAGAATCTCTTATATACAGGCATGGTAACCGGAGTCAGAAGTTCAATCGCAATCCTTTGACGTTTATTTTCCAGAACATCGTATCCGAAACATTTTGGTTTTGGTTGTGGAATGATCGGTTTTGATGCTTGACCATTTCCTTGGGCTGGGAAATTATTTCTTATTAAATAAGGTGAAAACTTCAGCCATAATCTGTCAAGAAATTGCTGAAATGAGCTGAATGGAACGGAGGAAATAGTGAACTGCCTGAATGAGCCCTCCGGTGTTTCTCTGCATTCATCATCTTCAAAACAGTAAATTGATTGTCTTGGGGCCGTGGTAAAATCAAAATACTGTGCATTGGAAAATGAGTAAAACCCCGGTAACACACTCATTTCAAATTTAATTCCGTATTCCTTGAAGAGGTGAATGAAATTGCTAAAAGGCTGAATACACCATCCGCCTGCTCGGAACGTATCAATTGAATAATCCGGGTTTACAGGTCGTATCATTTCAGAGAGGATTTCAACCGAGTCTTTAAATACCATGTTCTGCTGCTTAGTTGAACATTGACTAAACCGGTAACGATCTACATTAGAAAGATCCCATTCATGGGAGTCATTAATATAAACAGCATCAAGCCAGTGAGTATGAATGTGGGGGAAAATATAATGGCCTGATAAAATCAGGTCTGAGAACTGTTCTTGTAATTTGCTAAAATCAGAAGCTGCCTTTTTGTTTCCGCGCCCGGCAAGTTGCTTCAGTTTTACAAGCTGCAGGGTATCAGTAAAAAAGATTGCCTTTGCTCCAAATGCTGAAAGAATCTTCAGGGTGGTGTTAGTTGGAGTAATTTCACACTGCTCCACACTGCCGCTTCTTCTTCCCAGAAACAGTTCATAATCATAAGTCAGAATCAAGAATTTCTTCATCTCAGAATAGGCCAAAAATAGAATGATTGATTTCTATTTTTTAGCTTAAATCACAGGAATGCTTCCGGGCTTTTAAACAACTTGAATTTAAAAACAATTCCTAAGAACAGGCTGGAATTCAGTGCCTGACTTGCTGCTTTGGTTACTTTTGCTGCGCATAGTCAGAATCATTGTGGCTGAAGAAGGTAATAAAATAGCACAACGGGCATTACGCTCATCTTACGTTTCAACGGTGGTGAGTATATCGCTGGTACTGTTTGTAATAGGAGTTTTGGCAATTCTGATTCTGAACGCCCGTCAGGCATCTGATTATTTTAAAGAGAATCTGGCAGTAAATTTTGTGATAAAAAGTTCTGCTTCAGAACAGGAAATAAGAGCTCTTGCTGACGAGCTTCAAAAAGAAGAGTCTGTTAAAGATGCGGTAATCATTACGAAAGAAGAAGCAGCTGAGAAGCTTTCTGAAGAGCTGAATGAGGATTTTGTTAAAATCTTAGGGACCAATCCACTGCTTCCAACTATTGATGTCACCTTTCATGCCGGATTTGCAAACAAGGAAAACATTGGAAATTTTGTGGAGAAATATAATCATCATCCTCAGGTTATGGAGGTCAGGTATGAAGAAACACTGGTTGAAAACCTGGTTTCAAACATTAAAAAAATCAGTCTGATAATTATTGCATTTGGCAGTTTGTTGTTTTTTATTATGATGGTACTGATTAATAATACCATCAGACTAACCCTGTATGCAAAACGATTCCTGATAAAAAGTATGCAGCTGGTCGGAGCCACGAGAGGATTCATCCGCTGGCCATTTTTGGCAAGAGGAATGTTAAGTGGTCTTTACGGAGCCATTATTGCCAATATTTTGTTATTGGTATTATTGCTGTTTGTACAACGGGGGATGACAGATTTATTCGGGCTGACTGACATTAAGTTTATGATTATTCTTTTTGGGATCGTATTGGCTTCCGGAATTTTTATTTCTACAGTCAGTACCTGGTTTGCAGTGAACCGTTATCTTCGTAAAAGTTTTGATGATTTATTTTAAAGCGTAAAATTAATGGCAACAAAGACCAACCAACCGACTGCTAAAAAACAAACAGCTGCTAAGTCTGATTTTTCATTTGGCCGGATTAATTACCTGTTAATGATTTGCGGAATCGGGCTGATTCTACTTGGTTTTATTCTCATGTCAGGCGGTAAATCAGATGATCCGAATGTGTTCAATCCGGAAGTATTTAGTTTCAGACGAATTACACTGGCTCCCATTGTGGTTCTTTCAGGGTTTATTTTAAATATCTATGCTATCCTGAAAAAATCAAAAGATTAATCTGCTGCGCGTTTTTCTCTGAATATGAATTTTATTGAAGCTGTTATACTTGCCATTATTGAAGGGATAACTGAGTTTCTTCCAATTTCTTCAACAGGCCACATGATTATTGCTTCCTCACTGATGGGGATTGCCGAAGATGATTTTACTAAAACATTCACCGTCTCCATTCAGTTTGGGGCAATTCTTTCTGTTGTATGGCTCTATCGTGACCGGTTTATTCCAAAAGGTGGATTAAACAAGACCTTGATCGGGTTTTATCAGAAAATACTGGTAGCATTTATTCCGGCCATGATCATTGGCTTTCTGCTGGATGATTTTATAGATGCGTTACTTGGTAACGTGCTGGTTGTTGCCTTTACATTATTTGCCGGAGGAATTTTCATCCTTTTTCTGGATGTCTTCATTCGTGAACACAAAGACCAGAACAGCGAAAAAATTACCACTCGCAGAGCATTTATCATCGGGTTGTATCAGTGTATTGCGATGATTCCGGGTGTATCACGCTCAGCTGCTTCAATTATTGGTGGCCTCCAACAACAGCTCAACCTGAAGACTTCTGCCGAATTCTCATTTTTTCTGGCGGTACCAACCATGTTTGCGGCCACTTCATATAAAACACTGAAGTTTTTCAAAGAAGGAATAAGTGTAGATCAGAATCAGATATGGATGCTGATTGTTGGGAATGTGGTTGCTTTTATTGTTGCAGCATTAGCAATAAAATCATTTATTGGGTTTCTAACAAAATATGGGTTACGGGCTTTTGGTTATTATCGGATTGTGATTGGGATATTGATTATTATACTTGTAGCCTTCGGAATTGATCTTAAAATAACCGGATGAAAGCATCTTTTGATTTTTTCAAAGGAGAAGTGCTGCTTATTAATAAACCGTTACACTGGACTTCTTTTGATGTAGTTAATAAAATTAAGAAGCTGCTCGGGAAATCCATACCACCTAGCCAGCCTGTGAAACTCAGAGTGGGCCATGCCGGTACCCTCGATCCCCTTGCAAGCGGACTGTTAGTTATCTGTACTGGGGCTTTAACTAAACAAATAGAAAAATTTCAAGAGGCAGAGAAGGAATACACCGGCACATTTTTCATGGGAGCTACTACTTCTTCCTATGACCTGGAAACCCAACCTGAAAATTTTTCAGATACCGGTTTGCTCTCGGAAGCAATCATTAACAACTGTGCAAAAAAATTAACCGGAGATCAGATGCAAGTACCACCTGCACATTCGGCAATGAAAGTCGAAGGTCAGCGGGCTTATAGCCGGGCCAGAAAAGGGCAACAAGTAGAACTTAAAGCCAGGCCGGTTACCATATATAATTTTGATATAACCGGAATAGAACTTCCACTGGTTCACTTCCGGATTGTTTGTAGCAAAGGAACCTATATCCGCAGTATTGCAAATGATTTTGGCAAGCTGGCTGCAACAGGAGCTTATCTGTATTCGTTGTGTCGAACCCGTATCGGTCAGTTCAGGATCGAACAGGCAATAAATATAGAAGAGTTAGAAGAATTGCTGATTAGCCCTCAAGAGTAAGGATCTTATTTACATCAAAAATCAGATTAACCTGCCCAGCCTTCCCGGTCAAGACTTCGGTATTGGATTGCTTCAGCCAGGTGCTCAGTTTGGATGTCAGCACACTTGTCAAGATCAGCAATGGTTCGTGAAACTTTCAGAATTCTGTCATAGGCTCTTGCTGATAATCCAAGTTTTTCCATTGCAGTTTTCAGCAGCTGGATGCCGGCTTCAGGCAACTTACAGTATTCAGGCAGTTGCTTGGCAGATATCTGCGCATTACAGTAAGTACCGGGCTGGCCGGTAAAGCGTTCTTTCTGCTTTTCACGGGCTGTAATCACCCGCTTCCTTACTTCATCGCTCTTTTCAGAAGGTCTTTGTTTTGATAGTTCACTGAAAGAAACCGGAGTTACTTCTACATGCAAATCAATCCGGTCGAGCAAAGGGCCTGAGATTTTATTCAAATACTTCTGAACCACTCCAGGGGCACATACGCATTCCTTCTCAGGATGATTAAAATAGCCACAGGGACAGGGATTCATACTGGCAACCAGCATAAAGGAAGCAGGGTATTCAATTGAAAATTTTGCACGGGAGATCGTTACCTTTCTCTCTTCTAACGGCTGGCGCATCACCTCCAGGACGGTACGCTTGAATTCGGGAAGCTCGTCTAAAAAAAGAACTCCGTTATGAGCCAGTGAGATTTCACCTGGCTGAGGCACACCGCCACCTCCAACCAGAGCTACGTCACTGATGGTGTGATGAGGCGACCGGAAGGGACGTGATGAAATTAAGGATGCCTGCTTTCCGGTCTTGCCTGCTACCGAATGAATTTTTGTGGTTTCAAGTGCCTCGTTTAATGTCAGTGGCGGAAGTATGGTGGGTAACCTTTTTGCAAGCATGGTTTTTCCGGCACCCGGTGGCCCGATCAGAATAACATTATGGCCTCCGGCAGCTGCAATTTCCAATGCCCGTTTAATATTCTCCTGTCCTTTTACATCACTAAAGTCAAATTCACTCTGGCTTTGCCGCGTATAGAACTCATCACGTGTATTCACAACAACCCGGTTAAGAGCATGATTACCAGTAAAAAAATCAATCACCTCACGAATTGAGCTTACTCCGTAAACTTCCAGACTGTCTACTATAGCTGCTTCGCGGGCATTAGTCTCAGGCAGAATAAAGCCTTTAAATCCTGCATTCTGTGCTTCAATTGCAATTGGTAATGCGCCTTTAATGGGTTGTAGTCCACCATCGAGTGATAACTCACCCATAATCATATAGTGCTCAAGTTGCGAAGCATCAATCTGCCTGCTGGCAGCCAGAATTCCTATTGCAATTGTTAGATCATAGGAAGAGCCTTCTTTTCGGATATCGGCCGGTGCCATATTAATGGTTGTTTTCATTCCCGGCATTTTGAAACCTATATTTTTTAAAGCAGCTTCAATTCTCTGTTGACTTTCCTTGACTGCATTATCAGGCAGTCCTACCAGATAGAACCGGCTTCCCTGAGAGCAGTTAACTTCTACCGTAATGGTAGTTGCATTAATACCATAAACTGCACAACCATAAGTTTTAACCAGCATAAGAAATACGTTCAGGCAACTGCCTTTTCAATGAGCAAAATAAAGCAATGAATCAGCTTAATATGAATTTCTTGTGCCCGGTCTGCAAATTCGGAGAACGGAGCGCGTATTTCCACGTCACAAAGATTTTTTAAATACCCTCCGTCTTTTCCGGTAAGAGCAATGACTTTCATTTTTTTATTCCGAGCAGCGTAGGCTGCCTGAATGATATTTGAAGAATTGCCACTGGTAGAAATACAAAGCAGGATATCGCCTTGGTTGCCTAGTCCTTCAATAAAACGGGAAAAAACAAATTCAAATCCATAATCATTAGCGGTACAGGTCAGGTAAGCAGGATCACTGATCGAAAGAGCGGGAAGCGGTTTACGGTTATTTCTGAATCTTCCGCAAAGCTCCTCGGCAAAATGCATTGCATCGCACATACTGCCTCCGTTACCGCAGGAAATAATTTTGCCTCCTTGTTTAATTGAACGGATCATAATACCGACAGCCTGTTCAATAAGAGAGAGGTTATTGGCATCTGCAATAAAAGCCTCAAGTGACTGTTGCGCTTCGGTTAATTGCTGAAGGATAAGTTCTTTCATTAGGATTACTTCCTCTTTTTATACCGGCAAAGCCCTTCTTCCAGAAACTGGTTATATATATTGATCTCAGGAGTATATCCTCTGGGCCTGGCTAATAATTTTCCGTTATTATCCAATGGAACATAGTAAGGCTGCGAATTGGTCTTGTACAGGGAGGCTTGCATCTCACTCCATTTATTACCCAGTGTCTTTATTTTCTTTCCGGTGATTTTGGAAACATACTGTTCATCCGTAGGCAACGGTTCCCTGTCATCCACATGCAGGGAAATAAGAACATAATCCTCTCTGAGTTTTTTAAGTATCTGGTTGTCAGACCACACATTATCTTCCATTTTCCGGCAGTTAACGCAGCTCCATCCGGTAAAGTCAATCAATACCGGTTTACCCTGTATTTTTGCATAACGCATTCCTTCATCGTAATCATGAAAGCAGTTCAGGTTATGTGGACAGTTAGCATTTGTTAATCCTGTATTCCATTCCTTATAAAATTCAGGAGGCGGGAAACCACTGATCAGTTTTAAAGGAGCGCCCCACAATCCCGGGATAAGATATACCGTAAAGACCAGCGTTAAAATCCCTATCAGTAATCGTGAGGTCCCGATTCCCTGGCTTTCACTGTCATGAGCAAGTTTAAGCCAGCCTAACAGATAGACTCCCAGCAACCCGAAGATAACAATCCAGATTGCAATAAAAATTTCACGATAAAGGATTCCCCAGTGATAGGTCAGATCCACATTACTTAAAAATTTAAATGCCAGGGCTAATTCCAGAAAACCCAGTGAGATTTTAACTGTATTCAGCCAGCCTCCGGATTTCGGGAGGGAATTCATCCATCCCGGAAAGGCTGCAAATAATGCAAATGGTAAAGCCAGGGATAAAGCAAAGCCACTCATCCCAATGAGCGGACCAAGATAGCTTCTGCCCTGAGCCGCTTCAACAAGCAAGGTTCCGATAATCGGACCGGTACAGGAAAACGAGACCAGGGTCAGGGTAAATGCCATGAAGAAAATACCAACCAATCCGCCTTTGTCACTGGCGCGGTCGGCTTTATTAACCCATGAGCTGGGAAGAACGATTTCAAAGGCTCCGAAAAATGAAATTGCAAAAATCAAAAAGATAAAAAAGAAGGAAAGATTAAAAAAAGCATTGCTTGCCAGTTCGTTCAGTGCATCTGAACCTAAGGTAATGGTAACCAGTAATCCAAGTCCAACATAGATAAACATAATAAAAAATGCATAGATCAATGCATTTCTGATTCCTTTTTTACGGTTACCGCTTCGCTTAGTAAAGAAACTGACAGTTAAGGGAATCATTGGAAAAACACAAGGTGTTAGCAATGCCAGCAGCCCTCCTAAAATACCACCAATAAAAATGGCCCACAAGGAGGTATAATCTTTGACTGCACCCTGGGTTTCACCACAGCCATCTTCAAGTTCAGTATAATCAATAGGTGTAGCTGCTAACTCAACAGAATCTTCGTTTGAAATAATTAATGTATCCTCTTGAGGGGTTGCAACTTCGGTTAGGTCTGGTTGCTCGGCCGGAATAACACCATTAGTTGTATTATTTGTCGGGTTTATAATAAACTCAAGTTCAGCATCATCAGGAGGCAAGCACATCTGATCATTACAGATCTGGTAATTGATGGAGGCATTTATTTTAAAAGACGTATTATTTTTAATTTTAATTTTCTGTGAGAAATATGAATCATTAGTCAGATAAGTTACTACAAATCCCCAGGTTGGGTCGTCTTCACTGATTGTAGCGGTTTCTTTTATCTTTCCGTCCAGAACATAATCAGGTGATGGGGTAAAAACAATTTCAGTTGGAATCGGTCCTTCCCCGTTAATGACCTGGCTGAAAATATGCCAGCCTTTCTCCATCACCGGCTGGATGATTAAAGTTGCTTTCGAGTCACTTTTCTGCTCAACGGATGATTTCCATTTTATAGGATTGATAATCTGTGCAGCTGATAAAAACGGGATAATCAGCAGTAAAATAAAAATTGAGAAACGCTTCATTAATTTTTACTCATCAGGAACCAAACAGGGATGTAAAATTAGTATTTGTAGATTTTAGTTCTGGTTTCAGATAGTTTTAATAGTTAAAAAAAGACTGTAAAAGATTTTTTACGATTGCTGTGCTACACCCGGCAACCGGATTGAGCAGAAGTGGGCCTACCTGGGATCGAACCAGGGACCACCTGATTATGAGTCAGGTGCTCTAACCGTCTGAGCTATAGGCCCTGCCTTATTGAAAGGTGTGCGAAAATAAAAAATCCTGCCCTTATAAGGCAGGATTTTAAGAGGTCGCGAGCAGATTCGAACTGCTGTACAAGGTTTTGCAGACCTCTGCCTAGCCACTCGGCCACGCGACCATGCCGGCAAACTTAATTCATTTACAAAAAACAGACGGAAGATTGTAATACGCACCCAACAAAAAAGCGAACTGTAAAATTCACAATAAAATTGAGGTCGCGGATAGATTCGAACTACCGTAGAAAGTCTTGCGGACTTACGCCTACCACTCGGCCACGCGACCCTTTAAATTATGGTCAAAACTTAAAAGACCGTTCTTAAAATCAAAAAGAATTTGGCTGGCATATTTAATTGATTGGTGAACAACCTTAATTCTTATATGAAATTTCAACAGTTGCTTTTTCAACATAGCCATTAACAGGCGGATTAAGTTTTGAAACTTTTACTGTCAGATTTTTAAAATGTTGCAAATTTTCTGAAAGTGATTTTAAAATCCGTGAGGCAACATGCTCAATCAGGTTAGAGCGAATAGCCATTTGCTGCCTTACAATATCCACGATCAGGGTATAATCAGTAGTATTTTGAAGCTGGTCAGATTCCATGGCATCATCCATAGCGGTTTCAAGCCAGACATCAACAATATATCGGCCTCCGATTCGGTCTTCTTCTTCCAGGCAACCATGAAATGCATAGCATTCTATACCTTCAACAGAAATAACTCCATTCATCATTCTTTTTTCTTTAATTCTTTAGCCCAGGTATCTTTCAGGGTAACGGTACGGTTGAAAATCTGTTTTTCAGCCGTAGAATTTTTATCTGCAAAGAAGTATCCCAAACGCAAGAACTGATAGTGTTCTACGGGCTGTGCTTCTGTTAGAGCATATTCGGCCATTGCATGATGAATAATCCTGCAGGAATCCGGGTTAAGGTCATTTGTGAAATCGTTTGCTCCACCGGGGTTCTCAGAACGGAAAAGTCTATCATAAAGCCTGACTTCTACAGAAGTGCAATTTCCGGCATCAACCCAGTGAAGAGTCCCTTTAACATTAATTCCGCTGCTGTCTTTTCCACTCCGGCTCTCTGGAATATGACTACAGTATATTTCGGTAATATTCCCGTTATCATCTTTCTTAAATGAATGACACTTGATGATGTAAGCATTCTTTAGTCGTACCATTTGTCCAGGAGCAAGCCTGAAAAATTTCTTTGGCGGATTTTCCATGAAGTCTTCTCGTTCAATCCAGATTTCTTTTGAGAAGGTAATCTGCCTGTACCCGCCTTTGTCTTCAGCTTCGGGATTGTTTTCAGCATGAAAGGTTTCTGTTTTACCATCCGGATAATCGGTAATAATGAGTTTTACAGGATTCAGTACAACCATTCTTCTCAGAGCATGTTTATTTAAATCCTCACGAACACAGAATTCCAGCAATCCTGCATCAATCACATTTTCTCTTTTAGCGACACCGATAATATCACAGAAGTTTCGAATACTGGCAGGAGTGTAGCCTCTTCTCCGTAACCCTGAAAGGGTTGGCATGCGGGGATCATCCCATCCGTCAACATGTTTTTCTTTTACCAGTTGAAGCAGTTTACGCTTACTCATGACAGTGTAGCTTAGGTTGAGCCGGGCAAATTCATACTGGCGGCTGGGGAAAATATCCAGTTTTTCGATCAGCCACTCGTATAACGGCCGGTGTACTTCAAATTCAAGTGTACAGATACTATGCGTTATATTTTCAATCGAATCGCTTTGCCCGTGTGCAAAATCATACATTGGATAAATCAGCCATTTGTTGCCTGTGCGGTGATGAGCAGCATGCTTAATTCGGTAGATAACCGGATCGCGCATATGCATATTTGGTGAAGCCATGTCAATTTTTGCCCTCAGAACTTTCTCTCCTTCCTTAAACTCACCGTTTTTCATTTTTTCAAACAGGCTGATATTTTCTTCAATCGTACGATTTCGGAAAGGAGATTCATTCCCGGGTTCAGTAGGTGTTCCTTTCATTTCTGCAATCTGTTCAGAAGTAGAATCATCAACATAGGCCCATCCGTTTTTAATCAGCTTAATAGCAAACTCAAAAAGAGTATCAAAATAATCAGAGGTATAAAATTCATTTGCCCAGTCGAATCCCAGCCACTTTATATCTGCTTTAATACTCTCAACGTATTCTGTTTCTTCTGTTTCCGGATTGGTATCATCAAAGCGAAGGTTGGTTTTACCATTAAATTTTTTTGCAACACCAAAATTCAGACAAATTGATTTTGCATGACCAATGTGGAGATAGCCATTGGGTTCTGGAGGGAAACGGGTGAGTACCCTTCCGTTGTGCTTGCCGCTGGCTACATCTGCAGCAATGAGCTCCTCAATAAAATTTGGCCCTTTTTCGGTAGACATAATTCGGTAATCAGAATGCAAAGGTGATAAATGGTAAGATATCTTTCCGTTTTCGGTATTGCTTACCATCTTTGCTCAGTGAAACAGCTGATTCTGTTACTCTTGATTCCCATCTCTGCCTGGGCAGGAAACAGCTATCAGAAAAGTCTCAATACCGGTTGGGAATTCTTCTATAAGGGCAACTGGTACAAAACGGTAGCACCCTTTGCAATTCATACTGATCTGTTAAAATACAATTTCATTCCCGATCCGTTTTATGGCGAAAATGAAAAATTAATGGAATGGATTGATTCAACACAATGGAAATACAGAATGAGTTTCCATCTTGATCTGTCAGAACTGAAAAATAATACCGAGCTGGTTTTTGACGGAATAGATACCTACGCAGCTATTTATCTGAATGGCAACCTAGTTTTGAAAGCCAATAATATGTTCAGGCAGTGGCGGGTTGATATGAAGAACCTGCTCAAAGATCAAAATACAATCGAGATCGTCTTTTATCCGGCAACAATCATTGCTGATTCTCTTTATAAAAGTTACCGGATCGATAACTTGCCTGGTGGTAATCAGGTTATGGTACGGAAAGCACAATATCAGTTCGGATGGGATTTTTCACCCCGGTTTTTATCTTGTGGATTATGGCAGGGTGTGAGAATCGAGTCGTTCAGCGATTACAGGATTGACAGGGTAATGCTGCTTACGGATTCAGTAACCTCAGATTTGGCATTTCTGACAGCAAAGCTGTTGATTATTCCGAAAACCCAAGTATTGCTGACAACTGAAATTACGGATGATCAGGGATATATACTTGCCAGGCATCAGGCTCAGGTTAAAACAAATGATACAGTCCTCAATATCCCGTTTCAGTTATCCAGGCCAATACTGTGGTGGTGCAACGGCAAGGGGAAGCAGCAATTGTATTTGTTTCATTTTAAATGGAGGTCTGCTAACGGAATAGATACAAGCCTGTCAATACAACAGGGAATCCGTACTCTTAGGCTGATTAAGGAAAAAGATTCAGCCGGAATCAGTTTTTATTTTTCACTCAATAATAAACCGGTATTTATGAAAGGGGCTAACTATGTTCCCCAGGATATGTTTTTGAACCGGGTTAGTGATACTCAGTATTTGCACTTGCTTACCTCTGTAAAAGAGGCCGGCATGAATATGATTCGAGTTTGGGGTGGAGGTATTTATGAAAAAGATATTTTCTATAAGCTATGTGACAGTCTTGGAATTTTAGTTTGGCAGGATTTTATGTTTGCCTGTGGTATGTATCCGGCTGATAGTTTATACCTGGATAACATTACTTCAGAAGCAAACTATCAGGTGCAGCGGTTGGCATCACACCCCTGTATAGCATTATGGTGTGGTAATAATGAAATCAGTGAAGGCTGGCAACGATGGGGCTGGCAGAATGATTATGCTGCCGAAGAAAGGCAAAAATTGGAAGCAGACTACCGGACAATTTTTAAGCAGATACTTCCGGAGGCTGTCACCAAATTCAGTAATTCAGATTACCATGAATCGTCACCTGAGTTTGGAAGAGGTGATCCGCAGCATATCAGGCAGGGAGATGCCCATAACTGGTTTGTCTGGCATGACGGGAAGCCGTTTTCTGATTTTGAAAATCAGGTTCCGAGATTTATGAGTGAGTTTGGATTTCAGTCAATGCCGGCAAAAGAAACACTTCAGGCAGCCGGAGCCTACGGGAAATTAGATAATCAGGCCTTACAGTCTCATCAGAAACATAATCGTGGTTTTAACATCATTAATGAATATATGAGCAGAGAGTTAGGCCGAATTCCTGAAACAATAGACGAATATATTTCTCTGAGTCAACAGCTACAAGCAGAAGGAGTAATAAAAGGAATCCGGGCACATTTGAAAGCAGAATCATATTGTATGGGAAGCCTTTTCTGGCAGTTAAATGATTGCTGGCCGGGAGTAACCTGGAGTGCAATTGATTATTTCGGAAGAAAAAAGAAACTTTATGATGAGGCTAAAAAGATATTTACAGAAGAAAGTCAGCATTGAAAATGCTGCAGGACGGCAATCACTGAAAGGGGTAGAAAGCCTCTTCAATATGCCTGATCCGTTGTAATCCTCCTTTGGAAATAACAGAGACAATATCAAAACGTGATTCACATATCAGGTTCTTTTGGCTGATATAATGATCAGCAGCTTCGGCAAGCAGCTTCCGTTTTTTTTCAGTTACCTGCTCTGCAGGGTCACCAAAAAAATCACTGCTTCTGGTTTTAACCTCTACAAAGGCAATGGTGTTTTCTTTCTGTACAATAATATCTATTTCTGCTCTCTGCCACCGCCAGTTCGTTTCAAGAATGGTATAACCTTTCTTCTTTAGAAGAGCAACAGCCTCCGCTTCACCTTTTTTACCCAATTCGTTATGCTGAGCCATATTTAAAATCAAGAGTGACCAGATCTGGTTTTACAGCCAGCCTGGCTTCTGTGCCCAGAATCATCGGCATGTTTTCAGGAATATGGCCGGCCGGGAAACCAAAACAAACCGGGTAATTAAATGCTGCCACATGATTCCGGATAATCTGTTCTGCAGAAAACCCGAACGGTATGGCATTGTCTTTCATATCGGACATTCCACCGATAATTAATCCTTTTAATCCTGATAATTTTCCTGATCTTTTAATAGCCATCATCATTCTGTCAATGTGGTACAGGTATTCATCCAGGTCTTCAATAAAAAGTATCTTATCCCGTGTGTCGACATCAGAAGCTGAGCCCAGCATGGAATAAAGGACAGACAGGTTCCCACCGGTTAAAATTCCGGTTGCTTCCCCATAGCGGTTAGCCTGATGAGAAGCAGCACTTATAGTAAAAGGTTTTCCGGATAAGACAGATTTAATTCCTGCCAACGCTTCGTTTCCGGCAGCCGGAAAATTAATTGCCATTGGTGCATGTAGAGTCGGAATTTTAAAATTGTACGTTATATGTGAATGAATAACTGTCAGATCACTAAACCCGATCAGCCATTTAGGAAAATTAACAAAACCTGTAAAGTCAAGTTGATCAATTAACCTGACTGTTCCGTAACCACCGCGGGCAAACAACACAGCACGAACAGCAGGGTCATCCAGTGAATTTTGAAAATCATTCAATCGTTGTTGATCACTTCCGGCAAACTGATGAAATGAAGCATACAGGTGTGCTCCTTCCTTCACGTGATATCCCCAGTCAGAGAGAATTTTTATTGCCGGTTGCATTTCTTCGCGGCTTACCTTTCGTGCAGGTGCAATCAGCGCAATGGTATCACCGGTTGACAGAGAAAGATTCATAACCCTTTTGCAGCTGCCAAGTTAATAAGATTAACCCAGCACCGGTAGATTGCTTTTACCCAAAAGAGAAACTCATATTTAAACTTAGCATCTTTGCATCGGACAGAAAATTAACAATATGGAATACAGAAATGAAAAAGACACAATGGGAGCCGTAGCAGTCCCAGCTCATGTTTATTGGGGAGCACAGACTCAGCGTTCAGTTGAAAATTTTAAAATAGCCCGTGAAATCAATAAAATGCCGGTTGAAATTATTCATGCATTTGCAATCCTGAAGAAGGCAGCTGCACGTGCAAATGCAGATGCCGGTGTGTTATCCAAAGAAAAGTGTGAACTGATTTCAACAGTTTGTGATGAAATTTTGGAAGGGAAGCTCGATGATCAGTTTCCGCTGGTTGTATGGCAGACCGGCAGCGGAACTCAAAGCAATATGAATGTCAATGAAGTGATTGCATACCGGGCTCATGTTATTCATGGCGGCAGATTGACGGATGAAAAGAAAATTATTCACCCGAATGATGATGTGAACAAGTCTCAGTCATCGAATGATACTTTCCCGACTGCCATGCATATCGCAGCTTATACAATGTTGAAGGAAGTCACCATTCCGGGAATGAAGAAGCTGAGGGAAACCCTAGCAGCCAAGTCAAAAGCATTTATGAAAATTGTAAAAATCGGCCGGACCCACCTGATGGATGCCACACCACTTACCCTGGGTCAGGAATTTTCGGGTTATGTTGCCCAGCTTGATCATGGAATCCGAGCAATTGAAAATACATTCAGCCATTTATCTGAATTGGCTTTAGGCGGTACTGCTGTCGGAACGGGCATCAATACACCAAAAGGATATGCAGAAAGTGTAGCAGGTCACATTGCAAAGTTTTCGGGGCTTCCGTTTAAAACAGCATCTAATAAGTTTGAAGCACTGGCATCCCATGATGCCATTGTTGAATCGCATGGTGCTTTAAAAACAGCAGCTTGTGCATTAATGAAAATAGCCAACGATATCCGGTTGTTGTCATCCGGCCCGCGTTGTGGAATTGGTGAAATATCCATACCGGATAATGAGCCCGGCTCTTCAATCATGCCCGGTAAAGTAAACCCGACACAGTGTGAAGCAATGACCATGGTTGCTGCTCAGGTACTGGGCAATGATGTGGCTATTAATATTGGAGGAGCAACCGGGCATTTTGAACTCAATGTTTTCAAGCCGGTTATGATATATAACTTTCTGCATTCTGCACGGCTGATTGGTGATGTATGTGTTTCCTTTAATGATAAATGTGCAACAGGGATTGAGCCGATTCAGGAAAATATTCACAGAAACCTGGAAAACTCACTAATGCTTGTTACAGCTCTCAATACTAAGATCGGTTATTACAAAGCTGCTGAAATCGCACAGACTGCGCACAAACAAGGAAAAACACTTAAGCAAACTGCAGTTGATCTGGGATATCTGACTCCGGAGCAGTTTGATGAATGGGTAAGACCTGAAGCAATGGTTGGTGAGATTTGAAAGAAATTATTTTTGCATTAACAAATATACTCTATGGGAAAAGGAGACAAACGTTCAAAAAAAGGAAAGTTGACTATTGGATCATTCGGTAAAAAAAGAGCAGCACGCAAGCAGACTAAAGCCAGCCTGTTGAGAAACCGAAAATAAGTGAGCCCGGTTCAATGCAGCTGCGGTTACTTTTTGCTGTAAACAGAGTTACCCCTGAATGAAAATACACGGTGGGCGGCAAAACTGGCAAAGCCCGATGCTATTGCAGCCACCCCGCGTGAAACAGTCGGAAACCAGAACAGGACTTTAATAAGAAATGTCATAATCAGATAATTCAGTCCAAGCACTGCAATAGCAACCAGTGTGTAGCGCATTAATTGGTGGTGGGTTTGTAAATCACTCCCGGGAAAAACAAAAAGACGGGTTAATGTAAAGTTAGTTAGAAGTCCGCAGGTGTAGGAAACTACAAGCGAACTGGTGGGTGCTGAAATCACTAATGAAGGAAGAACAGGCCAGTCAGCTTTCCGGAGAATGTAATTGAAGGTGATAAAGTAAACCACAACATCAACTGTTGTCGCAATAGTTGCTGCCATTCCATAGCGCAATATAGATCGGCTGAAGAGTTTTTTAATCATTAAGGATTAATAATAGCGAGTGTGATCCAGGTAGTTTTTTATGTAATCATCAATACCCTCTTCAAGTGAACAGAACTTCCGGTCATAACCAATACTTCTCAGTTTTTTCATTTTAGCTTCTGTCTGGTATTGGTAAGTATCCCGGATATCAGCAGGAATATCAATAAACTCAATGGAAACAGGACGGTCAAGACTGTTAAATACAGATGTAGCCAGATCATTAAAAGTTCTTGCTTTACCGGTTCCCAGGTTGTAAATTCCTGAATATTTTCTTTGTTGCATCAGAAAAAAACAAACCTCAACGATATCTTTAACATAGATAAAATCGCGAAGCTGACCTCCATCCGGATAGTTGCTTTTGTGAGACCGGAATAATTTTACTTTCCCTGTTTCAACAATCTGATGAAAGGCATGAAAAATTACAGAAGCCATTCTTCCTTTATGGTATTCGTTCGGGCCGTAAACATTGAAAAACTTTAGCCCGGCCCAGAAATAGGGTTTCTTCGGCTGAGATAAAGCCCATACATCAAATTGCTGCTTGGACATCCCATACGGATTCATTGGTTTCAATAAAGCTATCCTTTCCTGGGCATCATCATAACCATGGCTGCCATCTCCATAAGTTGCTGCTGAGGAAGCATAAACCATGGGTAACCCCATTTCAGCACATAGTAGCCATACCTGTTTTGAATAATTGAGATTAAGAGCATCAAAGATTTTTGAATCCGTTTCAGTCGTATCGGTTCTTGCCCCCAAGTGAAACACAAACTGTACAAGCCGGTGATTTTTTTTCAGCCATTGATGAAATTTATCCCGGTGAATATGTTCTGTGATCGTTTTATCTTTTAAATTGTTGATTTTATCCTTACGTGAAAAATCATCAACGGCCACCACATCCAGATAGCGTTCGGCATTTAGCTTACCAATCAGGCAACTGCCGATAAAACCTGCTGCACCGGTCACAATAATCATATGGCTGCAAACATAAAATTATTGCCCCAACTGCAACAGCAACAGTACGGAAGCGGGTCAAGTTCAACTTAGCGTGTAATAGTCTTGTTTTTCGGTGGTATGAACCCGGATAACACCAATACTGATCAGGTTAACAAGTATTCTTTGCGCGCGCCAGCGTGAAATATTCAGCAGCTTACAGTATTGCTTAAGCGTAATCCGTTTATTTTCTCTCAGGTATTCAAGCAGCACTTTTTCATTAGAGGAGTAACGGATTACTGTATTTTGATCTTTTGATGCCCGTTTAAGTACATCCAGCACGACTTTACTGGCTAGCAGTGACTGGTCGTTTACCCGTATATAAGCCCACCATTTCTCGTCTTCACCCAGTGCATAATATGGTTTGTTCCTACCTTCCGGAATAATAACCTCCAGTAACGACCTTTTACCCAGATAATATTCTTTAATCTGAATTTCAAGAGCTGGTTTGGTAAAAAAGCCGGCTGCCTTTTCCAGCATATGCCGTTCTTCCTCAGCACCAACTCCCGAAACCATTTTATCATCATTAACACCGATGAGTAATGTACCTCCCCGTGTATTAGCAAAAGACACAATGGCTTTAGCTATTTTATGGATGTTTGATACTTCCTTTTTAAAATCCAGATCAGCACCTTCACCTTTTTCAATCAGCTTGGTAATTCGGGAAGGAATACGGAAACTGGCTGATCTTAACATCATGCAAAAATAGCTTTAGAGGTTATTAATGTTGAATTTACTTCCAGTTTGAGTTCTGAATGACAAACCAGATTCCTGTCAGTACATAAGGAAGCCATTGAAGCCCTGATGCAACAAGATAATCCTTTTTATAGTTATAAACCCATTTCCCTGCGAGTACCCCACAAAGGTAGGAGAAGAAGAGCCATGCACGAACCGGGGAAATAAAATATAATGAAACAGCAACTGAAATCAAACACAAGAACAGGAATATCAGCAAGCCTGTTTTATTCCGGTTGTCCTTTAAGAAGGAATGAAGTGAATAGGCACTGAGAATAACCAGTGGCAGCAAAGTCATCATCCACATTCTGCTTAACAGGGGAAGCGGTGCCCAGTATCGGAATGAGGTAGTAAAAAGCCAAAGCATCAGAACCAGAAATACCAGGTATTGTTTCCAGAATAAAAGTTTTTCGTCCTTAATAAGAAATGCCGGGGCAGCATACAAAATTAAAGGCCAATAACCAAGTTGCTGAAAAAGATAAATTACCGGCTCAATGCTGAGTCTGTAAAAAAGTTCAGAAGCAGACAAGTTGACAAACACGTCATTATGATTCTTTTCAACCGAATGAAGCAGAAATAAAAAATCGTGTGTCAGCCACTTACTGCCAGCAAGCAGGATTCCTGCAGCACCAATAGAGTAAAGTGAGAACCTTACACCGAATTTTTTATAATTAGAATTTCGATAATCATTAATCAACGTATATACGAAAAACGGAAGGATAAACAGGATGATTTGTTTTGCAAAGAAACCTGTCAGCAAAATGAGAACGATCCAAAAGGGAAGCCATTGATTGTTGTCGTTTCGTAAACTAAGCAATGCAGCAGCCATGCAGGCAAACAGGCTTACTACAACATCCGGGAAAGCTACCGATGCATAAATAATCTGCTCAATATTAAAGGTAAGAAGCAAGGATGCAGAGCCAGCAACCTGGGGGTTAGCCGGCCAGAGCAACAGGAAAACAGCAGCAATCGTGAGCAGGCTGCAAAGCAATGGCCATAAACTGGTGGCATAAGGGGAACTGCCTAACAGGAGCCTGAAAGTCTTTACCGGTATAATGACAGTAAACCGTTGACTTTTTGGGCTTTCACTTAAGGTATAGTCAGAAGAAAAAATACGGTCACCTTCTTCTACATAATTCAGATCATCACTATGCGGAGTAGCAGGCTTCAAACCCAACCAAAGCACCGTATGAGTGACCAGAATACAGACAAGAACCAGGTAGCGATTCACTACCGGCAAACTTAATTGCTGCTGTTGAAATCATTGAAACCGTTTATTCTGTTAATCTCTGAATTGGGAGCGAACCATCTCAACAAGCCTGAAAAGGTTACTGATTTGATATAATCCGTTGATATACAGCAAACAAAGTCTTTAAAGGAATAATGAACAGGTGTTAGTATTTTTTTACTTTTGTCGGCTGTTAAAGAGGTAAGGGGGGTAAATGGATTATAAGACGAAATTCACTATCTCAGCCAAAGGGCTTCTGGAAGGCGAACAACGGTTCGATTATGAGATTGATAAGGAGTTCTTTGATTATTTTAATAATCCATTGATTAGAAATGGAAGGTTACAGGCAATTGTCTTGTTAAACCGGATAGACCATTCATTTACAGCTGATCTGGCAATAAAAGGCGAATTGGAATTAGAATGTGACAGATGCCTGGGCTTGTACAATTATCCAGTTGACCTGAAACATTATCTGATTATAAAGGGCGAGCAGGAGTATACCGAAGCTGACCGGGAAGATGATGATATCATACTCATGAAAGAGGCCGACCTTTCGTTTAACATATTACAGCATATTTATGATTTTATCGTGCTGTCTGTCCCATATCGCAAAGTACATCCTGATGATGAATCAGGAAACAGCACCTGTGATCCGGCATTTCTGAATCGAATAAATGAAGAACAACACCATAAACAGGAAGGAACAGATCCGAGGTGGGATATTCTGAAAAACATTAAACACAATTGATATTAAATAAATAATTTACAACATGGCACATCCTAAACACCGGCACTCAAAAACCAGAAGTGCGAAAAGAAGAACCCATTATAAAGCCGAGGAACCAACTGTTGCAGTTTGTTCTGTAACAGGTGAAAGTCATCTCTATCACCGTGCTTACTGGCACGAAAACAAACTTTACTACAAAGGTAAGGTAGTAATGGAAAAAGCAGTTGATTAACAATAAGGCTTTTACAAAAAACAGTTCTTCAAGAACGGATGAGAATCGGAGTTGATATCATGGGTGGGGATTATGCCCCGCAGGAAACCATTGCAGGAAGCATTGAAGCACTCAATGAGTTAGGTAATTCTGCCAGGATTGTTCTGATTGGCGATAGCCATCTGATTTACTCAGAACTGAAAAGGCATAATTGCCCGGTTGAACCATTTGAGATTATTCATGCCCCTCAAACGGTTACTTTCAATGACTCACCCACCAAAGCACTGGTTCAAAAACCTGAGTCAGGCATTGCAATCGGTTTCCGAATGCTGGCAGAAAAAAAGATTGATGCATTTGCCAGTGCGGGTAATACCGGAGTGATGATGGTGGGAGCTAAGTTTTCAGTTAAGACTATACCAGGAATTATCCGGCCGACCATCAGCTCCCTCATTCCTAAAGAAAAGGGTGGTTTTGGAATTATTCTGGATGTAGGTATCAATGCCGACTGCAAACCTGAAATGCTTCAGCAATTTGCTCTTGTCGGATCACTCTATGCAGAACATATTCTCCAAATTAAAAATCCAAAGGTCGGATTAATGAATATCGGTGAAGAAGAAGAAAAAGGAGATTTGCTGACTCATGCTGCATTTGCACTGCTCAGGCAGACCGCTGAAATTAATTTTATTGGAAATGTTGAAGGTCGTGATCTGTTTAATGATAAAGCGGATGTAATTGTCTGTGACGGATTTACCGGGAATGTGATTTTAAAACAGGCAGAATCTTTTTACACACTAGTTAAAAAGAGAAATATCAATGACCCTTATTTCAATCGTTTTGACTTTGAAAACTATGGGGGCACTCCTTTGCTTGGTGTAAATGCAACTGTAGTTGTAGCTCACGGAATTTCAAAATCAAGAGCAATTAAGAACATGATTAAGCTTTCGTATGAAGTAGCAGTTGCCGGATTACATCAAAAAATTGCAACTGCACTGACAACTACAGTTACAAACCAGGTCTGATATGCAAAAGATTCAAGCAGCCATTACAGCCGTTAGTGCTTGGGTACCACCTGATATTCTGAGCAATAAAGATCTTGAAAAGATTGTGGATACAAATGATGAATGGATTGTATCCCGAACCGGAATTAAAGAAAGGAGAATCCTGAAAGGAGAAGGACTGGGTTCGTCTGATATTGCTGTTCATGCAGTAAAAGATCTGCTTAACAAACGAAAAATTTCAGCAGATGAAATTGACCTGCTGATTTGTGCTACAGCTACCCCTGATATGGTTTTCCCGGCTACAGCCAATATTATTTGTGATAAAATAGGAATCAAAAAAGCTTTTAGCTTTGACATCAATGCAGCCTGTTCGGGTTTTTTGTTCAGCCTGGTTACCGGAGCACGGTATGTTGAATCGGGGAAGTATAAGAAAGTAATTGTAGTGGGCGCTGATAAAATGTCGGCTATTACAAATTATAAAGACCGTTCAACATGCATTCTTTTTGGTGACGGGGGTGGTGCTGTTTTGCTGGAACCGGATTCAAATGGTTTCGGAATCATTGATGAAATTTTAGCCAGTGATGGTTCAGGTCGTATATACCTTCATCAGAAAGCCGGTGGTAGCGTATTACCTCCTTCTCATGAAACAGTAGATAAAGATTTGCACTTTGTTTATCAGGAAGGGCAGTCAGTTTTTAAATTCGCAGTGAAGGGGATGGCCGATGTGTCTGCTGCAATTATGGAACGTAATCATCTCAAATCAGAAGATATTGCCTGGCTGGTTCCTCACCAGGCTAATAAGCGCATTATTGATGCTACTGCCTCACGAATGGGCCTAAGCAGTGAAAAAGTAATGATCAATATTCAGCACTACGGAAATACAACCAATGGAACAATTCCATTGTGTCTGTATGAATGGGAACCAAAACTACATAAAGGAGACAATCTCATTTTGGCCGCTTTTGGTGGCGGGTTTACCTGGGGAGCTATTTATCTGAAATGGGCTTATGATCTGCATTAAGCCGTAGTGTTTGAAATAAACTATTTTTGTTTTTCTGACCGAATACAAAAAACTATGAACAAAAAGGAAATTGAAGAACTGATAAAATTCGTTTCTAAAGCTGGAGTGAGTGAAGTCAGTATTGAGCAGAAAGATTTTAAGATTACAATTAAAAACGCTGTTCAACAGATTATTACCGCAATTCCTTCAGCACCAGCTGCCCCACCAGCTCATGTTGTAATGCCGGGCGCTCACCCGCCAGCAACACCTCCTCCAACTACTAAAGAGACTACCCCATCAAAAGAAACAGATAAGGGAACAGATGAAACTAAGTTTCATACCATTAAGTCACCCATGATCGGGACATTTTATCGCGCTTCCAGTCCTGATAAACCCAATTATGTCAATGTAGGAGATGAGATTAAATCAGGTCAGACGCTTTGCATCATTGAAGCCATGAAGCTATTCAATGAAATTGAAGCAGACATCAATGGAAAGATTGTAAAGGTACTTGTTGATAATGCCTCTCCGGTCGAATACGATCAGCCATTATTTCTTATTGATCCCAGTTAATTGCAGAAGGGACGGTAATCATCAAAATTAAAGGCAGTATGTTTAAGAAGATTTTGATTGCTAACAGAGGCGAAATCGCACTTCGTATTATCCGTACTTGTAAGGAGATGGGTATTAAAACAGTTGCAGTGTACTCGACTGCTGATAAAGACAGCCTCCATGTCAGGTTTGCTGATGAAGCGGTTTGTATTGGGCCTCCGCCAAGTCGCGATTCGTATCTGAATATTCCGAATCTGATAGCTGCTGCTACGATTACCAATGCAGATGCAATTCATCCGGGTTATGGATTTCTTTCCGAAAACTCAAAATTCTCAGCTATCTGTGCAAAGAATGGTATCAAATTTATTGGAGCTACTCCTGAGCAGATTGATGCTATGGGTGACAAATCCAATGCGAAAGAAACCATGAAAGCAGCTGGTGTCCCCACGATACCGGGATCTGATGGGCTGATTTCTGATCTGAAAGAAGGATTAAAAATTGCCAAGAAGATCGGCTATCCGGTTATTCTCAAAGCTACTGCTGGAGGTGGAGGAAAAGGGATGCGTGAAATTTGGAGGCCTGAAGATTTTGAGGATGCCTGGAATACTGCACGGGCTGAAGCAGCAGCAGCTTTCAGCAATGATGGAGTTTATCTTGAAAAGTTTGTTGAAGAACCCCGGCATATTGAAATTCAGATTGCCGGTGACCAGTACGGACGCGCCTGCCACCTGAGCGAGCGTGACTGCTCCATTCAGAGACGACATCAGAAACTGCTGGAAGAAACCCCCTCTCCGTTTATGACGGATAAACTCCGGAAAGAAATGGGAGAAGCTGCAGTCAAAGCAGCACTTGCAGTTAAATATGAAGGTGTGGGTACGGTCGAATTTCTGGTTGATAAACACCGTAATTTTTATTTTATGGAGATGAATACCCGGATTCAGGTTGAACATCCCATTACCGAAGAAGTCATTAACTACGACCTGATTAAAGAACAAATAAAAATTGCTGCCGGTGATAAGATTTCAGGTAAAAATTACTTTCCACAAATGCACGCAATTGAATGCCGGATTAATGCAGAAGATCCATTTAACGGATTTCGGCCATCTCCCGGTAAGATTACAAATCTACATGTTCCGGGCGGCCATGGAGTGCGGATTGATTCGCATGTGTATGCCAGTTATGTCGTTCCGCCTTATTATGATAGCATGATTTCAAAAATTATTGCTATTGCCCGAACCCGTGATGAAGCTATTAATACAATGGAACGCGCTCTTAGCGAATATGTTGTTGAAGGTATCAAAACAACTATCCCGTTTCATCAGCAACTGATGCTGGATAAAAATTTCAGAAAGGGAAACTATACTACCAAATTCATGGAGAGCTTTAAACTGAAATAACCGTTCAGCTGATTTTTCACTCTTCAGCTTGTTGAAATTAACTTACCTTGGGCTGTTCAAGAGTCATTTGCCTGGTTAATTTAGCCGACAGTAAATCCATGCTTGAACTGATTGACTGGATTATCATAGCCGGATACTTTGTCCTGTCACTGGCCATTGGATTACACTTTAGAAAACGGGCCGGGAAAAACCTGACTGAATTTTTTTTAGGAGGAAGAGCCATGCCCTGGTATCTGGCAGGCTTGAGTATGGTAGCAACCACTTTCGCTGCTGATACTCCTTTGGCAGTTAATGAACTGGTTGCTCAGCATGGAATTGCAGGAAACTGGCTGTGGTGGAATATGCTGCTGGGCGGGATGCTCACTACCTTCTTTTTTGCCAGGCTCTGGAGCAGATCCGGTATTTTGACAGAAGTGGAACTGATTGAATTCCGTTACGGAGGTAAACCGGCAGCCTGGCTTCGCGGTTTTAAAGCTGCTTATCTGGGGCTTTTTATGAACAGCCTTATCATTGGCTGGGTTAACATTGCCCTGGTTACCATCCTGAAAGTATTCTTTGATATTCCTCAGAGTGAAGCACTCTGGTATGTTGCCGGAGCTATGCTTGTAACTGCTTTTTATTCGGCCTTATCAGGACTGTGGGGTGTAACTGTAACCGATGCAGTTCAGTTTATTATTGCCATGACAGGATGTATAATTCTGGCATTCCTGGTACTTAACTCTGAACAAATCGGAGGAATTACCGGATTGAAAGAAAGACTTCCAGCATCTTCACTTGATTTCTTTCCGGTAATTGGTAATAATGAATCAACCGGAACAGTATTAGCACTGAGTGCAGCATCCTTTTTAGCCTATCTCAGCATCTGGGCTTTTAGTTGGTATCCGGGGGCAGAACCCGGAGGTGGGGGATATGTGGTTCAGAGAATGATGAGTACCCGTTCAGAAAAAGAAAGCATTTATGCTACGCTGTTTTTTCAAATAGCTAATTATTGTCTTAGGCCCTGGCCTTGGATCCTTGTCGGATTATGCACACTCATTCTCTATCCTGAACTTGGAGAAGATGACAAAAAGCTGGGTTACGTAATGGCTATGAAAGATTTCCTTCCTGCCGGATTAAAGGGTTTAATGCTGGTTGCCTTCTTTGCAGCTTATATGAGTACCATCGCCACCCAGTTAAACTGGGGTGCCAGTTACCTCGTAAATGATCTGTATAAACGATTTATAAAGCCTGAAGCTAAGTTTAGAAATATGGAAGCTGCACATCGTAACTACGTTTATGCAGGCAGGTTAGTAACCTTTTTAACTATGCTGGCCGGTTTGTTTGCAACAACTCAAATCACCACGATTGCCGGTGTCTGGAGTTTTATCATTGAATGTGGTGCAGGACTTGGATTAGTTCTGATTTTGCGCTGGTACTGGTGGCGGATTAATGCATGGAGTGAAATTTCAGCTACACTTACTCCTTTTGTTGCCTATGCAGTTGCACATTTTATTCTTAAAATGGAATTCCCGGTTAGCTTCTTTTTCACTGTTGGAACGACAACCACGGTATGGCTTGCTGCCACTTTTTTAACCAGGCCTGAGAGTGAACAGGTGTTAACAGGATTTTATAAAAAAGTACAACCCCAGGGATTCTGGAACCCGTTAAGGAAAAAGCTGAATTTACCCGAGCCGGGGTCGCTTATTCCTCTGTTCATTTGCTGGATCAGTGCAGCAGCAATGACTTACAGTATTTTATTTACAACCGGCTATTTCATTTTTGCAGAAACGGCCAAGGCATTCATCTGGCTTGGTGTTGCATCAGCATCACTGATTATTTTCGGGTATGCAGTTAAAAAAGCAGGTATTTTTTAATTACCGTTCATTTTTATAAAGGCAATGCCAGGTCAGCTTATAGTTTACTTTTATGTCTAAATTTGAACAATCAATTTTGTTATGGCTAAAAAAACCAAAGTGCTTGACTTTCATTCGAAATGGAATTATGCACCAGCTCCCGAAAGTGCCGATCATGTGGAAGTGAATAAATCTTACGGCCTTTTTATCAATAACGAGTTCACCGATCCTTTGTCCGGTAAGTATTTTGAAACGATTAATCCAGCCCGTGAAGCAAAACTTGCCGAAGTAGCAGAAGCCGGACCACAAGATGTGAACAGGGCTGTTCAGGCTGCGTCAACAGCATTCCATAAGGTGTGGTCAGTGATGCCTCCGGCTGAAAGAGGAAAATATATTTATAGAATAGCTCGAATCATTCAGGAGCGTGCTCGTGAACTGGCAGTACTTGAAAGTATGAATGGCGGAAAGCCAATTCGTGAATCTCGGGATGTAGATATTCCGTTGGCAGCTGCTCATTTTTTTTACTATGCAGGTTGGGCTGATAAGCTGGATTATGCATTTCCGGTCAAACACAGTCAGAAGCCGGAAAGAATAAAACCGGTGGGAGTATGCGGGCAAATCATTCCCTGGAATTTCCCGTTGTTGATGGCTGCCTGGAAACTGGCACCTGCACTGGCAGCCGGTAATACAGTTGTTTTAAAGCCGGCAGAAACAACTCCGCTTACTGCTTTAAAACTGGCTGAAATTATCCGCGATGCAGATTTACCTCCGGGAGTAGTTAATATTATTAATGGTGGAGGAACAACAGGAGCTGCCCTGGTAAACCACCCCGGGATTAATAAAATTGCCTTTACCGGAAGTACCGAAGTCGGGAAAATAATTCAAAAATCTATTGCCGGAACAGGCAAAAAATATACACTTGAACTGGGAGGTAAAGCTGCAAATATTGTGTTTGCAGATGCAGCCATTGATCAGGCGGTAGAAGGTGTAGTTAACGGAATTTTTTTCAACCAGGGTCATGTATGTTGTGCAGGTTCACGTCTATTTGTCCAGGAACCGGTTGCTGATCTTTTTATCCGTAAACTCAAAGACCGGATTGAAACACTCATTATTGGTGACCCGTTGGATAAAAACACAGACATTGGAGCAATCAACTCCAAAGAGCAACTAATGAAAATAAAAAGGCTTGTAAAAGCAGGTTTGAATGAAGGAGCAACTTGTTATCAACCTGATTGCAGCTTACCCTCAAAAGGATTCTGGTTTCGTCCGACTTTATTCACCAATGTAACTCAGGCAAACAGAGTCGTTCAGGAAGAAATATTCGGGCCAGTCCTTTCCATTCAGACTTTCAGAACAGTAGAAGAAGCAATTGAAAAAGCCAATAACATACCCTATGGTTTATCAGGTGGGGTTTGGACTGATAAAGGAGCAAAAATTTTTAACGTATCATCCCAGATCAGGGCTGGTGTTGTGTGGGCAAATACATTCAACAAGTTTGATCCGTCTTCACCTTTTGGAGGATACAAAGAAAGCGGAATGGGCCGTGAAGGGGGTCTTCATGGACTTGCCCCATATATTCAAATGAATTAAATTCAGCATTATGGATAGCGAATTAAAAATCAAAAAGGAGGCTGATCAGAAAAATCATAACGGAGCAGAGCAGAAGTCAGCTACACGACAGGATATTAAAAAAACATACAAGCTATATATTAACGGGAAGTTTACCCGTACCGAGTCAGGTCGGTACTATAAACTGGAAAATACAGCTGGAAAGGTAGTTGCAAACATTTGCCGGAGTTCACGTAAAGATTTCAGAGAAGCAGTAGTGGCGGCACGTAAAGCCCAACCGGGGTGGGCAAAAAAATCAGCATTCAACCGAAGTCAGATCCTGTACCGCATTGCCGAAACACTTGAAAGCAGAAGAGTTCAGCTAATGAATGTTCTCATGACCGAAGGAGCTGATAAAAAGAAGGTCGAAACGGAATTAAATCTATCTGTAGACCGGCTGGTGTACTATGCCGGCTGGTGTGATAAATATCAACAGGTATTCAGTTCAGTGAATCCGGTAGAAGGAAGTTATTTTAATTTTTCATTTCCTGAACCAACCGGAGTTATTTCTGTCATTTCACCTGATCAGTCTGGATTACTGGGGTTGATTTCAGTTATGTCACCCTGTATAGCAGGGGGTAATACCTGCATTCTGCTGGCTGATAGGAACCATCCACTCTCAGCAATTGATTTTGCAGAAGTACTCAATGCTTCTGATGTCCCTGTCGGAGTTGTTAATATTCTCACCGGATTCAAAAATGAACTACTTAGCCATTTTGCATCACACATGGATGTGAATGCTGTCATTTATCCCGGAGCAGATAATTCTGAAATCAAACAAATTCAGGAGCTAGCCTCATTGAATATAAAACGGGTGATTCTCTGGAATCGACTGTCATGGTTGAATGATGAATCGCAAAGCCCTTATTTTATTATGGATTTACAGGAAATCAAGACAACCTGGCACCCAGTGGGTATCTGAGGTAATTCACATTGAATTGTTAACAATGTGGATTGTCTCATTTTGCTATTACTTAATAACTTCTATATTTGCCTCCAACAAAATTAAACAAAATAACATGAAAAGAACAATCACAAAAATCTTTATGGCAGGTGCTCTTGCTTTCGGCATGGTATCTGGTGCGTTTGCGCAAAGCGGTCGTTTCTCAGCTGGTCTGGAATTAGCTCTTCCAATGGGTGATTTCGCTGATGCGGCTGGAATGGGTTTTGGCGCAACGTTGCGTTATGAATATCCACTCTCAGATAATCTTGCTCTTACAGGTGATGCAGGATACCTGATGTTCGGTAAGAAATCTTACAGTATCGGTTTTGGAGATGTTGAAAGTAAAAGTTCAATGATTCCGGTTCAGGTTGGTGCCAAGTACTACTTTGGTGAAGTTCAGAATGGTTTCTATGCTGGTCTATTGCTCGGAATTCACAGCATCTCATCCAAGGTCACAACTCCTGAATATACATTTATGAATGTTACTATACCTTCAACGAGTACCTCTGAAAGCACAACCAAATTAAGCTATGCTCCTCAGGTTGGATATCACCTTGCTAATATTGATATAGGTGCCCGTTATCAGATGATTGCTACTGAAGGCTCAACCAGCAGCTACCTGGGTATTCGTTTAGCCTATGTTTTTGGCGGAAACTAATTTCTAAATACCGCTTGCAGAAAAGGGGATTCGGATTTACGAATCCCTTTTTTTAATATCTGTGTAATTTAGCCCCATGCCCAGAAAAGTAATAAAACTGGATTTTGATCCCGAATTTGATTTTTCGCTGCTGGCCATTTTAAGCAGTCTGAAAGATTACCGGATGTGTTTTGAAATCAGTAATACCGTTAAAATAAAATTCAAGAGGCAACCTGATCTTGAACTGAAAGATGCCAGGCATAACCGCTCGGAGTATTCTTATTTCTGTTACTGTAACTCAAAAAGCGGGGAAGAGATGACACTAATCGTAAATAAAGGATCAAACGGAGTGTTGATTCCTGAAAAAAAATCCATTGATTACTTTCTGCTGATTCGAAACGTTGACTCTGAAACAATTGATGAAATAATCAGCCGGATTAAAGAAATTGAAAATGTAAATGGAGTGTATAAGCTGGATCCTTCAGAAATTAAATCGGCTGAGAACCTGTTAATGTTTGAATACAGTGAAAAAAAATCTTTGCTTAAACCGCACTAAAATAGTTGCAACCGTTGGGCCGGCTTCTTCTTCTGAAGAAATTCTGACTGAAATGGTCAGACAGGGAGTGAATGTTTTCCGGATAAATGCTTCACATGGAGAGCAAGCTTCAAGAGAAAAACTAATTCGGCTGATCCGGAAGATAAACAGGAAGCTCAATTCACATGTTGCTGTTCTCTTTGATCTGCAGGGGCCTAAAATCAGGATTGGAGAAGTCCTGAATAACAGTGTGCTGCTTGAAGAAAAAAAGGAAGTTATTCTTACTGCAAATGAATGGATTTCGGACAGTAACAAGATTTATATCAAATATAAACAGCTGACTGACGATGTTGTACCGGGTGATACTGTTCTGATTGATGATGGGAAAATTGAACTTGTGGTTTTGAGCAAAAAGAAAAATCACCTGATTGCCAAAGTCGTTCACGGAGGGATGTTGTCTTCCAGGAAAGGAGTAAACCTGCCTTATACCAAAATTTCATTGCCTTCGCTAACCGAAAAAGATAAAGTTGACCTTGACTTTGCATTGAAAATGCAGGTTGAATGGATAGGACTTTCATTTGTCAGGAAAGCAAAAGACATCAATGAGCTGAAAGAAATTATTCTCAGTAAAGCCGGTACTGCACGGGTAATTGCAAAGATTGAAAAACCGGATGCCATTCAGGATATAGACAATATCATTGCTGCCACTGATGGGCTGATGGTTGCCCGAGGCGACCTGGGAGTTGAAATGCCGATGCAGCGGGTCCCTTTAATTCAGAAGATGCTGGTCAGGAAGTGTATTGCAGCGTCAAAACCAATTATTATTGCCACTCAGATGATGGAAAGTATGATTAGTAACTATCGTCCTACCCGTGCAGAAGCAAATGATGTGGCAAATGCAGTATTTGACGGAGCTGATGCATTGATGCTGAGTGCTGAAACATCATTAGGTGAATATCCTGTTAAAACAGTTGAGGCTATGCATAAAATTATTGCCATGTGTGAACGTGAAGATTCAATTTACCACCGCCACCAGGCTCCTGAAAAAAATTCACCGACCTTTATTTCAGACTCAACCTGCTACAATGCCTGCCTGATGGCAGAACAATCAAATGCCAAGGCAATTCTTGGAATGACGCATTCGGGCTATACGGCCTTCCAGCTTTCTGCTGAGCGGCCAAAAGCAGCAATTCTCATCTTTACCGACAATAAACCAATTCTTAATATGCTTAGCCTGGTATGGGGGGTTCAGGGATTTTTTTACAATAAATATATCAGTACCGATAATACAATCAGTGATCAACAGCAGATGATGTTAAAATCTGGAATTCTTGAAAAGGGAGATATCACCATTCATGTTGCCAGTATGCCTCTTAAAAACAGAGGAATGGCAAACACCATAAAAATCGGATTGGCAGGATAAATTTATTCAGGCCCAGAGCCGTGTTCCTTCGGTACAATTACGGCACATGTCAATCTCACTTCTGGATCGTAAAACAGATGCCCTAAACCGGTTATACCGTTCGTTATTCCATACCTCACGAAAGGTATTCTTTTTCAGATCTCCCATTTTATATTTTGCATCCTTATCGAAACAACAGGGAACAATATGCCCATCCCAGGTAACTACGCAGCTGTGCCACATTTTCCAGCAATGGTTCAGTAGCTTACTTTTAATGCTATAACTGCAATTGTCGCTTTTTTTATAACGGGAATACTTTTCATTGACTGGAATCAGGTCACTTCCTTTTTCATAATCATAGATCTGAGCTGTTTTCAAAGCTACTTCGTCTGCACCAAATTCTTTAGCCATTTGTTTCACCTCTTCAACCTGGTGCTCATTATGCCTGACCACCAGGAACTGGAAAATAATGTATGGAGTTTTTGAGCGAAGTTCCTTTTTCCATCTGATAACATTACGGGCACCATCAAGAACTTTTTGCAGATTCCCCCCAACACGGTATTGCTGATAAACCTCCTGAGATGTTCCGTCAATTGAAATAACCAGTCTGTCCATACCTGACTCAACCGTCTTTTTTGCAGTTTCATCATTTAAGAAGTGCGCATTGGTAGAGGTGGCTGTATAAATCCCTTTTGATGAAGCATAGGCAACCATTTCAAGAAAATGTTTATTCAGATAAGGCTCCCCCTGAAAATAAAAAGTCAGATAAATGAGGTCTCCGGCCAGTTCATCAATCTGTTTTCTGAAAAACTCAGGTTCCAGCATTCCTGTTGCACGGGTAAACGAGCGCAGTCCGCTCGGACATTCGGGACAACGAAGATTACAACTGGTAGTTGGCTCAAAGGCTATACTAACAGGCATTCCCCAGTGAATCGGTTTGTGTACATATTTTGATACTAGGTAACTGCTTATTATCTTGACTGCATTCCAGGTTCTGCGGAACGTAAGTTTTGAAGCCAGGTTAAGGCCGTCTTTAAAACTTCTGTTCATCATGCAAAGGAACTAAGATTGTTATTAATGTCTTTTTTGTACGTGGTTAATGTCTATTTTTAGCCTCATGAAATCAGTTTTTATTTGCCTGGCCCTTACCGTAACGCTTCTCTTTTCGGTTACCCGGCTTACTGCTCAGCAGGGAGATGGCGGACGGGCAGCCGGAATGGCAGATGCCGGATTAAATTTAAATGATTTATGGTCGGTCTTTCAAAATCAAGCCGGGCTTGCACAGGTACAATCCCTTTCGATAGGGATATTTAACCAGACTCCGTTTATGATGGGGGATCTGAGTACCCGTGGACTGGCAGTTGCCGTACCCGTGAATAACGGGACCCTAGCTGCCCAGTTTCAGTACTATGGCTATTCTCTTTACAATGAAAAAAGCGGAGGGCTTGCCTATGCACGAAAGTTAACTGAATCTGTTTCTGCAGGTTTACAACTTGATTATTTTGGAGTCAGTATTGCTGAAAATTATGGATCGGCTAATGCTGTAACTTTTGAAGCAGGGCTTCAGGCCGAACTGATGGATGGTTTTTTTCTAGCAGCTCATGTCAATAATCCGATACGTGCAAAAATTGCTGATTATAATGATGAACGATTACCTTCAATCCTGCGTTTTGGACTGGCTTACCTGCCTTCTGAAAAGGTAACTCTGGCAGCAGAGGCTGAAAAAGAAATTGATCGTCCAAACCGGATCAAAGCAGGAATTGAATACCAAGTTGCTAAACAACTCTATCTCAGAACAGGAATTGCATCTAATCCGGTAAATACCACTTTTGGACTTGGACTGATCCTGGATACTTTCAGATTTGATGTTGCAACAAGCTATCACCGTCAATTGGGTTATTCTTCAAATGTTTCATTGGTCTGGATAAAAAAGTAGCCCGAATCATGAGTTCTGCAGTAAAATTAGGATTGAGCGGTTGTTTGTTAGCTTTTTGCTCTATAACACAATCTGTAGCCCAGGAAATTCCACCGGCAGCTACTAACCAGGTTGAACAGCTAATCGAAGACCGGATTGAAGTCCTGGCTCAGAATGCGGAAGAAGAAACCGACTTTACTGAAATTGCGGAAGCATTAAGAATTTTTGCTGAAAACCCGATCAACCTGAATAAAACATCACGTGAGGAACTCAGTCAATTGGGATTGCTTTCAGATGTTCAGATTGATCAACTGCTAAACCACATTCGGGTTTACGGTCCTTTGATTGCTCTTGAAGAACTGCAGGCTGTTGATGGCTATGACCTGAATACAATTTATTCAATTCTGCCTTTCGTTACATTAAAAACTGAATGGACATCTGAAAAAGATTGGTTTAGAAAAGCAGTAACAAACGGCAAGCATACTTTTATTCTCCGAAGTCAGCGGGTTCTTGAGACCCAGAAGGGATATCTTCCTGTTCCCGAAGGAAGTACGTCACGTTCATATTATCTGGGGGATCCATGGAAGCATTATGCACGCTACCGGTTTGTTTACCAGCGTAAAATCAGTTTTGGGGTGACTGCTGAAAAGGATCAGGGAGAAGAATTATTCAGGAACACCCAGTCTTCCTTTGATTTTTATTCAGCTCATCTTACCGTTCGCGATATTGGGAAAATTCGTTCGGTTAACATCGGTGACTATCAGCTGGCTTATGGCCAGGGGCTCACACTGTGGACTGGACTGGCATTTGGAAAATCCCCAGAAGCCGTTTCTATTAAAAAGAATCCGTATGGGATTTTGCCATATACCTCGGTGAATGAGTTCCTGTTTAAACGCGGCATGGCAGTCTCACTTAGGCAAGGGCCCTGGTCGCTGGATGTATTTTATTCATCCAGGGGATTAGACGGAACACTGTCAGATTCATTGAATCAGGAGGAAACTTTTTCCTCTTTCTTTGAAAGCGGTTATCACCGCTCACTCAGTGAACTTGATAAAAAAAACTCGATTCATGAGACTTTTTACGGAGGACATCTTCAATATAGCAGGAAACGATTTGGAATCGGAATCACCGGAGTGCATTCAGAATATAATAAACCGCTTCTCCCGTCACCCTCTTTGTACAACCGGTTTTATTTTAATGGCAAACAGTTGACCAATGTCGGTACCGATTATAGCTACCTGTGGAGAAACATCAGTTTGTTTGGAGAGGTATCAAGGAGCAGCAACAGTTCAGTTGCCTACCTGAATGGAGCAATTTTTGCCCTTGATCCCAAGGTTTCATTTTCGGTATTAAACCGCAATTATCCTCGGGATTTCCAGTCAGTTACTTCTAATCCGTTTCGTGAAAGCAGTAATACCATCAATGAAAATGGAACATACTTTGGTCTGATGATTCGGCCGGTTAGGCAAATCACATTTACCGGCTATTATGATGCTTTTTCATTTCCCTGGTTACGTTACCAGGCCGACAGCCCTACAGAAGGATTTGAATATGTGATTCAAACAACCTACACCCCTTATAGAGGTCTTTATATGTACGTTCGTTACAGGGTTCAGTCTAAACCCGAAAATGCCGGTAGTCATTCAACTCCTGTGGATATTCCAGTAGATATCTTGCAACGAAATTACAGATATGATATTACTTCCAAAATTTCTCCTGCTGTTACTTTACACAGCAGGGTTGAAATGATCAGTTATCATAAAGCAGATTCTGATCCTGAAAAGGGACTTGTTCTGATTCAAGATGTTATTTTTAAAAGACTTAGCTCACCCTTGTCATTTAATCTGAGGTATGCCCTGTTTGATACAAAAAGCTATAACTCACGGATTTATTCATATGAAAATGATATTTTGTATTCTTATTCAATTCCGTCATACTATTACAAAGGTAGCAGGTATTACCTGACATTAAGATATAAATTCCGAAAGGGAATTGACCTCTGGGCACGTTATGGTGCTTTTTTGTTCACGAACAGAACAATCATAGGTTCAGGGCAGGATGAAATTGAAGGAAACCGGAAGTCAGAACTCAAGTTCCAGGCCAGGTTTGAATTCTGATCGCAGTAATTCCATTTTCTTTGCTGTTATGAAAAAAGTAAGAACACGTTTTGCCCCGTCACCAACCGGACCTCTGCATATTGGTGGAGTACGGACCGCTTTGTATGCTTACCTCTTTGCCAAGCATGCAGGAGGCGATTTTATTCTCAGAATTGAAGATACAGATCGTAACCGCTTTGTTCCGGGTGCTGAAGAATATATTATTGAATCACTGAACTGGTGTGGGATTATACCGGATGAAAGTGTAACCGCAGGTGGGCCTTTTAAACCCTACAGGCAAAGTGAAAGAAAGGAAATTTATGATAAGTACATTAAACAATTACTGAATAAGGGTCATGCTTATTATGCATTTGATTCGCCAACAGATCTGGAAATCCAGCGAAGAGCAGCTGAGAAGGAAGGAAGGGTTTTTTCCTATGATGCATCAGTTAGAATGAAATTAAAAAATTCACTCAGCATGACGGATGAGGAAACCAGCAGGATTCTCGCATCCGGTGAAGATTATGTTATCAGAATTAAAGTTATGCCCGGTGAAACAATTTCATTTGATGACATGGTAAGAGGCGAGGTTTCATTTCCTTCCGAATCACTTGATGATAAAGTACTGATGAAATCAGACGGAATGCCCACTTATCACCTTGCTCATCTTGTTGATGATATTGAAATGCAGGTTACCCATGTTATCCGTGGTGAGGAATGGCTACCATCCACACCCACTCATATTCTGATTTACCAGGCTCTTGACTTGGCTGACCGGATTCCCCGGTTTGCCCATTTACCGCTGTTACTTAAACCCGAAGGAAGCGGAAAACTCAGTAAGCGTGATGGTGACCGGCTTGGATTTCCGGTATTTCCTCTGCAATGGAAAGATCCTGTAACCGGTGAAATCAGTATGGGATTCCGTGAGAAGGGATATTACCCGGAAGCATTTATTAATATGCTGGCATTACTGGGATGGAATCCGGGAACAGAACAGGAAATCTTTACTTTAAATGAACTTGAGCAGTTGTTCTCTATTCAGCAAGTCAACAAAGCCGGAGCCCGTTTCGATCCTGAAAAAGCAAAATGGTTTAATGCTCAGTGGCTGCACCGTAAACCGGTTAACCAACTGGCAGCAGCACTTAAGAAACAGGTGCTGGAACTTGGCTGGCACAACAACAGAACAGACAGTTATTTTTATAAAGCTGCGGCACTACTCCAACCCAGAGTTCACTTTGAATATGAAATGGCGCAAGCCGGTAAGTACCTTTTTGTAACACCTGACTTACTTGATGAAAAGGTCCTTGCAAAGAAGTGGAAAGAACCGTATCGGAGTTTTTTTACCATCTTGAAAGACAATCTTGCAAACCAACAGGATTTTAGAGCCGAAACCATTGAACTGACCGTTAAAAAGACAGCCGAACATCAGCAGCTCAAACCCGGAGAAATCATGCAGTTGATGCGTGTATTGGTAAGTGGACAAAGTTCAGGTGTGGACTTGTTTCCGATGATGGAATTGCTGGGTAGTCATGAAGTAGTCCAGCGGATTGAATCCGGTCTGTTGAAAGTGAAAGGATGAAATGAGAAATCGGCTCTGGTTGTTTATAATCCTGTTGCTTCGCTTTAGCAATGTCCAATGCCAGGTTTTTGAAATAACAGGTAAAGTCATTGATGGATTTACCCGTGAGCCAGTAGCTTATGCATTCATTACCGCTATAAATGACACAGCTTTCACCTTTGCAGATGGTGAAGGATTATTCCGTATTCTTGTTTCAACCAGGGTTTCATCGCTAAATGCAACTGCCAAAGGATATATCCCTGCTTCGATTTCCATCCACCAGATAAAGGGATTCTATATTCAGTTTGAGCTGACTTCCAGTGCTGGGGTTATGCAGCAGGAAGCTAATGGAAGTAAGCATGAGATAATTGAAAAATTTATAAGCCGGATCTTTCAAAACCGTGAGAAAAACAATCCTTTACTACAAGACTATTTCAGTTATCGGTTGTATGAAAAACTTCAGTTTGAACTCAATGATGTGACTGATGAGCTGAAGAAGAACAAAGTACTGAAACCATTTGAAGGATTGCTGGATCTTGCAGATACGGTTGGGAGCAACCAGAAACCATCCTTACCGTTCTTTTTTACCGAAGCCGTCTCTCAGGTTTATCACCGCAGTAATCCAATTCAACAACGTCAAACCGTGGAAGGCAGCCGGTCAGTTGGTGCTGAAAATCTGACACTCATGCAGATTCTCAAAGATATCTACAAGAATGTATCAATCTATGATAACTATATCAACCTGTTCGGGAAGAGTTTTGTAAGTCCGTTATCAGAAGAAGGGATGAAATATTACAGTTACTCCATTAGCGACAGCACTTATATCGAAGGTAAAAAATGCTATCGGGTGGATTTTTATTCGAATAACCGATTTGAAAGAACATTTAACGGTAACTTCTGGTTTCATGACACCACTTTTGCTTTACAACGGATTATGTTGACCTTGCCCGGAACACCGTATCTGAATTTTGTTGAAGATCTGGCTTATGTAAAAGTTTACACCTGTTCAAAAGACAACCTGTGGGTTCCGTCTCATGAACAGCTTATTGTAAAGTTTTCAAGGAAAGTGGAAGGGATGAGTGTTACCATCCGTAAATCAAGATATTTCAGTCATCAGGCAATTGATGATCCTGTCAGTAAAAGAATATTTAAGCAGAAATCTTATGTAACGATAAGCCCGGAGGCCTTTGACCGGAGTAAAAGTTTCTGGGAAGAAAACCGGCCAGAGTCATTAACTCAGAGAGAGCGCAGAATCTTTGAACTGGTTGATACGCTGAAAACCATTCCGGCTTTCCAGGCGTATGTGGCAGCCGTTGTTGTTCTGTTTACCGGAAGAGTAGAGTATAAGAAAACAGACCTTGGACCTTACTACCATCTCCTTAGCAGTAATGATGTGGAAGGAATCAGAACCAGGGTGGGAATCAGGACCAATGACAACTTCAGTACCCGGTGGCGGTTTGAAGGTTACGGTGCCTATGGGTTCCGTGATAAACAATTGAAATACATGGGTGGTATCCGTTATACCATCAGGAAGAAACCATTTGTAGCGGCTGGCAGCGAATACCGGCATGATCTGGTTCAACCCGGCTTACATGAACCGATATTTAAAGATGAGGGCTTTCTGGTTATTCTTTTCAGAAGAAATCCTTCAGATAAATTAGCTTTGATGGATGGAGCTAAATTCTATCTTGAAAGTGCATTCAGAAACGGCCTTTGGCTCAAAGCCCAGTATCAAAATAATTATTACAAACCCCGGAGTATCTTCTTTAGTCATTTTAATCCTTCTGATGAGAAAATCTACGAGCAGAATCTGCGGATTTCCGAAGCATCCTTACTAATTAGGTACTCTTACCAGGAAAAGTTTATTGAAAAGAAATTCAAACGTACATCTCTGGGAACAGACTTTCCGGTATTTCAGCTTAGCCTGACTAGGGGTTTCTCCGGATTCTTAGAAGGAGAATTTAATTATATCCGAATCGGATGGAGAATGACACACCGGCTGAATACATTTCCTTACGGATTTCTCGATTATTCTTTCGAAGCCGGCTGGTCTGACGGAACAGTACCTTATCCGATGCTATTCATTCATCGCGGAAACGAATCGCACTTGTTTGATTATACTGCTTTTAATCTGATGAGTCATTATGAATTTTATACTGACCGTTATGTTTCAGCAACTGCAGTTCATCACCTTGATGGATATCTCTGGAGAAGATTGCCTTTGCTTCGGGTACTGAAATGGAGAGAATTATTTTCGGCAAGAATCCTGTGGGGGCACTTAGACAGCAAAAACCGGAATCTGGTTATTCCTCCGTCACCAGTATCAGCAATCAGCAGTTTGCCATACATTGAAGCCGGTACCGGGCTTGAAAATGTGCTACGGATTTTCAGAGTTGATTTCCTCTGGAGGATTACCTATCGCGACAGGCCTGCTGTTCAACAAAACGGAATCAGGTTAAGTGCCCAGTTGATCTTTTAATTAACAGGAACTCAGTATGCAACCGGTCAGGTTAGAGAGCAGCTTTACTAAGCTTAGCCGTTTCGGAAGGTAGGGTTATCTTAATAAATCTTTGTAAAACATCATCCAGAATTATTCGTCCAGAAAAAACTTTACAGTTTTTGTTGTTAATCCAGCTATTCCTTTAGAAGTATTGTATTAATCCGAATATTGGTTTATGGTTGGTTTGTTTTTCGGATAATAGTTTTTAAAGGTTTGTTTCACTTCAACTGGTTCATCAGCATAATGAACCTTGGCGGGAGTATGATTGCTGATATATGGAGGTCATTTGTTCTTATAAAAATGAATAGCAACAGGCAAATAACGGGTAGCTTCTTTCACCGTTTTTGTTTCCTGAATATCTCCAGAATAACAGCGTACCTTTCTGTTTTGGTTAAATAGTTACCTTTTTTCTGAATGATTTCTCCTTTCTTTTTGTCCATTTTTTACATTTTGAAGTGTAAGCCTGTTTCAGGATAAGTTAAAACTTTAACCCTTAGCGCTGGGAAGTGAGTACATGCCGCCTGTGCTGTTGGTGAGCAGAGGTTTTTTGTTTATTGATACAGTATAAGATTTTCTTATCCGTTCCTGTTAGCAAGATGCAAAAAGCCTTACAAATAACAACTACTTGATTATTCCACGTACTTTTACCCGTCTTTTTACGATGAACAAAGGCTTTCAGCAAACCCTCTCATTGCTTATTGTATTAATTTCAGCAATCCTGTTAATTTATGCTATGAGTGATTTCATCACTCCGTTTCTTTCAGCAATCATCCTTTATGTCATTCTTCGAAAGCCGATGGAGTATTTTACTCAGAAGCTGAAAATGAAACAGGTTGTAGCAGCCTTAATTTTAATGGTGGTTTCTTTTGTGGTGGTACTTCTTCCGCTCACACTGATGATTTGGATGCTGACAACAAAAGTGAATTATGTACTGAATCACAGTGATGAAATTATTTCGGGATTGATGCGAGTAGATAATTTTCTTGAACAATATATTGGATTTAAGATTTTATCAGCTGAAACATTAAATCGGGCAAGAGCCCTGGCTGCCCAGATTGTCCCGGGATTTCTGAGTAAAACAGCAGATGCCGGACTGGCTCTGGTAATCATGTATTTTATTTTGTTTTTTATGCTTACAAATGCAGGAGTTGTAGAAAGCAAAATGGAAGAATACCTTCCTTTCAGACGAGAGAACAACAGGATGTTTATATCAGAAATGGAGAACATGGTAATGGCGAATGCCATGGGAGCTCCGTTACTGGCTTTGGTTCAGGGGATCTTTGCCTGGATCGGGTATCTGATTTTTGGTGTTCCTGAACCCTTGTTCTGGGCTGTCATGACGGCTTTGTTTTCATTTGTCCCGATGGTTGGAACTCCCCTGGTCTGGTTACCTGCCGGATTATTCCAAATTACAGCCGGTTATCTCTGGCTGGGAGTTGGAATTCTGATTTATGGAGTAATCATTATTTCTAATGTTGATAATGTTTTCAGATTTATTTTTCAGAAAAAATTTGCAGATATTCATCCACTCACTACCCTGCTGGGCGTTCTGATGGGAATTCAAATTCTGGGGCTCCCGGGAATTGTTTTCGGGCCGCTGTTCATCTCCTGGTTCCTGCTGATGGTTAAAATTTACAAACAGGAATTTTATCCAAAGTCTGTTCCCGATACTTCTGACTCAGATATAATTTCAGAAAATGAAAAAAGTAACTCAGGCTAAAACACTTAAACCAGCAACTCAAAAAACCGGCAGGACAGTCACGGTCAGCCCAGGCTCAGTCCGTAGTTTATACTTTCTGACCGGACTACTGGCTGCTTTGCTCTATGCGAATACCCTCAGTCATGATTTTACAGTTGATGACGGGACGGTTATGGAGAATAATACCATTGTAAAGAAAGGAATCAGTGCAGTTCCTGAGATTTTTTCAACCCGTTACCGTGCCGGTTTCTGGGACAGAAAAGAGAATATGTACCGGCCTTTGTCGCTGGTCATGTTTGCAGCGGAATGGCAGATAACCGGAGGCAAGCCTTGGCTTGGCCATTTGGTTAATGTTTTAATGTATGTATCAATTTGTGTGTTACTAGTTCACCTTTTCAGGAAACTGCTCAGAAAGCATCATCCATTAATTCCTTTTCTGGCTGCATTGCTGTTTACAGTTCATCCGTTACATACTGAAGTGGTAGCTAATATTAAAAGCAGGGATGAAATTCTTTGCCTGCTCTTTTCTGTGTTTGGAATGCTTTCAGCTTTAAAGTATGCTGAAACAAAAAAAATACTGATGATGATCTTGTCAGCTCTTTTCATATTCATAGCCTTGTTATCCAAGGAAAATGCAATTGCAATGGTTGCAGTGATTCCGCTTATGATTTGGTTTTTTTCAGATACCGGCTTTAAACAGCTTGGTCTATCAGTTGCAATCCTGCTGGTACTATCGGGAGTCTATTTTTTAATCCGTAGTGCTGTACTTTCTGGGTTAGGCAACCAGGCTGAGTTACAACTCATTAATAACTCAATGTTGGGGGCTGAAGGATTTGCCCGGTTTATGATGGCATGTTACCTTATTGGCAAATACCTTTTAATGCTGGTAGTTCCATATCCGCTGTCATTTGATTATTCCTATAACCAGATAAGTACTGAGGTTGCCGGCTCGCCCCTGGCCTGGTTATCGTTATTAGTTTCGCTGGTACTCGTTGGCTATGCAGTTGCTGGAGTCAGGAAAAAGAACCCGTTGTCCTTTGCAATTTTTTTCTTTTTTGGAACACTGGCACTGGTTTCAAATATCTTTTTCCTGATTGAAGCCACGTTTGCTGAACGGTTTTTATTTATGCCTTCAGTGGGGTTTGCTTTTGCAGCAGCCATCCTGCTTTCCAAAGTGATGAAAGGGAATCCTTCAGTTAAGCAGTTCTTCAGTTTAAAATCAAATACAGCCTGGGCCGTATTGACACTGGTTGTCCTGGTGTTGTTTTCATTCAAAACCATAAGCCGGAACTCAGACTGGAAGAACAACCTGGCACTGCTCGAAGCAGATGTTAAAACATGCCCTAAGAGTGCAAGAATCCGGTACGCTTACGGCAGTGCTATTCTTTTTGAAAGGGCCATTCCTGAAAAGAACGAGAATAAGAAGAATCAATTATTGGATGAGGCAATTGCTCAGCTTACTAAAGGTGTATCTATTTTGAATACCTATGCAGATGCCTATTATCATCTCGGTCTGGCTTATAAGGCAAGAGGAAACTATCCTAATGCAATACATGCTTTTGAATCGGCCAAACGGAGCAAAACCTGGACAAATGCTGATTTCTATATTGCTTCAGGACTTTCATACGGTGGGGCATCCCGTTATAGCGAAGCAATTGCTGATTTTAAAAAAGCACTGGAATATAACCCTCAATCGTATGAGGCTTATAATAATGCCGGAATGTATTTTAACGAAGCTTCAATGACCGATTCAGCTTTGGTTTACCTGAATAAGTCTGTTTCTCTTCAACCTGATTTTGCCAGCGCTTACTACAACCTGGGTAATACCTATGCCAAACGCGGAAATTTTAATGAAGCCATCAGCAATTATGAAAAGGCAATTGCAATTGACAGTCTGTACGAAGATGCCTATAATAATACCGGCAATAGTTATGCTGCTATGAAAAACTACGATAAAGCATTGGATTATTACAAGAAGGCAGTTAAAATCAATCCGGCAAATTCCAAAGCACTGAATAATATCGGAGTTACTTATTTCATGCTGGGTGATACTGTTAATGCAAAAAAATATTTACATCAGGGTTCAGGCCAGTAGCACACTATTTATTTTTACCTGAAAATAAAATCCGATATAAATGAACAAGTTACTTATTGCACTGGGTATTTGGCGGGCAGTTCTGATCATTCAGGGACAGGAATTACCCTTTAATTTTGAAGTTAGCCGGTTTAACGGGGAGTATCACATTGAATTGCAGAATGGCCCGGAGTTAATTCCGGTTGAGGGAATCCGTTTAAACGGAGACTCACTGATTATGCACCTGTCAGTTTATGATGCTGAAATCCGTGCTGAAGTAAAAAATAAAACAATGACTGGAAAGTTGTATAATACTTCTTCCTCCGGATGGCATGAAATACCATTCACTGCCGCCTATGGAATCCGCCAGCGGTTTATAACGGACAGCATACCCCCAACTACCCCAATAAACGGTAAATGGGAGTGTTATTTTCAAAATGAAAAGGATTCATCCTTGGCCATTGGATTATTTGAACAAAACGGAAATAAAGTAAATGGAACATTTCTGACTTCAGCGGGTGATTACCGGTTTCTTGAAGGAGTTGTTGCTGGTGACAGCCTGAAACTCTCTGCTTTTGACGGTGCATTCATCTATCTGTTTTTAGCCAAGGTGAAGGATGGAAAACTGACTGGAGATTTCTATTCTGGTAACTATTATCATTCTAAATGGAGCGGAGTAAAAAATGATGTGATCCGGCTTCCGGATCCCTATTCGATTTCAAAATTAAAACCCGGAGTGGAAACGCTGAATTTCCGTTTTCCTGATACCGACAGCAACCTGGTTGAATTTCCATCAGAACGGTTTCGAGATAAAGTAACCATCGTTCAGTTAGCCGGAAGCTGGTGCCCAAACTGCATTGATGAGTCAAAATATTTTGACTATTTCCTGAAGAAGAATCCGGATCAGCCTGTTGCAATAACAGCATTGATGTTTGAACGGACATCCGATTTCAGTAAAGCTATTGTCAATATTAAAAGATTTAAATCATATACAGGAAGCGATTACCCGTTATTATTTGCCGGTGACCGGAAAAATCTCAGGCAGTTGCTTCCTGAGATGGATGTTATGGGCGGATATCCTACAACAATCATTCTTGATAAAAAGGGTAAAATCAGAAAAGTACATACCGGATTTAACGGCCCGGCAACCGGTGTCTATTTTGTTAAACAAAAAGAGGAATTTGAGAAGTTTGTAAACGAACTGATGGCTGAATAAAAAGTTAGTTCAAACTGTAAACCCGGTATGGCTATGCTTATAACTCAGTTCTCTCATTGTAAATCATCATCAGCTGATTCTGAAATCAGACAGTCGGCATTATGAACGCAGGCAAGATTTATTAAATATTTATCCTTGATTGTGATTCTACAAATTGTTTTTGAGAGAAGATACTCTTCATTTTGGAATCCGGATTTTACTATGCTTGAATGAGGGCAGTAGCCGCTGGATGGATGAATGAGAGTACCAGGCAAAAGGAAGATTAGGGTAAAATCTGATTAACTTTGTTGTGCAAAAGAATGGCAAAAACCAAAAAATAAGCGTTATGAATAATTTAAAAAGAACAGTAAATACCATTTTGTTTCTTGTACTGTTATTACCATTATCCTCATTTACACAAGACAGGCACATCCCGGAATCTGAAATTCCATCAACGATCCGCTCTTATATCAAAACACATTTTCCGAACCATACAATTTTGAAAACTGAGGTGGATAAGGGAGGTAAATCAAAAGAATATGAAATAAGACTGAATGACAGGACAGAACTGGTATTTAACAGTAAGTTTCAGATTAAAAAAATAGACGGTAAAACTTCGTTACCGCAAAGTGTAATCCCCACAAAAATCAGTGAGTATGTTAAAACCCGTTACCCTGATAAGGTAATAACAGGCTGGGAAATGAAATGGAAGCACCAGGAAATAGAGCTGGATAGCGGAGTTGAACTGGAGTTCTCAGTTGAGGGTGATTTTCTAAGAGTTGACTAATTAGCCTAAACTTGCAGGCTGTACCGCAACAAACGAATCCCAACAGTAATGAAAGTAGCAGTTGTAGGAGCTACCGGACTGGTAGGAACCATGATGTGCCGGATTCTGGAAGAAAGAAATTTTCCGGTAACAGAACTAATCCCGGTAACTTCACCCCGTTCTGCCGGAAGCAAAATTGAATTCGGAAATCAAAAAATAAGAACGGTTCTGATTCCGAAAGCACTTAGCCGTAAACCTGATATTGCATTATTTTCTGCCGGAGGCCCCGTATCGTTAGAAGCAGCTCCGCTTTTTGTAAAGCAGCACTGTGTTGTAATTGATAACAGCTCTGCCTGGAGGATGAACCCCGAGGTTCCACTGGTAGTTCCTGAAATCAATGCCGGCTCAATTACCAAAGAGCACCGGCTTATATCCAATCCCAATTGTTCAACGGTTCAGTTGGTTATGGTAGTAAGTCCGCTGCATCAAAGATTCAAGATACGAAGAATGGTTGTTTCTACTTACCAGTCAGTTACCGGAACAGGCAAAAAGGCAGTTGATCAGCTCATGAATGAACGGAACGGGGTGAAAGGTGAATTAGCTTATAACTGGCCGATTGATCTGAATGTGATTCCTCAAATTGATAGTTTTCTGGATAATGGTTACACTAAAGAGGAAATGAAAATTGTGAATGAAACCCGAAAAATTCTCAGGGACGACTCGATTCAGATAACTGCCACAGCAGTGAGGGTACCTGTTATTGGCGGACATTCAGAATCCGTTAATGTTGAGTTTGAAAATAATTTTGAGGTTGAAGAAGTTCTGCAGATATTAGCTGAAACCAAAGGAGTTGTGGTTATTGACAATCCGGTAGCACATCGCTATCCTATGCCGGTATTTTCTTATCACAAAGATGAAGTGTTTGTTGGAAGAATACGCAGAGATGAAAGTTGTTCAAAAGCATTAAACCTGTGGATTGTTGCCGATAACCTGCGAAAAGGAGCCGCTACCAATGCGGTTCAGATTGCTGAATATATAATCAGGTTGTAATTCAGTTTTTACTCCAGCTTGTTCCATCTTTACTGTCTTTGATTTCAAAATTAAGTTTCAGCAATTCATCTCTGATTCTGTCTGAGACAGCAAAATCCTTTTTTAACTTGGCTTCCTGGCGAATTGATAGGATCAGGTTCATTAAGCCATCTACAGAACGGTCATCAGCAGCATTTTCCTGCATCATTCCAAGAATAGTAAACAGGAAATCATCATATAACTTTTTGATTTCAGTAAGATCAGCAGCTGTAAGTTGCTCTTTACCTGTAATTGTTGAATTAATAATTCTCGATGCTTCAAACAGATGAGACAGTACAATTGCCGTATTTAAATCATCGTTCATGGCCTCATAACATTTCTGTCTGAGGGGCTTGATCTGAACAGTTGATTGGGCCGAAGGTTTGATACGGTCAATGGCTTTAACACTGTTCATCAGTTTAATCATTGCTTTTTCGGCAGCTTGCAGTGCTTCATTTGAGAAATCCAGGGTACTTCGGTAATGTGCCTGCAGGATATAAAACCGGATGGTCATCGGTGTATAGGCCTGCTTGAGAAGAGGGTGATTGCCGGTGAACAACTGGTCGAGGTTGATAAAGTTATTGAGCGAGCGGCCCATCTTCTGACCGTTGATTGTGATCAGATTATTGTGCATCCAGAACCTTACCGGAGCATGACCACAGCAACCTTTACTCTGGGCAATTTCACTTTCATGGTGAGGGAAGAGCAGATCCATTCCGCCTCCATGAATATCAAATGTTTCGCCAAGGTATTTTCGGCTCATTGCCGAACATTCAATATGCCAGCCGGGGAACCCTTCACTCCAGGGTGATGGCCAGCGCATAATATGATTTGGCTGTGCTTTTTTCCAGAGCGCAAAATCAGCAGGATTCTTTTTCTCATCCTGGCCTTCAAGCTCACGTCTTTCACTTCCTGCTCCGGCAAGTTGCTCTTCCACAATCCTGCCTGAAAGTGTACCGTAGTCATGTGACTGGGCATATTTTATAACATCAAAATACACTGAGCCATTGCTAACGTAAGCAAATCCGTTATCAAGAATCTTTTTGATCATTTCAATCTGCTCAATGATATGACCGCTGGCACGGGGTTCGATGGATGGCGGAAGGACATTAAGTAACCGCATACAGCGATGAAACTCATCTGTAAACAGTTTGGCTATTTCCATTGGCTCCAGTTTCTCCAGCCTGGCTCTTTTCTGAATCCGGTCTTCACCTGTTCCTTCAACTTCGTCTTCAAGGTGGCCGACATCGGTTATGTTACGAACGTACCTGACCTTATAACCAAGGTGAGTGAGGTAACGGAACAATACATCAAATGTAATATACGGCCGGCCATGACCCAGATGAGCGGGCCCATAAACGGTAGGGCCACATACATACATACCGACATGAGGCGGATTCAGAGGCTTAAAAAGTTCTTTCTCACGACTGAGCGAATTGGTAAAATATAATGCTTGCTCCATTTCAGGTATGAGATGTTGATTTTTTTAGTTCCTGTGATACTCCTTGAATCATTTCAGAAGTCATGTCGGCCAATGAATAATGAGGTTCCCATCCCCATTGCAGCCGAGCTGCCGAATCATCAATTGACTGAGGCCATGAATCTGCCAGCGCCTGGCGAAAATCAGGATTATAAGTGATTTTAAAATTAGGGATATGTTTAATGATTTCATCAGCCAGCATCTGAGGAGTAAAACTGAATGCAGCAAAGTTATAGCTGCTTCTGACTTTGATTTTATCAGCCGGAGCTTCCATTAGTTCAATTGTTCCGCGAATGGCATCCGGCATGTACATCATTGGTAAAAGGGTATCCCTGCTTAAAAAACTTGCATATCTGCCATTTAAGAGAGCCTGATGAAAAATATGAATGGCATAATCGGTAGTTCCGCCACCTGGAGGCGATTTGAAGCTGATTAATCCCGGGTACCGGATGCTTCTAACATCAACTCCGTATCGGTGAAAGTAATATTCACACCATCTTTCCCCGGCCAGTTTACTGATCCCGTAAACGGAAGTTGGTTCCATGATAGTTACCTGAGGAGTCTGTTCCCGCGGGGTTGTCGGTCCGAATGCAGCAATTGAACTAGGCCAGAAAACCCGAAGGTTTTTCTCTTTGGCAAGATCCAGAATATTAAACAGCCCTTCCATATTTAGTTTCCATCCGAGTTTGGGTTTTTGCTCGGCCGTTGCTGATAGTAATGCAGCCAGTAAGTAAACCTGGGTGATCTGATATTGCTGAATGGTTTGAGCCAGTGAATGGGTATCAAGTACATCAATGTTCTGATACCATCCGGTTTCTTTTTCAGATTTTTTGATATCGGATGCCAGCACACGATTGTCACCATAACTACTGCGGAGAGCACCAACAAGTTCAAGTCCTATCTGACCTGATGAACCAAGTACAAGAATGGTTTCTTTCATCTTTTTTCTGAGTGCAGCAAAAGTAGGATTTTGATACCGTTTACATTTGTGCAATGAGCATAACCGGTAAGAGGTCATTCATTCAAGATGTATTTCTATTGTTCATTATTGGTGCAGCAGGCTATCTTCAGATAAGCCTGATGCAGTATGCATTAAAATTTGACATCATTGACCAGTACTTCCCCTGGAGACGGTTTGCTGCTGAATGCTATAGCAATGGTTTCATTCCATTCTGGAATCCCTATCAGCATTTTGGTTATGCTTTTTCAGCTGATCCGCAAAGTGGGGCATGGTATCCTATAGTCTGGTTAGCCGGTTTAACAGGCGGATACAATATCTATTTTAACCAGCTGGAGTTTTTTATTCATATTGTTTTAGCCGGAACAGGGATGTATCTGCTGATTAAATATTTAACATCAGTACGGAAGGTGGCCCTACTCGCAGGAATTGTCTTCATGCTATCGGGGTTCTTTATCGGCAATGCTCAGCATCTGACCTACATTATCAGCGGAGCCTGGTTCTCTTTCATTATTTATTATTATTTAAGAATGAGTAGTGAATTTAAATTCAGTATGGCAGCCCTGTTTGCAATCTCCTTGTTTATGATGGCAGCTGGCGGGTATCCTGCATTTACCATCATTACCGGCTATATTCTTTTAGCTTTATTCCTGTGGAAACTGATTCATTACTGGAAAGATAAATCTTCTCTTATTTTTTTTATCCGGATAAATATAATTGGTTTAATCACTGCTGTATTGCTGCTTTCCTTTGTGCTGGTAACAACCTGGCAAAGTCTTGATTTCATTGCAAAGAGTAATGCGTTACCATTGAAGACAGTCTTGTTCAATCCGTTTTCACCTCAGTCGTTAATCTCATTACTTTGGCCTTTGGTTACCACTACGGACTACTCGTTCTTTGAAACCGATATGAGTATGGCAAACATTCATATCGGCATTGTTTTTCTGTTGGCCCTGTTGTTTTTTATCCCAGGGAAAAAGACCAAAAACCAATGGGCTGTTCTCGGAGCAGGAATATTTTTCTTGATGGCCTCCTTTGGACGATATACTCCGTTAAGAGAATGGTTATATGATTTGATCCCATTCATGAATCTGTTCAGATTCCCATCCATCTTTCGCTTTTTTGCCTTATTCTGCTTTGTCATCCTAGCATCCTTCTGTTTAAAAACGGTTTTTAATGATAAAGAGAAAACCAGCTGGTTTTATAAAATACTTATTGGCGTCCTCATACTGAATTCGTCAACCGGAATGGTTCTGGCTGTTTGCAACAAGGCAACGGTTCATTCAGACAGATTTTTCAGTTCAGGATGGTATGACTTTATTCAGCAGACCGGATTCTGGGATGCCATGCTGCTTCAGTCCGTTGTTCTGGCAATTCTAACAATAGTCCTTTTGTTGGTCAATAAAATAATCAAGCCTGATAAAGTAGTTTTGATTTCGGTTTTTGCTATTAGCGAAATGCTGGCAGCTGCTCAGATCAACTCTCCAAAAACAGTTTATGGCGAGTTTACTACCAGTCAGATTAATCAGATAATGGCTGAATTGCCATTAGGTTTTCCGGTTCCCGAAAACCAGCCGATAAAAAATTATTCCGACTCAACCGGATTTATTTCTCCATTCTGGAGAAACCTGTCTATGCTTAGAAAACAACCAGGTTTTGACGGATACAATTCGTTTAAAATGCTGTATTACGATTCGGTAGCTGATAATTCGTCACTTATATTACCGGTTATCGAAAATCCGGTTGCATTTTCTGCGGTTTCCTATTCGTTTTATCATTCAACAATTCAGGATTTTGACCTTATCCGGATTCAACCTGCTCACCTGTTTCTGAATGATTCACTTAAAGAAAAAACCCCGGAATTTATTTCTGCTGAGAAGCATTCTGTTGAGTTTACTGAGTTCACACCTGAAAAAGTTACGATCCGTACAAATGGGTTAACTCAACAACTTGTTACACTGATGCAGCACTTTCACCCAATGTGGAAAGTCAGCATAGACAGGAAGCCGGCTTCATATCTGATTTCTGATTATATGATGATGACTGTTCCGGTTGAGGCAGGTAACCATTCGATCGAATTTCAGATTCATAATCTGCCGGGGATTTGGGCTTTCCGGTTAACTGTTGTGGTACTGATTATTCTTTTGGTGGTAGTTTTAAGTCAGCGTTTTCGGTGAGCTTACTTTTGTTTATCGGTCAATATCAGGAATAACCAGGTCAAGCGAACCCATTATTGCAACCAGGTCACCAATCTTCTGCCCTCTGGCCATCTGATCGAGAGCCGAAAGGTTTGAAAATCCCGGTGACCTGAATTTCATCCGGTAAGGAGTAGTTGCGCCCTCACTTACAATGTAAACTCCCAGCTCACCGCGTGCCGTTTCAACACGGGTAAAATATTCGCCTTTCGGAACTTTTAGTACTGCTTTTGTTTTTGCCTGAAAATCACCCGCTGGAATATTGTCTATCAATTGTTCAACAATTTTTAGCGACTGTTTCATTTCTCCCATTCTGATCAGGTAGCGGGCATAACAATCGCCAGCCGTTTCAATTATTTCTTCGAAATCAAGTTTGTCATAGATTCCGTATGGATGAATCTTCCGGATATCGCAACTTACCCCGCTGCCTCTTGCTGTTGGCCCGGTACAACCATAGGAAACAGCATTTTCTTTCGACAGATAACCAACTCCCTTCATTCGGTTTATAAAGATGGCATTGTCACTCAGAAGTTCATCATATTCATCAATCTTGGATTTAAATAACTGAATAAACTCATGAACCTTCTTCTGAAAATCCGGATGCAGGTCAAACATCACACCGCCCGGTACATTGTAATTCATGGTCAGCCTGGCTCCACAGGTTTCTTCCATTATATCGTTCAGCATTTCCCGTTCGCGAAAAGCATGAAAAAACGGAGTAATGGCACCCACATCCATTGCCAGGGCTCCCCACCACAGGCAGTGCGAAGCAATCCGGGTGAGTTCATCCATAAGAATCCTAATAACTTTAGCTCGCTCGGGAATCTCCAGCTGTAAACCTTGTTCAACGCACATGGCACATGCATGATTGTTGATATGAGCTGAAAGGTAATCCATCCTGCTGGTTATGTAAATGAACTGGCGGTAAGTAAGGCTTTCGCACATCTTTTCGATTGAACGATGGATATAGCCCAGATGGGGTTCAATCTTTTTTACTGTTTCGCCATTCAGTGTAATGACCAGGTGAAGCACTCCGTGTGTGGATGGGTGCTGAGGCCCGACATTGACAATCAGATCCCCTTCTTCGGTGGTTCCTATTTCTTCAAGCATATTGAATAGGGGTCAAAGGTAAGCGATTGAGATTTCCAGTAATTGTTTGCTTATCACGATTTTTATTCATCTCTCAGAAAAATGAAATGAATCTGCAACCGGTTCGGGATTTGAGTTGTCTCCTGATTTGAAACAGGAAATCAGAACGGAATCAGAACCCAGACACCATGAGTTTAAGTTAATGCAACTTTGAAGCCTGATTACATAAATATTACCAGTTTTCAGAAAATGAAAATCAAAATCATGGGAAACTCATTACGGAAAATACTATTCTCTGGTTTAATTTTTATAGCTAGCCTATCCGTGATGATTGTATTCCTGGCTGTTCTGATTCCAGTAAAAACTTCAAAACCTTATTCAACTGTAATTTATTCATCTGACAGTACAGCACTCTATGTGTTTCTGAGTAACGATGATAAATGGAGATTGCCGGTTCAGCTTAGGGAAGTCTCCCCCGAACTGATTCAAGCCTTAATTTTTAAGGAAGATAAGTATTTTCGTTACCATCCGGGAGTAAACCCGGCTGCTGTAGCCCGTGCTGTTCTTAGTAATCTGATTCATTGGAAGAAGGTTTCTGGTGCAAGTACCCTCACCATGCAGACAGCAAGACTTCTATATCCGGCACGAAGGACAATTGGAAACAAACTGGTTGAAATATTCCGCGCCCTTCAGCTGGAGGCTCGTCTCAGCAAAAATGAAATTCTTGAACTGTATCTGAGTCTGGCTCCGTATGGCAGTAATATAGAAGGGGTTCAGGCAGCATCTATGCAGTTTTTCGGCAAACCTGCTTCGAAACTCAGCCTGGGTGAGGCTACCATGCTGGCCCTTATCCCCAACCGGCCTAACTCACTTTCTCCTTTTTCAGCTTCTGCTCAGCTTTTAAAAGCACGCAATATCTGGCTTCTCCGAATGAGAAATGCCGGGCTATTCAATGAAGAACAAACAGAGGATGCACTCGCAGAACTACTTCCCGAAAAGCGGCATTCCATGCCCCGTTATATACCTCACCTCGCTTTCAGACTCAAGCAAAGGTATCCCTGGCAAGACCGGATTTATACTCATATTAATACTGCTATTCAGCAAAAAGCAGAATTGTTGTTAAGTGATTATTTGGAACAAATGCACTCGTGGAATATCTATAACGGATCGGTAATGATAATTGATAATTTAAATCATTCCGTTGTTGCCTATTGCGGATCTTCTGATTACCATGATTGGGTTCATGCCGGCCAGGTTGATGGTCTGCAGTCAGTACGTTCTCCGGGAAGTACGCTCAAACCTGTTGTTTACGCATTGGCAATTGACAAGGGTTTAATTACACCTAAGAGTATGCTGATGGATGTGCCGGTTGACTTTTCAGGATATGTTCCTTCTAATTATGACGGTAAATTTTTGGGTCGAGTTTCGGTTGAAAATGCACTGAGCCTTTCCTTGAATATTCCGGCTGTTGAATTGCTTGAAAAGACAGGAATTAATGAACTAACAGGGGTGCTTGAGAAAGCAGGATTCCGGTCATTGACAGCCAAAAAAAGCAGCCTTGGATTAAGCATGATATTAGGCGGATGTTCGGTAAAACCTGAAGAAGTTGCAGGACTCTTTTCTGCTTTTGCAAATGTAGGTAAATTCTTTAAACCGGCACTCGTGAAAGACGATAATCCAGAGCCAGTAACTTTATTTTCTGCAGAGTCGGCATACCTGGTTGCTGAAATGTTGTCAAAAACCCAACGTCCTGATTTTCCTGAAAATTTTCAGAATGTGGTGAATGCGCCAGTCATCTCCTGGAAAACCGGAACATCTTACGGTAGGAGGGATGCCTGGGCAACCGGATTTAACAGCAGGTTTACTGTTACCGTTTGGATAGGTAACTTTTCAGGCGAAGGAGTACCTGAACTAACCGGGGCCAAGGTGGCAACTCCGCTGCTGTTCCAGATTTTTAAGCGAATTGATAACCTGGCAGGAGAGGTATGGTTACTACCACCCGGTAAAATTGACTACCGGATGGTTTGCAGCGTTAGCGGAATGCCGGCAAATGATTATTGTGATCAGCAGGTTATGGATGAATTTATTCCAGGAGTTTCACCTTATCAGAAATGCATGCATCTGTTGAAGATTTATACCTCATTAAATGAAGGAATTGCTTATTGTTTACACTGTCTTCCTGCAACAGGTTATAAGACCGTCATATATCCAAATCTGGCCTCCGAACTGGCAGCCTGGTACCGGAGCGAACATATTCCATTTAAGGAGATTCCACCTCATAATCCTGCCTGCCAGCATGTATTATCAGGAGCAGCACCACGGATTACAAGCCCTTCAGACGGGAAAGAGTTTTTGATTGAAAAAGACGGGTTACTTAGCCTGCAGTGTATTGCAGACCCAGGTGTAACTGAAGTTTATTGGTATATCAATAACCGGTTCTATCGTAAAGCTTCCGTTAAGGAAACCTTGTTTTTCATCCCTGAAAAAGGCATAAATAAGATCTCATGCTCTGATGATAAAGGCAGAAACAGCGACTCCCGGATTAAGGTTGAACATTATTAAAGGTGACCAAAGCGCTTAAACACTTCGTTAATGATGTCACCATAGCGGTGTCCAAAAGTAGTCAGGCACCAAACCAGCAACATTTTCCGTTCATCACTTCGCAGCCACTTCAATGCTTTCTTCAATTCTTTCCTGAATAAAACCCTGTCAAACGAAACTTTTGTGAGGACTTGCTTAGTGTATTCGAACATGATTTTCGCTTTAGAGGTGCTAATTTAATTGTCGCATTTCAGAATTCCAAAATAAAAGTAAGATTCTTGAAATTTTGCTGGTTAATAACGTTTTATACTATGAATTATTGCGGTTTTATGACAACCACAACTAAAAAACAAAGAGTCCGGTGTCAGTAGTTGAATTGCTGGAGTTAATTCTGATTTTGAAGACTAAGATTGGGCTGAATCAAATCTGATTGATTGTTTATATTCAGCTTAAAGCCAGAAATGAAAGAAGGTAGTCTTCACTTCTTGCTTGAAACCAAACTTTTCATAAAGGAGACAAGCCGGCCTGTTGTTGCCTTGAGTTGCTACCTGAACTGACTGATAACCATTGTTCTTGAACCAGTTCAGCGCATATTCAATAAGCAGGTTACTGATTCCGTATCCGCGGTATTTACTGTTAACAGCCACAAGCCCAATGTCGCCCCGGTTTGTCTTTTCACCAAGGGTAATCAGACCGGTAATATCATTCATGTGGCGCGACACAATTACTTCTTTGGCAATTTTTTTTTGGACACTATCCTGAATCCAAATTGTATAAAGCTTCCGAAAAGTATTGAATCCAAACTGATCGTCAGTTTTAAACCTGGAAAACATTCCGCTTTCTATTGCCAGCCGGATTAGCTGATCTTCGGCTTCAGGCTGATTATAGGGCATAAGATATAATTTATTCACAGCATATTTGAAACTGTAATTTTCAATATTACGTGAATAAAGCACCTTGGTACCTACAAATTTTCCGCCCAGTGAGCGGGTAATGTCAATTTCCTTTTGTGAACTAACAGCGGAAGGCCAGTACACAAGCCTGAATCCTTTGCCTTTAAGTTCATTCAGAATATTGGCAAGATGTGAAGGTTCAAAGGTTAATGGAATTAACTGAGCAACAGGATAGCCCAGAAACTTTGTGTCCCACTCCAGTTTTTTATACAAATCATCCATATCGGATGAAGGATTTTACCTGATCAGAAATTTAAACTTATCAATATTTTTCAGTGCAATTCCGGTTCCTCTGACAACTGCTCTTAATGGGTCTTCAGCAATATGAACCGGTAATTTTGTTTTCATGCTGATCCGCTTGTCAAGGCCTCTGAGCAATGCACCGCCACCGGTCAGGTAAATCCCCATTCGGTAAATATCAGCACTTAGTTCCGGAGGAGTTATTTCAAGGGCTTTTAAAATTGCTTCTTCAATTTTTGTAATGGATTTATCCAGAGCATGAGCAATTTCAGAATAACTGACGGTAATTTCCTTTGGGATTCCAGTCATCAGATCCCGGCCGTGAACAGCATAATCAGCAGGAGGATTTTCAAGTTCGGGCAATGCAGATCCACATTCAATTTTAATTCGTTCGGCACTTCGCTCACCAATGAGAATATTATGCTGTCTGCGCATGTAATCCCAGATATCATTAGTAAAAGCATCACCGGCAACACGGATGCTCTGGTCACAAACAATTCCACCCAGAGCAATTACCGCAATTTCACTGGTTCCGCCTCCGATATCAATAATCATGTTGCCCATGGGTTCTTCAACATCAATTCCGATTCCGATTGCCGCTGCCATGGGTTCATGAATCAGGTAAACTTCTTTACCACCGGCATGTTCGGCACTGTCGCGAACAGCCCTTTTCTCGACTTCAGTAATTCCGGAAGGAATGCAGATTACCATTTTTAAGGATGGAGTAAATAGCCGTTTGCCGGGATTAATCATTTTAATCATCCCCTTAATCATATATTCGGCAGCTTCAAAGTCGGCAATGACTCCATCCTGCAAAGGACGGATTGTCTTGATATTCTCATGGGTTTTCCCATGCATCATCATGGCCTGTTTACCCACTGCGATTACCTTACCGGAAGTCCGGTCAAGGGCAACAATACTAGGTTCATCTACAACAACTTTATCATTGTGAATAATCAGCGTATTGGCAGTGCCAAGGTCAAGAGCAATTTCCTGGGTAAGAAAGTCGAATAATCCCATCTGCCTGATGTCAGGTTATTTATTTTAATTTTTTGACTTCAAAGAAAACGATAAAGTTCCAGTTGGCAAACTTAATGACGGAAATGCCTTATTCCTGTAAAAACCATAGCAATTTTTAACCGGTTGGCGGCATCAATAGAATCCTTGTCTCTTACAGATCCTCCGGGCTGGATAATAGCTGTAATTCCTGCCTGGCCGGCAATTTCAACACAATCAGGAAAAGGGAAGAAGGCATCGCTTGCCATCACCGCACCTTTTAGATCAAACCCAAGCCGCCTTGCTTTTTCAACTGCCTGATTTAAGGCATCAACTCTTGAAGTCTGACCGGTTCCGGATGCCAGCAGGCAGTTATCTTTTGCAAGTACAATTGCATTTGAACGTGTATGTTTAACCAGCTTAAGAGCAAAGAGCAGATCACTAACTTCGGCTGGGGTCGGTAATTGGTCGGTAACTGATTTTAACTCAGCAGCTGTTTCCGTTTTCCGGTCCCTCTCCTGAAACAGGATTCCACCCAACAAAGGCTGATAACGCCAGGCTTCATCCGGCTGCTTTTTTAATCGCAGGAGAATTCTGTTTTTTTTCTGCTTCAGGATTTCCAGTGCTTCTGGCTGATAAGAAGGAGCAATCAGAATTTCAAAAAATAATTTATTGACTTCTTCTGCAGTTGACGGATCAATTTCAGAATTGAATACAATAACACCACCGAATGCAGATACCGGATCTCCGGCTAAAGCGCGTTTCCAGGCTTCAACTGCTGTTGAAGCAGTAGCAATTCCACATGCATTATTATGTTTAATGATAGCACAGGTACATTCATTGAATTCTGAAATCAGGCTGAGGGCAGCATCGGTATCAAGAAGGTTATTATAGGAAAGTTCTTTTCCGTGAAGTTGTTCAATATGGTCTTCAAGCTTGCCAAAAAAGAATCCTTTCTGATGAGGATTTTCACCATAGCGTAATTCATGGTTTTGAATATAAACTTCTGCAAATACCGGATTGCGGCCAGCAAGGTGTTTGTGAATCAGTGAATCATACCGGGCTGTTATCGCAAAAGCACGGGCAGCAAATTGTTTCCGTTGTTCGATTGTTGTGAAGGATCCATTCGCAAGAATTTCTTTTAATGGATTATAATCTTCGACTGATGGAATGATCAGAACATCCTTAAAATTTTTAGCTGCTGCCCGGATCAGGGCTACTCCCCCAATATCAATTTTCTCAATAATCTCTGCTTCAGAAGCACCGGAAGTTACGGTTTCTTCGAACGGATAAAGATCAACAAGCACTAAATCAATGGCAGGAATCTGATGTTTTTCAGCTTCCTGCTGGTCGGATAGATTCTCACTTCGTTGTAAAATTCCACCAAAAATAGCCGGATGCAGAGTCTTAACCCTGCCGCCAAAAATCTCTGGATAGCCTGTAAGTTCAGCAGCTTCGGTAACGGGAATCCCGAGTTTTTCAATAATTATTTTTGTTCCTCCTGTAGATATTAAGCTAACCTGGTTTTGATGCAACAGCCGGATGAGTGGTTCCAGTCCGTTTTTATTATAAACTGAAACCAAAGCACGCATAATTCTTTTCTTCATCAGGATTGCAAATGTAATCCCATCATACGATTCCGGAGGAAGAAGTAAACTACCTGTTTAAAACTCAAATCGAAAACCGGATAGGGAATCTCCGGTAACAACAATTTTTCTGATACAGATTTTTAAATCACTGGTCTCCAGGGTTATAAAATACATTCCTGTCTTTAACTGAATCTGAGTGCTTGAAAACCGAGATTGTGAGAAAATCTGTTTCCCATCAATTGACCTGATCGTAAGCTTATAAATCAGCTGATCAGAGATGAGCTTTAACTCGTTATTACTATATTGAACCAAAACAGCAGGACTTACCGGATGCGGGTTAATTCCCACCGTAGTTATTGTGACCGAATCTGTGTCTATTGAAGAATCACAGTCAGTAGATGCTGTTAAAGTAACAGTAAAAGTTCCGTTTGAAGTATAGGTGTGCTGTGGGTTTTGGAGTGCCGAAGTGGTTCCGTCACCAAAGCTCCAGGAATAATAAGTTGCATTTAACGAACTGTTATTAAAGGTAACTGCTGTTGAATTTTGCTGGATGCCGAATCCGGCAAAGGGAATGTTCCCGTTGCTAAACCAGAGTGACAAACTGTCAAATACTAACTGATTGCATTGTTGCTGGATTAAGGCTGCTTCGGAAACAGGAATTCCTGCAGTATAGCTGAGTGAAGTAACCGGTTTTTTGAAGAAGGCAGAATAAAAGATACAGGCTGCAAGGTATGAGCCATATACTGATGGATGACTTTCGTCAGCAACATAAAGATCGAACGGAAGATTCTGTTTTCTTACTTCCCGCCAGGCACAACCAACCGGAGCCACAGTAGCCAAATTCTGTTGCCCCATCATCAAGTAACTTTCACGGAGTCTTTCCTGCATTCCTTCATAGGTACAAATCGGGGGATAGGATGCACAGTTGGATGCATCACCATATTTGCGGCCCCATGTCATAAAGAAGACAGTTTCGGCACAGGAATCGGCAGCATGAATAAGGCTGTCCAGAAGAGCAGCATAGGGCAAACATTGAGTAGCAACCTGTGCTGGCGGGAAGGCCGGAAGCTGACTCTGTTCCTGGAGAACCACATAATCCCAATTTCCTGCTGCGATCTTAGAAAGTGTGGTTGCGTTTGTAGAATGATTCTGAAAGGTGTATCCGCCTGGAGTATTGGAGTCAAAGATCATTGTGTCGAGATGTGCTGCAGCCAGTTTACTGACCATCAGCGGCAGGTTATTACTATAAACATAACTGTTGCCGATAAAAAGCACTCTCTTAGTTTGCTGCCCGGTCAGGGAATGTGAGAGAAAAAACAAAAGAGAAATAAGAAATATTTTTTGCATACAACAGTAAGAGTGCAAACGTATTGAAACTTTGTAAAGCAAGAAACAAAATCGCAGAGGCAAATGAAGTTTATTTTTAAGAGGGGCAGCAAACAATAAGTATGGGTAATATGGTTGGTTTAGGATTAATCAGTCATTAATGTGAGTTTCATTGTGGGTAAAAAATTCAAAGAAATAAGCTGCCAGCCGGGCTTTGTAAGTTGCCGAGAGTTATCAAATAATGTTGATGACTTTTCAAACACCATTGATTAACAAGGCCATTAGCTGTTTAATAATTGCTGATAACATTTCTCTGTTTAGGTTCACAAATCCATTTCTCCGATTAGGTTTGCATCCACGACCTGAGGTCAGGTTAATCCTTCTTTTTTTTATAAACCTTTTAACTTTACATCAGATGTTTGAAACGATAGAAATGCCTGTAAAATCAACGTCCAGAAAATCCTACTCTCGTGAAGAAGTTCTGAGTCGGTGTCTTGAATATTTTAATGGTGATGAACTGGCAGCAACCACCTGGATGAATAAATATGCGCTTAAAGACAGTACAGGAAAGTTTTTTGAACTTACACCTTCTGATATGCACCGGAGGATGGCTAAAGAATTTGCCCGGATTGAGAAGAACTATCCGGTAAAACCGGAAGAGGCAGAAAACTATTCTGAATATGGTAAAATGAGAACGCCCCTGACCGAAGAAAGGATTTACGAGTTGTTTGATGGATTCCGTTATGTCGTCCCCCAGGGAAGTGTTATGGCATCGCTGGGAAATAATATGGTGCTGGCTTCCCTCTCAAATTGTGTGGTACTCCCCGAAATCTATGACTCGTATGGAGGTATCTTTTATACTGATCAGCAACTGGCACAGCTCTTTAAACGCAGATGCGGAGTAGGAATTGACTTAAGTAGTATTCGGCCGGCAGGGATGAATGTCAGCAATGCAGCCGGAACTACTTCAGGAGCAGTATCCTTTATGGAACGGTTTTCAAACACTACCCGTGAAGTAGCCCAAAACGGAAGAAGAGGAGCCCTGATGATAACAATGGATGTTGCCCATCCGGATATTGAACAATTTGTAACAATAAAACAGGATCTGACCAAAGTTACCGGGGCAAATATTTCAGTCCGTATTAGTGATGAATTTATGACAGCAGTTGAAAAGGACACTGAATTTACGCTTCGCTTTCCGATAGATTCTCCAAATCCCCAATTCTCCAAAAAAGTAAAGGCCCGCCAGTTATGGAATACCATCATTGAGTGCGCTCATCGGACAGCTGAACCGGGAATTATCTTTTGGGATCGCCAGCATCATTATTCAACCTCATCTGTATATCCCGGATATAAAAATATTTCTACCAATCCCTGTTCTGAGATTGCCATGCAAGGCGGTGATTCATGCAGGCTGATTGCTGTTAACCTGCTTTCCTTTGTAGTAAATCCATTTACTGAGGAGGCTACTTTTAATCATGAGAAATTTTATGAAGTAATTTATGAATCTCAGCGCCTGATGGATGATCTGGTTGATCTCGAACTGGAAGCAATTGAGCGCATTCTGGTAAAAGTAGAATCCGATACGGAGCCCGATTTTATTAAAGATACAGAACTGCGAACCTGGAAACTTTTATATGAATCAGGCAAAAAAGGAAGAAGGACAGGCCTTGGGTTTACTGCCCTTGCTGATACCGTTGCAGCAATGAATCTGAAGTTTGACAGCAATATGGCAATGAACCTTGTCAGGGAAATCATGAAGACCAAATGCGCAGCTGAATTTGACAGTTCGATTGATATGGCAATTGAACGCGGAAAGTTTACCGGGTTTGATCCTGAAATTGAGTCCGAGTCAGAGTTTGTACAGATGATGAAAAAGGAATTTCCAGAAATCTACAACCGGATGATGCAGTTTGGCAGAAGAAATATATCCATTTCAACGGTTGCTCCAACCGGCACATTGAGTATTCTCACTCAGACTTCCTCCGGTATAGAGCCGGTTTTCATGCTTTCCTATACCCGCAGAAGAAAAGTAAACCGGGAAGATCAAACAGCCCGGATTGATTTTACCGACAGCCTTGGAGACAGCTGGCAGGAGTTTACGGTTTACCATCATGGATTAAAACTATGGATGGAGAAAACAGGAAAGAAAGACATTACAAAAAGTCCCTATAGTAAATCTACAGCCAGCGATATTATCTGGAGTAAGCGTGTTGAAATGCAAGGCATAGTTCAACACTTTACAACCCATTCTATTTCATCAACCATCAACCTGCCTTCGGATGTAAGTGCTGAGCATGTCGGTAATATTTATTTTGAAGCCTGGAAAGAAGGATTAAAAGGAATTACAGTTTACCGGGATGGCTCCAGAAGTGGTGTATTGGTATCATCATCAGCAAAGCAAGATAAAACGGCATCAGCTATAAAAGAAACCAAGCCACCCAAACGGCCAAAGGTTCTGGAGGCTGAAGTCATCCGGTTTATGAATGATGAAGAAAAATGGATTGCAGTGGTCGGAGTTTTAAACGGGAAACCCTACGAAATATTCACTGGGCGGGCTGAAGATGCTTTTTCGTTTCCTTCCTGGGTTAAAAAAGGCTGGGTAATCAAAAACCTGAATGGGAACAATAAAAAACGCTACGATTTCCAGTATCAGGATAAGGACGGATACAAGATCACAATTGAAGGATTATCCCGTTCATTCAGCCCTGAATACTGGAACTATGCCAAGCTGATTTCAGGTGTGCTTCGACACGGGATGCCATTGCCTCAGGTAGTTTACCTGGTTGAACACATGCATTTTACTAACGATACCATTAACTCCTGGAAAAACGGAGTAGAGCGCGCTTTGAAAAAATTTATTCCTGATGGAACAGCAGCAGCCGATAAACAATGTCCGGAATGCGGTGATCCTGAAGGATTGTTTTATGAGGAGAGTTGCCTGAAGTGTCGCAGTTGCGGACACTCAAAGTGCGGTTAAGAGATTTCAGCTTTTTTCTTCCCAGATCATGCAAAGGTGAATAATGGTTTCAACCGCTTTCTGCATATCCTGAATACTGACCCATTCATGCTTGCCATGAAAGGCATGCTCACCGGCAAAAATATTCGGACAGGGCAATCCCATAAATGACAACCGTGAGCCATCAGTTCCACCTCGGATGGATGACAGATGAGGAGTTAATCCTGCCCGCTTAACTGCTTCAACAGCATATTCAATAACCTGCGGGTGTTGATCAAGAATCTCTTTAAAATTCCGGTACTGCTCCTTAACTGTAAACTTATAAGATGATTCAGGATAAGATTGCAAAACCTGTTTTACAATCTCTTCCAGCAGGGTCTCCAACTGTTTAAGTTCTACAGTTTCAAAACTTCGGATAATAAATTTTAAAATTACCTGCTCAATGGTTCCTGAAATTGAAACCGGGTGCACAAATCCTTCCCGGCCTTCTGTTGTTTCAGGCGAAGAATGGGTTTTTGGAAGTGCGTCAACAATTGCAGATGCAATTTTCACAGCACTTTCCATTTTACCTTTTGCAAATCCCGGATGAACACTAAAACCGGAGATTTCAAGGATTACCATATCTGCACTGAATGTTTCATTTTCAATATGACCGATCGTCTCGCCATCTATAGTATAGGCAAAATCAGCATCAAGCTTTTTCAAATCAACCTTATCTACTCCCTGGCCAATTTCTTCGTCAGGCGTAAATAATAGTTTGATAGTCCCATGCTTAACTTCCGGATGGGTGATCAGAAAATGGGCAGCATCCATAATTTCGGCAACTCCGGCTTTATTATCAGCTCCAAGTAAAGTGGTGCCGTCAGCTGTGATAATATCATTGCCGATCTGGTTGAGAAGCTCCGGATGACCTTCAGGTGTTAACACCTGAGTTGTATCTGCAGGAAGCGTAATATTTCCACCCTGATAATTTTTATGAATTACCGGAGTTACGTTTTTTCCTGAACAATCAGGAGAAGTGTCAACATGAGAACAAAAACAGATAATCGGAACGTTTTTACCGGTATTTGAATGGATGGTTGCATACACGTAACCGAAGGAATCAAGATGAGCATCTGTAATACCCATTTGCTTAAGTTCTTCCACTAATATTCGAGATAAATCCTTTTGTTTTTCGGTTGACGGAAATGTTTTTGATTCAGGATCTGACTGAGTATCAATTTTTACATAACGAAGAAATCGTTCAGTAACGCTATGGTTAATAGTAAGCATTCAGCAAAGAAAGGTGTTTTTAAGAAGCAGATAATGGATACCTGTAACAGGTCGGTTAAAGCAAAGCTGTCAATGGTAATCCAATTTCGATGCAAAATGTCATTTTACTCCTGATGCTGACGGATCAGCTGAAGAAGCATTTCGGCACCAACAACTCCGCTTTGCCGCCAAACCGGATTCCCATTTTTAAATAAAATAAGTGTAGGGACTCCCTGAATTCCAAACGAAGAAGAAACCAGTTGATTCCGGTCAACATCAACTTTTAAAATTCGTATCTTCTCAGCAGCTTTGGCTTTGACTTCTTCCAGAATTGGTTTCATCATTTTGCAAGGGCCACACCATTCAGCAAAAAAGTCAACCAGGACCAGTTTTTCTGATTTGATAATTTCTGAAAACGTTTGTTGTTTTTCCATGGTATTCATAATTTTTTTGTTTTTATGCTTTTAACAATGTTTCTTTCAGGATGATGTAAATCCCCATGATCAAAATGAACCATCCGAATGCTTGTTGCAGCTTGTGGCCGTCAAATCTTTTCCCAATTCCGATACCTGCAAAAATTCCACCAACTGAGAACAATGTGAAAATCAGTAAGAAAGGCCAGTTCATTGCCATTCCTGACTGCAGGTCACCGGTAAAGCCAATCAGGGATTTCAATGCAATAATCATGAGTGAGGTTCCAATAGCCCGCTTCATCGGAACCTTTGCCAGGAGCACAAGGGCAGGGATAATCAGAAAACCGCCACCTGCTCCGACCAGACCCGTCAGAATACCGGTACCGATACCCTCTAATCCGATTAACGGAAGATTTAAGGTTGCATGGTCAGGCTTTACCGGTGCTAGATCAGATTTCCGTTTTATCATCGAAACGGAAGCAACAATCATAAGAAGTGAAAATAGTAAGAGCAAAAACAAACCTTTTGAAACCGGATATGAAGCTACCTGAAAAACCGGATCTGTTATTACAGGCATTATCCAGGCGCGGGTTGCATAAACAGCAGCAATAGATGGAATCCCAAAAACTGCAACCATCTTCCAGTTTACCAGATTTTGAATGGCATACCGAATGCCGCCAACCAACGCAGTTGAACCAACTACAAACAAGGAATAGGCAGTAGCAAGAACCGGGTCAATTCCTGCAATATATACGAGTACAGGAACAGTTAATATGCTTCCTCCTGCACCTATAAGCCCCAGTGAAATTCCAATAATTCCGGAAGTGATGTAAGCCAGCAGTTCACTCATAATTTACATTTCGACATACAATCGAGCAGGTTAGAAATATTCGGATCTTTTAAACTGTAAAATACATACTGGCCTTCCTTTATAGAGCTTAATATTCCTTTGTCCTTCATCTTAGTCAGATGATGTGAGAGCATACTCTGTTCAACAGGCACCGAAATGTGTTGTTGAATTTCAAAGACATTCAACCGGTTACGGGCCTCCAGCAAGGCAATAATTTCAAGCCTTACCGGATGACCTACCGACTTGAGTACTTCTGCAATTTTGTGAAGCCGATTTGCAGGAATTTTATGACTTGTCACAGGTTTAAAATGCAAAAATATGAATATATATTCATATAGCAATATATCGAAGGTTGACCGGGCTTAATCAGACAGCTCTGTCTGCTTTTGCTGGCCTTCGATAAGGGGAATTTCAGAACATGTTAAAAGACTTGGATTTTAACGTTCAGTTTATATATTTGCGCTCCGTTTTAAAAATCTGATTTTCATGGCTTTGATAACCAACCGATTGTTAGTCTTCTTTGGGCTGATTGTTCTTTTATTAAATCCGGTGAAGGTACAGGCAGCTGTCGATAAAGGTGAAATGATGGAGTTTGAAGCCGGTAAAAATATAATGGCCCATGTGGTTGATGCCCACGATTGGCATTTGTGGGGCCACAGTTCAATCCCTCTTCCTGTCATTATTTACTCGAAAGCTCGCGGACTTGATGTTTTTCTGAGTTCGGCCTTTCATCATGGCGAAATGACATGGAAAGGGTATATGCTGAATAAGGATAAAAAAGTAGTAGCAGTGAAAGAAATGGAATCTGTTCCTGCTGAACAGGCTACCCTTCATGAAAAACTAACACCCCATCTATGGGATTTGTCCATTACCAAGAATGTTACTTCATTAATCATCAGCATTATTTTACTATGCCTGATTTTTATTTCAGTAGCCAATACGTATAAGCGGAATCCGAATCGTCCTCCGCGGGGATTGCAGTCTTTTCTGGAGCCTATCATTATTTTCGTCAGAGATGATGTAATTAAGACCGGAATTGGTCCTAAGTATGAAAAATATGTTCCTTACCTGATGACTCTGTTTTTTTTCATCTGGTTTAACAATATGCTGGGGATCATTCCATTCTTTCCGGGAGGAGCCAATCTGACAGGAAACATTGCAATTGCAATGACAATGGCAGTACTTACACTGATTATAACTTCACTAAGTGGTAATAAACACTACTGGCAGCATATTTTCGCTATGCCGGGAGTTCCTAAATGGGTTCTTATTATTCTGACTCCGATTGAATTGATGGGAGTTATCCTGCGACCTTTTGTTCTGATGATCCGGTTATTTGCAAATATTGTTGCCGGTCACATCATCATACTCTCGTTCTTCAGTCTTATTTTTATTTTCTCAGAGAACGGAGCTAATCCGGGGGCCGGATTCGGAGTCGGAGTTGTGTCATTAATTTTCACGGTGTTCATGACCAGTCTTGAAGTTCTGGTTGCAGCACTTCAGGCCTATATTTTTGTATTTCTCTCAGCCATCTATATAGGTTCGGCAGTTGAAGAAGCACATGATCATGGAGTGTCACATGAGAGTATTTAATCAGAAATTTTAAACAACAATCAATATGTTAACATCAATTCTTTTGCAGGCAGGAGGCTTAGAACAGGCATACGGGCTTGCAGCAGTTGGAGCAGGATTGGCTGCTATCGGAGCAGGTATCGGTATTGGCCGTATTGGCGGTAGTGCATTAGAAGCAATTGCCCGTCAGCCGGAAGCCGGAGGAGATATCCGTAACAACATGATTCTTGCTGCTGCGCTTGTTGAAGGTGCTGCCTTCTTCGCAATGGTAATCGGACTGTTGGTAACGCTGAAATAATCAGTGGTAACGGTTCAAACAACAATCTGCTTTGCAGCACCTGGCTGCAAGGCAGATTTTTTAAAAATAGAATTAAAAAATGAATTAACATGGAGTTAGTAAAACCTGAATTTGGGCTGATTTTCTGGATGACAATTTCATTCGGAATTCTGGTATTCCTGCTAACTAAGTTTGCATGGAAGCCAATCATGAAGGCGCTTAAAGACCGTGAACAATCAATTGAGAATTCACTAAAGTCAGCTGAAAAAGCTCGGAGTGAGATGGCAAATCTGAAAGCTGACAACGAAAAGCTGCTTGTTGAGGCTCGGAATGAACGCGATCAGATTCTCAAACAAGCCCGTGATACAAAAGATCAGATCATCAATGAAGCCCGGGGAAAAGCAACAGAAGAAGCTGACCGGCTAATTAAAATTGCAAGAGAATCCATTCACAACGAGAAGATGGCTGCCATTACAGAATTAAAGAATCAAGTGGCTAATCTTTCAATTGAAATTGCAGAAAAGATAATCCGCCAGCAACTTGCTACTGATGAGAAGCAGAAAGCGCTGGTTGTGGAAATGCTGAAAGATGTTAAACTGAATTAGAAGTTGAAAAAATGAATGACTCAAAGTTATCACGCAGGTATGCAAAATCATTGCTGGATCTGGCAGCAGAACGAAATGAGACCGAGCTCGCTTACAACGATTTAAGCCTGATTTATGCTACCATTAAATCCAGCCGTGACCTGGCTTTGTTTTTTAAGAATCCAATCATCCATACCGATAAAAAAATAACCGTTATTGAGAAATTATTCGGGGCTAACGTGTCAGCACTGACACTTTCATTTCTGAAGATTATTACTTCAAAAAAGCGTGAATCTCATATTGAAGGGATTTCAAGAAGTTTTATTCATATGTATCGTGAAATGAAGGGTATTACAACAGCACTGATTCTGACTCCGGTTAAGCTTGATGATTCAGTAAAAGCAGAGCTTCTGACCTACCTGAAATCAGAAACCAATAGAAAAGTGGAATTGAGCGAGCAGATTGACCGTTCGTTAATTGGTGGATTTATACTCAGATGGGGTGATAAGCAGGTTGATGCCAGTGTAAGCCGTAAACTGAGATTATTGAAAATGGATTTTAGCCAGAATCTGTACCTTAAGGATTATTAAATTTCATTATTTAAATAAAACAATTAAAAATATAATACCATGGCAGAAGTAAGACCAGATGAAGTATCAGCCATATTGCGCCAGCAATTAGCCGGCTTTCGTACTGCAAATGAACTTGAAGAAACCGGAACGGTGTTACAAGTAGGTGACGGGATTGCCCGTTTGTACGGGCTGACCAAGGTTCAGTCAGGTGAACTGATTGAATTTGAAAACGGCTTACAGGGTGTCGTCCTTAATCTGGAGGAAGACAATGTTGGAGCAGTATTGCTTGGCCCATCAAGTGATATTCGTGAAGGAGATATTGCAAAACGTACTGGTAAGATTGCCTCCATTAAGGTTGGAGAAGGCATGCTGGGACGTGTAGTTGATGGTCTTGGAAATCCGATTGACGGTAAAGGCCCAATTCATGGTGAACTGCTCGAAATGCCGATTGAACGTAAAGCTCCGGGAGTTATTTTCCGCCAGCCGGTTAACGAACCATTACAAACCGGAATTAAGGCCATTGATGCCATGATCCCAATTGGAAGAGGACAGCGTGAATTAATAATCGGAGACCGTCAAACCGGTAAGACCGCGGTAGCTATTGATACAATCATCAATCAGCGTGAGTTTTATGAGGCCGGTAAGCCTGTTTTCTGTATCTATGTTGCTATCAGTCAGAAAGGATCAACCGTTGCCAATATTGTTAAAACACTTGAAGAGCGGGGGGCAATGCCTTACTCCATTGTAGTTTCTGCTTCTGCCTCAGACCCTGCTCCGATGCAGTTTTTTGCACCCATGGCCGGGGCTGCTATCGGTGAATATTTCCGTGATACAGGTCGTCCGGCACTGATTGTTTATGATGATTTGTCAAAACAGGCAGTTGCTTACCGTGAAGTATCATTACTACTTCGCAGACCTCCCGGTCGTGAAGCATATCCCGGAGATGTCTTCTATCTGCACTCCCGGTTGCTCGAACGTGCTGCCAAAATCATCAACTCTGATGAAATTGCAAAGAACATGAATGACCTACCTCTGTCGCTGAAAGGGAAAGTTAAGGGGGGCGGCTCACTTACTGCATTACCAATAATTGAAACTCAGGCTGGAGACGTTTCGGCTTATATACCAACCAATGTAATTTCCATTACAGACGGCCAGATATTCCTTGAAGCAAACTTGTTTAATGCCGGTGTACGGCCTGCAATTAATGTCGGAATTTCAGTATCGCGTGTCGGAGGAAATGCTCAGATTAAGTCAATGAAAAAAATTGCAGGAACTCTCAAACTGGACCAGGCGCAGTACCGCGAACTGGAAGCATTCTCAAAATTCGGGTCTGATCTTGATGCTGCCACCAAAGCAACTCTTGAAAAAGGAGCACGTAATGTGGAAATTCTCAAACAGCCACAGTTTACTCCATACCGGGTAGAACAGCAGGTTGCTATTATCTATTGCGGAACCAAAGGTCTGCTGATGGATGTCCCGGTTAACAAGATTAAAGATTTCGAACATGATTTTCTCCACCTGTTGGATGCTCAGCATAAAGATGCACTCGAATCGTTGAAAAAAGGTGAATTAAAAGATGAAGTGCTTGCAATTATTGAAAAGATTGCAAAAGAACTTTCGGCTAAATACAAAAAATAAAGAACCAAGAACAGCATAAACACCGGAGGAACAGAGAATGGCAAGTCTTAAAGAAGTTCGGTTACGAATCGCATCAGTCAATTCAACACAGCAGATTACCAAAGCAATGAAAATGGTGTCTGCAGCCAAATTACGCAGAGCTCAGGATGCCATTATCCAGATGCGGCCGTATGCTTCCAAACTCCGTGAACTTCTAGAAAATCTGTCATCCAGTGTTGATGCCTCAGAGAGTGGTGGTTTTGCTGTTGTTCGTCCGGCCAATCGAATTCTGATTGTTGCTATTACTTCTAATCGTGGGCTTGCCGGAGCTTTCAATTCAAACATTATCCGGTTTATCAATCATACCCTGGAAGAAGAATTTGCTTCACAATTTAAGGCTGGAAATGTTAAAGTCCTGTGTATTGGTAAAAAAGCAACTGACTTTTTCAGCAAGAAACCGGCTCTGTTTACCCGTCAGTATAACGATGTGTTTAATAACCTGACATTTGAAAATGCAGCTGAGATTGCCAGCCGAATAATGGAAGAATTTTCAGCAGGTATCTATGACCGGGTTATATTAGTGTATAACCAGTTTAAAAATGCAGCTGTACAATATGTGGTTAATGAATCGTATTTGCCGATAACACCACCAGTAACACAAGATAAAATGCCGACTGCAGCAAACGATTATATTTTTGAACCCGATAAAGCAGCAATTGTCCAGGAACTTATTCCGCGATCACTGAAAACACAATTATTCAAAGCCCTGCTAGACAGTAACGCCAGTGAACATGGGGCCCGGATGACAGCTATGAGTAAGGCTACCGACAATGCCGGTGAACTTTTACATGACCTCAGGCTGCAGTATAACAAGGCTCGCCAGGCTGCCATTACCAATGAAATTCTCGAAATTGTTGGTGGAGCTGAAGCATTGGAGGGATAAGTCATTACGCGGTATCTTCGAAACATTAAGGGCAATTAAATTTGGGAACTTTGAAGGAGTAAGATAATTTTATCGTGTGTGTGAAAATAAACTACCTTTGCACATTCATTTTTTACAGGCACCTGCCTTCGCATTAGTTGATTCAGATTAAAAGTATACTTTTTTTCTAGTTCAGTTCAAGCTTTCAGTTGCCACATAAACATTAAAACTATTTAACATTAAAATTATTTTGTATGAACATTTTTGTTGGCAATTTAAACTTCAAAACAACAGAACAGGAACTTGGAGATCTGTTTTCTGGCTATGGAAACGTACAATCAGTTCAAATTATAACTGATAAGTTTTCCGGGCGCTCCAAAGGATTTGCCTTTGTTGAAATGCCTGATAAGGAAGAAGCCGAAAAGGCAATTGAAGGATTGAATAACTATAGTCTGGGTGATAGAAATATAGTTGTAAATGAAGCAAGACCAAAAGAAAGATCAGGAGATTTTAAAAGAAAACGTTATTAAGACCAGCCCAGGTATAAACAACCCGAAACTCCGGTTTTTATCGGACTAACTTATTGTTCTGTCTGATGACGGGATAAAGGCCAGGTTGCTTAGATCTGGTATAATTCCGTAGTAATTCCCTCTACCTGCCTCAGACAGTGATCCTGAAAGAATAAAGAATTAACTAAAAGAAAGAATCTAGGCTCCGGTAACTTTAAATACACAAGTTACATGGGATTATTTTGTTTTAAATAGCTCAGAAAAACCTGCAGATCCCTCAATACTAAAAATGAATTTTGACCATTTAAACATAATCCGGCCAATTACATCTGCATTAAAAGAAGCCGGTTATGCTGAAACAACGGAAATACAAAGCAAAGCAATTCCCAAGATCCTGGCAGGTAAGGATATTTTAGGATGTGCTCAGACAGGTACCGGTAAAACGGCTGCGTTTGCAATTCCACTATTACAAAGGCTGGAGGCAATAAAAAATCAGAGAAAAATCAAAGCTTTGATACTTGCTCCGACAAGAGAACTTGCATTACAGATTGAAGAGAATCTGGTTATCTTTTCGAAGTTTCTGCAAACGAAATGCCTGTCTGTTTATGGAGGTGTTTCTCAGGTAAGACAAGTTGCAGAACTGAAGAAGGGGGTTGATGTATTGATTGCCACACCAGGTCGGCTTTTGGATTTAATGAATCAGGGCTTTATTGATTTATCCGGAGTAGAAACTCTGGTTCTAGATGAAGCAGACCACATGCTCGATATCGGATTCATTCATGACATAAGAAAAGTTCTCTATAAAGTTCCTGCAAAAAGACAAACTTTATTTTTTACGGCAACCATGCCTGTAACAATCAGAAAACTCGCAAAATCAATTCTGCATCAGCCGGTAGAAATTACAATTACTCCCGAGTTGCCAACGGCAGAAACAATTAGCCAATTCGTTTACTTTGTTGAGAAAAAGGAAAAAGCTGAATTGCTGATTTCGTTAATAAAAAGTAGAACCATCAACAGTTCATTGGTTTTTACACGAACTAAATTCGGAGCGGACAAACTCGTAAGGCAGTTAACTAAAACAGGAATCTATGCAGCAGCAATTCACGGGAATAAAACTCAAAATACCAGACAAAAAGCATTAAATGATTTTAAGAAATCAAGAATCAGGGTGTTGGTTGCAACAGATATTGCTGCCAGGGGAATTGATATTGATGAATTGCCTTATGTAGTCAATTACGAATTGCCTCATGTTCCGCAAACCTATGTTCATCGAATTGGACGTACCGGAAGAGCCGGAAGAAAGGGAATGGCTATTTCTTTTTGTGATCTGGAACAACGCAATGAACTTAAAAATATTCAGCACCTGATTGGATTTAAAATCCCGGTAATGAAGAGAATGGCTTTATTGAACAACAACTAGTCTTTCATTGAAGTGTTATTGATTTTATAAACCGATATAAATCTGGTTCATATTTGGCAGGTTCTGTAACCGATAAGCCGGAATAATTAAGAAATATGATAAGGCTTGTTCACGGGAAGAACCAAGACTATACTCAGAAACAGTTTAATTGACTAAAAAATCAATCACGTGTTTTTGAACAAATTTAATAGCAGAACAAGGTGGGAAGGTTAGCAGTGTTTTAAGATCAGTTTAAAGAATTCGGTTTTTACTCTCCTTGAAAGCAGAAGAGGAGATTTAATTTATATCAGAAAGGCCCGAGCCAGATCAGAGATAATGAGTAAGCAAGTTACATTACTCATTAATAGAAACGTAATGATTATTGAAAATATCGGGTTAGAACAGGTAGTCTGAGTTAAATCCTTATACTCCGGATTATTCTCAGACCAAAGCATATAAAGTCGTTATTCACAACCCAGCCGAGCATCAATTAAATGTTGGGTACTCAACTGGGAAGTAAAGGTAATCCCGCAAAAGGTCAGGATTGATTTTCTGCCTTCAATAGCAGAATAAACTTCACCTGATGAAGCCTGAAATTCAGTTCCGTTTTCTATGAAACGGATCTGCACAGTTGAAGAATCAGCAACAGAAAAGACCGAAACCGGAAATCTATGATAACCTGCCGGCTTTTTATAACGATTACCAAAAATAATTTCAATGGATCCACTGTTATTCGCGGCTGTTATTCCAAAAAATCCACTGCTTCCGGAAGGCCCACAGGTGATACCGGAATAGAAATTCCAGCTAATCCCGTCAACTATGGCAGTATTGAAAGCAAACATTTCGCACGAATCATTGACTTGAATCACAATGACCGAATAAGGGCTGGTGCAGCCTGCCTGTTTTATTCGGCAAAAATATTGTCCATTATGAGAATAGAGAGCAGGATTGAGTTCAACATGCTGATCTGCTGAGTTAAATTCTTCAGGGCCTTTCCATTCATATGTTACATCAGGTTCTGCCGATGAGGCATTCAGCAACAGGACATCTCCTAAGTTAACAGGGCTGTTCGATGAAAGAAGGGGTGGACTCAGTGATAAACAACTCTCCTCAACCGTATCATGCTTATCATGGTGTTGCTCATCTTTTTGGCAGCTGATAAGTAATGCTAAAGACAAAAAAAATGTAATACCAGACCTGTTCACCTCGAGATTTATTACCTTTGTTCTCCTCAAATTTAAAAACTAAAATATCATGTCATTTAATTTACCAAAACTTCCATATACCTATCATGCACTGGAACCTCATATTGATGCACAAACCATGGAGATTCATTATGGCAAACACCATCAGGGTTATGTTAATAATCTTAACAATGCAATTGCCGGAACAGAAGCTGAAAAAATGAGTATTGACGATATCTGTAAAAATGTAAGTAAATTTTCAACGGCAATTCGTAACAACGGGGGTGGCCACTGGAATCATTCATTCTTCTGGCAGACAATGAAGCCGGGCGGAGGCGGTCAGCCTTCCGGAACTTTAGCAGATGCAGTCAATGCGGCATTTGGGTCTTTCGATGAACTCAAATCAAAATTTAATGCAGCCGGAGCCGGCAGGTTTGGTTCAGGCTGGGCATGGCTGATAAAAAACGCTTCAGGTAAACTGGAAATTTGCTCTACTCCGAACCAGGATAATCCTTTAATGGATATTGCTGAAGTTAAAGGAATTCCGGTTATCGGATGTGATGTCTGGGAACATGCTTATTACCTGCATTATCAGAACCGGAGAGGTGACTATCTTGCTGCTTGGTGGAATGTCATTAACTGGGATGAAGCAGCTAAGCGTTTTTCTTCCTGATTCAGTAATCTATAAAATGGAAATCCCGCTTGATAATCATGACGGGATTTTTTATTCGAAATTTTGAAACCGGAACACCTGGTATGGGTCAGTCAAAAAAAACAGTTACTACTGATGTTCTGATAGCTGGGGCAGGACCCTCAGGTACTGCATGTGCACTGGCACTGGCTGGCAGTGGAATCCGGCCGGTTCTGATTGATGCCAGGAATTTTCCAAGAGATAAAGTTTGTGGTGATGCAATTCCCCACCGGGCTGTGAAAGTCATTCGCGAATTAGCTCCTGAACTCTACAACAGATTAAAACAAGTGAAAACAATCATGCCATCGTATGGCTGCAGAGTATTTGCACCAGACAGAAAAATGATTGATATCTGTTTTTCAATGGAAGGGTACCTTTCTAGAAGAATTGATTTTGATGCTATTCTCCTGGAAGAAGTAACTGCTATGAACCAAACCCAATTTTATCCTTCGGAGGAAATCATTGAACTGAACAGGACTGAAAATGGAATGCTGACAGAAACAAACAATTTTATTTTTCATAGTCAGCTGATTATTGGTTGTGACGGGGCTCACTCCGAGGTCAGAAAGAAGTTCATCGGAAATGCAATTGATCCTGCCCATTACAGCGGGGCTGTAAGAGCTTATTACAGAAATATTGCTGACACACGGGAAGGAATGATGGAGATTCATTTGCTGAAAAATCTTCCGTTTGGTTATTTCTGGATTTTCCCGCTTGTAAACGGACAGGCTAATGTTGGGCTGGGCATGTTGAGTGAAAAAATTGCTGAACGGAAAATAAATCTGCGCAGAACCCTTGAACAGTTGATTGAGCAAGATGAGATCATATCAGGACGATTCCGTAACTCAGAAGCACTAACTGAAATTACAGGATTTGGATTACCCATGGGGTCAAATCCGGAAACGATTTGCGGTGAAAGGTTTATGCTTTGTGGAGATGCAGCCTCATTAATTGACCCGGCAACCGGTGAAGGAATCGGGAATGCTATGCTGAGCGGAATGTTTGCCGGATACCAGGCTGTCCGGTGTGTGAGGCACAATGATTACTCGGTATCTTTTATTCAGCCGTATCAGGATAAGGTTTACCAGAAACTGGGTGCTGAACTTCGGAGAAAATACAGGCTTCAACAGTTAATAGGTAGGCGGCCTTACCTGGCTTCTTGGGCAGTATCGCTTTCTTTAAGATCAGGCTGGCTCAGAAGAGAACTCCAGAAACTATTTTAATTCAGCGTGTTGGATAACACAGCAGTTATCAGTCAGCAAGAGCAGTATCCCATCCGGGTGATAAAACTTCATCCCCTTTGCGAATCACAATAAAGGCATCATTGAAACCTTCAGACAGGAATTTCTTTCTTACTCTGAGTGCATCAAGGAGCGATAACCCGCAGCCTGAAATTACAACGTGGATATCATTATTTTTTGATAAAATGGTTGCATCAGTAACTCCCCTTGACAGGTAGTAAGATAAAATCTGTTCGCAGGTCCGTTCCCGAAAAGCCCCCAGCTGAACAGCATAACTATTCTGGCTCATTTCAACCGAATCAGTTGCTTTAACAACATATCCGTTTGGTGATTTCCGGGAAAGGAGAATAACCAGGCAACTGTCATTTTTCTGAGTTACTGATAGAGTTATTGGTAGAAGTGACGTTTTGCCGTCAGAGAAAGAAACATCAACATGATTACAATACGGAACCACAATACTAAATGCACCACTGCTGTCAACCGGAGATGAGTACTCATTCATTCCTGCTTTTACTTTCAGCTGAACCAGATTGTCAGATTGAATGGCATGGGCAGCATCATAAAAGAATCCGTTTAAAGTAATGCTTGTTGCCAAAGTCTGATCTGGAGGCAGTGGGGCAGATGTAACAGGTTGTTGAGCATCTGTAACTTCAGCATGATATTTAGGCTGTGGAACTGGAATAGAGACCTCTTCTGTAACTTCAGTTGATTTTATTTCTTTCTTTAAAACATTGTCAACAACAGGCAAATGCTCATCAACTTCGAAAGGAAACGGAATTTCAAAAATGCCATACCGGTTAGTACCACTATTTCGGTTACTAACAATCAAAGCTTTTTTTTCTTTCTGTTCTGGAAACAGAAATACATCATCGGCTGGTGAATTTACCGGAATGGGTAATTGTTCAGGACAGGTCCATTGCCCGGTTGACAAATTAAGCCGGGTCTGGTATAAATCATATCCACCGATCGAATTGAAAGAATTACATGAAAAGTAAACGACTTGTCCGTTTTCACTGATAACCGGATTCTCAACAGCAAAAGGGAAGGGTCTTTCATAGATGGCTGCTTTGGCATCATTCCAGGATGAACTGTTTTTACGCGAGGCAATAAATAACTCTTTCCCGCTTTTTTTACCTGGACCTGAGTAGCACATCCATTTCTTGTTTTCATCAATATAGACATAGCTGCTGAACATTTCTTTTTTCCTGCCTTTCAGAATCTGTCCGGGAACTTCAATCAATCTGCTGACTGAATGGGATTCATTGTACATGGAAGCAATACGGGTCAGGCTTGTTTCATCCCGCTTTACAGTTTCAGTTTTCACTCCACGCTGATAGAGCCGGGCTGCTCTGTAACACATTTCAATCTGTTCATCCACTTTTAGTTCTGATACGTAAAGTTCATTTGATTTAAGCTTAAATTCCTCATAGTATGTAATGCCGGCTGCAAAATCTTCATTCAACTGAAAGGCTTTACCCAGAAAAAAGAAAACCAGAACCGGAGTCTTTATATCAGTTGCTGCAGTTTCAAGATGCCGGATAATTTCAACCCGGTTTCCTCCGGAATGAAGCAGGCAGACTCCATAGAAATAATGATTGGCCGGATCCAAGGTATCACTGCTGATAAGCTGAGCATAAAGAGGAGCCGCTTCGGCATACTGACCGGATATATACAGGTTATAAGCCATCTTCTTTAACTCTCCGTTATCAGCGTGCAGCATCAGAGAAGTTAGCAGAAACACTGTTGAAATCAGGCACCTCATAGTGACAACACTTAATAATTCTACGAATGAATGTTTGAGAGGTTGCAATACAGCCGGTACATTATTTTTACATTCGTGGCTAAATCAGATAATGAATAAAAAGCTTTTTCTGCTGGATGCAATGGCTCTCATCTATCGGGCTTACTTTGCATTCAGCAATAACAAAAGGATAAACTCGAAAGGTCAGAATACTTCGGCTGTTTTCGGATTTGCAACAACCCTACTGGAGGTATTAAAAAAAGAGAAACCGACTCATATAGCCGTAGTTTTTGATACGGCAGCGCCAACTGCCAGGCATGAAGATTATGAAAATTATAAAGCTAACCGGCAGGAAATACCAGAAGATCTGGCATGGTCCATTCCGTATGTTGAAAGAATGTGTCGGGCATTTAATATTCCGGTGATTGCAATAGATGGCTATGAAGCAGATGATCTGATCGGAACTTTAGCCAAGCAAGCGGAGAAAAAAGGATTTACAACCTTTATGATGACACCGGATAAGGATTATGGACAACTGGTAGATGAAAACACATTTATTTATAAACCCCCTAGAGCTGGTGGTAGTGCTCAGGTTTTGGGAATTAAGGAAATTCTGGATCGCTGGCAAATTAACCGGATTGATCAGCTGATTGACATTCTGGGATTAATGGGCGACAGTGTTGATAATATTCCGGGTATACCGGGTGTTGGTGAAAAAACCGCGATTGCTCTGATAAAACAGTTTGATTCAATGGAAAAACTGTATGAAAACACCTCTGCACTGAAAGGAAAGCTGAAAGAAAGAGTGGAGCATAACAAAGAGCTGGCATTTCAGTCAAAACGGCTGGCAACCATCATAACGGATGCACCGGTAGAATTTGATGAAGACCGGCTTAAGCTCCGTGAACCAGATGAGGAGTTGCTGAAACAACTGTTTGATGAACTTGAGTTCAGGAGACTGACTAAACAACTGTTTGAACAGGAAAGGGATGAAGAATTAAAACAACAGAGACCAGTTGTACAGCAAACCATGTTTGGGAGTTTTCACGAAGAAGAAATAGACAGGAGCAATGAATCGTCATTTCAAACCATTCATACGGTGAAGCACAGTTATAGGATTGCCGGTAGTATTGCAGAAAGAAAAGAATTGATTCAGGAACTCAAAACCTCAAAGCACTTTTGCTTTGATACAGAAACCACCGGGTTGGATGCAAATCAGGCTGAACTGGTTGGAATGTCATTCTCAATAAAACCTCATGAGGCTTGGTATGTTCCTGTTCCGGAAAACTATGAACAGGCAAGAAGTTTAGTGAGCGAGTTTAAATCCGTTTTTGAGGACAACAGCATTAAAAAGACAGGCCAGAATATTAAATATGATATGCTGGTTCTCAAATGGTATGATACAGAGGTTAAAGGGGAATTGTTTGATACCATGATTGCTCATTTTCTGATCATGCCTGAAATGAGTCATGGAATGGATGTACTTGCTGAAACTTTTCTGAATTATTCCCCTGTTCCGATTGAATTACTAATTGGTAAAAGAGGAAAAGGACAGCTCACAATGCGGGATGTTGAACAGGATAAAATTGCTGAGTATGCTGCTGAAGATGCAGATATCACTTTACAACTTAGAAATATACTGGAGCCCGAACTTGAAAAAACAACGGCTAAGGAACTATTTGAAAACGTGGAAATGCCCCTGGTCACTGTACTGGCATCCATGGAAGCAGAAGGAATAAAGTTGGATAAAGAAACATTGAAGGACTTGTCAGTACAGCTGAAGGCAGACAGTGATTTACTGGAGAATGAAATTTGTGAAATGGCCGGAATGAAATTTAATGTTTCTTCACCCAGGCAGGTTGGCGATGTATTATTTGCTAAACTTAATGTTATGGCAAAACCGCCTAAAACCAAAACCGGTCAGTATTCAACTGCTGAAGATGTGTTAAGTAAAATTGAAAACAATCATCCAATCATAAAAAAGATACTTGATTACCGCGAGCTGGTTAAACTGAAGAATACCTATGTAGATGTGTTACCTGAAATGGTAAATCCGCGTACAGGTAGAATTCATACCTCCTATAATCAGGTTGTTGCTGTAACAGGAAGACTAAGTTCAGACCGGCCTAACCTTCAAAATATTCCCATTCGGACAGACAAAGGACGTCAGATCCGAAAGGCATTTATCCCAAGGAGCCGGAATTATATTTTACTATCAGCTGATTATTCACAAATTGAACTCAGGATTATTGCCTCACTCAGTGGCGATCAGGGAATGATGGACGCATTTAATAAAGGTGAAGATATTCATGCTGCCACAGCAGCAAAAGTATATGGCATACCGTTAGATGAGGTCACCTCTTCAATGAGAAGAAATGCCAAGATGGTTAACTTCGGAATCATTTACGGAATATCTGCCTTTGGACTTGCAGAACGGCTGAATATCTCCAGGTCAGAGGCAAAAGGGATAATTGATAATTATTTTACTCAGTATCCCGGAATCAAAGACTATATGGATTCAAGCATTGAATCAGCACGTAAATGCGGGTATGTTGAAACCATCCTGGGAAGAAGACGCTACCTGCGGGATATTAATTCAGCCAACCAGACAGTTAGAGGGTTTGCTGAGCGCAATGCCATTAATGCCCCGATTCAGGGAAGTGCAGCTGATATGATTAAAATTGCTATGAACACCATTTACCGGAAAATGGAAGAAATAAAAATGAAATCAAAAATGATTCTTCAGATTCATGATGAACTGGTTTTTGATGTTTATAAAGAGGAACTGGAAGAACTCAAACCCCTGATTGAAACTGGAATGAAAAAAGCTCTTCCTTTAAGAGTACCGGTTGAAGTAAGTATCGGAACCGGGAATAACTGGCTGGAAGCCCACTAACAGTATTGAAAAATAATGTTCAATTATCTTTTAATCAGCTGTAACAAATAGCTGTATTTATTCATCTTAGTGTATAGATGAAGTAATCCACAAATTTATTTATTACTTAATATGCTGATAATGAACACATTAAAAAATAAATTAATTTTTTTAGTACTATGTTTTGCATAATACCATTAAAAGCATATATCTTTGCATCGCAATCAAAATAAAAAAATACTGTTATGAAAAACAAACAAATCTTAATTTTAAGTGCGGTAATCATCTTATTCGTTTCTGGATGGGCTGCATACTACTTGGATCAACAACCGAGTCTTCCGGCAGAAAAAGCTGAGAGTACCATTTATGTTAACCTTCCTGAAGTTGTAATTGAAGCTCCTGCAAGTAATTCTTCTCAACAAGAACTTGCTGTAGCTGTTAACAATCCCAGGATTATCCGCCATCTTCCTGAAGTTGTAATTGAAGCTCAAAGTGATATTGATGCTTTCATAAATCTACCTGAAGTTGTAATTGAAGCCCCTGTCAGCCGTTTTCCTGATCAAAGGATTGTGTTAGAAAAGGGGGTTTCAATGGTCATCAGCCATCTTCCTGAAGTTGTGGTTGTAGCAGGTGATGCTGCTACTGCTTACAGCAGATTTAATATTAAAACCTCAAGAGGGCTGTAGAAAATCTAAGAACAATCAGCAGCAGGCAATTGATAACTTCAATCGCAACTTATTGAATGAAGATTTTTTTTACCTGGTTTCGATTCTTATTTCTGATTCCAATCAGGTAACAACCCATAGCGAAGAATTGGCTGCTGACAGATTTCCCAGAAATATAATTTGGATCGTTCAATATAATTTTTCCTGTGATATCAGAAATGAGAAGATGAACCGGATATAGATCCGAAATGGTTATAGAAAGACTACCCGTTGCCGGATTGTAATAAAACTGAAAATCATAAGAAAACGGTGCCATATCCGGTACAGCCGACAGCAAACTATCCGGTGAGTATTTCCAGAAATCATTATTAAAGATTGTCCCGTCCCACCCGGTTCCGAGGTAACCGTAATTGCCAATTGAGAAACAAACCATTTCAACTCTTCCACCAGGAGAGAAGTTTGCAATCTGATTCCAGGAATCAGTTGCCGGATTATATCTCCAGAACGCGTTCACCGGAACACCTGACGAGTTATATCCGCCACCCAAATAACCAAATCCTGCAATTGCAAATCCACTACCTTCATATATTGCTCCACCCGGGAAGTTTCCTTTCTGATTCCAGTTGTTTGATAGTGGATCATATTGCCAGAAATCACTGAGTAATCCAATTCCTTTAATGCCGGTTCCGATATATCCGAATGAACCAATGACAAAAGCTGCCGCATGAACCCGGGCCGTTCCCGGAAGACTTGCCTTTTGAGTCCAGTTATCGGTAATCGAATTGTATTCCCAAAGATCATTCAAATGGTTAGCTAAACTTGGATCAGCCCCAAGTCCAAAATAGCCTTTGTCATTAATGTTGAATCCGATCCCGCCCTGCCTCACCTGGCCGGGAAATGAAGCTTTTAGAGACCATGAATTGGTTACCGGGTCATATGAATAAAAATTATTGGTGGCATACGGCAAAAGGTAAGCTTTTCCCAAAATAGAAACACAAGTAGCTTCCACAGTTGCTGTTCCGATAAAGTTTGCTTTCTGAGTCCATGTATCGGTAAGTGTATCGTATTCCCACCAGTCCTTAGTGAACCCCACTCCGCTAGAATATCCGGTACCAAGATAGCCTTTACCTCCGATTACGCAGCCTGCTCCATCAGAACGGGCTGTTCCTCCAAAATTTGTTTTCTGAATCCAGGAATCAGGATAAGATGTTAATGAAATGAATAAGCAGGTAAACATCAATACCATGAATGGTTTCATAAAGAACAGGGTTTAGGATACGTTAGTCGTGTTTTTGATTTTCGGTTTCCCATTTAACAATGACTACTTGATCATTATCAAAGGGGAGATAAGCGTAGTTATAAATTATTTTGTAAGTCGTTCCTTTTTTAGTCAGATAGCTGTGGGTAAAATATCTGAAGTGGAATCCTGCATCAACGAGTCTTGATTTTGAAACAAATGCTTTTCCTTCTCTACCGGCAAAAGATTCCAGAATTTTTCTGTTTTTTCTCAGAGTATTATTGATTGTTTTCAAAATTGCCGATGAATCGCTGTTCTGCCTGTTGTTATAATTTGAACGACAGGCATCATCACAGAATTTTTTATCTGCCCTTCCTTTTAACGGTTCTCCGCACTCCATGCAGAACCGCTTTTCTTGTCTCATGCGATTCATGACTGAGAAGATTTAAATGATTTAGAGTTTTTTAATCTGGCCTTCGGAAACCCATTTATCACCAAAGACTTTTTTATCAAACTGAATATGGTATTTGTTTTCACCTACTTCAATGATTGTTGCTGGTTCGGGAATCATTCCATATTCAACTTCAACATGATCACCGACTTTAAACTTTTTAGCGGCAGGAGCCGGTTCAGGTTTTGCAGTTTCATAACCACGGATCCGGTCAGTTCCAACCCATTCATTCCAGGATTCACTCCAACCGTCATAGGTAATATAATATTGTTTTTCTGCTTCATTTACCTTCAGAATTTTACCATCATACCATGAGCCATTGGATTCAATTTGTATTTTATCATTTACCTTTTGTGAAAGAGCAGATAAGGCTGAGAATAAGAATAATGCAATAAGAGTGAGGTTTTTCATCATTGGTTTAATTTTTCATGCTCAAAAGTAATTAAATCAGATCAATATTAAAAATACTGTAAACTTTCAATCCCTAACTTCGCACTTCATCTGAGTTATGAAGATTTACAAGTCTATAGAAGACTTTCATCATATTGAAAATGCAGTAGTAACCATTGGTACATTTGACGGGGTTCATCTGGGACATCAGAAAATCTTGGACCGGTTAAAAGAACTTGCGGTTAAATCCGATGGTGAAAGTGTAGTACTTACTTTCTTCCCTCATCCGCGTATGGTATTACATCCGGATGACCATGGATTACTCTTGCTGAATACGCTTGAAGAGCGAACCGAAAGGATTTGTAAAAACGGAATTCAGCATTTGATTATTCACCCGTTCTCAAAGGAGTTTTCAAGAACTTCTTCAACCGGCTTTGTCAGAGATTATCTTGTGAAGGCAATCGGCACAAAAACACTGGTTATTGGTTACGATCATCATTTTGGTAGAAACAGGGAAGGTTCTCTTAAAGAACTTCAGGAACTGGCTCCGGTTTATGGTTTTTTAGTTGACGAAATTGCCGAACAGGATATTGATGAGATTGCTGTCAGTTCAACAAAAATCAGAACAGCTTTGCTTGAAGGAGATTTGCGTAAGGCTAATCAGTTTCTTGGATATCGCTACAGTATTACAGGAATTGTTAAGCAAGGAGCCCAAAGAGGAAAAGCACTAGGCTTCCCGACTGCTAACCTGGAAGTTAAAGAAAACTACAAACTAATTCCCGCTAACGGCATTTATATGGCATTAATAAGCAGGACAAATAATCCGGGGAAAAGTTATGAAGCGTTATTGTCAATCGGAGTGAATCCTACGTTTGGCAAAAACCCCCTGAGTATTGAAGCTTATATTCTGGATTTCGATAAAGACATTTATGGCGAGAAAATCAAGATCGAAGTATTGAGCCGCCTCAGAGAGGAATTAAAATTTGAGAGTAAAGAAAAGCTTGTTTTACAAATGCAAGCCGATGAAAACGAAGCCCGGCAATGGTTTCGGAAAGAGAAGTTCTAACTTTGCAAGGATATGGCAGCTCTTTATATTGTTTTACTGATTGCTATCGGACTTGTACTGCTGATTCTTGAAATTCTGATTCTTCCGGGGTTCATTGCAGGAGTAATCGGTGGTATTTTTATCACAGCCGGTGTGTTGGCAACCTATGCTGAATATGGTTCAGTTACCGGTCATATGGTAGCACTGGCATCGGTACTGCTTTCAATAGGATTGATTGTTTATTTTCTACGTTCCAAATCGTGGAAAAAGTTTGGCTTAAAAACACAACTGGAAGGGAGAACGAATGAAGTAGATAAGCTGCCGATTAAGGAAGGGGATACCGGAATAACGGTTTCAGCATTGCGTCCAATGGGAACCGTGTTAATTCATAATCAGCGTGTAGAAGCCCAGACAAACGGTGAAATGCTTGCAGAAAGAAAAAAAGTAAGAGTGATTTCAGTATTACCTAATAAAGTTATTGTTGAACCGGTTTGAATAATTTTTGTTTCCTTTCTTTACAGCGTATTAACTGAGTTAAATCAACCATAATAGATTCTGATATGACACTACCTATTATCTTTCTGTTTGCAGCCGGAATAATCATTTTTATATTCCTGTTTCTGTATTTTGTTCCGGTCAACCTGTGGATTACAGCTGTTTTTTCCGGAGTAAGAATCAGTATCATGAATCTTGTTCTGATGAGATTGAGGAAAGTCCCTCCGGGAATTGTAGTAAATGCACTGATTAACTCAACCAAGGCCGGGCTTTCGGTAACCGCTAATGAAATTGAAACACATTATCTGGCGGGTGGCCATGTGAATAACGTAATCAAAGCACTCATTAGTGCTGATAAAGCAAACATCCCTATGTCGTTTAAAATGGCAACCGCCATTGACCTGGCTGGGCGTGATGTGGCAGATGCTGTTCAGCTGAGTGTGAATCCGCGAGTTATTGATACCCCTCCAGTTTCTGCTGTTGCTAAAGATGGAATTCAGTTGATTGTCAAAGCAAGGGTTACGGTACGAACAAACATAAACCAGTTAGTTGGCGGGGCCGGTGAAGAAACCATTCTGGCACGGGTCGGTGAGGGAATTGTTACGACCATTGGTTCGGCAGATGTTCATAAACTGGTATTGGAAAATCCTGACCAGATTTCGAAGGTAGTCCTTCAAAAAGGCCTTGATGCCGGAACAGCATTCGAAATTCTGTCAATTGATATTGCCGATGTGGATGTGGGTGAAAATATCGGAGCCAAACTGCAGACCGAACAGGCTTCTGCAGATCTGAAAGTAGCCCAGGCAAAAGCCGAGGAACGCAGAGCAATGGCGGTCGCAACCGAACAGGAAATGAAGGCTAAAGCACAGGAAGCCCGGGCCCGGGTAATTGAAGCTGAAACTCAGATTCCACTGGCTATGGCCGAGTCCTTTCGTTCTGGTAACCTGGGTATTATGGACTATTACCGGATGCAAAATATCCAGGCCGATACACAAATGCGAGAATCCATTTCTAAAGGAGACAAAGACAAGAAGCATTAAAATATAATTTTCTCCTGATCATTTCAGGTTCTTAAATCTTTTGGTAATCTCTGTCAAAGAGTGAGTAACTAGCCTCAGGTTATTTTCCTCAAAAGGTGATTAGTACTGAAACATAGGATTCAATAATTACATTTGCACTCCGTTTTCAGGTCCCTTAGCTTAACTGAATAGAGCATCTGACTACGGATCAGAAGGTTGGGGGTTTGAATCCCTCAGGGACCACTTAATAGCTCTGCTTGCTGCAGGGCTTTTTTATTTATTTTCTTTGCTCCCATGAAGCAGTTTCTTTCTCTTGTATCCGTTTTTACTCTGAGTTTACCTGTATTAGCACAGCAATCGTCTCCGGCAGCTTATGTTAACCCTTTTATTGGAACAGCTGGCCATGGTCATACTTTTCCGGGGGCTACAGTTCCATTTGGAATGATTCAGCTCAGCCCCGATACCCGGGTTGACGGCAGCTGGGACGGCAGCAGCGGCTACCATTACTCCGATAACCGGATTTTTGGTTTCTCACATACTCATCTCAGTGGAACCGGAGTTTCTGACTATGGTGACATTTTGCTGATGCCAATGCTGAATAAGCACAGTTTTAATAATCAGGAGTATGCTGCTTCATTCAGCCATGAAGATGAAACTGCTTCACCCGGCTATTACTCGGTAAAAATCAGAGACAAAAAGATTGCTGTTGAACTAACGGCTTCCGAACGGACCGGATTCCATCGTTATACTTTTTCAGAATCCGGGAGAGTTTGTATCATTCTTGACCTGACTCACCGTGATAAGACAATACGAAGCGAAATGGAAATTACGGATAACATTCATGTTACCGGTCTTCGTTTCTCAGAAGGATGGGCAAAGGACCAACGTGTTTTTTTCAGTATTGAGTTTTCAAAGCCCTGTAGTGAAATTGTCACTGAATCACTTTCAGAAATAACCAAACAAGAAACCAAACGGTACACCGGAAATGTTAAAGCAGCTTTTTATTTTCAGGTAAAAAAAGGAGAAAGTATTCTTGTTAAGTGTGCCTTGTCGGCTGTTGATGAAAGAGGAGCTTTATTGAATATGCAGACTGAAATTCCCCACTGGAATTTTGAAAAGATAAAAACCCAGGCATTTGATTCATGGAATAAGGAGTTAAGCAGAATTGAAGTGAAAACCGGTAACGAAAAGCAAAAGACAATTTTTTATACTGCACTTTACCATTGTATGATTGCTCCCAACATTTATAACGATGTGGATAATCGCTTTCTTGGTCGAGACATGAAAATTCACCAGGCGGATGGGTTTAATTATTACACGGTTTTCTCTTTATGGGATACTTTTCGTGCCCTTCACCCGCTTCTGAATCTCATCAATAAGCAGCGCTCGTTTGATTTTATTCAAACACTGATCCTTCAGTATATGCAGGGAGGGTTGTTACCTGTCTGGGAACTTGCATCCAATGAAACGGAATGTATGATCGGCTATCATTCGGTTCCTGTCATTGCAGATGCTGCTGTAACCGGAATTGATTTTAACCTGAATGAAGCATTGCAGGCAATGAAAGCAAGTGCTGAGGCCTGGTATCGTTTTGGATTAAGAGCCTATATTGATAACGGATTCTTAAGTATCGAAGATGAGCATGAGTCGGTTTCGAAAACACTTGAATATGCTTATGATGACTGGTGTATCGGGCAACTGGCACTTATTGCCGGTGATACCCTAACCCACAACCAGTATATGAAACGGGCACAAAGCTGGAAGAATTTGTTTGATCCTGAAACAGGCTTTATCCGCCCCAGGCAAAATGGTGATTTTCTCTCTCCGTTTGACCCCAGTGAAGTCAATAATAATTTTACAGAGGCAAATGCATGGCAATACACCTTCTTTGTCCCCCAGGATATTAAAGGCCTGGCTGATAAAATGGGAGGGGATGCAGCTATGGAAAAAAAGCTTGATGCATTATTCACCGCTTCTGAAAAAACATCGGGCAGGAAGCAAGTTGATATTACTGGTCTGATTGGCCAGTATGCTCATGGCAATGAACCCAGTCATCATGTTGCCTATCTATACAACTATTGTGCAGCACCTGAAAAAACGCAGTTCCGTGTCAGGCAGATTATGAATGAATTTTATACTGACAAGCCCGATGGCCTGATTGGTAATGAGGATTGCGGTCAGATGAGCGCCTGGTATGTAATGAGCGCAATGGGATTCTATCCAGTTACACCTGCATCAGGGATGTATGCCTTAGGAAGCCCGTTATTTGATGAAGTGAAAATCAATCTTGAAAACGGGAAATCATTTACGATCAGAGCTTCCCAAAACAGTAGTTCTAACAAATACATTCAATCAGCACTACTAAATGGGGAACCTTACTCTAAGAGTTTTATTCTTTATGATCATATTAAGGAAGGCGGAGAGCTTAATCTTGCAATGGGATCCATTCCGGATAACAATTTCGGTAAGTCGGCTGGAGATTTCCCGGTTCAGCATATGCTGGAACAGGAAATGGTGTTAGCTCCGCTGATTAAAACAAAACAAAAAGTCTTTGCAGATAGTGTTCAAGTCAGGATTCAGTCACTGGAAACGGATCAGGCCCCGGGAAGAATTTTATACTCAGTGGAGTCTGGGAATAAACCAGTGAAAAAAGCGGAGTACCAGGTTCCTTTTTATATAAACACAACCTCCAAAATCAAAGCAACTGCTTTTCGTAACAATGGAAGAAGCGGAACTGTTACAGCTGAATTGTATAAACTTCCTAATCCGGCATGGACAATTAATTACATTGTACCGTTCAGCAGTCAGTATGCAGCAGGCGGAAGTACAGCATTGATTGATGGGATCAGGGGTGATGCAAACTGGCGAAAAGGGAACTGGCAGGGATTTGTTAAAGACAATATGGGAGTCATACTTGATCTGGGTAAAGAGCAGAAGATTTCAAAAGTAACAGCAAGCTTTTTACAAGATACCCGTTCCTGGATTTATTTGCCGCTGGAGTTTTCAGTTCAGATCTCAACCGATACCAAGACATTTACGGATGCAGGTAGCCTGGTAATTCAGAAAGATGACAAAAATGAAGAAGTTATTATTCGAAATGAAACGGTTACATTCAATCCGGTCAGTGCCCGCTATATAAAAATTAGAGCAATCAATTATGGTAAACTTCCGGAGTGGCATCCGGGCTTTATCTATAACGGGCAGGCATGGATTTTTTGTGATGAGATTTCAGTCGAATAAATTGGATCCGTTCTACAAAGCAGGATTAAATTCGGAAAAAAACCCCTGTAAAAAACAGGATAGCAACAATCAGCCGGCAAAAAGTTGAATCAGCCAGGCTATCCGGATCCGGTTCTGTTCACCGGTTAAGAAGAAAGAGGTGATTGATTAATTTTGAAGGAGCATAAAAAAACAAATAATATGGCAGAGAGACGTAAGGATGTTTATAATGAAAGCAGCATTACCTGGGAACAAGGAATGAGTTTCTCAGTATCGGTAAACGGGTTTAAACTGACACTAGATGCTGCTCCCGAATTCGGAGGTAATGAAACGGGACAAGGCCCAAACCCCTCATGCTGACAGCTCTTGCCGGATGCACTGGTATGGATGTAGTTTCCCTGCTGGATAAAATGAAAGTTCGTTACGAGACATTCACTATTGAAATAAGTGCTCTTCTTACCGATGAGCATCCGAAGTATTATGATAAAGTTCATCTGATATACGGCTTAAAGCCTCTCCGGCTGACCGGGATAAAGTTGAGAAAGCTGTCAGGCTATCGGATGAAAAATACTGTGGAGTCGGAGCTATGTTTAAAAAATTTACAGTGGTTACCTATCAGATTGAATTAACCTAAAACTCAACTTCAGCTGTTTTTTCCTCTTCACTCCTTTTTACAATAACGGTTGTCTTATCGCCTTTTTTGAATTTACTGAGTGCTTCCATATAGCTCATCATATCATGAACTTTGAATTCACCGATAGCAATTACAATATCACCTGGCTTTAAACCGGCTTTAGAAGCCGGCTTACCATCGCTTACCCCATCAATTCTCATTCCAGAGCCTTCAAAAGCATAATCCGGAATTACACCCAGTGTTACTTTAAAGCGGGGTGTTTCTTTGTTTTCGGAATCATGTGTCTTACTGAATTCAGGCTTGCCTGAGGCATCCAGCCTTGAAATAACTTCCAGCATGATTTTCATGATTGATAGTTCTCCGTCATAATTGATTTTATCTTCATCATCCGATGGTTTATGATAGTCAGGATGGGTACCGGAGAAAAAGTGGAGAACCGGAATGTTAGCAAGATAAAACGAAGTATGATCAGAGGGGCCCACACCACTCTCAGAGGTCTTTATCGTAATGGAGTCAACTTGCAGACCGGCCAGAGCCTGATCCCAGACCGGGGAAGTCCCGGTTCCCATTACCTGTAAAATTTTTGTGTCGGGATTAAGCCTGCCAACCATATCCATATTCAGCATATAACTGACTTTTGAAAGGTTAATAGTTGGATTTTTGGTAAAGAAAGCGGAGCCAAGTAATCCTTTCTCTTCTCCCGAAAATGCAATAAAAAGATAGTTGTTGTTTCTTAATACCGGTTGCTGAAGGATCCGGGCTAATTCAATCAGAGCAGCTGTTCCACTGGCATTATCATCTGCTCCGTTATGAATGGCAGGTTTACCCCGATACAGCGAACCATCATCACCGTAACCCAGATGGTCGTAGTGAGCTCCGATAATAACAGTTGTTGCGGCACCTTTATCAAGCAATCCAATCACATTATGACCGGTTCTTTCTTCTTTGATTAATTCGGCTGTCATTTCAATTGTCAGCCGGGTTGCATCAAGAAGTGGCTTTAAGGCTGCACCTCTTGCAAAAAGGACAGGAACGGATGAAGGTGAAATTCTACGGGTATAATCAGCCGGAGGATCATCAGTATCCTTATGTGTATTGATAAAAATGATACCAACTGCTCCTTTTTCAACAGCAAGATCAATCCTGGTACGTAGATCAGCATGCGCAGCAAACTTACTGTGTGGGTTATTGCCTTCCGGAGAGGAAGTTTCGAGCATCACAATCTTACCTTTAACATCCTTGTCTTCATAGTCATCATAATTCAATTCATGAACGGTAATTCCATAATTTGCCCGGATTAGTTCTGCTTTAGCCGAAGCATTGGCTGAATAAGCGAGTGGATAAAAATCTTTATCAACTTTAAACTTTTTGCCGTTAATATGTAAGCTGTTGTTCTTACCAGCATAAATTCGTGCAGTATATTGAAACGGCTGAAGGTACTCCTCAGTACCGGCAGCCAATAATCCGTTTCTATGAAACTGTTCAACCAGATAGCGATACGCTTTTGCTTCACCGGTACTCCCAGTTTCACGTCCTTCCAATGAATCGCTCGCTAAAATTGAAATATGTTTTTTAAGGCTGTCTTTGACTGCATTATCTGTAATTTCAGGCAGCTGTGCAGTACCAATCAGCGAGAAAACCAGGTAGATAAACAGTAGACTTAGTTTTTTCATAATCCTCATTAATCAGAAAGGGGGAATGCAAACTTAAAAAATGTTTAGTGGCCGGTAAGGATAGATTAATCAGCCGGAAAAAGTTTACATAGTTCTTACAAACCCCAGTCAGTAATCATTTCTCAAAAACTTCCTGGAGCACTTCGTATGAACGGATATGAATTGGGTTGGGGAGATGGTAGGAGTAATAATCAATCAGTGTTTGTAGTAAAGTAGATTTCTGCAAAGCAGTCATTTGAATAGAAGTAAAATTATCAATCTCACTTTGCTGAAACCGGTAAAGCAAGGATGCTGTTTCGCTGTTTGAATAATAAGGGCCGGACAGGCCCGCAGCATGGTAACTTCCGGAAATCAGGTTGAAAACAAATCCCGGGCTGTAAGAATCTGCATTTGGATAAAAACCCAGGTAGCGCATCAGCCTGACCAGGAAAAAATGATGAAAGGAACTATAACTGTCTGTCAGCAGGTCAAAACAGGATAAGGAACGCATAGTAAAATCAAAAAGATCTTTCTGACAATCGGAGTCATGGAGCGAACGGTAAAGGATTTCAGAAATAAACAGTGCAACAGAAGATTTCACCGGGTTGGAAGGAATATCCTTGAAAATCTCAGAATACTGGATTTCTTTCAACCGTCTCAGTGAAGTGGTTTGCTTTATATACATCACCAGTTCAACAGGTGTCAAAGGCTGAAAAAGAGAAATACTAAACCGGGGCTTAGCTTTCCGGACTCCGTTAACCAGAAAGGCCTGCATTCCGTAATTACGGGTAAAGATATAGGCTATTATGCTGCTATTACTATACGGAAATGAATGGACAACAATCCCTTGTGTTTTCTCAAGCATGCAACAAAAGTAAGATGCGGCCTGCGTATAACTGGGTAGTGAGCAAGCAGCAGAATAATCCCGGCTTAATTCATAAATAACAGTTTGGTGATGCAGGTGTTTTTTCCGTCTTGATCAGAACTGAAAATGAGATAAACCCCGCTTTTTACTTTCTCGCCATGAAAGTTTTTTCCATACCAGATAGCCTGGCCGCCCAGTGCATTCGTCTCGTAAACAAGTGTTCCTGATATATCTGTAATTTTGACTCTTCCATTGTTTACCAGTCCTGTAATTGCAATCGGACCTTCGTAAGCCGGCCTTACCGGATTTGGAAACGCGTATGTATGATCGCAGTATTCTTTACCAAGCGTAGCATCACTTCGGTAGCTGACTATGCCTTTCTCGGTTCCGATAAATACTTCACCAGTATGATGATTGATAGCAAGAGCTGTAATATTATTGGATGGCAGCGGGCTATTGGAAGTGTTAAAGCGGAGTAATTCATTCGTTCCGTCAGCAGAAACCAGGAATACTCCTGCATTTTCAGTTCCAAACCACTTGCGATTAGCTCCGTCTATCGCAATGGCAGTAACCACTTCAGTTTCGAGAAGGTATTGGTAAGAGCCGTCTGCATAAATAAGAATCTGCTGGGCATCGAAATTGACATTATCTTCCAGTACACTTCCGGGTGAATAAAAGACTGCAACTCCCTTTCCGGTTCCGATCCAGATTTGACCGCTTTGATCTTCAGCCATAGCACGGACATCACTGCTTGGCAACCCACCGGCTCCAATTGTTGAAGTAAGTAACCGGTACCGGGTTGTGCCCAGCGGGCGGCTGTCATCAAAAACAAGGATGCCGGTTTCATTATAATCTACCCATTTTCTGCCAGAGGCATCAATCAGCATTTCACCGGCACTTAGCTGACCACTGACCTGACCGGGGAAACTAAATGCCTGCCAACTCCCGTCCGTCTTATATACTGAAAGTGGGGAGGAGGCGGTATTGGCAATCCATAAGTTTTTATTCTGATCAAAAGCCATATCACCAATTTCAGTGACTCCCGGATTGCCGGTCGGAAACTGGAGTGAAGAATTGTAAGCATTCCAGTAATTGGTGACTGCTCTATTTTCAAACTCCAGAACGCCCATGATTCGTGAACTTACAAAGACACGTTCAGCCTGTCCGGGAAAAATGGCTACCGAACCCGGATCAAAGAAAGTATCCAGATTAAGAAGAGGTGAACTGACTGTCTTCGGATTAAAAGTTGACCAGGAATTATCCTTAAATTCTGAGAAACCTTCGCGCTGATAAACACTACTCCATTTTCGACCTCTGGGTCCATGACTAACCCATAGGATATCATCCTGAATCTCGATCTCGGATGATAAAGGTGAGAGGGGCCCGTTAGGGACAATAAAACTGAATTGAAGACTTGACTCTGCCCGAACCAACCCTTCTTCATGATCTGCAATCCAGGTTATGCCGTCTGCAAATAGGGCATCACGAATGTTACTGACAGAGGCTCCGATAGCCACTTGGCCGATTTCTATAAGGTTATTATCAAAGATTTTGATGTTGTAGGAACCAGCAAACACCAGATTGCCATTTGACAGCCTCAGTGTTTGGCCGGCATAAATACCTTTGTTGGTGTTAACCCAGTTACCGGCTGTATATTCGTATAGCATATCATCAGAGCCGGAACGGAAATTTACCAGCAAGTGGCCGGTAAACCAGATTATATTCTTATAATAAGTGCCCGGTTGCGGTGCCAGAATCTGTGTCCATACTCCTAGGAAATTAAGATTCGGGGAATTGGCAGGTGCTGAATAAACTCCCGAATCGGTGGCTGCATACAAGGTTAAGCCATCGTATGTACAACTATAAACCTTATTCACACTTCCGGTAAATGACATCTGGTAAGCTTCTTTGATTTCAGCCCGGTCAAGGTCAACCTGCAGCAATCCAAAATCGGTAGACAACATGGCATAGCGGTCATAAAAAGTTATTTCATTTACTTTCTTCGAGCCAATGATGTTTTTACGCTTAATGTCTGAAATATTTGTTGTTCCTGATTCAGAAATCAGGTCAAGATTACCATTCTCATAATAAACAACAAGAGTTTTTCTGGACGGGTAATAACGCATAAAACCAATGTTGACATCAGAGAGGGAATTAACCTTGGTTAGGATCTCAAGGCTCTTATCAGCGGTATGGTACAGAAAGATTCCGTTCTCTGCCGCGCAGTATATATTATCTCCGTTCTGATCCGTAAATAATCCCCTATTCAACGGAAGATGAGACCGCCATTGCCCGATAGGAATTTGCCCATAGGCGGCTGTACAGAAAGCAGTCACAAAGATGAACAGGATAGCAATCAGACTTCTCATTTGGCAGCGGCAGCATGTTTTAAAATCATGTTTCAGCCGGATTATTATTTGGCAAATGTAAAACAGCCGAAACAGTATTGTTCATTCATTCCCTAACCGGGTTTAGGGTTTATATCCTGACTGCCTCAGAATCTCATGTGCATGGAAGTTATTCAGAAACTCATCTGCCGGAATCTTATTTTTTTTCAAGTAAGCAACAACAATTTTATATCCGACAAATAAGCCAATGCTGCCGGGCGATTCTTTAGGCATTCCCGAAGTAGTAGGTCCGTCATTGATAAACCTGGAAATTTGTTGTTGCTGAGAATTAAAAAGAAGGTCTTTATCTATCAGATAAGCCCAGATATTGGCTTCTTCCTGCTCACACCATTTCATTTGTTCATGGGTATATCCGAATAAAATACTGTCAGGTAAATCAGGAAAAACAGCACCAAGTAAATACTGTACTTTACCTTTGTAAATCATCAGGCTAATCAGATCATGACCGGCCGAATCTTCCGGTAATTCAGATTGAATCCAGCCCCTTAAAGCATCTACGGCCAGGTATTCGGGTGAAAATTTCCTAAGCATGTATTTAGGGAATCCGACTGAGGCATACATTTCTTCTTCTTTTTCACCGCCCAGGAACATATCAAGCGCTACTGCAAGCAGGCTGTCGGATGTGATAATCCGGTAGTTGAAGGCTGAGATGAAAGTTATGAGCTGCGATGGAATTTTCCAATCCGGGAGCAACGAATGAAGCCGTGAAAGCGACTCCGAGATCTGATTCTGACAGGCAGAGAAATCAGCATAAACCGAATCTGATTTAGAGGTTAAAAGCATGATATCCCGGTCATGGATAAAATGCCCGAAAGCCTTTCTCATCAGGCTCGGATCAGGTTCTCTGACATTGAGAATTCGCTGGCAGAACAGATCAAAAAAACCACCGGAACGGGAATTAAGATCCAAAACAAAAGCTGAGTCTAAAACCGGACTAGGGATGGTTTCTTTTTCAAACCGGAATAGTTCCAGGGATACTTCTCTTTCCGGTACAATTTCAGGTAAATCCTCCTTTGAGTGATTCTTACACCCTGAGGTTACCAGTAAAAAGAGAAAAATCATTATTATTAAGTTCTGCCTCATTTTCTACAGATGTTTTATCATTGCAAACATAAATTCTGAAAAAATGAAACGTATTATCTCATTGGTCATTGTATTGATTGTTTTGCACAGTACTGAGGGAAAATCTCAGAAGTTTGAACTGGGCCTTCAGTTTTCACCCGGTTTTACGTGGATGAAACCCGCAGAAAAGGGATTAAAAAATGACGGGATGAAACTGGGTTTTAATTATGGTGTCAACCTGGATGTTCTCTTTTCTGAAAATTACGGAATCGGAACCGGTGTTCTTATGACCCACCGGGGAGGTAAACTCTCTTATGTTGATACAATTAAAACAAGTTACAAATTTCAATACCTGGATATCCCGGTTCTGTTAAAAATGCGGACCGATGAAATCGGTTACATCAGATACTACGGGACTTTTGGAGTAACTCCCGGATTCCGGTTAAGTGCAAAAGGACAGTCTTCATTCGGTGGAGCAACTTTTGATGACGTTGATATTAAAGACCAGATTAATATGCTCAATCTGTCACTTACAATCGGGGGAGGAATCCAATATATTGTATCGGGCAACACACGGCTGGTAGGAGGAATTGAATTCAATAACGGGTTTAGTGACCTACTGAAAAACAAAGAGCAGAAATCTACCTGCAGTACGATAAAACTGGTAGCCGGAGTAATGTTCTGAGTTATACCCGAAGCGGTCAGTACATAAGTTCTAACTTTACAGTTTGTTATGGTAATTGCTCTGGCCCAGGTGAATTGCCGGATTGGTGATTTTGAATTTAATACAGGTAAAATTATCCAAGCTATCAACCGGGCTAAACAACAAGGTGCCCGGCTGGTTATTTTTCCCGAATTAGCTGTTTGCGGGTATCCGCCTCTTGACTTGCTGAATTTCTCTGACTTTATTTCCAGAAGCCAACAGACAATTGATTCTATTTCTCACCATACAGAAGGAATTGCTGTCATTATTGGTGCTCCGGCATTTAATATGGCTCCAAAAGGCAAACAACTCTTCAATTCGGCTTTCTTGATTGATAATGGAAAACTCATTGGCCAGGTCAATAAAACATTGCTTCCAACTTATGATGTATTTGATGAAAGCCGGTACTTTGAACCGGGGAAATCAAATCTGTGCTTTCAAATTGAGGATCAGAAAATTGCACTGACAATTTGTGAAGACCTGTGGAATGAACAGGATGACCCGCTCTATCTGTATAGCCCGATGGAGGAATTGATAAAATTCAAGCCTTCGGTAATAATCAATATTGCCGCCTCACCTTTTGATTATAACCAGGCTGAAAAACGAGAAGCAGTACTTAAAAGAAACGCATTGAAGTATGGCTTACCGCTGATTTATGTGAATCATTGTGGCGGCCAAACCGAAATGCAGTTTGACGGAGGCTCACTCATTATGAATGCCGGAGGGGAAGTAGCTGCCCAGGCTCCCTTCTTTCAGGAAGACCTGCTAATTTCAGAGCTTCCGGTAAAAAGCAAAGCAGTTCTAATGAGTATGAGTACGATAGAAAAAATCTATCATGCATTAATCATGGGGATCAGGGATTATTTTGAGAAGTGCAGTTTCTCGAAGGCAACATTGGGATTATCAGGAGGACTGGATTCTGCCGTGGTTCTGGTTCTGGCTGTTGAAGCACTGGGAAAAGAAAATGTAATCCCGGTAATGATGCCTTCACCTTTTTCAACCGCACACAGCATTACTGATTCAGTTCAGCTGACAGAGAACCTGGGAGTAGAATCAAAGCAAATATCAATAAGTGAAATTTACGATGCTGTTAACCGATCGTTGCAGACTGAATTTGCAGATCGTCCTTTTGATATTACGGAAGAAAATATTCAATCCCGGATCCGCGGGATCCTTCTGATGGCATTGTCAAATAAATTTGGATTTATTGTTCTGAACACCTCAAATAAAAGTGAGCTGGCAACCGGGTACGGAACATTGTACGGAGATATGTGTGGCGGGCTGTCGGTTATCGGTGATGTGTTTAAAACAGACGTATATCAATTGGCAGCGTTTATAAACCGTAAGAACGAAGTTATTCCGGGATCAATCATCAGCAAACAACCGTCTGCCGAGCTGAGGCCTGATCAGAAAGATACAGATTCACTTCCTCCCTATCCGATCCTGGACTCAATTCTGAAACTGTACATTGAAACCAATGCGTCAGCAGATGAGATTGCAGCAGCAGGTTTTGACAAGCAGTTGGTTGTAAACATTCTGAATATGGTAATCCGGAGTGAATTCAAACGTTTTCAGGCTCCGCCTGTTCTCAGGGTTTCACCTAAAGCTTTTGGCCCGGGGAGGAGAATTCCACTGACAGGTAAATACCGGCCCTGAAAAATCAGAATCAGAATTTTAATTACAGGGAGATGCGGCTATTCCTTTTCCAGGTTCTGGAAATAACTGTTAACCAGATTCCGGTAAAAAGGATTAAGGGATGGCGGAACTGTTTTCAGTAATTCGGTTTCACGCATTTTCTGTTTCAGGTATTCTTCAAATCGTGCATTGTCCGGTCGCTGGATATCCCGTCCTTCAGTTGATTCACGCTTGTCGTCCTGCTCACGCTGGCGTTCTGCTTTTTCGCTTTCGAGTAACCGGGTTAGAATATCCTGCTGCCGCATCAGGGTTTCTTGTGTGATTCGCTTGTTGACAATATCTTTCTCGGTTTCTTCCATCTGCTGTGCAATCTTATTGAGGTTTCCCAGTGAGCCCTGGCCGTCTTTATTTTCTTCCTGGTTGAGTTTCTGCAGTTCCTGGCGGATTGCTTCCTGCATTGCCGCCATACGGGCCAGCTCTTCACTCATTTGCTGACCTTGTTTATTGGAAGGTTTCCCTTGCCCGTCCATTTTTCCTTTCATCTGTTTCAGCATTTCATTCATCTGCTGCTGCATCATCCGTAACTGAGCGGCTGATTTAGGTTTGCCTTTTCCAGGTTTCTGGCAGGAACTATTGCTTTGCATCATTGACTGCATTTGCTGCTGCATTTGCTGCAATGCTTCGCTGAGCATGAGTGCCAGGTTATTGGCAGCCATCATAATATTCTGTTGCTGAACACGCGCCTGAACAATATTCCGATCCTGTAAGTTTGAGATCACACCTGCCGTATTGCGGTTGATTTCACCGATTTGTTCATTTACCAGACTCTGAATCTGCATCACGCGCTTGCTCAGGGCAAATAACGAATCTTCAATTACCTGTGCATCTTCTTTTAGTTTTTGTTGTTGCTGGCCAAGCCTGACATACTGCGGATTATTTATATCTATGGTTTTAAGTTGTTCCATCAGGTCTTCTTGATCAAGTGAAAAACGAATCAGGTTTTCAAGCAATGCCCGTAAAGCCTGCATATCTTCTTCATGCTGCTCCATTTGATTTTGCTGCATCTGCTGCTGCATTTTCATTGCCATCTGCTCCATTTTATCAGCTGCATTTTTTTGTGACTGTGAGGCTTTGTTCTTCTGGTTTTTTCCAAGTTCCTGTTCGCTGTTTCCCATCTGCTCGCTGATTTCCTGCTGTTCTTTTTGAGTATCACTGATTTCCTGGGGGAATTCGAGCTCCTTATTTTTCTCATGCATTTCGGCAATATCCTTTTTCAGATCTTCAAATTTCTGATTCATTTCCTGCTGTTGCTGCTGGAGTTCTTTGTTGTTGGAATCTTTTTGTTTTGACTTTTCAGAAAGTTTGTTTTGTTCTTCAGCCAGTTTCTCCAGGTTGCTGATAGCTTCTTTCATTTTCTGTTCCAGTTCCAGTTGCTTAAAAAGTTCAAGGGTGCGGTCAAGCCTTTTTTCCATTTCTTTTGAGTCAAGCTTCATTTGATCAAGCATTTCCTGCATCTTATTTTTATCGAGCTGAGAGAGTAATTTTTCCAGTTCCTGCATCATCTTTTTCATTTCATCACTTAACAGCTGATCCATCAGCTCCTGGAGCTGCTGCTGTTTTTCTGCCAGCTCCTGCATCTGGTTTTTATATTCATTTTCGCGGGCTTGTTTCTGTTGGTTTTCCTGCTGCATGCTTTTCACTTTGTTTTCAAGCTCCTTCTGCCGATTCAGCAGGTCTTCAACTTTTTTACGGTCATCATAATTAACTTCATTTTTATTCAGCAGCTTTTTTGATGTTTCACTAATCTCACGTTGAAGTTTTTTAGCCTGCTCAATGCTTTCCTTTAAATCATCTTTGATTTTGGTATTGGATTGCTCACTTTGTTTTGCCAGTTCATCAAGAGTTGGTGCTTTAAAAATCTGAACCTGCGAACGGGATGCCTTTGGCCCGTTTATACCGTCATTGTCCCAGACTTCAAAATAGTATTCAAGTTCTTCACCCGCCTGAATCTTTAGTTGACCAATATCTTTAAAAAAGAAAAATGCATCTTGTACGGAATTGTGGTTAAAAGGAATATTCTCATGTAGGGGCTGGCCTTCCTTTGCTGTACTGTTCTTATTGATAAAGCGGTAAGCAAACCGGAGGTTGGTAAAGCCATAATCATCCTTAATCAGGCCGCTGAAATAAATTCTCAGTCCGGTAATGGAATCGGCTTCCTGCTCAACTGCAATAGAAGGATACATATCCGGGATTACCTGAATGGCGTACCACATTGAATCTTTTCCGGAGAGGTATTGGTTTGAAGTAGTAATGGAATAAGCCATATTTCTCAGAGCTGTCCGCTGACTGGTAAATACATGTTCGGGCTTAACCGTAGCACGGAACAGTGTGTCATCAAATGCAAGTTTTATTTCATCGGTATTTGATGTTTTAAAAATCCAGGTAATTTTTGTTCCAGCAGGAACAACCAGATCACCGGTATTTCTAATTGTCTCATTCTCCCGTTTCAGATAAGCAGGGTAATTAAGAGAAATTTCAAAACCGGTAATAACCGGATTTGGAAGCACGTTAAGTGTGTAATCACGGGATTCGTATCCGTCAGCCTGCAAGCGGAAAGAAAAAGATTTCTGGAGATTTTTAAACCGGTAAGCAAACCGGTTCCGGCTTTCTTTTTCCATGATTAGCTGTGAAGCTCCGGCTTGTACATAAACTTGTGAGGGTATAATTTCACCCTCTGTGGTTATCTTCAGCTGAAAATCTTCCTGCTGAATTCCGGTAAGGCTCTCATTGAGAATCACAAATTTGAAAGGTGCAGGCTTTTCAAAATAAGTACTGTGTTGAACCAGTCTTTTGGTACTTTCTTTTATCATTCCCGGTGAAACAAACAGTAAGGTTGCAAAAGCAATCAGCGGAATAAGGGCGTAGTGCAGCGACTTGAAATTCTTTTTTAAGTCAATGGCAGTTGTAAACGGAACCGGGTGAAGGGCTTCAATTTTCTGATTGATGCCGGCCTCAATCAACTTAAGGTTGCGGGGCGAAGCATCGGCAAGCTCTTTCAGCTGAAGAATATTGATAAGCTTATCTTTTACTTCTGAAAAATGAGCCCCGATAATTGAAGCCGCCTGTTCATGAGAAATAATTTTGCCAATCCTGTATAGTTTCAGCAAGGGTACAACAATGTAATATCCGATGATACTTGCATTCACCAGGATGAAGGAATAAAAAAGGATAGTCCGTATTCCGGTACCGAAATGCCCTAACCCTTCAAGCAGGGTAACAAAGAGGTAAAAGGCCGGAACGGATGCCAAAACTAGAACACTACCCCGAATCAGATGATTCTTGTAGTATTTTCTGATGAACTCATCCAGTTTTGCCAGTAATGCACGATATGCCGATGCCATGCTTGCCGATATTAAAGCAAAGATAGGGTTTAACGGCAGGCCTGGCTGAAGATTTCATGTAAACAATAAAAATCCGGAAGTACAGTCTGGTTAATTTTTTTCATTTTTACAAAAAAATGAAACCTGTAGTTTTAATAACCGGAGCCAGCGGGAACCTGGGAAAAGCAGTAGTTAAACGGTTTTATGATGAAAACTGGGAGGTTATTGCGGTTCTTTCTGAAAGATCTAAGGCTGAAGTGCTGAACGATTTCAAAGGAATTCAAATCTTTAAAACCGATGCTGCAAATGAGCAAAAGGCAGCAGATTGCCTCAGTAAAATAATAAAGACAAATCCGGTGATTGATGCTGCCGTACTAACTGTTGGGGGATATGAATCCGGTACGATTGGGCAGACTTCGGTTAAGCAGATTGATAAGCTGATAAGACTGAATTTTTACTCGGCTTGGAATTTTGCTCAGCCAGTTTTTAAGCTAATGACCCAAAATAACAAAGGCAGGCTGGTGATGATTGGTTCACAGGTTGCTGTTAAAGAGGAGGGAGGTTTGTTTGCAATTGCTTACACCCTTTCAAAATCAGTAGTGATTAAGTTGGCTGAGTTACTGAATGGTTCAGGGAACAAGCACCAGGTACGCTGTCATACTGTAAACCCGTCAACTATTGATACACCTCAGAACAGAACTGCTGTTCCAGATGCCGATTTTACAAAATGGCAAAAACCGGAAGCATTAGCTGAAGAGATCTTTAACTTTGTTAACAGCTGATTTTTTGTAATCACCTACTACTTCCAGCAGCCAGCCGGCTGAAGGGGGAAGTATCTATTATTTATAAACCCAGCAACAGTTTTCCCGGCTCTTCACCATCCAGCAGCAACCTGACCGGGTTTTCAAGCAGTTGCTTAACGGTTAGCAGGAAACTGACCGATTCACGGCCATCTATAATCCGGTGATCATAACTCAGTGCAACATACATCATCGGGCGGATTACCACCTGCCCATTGACCGATACCGGCCTTTCTACAATGTTGTGCATTCCCAGGATTGCACTTTGTGGCGGATTGAGAATCGGAGTGGACATCATTGAGCCAAACACCCCACCATTGGTAATTGTAAAGGTGCCGCCTGTCATTTCTTCAATGGTGATTTTACCATCACGGGCCTTACCGGCAAGGGTGAGGATCTCTGATTCAATTTCAGCAAAGGTCAGGCTCTCTGCATTTCTGATAACAGGTACCATAAGTCCTTTTGGAGCACTGACAGCAATTCCGATATCACAATAGTCGTTATAAACAATTTCATCTTTTTCAATCCGGGCATTAACCGATTCAAATTTCTTCAGTGCAATGCAGACCCCACGGGTAAAGAATGACATAAATCCCAGGCCAACTCCAAAGGTTTCTTTGAATTCATCTTTATACTTTTTCCTGAGATCCATAACCGGCAACATATCTACTTCATTGAATGTTGTAAGCATGGCAGTTTGCTGCCTGACGGCAACCAGTCGTTCACTTACTTTTTTGCGAAGCATGGTCATCTTTTCTCTTCGCTCATTTCGGGAGAACGAAGGCGAATGTTCCAGTGCTTTCAGCACATCGTTTTTTGTTATCCGCCTGCTGCTTTTTGCCGGTTTTATATCTGCCAGTTTGAGTTTATTTTCTTCCATCAGCCTGGCAGCTAAGGGTGTGGCAGCAACTTTTGGAGTAGCTTCTTTTTTGGGAGCTGGAGAAACAGGAGCAGCCTTTTTTGCAGGTGGCGGAAGGGTTGCTCCCGCTGCAGCTTCTTGTTTCTTCTCAGCCGGTTTAGCTGATACAGGTTCTTTGGCATCGGTATCAATGGTACAGATGACTGATTCAACCGGAATGGTAGCTCCCTCTTTTGCTAAAATTGTTAACTGACCATCCGCTTCTGCAGCAATTGTCAATGTCGCTTTGTCTGAATCAATTTCTGCAATTTCTTCATCTTTATAAACATAATCACCGTCTGATTTAATCCACCTGGCAATCTGTACTTCAGAGATGCTTTCACCCGGGCTGGGTACTTTGATTTCAACTTTCATGTCAGTGCAAATTTACAAGGCTTTTTTATAAAAGTTGTTTTCAGGTGTTTTTACAGATTAAAAGGGAGTAAGCAGAATGAGTTACTTCTTCTGTTTAAGGGATTTGTTGAGCACTCCTGTTGCCCAACCTACCGGTTTTGAATTGGATGTGAGTTGTAATATGAAGAAAATAAACCCTGTTGTTATTCTTTACCAGCAAATAACCCGTTCTTTATTCGATTAATCCAATTACATGAGTTATGTTAAAAAAAGAAAAGATTTAGACACACTGAGTATCTTAGCCTGCTTTGTTTCCATTCACAATTATGACACCAGGCAAAACATCAGACCAGATAAACAGCGCTTATTTAAATCAACAACCATGAGTAAGCATCCGCTACCGGTTACGGTGGTAGTGGAAGAAGGTAAAAAGGAGATCTGCAAAATAAATTATGATAACTCAGAATTAAGAATCCATTAACCAGCCGGTTTCAGTTATCCGGATTAGGAATTTCAGCAGCCAACTAATAATCGGCAGGCTGGAGTAAATCGAAAAAGTATGCAATTTGTAACCAATAAACGCTCAGAAACCATTTGATTTGAAACTGCTTTTAGTTGATAATAATGATTCCTTTACTTACAATGTAGTTGACCTTTTAAGGAGAATTGCAGGCTGTAAGTATGAGGTAGTTCCGTCTGGCTCGGTTCAGATAGAGCAATTACCGGACTTTGATAAAATTATAATTTCACCCGGACCCGGGACTTCCTCCGATTTCCCGGTTCTAAAAGAAATCATCACCTATTGTATTAAGTCTGAAACGGCACTTCTTGGCATTTGTCTTGGGCATCAGGCCATCTGTGAATACTTTGGCGGTCATTTGGTACAAATGCCATTTCCGGTTCATGGGCAAAGACGGATATGCCGCAAGGAGAATGAGTCATTATTATTCAGTAACTTACCAGATGAGTTTGAAGTGGGTTTATATCATTCATGGAAAATTGATGAAACAGGTTTACCTTCCGATTTGATCATCTGTGGTAAATCAAATGACCTGGTCATTCTGTCGGTCAGGCATAAAGATCTTCCAATCTTTGGTGTTCAGTTTCACCCGGAATCATTTATGACAAAACCCGGGAAACAGATTTTTGAAAATTATCTCAGTATCTGATATGCAGTTGGAAGCTTTTCTGATGCGGTTCAACCAGTTTGTAAAAAGCAATCAGCCTTTTTTATTTATAATTGATTTTGAATGTAAACAGCCTTATCTGTGCAAATTGGAGGAGGCCGCACATGAACATGTATTCTTTAATATTAAAGGGTATCATAACCTGGAGCCACAAAACATAATGCGGGAAATTGTATTTGAAAGCATTCCGGTAAGTAAAGAAATTTATGCCGGGCGATTCAATAACATCCTGTATCACCTCAACCGGGGTGATACCTATCTGCTCAATCTTACATTCCCTGCACAGATTAAATGCAATCTGAGTTTATCGGATATTTTTCACGTTGCGGAGGCTCCTTATAAATTGTTGTTTAAAGATAAATTTGTATTGTTCTCACCTGAAAGTTTTATCCGGATCCGGGATGGGGAGATTTTTACTTTTCCGATGAAAGGTACAATTGACGGAAGCCGTGCAAATGCTGAACAACTGTTAATGAATAACCCGAAAGAAGAATGGGAACACAATACCATTGTTGATTTGATGCGAAATGATTTAGCAATGATTGCTGGGCAGGTAACTCTTGAAAAATACAGGTATATTGAAAAAATTAAAACCCACCGGGGTGAATTACTGCAGACAAGTTCTGAGATAAGGGGAAAGCTTAAGAAAAATTACAGAGATACACTCGGCTCTGATATTATGAAACTGTTACCGGCCGGTTCGATCAGCGGTGCACCAAAAAAACGAACGGTTGAGTTAATAACTAAAAATGAAATCGCTTCAAGGGGGTATTATACCGGTATTTTTGGAATTTTTAATGGAAGTGAAATTGACAGTGCAGTTAATATCAGGTTTATTGAATGTTGTAACGGAGAACTCTTTTTCAGAAGTGGCGGAGGAATTACCTCAAGCAGTAATTTGGATGATGAGTACGAGGAACTGTTACAGAAAATTTGCCTCCCGGTGGGCCAAACAGCTTTGAAAAGCTAAACTGAAAACCAGACCCTGGCAAATAGCCGGCCGGATTACCGGCCAATGAACTGTTATTCTGTTTGGGAGTTTTGCTTCCCTGCATGTGGTTATTTTAGCCGCATTCATACAATGACGGATCTTCCAAAAGCAATGCTTTGCTATTTTTGAAAAATGGTAAGAGTTTATCTGACGACTGTTAGTTGTACTGATTGAAAAATATTTAGAAAAACAGAATTGAACATCAATGAACAGGAATAGGCAGGTCAGTTATCATAACCAGTATAATGTACTCAGGCGGTTCTTGGAAGTGGTTTTTAAAGGGCTTGGGCAAATCATGCTTCAGGAGAATGCACTTACCGGAATTCTTTTTTTAGTCGGTATATTTATTGGATCAGTAACTATGGGGGCAGCTGCCTTGCTGGCAACAGTAATCGGCACGCTTACAGCCCGGCTCATTGGTTTTGATAAAGCAAGTACAGAAAGCGGACTGTATGGTTTTAGTGCTGCTTTGACCGGGGTTGCACTTGTATTATACTTTAAGCCGGTTCTTCTCATCTGGATTTTTATAATACTCGGAGCAGCTTTGGCCGGCTTGATTCAGTACGCAGCTTATTGCAGAAAGATCCCGGTTTATACGTTACCGTTTGTATTGGTAACCTGGCTGCTTGCATTTATTGTAAATCACTATTTCCCCGAACTGGTTGTCAGCCGGGTTTCGGAGATCCAACCTGAGCAAAGCAGATTCTCATTTCCGTTAAAGGGATTCGGGCAGGTAATTTTTCAAAGTAATTCCCTTTCGGGACTGCTGTTTTTCTGTGCTCTCTTTATCAGCTCACCTATCGCAGCTCTGTATGGGCTTGCTGCTGCAGTAACAGCTGCAATTTTTTCTGTTTTGCTGTCAGCTCAGTCAGAAGCAATCAGCATAGGACTCTATAGTTATAATGCCGTGTTGTGTGCCATTGTTTTCGCAGGTAATAAAATTTCAGACGGAGGCTGGGCGTTGATTGCTGTCCTGCTAGCCAGTATCGGGAGTCATCTAATGAAAACCCATAATCTGATGGAGTTAACGTTTCCTTTTGTTGCTGCAACCCTGGTAACACTGCTACTGAAAAAGCTGATTCTAAAAACCAAATTTGTTCATAAGCCAATGAAGCCTGCGTAGGATTGAAATAAAATCTACTGAAAAAGCTGAAGTAAAAATCCGTAACAGAAACTGTTTGAAATACTTTAACTTAAGAAGCAGATCGCAGCACAGGAGATACAGTTAAAGGACACAGATATAAAGCTTATTGCCTGCTCAGCTGTTGTTACCCTTGCAGAAAAGGAATACAGTACGGTGTTGTTTAGACCAATCGGTCATCAAACAAAGTGTCGAAAAAACGCATTCATACCACAGGATTAATGAACAAAAGAGGTATTTTTGTTCGTATGTTTAATTGTTTGCTTCAACCAAACATCGGCAGGGATCAACAAGATGACAAGAAAAATAAAGAACAAAAATATGTTAGGTCTTAGAACAACAATTTATAAAGTTGGAGATTACGATGGTGATGGTAAAGACGAACTTCTTGGAAATGATAATAATGGTTGGACAACTTTATTCAAGTTTACTAATGGGAATTGGCAGTGGGTTTGGTCTGATAACGGAAATGCTTCTGATCCGATTAGACCATATAAGGATAAATTTTATGCAGGAGATTTTAACAGTGATGGGAAAGATGAACTATTTGGTTGCGACTTGCCGAATGGATGGATAACAACATTTAAATGGAATGACAGCAATTTTATTTGGGATTGGTCAGATTATGGAAGCAATCATGCAATAAGACAATATAGAACGAATATGCTACCTGGAGATTTTGACGGGGATGACAAAGTTGAAGTGTTAGGATTTGATGGATGGTTAACGCTTTTCCATTTTGATAATGGCAACTGGCAATGCGGATGGAGTACAACTGGTGCGAATAATTTTAATGGATGGACATATCCACCTTTAACTACTGATAGAATTTTAGCAGGAAATTTGGAGTCAGACAACAAAAATGAGTTATTCTTTTTGCCAACACATTCTACCGCTGCTTGGGCAACGACAATAGATTTAAGAAATGATCAGAATGGTTGGAACTGGAACTGGTCTGCAAATCCGCAATATTGTGTTCCTTCTATTGATGATTGGCCGTTGGCTGCAAATGGAGGTAGTAATACAAAGTATTATCTTGTTAAGGCAAAATTAAATGAACCAAAATACTTGTTGGTTATGCGTAAATCCTGTAGTAATTATTTGATTAATATGTACAAGTCAAGTAGTCCGAACAATAAAATGACAAAACAGAATATAATAGCAGATAATTTTAACTCTTCTGAATATGATAATGATATTAGTGCCTTTCCAAATCCTACTAACAGGGAAATACAAATATTATCAGCGAAATCAGATCTTACCTATATTGATGTTTTAGACCCGAGAGGTCAATCTATTTACAACGCAAAATATAGCTCCCAGCAGAAAGTAGAAATGGACCTTTCAAAATATCCAACAGGAATCTATATCTTAAAGGTAAGTAATGCTCAGAATTTAGTTTCAATTCATAAAATAATCTTAAACAAATAAGCATGGTAATGATGGGAAAAATCAAGTCAGTGTATAGATTTCTATCACCTAAATTTCAGAGTATTCATTTAGAATACAAAGTAACTCCTAAACCAAGGTATGGGCATGGTAAACCTGCCCATACTCTTTTATTCGATTTAATAAACAGGAACAGATCATTGTACAAAGACCTTTTAGAGTCATTCCTAAAATATATTGAAAGAATTCACGAAATTAAAGATTCAAGTAATGAAACAAATGAAGATAATCCTACTTGGAATAATGGTTTTCTACCGGGACTTGATATTGTTGGTATTTATGGGATTATTGCTAAATATAAACCAACAAGGTATATTGAAATTGGTTCAGGAAATTCAACCAAAGTAGCACGAAAGTCTATTAAAGAAAATAATTTAAATACTGAAATAATTTCGATTGACCCCTTCCCAAGAGCCAATATAGACCATTTGGCAGACAAGGTTATTAGAGAACCTTTGGAAAACCTATCTGATAACAAGTTCATCATTGAATCATTACATGAGAATGATGTTTTATTCATTGATAATTCTCATCGTGTTTTTTCTAATTCTGATGCAATGATTTGTTTTTTAGAGCTACTTCCATTCTTAAAGAAAGGAGTTATTGTTCATATTCATGACATATATCTTCCTTTTGATTATCCTCAATTTATGTGTGACAGATTTTACAACGAGCAGTATGTACTTGCGGCATTTATTTTAGCAGGTCCTGAGAAGTTTAAAGCTATTTTGCCAAATTATTTTATAAGTGAGGATACAGAACTGGCAAAGGTTATTTCACCTATGTGGAATCATCCAAACCTGACTAATGTAGAAAAACACGGTGGATCATTCTGGTTACAAATAAATTAGAAATGTCATTCATAAGGCAAGCACTTTTGCAATTCACACAAGAAAATACACTGACCCAAAATTGCAAAGGAGTGACTTGATCTGAAATAGGTTTATACTGAAGCTATGTAAAAGTGGGCAATAAAAAAGAGAAATCATTCAGAAGCACGATAAGAATTATTCCGAGACGGGACGTCATGCCATTATATAGGGGTCATATGCAACCCGTGTCGCTTCGACTAAGCATTGTACAAGATTGAAATGCCACCGTAAGCCGTACAAGCCGTTTTGGCTGTTCCTTCTGTAAAATAGTCATCAAAGCATATCTTTTATTTTTTAAGTTGTATGCTTTCATGAGTATTTTACCCAATAGCGCCCGCATCGATTGAATTTCATTGACTCGTCCTGAAATAGGTTTACACAAAAAAGTGTAAAAAATGGACAAACAAAAAAGAAAAATCATTCAAAAAAAGGGTAAACATTTTACCAAAACAGAAAGGCATTCTATCATTAGAGAGATGCTCAAAAACAATTGGACCAAGCAATACACTTGGATGCTCTACACTGGTGAGGTGGAAGAAAGAGGGCAATTGCTGCAATGGATGCGAAAACTGGGTTATGTAGGCAAGATTGAGCACAAGCAATTTGTGAGCAAAAGAAGCATTCGTAGATTTGAAGTAAAATCTACAAGCATGGCTAACAAGGAAAACCCGGAAGCAGAACCGTTTGAAGTTTTGCAATTGAAGAAGCGTGTTACTGAGTTAGAGAAGCAATTGAAAGATGCCGAAATGAAAGCTATTGCCTACGCTACAATGGTTGACATTGCTGAAAAGGAGTTTAATATTCCGATTAAAAAAAAGTTCAATACCAAACGGTCTTAATAATGAGAGAAACTTTTCATCACATAGCACTTGCCAAATTATGTGGATGGTTTGGTATCACCCGACAGGCATACTATCAGGAGAACTGGAAGGAAGTTTCAGAGAGCACAGAAAGCGAAGTGTTGCTTAAAGAAGTGTTGAACATTCGTAAAAATCACAAACGAATTGGAACACGAAAGCTCTATGAAATGCTTGCTCCTGTTATGAATGAACATTAAATAAAAATAGGAAGAGATAAATTGTTTGACCTGCTTGCATCACATCACACGCTCATTCGCAGAAGGAGAAGAAACATCCGGACTGCTTTCTCCAATCATTGGTTGCGGAAGTATGCGAATCTTATTCGTGGTTTTGTTCCTACTGCTCCGAATCAGCTTTGGGTGAGTGATATTACGTATTGGAAAACGAAACACTTTACGCTATACATCACCTTGATTACCGATGCCTATTCACATTGTATTGTCGGCTACAACCTGGCTCAAACACTGGAAGCGGTTGAATGTGCCAAAGCCTTGCAAATGGCTCTTTCTGCCTTTGGGGCAGCGAGCCATTTGCAGCTCACCCGCCACAGCGACCGTGGATTGCAGTATTGCAGCAAAGAATATATTGGCTTGCTCAATAAACATGATATCAAAATCAGCATGACCGAAAGTGGTGACCCACTGGAAAATGCAGTTGCCGAGAGGATAAACGGAATATTGAAAGAAGAATATTTAGATGCTCATGAAATAAGATCGGTAAAAGAAGCAATTCGATACTTGCCAGTTGCAATCCGTCTTTACAATAGCGAAAGACCTCATTTAAGCATCAGTAAACTCACTCCCGAAAGAGTTCATCATGCAAATGAACCTTTGAATCTAAAGCGACAATGGAAGAACTATTACCCAAATAAAAAAGCAACTGTAAACTCATATCAGGACTAACATTAACTTTGTAAATGAATAGCAGGATTATCAACTAAAACTATAAACCTATTTCAGGATGAGTCAAAATGATTTTATGCCCCGCACATTTGGCACATTTTGTTTTGCCGCAACCGCACAAGCCGACCCAAAAAGGCAAAACAAAAAGAGCCAAATCGCCAACGCTTTGTTTCGCTCCGTAGCAAATTATCTGCTTAAAAATCTACCTTTGTTTAATTCAAAATAAACTGATAGACGACTAAAAAAGAATGACACAAAAAGAAGAAGTATACAAGGAAATTGCACAGTTAGTAGAACGGTTTGCGGAGCAATACGACAGCTACAAGAAAGCCGACTACAACGAAACGCTGACGAGGCGGGACTTCATTGACCCTTTCTTCAAAGCTCTTGGTTGGGACATTGATAATAAGAACGGTTACGCTGAAAGCTACCGTGAAGTAATCCATGAGGACAAAATAAAGGTTGGCAAGGCGACCAAAGCCCCTGACTATTCGTTCCGACTGGTTGGTGGCAAGCGACTGTTTTTTGTTGAAGCCAAGAAACCCAATGTTGTTGTAAAAGACGAAATTCAACCTGCTTACCAAGTCCGCAGATACGGGTGGAGTGCCAAACTTCCTGTTTCCATTATCACCGACTTTGAAGAGTTTGCGATTTACGACTGCACCAAAAAACCTTTGCCGACAGACAAGGCATCGGTTGCACGCATCAAGTATCTCACATTTAAGGACTATTTAAACGAGTTTGACTTTCTATGGGACACTTTCAGCAAGGAGAAAGTTTTGCGTGGGAGTTTTGACAAATTTGTTCAGGGCAACCTTAACAAGAAAGGCACTGCAACAGTTGACAAAGAGTTCTTGCAATCGCTTGACAGTTGGCGAACCTATTTGGCAACTTCCATCAGCCGCAACAACAAACAACTTGACGAGGACGAAATAAATTTTGCAGTTCAGCAGACCATTGACCGGATAATTTTTCTGCGCATTGCAGAGGACAGAAGTGTTGAACCTTATGGAACACTAAAGGAAGCAATCAAACAAGGTGAGTTTTACAAAAATCTTTTCCGACAGTTTGAGCAAGCCGATGAAAAATACAATTCAGGGTTGTTTGATTTCAAGAAAGACAAAATCAGCAAATCGCTTATAATTGAAAACAAGATTGTAAAAACAATCATCAACGAACTGTATTATCCCGAAAGCCCTTACGAGTTTTCAGTTTTGTCGGTGGAGATTTTAGGAAGTGCATACGAACAGTTTCTTGGGAAAGTAATTCGCATTACGCCTGGACACATTGCAAAGGTTGAGGAGAAACCCGAAGTGCGTAAAGCCGGTGGCGTTTATTACACTCCTCAATATGTGGTGGAATACATCGTGAAAAATACCGTAGGCAAACTGATTGAAAACAAAACACCGAAAGAGATAAGCAAAATAAAAATAGTTGACCCTGCCTGTGGAAGCGGTAGCTTTTTATTAGGCGCGTATCAATACCTGTTGGACTGGCACAAAAACTATTACACCAGCAACGGAAAAATTTCCAAAGGCAACAAAGGCAATCCGCTTACACCTGAAGGCAACCTGGCCACAGCCGAGAAGAAACGCATTTTGCTCAACAACATTTTCGGAGTGGATATTGATGTGAATGCAGTTGAAGTAACCAAGCTGAGTTTGCTTTTGAAATGTATGGAAGGCGAAACGCAGGCAAGCATAAACAATCAGTTGAAAATGTTTCACGAAAGAGTTTTGCCAACGCTTGACGAGAACATTAAAAGCGGAAACAGTTTAGTTGATACTGACTTTTACGACAACCAACTTGACTTTGGGGATGAGAAAAAGATTAAGCCGTTTAATTGGCAGAGAGCATTTCCCGAAGTATTTAGGCAAGGCGGTTTTGATGCAGTGATTGGAAATCCACCTTACGGAGCAAACTTTAATGAACAAGAAAAAAGTTACTTGCTCTTTAAGTTCAGAAATCAAAATTATCAACTTGACAGTTATTTGATTTTTCTTGAGCAATCTTTCAAGGCACTTTTAAAGGAAAATGGAAAATTTGGAATGATTATTCCGAATCCTTGGCTTACAAACTTATTACAGAAGAATTTGCGAAAATTCATTTTTGAAAATTCAGCAGTAAAAGAAATTGTTCACTTCAAGCAAGCAGTTTTTCCTACGGTAACTGTTGATACAGAAATTGTAATTCTATCAAATGAAAAAGAAAAGAATAACGAAGTGAAAATTACAGTAGTTGAAAAAGGAAATTCACTTCTGAATGACAAGCATACAATAATAACACATAATCAAAAAGAATGGATTGCTGCAAATGGAGATGTTGTGAATATTTTTCAAAGTGAATCTGACAAAATTTTATTCAGGAAAATTCTCAAAAACACAAAACCGCTTGTGGAATATTTTATAATTAATGTTGGAATCAAACCTTATCAAGTTGGAAAAGGCAAACCGAAACAAAAAAAGCAAGATGTTGAGGAAAGAATTTTTGACAGCAATAAAAAAGAGAACAAACTTTTCAGAAAATATTTAAGAGGCAAAGACATTTATCGCTATGTAATTTCACCATTGGAGGAACGCTATTTAAAATTTGGAGAATGGTTAGCAGAACCAAGACCAGCAGCAAATTTTGATGCTCCCGAAAAAATATTTATGAGGCAGACAGGAGATAGTTTAATTGGAACACTTGACACAAAACAATTTTTGTGTTTGAACAATATGCATGTTTTAGTTCCGAAGGAAACCAATAAGCCAGATGTAAGGTATTTTTTAGGACTGATCAATTCAACACTTCTAAATTGGTATTACCAAACTCTCAATCCTGAAAAAGGAGAAGCACTTGCAGAAGTTAAGAAGTCAAATGTTGCACAGTTGCCGATAAAACTTCCCGATTCAAAAAACCAAAACGAAATTGAAAAGTTAGTAAACCAACTATTACAACTCAACAAGGAAAAAGCAGAAACAAAACTTGCTGCGCAAGTTTCACAACTGCAAGGCAAGATTGATTACTGCGAGGACAGAATAAATCAAATTGTTTATCAACTCTATGAGTTGACAGAGGAGGAAATAAAAATTATAGAAGAGAATGGGAAATAATCTTTTACAAAATTGGAAAGACGAGTGTTATCTTTTATCATCTCCCCTTTCAATATCAAAACAATTGGAAAGAAGTGATGTTGATTCCATCTTTCAAATTTTTGCTGACTATTTCGGACTTAATTTTTTCAATATAGTATTTACTGAATCTTCTCCCGATTCAAAATCAAATTGGATTCATTTTCTTTTGGTGAATCCAAAAAGAACTGCTTGCATAGCAGCGTTGTTTGAAATTGCCAACTTGCTTCATTATCTACAAACACTTCCAAAATCAATTCAAAAAAAATTCAAATCGCTTTTCTCTGACCCAAGGCAATTTCGTGATTTGTTTTTTGAACTCTATGTCTTTCGTTTGTTGGACTACAACAAAATTGCAAACACGAAAAAACCAATGGAAGGCAAAAAGGAACTAGATGTTGTTTGCACGATAAACGAGATAGAATTTTTGGGTGAGTGTAGAAAGGTTTATGCACCAAACATAAACCTGTTGGACATTGAAAAGTATTTCATGGAGAAACTTTATTTGAAACTTCAAAAACTTAATAAGGGGTTCGGGCTGATTGGAACAATAAAATTTCACATTCCGAATAGCAAAAACATTAAAGAAGTAATTGAAGCAAAGTTGAATAAATTCATTAAGGGATTTAATGAACAAACATTTCACACGATTGACTACCATGATAAAGATGAGCAAGGAGAACTTTCAGTCATTAACTATACGGAGGTTGACAGTATTGAAATTGAAAAAAACTTTGCACAATATCATTTGGTTTTCAAAGTCATTCCACCACACAACCCTGTTCCAAATGTTCCAAATCATTACCGTGTTGAACTTAAATCGGGTTTTCAAATTCCACAGTCAAAAGTTACAGGTAAATTATTCAGTGCATTGAACGAAAAGAGCGAGCAACATGCAAATTCAAAATATCAGAACAAAATTTATTTCATTGACAGCGAAACAATCCCTGATTTTGAAATGCCAATCTTTAGAATGGATTCAATGTTTGAGGAGGAAAAAATAAAAGAGTTTGTCAATGGGTTTTCTGAAAATGAAATCTTTTGTTTCATACGCAGGGAATACATGGAGGACATTCCTAAAATTTCAATTAAAGCAATCGGAAAAAATATTGACGAGAAGATTAAGCATCGTCTTGAATCTCTGAAAACAAATTTTGATTATCATATTGAGGTCAGTTATAAGAAACCGATACGAATAAATCAAATACAGCCAACGCAAAAAAAATACAATCTAAAAATCCGCGCAAGCCAACGCTGAAACCAAAGCTTGCAAGAGAGTATTTTTTTCTGCCACCCAATTAAAATCATTTTAAAAATTCTTCCCCCGCTTCAAAAAAAATTTAAAAACCAAAACGCACAGTGCTAATACGGACAGACACCGCCTTAAATGTAAATCGCTTCGGACAAAGTGTGTGCAAACTTAACACGACAAACCTTCGAACAAACGGCACAGCAGCAGCTAACACGGGTAGCTGTTGCACAACTCTCTAAAAAATGAAAATAACAGCAAAAACGGCTTCATTAGAAGTGTTTTAATAATACTTGTTTTTTTAAACTATGCTTTTTGAGTTGGTTTTTTGGTGGTTT
>WBZR01000051.1_pt1 | contig 192763 bp, 169 predicted proteins | sample 5204231 | NCBI WGS metagenome assembly WBZR01 (sample SAMN12412403, study PRJNA552823) | activated sludge metagenome | isolation source: activated sludge from anammox sidestream of wastewater treatment plant... | place: USA: Virginia | collected 2017-08
CCAGATTCGCGCCTATCTTTCTACTGCCCGCAAAAATGGCGTCAAGGCTCTTGCCGCTTTGAGCCTTGCTTTTGCTGGCTCTCCTTTTTTGCCCGATTTTGTTGCTCCGCTACCCTGAGCAGTTACCAATGGTCTGGAATTTCGTGGCAGCCATCGTTATCCACGTTCTTTGGGAAAGCTCTCACGTGTCTGTTTGGATTTAGGCGTCGAACCTGTGTTCATACCAACACGTGAGCCGTGGCGCAATGGCGTGATCGAAAACTTGAACGGCTTGATCCAACGTTTGTTTCTAAAAGCTCAGATCTTTGAGGCCGAGAAACGCCTGCGTCGTGAGACAAAAAAATTGGAGACTTCCATTAACACCACTCATCGTCTGCCTGCGTTGGATGGAAAAACACCGCAAGAATTCTCAGCAGGTCTCCATAAACGTTCCGTGCCTTCAGGCTATGATTGGCGAACGCGTAATCTTCGGTTGTTAAAGGGCAAGGTGTCTTTCATTCGTTTGGTTCGCAAGAGCGACAGGATCACGCTCACAGCCAACGACAAGTTTTTTATTGGCAAGAAATACAAATGGCAATATGTACTCGCAATCGTGGATGTTTACCAAAAACAGTTGAACATTTATTTGAATAACAAGTTGATCAAGTCATTTGCCTACAAGTAAGCGTCACCTAAGTGTATCAGAGGTTGTTGCAGTCTTTTGCATTAGAATTACATGTATCAAAGGTTATTGCAGTTCACACCTAATAACTAAATTGGTTTCTAATGGATAAAATTTAGGATAAAGATGACGAAAAAAAATATTTTGATCGTATGTGCCGCAGATCCGCAAAAGAACCCGCGTCCAAATCGAATGATTCGCTGGTTGAAAGATGAACACAATGTCGCAGTAATAGGTAAAAATCAAATCCAAATGGACGGGATTGAATCTGTCGGTTTCTCTACTACTGCATCGGGCAACAATGAAGTGTCGAAGAAGCAAGAAAGTAAGCAATGGAAAATGTTCTTGGCAACTCAGTGCCCAAAAGCGTTTTATATTTTAGGAAGCATAAATTTTTTTGGTCAGGCATTGATACAGAGTCCGGCGAAACGTATATCATTTGAGTTGGAAGGAACAAAAGAACTGCGCACTGTGATGAAAAACAGGCAATTTGACCTTATTATTTCGCATGATTTGTCCTTGTTGCCATTTGTTTGGGATATCAAAGGCGCAGGTACTAAAATCCTTCTTGACGCGCGCGAATATTACCCCAGAAACTACGATGATGAATGGCGTTGGCGAATTCTTGAAAAACGGTTTAATACCTACTTGTGCAAAAACTACCTAGCGCGTTGCGATAAAGTAATTACGGTGAGTCAAGGGTTGGCTCAAGAATATGCCCGTGAGTTTCAAGTGGAGCCGGAGGTGATTATGAGCATGCCCGATTACCAGGCATTCCAGCCCGTCGAGTCAAACAGGGATGAAGTAAGACTAATCTATCATGGACACGCTGGTTCTTCGCGCAAAACTGAGGTGATGATCGAAATGATGGATTACATGGACGATCGTTTCTCTTTGGATTTGATGTTGATGGAAACCCAAGACGCGTATTGGCAGAAAATTGTCTCCATGGTGGCGGAGAGGAAAAATGTCAAGATCATTCATCCCGTACTCATGGATGAAATTATCGGATTTACAAATTCATACGATATTGGTTTGTTTCTGGTCCCCCCCACAAATTTTAATTTGAAGTATACGTTGCCGAATAAGTTTTTTGAATTTATTCAAGCTCGGCTAGCAATTGCCATTGGACCCAGCATCGAAATGAAGAAATTGGTTGAGAAATATGACTGTGGAATTGTTTCCCGTGATTTCGATCCGCGCTCGCTTGCGGAAGACTTGAATAAGTTAACCGTGGAGGAAATTATGAGATATAAGGGAAATTCGCATAAGGCGGCTGGCGAGTTAAATGCAGAGTTCAACAAGAAACGCATGATGCAGATAGTGGATGAATTGACCGATGGCAAGCGCTAAGCCCCGATGTTGGTATTGGCGATTGGCAATGGAAGTGTCTATGACGGCTTGCTCTACTGTTCTGGTTATATTTGCCGCTGGCCCAAATAAAAACCCTGTTCGAATAGGATGAATCATTGGCTGAAATCTGACTGCAATGTGGCAGGAGTTGAGTGGCATCCGATTCATTTGGATGTGTAGCGCCAATTTTGACAAATCAATGTATCGAAGAACAATTATGAACTCTGCATATCAAATGTGCGTCCGCTGCGTGATGGACACATCTGATCCCGATATCCAATTCGATGAATACGGGATTTGTAGTCATTGCCATCGTTATGATCGCTTCGTGAGTCGTTACGTGTTCGCGGGTGAATATGGACTCCGCCAGTTGGAAAAGATCGTGGATAAGATCAAAAAGGACGGCAGGGGCAAGCCGTATGATTGCGTGATCGGCGTGAGCGGGGGCGTGGATAGCACAATGGTGGCGTACAAGGTCAAAGAATATGGCTTGCGTCCGCTGGCGATTCACCTCGATAACGGATGGGATTCGGAGTTGGCGGTGAGCAACATTCACAGGATGTTGAACATCCTCGGCATCGAACTCTATACCCATGTTATCGACTGGGAGGAGTTTCGCGATCTGCAAGTCGCTTTTTTGAAAGCGTCCACACCCGATTCTGAAATCCCCAGCGATCATGCGATCGTTTCGCTGATGTATCAAATGGCTGAGAAAGTGGGAGTCAAATATGTCATCTCAGGAGACAATATTCGCACAGAGACTCATGTGCCCGAGGCATGGTCGCAAGGGCATTTTGACTGGAAGTATATCCAAAGCGTGCACGCTACATTTGGTCGTGTTCCCCTTCACACCTATCCTCATCGCACCTGGTGGCAGGAGGAACGGTATCGCCAAAAACAGACCTGGGTATATCTGTTGAACTATATTGATTATGTAAAGAAGGATGCCGTTGCTATTTTGGAAAAAGAATTAGGCTGGCGTAACTACGGAGGTAAACACTACGAGTCCATCTATACGCGCTTCTATCAAGGTTATATTTTGCCCACAAAATTCGGTTACGACAAACGCAGAGGGCATCTTTCCAGTTTGATCTGTTCCAGTGAAATTTCACGCGAGGAAGCGCTTCAAGTGTTGGAACAGCCAACCTACCCGCCGAACCTTCAGGAAGATGATCGCGAATACGTTGTCAAAAAACTTGGCTTGACCCAGCAAGAATTCGACGAGATCATGCAGGCTCCGCCAAAAACTATTTATGATTATCCTTCTTATACAAGAGATAATGCAAATCCGTTAATTCGAGTCATGCACAAGATCGCGGCAATCCCGAGACTCCCCGCTGAGTTACGATTGCGATTGAATCAGCGTAAGCCCAATACAAAATGAGTGATCAACCAATGAAACGACGCGCTCTGGTGTTGTGCGCTTCCGATCCAAACAACGACCCGCGGCCGAATCGAATGATTCACTGGCTGAAGGAGGATTTCGATGTGACAGTTGCGGGCTGGAATGAGGTATTGACGGATGGAGTACGTTCGATGTCGCTTTTTCCTCATCCCGCGACTGAATCCCAAGAGAACGCATCGGCCCGACGGGGAAAGCTGTCTCGCCTGCAACAAGCCTTGATCTACCTCTACAGATTGTTGACGGGACGATACGAAGAGATCGTCTGGTCGAAACTAGGACGCGCAGTGGAAGTGAGACAGAACCTCCGCGACCAAAATTTCGATCTGATCGTATCGCATGATTGCCTCATGTTGCCTTTGGCATTTTATGTCAAAAAGGATCATATGAAAGTAGTCCTTGATGCAAGGGAGTATTATCCGAAAAATTACGACGACCAATGGCGTTGGCGTTTGTTGACGAAACCCGTCAACCAGTATTTGTGCAATAAATACCTTCGACAGTGTGACCTGCTCATCACCGTCAGCGATGGACTCGCCAGCGAATATGCGCGTGAATTCAGCGTATCGCCGCAGGTTGTCCTCAGCCTGCCCGCGTATCGTGACCTGAACCCGACTCCTGTGGAGCACGATAATGTCAAGATCATCTATCACGGGCTTGCTGGCGCCTCCCGAAAAACGGAAGTAATGATCGAAATGATGGATTTTGTGGACGAGCGCTTTCAACTGGATCTGATGCTCATGCCGACGAACGATGTGTATTTTCATCGAATTGTTTCCATGGCTGACTCTCGTCGAAACGTGAAGATCATCCCTCCAGTGGCGATGACCGAGATCGTGCCATTCATCAATAAATATGACATCGGCTTGTTTCTCTGCCCTCCCACCAACTTTAATTTATCCTACGCGTTACCGAATAAGTTATTCGAATTTATTCAAGCGCGTTTAGCGGTAGCGATCGGACCGAATAATGAAATGAAGAAGATCGTCCTTCGCCATGCCTGCGGAGTCGTTTCGGCAGACTTCGAATCCCGCTCGATGGCTCAGGAGCTGATTAGCCTGACGCCAGAAAAAATCATGGAATTGAAGCGCCGATCTCATGAGGCAGCGAAAGAATTATCTTCGAATACCAGCCGCAAACAGGTTCGGACTTTGTTCCATGCCCTGCTCGGCGAGGATGGTTCAGGATGAAACCGACTGTCTTGATCCTGTGCGCCGCAGATCCGCTGAATGACCCGCGCCCGAATCGGATGATTCAATGGCTGAAAGATGATTACGCATTGAAAGTGATCCAAGGGAAGGGCTTCGACGTTAAATTTGTTTCGGTGAATGAGGGACAGATCGGCGAGGTGAAGCCCCCGAACGTCGCGGCAAAGATCATTGCTCGATTGCTCCGTATTCTATTGATCGCTCTGAGACTCTACGATGTGGTCCTTAAATTGGAAGACCGCTTCACGCAGGGCGATATGACCCCGCTGGTGAAAGATGGCATCGACGCGATCGTCGTCCACGACCTCGTGCTGTTGCCGCGTGCGTTCAGTGCGGCGCGCAAGGGAAAAACAAAAGTGTTGTTCGACGCAAGGGAATATTACCCGCGCGAGTTCGAGAGTCAGGCATGGTGGCGTTGGTTCGTGCAACCGTACAACCGCTTTTTGTGCGAACGATATTTGAAGCGATGCGATAAGATCATTACCGTGAGCCAAGGAATTGCGGCAGAATACAAGAAGGAATACGATGTGAACGCCGATGTGGTGATGAGCTTTACCTCATACGCCGACTTGCAACCCCAGCCGCCGCAGACCGATGTCGTGCGGATCATTTATCACGGGCAGGCTTCACCCGACCGTCAAATTGACAGGATGGTCAGGATGATGGATCATCTGGATGGACGCTTTTCGTTGGATCTCATGCTTGTTTCTCCGAGTAGCGCTCATCGGTCTTATTTTCGAATGATTGAGCAACTGGTTCAGGGTAAACCCCGCGTGCGAATCATCCCACCTGTCCCAATGAAAAATATCGTTGAGCATACGAACCGTTATGACGTCGGGTTGTTCATTTGTCCGCCGACAACGTTCAACCTTCAATTTGCTCTCCCGAATAAATTTTTCGAGTACATTCAAGCGCGGCTGATGGTTGCCATTGGTCCCAGCGTTGAAATGCAGAGGATCGTGAACAAATACGATTGCGGCGTGGTCGCCGAAAGTTTTGAACCTCGCGTATTGGCGGACGTACTTGGTAAACTCAACGGTATTGATATTGCCCGTTATAAAAACAATTCCCATCGCGCCGCGCAGGAGTTGAATGCTGGCAAGAATGCGGCTCGCATACAAACGATGGTAAGAGACATGATCCATGGATAAACCACTTTATCGTTCTACAGCAGGAATTTCCCCATGTGCGGCATAGTCGGACTGTGGAACCTCAACGGCGAACTGATCTCGCCGAATGAATTGAATCGCTTCATCAACTCCCTCGCCCACCGCGGACCCGATGGGAGCGATATTTACATTGACGCCAAGTCGAATCTCGGGTTTGGGCATCGCCGTCTTGCCATCATTGATACCTCCGACGGAGGGCGTCAACCGATGTCGTATGCAGACGGCAGATACTGGATCGTGTTCAACGGTGAGATGTATAACTTCCTCGAGTTGAAGAGCGAACTCGCAGCGTTGGGCTATTCGTTCAAGACCGAATCGGATACTGAAGTGATCCTCACCGCCTACCATCATTGGGGCGAGGACTGCCAATTGAAGTTCAACGGCATGTGGGCGATGGCGATCTGGGATTCACAGGAGCGAAAACTTTTCGTCTCGCGCGACCGCTTCGGCGTGAAGCCGATGATCTATCATTACGACGAGAATCATTTTGCATTCGCGTCCGAGATGAAAGCCTTCCTCGCGTTGGATTGGTTCAAGCTAGAGTTCGACCCCGCGATGGTTGCATTGGCGTTGACGAACGAACGTCTCATCGAAGGCGACGAGCGGTGCATGTTGAAGGGGCTGAATCACTTGCTAGGCGGGCACAGCCTCACCCTGCGTCCGAACGAGGCGCCGAGAGTCCGCCGCTGGTGGAACACGCTCGATCATTTGGAATCCGTTCCGCAAAGATACGACGATCAAGTGTCGCGCTTCCGCGAGTTGTTCCTCGACGCGTGCCGCATCCGCATGAGGAGCGACGTGCCGATCGGGACAGCCCTCAGCGGCGGACTCGATTCGAGCTCCATCCTGTGCGGCATGACTCACATCCGCAACACGACGAATGCCACGGATCGTCTCGCGCATGAATGGCAAAAGGCGTTCATCATGACGTACCCTGGCGCGGTGATTGACGAACGCAAGTATGCCGATCAGGTCATCAAGAAAACGGGCGTCACGCCGATCTATTGCGCGGGCGCGTCGGATATGTATCTCGATCACTTCGACGATATTCTTTTTCAATACGAAGAAATTTCCGATATTCATCTCGGTCCGTGGCTCGTGCATAAATTTCAGCGCGAGAATCATGTGGTCGTCACCATTGACGGGCACGGCGGCGATGAATTGCTCGGCGGCTATCCGTGGCACGTGACTGCCGCGCTCAAAGATTCGATCTCGAAACTTTCACCGCGCCGCGCGCTCGACCTGCTCGGCGTGATGAAAGGTCTCGAATTATTTCCCGCGAATCAGTTTTATATCAAGAGCGCGCAGGCGTTGTTTGCGAAGATGACAAAAGAAAATGAACAGCCATGGCTCATGCAACACGTTGCGAATTTCACATCGTCGGCATATGACCACGACATGCCGCTCATCAAAGACCGCGATGCGTTGTTCAGATCGTTGTACGTGGATTTCCACTTCACGCAACTGCCGATGAATCTGCGCGACTTCGACCGACTCTCGATGGCGCACGGCGTGGAGGTGCGTTCGCCGTTCATGGATTGGCGGCTCGCCTGTTATTCGTTCTCGCTTCCTTCCACGGTGAAAATTGGTTCGGGTTTCACCAAGCGGATTCTACGGGACGCGCTGAAAGGCATCCTGCCTGAATCGATTCGCACGCGCACGCACAAACTCGGCTTCCCGAACCTCGCCGAAGCATGGACTTCGCCGCGCGCGCAAGAATTCATCCGCGATGTGGTGAACAGCGCGGAGTTTCAGGGGTCGAATATTTGGAACGGTAAAAAAATTGCGGAGGATCTCTCGCTTGCGATTCGGGATCAAGATAACGACCAGTTGCATCAAGCATGGATCTATGTGCAGGCGGCGCGGCTGATGCAGTTGTTCCGCGAAAAACGGAGAGTGTACGCATGATCGTCATTGTAGATTACGGAGTCGGCAACCTCGGCTCGATCAAAAATATGTTCAAGAAGGCGGGCTTCAAAGCGGAGCCGTCCTCCGACCCTGCTGTAATTCGCGAGGCGGAGAAATTGATCTTGCCTGGCGTGGGCGCGTTCGATGCGGCGATGAAAAAATTCCGCGAGACGGGGTTGGTCCCTGTCGTCGGTGAACTTGTGTTGGAGAAGAAAGTTCCCGTGCTTGGCTTGTGTGTGGGGCTTCAACTGATGACGAGAGGGTCCGAAGAGGGAACTGAAGCAGGCTTGGGGTGGTTCGATGCGGAGACCATCCGCTTCAAATTCGATGTGGAGCATGCGAATCTCAAAATCCCGCACATGGGATGGAACGAGATTCACGTGCGGCGTCAGCATCCGCTGGTGGATGGTCTGCCATCCGATTCGCGTTTTTACTTTGTCCACTCATATCACGTGGTGGCGAAAGACACCGACGCGGTGCTTGCCGAGACCGAGTACGGCGTGACCATCCATTCGATTTTGGGCAAGGGCAACATTGTCGGCGCGCAGTTTCACCCTGAGAAGAGTCACAAGTTCGGGTTGCAGTTGCTGAAAAATTTTGCGGAGCGTGTGTCGTGATCCGCCCGCGCGTCATTCCGTGCATGTTGTTGAAGGGCGAGGGACTCGTCAAGACGGTCAAGTTCAAAGACCCGAAGTATCTCGGCGACCCGATCAACATCGTGCGTATCTTCAACGACAAAGAAGTGGACGAGTTGATCTTCCTCGATATCCTCGCCACAACCGAAAACCGCCGCCCGAATTTCGAGTTGCTGAAAAAGATCACGAGCGAATGTTTTATGCCGCTGGGATACGGCGGCGGAATCCGCGACATGGACGATGTGCGGCAATTGCTGTCCATCGGCGTGGAGAAATTTGTGTTGAACACGTCGGCGGTGGAGAACCCTTCGCTCGTCCGCGCCGCGGCAGACCACGCGGGGAGTCAGGCAGTGGTCATTTCGATTGATGTGAAAAAAACGCTGTTCGGCAAATACGAAGTCTTCACGCGCGCGGGGAAGAAAGGTACGGGTCTCGACCCCGTGAAGTTTGCTGTGGACATGGAGAAGCAAGGCGCGGGCGAAATTTTTATCAACTCGATTGACCGCGATGGCACGATGCAAGGCTACGACCTCGACCTCATCACGCGCGTGGCAGAAGCCGTGACCGTGCCTGTCGTCGCGTGCGGCGGCGCGGGGAATGTTCAACATCTGGCGGAGGCGGTGAAGGCGGGCGCGTCTGCCGCAGCGGCGGGGAGCATGTTCGTGTTCCAAGGTCCGCTGCGAGGCGTGTTGATCAGTTATCCCATGCAGGAAGAGTTGAAGGTAGCAATTCCGTAATTTTTTTTACCACGAAGGACACGAAGAACACAAAGGAAAAAAACAATCCGTGAAAATTCGTGAAATCCGTGGCTAAGGTTTTTTCTTGGAGAGTAAATGGTTTCTGGTTATAAAATTTGTACGCGCTGTTTGATGGACACGACCGACCCCAACATCGTTTTCGATGAGAACGGTGTCTGCAATCATTGCCACGACCATGACCGTTTGATGAAACAAAAAGTCGTCACGGGCAAGGCGGGCGAGGAGCATCTGCAAAAACTTGTGGACGAAATGAAGCGCGACGGGCGCGGCAAGCCGTATGATTGTCTCATCGGCGTAAGCGGCGGCGTGGATAGCACGTACGTGGCATATCTCGTCAAGAAGATGGGACTGCGTCCGCTGGCGGTGCACATGGACAACGGCTGGGATTCGGAACTCGCTGTCAAAAATATCGAAGAGACGTTGAAGCGCCTCGGCATTGACTTGCATACCGAAGTGCTGGACTGGGAGGAATTCAAAGGCTTGCAAGTCGCGTTTCTCAAATCGTCCACGCCTGATTCGGAAATCCCAAGCGACCATGCCATCTGGGCGGTACTCGGCGATTTGGCAGATAAACTCAAAGTGAAATACATCGTGTCGGGATTCAACGTTCGCACCGAAACGCATTTGCCGCGCGCCTGGTCGCAGGGACATTTCGATTGGAAGTACATCCGCAGTGTAAATCAACTCTTCGGGCGCGGCAGGCTCAAGACGTTTCCGCACATCGGTTTCTTCACGTATTATCGCCGCCTACTCACGCATCGCCGCGTGGACATTTTGAATTATATTGATTTCAACAAGACCGAAGCGATGAAAATTTTGGAACAAGAGCTCGGCTGGCGGTATTACGGCGGCAAACATTACGAGTCAATTTATACGCGCTTTTATCAAGGCTACATTCTGCCCACGAAGTTCGGCTACGACAAACGCCGTTCGCATCTTTCAAGTCTGATCTGCTCAGGCGAAACAACACGCGACGCGGCATTGAAAGAACTTGATAAGCCGACGTATCAACCCACCATGCAAGAGGAAGACCGCGAGTATGTCGTCAAGAAACTCGGTCTCACCGATGACGAGTTCGAGTTGATCCTCAATGCGCCGAAGAAAACATTTTGGGATTATCCGTCGTACGGGCGCGTCGTCGAAGGTCCGCTGTTGAAGGGGTTGTACAACATCGGGCGCGATTGGTATCGCGCGCGCCAAAAACGCGCGCATCAGGCTGAGGCGTAATGCGCATCGCGTACGTCAGTCTGCATTGGGCGCGCACAAAAAATTCGGGAGTGGGGAAGAAGATGCAAAGTCAACTGGAAATGTGGCGCGGCATGGGGCACGAGGCTCGGCTGTTCATGCACGCGTCCACGGGCGAGCCAGCCGAAAGGTTGATCGAAGCGCAGGTCATCCCGTATGAATCGCGCGGAAAAATTTTCACTGAGATCAATCGCATCCGCGCCGCGAGTCGACTTGTCGATGCGGTGAAAAAGTTCAAGCCCGATATCATCTATTTGCGTTACGGAATTTATGTGTACCCCGCGCATCGCCTGATGCGGATCGCGACCGTGATCGAAGAGATCAACACGAACGACTTGACCCAGCACGAAGATTTGGGCGGGATATATAGTTTGTACAACCGACTCACGCGCGGGATTTTTCTACGCCTCGTGCGCGGACTTGTGGCTGTCTCGCGCGAATTGGAGTTTTCTCCCGTCTTTGCTTTTTATCGCAAGCCCACGCGCGTCATCGCCAACGGCATTGACGTTGATTCGTTTACTCCATTGCCCGCGCCATCGAATGAATCGCCGCGATTGGTTTTTATCGGAAGCCCTGGGTATATCTGGCATGGTGTGGACAAACTCGTTGAATTCGCGCGTCGCTTCTCGGATGTGCAACTCGATATCGTCGGTTACGATGCGTTGCCTGAACACGAGCCATTGCCGCCTAATTTAAATTTGCATGGTTATCTTTCATCGGATGAATATTTGAAAGTGCTTGCCCGCGCCGATGTTGCGATCAGTTCGCTGGCGTTGCATCGCATTCAACTGGATGAGGCTTCCACGTTGAAGAGCCGCGAATGTCTCGCGCTGGGGCTTCCGCTCGTGGTCGCGTACACCGACACCGATCTCGACGAGGCGGGTTTCGATTTCCTGTTGAAGATTCCCAATAAAGAGGATAACATTCAGACCCACGGAGAAGCCATCCGCGAGTTTGCGTATCGTATGCGGGGCGTCCGCGCGGATCGCGCCGTGCTGAAAGATCGAATTGATTCGACGCGCAAGGAAGAACTCCGCCTGAAATTTTTTGAAGAGATTGTTTTTGGTACACGGATTGCGCGGACGGACACGGATTTTTAGCTCACCTTGTGTGGTTTTGCCGCAAAGTCACAGAGACACTGAGAAAACCTTTTTATCTCTCTGCGACTCCGCGTCTCTGTGACTAGACTGCGCTATTGTATTTTTTCCGTGAAACCCGTGTCATCCGTGTACAAAAATGGATTTGAGAAACGAATGCCAAACACCCGTGAACTGTATTTGCGATTGCTCGTCATCGCGCTTGCCACATTTTTATTAACCGCCGCCAGCCTCGAATTCTATACCATCACATGGGGGACGGGCGAATGGCTGGGCTTGTTTTCGCTTAAATGGTTTGTCGCGTTTATCCTGTTCGAGTTATTCTGTATCCTCTGCCTCGAAGGGACGATCCTCGTGGTGTGGCGCAATGTAAAATTCAACTCTGCGCTCGCCCGCGTGGCGAAACTCCGCAATAAACTTGGCGCGTTGCGTTGGGTGTTGAGCGCGGTCGTGCTCATCCTTCCCATTTGGATCCTTCAATACACCGCCTGGGGACTCGTCCTGCACGGACAATATCTCCGCTGGCTGTTGTGGGCGGTCTCCGCGATTCTGCTCGGCTTCTTGTTGACTCGCTCCGATGAAAAGACAGTTGAATGGCTTGGAATATTATCCGCGTTGACGCTGATCTCAGGCGCGGCGGTCTTTATCCTTTCGCTCGGCAATGTGACGAGTTATCCGTTCTCGCTGGGTTGGTCGGAGGGAAACCGCTGGTGGGATTATTCGATCCTGTTCGGGCGCGACATTTATATTTATCCCGAAGACAAATCCATCCCTGTGTTGCTCGATGTCGGCAGGCAATTCATCGGCGGGATTCCGTTTCTGCTACCGAACGTCACCATCATGCAAGCGCGTTTGTGGACGGGACTGGTGAATGCTGTTCCGTATTTCATCCTCGGTCTCGTCGCGTTCAAGTCTGCGCAGTTCAAACGCTGGCAGTGGATTCTCGTTTCGCTGTGGACGATGATCTTTGTGCTTCAAGGTCCCATTCACCCGCCGTTGTTGTGGTGCGCGATCTTCGTCGCGTTCGCGTGGGGCAAACCGTTGTGGCTGGCTGTGCCGCTGATCTTTGTCACAAGTTATTTTGCCGAGGTGAGTCGCTACACGTGGATGTTCGCGCCAGGCATGTGGGCGGCGATGTTGGAGTTCAGTAGCGCGACTCCCTCCAGTGAGTTTGAGGACGGACACAGTTTAAAATTTACCGCTAAGAGCGCGAAGAGCGCAAAGAAAGATATTAAACTTGGCGTCCTTAGCGGGCTTCGCGGTTCGGTGAGTCCCACCGTCTGGGCGCGCGCAATTTCAGTCGGCGTGGCAGGCATACTCGGCGGATATGCCGCGCCGTTCTTTATCCCCGCGTGGATTACTCGAATAACGACGTTAATCGCAGGCGGGACAGAATCAGCGGATGTCTCCAGTCTTGGTTCGGGTGTGACGTTGTCGGGTGTTAGTTCGGAGGCGGGTTCGCAAGAATTGTTGTGGTATCGGCTGTTCCCGAACGCCACATACCCCGAAGGGATTTTGCTCGGCTTATTGCTCGCAGTGGCGCCGTTGATCGCGGTGTTGATCTATTTATCTGTGACGCGCCGCTGGGCGTTGACCTTTTTGCAGAAACTCGCGGTCATCCTGCCGTTGCTTGCGTTTCTCGTCGTCGGCTTGATCGTCAGCGTGAAGATCGGCGGCGGCGGCGACCTGCACAACATGGACATGTTCATCATCGGCTTGCTGTTCGCGGGTGCGATGGCGTGGCATCAGTCGGGCGCGAAATGGATTCTCGAAAGCGCCGCCTCGCCTGCGTGGATACGACTCGTGTTGCTCTTCATGGTTGTGTACCCCGCCTATTACCCGATGAAATTTCTCGCGCCGAATCGCGTGGCAGAGGAAGATATGACGTGGGTGATGACTCTCGCCGATATTCCGCCGCAAGGTCCGTTCCCTGAATTGCTTCCGTATGAAAATGATTCAGACAAGGCATTGAAAGATATCCGTAACGCGATTGACGAAGCCGCGCCGAACGGCGACATTCTTTTTATTGACCAGCGGCAATTGCTCACGTTCAAATACGTCACGGGGGTTCCGCTTGTGCCAGAGTATGATAAAAAGGTGCTGATCAACGAAGCGATGAGCGCGAGCGAATCGTATTTTCAAAATTTTTATCGCGACCTCGTCGCGCATCGTTTCTCGCTCATCATCACCAACCCCCTCCACGAACGGATCCAAACCGAAGAAGATAATTTCGGCGAGGAAAATAATGCGTGGGTCGAGTGGGTGTCCGCGCCCGTGTTGTGTTTTTATGAACCGCTCGAAACGTTGAAAAAAGTTAGAATCCAATTGCTCGTGCCGAAAGAAGATATTTCGGCGTGCGCGAAATATTTGGAATAATTAAACATGTCACCCTGAGGGAGTGGCGCGAGGCGCCACGACCGAAGGGTCTCTGCTTGCGGTGGAGGAGATGCTTCGGGGCGCGAGGCGTCCCTCAGCATGACATAACTAATTTAGGAGAAAAATAAATGCCCATTCCATTCAACCGACCCACCAACGTCGGCAACGAACTCGAATACATTCAGCAAGCCGTTCAATCGTCGCATCTTGCGGGCGATGGGAACTTCACTAAAAAGTCGCACGCGATCCTCGAAGAAGCGATGAACGTTCCCAAAGCATTGCTCACCACCTCCTGCACGCATGCGCTGGAAATGTCCGCGCTGTTGTTGGATTTGAAAGAGGGGGATGAGGTCATCGTCCCATCGTTCACGTTCGTTTCGACGATCAACGCGTTCGTCCTGCGCGGCGCGAAAGCGGTCTTCGCCGACATTCGGCCTGACACGCTTAACCTCGACGAATCCAAACTTGAAGCCTTGATCACGCCGCAGACGCGCGCCATCGTCGTCGTCCACTACGCGGGCGTCGGCTGTGAAATGGACGCGATCATGGAGATCGCGAACCGTCACAACATCCCCGTCATCGAGGACAACGCGCACGGACTGTTTGGCAAGTACAAAGGAAAGGACCTCGGCACGTTCGGCGTGATGGCGACGCAATCTTTCCACGAGACGAAGAATCTCACGTCGGGCGAGGGAGGCGCGTTGCTGATCAACGATGAGAAATATTTTGAAGACGCCGAAGTCCTGCGCGAGAAAGGGACGAACCGCAGTCGCTTCTTCCGTGGGCAGGTGGATAAATACACGTGGGTGAATCTCGGTTCGAGTTACCTACCCTCCGAAATTCTCGCGGCGCATTTGCTGGCGCAACTCGAAAAGCGCGAGGAGATTCAGTCCGCGCGAAAACGGATCTGGGAAACGTACTACAAGGAACTCGCCGATTGGGCGGAGGAGAACCACGTGCAGATGCCGTTCGTCCCAGCGCACTGCGAACAGACGTATCACATGTTCTACATGCTCTTCCCTAATCTCGAAGCGCGGACAAAAGCCATCGCTCACCTCAAAGAACGCGGCATTCAAGCGGTGTTCCATTATCTGCCGTTGCATCTCTCGCCGATGGGTGAGAAGTACGGCGGCAAAGAAGGCGATTGCCCTGTCACCGAACAGATCAGCGACCAGTTGATCCGCCTGCCGTTTTATACGAACATGACCGAGGATGAACAGAAGACGGTCATTGCCGCGTTGAAAGAATTTTCGGTCTAAAACAAACCATCCGCAGATGACGCAGATTGCACAGATTTTAAAAATCAGCGAAATCAGCGCAATCTGCGGATAATTTTCGGTTTTTAACTTGAACCTCCCCTACCTCCTCCCTCGCCTCATCCGTCACTTTATGCCCGAAAAACTTGTGCGTGCATTGTTGTTGCGGAGCATCATCATCCGCCCTGGACTGGAGACGAGCAACCCATTCGCCGCCGTCCAACGTTACGTGGATGTGCTTTCCGCGCGCGGACTCTCGTTCAAGCATAAACGCGTCCTCGTCTTTGGCTATGGCGGTCGCTTCGACATGGGCTTCGGCTTGCTGAAAGAAGGCGCGGAGCATGTCATCCTGTGCGACAAGTACGCGCCGCCCGACGAACCGCACAACCGTCGTTTGTACGGAACGGAGGATAAATATTTCTTTGCCGACAAAAGCGGATGGCGTCCGCGCTCTGAGTGGATGACCCTGCTCGAAGACGACATCCGCGACTTACAAGCGCGAGGCGACATTGCGCCCGTGGATTTTGTGTTGAGCAGTTCAGTCTACGAACACGTGGACGACGTGGAAGGCATCACCCGCGCCCTCGCCGCGCTCACCAAGCCCGACGGTCTGCACATCCATTTTGTGGATTTGCGCGACCACTTCTTCAAATATCCCTTTGAGATGTTGCGCTTCTCCGAAAGTACGTGGAGGAATTGGCTGAACCCGTCCAGCAATCACAACCGCTATCGCTTGTGGAATTATCGCAAAGCATTTGAAGATTCATTTGCGAATGTCGAGATCGAGATCCTCACCAGCGAAAAAGAAGCGTTCATCAAACTCCAGCCGCACATCAAACCCGAGTTCGTCAGCGGAAACATGGACGAAGATTTCGCCGCGACGATTCGGGTGATTGCTTCAAAACCGAAATAAGAACATCCGCAGATTATGCGGATTTCACAGATTTTAAAAATCTGCGTCCTCTGCGCAATCTGCGGATAGATCCATGAACTTAATCACCCCTCCCTCCCGTTCAACATTCTGGCGCGTGATCCTCATCATCACCGCCGCGCTTCCTCTCCTTTCGATTTGGAATCTCATTGATCTCGCCGCAAAGTTGAATGTAAATCTTTCAACCCAAACCTCATGGCAGGCGGGGATCGCCGCGCTTGGGATTCTCGCGTCGCTGGCGCTGTTGAGGCTGGGACTCAGCTTCATAAAAACGGGCGACCAACTATGGGGTCGGGTCGAAGCGTTGGGTTTCATCCAAAAAAAGTTTGGCATCGTCATCATCGTCATCGCGTTGATCGGCTTCCCGCTTGTCATCGCAAATTCTTTTTTTCAAGAAATTCTCGGCGGCGAAGCGTGGGTGCGAATGCTTGTCTTTTGGATGTTCACGCTCGCGGGCATGTGGGGCGTAAAAATTTTTCGTAACGAGTTGTCGTGGTCTGTCGCGCTGATCGTGTTCATGTTGTGTCAATCGGTTTTGCTTTTGCTTCTCATCAACATTCCATCGGTCACGGCGTATCCGTTTTCGATGGGCTGGTCGGAGACGAGCCGCTATTATTATCCGTCGCTGTTTCTCTCGCGCAAAATTTATGGCGAACAATTTGCGTTGCCGATCCTTCACCCAACATTGCACGCGTTGCTCGCGCCGCCGTATTTATTCGACGCGCCGTTGTGGGTGCATCGTTTCTGGCAAACGTTTTTACGACTCGCGCTCGCGGGTTTGATCGCGCCCGCGTTGCTCTCGCGCCTTTCGATTCGGAATCGCAGCGTGAAAATTTTTGCAGGCATGTGGATGATTCTCTTTTTGTTGATGGGACCCATCTATCTGCATTTGGCAATCCCCGTGCTGATTCTCCTCTGGGGATTCTCGCCTCATTCCTCGACGCGAGGCTGGGTCGCCGTTCTTTCGGCTTCTCTCTGGGCTGGGACGAGTCGCGTCAACTGGTACGTGGTTCCAGGCATGATCGCCGCCGTGTTGTATTTGTTGGAAGTGCCGTTCAACGGAAAAAATTTCTGGCGATATATTTTCAAACCCGCATCATGGTTTTTTATGGGGACGCTGACAGCGTTCGCTTCGATGCAGATCTACATCGCCTTTTCGGGCATCCCCAACTCCGAAGATTTTTTCACCAGTTTATCGTCGCCTTTGTTGTGGTATCGCTTGTTACCGAATGAATCCTACGCGTTCGGCATTTTGCCCGCCGCAATTTTTGTCTCCCTCCCGATGTGGATCGTGCTGTACACCCAATTCCGCTCCCGCCGCGCGGACTGGCATCCCGTGCGAATATTTTTCATCGTTGCCGCGTTGCTCGCGCCGTTCGTCGGCGGTCTGATCGTCAGCCTGAAAATCGGCGGCGGCGCGGACCTGCACAACTTCGACGCGTATTTCACCATGCTGTTGATCGTGTTTTCATATCTCGTCTTCGCCCGCTATACTTCGGAAAACAGGACTGCGGAATTCATTCCGCTCCCTTGGGGCAACGTGATGTCAGTCATCATCATCCCTATCTTGTTCTTGACTCAATCGAACATCGCCTTCAAAACCTACGATCCCTCCCGAACTGACGCGGTCTTGCAAAGTTTGCAGTCTCACGTGGACGAGGTCAATGCCAATGGCGGGGAAATCTTGTTCATCACCCAACGGCACCTCATTTCGATGGGAATGCTCCACGATGTAACGCTTGTCCCTGAATATGAGCGCGAAGAGTTGATGGAAATGGCGATGTCGAATAACGAGGCGTTCCTCGCTCACTTCAAACAAGAGATGGAATCCCAGCGTTTCGACTTGATCGTCGTTGACCCGTTGACGTTCAAGATCCTTGCGCGGCGGCGCGCGTTCTCAGAGGAGAACAACGTCTGGGTGCGCGGAATCATGCGCCCGATTTTGTGCAACTATCGGCTCGAAGAGTCCTACCCTGAGGATGATATCGCTTTGTATGTTCCGCAGGAAGGGGAGAGGGTGTGTCCGTAAACTGGTTGATAAAAGGCGAAGGCTATGTCGATGATTGGGAATCGTACGTGCCGATGTTGATCAGTGTGCCGACCTTTCGAAACACTTCGCGATTAACTATGGCCACATCGTACCGAAAAAGATTTGATATATGCCAGCCAGAGTTAGCATTCTTTAGAAATCAACGATGAACCCCGCGATGACTTGTTGCCGTCTAAATCGAATCCCCAACTTCTTCGCGCGGACTTCGTGCCACAGCAATTTTTCCGCAGGCGTCATCTCGCGGCGGAGTTCTGATTTTCACGTATAATCAAATCATGCAAGCAACACAGCGACTCCCTTATCTATGGGATTACGATCTCGATCAAAGGCAATTTCAGGAAATCCTAAACGGTCGCCTCACAAAAGGGCGACTGAATCAGGATTGGGCAACGCGCCGCCTTTTGGAATATGCTCCCTATGATGAAATTATCCGACTGCTCGGTTACAAAAGGCTTGTAGAGAATTGGTCTCGCTGGCGTGGACGAATCCGCTCGAAGAGCCGCGTGCGCGGATTTGACTTTCTCGTAAAGTGGCTTCCCGAAAAACACCCCGAGTTACTCCGTGGCTAACAATTCCGCTTTTTACTTTGACGTTTTATATCCCTTTCAAGACCGCGTGATTCAAGCCATCAATCAAGCTGACACGGGCTTTTATCTCACAGGCGGGACAGCGGCATCGCGCGGTTACCTTCAACACCGTTTTTCAGACGATTTGGACTATTTCGTCAACGACGATCATCGTTTCGGTTTATGGGTGGAACGGATCATCCAGGCGCTTAACAATGAATGGACATGCGAAGTTTTGATGAAGGAGGAGCGATTCGCCCGCCTCAACCTCCTCCAAAACGATTTCTTCCTCAAGATCGAAATGGTCAACGATGTGCCTGCGCGGATTGGTGAGATTCAAAGCCATCCAGTTCTTGGGAGGCTGGATACTGCCGAAAATATCCTTGCCAACAAACTGACCGCCCTACTCGATCGTAACGAGCCGAAAGATTTAGCCGATATTTGGGGATTTTGTTGCCAGATGAATCTTTCCATTCAAGCGGCTATCACGGGCACACAGGGTAAGGCTATCGGTATTTTTCCCGCCGACCTGGGACGCGCGCTTTGTTCCGTTCAAAAACTGGACTGGGAATCCATCCGCTGGATCCAAGCCCCGCCTGCAGAGACTTTCGTTTCGCAGTTGTATCAATTGGGGGAAAGTTTGTTGTTGATCAAGTAGTAATCGAAACCAATTCCCTGATCTTCCCCACCACCGCGGACAATTCCCTCACCACCTCATCATTCCCAAAACGGACAATCCTCAGCCCCATCTCGAGCAACACCTTCTCCCGCCGTTCATCTTCTTCTTGTTGTAAATCATGAATGTCGCCATCCACTCCAACTACCCGCGCGGACTTGTGACAATAAAAGTCGTCGATGAATCCCGCAACACTTGCATGATTTGCTGGGCAAATCACACGCAAGTGCAGGTGTGACTTGTTGCCTCCGAAAATAGACTCCCAGTTTATTCACCCGTAATTCCTTCCAAAACAAAACTCCGAGTTTCCTCGGAGTTCATTTCTTATCCTGCCACAGGCGCAACCTGGTATTCAATCTTGCTCGGCACACTCACCCGCCGCGAAGCATCAAGTAATTCCAATGAGACGAGATTTCCGCTCTTGTCATAATCTAGAATCACGCCTGGCTTATCCTCGTCGCTCTCGGCGACGGGGGTGTCGGCAAAAATTACAGTCAGGGTGTCGGTTTCACGATCATAAATGACTTTCATGGCTTATCTCCAATACTTTTCGATCTTACTTGTTCGATAAACAGTGACCACAAACGGCGGGACAAGTTCAATATCTACAAAGACACGCAATAGGTATGTCTTTAACGGGTTGCCCATCTCCAGCCTTGACTGATACACTGCCCGTCCTTCACGAACCATTTCCATTTGTTCTGGCTTTGCCAACACCGTTTTCACATCTTCTTCGGTGATTTGACGCCGAGCCATTTCACTCATGGCATGATCGGTGAAAACAAATTCGTGGATTGGTTCGATGTCGGGCATATCTGCTCAAAGTATAGCACAGTCTAATTTATTGCTTATTATGCTAAAACCATTTCTCTGACCCTCCCCACCACCGCGGACAGACTCCTCACCACCTCATCATTCCCAAAGCGGACAATCAATCCCACGGATAATCGTACCAGCCAGAAAACTCATTATAGATTTCGTCGGCAATACTGTAATGTTCACCGCGTTTGCTGACTCTCTTATATTCCACACCCGCATCCTTGAACAACCGATCCACAACATCATGGATTAATTCTTTGATGGAATCAGGATCGCTTGTATCGGTTGCGTCAATCAGTGACATGGCAACAGAATGTTCCTCTTTGTTCCTGCGTTTTATCTGCATGGATTTGTCCACGGCGTATTCCAGCATCCCCGCGACTACAACCGAAAGACGATGTGTGCGCCCGTTCGGTACAAGTTCGCGGAGCATATCCACCCACACATCGTAGGTTTCTTTTCCAACAACATCTTGGAGACTTCTTTTAGATTTCCTTGGCATAGATTAACTCTCTGACGAAATCATTGCTTTTATTTTGTTCACCACCGCGGACAAATTCCTCACCACCTCATCATTCCCGAATCTGACAATCCTCAACCCCATCTCAGTCAACACTTTCTCCCGCCTGGCATCTTCCTCTTGTTGCAGGTCATGTATATCCCCGTCCACCTCCACAACCAACGCCGCCTTGTGACAGTAAAAATCAACGATGAACCCCGCGATGACTTGTTGCCGTCTAAACCGAACCCCCAACTTCTTCGCGCGGACTTCGTGCCACAGCAGTTTCTCCGCAGGCGTCATCGCGCGGCGGAGTTCTTTGGCGCGTTGAAGTTTTTCTTCGGTGACGCGTTGACCTGGGATGATGTTTTTTACGGGCATGGTTTGATTCTAACGGAAAACCCCTCTCCCGTCTCCCCCAAGGGGGAGAGGCTAATACCAACTTGAAACAAAACATTGACTTGGAAAATCGTCAGTCGCCGCACTTGGGGCAAGGTCTATTACGATGCAAGCGCGGGATCGGGAAAATGCCGACACACACTCAAATGACTATCTCTGATGTTCTTGCATGTATGCGCGCAATAATAGATTGATTTTTGTTTGATAGCCGCGTCCCTGCTTTTTGTACCATTCCAACACATCGCTATCCACGCGCAAGGTCAGTTGCGTTTTTGTGCGTGGCTTTAGACCGCGCCGCACAATAGACTTTGCAAACATTTCAGGCGTAATCGCTGGCGCGTCGGAATAATCGATGTCTTCGTCCTTCATTTTGTCAAGACGAGCAAAATCAGTTTGAGATTTCGTTGAAGTAGGTTTCTTCTTCATATTTGTTTGCCTTTCGGGCGGAGATTATACGGATAACAGTTTCAGATTCAGTATGGACAACCATAATGATGCGGGTCTTTAGCAATCCAAGCGTTTGATAGCGCGTTTCGCCATATTCAAAGCGCTCGTCAATGACAGTGACGGTATCGAGTTCGAATATCGAAGGGACGTCGGCAAAGTCGATGCCATGTTTGCGAATGTTGATCAGCCTCTTATTTTCGTCCCATTCGAATCGCATGCACGTATTGTAGTGTCAAATTGGCAATACGTCAAATGAAAGCTTTAGAACAAAGGGGAGAAACCCAAACCATCCTCGAACAAATCTTTTCCCTTGGAAATTCGTCGCAACCATCAACCGACCAGCCCCCTTCCCATTTGGGAAGGGCGGGGGGATAGGTCGCACTCCCCCTCTTCCCCAGCCAACACGAAGCCTTCCCTCTCACGTTTGGATTTGACATACTTGTACACACATCGCTAAAAACCAAAAATATGGTGCTTGTATTCACAGTTTAACTGTTATACAATGAATAAATTATGATCGGGAAAGATAATATCCAATGACTCAAGATACTTTCAACATTCTAACCATAACAATGTCTTGTTGCGCTCTTGGGATTTCAATAATCAGTGGCTTTTTTGCGTTTTCAAGATGGCTTCTTGATTTGCGAAGTGCAAGAAAAACCCAGCGTCTTGAACTCTTAAGAGATTTGTTTAATGGCTTTTCCGATCACAACTGGAATTTTGTCCAATATTGGAGTTTTCCAGGGATTTTCCCTCCACTCAAAGAATTAGAAGATGTAATTCCTGACAAAGAACCTGAAAACCAAAAAGCATTTGGAGAAAGGGTTGTAGTTCTCGAACATCTAAATATTTTACTAAAAGTTTTTTCTCATCAAAGACTTCTTGAAGATGAAGACATATTAGGCTTTACAAACTGGGCATTAAGTTGGTACGACAAAAGTGTAGAGTCGCTTAAGGTAGTGCTACAAACTGGCGATACATATCCTCTTGACTATATTATTTGGTTGCGTGACGATATTTTCAAGAACAAAGAATTCCCAAAATTAATTGGCGATACCCTTCAAGCGAGACTCAATGAATACGAAAAGACTGGTGAGTTTACGCGCTTCATCAGAAGGATGAAGAAGTTTTTCCTCAGTTAATAATGGAGAGAGAAATGGCTAAGCTAATCGACTATATCCGACACATTCCCGAAAGAATAATACAACGACAACAAGAATTAAGAAGGTTTTTACAGAAAATCGATGAAACCTTGACATTTGCGCCTGACAGACAATCCGCAAGGAATTTTCCGTCCATAAAAGATCAATCTGGGCAAGAGCCGTTTTGGAAACAAGCCGCTCTAATTGAAGAAGCGTTGGAGAAAGAATTTTTTTCAAATCTTTATATTGAAAGAAACGAAAAAGAAGAAATTGAAGGATATTTGCCGACTAAACGCTTGTTGCTACTTCACGGTTTAATGGGTACTGGCAAAACCGTTTTACTTATGAAGATAGCCAACGAGATAAATGAAGAAAAATCCTTCTACATTGAGTATGTCGACTGCAAGGCGATAGTTGAACAATTTAACATCACATCCGAACAGGATTTTATTTCGCGTTTTCGGGCAATTGTTTACCATAGATTACAAGCAAAACTAATTGATCCCTACGAAGAACGAATCAAAGACTGGCTTGTGTATAGGGTTGAAAATGATGTTGATTATCTTAGCCTAAAAGAAGCCGCTATTGATTATGTACAACATCCTTTATCTGGCGAAGAGTGGCTCGAAATACTAGATCTGCCTATTTTTAAAGAGAAAAGATTGTCGCTTGCCCCTTCTAACAACTTGGTTGTATTACTTAAATATTTACGCAATGTTGTTCCTCTTGTTCTTTGTTTAGACAATGTCGACGGGTTTAGCCTTCAAGAGCAAGGCGAGCTTTTAGAATCTTGTATAAATATATCTAATGAAGCGGAACTACCTATTATTCTTGCGATTCGAACAACCAATATTCGACGTATCAACACCACAGGCGCAAAAGGCGATTTTGTTTATTTCGTAAAACTTGAGCCGCTTCAGCATAATGAAATTGAAGAAGAAGAACCTTTGGAAGGACCTAGTGTATGGGAGAGGGGCGGTGTTACTCCAGGAGCGTCAATTCAGAGTTTGCTGGAAAAAAGAATCAACTTTATACGATGGCACGAGGCGTTTACGGAACTTGGAGAGTATTTCAAGTTGCTCCTAAAAAAATTCGATCTTAATATATCTATTAACGAAAGCATCAATAATTTCTGGCGAGTCTTTAGACAAATAATTAAGTCTTTTGTAAAGAACGATGTATACAGCTTCTGTAACTACAATATTCGGGCAACCCTTGTCTTTTACTTCGATTTCATTAATAGCATGTTATTGAATCCAGAGCCTGACTACTCAGTGAAAGAATTGATTTCATCACGGTACGAAAAAGTAGATATTACCAAGATGAGAAGTTATCTCTATAAATGGTTGATATGCGAAGATGAAATCATTCCTAATAAAAAAGTAAATAAAAATATAAACATATTCACCTTCATTGACGGTGAAATGCCTATGCTGACTCTTAAGATATTGTCTTATTTGGACAATAATAAAGGTGCATCTGAAGGTGTTGTTTTTGAGCAAATGCGGGAAGATTTTTGGCGAATAGGGATAAATAGAGGTCCATTGTTTAGTGCAATCCAGAGCTTGTCGCAAAATCAAGAATTTAATGAGAAATGTTTTATCTGGATTGATAAAGCCCCAAACGGAACTCTCTCCGACACCTCTCGCATTTTCCTAATGCCAGCAGGACAATATTTTTTTGAACATTTATCCGTATCGAGAGAATATGCTTTTTGGATGGCTTTGATGACCGATGTTTCTCCGATGGGTAAAGTCGCCAACATCTTCGAAATCGAGCATTTTGACTATGTTGAAACCACAAACGACAAATTCAAACTTGAAGTTGTTTATAAATTCCTCGAAAGAGTTGTGTTGCCGAAGTTGTCAAGTGAGTTGTCCTACTATAACAAAAAGCTTTATCTACCTGATGGCTGGAAAAAATCAAATGTCAGATATTTTCTTGATGAGTTTGGGGTTGGCGGAAAACTTTACCACCACAGGCTGGTGTATTCAATATTAAATTCAATTGGTTTTGCAGATCTTGCCGACGGAGAAGTAAAAGAATTTACAGATAAGTACACGAAATTATTGTCAACCATTGTGAGCTTTGAAAAATCTTAACCATCAGGAACGCTATAATCCTGCATGTCTTTTGCCATTAAAACTTCCACCCTAATTCCTCAATCAAATCAGCGACTTTCAAACATTTAATTCTAAGTTCATCACAAACATCGGGAATTTTGGGCGTACTATTTCCACCTCGATTCTCCTCGCTTACCACATGGCATTGATTAATTTGCGCTAATGCAATTACCCAAGGGTCGCAAAGCGAGCGGTTTTTTGCCTCACTAATTAATCTTGGAAATCGATTAACTATGGCTTTTTGAGCAATTTGTAAGTCGTTTTCTAAAGGTAAAAACATTGAAATGTTATCAGCCGCCCAAGCGTAGAGTTGGTCGCCTTCTTTTCGCTTCAGTTCATCAAGAACAAACATGGGGGCAATAATTTGCCCGTTGCCAATAGCATCTTCCAACCCTTTCCAGAAAGTCGGAAATGAACTTGGTCTATATAGCCTCAACCAACTTTCAATCAATGCACTCGTGTCAAGGCAATATATATTTCCCACCGCCATGCTCCTCGGCTAGATGCCCGCTCCGACAAACGACTCGCGCTCCATGTCTCGAAGATATTTAATTTTTACGCCAAGATAATCCGCAACGTCTGACAAGGTAATTCTTTTATCATAGTAAGCACTGAAGACTTGCCGCGTATAAGGCTTACCATTTTTTCTTAGCATCAGTCGGTGATATGGCGCAAAACCTGGACGTCCTTCGGCACGTTGTTTTGCCTTGTACTCACTCCATCGAGCTTTATATTCTTGCCTTTTTTGTTCATAAAATTCAGTCGAAGTAAGACCCAAAATAAGTAACCTGCGAACCACCACTTCTTCACTAACGGAAAAATCTAGAGAAAGGTTGAAAATTTCTTCATCTTCCCATTCATTGTAGCGTCCATGCTGTTTTACTATTCGGTGCGAAGTCAGAGTATTTGCAGGCACTAACGCAGCACCTGCCACCCGATTACAAAATGTTTCAACACTCTGTTCAGGAGTTCTAATGTTCGAGTATTCTTCGCAATCGCAGACGCCACCGTTATTAACTAATAAATGAGTGAACTCATGTAAAAGCGTGAAAACACGAGCACCATAAGCATCTCCAGAATTTACAACTACAACTGGAAATTTTTTCTCACTTATAGAAAAACCACGAGCTTCTTCTGGGTTGAAAGTTATGCCAAGATGGCTTGTCTGAAATACAAGTACGTTTAATTGCTCAAAAGCTAATTTCCAAGAGTTGAAAGCATCGTCAAAGCTATTCCATTTTTGTTGACTTTCCCAAGTTATTCCAGCCCATTCTCGAATATTTATCGCTACAGATTCAGCATTATCTCTCGTTGAAACCGAATTCAGATAAGGAAATACTCCATCATCCTCGCTATCTGTTAAGTCAATCATGATTTCACGTCGAATTTCAGATTGACGTTTTTCCCAAATCAGACCATGGGAAAGCACACCAAGTTCCGCATCAGGAAGTCGGCGAAAATCAGTCATAGAAACACTGAAATCTTTGGGGGCCTCATCTAGGTAAAATAAAGAAAGCGGACGACGATATACTTCTGCCATCTTCATTGCTTGATTTATCGTAGGGTGAATTTCCTCGTTGGTTTCCCAGTTTTCTAGCTGCTCAGTTTTTACCCCGATTCGTTTTGCCGCACCAACTAAATCAAGCCCGCTTTTTTTGCGAGCCCAAACTAACATTTTTGGATTGACCAGAGCATCTATACGTGTTGTCATGTTCACAACTTTCGGTGGTGGTCAAGATTCACAGGAATTTAATAATTATATACCGTCATTGCACCTCACGCCAAACCAATTTTTATCCCCGCACAGGCTAACAGCCAAGCACCCGCCCCTCGAAACAACGACCAACCTCCCCCGAAGAACGAAGCGTTGTCCTGAGCCTGTCGAAGGGCGGGGGAGTTTTTCATCCTCCCCAAAAACTCAATCAGCGTTCACCAGCGTCCCAAAAAATTCACCCCTCCCTCACTCTCTGATACAATACGCCCCAATCCCTGCGCTGAGCCGCGTCGAAGCGTCCAGTCTCTAATCCCTGCGCTGAGCCGCGTCGAAGCGTCCAATTCTCTAATCCTCCAATCCCCAATTACTAATTACCACTTACCAACCACCATGTCAAACGAATCCCTCGTCATCTACTCCATGAACAAAGTGGGACGCATCGCGCATAGCGCTCACAACAAACCCTAACCTCTGAAATCAACGGAAAGAACCCAAACCACAATGTCCAATGAATCTTTAGTTATTTACTCAATGAATCGGGTCGGCAGAATCGTCCCTCCCAACAAACAAATCCTGCGCGACATCTCGCTCGGCTTCTACTACGGCGCCAAGATCGGCGTGCTGGGGCTCAACGGCGCGGGCAAATCCACGTTACTGCGCATCATGGCGGGCGTGGACAAAGACTACATCGGCGAAATCTCGCAATCCAAAGGCTACACCGTCGGACTGCTCGAACAGGAACCCAAACTCGATGAAACGAAAACAGTCATCGCAGTCGTGAAAGAAGCGGTCGCGCCCATCGTCGAAATGCTCGCCCGCTTCGACGAAGTCAACGCCAAATTTGCCGAACCCGATGCCGACTTCGACGCGCTCGTGGCGGAGCAAGCCAAATTGCAAGACTCGCTCGACAAACACGACGCGTGGAATCTCGACAGCCGACTCGAACTTGCGATGGACGCGTTGCGCTGTCCGCCAAGCGACTCGCCCATCAGGATTTTATCGGGCGGAGAAAAACGCCGCGTCGCCCTCACCCGACTCCTGCTCACCGAACCCGACATCCTCCTGCTCGACGAACCCACCAACCACCTCGACGCCGAATCGGTGGCGTGGCTCGAACATCACCTGCGCGACTACAAAGGCACCGTCATCGCCGTCACCCACGACCGCTACTTTTTGGACAACGTCGCGGGCTGGATCCTCGAACTCGATCGCGGCTACGGAATTCCGTACAAAGGAAATTATTCCTCGTGGCTCGAACAAAAACAGGAGCGCATCCGCCTCGAAGAAAAATCCGAATCGAAACGCCAGAAGACCCTCGAACGCGAACTCGAATGGATTCGCATGTCGCCCAAAGCGCGTCAATCGAAGGGGCAAGCCCGCGTCAACGCCTACGAAAAATTATTGGATCAGGAAGCCGAAGCGCGCCGCGAAAATTTGGAGATTTACATCCCGCCTGGTCCGCGCCTCGGTGACGTCGTCTTTGAATTTGATAACGTGAGTAAGAGTTACGACGAACGCCTCATTCTCGACGGGTTTTCTGCTACCGTTCCCCCAGGCTCTATCGTCGGGATAGTGGGTCCGAACGGCGCAGGGAAAACGACTCTGCTGAAGATGATCACAGGCAAAGAGACTCCCGACAGCGGCTCGATCAAAATCGGCGAGACCGTCAAACTCGCCTACGCCGATCAATCGCGCACGCTCGACGCCGATAAAACTGTCTACGAAGAAATCTCGCAAGGCGCCGACACGCTCGAACTCGGCAAGCGCAAGATCAACGCCCGCGCCTATTGCGCCTCGTTCAACTTTCAAGGCACCGACCAACAAAAGAAAGTCGGCATCCTCTCAGGCGGAGAACGCAACCGCGTCCACCTAGCCAAGACCCTCACCGAAGGCGCGAATGTTTTGCTCCTCGACGAACCCACCAACGACTTGGATGTCAACACCCTGCGCGCCCTCGAAGAAGCCCTCGAAGAATTCGCAGGCGTCGCCCTAGTCGTCTCCCACGACCGCTGGTTCCTCGACCGTATCTGTACGCATTTAATTGTGTTTGAAGGTGACTCCGTTGCTAAAATGTACATCGGAAATTGGTCTGATTACGAAACGATGATGCAAGAAAAGTTCGGCAAAGACCTAACCCCGCATCGAGTCAAATATCGAACGTTGAAACGCTAGTACCGCAAAGTTCACTTTGCGCCGCGCAAATCGCAAAATAAATTTTGCAGTACGCGAATCGCTAGTACCGCAAAGTTCACTTTGCGCCCGCCCAAATCGCAAAATAAATTTTGCGGTACGTGTATCGGCAACTGGTCCGATTGCAAAACGATGATGCAGGAAAAATTTAGTAAAGATTTGATTCCGCATCGGGTGAAATACAGAATTCTCAAACGATAGATCAAGAAAGCGACAGTTGTTTCATGTAACCGTACCTTTTTTGATTTCAGTGTGTCCCAATCAAAAATTGCGCTCGCTACACTCTGGAGGTATCCATGTACAGGCTCCCAAACATATTGAGAACATTCGGCTTCCTTGCCCTGCTGGTCATGTGGATTCCTTTTTGCCTCATGTTCGCCAGCCTGCCAGCGGGTCAAATTGATTTCAAAGACCCTGAAGCGATGATCCGTTCCCTCTTTGCGAGCGGAGCCTTATTCAGCGGCTTTGGCTTGTTGACCATCGGACTGTTTGCCGTCTCCATAGCCTTACAGGTCGCCGCCAGCGCGTCCTCTGCCTGGATGCGGCAACGCGCCAAATCACGCGGCGAATCTGTCACGGCAAACATCGTCAAAGTGGACGCCCCCAACACCATGAATAACTCAGCCTATAGAAATGTCACTTTCGATTTGGAAATAACATATATGGGGGAAACCGCTACCACTCGCATAAAAGAACACCTTCCTCGCGCGCGCTACGCCTACTTCCGCACAGTTAAAACTGTCAAGGTAAAGTTCGACCCGCAAACCAAGGTTGCCGTCCTCGATGAATAGACAAAGGAACGATGATTGAAAATTCGGTAAAGATTTAACCCCGCATCGAGTCACATGTCGAACAATGAAACGCTAGTACTGCAAAGTTCACTTTGCGCCGCGCAAATCGCAAAATAAATTTTGCGGCACAAAAAAACCGTCCCGAAGGCTCTCAACCTTCGGGACGTTATATCTCACGCGGACATTCCCGCTGGTATTCTCTGATAAAGAAACTCCCGCATGTCGCTGGATGCGCTGGCATGTTCAATCGTGATGCTGACCACGTTTCCGTTGCCGTCCAAATCCAGATAGATATTTTCGCTTAGTTCGCGCGTCTCCACGGGCGGGTTGGCGGAAAGCTCAACCAGTGTGGTGTCTGTATCTTCAAAGTATTTGATACGCATGGCTTACTCCTCGATCCATTCGTCCTGAATTACGGCGCAGTCAGGACGTTGACGAGTATATTGAAAATACTGCGTGGTCTTCATTTCTGCCGATTATACTTGAAGTACAAACCCGTATCGAAGATGTGTATCGGCAACATGTCCGATTACGAAACGATGATGCAAGAGAAATTCGGCAAGGATTTAACTCCGCATCGAGTCAAATATCGAACGTTGAAGAGATAAACACAAGTGACAGTCACCTGCGAGGTGACTGTCACTTCTTAACCAACAAGTTTCTCAACGCATCCATAATCTCCCCAAACTCAATATCCCTTGCGTAATAATTTTCCTCCGCGTAAAGTCGCCAGCGTTGAGCCATGATTTCATCCTCTTGAATTGTGGCGATGATGTTCTCTCTATCCTCCAACGCCGCAAGCGACCCTCTGCTCCGTGAAGTGGCATTCAATGCGACTCCAAAAAGTTTTTTGTTTATCTTTTGTCTCTTCGCTATGATATACACATCATAAAAATCCCTCAAGCGGGTGTTGAGAACGCCCCTGCGTAAGATCGTTTCCACTTTCTCTGCCAGAATCGTTTCGATGTTATACGCCCAAATGGAGATGGTCTTATCTTCAAAACTGGATGGGAACTCATAGCGGACTGCGCCAGGCGTCATCACATCCCCTGTTGTAATATCAAACTTCAAAGAGACGTTGACCGACTCATATCGCGCTACAATCGCGGCTCGATACCCGCCATACTCATCATCGTCACGGATGGGAGTAATGTAATCGAACGTAAACGTTGTATCATCCTCCAGTGAAATGGCGCAAATCTCCGTCAGGGCAGAGTGAAGCGATGCGTCAGATAGGGGAAATCCCAACACAGTTGCGTCCATGTCCATCGTGGTTCGGTTGTCAATGCCCACCAACGAAGCAATCAGCATCCCGCCTTTGATGATAAATTTATCTTTATATGCCGAAAGTGCGATTCTTTCCAGCAAACGCTCCATCATAAAATTTTGCAATACCGATTGGGCGGATACATGGTTCTCCAATGCCAGGTTCTTCATCCGCGCCTTGAACTGCATGGCTTTGCTCATAACAATACCTCGATATATTGCCTGACGATCTTCTGAACATGAAACGCTTTGGCGTAACTGTAGAGCAGGTTGATATTTTTCTCTTTTCGTGTCACATAACGTTTCAAGGCATTAGTCACATACTGAACATCCATTTGATTTCTGCTTCTCAGGATGTCGCAGATCGTCCGTTCAAGGTTTGTGACTCGAAGCTCATTTCCCTGCGGTGATTGCGCCACGACAACCCCAAGGTCGAATAACTTTCGATTGACATAGTAGATTTTATATCGGCTCTTGTTCAATAAAGTCGAGTGGTATCCGCTCGGCACAGAAACCGAATAGCGCAACGGTGTTCTATCTGTCAGGTCATGCAGGAACAGGGCGGTCTCATGTGAATAGATGGATGATTTGTATTTGGATTGGAAAATGAACATTTCATCCTGCATCGCAGACGGCGTTTTATAAACGCCTCTGGAAACCCGTTCGATTTCCCCGTTTTGCTCCAATAGAGACAGATAGACTCTGGGAATATCAAATTGCGCCAGATCGGAAGTTGTAATTACTCCATTCTGGTCACTCAACATTTTCCTGATCTTTTCCAAATAAGGTGTTTTTACTTTCATACTTATATTATATTCAAAATAAGTGTATTTGTAAAACCATTCCGATTACGAAACGATGATGCAAGAAAATTCAGCAAGGATTTAACTCCCCATCGCGTGAAATATCGCACATTGAAACGCTCGTACTGCAAAGTTCACTTTGCGCCGCGCAAATCGCAAAATAAATTTTGCGGTACGTGTATCGGCAACGGGTCCGATTGCGAAACGATCATTTTGTGGGGCGACTTGGCAAGTCGCTCCTTTCTTTTACAAAAACGGAATGCGACGATGAAACCGCCCTACTAAAGTTTGCGTCAGGTTCGGGAAGAAGCGCATCATAAAATCTATGGCGTATGTCTCGCGCCCGATCAGCACACGCGCCCGCCTTTTCTCGATGCCGCGAATGAGCTTCCGCGCCACTTTTTCCGCTGGCGTTCCCCGTTGAGCGACAAACGCCGCTTCCAGGTCGCGCTTTTGCGCTGTGAGCGTCCTCGAAGCGCGGATCAATTCCGTATCCACCGCGCCTGGATACACACAGGTCAGATGGATGCCTGATCCGTACAACTCCGCCCGCAAGGCTTCGCTGAATCCGCGAATGGCAAATTTCGTGGCGCAATAGGCTGTTTTCGTCGGAAGCCCCAACAGTCCAAAGTCGCTGGCAATGTTGACGATATGTCCCGCACCGCGCTGGCGAAAGAGCGGGAGGAAAAACTTACAGCCATGCATCACGCCCCAGAGATTGATATTGATGATCCAATCCAGATCTGCCATCGAGAAGCTCTCGAACGGACCAGCCAGCGACACGCCCGCATTGTTAATCAACATGTCCACTCGACCATGCTCGCGCAAAACTTCGACAGGCAGGTTCTGCATCTGCTCGCGATTGGCAACATCCACCACATGCACCGACACCCGCCGACCCAGAAGGCTTAACTCCTCTGTAATCTGCCGCAAGCCGTCCACGTTCACATCCACCAGGGCAAGGTGACAACCGCATCGCGCCAGTTCTACGGCGAGCGCCCGTCCAATACCGCTGGCGGCGCCCGTGACGACACTCACTTGATCGGGAAACAATACCATTTAATCCTCGCAAAATGATATGATGTGCTTACCATGCGACTGATTTTATCATCCGTAAAATAGACGGTGAAACAAATTGCGATACCATCTCGACAAAAGCGAAACAGCAATGATTTAACCCCGCATCGGGTGAAGCATCGAACATTGAAACGCTAGTGCCGCAAAGTTCACTTTGCGCCCGCGCAAATCGCAAAATAAATTTTGCGGTACGTGAATCGGCAACTGGTCCGATTGCGAAATAACGATGAAAGAAGAGTTTGGCAAAGAGTTAACTCCGCATCGAGTGAAGTGAGGAAAAATGGATACCATCGAAACGATCATTGTCGGCGGCGGGCAGGCGGGGCTTGCCACAAGTTATCACCTCAAGCGACTGGGGCGCGAGCATGTGGTCTTCGAGCAGGCGGAAAAAGCGGGCAATGCCTGGCGCAACGACCGCTGGGACTCGTTCACCTTCGTCACTCCCAATTGGACGATCCAACTCCCTGGCGCGGAGTACGATGGCGATAACCCAGACGGGTTTCTGCCAAAGGACGAGATCGTCGCTTATTTTGAGCGATACATCCAGATGTTCGATTTGCCTGTGCGGTTTAAAACGTCGGTGTTGGAAGTCGCCCCAATGGACGGAGGCGGGTATCAGGTCAGGACTGAAGCGGAAGTTTATCAAGCGAAAAATGTGGTCATCGCCACAGGTTCCTTCCAAAAGCCGAAGATTCCCGCGTTCAGTAAAAACATCTCAGCAGACATTTTGCAGATCCATTCGGGGAAGTATCGGAATCCGAGTCAACTGCCCGAGGGCGCGGTTCTCGTTGTGGGTTCGGCGCAATCGGGAATGCAGATCGCGGAGGAACTGTATCAAAGCGGACGCAAGGTGTTTCTTTGCACGGGTTCCGCGCCGCGCGCGCCGCGTCGGTATCGCGGTAAGGAGATTTTTCACTGGCTGCGCGATACCAAATTCAACGATCAGACCCCCGACAAACTTCCATCGCTCAAAGCGCGGCTGGGCGGAAACCCACAAGTGACTGGAAAGAACGGCGGGCACAGCCTGAATCTACATCAATTTGCGCGCGACGGCGTGACCCTGCTTGGTCACATCGCGGATGCGCAGGGCGGCAAGGTGATGGTGAAACCTGACCTGAAAGAAAACCTTGCCAAATCGGATCAGGGCGAGAAAAATATCGCCGCGATGATCGATAAATATATCGAAGCGAACAGCATTGACGCTCCGCAGGAATCCCTGCCTGAGTTGCAGGATGGGTATGCGGCAGAGATCGTCACTGAACTCGATCTGAAAGCCGTGAATGTCCATTCGATCATCTGGGCGATGGGCTATACCTCTGATTACAGTCTGGTGAAACTGCCCGTCGTTGACGAAGACGGCTTCCCCATTACACAGCGCGGCGTGACGCAATACTCAGGTCTGTACTTCATTGGCATGAACTGGCTGAGCACGCGCAAGTCTGTGACCATGATGGGCGTGAGAGAGGATGTGGAATTTATTATTGCAGACATGACGAAGTAGTTCGCAGTTTTCCAATTGCTTCGCGCTGAATTCCCGTTATACTCCTGCCCAGAGGCTTTTATGAAAAAAACTTTCGCTATAATATTGCTCGCAAGTTTGCTGATAGGTTGCTCCACACTAACTCCAACACCAACTTCAAACCCGGCAGGCAACACCAGACCCGCGCTCACAGACCCTGCTCAACCCATCGAAGTGCGGGCGGGTGATGTATTCCACATTGTCGTTGACTCAAATCCATCCACAGGCTATCACTGGGACATTGTCGGCGAACTCAGCGGAGTGGAATTTGTCTCCACCGAATACACGGCAGACGAACCGGTCATGCCCGGCTCCGGCGGCGTGGATGTGTGGACCTTCAAAGCCGCTTCCGCAGGGCAGACGCAGATCACCCTCGGCAGTTATCCGCCTGACCCGAATGTCACTGAGCCTGCTCGAACCGTTACCTTTAGCATCGTGGTTCAGTGATCGCTTACAAAAAGAGACAGTCACTTTCGAAAGTGACTGTCTCTTTGATTCTGGGCGTTTGATTACCTTACACAATGCTTTTGGGACGCAGAAAAACGCTCATTTTCGCTGATTCAAAAATAATCATCTGCGTTTTCAGCGTGAATCAGCGTCCCGATTTTGAAAGTGTAAGGTAATCAGTCTGAGCGTCTAATTTCTATTTCACCACAATGAAAAAATTATTGGGCACGTGGAATGAGAAGCCGATATAGGTGATCAACGCGGCGGCGAAAGCGATCCAAACGAATGCTTTGGCTGTGGGGCGAAATTCGACATTTTCTAAATTGTCATCCAGGCTAAAAGCGAAAAACAAGCCAACGAGAGTTAGCGCCAGCGAGTAGGGAAGTTCAAAACTACCGAGACTGATCCCCAAGGCTTCGGGGATGAACCAGATGACAATGGACATCCACGGGAAAGACGAGGCGATCAACATGCGCGAATACCAGAAAGTGGATTTCAAATCCTTGCGGCGCAGGAAATAGTCAATGACGCTCACAACCAGATAGGCATAGAAATACATCTTCATGTGGGCGTAGACCGATTCGATGCCTTCGCCGAGGATCGCCGCGAGAGTCCCGCCGCCCAAGATATCGTAGATCTGATGGAAGACGACAAACAACAAGTAGCCTGCAATCAGCTTCCACCACGCAAATTTCGGTTTCATAACACCAACTCCAAAGTTGAATTTTCTGATTCGATCCCTTGCTCAACCACAGAGTCCATAAGGCGCTTGACCTGCGCCGCCTTCGAGGCAGGTAGAAACGCTCTTTTCTCTATGGCAAAAATGACTTTTGCAAGACGCCTATTATATTTGCAATGGCGAAGTCTAACAATGGCTGGTCTGCGCCTCTGTATCGTGTACAATACATTAATCAAATCAATGGACAACTCGGCTGGTCCATCTCGGCATTGTATCCCAGAAAAAGATCGCTCATTGCCGACCCACGAGATATGCAATGGAATGGCTCCAAAAGCATCGAAAACAAATCCTGTATGTGATTGGGTACTCTGCGCTCGCCGTATTTTTAGATTTGGCAAGCGGGGCATTTGTCCTCCAAACGGGACTCGCCATCTGTTACCCTCCCGCTGGTTTGTACCTGGCGGCAATCCTTTTACTGGGCTGGCGGGCATTGCCGTTGGCGTTCATCAACCCTGTTTTTTCAGTGCTGGTTACGCTTCACTCCCCGGACATTCCTCTCATCGCGGTGATTGGCATCGGGCTTGCGTCCATGGTTTCGCCCGCCATTGCGCTTTCCCTGCTGAGAAAATTTTCCCCTGCCGCGATCCGTCTGCAAACCGTGCGGGATGTGGCGGGGTTCTCCTTCGTCTCGTGTTTTGCCGTCCTGGTCGAATGCCTGATCGCCGCCTCCGTCTATGTGCTGACCGGGCTCAGCGCGTGGGAAGCATTCGGCACAATCGCAACGGGCTGGTGGATCTCCAATGTCATTCCCTATCTTACGCTGACGATAGTCATCCTCCTATGGCGGCAAGGACGGACTTCTCGTGAGTTCTTATCGGATTACCGGACCAAGAGCCAGGCAGTGTTGATTTTGGCAAGCATGCCGTTCGCCATCCTGATCGCTTTCTCTACAAAAGATGACATATCAGTATCGCGCTTGTACGTGGCGCTCCTGCCCATTCTGTGGGCGGCTCTGATCGGCGGTATCACTGGCGCGGCATGGGCGTCTCTGGTGATGACCGCGGGCATTCTTGTGTTAGCGCCGGGTTTGATGATCGAACCAGAACTCATTGTGGAGGCTCAATTCTTCCTGCTTGCTTCCACGCTGGCTGGGTTGTTGACCGGGGGCATTGTTACGGAACGCCGACAAGCAGAATCTGCCTTGCGCGAAAGCGAAGAAAAGTACCGCGCCATTTTTGAGAATGCCATAGACGGTATTTTTCAAAGCTCGCCCGAGGAACGCTTCCTCAAAATCAACCCCGCAATGGCGAAGATGTACGGGTTCGAATCGCCGGAGGCGATGATCTGCGAGGTCACCGATATCGCATCCCAATTGATTGTGGAACCGCGCCAGAGGGATGAACTCGCTCGCCGCTTGGCGGCTGGCGAACAGGTCGCCGGTTTTGAAATGCTCAATTATCGCAGAGATCGATCTACGTTCTGGATCTCCATGAACATACAAGCCGTCCGCGACGCCGGGGGAAACATCCTGTATTACGAAGGCACCCTGGAAGATATTACCAAACGCAAACAAGCGCTGGAAGCCATCATTGCCAGTGAAGAAAAATACCGCTCGCTGGTCGAAAACCGCGAGATCATTATCATGACGATCGACCTCGAAGAGAAACTGCAATTCATGAATCACACGGCGGAAGGCTACAGCCTGGAACAAGTGCTAGGCTCAAGTATCCATGATTTCATATCGCCGGAATTCCAGAGCATGGTGAAGCGGAAGTTCAGGAATGTGATCGAAAATAAAAAGGCTGAGGCTTATGAATTGCAGGGACCCGGCGCGCACGGTCCTCAGACGTGGTACTCCACCAACGTCAGCCCCATTTTTGCGGATGGGAAGGTGGTCGGCTTGACGTTGTTGACCATGGATATTACCGAGCGTAAACAGGCAGAAGCCGAACAGGCGCGTTTGATCGCGGAACTCGAAAGCAAAAACGCGGAGTTGACGCGCTTCGTCTATACGGTATCGCACGACCTCAAATCTCCGCTGGTCACGATCAACGGCTACCTCGGCTATATCGAAGAGGATGCGCGCTCCGGCAACCTGAAGCGATTAATGCGGGACACCCGCCGCATTCAAGACGCCACCAACAAAATGCACGCGCTCCTCACGGAACTGCTCGAACTTTCGCGCATCGGACGAGTGATGAACGCGGCTGAAGATGTTCCCTTTGCGGATATCGTAAAAGACGCGCTGGAGATCACGCGCGGGCAATTGGAATCAAGACGCGTCACGATTCGGATCCAACCCGACCTGCCCACAATCCATGGAGATCGCCAGCGCCTGATCGAAGTTTTACAAAACCTGCTGGATAACGCCGCCAAATACATGGGCGCGCAACCCGAACCGCAGATCGAGATCGGGCAATACGGCGAAGTGGACGGCAAGTCCATCTTCTTCGTCAAAGACAACGGCATCGGCATCGCGCCTGAATATCATGAGCGCGTCTTCGGCTTGTTCAATAAACTCGATTCGTCGTCGGACGGCACAGGGATCGGGCTTGCCCTCGTGAAGAGAATTATTGAGGTGCATGAAGGCAGAATTTGGGTGGAGAGCGAGTTGGGCAAAGGCTCCACATTTTATTTCACTCTGCTGGCGAAATAGAATCCAAGCGGTTGGCTTGATGATTAGACTGTATTGGCAATATGGAAAACCGCCCCGAAGGTTGGCATCGAAAAAGCCTTCGGGGCGGTTGTTTCACAATTGGGAGCGGTTTATTATCCCTAGCGAATCCCTTCCGCCAGTTTGATAAGATCGTCGCGGGTGAGGTTCATGCCGTTGTAGACCAGTTCAAAGATGGCGACATCATTCTTCCAGCGCAATGTCTTGGCAAAGGGGATTGGGTTCCAGACTGGACCGCTGTCGGTCAATTCCCAAACGCCTTCCACGTACTCGCCGGTCAGGTCGCCGATCTGCGCGGTTTGAATATCGGCGCTGTTGCCAGCCAGGTTGCCGCCCAGCATGGTTTCGCATGGTTGGCTGATGTCGCCGCAGGGCGCGTAATATTCCAGCGGCTGTTGCCAGAGCGAGAGTTCGGTAAACTCCGCGCTTGGACCAAACGCCTGCGCCACGATGTGATAGTTCTCGTCGTAGGATGCGCCGACAAATAGCATTCCAGCGGGCGCGTCTATCGGGCTGAGAACGTCGTAGCCCGCCAGCGCTTCCGCTTCTTGCACTGAATATTTGAAAGGCGACTCGGGCGAGGTTGGCGCGGGCGGAGTCTTCTGCCAGTCTTGAAGCGGATAGCTGTCTTGATCGGCGCGCGCGAAGAATTGGAAAATGTTTTGCGCGAAGGCGCGTCCCTGCGGGGTGATGAAGGCGAGCGTCAGCATGGCGATGACCGCCAGGGTGGCGTAGGCGAGGCGCGATTTGATTGCGTTCATTTTTGCTCCTTGTTGGATATGGCTCTCAACCAGGCGGGCTTTCACGGTCTGCCACAGGCGAATTTCGGAAGCTGGGATTTTGTTTTCCAACGCATCCTGTAAAAGGGTTTGGAGGCTTTTCTGATCCATGATTATCTCCTGTCGTCGGCGATCAATTCACTCAGGCGTTTGCGCGCGTCTCTCAGCCACCATTTGATGGAACTGAGCGGGCGATCCATCTTTGCGGACATGTCCGCTTCGCTCATGTCGAGGTAGTAGCGCATCGCGATGACGGCGCGTTGTTCGGGCGGCAGGCGTTGGATGGCTTGCAAAATATTTTCGCGCGCCTGCTTCGCTTCCAGCGTTGGCTCAGGCTGGGGAGCCGAATCAACCAACAGCGCGGAAAGAGCCGAAGCATCTTCATCCAGTTCATCCAGCGAGGCGTGGCGTTTCATCCGCTTGGCGAGTTTGAGCGCGTCGTGGACGACGATGCGGAAAAACCACGGGGGAAAGGGGCGCGTTTCGTCGAATTGATGGATGCGTTCGGCGATTTTGACGAACGCCGACTGCGCCGCATCCTCCGCCGAGGCGCGCTCTTGCGTGATTAAGTATGCGGTATGCACCGCCTTTGCCTGATAGCGATTGACCAGCGTTTCGAGACCGTTGAGTTTGCCTTGTTTGAGTAGCGCGATTGCGATTCGATCTTCCATGCACGGACCTTTCGGGAGAATTCTCTACTTATATTATCCGTTCGAGCGGGAAAAGATAGCGGGTTTTCGCTGTAGTAGGCAAAACCGTTTTGTTGGACGCAGACCCTTGCACCGCCCGCAAGGGCAGGTGTAAACGCTGATTTCGCTGATTTACGCAATTGAGCCTGTTGCGCCGTAGTTGCACTGCGGCGGCAGTACAACTGCCCGCCAACTGCGTAAGTCCTGAGAAAGAAAATCTGCGTTTTCTGCGTGGATCAGCGTCCCGATTTTTATAGTGTAAGGTAATCTGGCGATTGATACAGTTCGCTTTGCTGATGGACGATGAGGCGCGAAATGTTGCAATACTAAATTTGGGCTTGAAGCCGTGTCAACTGTGCAGTAAGATAATGCCGGAACAAAATGATTTGTCTCGATTATAAAACCACGACGCTTCTCAACTCGGCGGCAACGAAGGACTTTTGGCGTTAACCCATGCGCTCTACGGAAAACTCTCAGTCTCCAGATACCACCTTTCTGGAGATCTTCGACAAAAACCCGGTGGCTATTGTTGTTGCTAACGCGGCGGGGCAGGTTGTTTTTGCGAACGCGCAATCTCATCGCTTGCTTGGTTACGAGGTGGGCGAGTTGATCGGAATAGGCATCGAGCAATTGGCGCCCGAGAATATCCGCGTTGCGCACGAGCGCAGTCGCGCGGCTTTCAACCAAAAACCCTCCGCCCGCCCGATGATGGGGCGGGAACTCACGGCGCGGCGAAAAGATGGCGGACTGTTTCCGGTCGAGATCGGGTTGGTGCCGTTGACGTTGGGCGCGGATACCCTCATTCTGGCTTCGATCGTGGAACTGACCGAACTCAAACAGTTGGAGCAGGAAGCCAAACGACGCGCCAGTGAAGTGACCCTGCTCTACCGCCTGGGGCTGGCGCTTGCCAGCGGGGAGGATCTGTATCACGCCCTGCGCGCATTTGCGAATGAGTTGAGGCAGGTCATCAGCGCGGATGCCTTTCACATCGGGTTGTACGATTCGGAAACCGATATTTTTTCTTATTCCCTCTTCCTCAATTTGGATGAAGATATCCAGCCGCCATCGCGTAAATTGCTCGAGAAGCCGGGGCTGGCGGCGGAGGTTATCTCCGGCAGGAAAACGATCTATCTTGAAGATATTAACGATCCCCAAGTACGGCGCGACCATCATATGCTCGTGATCGTCGAAGCGCCGGTCCGTTCGTATCTCGGCATCCCGCTTGTGTTGGATGACCGCGTGATCGGAATTATGTCGGTGCAATCGCTTCAACCTGGGGCGTATTCGCAAGAGCAGATCCGCCTGTTGGAAACCATCGCAACGCAGGTTTCCATCACCATCGAGAAATCGCGTTTGCTCGAACAATTGCAACGGGAACTTGCCGAACGCAGGCTGTTGATCGACGAACTGGAGAATAAGAACGCGGAACTGGAACGGTTTACCTACACAGTGTCGCACGATCTCAAGTCTCCGCTGGTGACGATCAGCGGCTTTCTTGAATTTCTGGAGCAATCTGCCGCAACAGGAGATATGGCACGGTTCAAGAAAGATAAGAAGCGCATACGAGACGCCGTCAGCCGCATGCAAGACATGCTTGGCGAACTGCTCGAACTTTCGCGCCTGGGCCGCATTATGAACGAACCAGCCAGCATCCCTTTTGGCGACTTGACGCGGGAGGCGCTGGAACTGGCGCGCGGCAGGGTGGATGAAAGAGGGATCGTTGTGTACATTCAGCCAAACCTTCCCTCCGTCCGCGTGGATAAGCCGCGCCTGATCGAAGTTATGCAAAATCTGCTGGATAACGCCGCCAAATATATGGGCGCCCAGGCAAAACCTCGTATCGAGGTGGGGCATCAGGGCGTGGAGGACGATAAACCTATTTTCTTTGTGCGCGATAATGGCATGGGAATCCCGCCTGAGCATCACGAGCGCATCTTTGGGCTTTTCAATAAACTCGACCCTACCAGCGAGGGCACGGGGATTGGGCTTGCCCTGGTGAAACGCATCATCGAATTGCACGGCGGCAGGATTTGGATCGAGAGCAAAGCGGGGCATGGCTCCACCTTTTATTTCACCTTACCGCGCGGATAGTTTTCTCCAGCCACTCTCGCCCACGGCTTGGGCTACATTGCAGATTAGTTAACCGGCATCTCGAAAAAACGGCGGGTGATACAATCGAATTCTAAGGCAACCTATGCCACCTACAAAACGCAAACCCAAACCACAGTCCAAGAAAACCTCTAAGCGCCGCGCGCGGACCGCGGGTGAGTTTGAGTTTTCGATCAAGCCCGGCACAAAAACCACCTTCACCATTGAAGCGGGCAAAGAGAAGGCGGGAGAGGTGCCGGTGCGCATCCGCGTGGAGGGAGGAAAAGCCCGCCGCCTGGCGACGCAGGCTCAGGCGCGGAAAGAAGCGCCTGCCTGGAGGCAGAATCTCAGCCGCCTGGCGAATATCCAAACAGAATCGCTTGCGAAATGGTTGTTCGCCGGCGCCATTGCGCTATATCTCGCCACGCGTCTCATTGGGCTAAGTATCTACCCCATCTATTTTTTCACCGACGAAGCGTTTCAAACCCAAGCCATGGATGAACTCATCCGCATGAATTACCGCGATGTGGATGGGACCTTCCTGCCAGCCTATTTCGGCAACGGCATGGGCTTCACCGTGTATTTACAATGGCTTCCGCTGTTGCTTTTTGGCAAGTCGGCGGTGTTGACGCGCGCCGTCTCGACGGTGGTGACGGTGATCGCGGCGCTGGCTGTGGGGATCATCCTGCGCGACGTTGCGCGCGCCAAATATTGGTGGGCGGGAGTGATCTTCCTCTCGTTCACGCCCTCGTGGTTTTTGCACTCGCGCACGGCATTCGAAACGGGCGTGTTCGTGGCGTTTTATGCCGCCGCGTTTTGCTGTTACTTGTTGTACCGCTATCGATCTCCGCATTATTTGTATTGGACCGCCCTGTTCGGCGCGTTGGCATTTTACTCGTATAACCCCGCGCAGTTGATGGTGCCGGTGACGGCGGCGCTCCTGCTCGTTTCAGATTGGCGCTATCACTGGGAACAGCGCAACACCGTGTGGAAGGGCGGTCTCCTGCTGGCGTTGCTGGCGATCCCCTACCTCCGTTACCGCATCGGGCATCCCAATTCGCCGGGCGATCTTTTGCACTTGCTGGGTTCGTATCTCGTCAGCGATATGCCGCTGATCGATAAGGTGAAGTTGTACATTTCGGAATATTTCTTTGGGTTGAGCGCGTACTACTGGTTCATTCCCAACGACCGCGACCAGATCCGTCATATCATGAAGGATTATGGTCACATCATGCTTGCCACGCTTCCGTTTTTCATTGTGGGGTTGGCGCGCATTCTGCGAAACCTGCGCGACTCGGCGAACCGCGCGCTCCTGCTCATCATACTGGTGTCGCCCATCGGCGGCGCCATGGTGCAGATCGGCATCACGCGCAGTCTGGTGTTCGTTGTGCCTGCCGCGATCTTGACCACGCTCGGGCTTGAACTCGTTTTACGCTGGATCGAAAACCCTGCGGAAGCGTTGCAGGATTCAGAACCCGCCTCGCCCCCGACAGTGAAACGGCTTGCCCTTTTCCTCGGCATTTTCCTCGCTTGCATCTTCCTCATTAGCATGTTCGAGAAAAGTATCGACCGGCTCTTTGTCGTCGCATTGGTTGGGCTGTTCGGCGCGCGCGCTCTGGGATTGTTTTCATCGCTCAAGCGCTGGGCGCGAGGCTGGTTCCCAACCTGGAGATTGCCCTCCACGGTGATCGCGCTTCTCGCGTTTGCGATCTTGGCAGGCGTGAACCTCTACGTTCTTGCTGACGCGTTGAAGAACGGTCCCTTCTGGTGGAAGGACTACGGCGAAACCCAATACGGCTCATTCCAGATCTACGACATCATCGAAAAGTATCATCAGGAACACCCGCAGGATCGGATCATTTTCACCTCCAGTTGGGCGAACGGCGCGGATATTTTGAACCGCTTTTTCATCGGCGACCAGTCGTGGCTCGACGGCGGCAGTATCGAAGGCTACATTCAGCGCAAATTCCCCGTAGACGAGAATACCGTGTTCATTATGGTGCCGTTGGAGTACTCGATCGCGACCGACAGCGAGAAACTTACCGACATCCGCCTCGAAAAGACCGTCGCATACCCCGACGGTTCGCCAGCCTTCTACTTTGTGCGCCTGCGCTACGCGGATAACATCGACGAGATCTTCGCGGCAGAGCGGGCGGTGCGCGCCGTGTTGCAGGAATCGGTGGTGAACCTCAACGGGCAGGAGGTGGGCATCCGCTTCTCGTATTTGGATGCCGTGAGCCAATCTGAAACGATCCCCTTGATCTTCGATGGCGATGAATACACTTATATCAAAACGCTGGAAGATAACCCGTTCGTCATTGAGTTGAGCTTCCCCGCGCCGATCACGTTGAACGGCTTTTCGCTCATGATCGGCTCGGCAAATATACGGGTGACGCTGACCGCCAGCAATGAGTCGGGCGCAGAGCCGGTGACGTATACCTTCGAAGGGAAAGGGTCGGAGAATGAGCCGGTGCTATCCTTTGATCTGCCGCAACCGATCAACGCGCAAGTTTTGCATATCGAGGTATTCGACCCGTTCTCGCCGCCCCCGGCGCAGATCCATATCTGGGAACTCACCCTGCGGTGAGTTGAACATCGAATTCAATGCCGAACCAACAAAAACGAACCGGGATGGAGTATCGCTCCATCCCGGTTCGTTTTGAAACTAGGGACGCGGTAACGCTAACTAAATGCCCGCTGGCAATACAATCCGCTGACGATCTCGAAATCGATCTCCCAACTCTCTGCCGCAGACGCAACTTCATCCAGCGTGTCGCCTGGTATGAAGGTCGGAAAACCATCGCCCACAAACAATACATCCGCGCCGGCAATTTGCCCGTCGGGGCAAACGAGCGGTTGGGGCGCAGGAGTAGTAGCCTCTGGCGGAGCGCCCCTGTGAGGGATGGTCACGTAGAACATCTGCCCGGCGAGGTAGATGATGGCGGTCTGCCCGGCGAACTGCGTCAGCCCGCCCTGGGCGTTGCACACGATATGTTGTTTATCCGTTGTCACCCAGCAGAACAGGTCGTATAGATCGGAGCCAACGTAGATCGAAGCCCCTTTGACATCCCGGGTGCGATGCCCCGCCGCGGAAAAAATATAAACGATTCCCTTGCCGTACACATAGGCGCTTTCTTCGTAGGCGATCCAATCGGCGGCTTGGGCGCGGGTGGTCCGCAGACCCAGTAACGAGGCGGTGACAACAAATGCCATCAAAAATAAAAACAACTTTTTCATATCGAGCGCTCCTTTTCGGATGATGATCGGCTTTAAGCCGTCATCAACGTGACCAAATAGGAGCGCGGTAGGTTACACGAGAATACTTGCAATCACATTGCGCATTCGCCGGCGCGGGCGAGGCAGGCTGAAGGTCCGGGATGAAGCGGCGGCGTCACTTGCATCCGTTCGGAAAAAGAGTCAGCCGCTCATGATTCTGATTCGGGGCGAAGTAACTTTCATCTGCCAACAGGGGGAGACTGGACTCAAAATACCGGTTCAACACGACGCGAAAGCTGTTGACCGGTGAGATGGTTGGATACAACGCCTCAGCCGATTCGACGCCGGGCAAGTAGTACGCGTTCAGGATGGGCATGCGCGCGGCGGGGTCGTTCGTCAGGTCGGGCGGCGGACCGTGATCGCCCTGCACGATGATGACCGGCGGCACATCCGATTCGCGTTGAAGCGTGTCAATGACTTGCAAAATTTCGCCGTTGATATAAATGATCTGGTTGATGTAGGCGTTGGCGATCTCTTCATGCGAGGCGGTGTTCACGTTGATCTCCAGCCATTCGCCGTCCGCGCCGAACGAGAACGGAGGGTGCGGGATGACAAAGTGCGCAAAGACAAAATACTTTCCCTCGCGCGATGGAATTTCTTTCAGTGTTTGAATCATCGAGAGGACGCGCAGTCGGCGGGCTTGGCTGTACGGCGTGGTCTTCGTGGTGAGGCTCTTTCCTGTTGATTACGGGACGCCCACAATGGTTTGATTGTGCTGTTGGCAAACAACGCGCGCTTTCAATGACACACAACAAAAACGTCCCGAAGGTTGTGAACCTTCGGGACGTTTTGCAATAGGTACCGTCAGCCTAAGTAGTCCGTGCAATACAAGTCACTGATGATCTCAAAACTACTCCAACCGTAGCCACTGGCTGTAGCCGCAACTTCAGCCAGAGTGCTTCCTTCTACGAATTCCTCCCAAGTGCCGAAGAAATCACTATCAGTAAATTCCACATCCGCGCCTGAAATCTGCCCATCCTCACAAACGAGCGGGGCGCTGTCATCCACGACGGGTCGGGCGTGTCCGTTCGGGATGGTCACGTAGAACGTCTGACCGAGGAGGGTAATAACCGCCGTCTGCTTGGCATATTGCGTCAGCCCGCCTTGGGCGTTGCATACGATATGCTCTTTGTCCGATGTGATCCAGCAGAACAGATCATATAACTCGCCGCCGACATAGATCGAAGTCCCTTCCTTGACCTCCTTGTTGCTAAACCCGCTTGCCAAAAACACATACACGATCCCCTTGCCTGGCACGTAGTTCATTCTTTCATAGGTGACCGTTCCGGCGGCTTGGGCGCGGGTGATCCGCAGACCCAGTAACGAGGCGGTTACGACAAATGCCATCAAAAATAAAAACAACTTCTTCATAGCGAGCGCTCCTTTTCGGATGATGATCGGCTTTAAGCCGTCACTCGCAAGACAATGTCGGGATAGGATAGGTTACACGGGGAAACTTGCAATTCCCTTACACGCCTGCCGGCGCGGGCGAGGCAGGCTCGCCCTGAGTTCGATCGAAGGGCAGAAGGTCCGGGATGAAGCGGCGGCGTCACTTGCATCCGTTCGGGAAAAGAGTCAGCCGCTCATGATCCTGATTCGGAGCGAAGTAACTTTCATCTGACAACAGGGGAAGATGCGACTCGAAATACCGGTTCAACACGACGCGGAAGCTGTTGACCGGTGAGATGGTTGGATACAACGCCTCAGCCGATTCGACGCCGGGCAAATAGTACGCGTTCAGGATGGGCATGCGCGCGGCGGGGTCGTTCGTCAGGTCGGGCGGCGGACCGTGATCGCCCTGCACGATGATGACCGGCGGAATTTTCGATTTGGATTGAAGCGCGTCTATGACTTGCAAAATTTCGCGGTTGATGTAAATGATCTGGTTGACGTACGCGTTGACGATCTCTTCGCGCGACGCGGTGTTCACGTTGATCTCAAGCCATTCGCCGTCCGCGCCGAACGAGAATGGCGGATGCGGGATGACGAAGTGCGCGAAGACAAAATATTTTCCCTCGCGCGAGGGGATTTCTTTCAGCGTTTGGATCATCGAGAGGACGCGCAGTCGGCGGGCTTGGCTGTACGGCGTGGTCTTCGAGTTGAGGCGGTCGTAATCGGTTGCCACGCGGAGCATGGTTGTGTCGAGGAAGAGGGTTTCAAATTCGGTGAGCGTTGTGAACGATTTGCCGTAATCTGGGTAGATGTCCGCATCCGCCCATTCGGTCATGCTCCAGCCGGTGGGAAATGCGACAATGGAATATCCCCGCTCCTCGAACGCCGCGCGGACCGCGCCATGCTTCAAGAGTGAAATGCGTTCGGCATCGTCCGTCGCGCCGAGGGCGTTGAGGTAGTCGTAATTCAGTGAAGATGCCAGCGAATACAGCGTGTGGGCATAGTTGCTCTGACTGCACTGCGCCACGTAGAATCCGCGCGCTTGCAAGGCGTTGATGAACTCGCTGTTGTCGAATCCGTATTCGCGCTGTAACACATCCTGCCGCCCGTAGCCGTCGAGGATGATGTAGTAAACATCGGGAGAGTTCGAGTTGGTTACGGCGATCGCGGAGGAATTTTTCGACGACGCGTTGGAGACGGATTGCCGAATGAGCGCGGAGGAAATAGCGAACGAAGGATAGATCAGCAGAAAGATCGAAATAAGGTTCAGAGGATACGTGAACGATGTCGGCTGTTTGACTCTTCGAACGATCCAGAAAACGAGAAATGCTCCAAGGATGCAGAAGACGGGGAAAAGAATTCTGTGGCGAAAGAGTCCAAACCCCAAAACGGATTCGCCCTCGAAGGCGGAGTAGACCTGCCCGTAGGAAAAAAATAAAAAGAGAAGCGAGGCAGACGCAAGGGCGGCGCGATGCGAGTCGCGCAGGAGGCGATGAAGAATCCAAAAGAGAATCCCAGCCAGCGCAAGCGAAAACGCCAGCGGACGCGTCATCTCGCCGATGAAGACCTGTCCGATGTTGTTGGCGGTCAATGAGAGGACGGAAAATAGCGCGAACAGGATGGGATAGAGGGGATATTTTTTGAGCATGTGCCGAGGAATTATATTGTACCGGTGAATCTTTTATCCGCAGATTGCGCGGATTTTCGCAGATTTTTCTCTTGTTTTTCCAATCTGCCTGGTCTGCGAAATCTGCGGATCATTTCCGATATATTTATTTTACACGGTAACAGTGTACAATTTGCGCATGACCATTTTCAACACGCCCATCCTCAGCATTCTCTTTCACTACGCCGCCCGTTTTTGGATGCGCGTCGCCGGTTGGCGCGTGGACGGGAAGTTGCCCGACCTGCCGAAGTTCGTTTTGATCGGCGCGCCGCACACATCCAATTGGGATTTTGTTCTGTTCCTCGGCGTCATCTTCACGTTGAGAGCCAATGTGAAGTTCATGGGCAAAGCGGAACTGTTCCGCCCGCCCCACGGCTGGTTCTTTTATTTTTGCGGCGGCGTGCCGGTGGATCGGAAAAAACCCGGCAGGCTGGTGGAGCAAATGGTGGAGGCGAGCAACAAGTCTGCGCAGTTCATCCTCACCATCGCGCCCGAAGGCACGCGCTATCAAGTGACGGAGTGGAAGCGCGGCTTTTATTACATCGCCAAAGGCGCGGGCATCCCCATTGTGATGGCAAAGGTGGACGGCAGGCAAAAGACCGTGCATGTGGGAGAAACCTATCATCTGACGGGAGACGCCGAAGCCGACTTAAAAGCCATCCCCAATGCCTTCGAGGGACTAGTGGGCATCAACCCGCGCAGGAAATACATCACGTTGAAGCAGTGAGGAATCTTCTATCGATTAACGGTGAATCATGCGGGATAAGGAATATATTCTTTTCTGCGACGAATCAGACAGACATGGCAAGTATTACTCCAATTTTTACGGCGGGGTGATTGTTGGCTCATCTCAGTATGAGCGCATTACGGATCGGCTTAATAACACAAAAGCCGATTTGAATCTTTATCAAGAAGTAAAGTGGGAAAAAGTTACGGAAAAATATCTTACGAAATACGAGGAGTTGATACGCGTTTTCTTCGAGGAAGTTTTCCATAACAACCTCCGTGTCCGTATTATGTTTCGCCAAAACGCCCATCTGCCGCGCGGTCTTAGTCGGGAACAGGTCGAGTGGGAATATTACCTGCTGTACTATCAGTTCGTCAAACACGGTTTTGGGTTGGAACACAGTTCGGAAAATATCCGTCTGCGCCTATATTTTGACACGTTTCCCGACACCGCTGAAAAGAATGAGCAATTTAAAGGTTTTTTGCTTGGATTAACCAAAACCAAAAAATGGGAGACGATTGACATCAAAAGGGAGAATATCACCGAGGTCCATTCGCACGACCATGTTCTTTTACAGTGTCTGGATATCGCGCTTGGCTCGATGTCTTTTCGTTTGAACGATAAGCACAAGGAAATACCCAAAGGAGCCAGGCAAAGAGGGAAAAGAACAGTCGCAAAAGAGAAGCTGTATAAATCAATTCTTTCGGAGATTCGCAAAATTCGCCCCGGTTTCAATATCGGCGTAAGCACGAGAATTGAAACGCTTTCCGACAAATGGAGATTGCCTTACATGCACTGGTCATTCGTTCCCAGTGATGAGACCTTCGATTCGACCCTGACAAAGCCGCGTCGTAGGAAATAAAAAAAACCCCGCCTGACCTACATCAGTATCTGACGCATAACGTCAGACTTCGGTCAGACAGGGGAACATCTAAGGTCATTATAATAGGTTGTAATAATTTGTCAAATCTTGCTATTTTCATCATCGTCCCTTCAACAAAAAATCTTTGCCCTCCAGCACGCCATCCAATATCGCTTTCACCGCGTCAGACTCCAGCAATTCATTCAACTCAAACGACTTCAATTTCGCCTGCGTTGTGCGAACGGACGGCTCCAGAAAATCTCCGAACGGCAATGATGTGCGAAACAATTGATAATATAAAAACCGTCGCGCGTTGCGTTTGAGCTCGGCAGGGATTTCGATCTCTCCCTCTTCCAAAAACTCTTTCATCTTCCTTCTTACATCTTCAATTGTCTGCGGAAAAAATACTGTCGGGTATTGCGTAAATCTCGCCTTGCCCGCGCACAACACCGCCGCGCCCATGATGGACGCTTCGAGTCCGATGGTGGAGTTGTAGACCATCACGAACTTGGATCGTTGGATCAACTCGTACGAACTCAACGCCTCGCGCGGACCGACGAACACCACATTCGGTTCACTGCGGACCTTGCGGCTGTCTACCCATCCTTCAACCGTCTCACGGCTGGACTTCCGCACGCGCAATTCATCGGGGTGCGCGCGGATGACGAACAACGTATCGTGATGTTCTTTGATGACTTCCAATGTTAGGTCAAGCCAATCGAACATATCTTCAAAGACCGTGTTCGCGTGCGGCTGACTGGTGTCGAAGATGACATTCGTAAACACAGGAACGATCTGCTTGAACTGCGCGGCTTTTTGCAAGAACGACTCGTCGAGTCCCTGCATGTCTGCCCAGAATTTGATGCCCGCCATGGTGAAGTCGCCTTGAAAGCGTTTGGCGAGATAGGCGTCGAGTTTGGAGTTTTGCTCATCGTTCAATTCAAATTCATTGGGAATGTGAATTGGATACGCCGTCGCTTCGCCATCGGTGAAATATGCGGATGCGGGTTGAAGTCCCACCTCGTGAGTGATGACGCGGATGCCGCGCTGTTGCGTCACGTAACGCGCCGTCGCTTCGGGGAAGAATTGTCCGTTGAACACGATCACCGCGCGCGGATTTGTCTCATCCAGGAATTTTTCAAACTTCTGCGCCACATTCCACGCGGACAAGATGTATTCTCTCAAAAGATAACGCGTATTTTCATCATCGTTGAGGTGATGGATTCGCAAAACCCAACGCAAGGCGGGGAGGCAGAGTGCGCCTAGAGGAATATCTTGAAAGTAGAAAGTGGAAAGTTGAGGGACGGATAAACTCTGGATACGAGATACAAGGTACGAGTCACGCTCGAAACCAAACCACTCAACTTTTGACTTTTGACCTTCAACCTTCGACGGTACTCCCACATACAACGCCCGCGATTGACTCACGCACGTTTTGCACGGCATCTCTTTGTGCGGATCATCCCGATTCGTTCCCAACACACACTTGCTCATTCCAGAGTTGCACGCAAAATACGCGACCGGGATTCCCTTCAACCGCAGCGCCCACGAGGCGAGTAAGTGAAATCCGCTGTTCCACGAGAGATCGTCAATGCCGGTAGAGGCTTTGAAGAAGACGACGGGTTGTCTCTGCGCGGGAGGCGAGTTACGAGAAACGAGATTCGCTGTGCGCGCGATCTTGAGGTTGTTGAACCGGCGGACGAGTCCGCGTTTGAGGCGTTGGGTGAGGAATTCTTGCAGCACTGTTTAATTCCAGTTCTTCTATTTTGTCTTGGCTATTTGAGTAAGATAATTTCTGTCTTCGGCTAGATTTAATAAATGCATCTTCCTATGACAATTCGGGCATAACGCGACTGCATTTTCAATACTGTCTTCGCCTCCCCAAGATAACCAAACAATATGATGAACTTCCAAGTATGGTTTGCCAGCCAAGTCTTTGAAAGGCGCATTATTTCCACACAACTCACAAACACCGTTAGATCGTTTATGGACTTCGAGAACAACCTCTTTGTCTCGGATCTTTTTACCTGTTTTACTACTGACCCTAGCCCATTTTTTCGTTTTCGGTAAGGCATTCTCAACAATAGCATCATATGAAAATGGTAGTTCATTCTCACCCTCATTAGATTCTTCAACCAAAATTTCAAGGATTTTCTGAGCAGTTTGCTCCACTTCATGGTTCGGAACGTGACGTAGATTCATCAAAAAATCACCTGGTCCATAAGGATCCAAATATTGCATTGCAATTTGAACATATTGCTCATAAGCCATTTCTGACATTGAGACATCAAATCCGCGAGTATAGTCGTCCACCGAAATTGTGGATGTAAACTTGCCTTGTTCAATACAAATGAAAGGGCGCTGGTTATCATTGCACCATTCATAGTATGCCTTTTTGAGTTTTCCCCAATTACTACCTTTTTGGGTTAGGTAGCCATTTTTCACTGCAAGATCAAAAGCCTTTTTATCATTCTCACTCAATCTAACAAATAAGTCCTTTTTTTCTTTTGACATTGTAACAACCAATATTTCTAAATTTTACTCAAACTATCGTCGATTTTTACCAATCATTCGACTTTTCATACCCCAGCCTCACCACCAAATCTCCCGCGACTTCTTTGAATAACGATTTATGCTCCGCAGTGAAAAACTCGCGCCAGCCGCCGGTCTTCCCCGAACGGAAGGTGTGACTCTTCTTCGGCTGAATCGCCTCCACCAAAATTGGAATCGCTTCCTCGCGCGGGGTTGGGATTCGGTAACCGGTCTTTTCCACCTCATCGAGCATGGACGCGAGAGTCGAGTCGCGGTGGTTGATCAGATCCTCAAAGCGGAGGCACATCACGCCGGGCGTGTTCAGCCACTCGAACACGCCTTCGTATCTCTGCTGAACGCTGACCATTTTGAGTCCGTCGCGGTCAATGCCGGTGATGGCAACCTTGAGCCGCTCGCCGAAGTCAGGGAGAGAGTTGTAGAAGTCGTGCATCCCGTGTTCTTCCTGCATGTCTGTTGCGAAAAACACTTGCGAGACGAGCATGTCGCGCGGGTCGCGGTAAATGAAGTAGTTGACGCGCCCGCTTGAGGTCAGGAAAGAGGCGTTTTCTTTTGTCGCTTCCACATATCCCCAGCCGATCACGCCAAGAGGCAAATGGAGAAAATCAGCAAGGATATCATCTGCTGTCCGTCGTCCACCGTCTTTTCTGATCGTGCGGATCGGCTCCGCTTCCACGTACTTGTACGGCATGATTTGTGTAAAGCCGTTGAGAATTTGCAACAGCAGGTGCGATCCGCTCTTGGGCTTGGAGTTGCCGAAGATGGGCGGCGCGTCGCCGAACGAAAACCGCTTCCATCGCAGGATGGATTCGGCGGTTTTGCCGGCTGGTCGCAATGCGCGTCGGAGTTGTTGTGCAATTTCCATGAGGAAAAATTTACCACAAAGGTCACAAAGGGGCACGAAGGTTTTAAAAGCCCTTTGTGACCTTCGTGTCCTTCGTGGTAAGAAGGTTTATTCGTTCACCACACGGCGCAACTTCTTCAACGAACCCTGTTCGGAGGCGTACACTTTTTTCACGCCGTCGCCGAGCGAGGCTTCGGTGGTGCGGATGTATTTCACGAGCCGCTCGAAGCCCGCAGGTTCCACGCTCGCGGCTTGATCGGAGCCCCACATGGCGCGGTCTAGTGTGAGATGTCGTTCCACCATGCACGCGCCGAACGCGACGGCGATGGCTGTCGGGATGAGTCCCACCTCGTGACCGGAATATCCGATTGGGATATTCGGATATTTTGCGCGGAGCGTTTCGATCATCTTGAGGTTCAACTCCTCCGGCTCGCACGGATAGGTGCTGGTGCAGTGCATCATCACGAGGTCTTGCTCGCCCGCGATCTCGATCCCTTTTTGGATCTGCTCCATCGTGGACATGCCCGACGATAGAATCAGAGGCTTGCCGGTCGCTCGCGCTTTGCGAATCAGGTTGAAGTCGGTGAGAGAAGCGGAGGGGACTTTGTACGCGGGCGTATCGAACTTCTGCATAAAATCCACCGACGGCTCATCCCAGACCGAGACCATCCAATCGATTTTCTTTTCGCGGCAATAACGGTCGATCTCGGCGTATTGTTTTTCGTCGAACTCGACCTTGTAACGATATTCGAGATAGGTGATGTAGCCCCATGGCGTCTCGCGCATTTGATTTTTTTGTTCGGGCGGCGTGGCAACATCGGGCGTGCGCTTTTGGAATTTCACCGCGTCCGCGCCGGCGTGGACGGCGGCATCGATCATCTTCTTCGCAATGTCGAGGTCGCCGTTGTGATTGATGCCGATCTCGGCGATGATGTACGCGCGTTGAGCGTCGCCCACCGCGCGGTTTCCAATGTTTATTTCACGAGTCATTTTTTTCTCCAAGATTTATTGTGGCGGCGCGAGGTCCGTCACTTCGATAAAGTCGAACGGGACATTCCAGCGGGAATAATAATGCAAATCGGGCAGAAGCGCGTACTTCGTTTTGAAGTATTGATCCAGCACGACGCGAAAGGAATTGACCGGCGAGATCGAGGGGTACAGCGACTCATAATTTCCGTCGGGGAAGTAATACGCGTTGAGAATCCCGAATCGCTCCGACGGGATGGTGTTTTCCAGCGACCCCCAGTGGAGGTACGCTCCCGGTCCGTGATCACCTTGAATGATGATGATCGGCGGCGTGTCTGACCGCGCAAGGATCGCGTCGATGGCTTGAAGCGCGAGAGTGTTGACGTATTGAATTTGCCTGCGATAGCCGCCGATATATCCGCCGCGCGAATGTTCCGAGATGTAATAGTTCGCGTCAAACAAGGTGAACGGCTCATCGTGATTGATGACACTGCCGTCTTTGTCGAACACGAACGGCGGATGCGGCGCGATGATGTGAGCGTAGACGAAATAATCGCCTTGCAACGACGGGGCTTGCTCCAATTCATCGAACGTGGAGAGGATGTGCTGGCGGTGAGTCTCATACGGCATCTCGATCAACGCGCGATGGAACGCGGGGATATGATTCAACACCCGCGCCATGCTGTGGTCAATGACGATGCTCTCGAAGGCGGTGACGGGCTGTGTCAGCGTTGAACTTGAGTCTTCGTAATACACATCCGCCGTTGGGATGGTGGCTTTGTATTCATTCTCAAATGAAACGGTTTTGTATCCATTCTGCGCCAGAACCGCGCGGACCTCGCTGTAGTTGAGAATCTCGATCAGGTCGGCGCGATTATCGGGCGTGTTGCCATTCACTTTCAAATCTTGCAAGTAGTTCATGTTGAACGACGAACTCAACGACAGCATCGTTTGGATGTAATTGCTCGAGGCTTGATCCGCCACGTAGAATCCGCGCTCGCGCAGGGCATTGATAAATTCCGAGTTGTCGAACTCGTAGAACTCCTGCAAAATATCCTGCCTGCCGTAGCCGTCGAGGATGATGTAATAAATGTCCGGGCGCGGCGTGGCGGATTCAACGTCCGTCACGGTTACGGTTCGCTCCGAAGGGTTGAACGAAATTTCATTCTCGCGCACATGGTTCGTCACTTGCACGCCCGTGTTCGCCAACAGCAGGATGCTCAGTACATTGAAATACAGATTGACGACAATGAGATTCTTGACGCGCCGTTGCAACAGCCACATCCAAACGGACATGATCAACGCGGCGGCAAGAAATACGACAAAATCGGAACGCGCGGGACCCAATGCAAATGTTTTGCCCACCCAATCGGTCACATCGCCGAAGAGAAAGAAAATAAAAATGAACGGCGCGGCGATCAGCGCGGACTTCATTGCGTTACGCAAAATAATATACAACGCGCCGAACGCCAACAAAACAAATGCCAGCGATATCAGCAAAGCGCGAACCGTATCCGCAAAACTCAATTCGTCGAAGTTGAGCAAATACAATTGCAGAATCGGCTGGATTGCGAATAAGAACGGCGCGAACAATCCCCGCTCGAACATTGCGAAAATTTTTTTCACGCCCGCGCCTTCAAGATCAGGTCGCACAACTCGCGCACCGCGCCGTGACCGCCCGCGCGAGTCAGCACGTGATCGGCGGCGCGAAGAACTTCGGGATACGCATCCGCGACAGCGACCGCCCAGCCCGCGATCTCGAAACATGGGAGGTCGTTCCAATCGTTGCCGATGAAGACGACTTCTTCCGCTTGGATATTTTTTTCGGCTAGGATGTCTCGCATCACTCGCCCTTTGTCCTGCAACCCCACCCCATGCACCGCTTCCACCCCCATCTTTTTCGCGCGCGCCGCAACGACCGAGTTAACTTCCGACGAGAGGATCATCACGTCAATGCCGATCTCGCGCATCTGTTTGACTCTCATGCTGTCAGCCCGCGAAGCGACGACGGTCTCATGTCCATTTTGATCTGTCCACACGCGGTTGTCGGTGATGACGCCGTCGAAGTCGCAGATGACCAACTTGATGGTGGAAGGCATCGGTCGGCGCGTTTTCCCCGGCGCGACCATATCCAACTCGCCCGTCGAAACGAGATGCTCGTAGCGCGCCCAGTCTTGCAGGTTGTCAATGTCAACGGTGTAGCGCGAGTCAATGACGATGGGATAGATCACGCCGCCGCTCATCGAGCCGCCTTTGGTGATCGTCTCCGCGCGGATCGCGTCAATGTGACCGGTCTGCCAATAGATGGGAGGGAGAATCTGCCGCGGCGCGTTGTACGGCTCGGTGATGCCCGGCACATCGAGGAGATTCTTCATCGGGCCGTTCTCACCACTGATGCGCCACATCTTGTGCGGGTTTTGTCCGGCGGATACAACTCCGCGCACGCTGTCGGCGTCTTTGTGATTTTGCAAAACTTCGATCGCGTCGTCCACCAACCCACGCGGACGGATGGGTGAAGTCGGTCGAAGTTGCACAACGATTTCGGGGTGATAGTTTTCGTGTTCCGCCAGCCACGCCAAAGCGTGTTCAAAGACCGGCAGATCGGTCGTGTTATCTTCGGCGAATTTTGCCGGGCGCAGGAAGGGAGTCTCCGCGCCGAACTCGCGCGCCACCGACGCGATCTCTTCATCGTCCGTTGACACGATGACGCGTGTGACGAGGCGCGATTGCTTTGCCGCGGCGATGCTCCACGCAATGAGCGGATAGCCCGCAAAGTTGCGGATGTTCTTGCGCGGGATGCCTTTCGAGCCTCCACGGGCGGGGATGAGGGCGAGTGATTCAGTCATCAGTCATCAGTCATCAGTTATCAGTCAGCAGTCAGCAGTCAGCAGTTATCAGTCATCAGTCATCAGTGAGCAGTTGTCAGTAAACTGATTACTGATCACTGTTCACTGTTTACTGTTTTCACCACGCCGTCCATCCGCCATCCACGACGACATTATTGCCTGTCATATATGAAGAAGCGTCCGAGGCGAGGAAGAGCAACGCGCCGTTCATTTCATCTTTCTTCGCCATGCGTCCCATGATCGTTTTGGCGGAATAGTTCTTTTCAAAATAGTCTTCGTGGTCGTTGTAAATTCCGCCCGGCGTGAGCGCGTTGACGCGGATCTCCGTCCCGGCGTAATAGGCGGCGAGATATTTGGTGAAGCCAAGCACACCGGCTTTGGTCACGGTGTAGTACACAGGTTTATACGCCACGCGCTGACCGTCTTTGATGTAAATGCGCTGGTCGGGTCCGTTGAGTCCGTAGGTGGAGCAGATGTTGATGATGCTTCCCTTTTTGCCTTGCGCGAGCATCGGCTTGACGCAGGCTTGAGTCATCAAAAACATGCCGGTCAAGTTGACGTTGAGCGCGGCGGTCCAATCGGCGAGCGGATAATCCTCGAACGCGCCGGGCGTCACGCCTTTTTTCATCGCGTCGGCGTCGAACTTCGGGTCGAGCGCGGCGCTGTTGACGAGGATGTCGAGTCGCCCGAAGGTGGACAATACGTTGTCCACTGCGGCGTTCACCGAGTCGGGCTGGGTGATGTCGGCGGAGAGGGCGAGGGAGTTGAATCCGCTTTGGGTGAGTGAATCAGCCGTCCCTGCCGCGGAGCGTGAAGCGGCGTTTAAGTCCAGCACGGCGATCTTCGCGCCAGCCTCCGCCAGCGTCTTGCAAAATTCCCTGCCGAGCAATCCCGCGCCGCCGGTGACGAGGGCGACGCGCCCGTCGAGTTTGAATTTATCTTGAATGGTCATTTACTTTCCTTGTTTCGCAAACTGCGCTTCGTCTGCGCTCTTTGCTCGCTTTGTACTCGTTCTGAGCGGAGTGAGGAGCGTTTGTTGCGACGAACGTAGACGAAGAACGCTCCGCTCAGCGCGATCAATTTGCGTTACGGTTGATGAGTGTAGATCGAATCGCCTTGCGATTTGTGCGCGAGGTTCAAACCTGCGGTCAGCGCGTCCACTTCGCCGGCGATGTTTGCGCCGTCGTCGAAGATGGCAAGCACGGCGCGTCCCGCGTTGATCTCCGCCTGCATGCGCTCGACGCCTTCTTCAAACCCCGGAATGGATTCGGCGCGCGCCGAATCATAACCGCTGGGCAACACCCACGCGCCGCGCCCGGTATACAAATACACCGCGCCGGGCTCGTTGGTGAAGATGGCAACATCCTCGGGCAGTTCGCGCAAAAATGTCATCGCCTCCGAATCGTACCATTGGAAAGACGCGTATCCCTGCCCGCCTTTTGCCCATGCGTTGACCGTGATGGCTTGTTTGTAAAAAGAGAATCCCAACAGGATGAGGGTCAGCACGATCGCGAGGCTGCGATTTTTTTTGCGGAGTTGCATCACGACATAGACGAGCAAAATCAGCAAGCAAACAAAAACGGGCGAGAGGATGCGCAGTTTAAATTTTGTCGCGGCGTCGAACATGGTCATGGACGCGACGATGGAGGCAAGATACGCGATGAGAAATAAACCTACGGTGAACGAGATCACTTCGCGCGTGCCTTGTGTGCCTTTGCCCGTCGGTGAGGGACGCGGCGTAAGCGGCGAGAGATACTTCCACGCGCGGAGGGCTGTCCACACGATCACGCTGCCGAGGACGAGGAAGGTCAACGCTTCCGGCACGACGGGCAGTTTGGTCGCCGCCTTGTACCACGCCGCCACCGGGAAGAGAAAATCGTCGAACACGCGGACGCCTTGATTCAAAACCTCAACGGTGATGGGATGCCATGCGAACGCGCGATTGGTCGCGTTATCCGCGATGATGCGATTGCGTAATGCCCACGCCAACACCCAGGGGAGAAAACCAGCGAGGAAGATGCCGATGCTGGCGAGTCGTTTGCGCCATGTGGTGCGTAAAACAAATATGGCGACGATGAACGTGGCGGCAAGGGCGAGACCGGCATACCGCGTGAGGTAAGCCAGCCCTGCGAATGAAGCGCAAGCGATCAGCCACCACCATTCGCCCGCGACTCCTTTTCCAATCGAAGACGGCGGACGCTCGAAGTACAGATCAAAATTCCATAATGAACATAACGACAAACAAATAAATAACGGCTCGCTCATCGCGACGGTGTGCGCTTGCAACAAGTCGCCGTTGAAGACGAACAGCGCGGCAAGGACGAGACCCGCGCTGAGGGATGGAGTCATCCTCCACGCGATGACGCCGAGCAAGCCCGCATTCAACCCGAACAGAATCGCGTTGAGGAATCGCGCGCCGCGCAACGGATCAAGACCGAATAGACCAAAGAATGCCAGCGCGGAGGAAAACCCCGGCGGGAAGTGCGTGACGTATCCGTTCGTGGCGAGCCATGCCTCGCGGTACCCGTCTCCTGCGAGCAAACTCCGCGCGCCCGCAATGTACGCGATCGAATCGTCGGATAGCCCCAGCCCCTCGGGCGTGGCTCGAAGCGCGAGAAAGGTCCCGGCTACGACGATCAAGAACAGGCTGAAAAAAGAAACGAGGCGGAGTGAGTCGCGGGGAGGCATACAAAAATTAAGCGATATGGAAAATACAGTAGGGGCGGGTTTACCCGCCCCTACCTCAACGATCAATTGCGATTCAAATATCCCTGATCTTCGAGATACTTGACGATAATACGGGCATTATCTTCAGGGGTCGCGCCGAAACCTTGCAGGGTGATCTCGGGTTTGATCGGCGGCTCGTAGGGATCGTCCACGCCGGTGAAGCCCATCGGCTTGCCGTCTGCCACTGCCTGGCGCGCCTTGGCATACAAGCCTTTCACGTCGCGCTCTTCGCAGACTTCGACGGGTGTATCCATGAAGATCTCGATGAAATTCTCGCCCACCATCTTGCGGGCTTCTTCGCGCGTGGCGCGGTAGGGGCTGATGGCGGCGCAGATGACAATGCCGCCCGCGTGCACGATCTCGCCCGCCACAAAACCGATGCGCAGGATGTTGGTATCGCGGTCTTCCTTGCTGAAGCCGAGTCCTTTGCTTAGGTGCGTGCGCACTACGTCGCCATCGAGGATGGCGGTCTCGCGTCCGCGTTCGAGGAGCAGGGATGTAAGCACGGCGGTGGTGGCAGATTTGCCGGAGCCGCTCAAGCCGGTGAACCAGATTCCAAATCCCTGCTTGTGGCGCGGTGGGTAGGTTTCGCGCAGGATTTCAGCGGTCTCGGGGCGGGTGAACCAGCCCGGCAGTAATTTGCCCTTCGCGAGATATTCCTCGCGCACCTGCGTGCCGGAGATGTTGGCGGTCTTTGCGCCCTTGGGGACATCCTTCTCTTCCACGTAACGGTCTTCATCGGGAAGATAGACCAGCATTTCGAACGGAACCATCTTGACGCCCAACTCGGATTCGTACTTCTTCATGTTCTCCTGCGCGTCATACGGACCGTAAAACGGCTTGCCCGTGGAATCATTTCCCGGCCCCGCGTGATCGCGCCCGACCACGAAATGATTCGCGCCATGGTTGCGCCGAATGATGGCGTGGAGCAGAACTTCTTTCGGACCCGCCATGCGCATGGCTAACGGCAACAAACTGAGCATGGTGCTGTTCTTGTCGTAGTGATTATCCACCAGCGCTTTGTACGTGCGAGTGCGGGAGTAGTGATCCACGTCGCCGGGCTTGGTCATGCCCACGGTGGGGTGGATCAACAGCGAACCGTTCACTTGAGCCGCCGCGCGTTTGGTCAACTCTTCGTGGATGCGGTGCAGAGGGTTGCGGGTCTGGAAGGCGACGACGTTATCGTGCCCCATCGCTTCAAGCCGTTCGCGCACTTGCGCCGGGGTGAGGCGCAGGTCTACGAAATCGTAATATTTGGGAAGGTTGACAACCTTCATGGGGCCCGAGATGCAGACCTTGTTCCAGCGTCCCATTTCGGAAACCATCGGGTGTTTGGTGTCGGTGGAGCCGTAGGCGAGCGCGGCTTCGGTCTGCGGGTCCCAGTGAAAGACTTCGTCAAGCGTCATTACGGCGATCAAGTCGAAATTGGCGTTGCGAAGCGCCAGATCCTCGCCGACGGTCGGCAGTTCCTTGGGGTCAGCCGTCAATGTGATGGGGAGGGGCCACAAGGTCCCGTCTGCCAGACGCATCTCTTTGAGCACGCGGTCATAGTCCGCTTTGCCCATGAAGGTGGTCAGCGGTGAAAAACCGCCGGTGGCGATCAATTCGAGATCGCAAAGATTGCGCGTGGTGATCTTGATGGAAGGCAGTTTGGCGGCGTGGGCGAGAAGTTCCTCGCGCTCTTTGCCCTCTACAACAAGGTTCACCAGTTTTCCCCCATACGGGGCGATCAGTTTGGCTTTCGACATTGTTACTCCTTGATTGACACAGATTACTCTGTTGGGTTTGCTATGCGAGGCGCAATTATAACCTAAAATTCACCCGCTGAATTTTGAAGAGGTTACAAAAGATTATTCAAGACAGTATAACGAATCGATCACGGGGATCGCATCCGGCGATATCGATTCCAACCTGCCCATGATCCGGCATACTTGTTGCGCGATATAAGGGTCGGCTGAAATCACCGGCGCGAGTTCGGTCAGGCGCTCTGTATCCCCGGTAACTGCGTATGCCTGGAGGAACGGCATCCATTCGATCAGGTCGGATGGGGCGAAGCCCAGCGCCTGCGCTTCCTTTCCCCAGCCGATAACTGCTTCCCAATCCCCACGCTGGCGCGCCAAGTCGGCGGACTGGTAGAAAAAGCACCAGCCGCGAGGCGGCTCGGGTCCGAAAACAAGTTGAGGCGGCGTGTGAGGCGTTTCATCCGCGAGGACATGTTCGAGTTCGGAAAACGATCCGATGACGCGAATCGAATCCGATTCAGTAGTGGAAAATTCAGGCTGAAGTCCATCGATCACATGCACGCATGAACTGGGCGATGGTTGCGAGAGGATCAAGATATTGCGATAATTTTTGTACGTGACGATTCCGCGGCGATTGTCATACTCCTGCCGTTCGCGGGTAAGAACCTTTTGCACAGTATTTTTATTCAGGACAGCCGCATACAGCGAGGGCTGCGCCATCTCGTCGTTCTGACTTTCAGGATAATACAGAAAATTTGCGGGTCCCCAAACAAAATAATCCTCCTCGGTCGATACCGAAGCGATGTTTGCGATCAAGGTTGTGTTGGTTTGAAATTGCGGCGCGCGCCATGCAACCTGCCACCAGAATTCGCGCGTCCGTTGAGTTTGGGCCGCGTATTGCAATCCGTTTCCGTAGTGAGTGAACACAGAAGCAAGGATGAAAATCGCGAGTATGCCCCAACGCGCCGATGGTTTCGACAACCCGGACACCCATGCCGCGATGAGGATCGCCGCGCCGAGGGAAGCCGCAAGCGTGTAACGTGAAAACGAAGGGAACCACACTTCGCGGTTGGCAAGCGTCACCGGCGCCAGCCCGAACACCAGCGCCGCCAACCCCAGCCAGATCATCTCGCTCTTCCAGGTTGACGAGTCGGTTTGCGCCGCGTTATCTTGCGACTCCATTCGCCGTAGCACAACAAACGACAGCGCGACCGCAGCAACTCCGATCGTTAGCCCGATCAAACGATGGGTGTTCTCTTGAACCAAGCCAACTTGTTGAAGCGGCGTTACCCAGGCGGCGACCAACGTTTCGAACATGTTCTGCGCTTGCGAATATCCCCACCGAAATATCGTCTGTAACGGGTAGAGAAATACATCGCCTAATTGGATCCCTACATCGGTTGCGCCGCGTTCATTATCGAAGAAGAGGATTCGCCACGCGAGGAACAGCGCTGGGACAAGCAACGCCGGCAATCCCTGCTGGAACGCGCGGATGACCTTTTGCCGGGCTGACGCTCCCTCTCTCCATGTCAAAAGAAAGATGCACGTCCAGCGGATCGCTTCAAAGCCGATGTACCACTCGATCTGCGAAAGGTAAAACAATCCCAACAGGATCGAGAATCCATGCAAGAACCATGCGCGACTTCGATGTGGAGTTGTGACTGCCTGCATCGTGAATGCAACAGACCAAGTTGCAGAGGCGAGACCGGCAAGATAATATTGATAGGTGATGCCGTTGGGTTGCGAGAGAAACCCGGGATAGATCAGGAAAAGCAACGAGGTTATAAAAGCAAATGCGCGCGCGCGCGACCACAAAATCGCGCAAAGAGTCCACACACCCAACGCTCCGAGAACGCGAAACGCAAACGCCGAGAGATTGTAATAAAGCGGATTCGCGCCAAACAAGGCAAACAGCGGACTCATCAAGAGCGCGCCTGCCGGGCGGTCGATGCTGTAAATTTCACGGATCGCCTCCGCCCCGCGCGCGCCCGCCGCGAACATGATGTACCAATCGTCAAAATAATATCCGAATCGAAAAACAAACGGCAGATAGACCAATGCCGCGATCACGGTCAGCAAGATGCCAGCCATCAAACCATCGGACAATTTGTTGACGCGAAGATACATGTTCATTGTGCTGGTATTTTAATTCGAGTCCCCGAATTGCTGGAAGCCAGAACAGCGCCGATCAACCGTTGGACATTGATCCCCTCTTCCAGCGGACAGGACGACTCAACCTCGCCGCGCGCGACGGCGATGAAATGTTTCATCTCGTCCATGAACATGACGTTGCGTTCAAACTCAGGGGAGGGTTGATACACATCCCAAGCTTTTTTCTCAGCGTGGAAGATTCGCGTCGCGCCATCGGCGAGATTCCACTGCAACGAGCCTTTCGTGCCGATCACTTCAAAATAATGCGCGGGGGGTTGTTGGTTGTAATCAAGATGGATGCTCCCCAACGCGCCATTCTCGAAACGCAGACCGATCTTCGCCGTGTCTTCCACGTCCACATCCAAGTCGCTGAGTTTGGCGGTGAATCCCCAAACGGATTCGACCTTGCCAACCAACCACGGAAGATAATCCAGCGAGTGACATTGAGTCAACACAACGCCTCCGCCCATGTCCGCGCGCGCCGCGTAGCCCTGACGATAGTCCTCCCACGGATGCCACGCGGGGAGGTATTCGCCGAAATGCACATGCGCCGAGATCACGCGTCCGATCTCGCCCGCGGAGATCAACTGCTTGGCTTTCATCATCCCTGGATGAAAACGGAATTGGAATCCAACGACGACGCGCCCGCCGCCCTTTTTGAGCGCGGACTCGAGTTCGTCAATGCGATCCATCGAATGCGAGAGCGGCTTCTCCAGCAACAGCGAGCATCCCGCTTCCGCGGCAGGGATGGCGACATCAAGATGAAGCGACGTGGGATTCGAAACGATGACCGCGTCGGGTTTGTGTTTTTCGAGCGCGGTTTGCAAGTCGGTTTCCTGAGGGAACCCTGCCAAGTCTTCCTCGGGCATGGTTGCCTTGCGCGTGCGAAATAAAACAATATCCTTCTCGCCCAACGCGATGAGATTCCGCATGTGGCGGCGACCGATGGAACCGAGACCTGCGATGAGAAATTTCATAAGACTTTTTACCACAAAGGGCACGAAGGCACAAAGTTTAAGACCTTGTATTTTCCTTTGTGTGCGTTGTGTCACCTGCCCCGATGCTCTTGCGGGGTTCGTGTTTAAAAATCACCAACCCAAATCCTTCTCAAACTTCCATTTCACCAGCATCTCACCCGCGACCTCTTTGAAAACGGATCTATCCTTCGCGGAAAATAATCTCTGCCAGTTGCCAGCCTGTCCCTTCGGGAGAAAGGATGCGATTCCCTCATCCCGTTTTGCCTGCCACTCCTCGTCGGGGTTGGATGTCATCTCGGCTTGAATCTTTTTCTCCAACGATTTGTTAATCGTCTTCACGCCGAGAAATTTCCATAGGCGAGACATTTCTTTGAACGGGCTATGTAGCAAATCCTCGTAACGCACGCTGAAATAGTTTTTGCCGTACAGTTTTCGCGCTTCGTCGTCGGTCTCTTGTAGGTTGGTCACCCATCCCTTCGCCACGCGGCGGATGAACGACTCGGTGAAGATCGAACGGCGTCCGTCGCTGAACGCTTGCGTTGAGCCTAGTCGAAATGAGGCGGGATCAGCCCGAAGGTCCGAAATGATGCGTTTGTCTTCCGCAGATAAAAATTTAGACTCCTCCACGAAATTCCGAAAGCGTTCCGAGATCAGCACATCGCGTCCATCGCGGACGATGTAGACGAGTTTCGCGTCGGGGTAGATCGCGTGCATGTCGCGGACGGCTTGACCGTGAATCGTGGACGAGGGACTCTTGTCGCCGACGATGCGCTTGCCTTCGCGCGCCGCGTCACGTTCCATGATGAAATCGGCGGTGGCGCGGAGGACAAGCGGGGAAAGATCGCGCGCATGATTCCAGCGATTCGACTTGCGCGTGAGCCACTCTTCCATTTCAGGCGAATCGACCATCGCTTTCAACAGCGGCTTGCGCGTGAAGAAGTGCGCCTGATAGTTGCAATGCACGTCGGGATGCAAACGCGCGAGGCGCATGAGGAGCGTGGTGCCAGAGCGCGCATGACCAAGGATGAAAAATTTTTCGCGCGGGAAAAATTGTTTTACTTCGTCCACTTCCTCGCGCGTGATCGCAGGGATGGCGTTGCGGCTTTTCTTTTTCGGTTCGCCTTTGAGCAAAATGCGGGCGGCGGATTTGATGCGGGAAAGCAATTCCATGAAACCTCGTTAACGGGAATGCGATGTGAATTCTAACTCTTCGCTTTGAAAATTCGGAGTTGAACTCCGAATTTTCAAAGCAGTAACAGCAGGGATGGCGCTACGGTTTTTCTTTTTCTGTTCGCCTTTGATTAAGAGGCGAGCAGATTTTTTGATTCGCTCAAGCAATTCCACTTAAAGCTCCAGACGATTATTATTCTTAATTATCTTTTGCAAAAGATAATACATTGCCCAGTTCTTCGTCAAAAATAAAAACAAGCGCATAAGACGCATTTTGCTTAACTAAAGTGGCACATTGCGCAGAAGGGTTAAAATCAATTGCATCAAAACAAACACCGAAAATCGGGTTGCCGTCATAAAGAGGATCTATATTCCATTTGCATTCACCAGTAAACATTTCTTCGAACTGATAATTCCCATCGTTTTCTGTAAACACGGGGAATTTTGTTAGTTCACAAGTGCCATCTTCAAAAAGTTTTATCTTAGCAGTACTGTAATTGCTAGTATCGTTTCGTATGACGTTTTGGTTTACAAAGCGATAAACGCCCGAAATTTCTTCTTTGGTTGGTTTTTCAGTTACTAAGTCTTCCGAGTTTATTAGAGAAAACCCGCCACAACAAAAGGAAACAAATATCAACGCAATAATTGATGATAATGCAGGGCGCATAGGTCATTTCCTCCAATTCAACATGACCAACCCCGCAAGGCAGACTAAAATCCCAGCCACATTGACCCAATTCAGTTTATCTTTGAATATAAATATCGCCACAGGAACAAGGAGGAGCGAAGCGACCACGTTGACTAGCACGGCGGCGATGCCCAAATTCCAGCCCGAACGATACACGAGCAGGAAGCCAAATTCAATTCCGACCACGGCAATGGCAAGCCCAACGCTCGCCCAATTGAGTTGCTTGAGTTCCGCCATGAGTCCGTTTTGAATAGGGAAGAAAAAGAAACTGAGGAGCGTAACCGCAAAAGCGACGGCATACGTCACCAAGACGGAAACCGTAAAGTTGACATTGGGCGGCGTGCTTTTCGCACTAAAGTGATAGAACGCGCTGGAGCAAATAGCGAGTGTGATCGAAAAATAAAACAGGAACATGGGCTTGCTCACCCCTCCAACTTCCTCACCCCGTTCACATCGGCGAACAACGCCAGCTCGCGGATGGACTTTTTCTTCACGGGATGCACAAGATCGGAGGCGATGTCCATCAGAGGCACGAGGACAAAGGCGCGTTCGTGCAGGTGCGGATGCGGAATCGTCAGCGCGGGAGAATACAGCACGAGATCATCGTAGAACAAAATGTCAATGTCAATCAGGCGCGGACCGTTTTGGAACGACTCTTTCCGTCCCAACGCGACTTCCAGCCGCTTGAGATGTTTGATCAACTGCTCGGGCTTGAGGTACGTCTCGACGCGCACGACCTGATTGAGAAACTTCTCCTGCTCTTTGAATCCCCACGGATCGGTTTCGTATACCGCCGATCTCGCTTTCACTTCCATTTGCGGGGCAAGCGACGCGATCGCTTCTTTTAAATTCGCGGCGCGGTTGCCCATGTTCGAGCCCAGCGCGAGATATACAACATGTTCATCCATAATTTATAGTTCCTTATACACTCATATATGTCACCCTGAGCGTTAGCGAAGGGTCTCTTACGTCGTGGTCGAGATGCTTCGCTCCGCTCAGCATGACATGGGGTGAGGATACTCTCCTACATCGAATGTTCATCGTAATGCCCGACCACGTCGTCGTTGAGCCAGCCTTCGATATCCGCGTTCTTGAAGGCGTCGTCGGGCAGGGACGCGGTCAGGTCGAGCATGGCGCGGCGCACCGACTCGAAGTGCTTGAACAGGTCGCCGTCGGACCATGAAGCGTATTTTTTCGTCAATTCCACATTGAACGCGTCGGTGTCGCGGCTTGTCCACGTGAAGCCTGGCGAGTTGAGAATCCCCGTGATGATGCGCGCGCCTTCCTCCCACCAGCCGATGATGTGCGCGACCAGGTCGTGAAAATTTTCAAATCCCTGCTTCGATAAAAATTCTTTTTTCTTTTCCTCATCGAGCGCGTTGAAATTTTCGATGTATTCCGCCCATTCATTTTGCAACAAGTCCAGCGTGAGGAAGCGGCTCAACACGACGAGATGCTCGCGCGCGTGATGGATGAAGATGCCGTCCGCCCACACTTTGACCCGCCGATTCTCGAACACCGCTTCATTCATCGGCTGGATGTCTGCTTCGGTTTTCTGACGCGTCTTCTCGAAGTGCACCATGAATTCGGCTTCGTCCCAACTTTTGTATTTCGCCACCGCCTCCGCGTTGAACGCGTCGTAGTCGTATTTCTTCCGCTTGAACTCGCGCTCCTCCGCAATCGCGCGGATGATCGGCATCCCCTCCTCCCACCAAGCAAGGATGTGCGCCAGCATATCGCGGAACGATTCAAACCCGACGGTCTTGAGTCGCGCCTCCTGCTCCGCTTTGGGCAGGCGATTGAAGCGCTCGACGTACGTTCCCCATTCGAAGTTGATGTAATCCAACGTGCGTTGTTTGGTGATGGGCATGAAGATTCTCCGATGGTGCGCGTACCGCAAAGTTCACTTTGCGATTATGAATCGCAAGATAAATCTTGCGCTACGGTTCGTCGCTTATTTTACCCTCGAACCGCGCTCACAAAATCAGCGAACAGACCATACGCGGTCTCTTCGGGTCCGCCCTGCATGCCTTCGCGCTCCGAAACGATCACCGAATAATTGGGCAACACGTCCGTGCTGAACGTCAACCCCGACGACGAGCCCATCATGCCATACAGCGGCGACGACGCATCTACCAACTCAGGCGACACCTTCGCTTTGATCTGACTCCCCACTCGCTCAGCGGATGCGACCAACTTCCAGCGCTTCTTCTCCGCTTTTGCCTGCTTCACCATCTCAGCCGTGATCTCCCTTATGCCTTTTCGCTCCACCTCCTGCGGTTTGAGCGGAGAGTCCATCAGCACCGTCGCCAGCGCCGAGACTTTGATCGCCGCGTCCCAGCCGTCCACGTCGCCCGAAGGGTCCGTCTCCGCGATGCCGATGCTCTGACAATATTTCACCGCGTCGTCGAACGACTCGCCATCTTCCATGCGTGAAAGGATCAAGTTCGTCGTCGCGTTGATGATTCCTTTAAACGAAGTCAACTCAGCCAGCGGCATCGCCTCGCGGAATGTCGAAAAGACTGGCGAGCCTCCCAACACCGTTGACTCAAACCGAAACTTTTTATTTTTCGACTTCGCCAACGCGGTCAACTCTTGATACGCGTGGACGACTGTGCCTTTGTTCGCCGTGATCGCGTGCATGTCCGCGTTCAACGCGGCGCGGACGTGGTCAATGGCGGGTTGACCCGATTCGTAGTTGACGGGGGAGTTTTCGAACACAACGTTGGCGGAGGAGTGAGCAATGACCGCAAGAGAATCATCAACTTGGAAAGTGGAAAGTGGAGCGATGGACTTTCCACTTTCTACTTTCTCCAACGCCTGCCCAACATCAATCCCATCAGGGTTTACTGCGAATCCATGCCGTCCCGTTGCAATGCCTGTGACCGAATACGTGATGTCATAATTCGATTTTAACAAGTCGCGTTTGCGTTCAAGCAATCGAGCCAACGAGCGGGCGACGTTTCCAAATCCGATAAAGCATAGTTTGTAGTGCATGGTGAAGACTCCTGTGTTTGAGTTTCAAGTTTCATGTTTCATGTCTCTGCCGCTTGGTACCTGAAACGTGAAACGCTTATAGCGGCGGCCACGGCATGGCGCGGCGGTCACGCGGTTGGCGGGGGAAGATTCCGCGTTGACGGATCAGGTCCGCGCGGGTGCAGAGGGCGGAGATTTCGTTCGGGGTGAGATAAGGCTCAAGTTGGCGAGGCAGGTCCACGTCGAGGGAGAGGCGGGAGAGCAAGTCATCCGAAATTTTTTGCCCGCCGAAATCCCAAAGCACTGTCCGCAGTTTATCATCTTCATGAAAACAGATGCCGTGATCGATCGCGAAAAGTTTGCGCGTGTCATTTTCAAAAAAGACGTGACCGCCTTTGCGATCCGCGTTGTTGACAAGCAGATCGAACAAGACGACGGGCTTGAGGAGTTGCTTGTCGTCGTCTGAAAAAGTGAAGTAGTGATATTCGGGATCGTACTCGATGAATTGCTGGATCGAACCCGCGCCGTAGGGACCGTCTTCGCGCAACGTTGTGAACGGGACGATGTGCAAGCCGAGCGACTCGCTCACGAGATACGCCGCCACTTCGCGCTGTGCCAGCGACTGTTCGGGAAAATCCCACAACGGTTGCTCGCCGCGACTCGGTTTATAAACAGCGGGATACGTTTTGTCTTCGTACGTGACCTCGACAAGAAATGTGTAATTCGAGCCAAGCATGAATTGACCTTTGAGTTCAAGGTCGCCGTGTTGGAGGGCGGATGTCAATTGTGTTTGGTCGGGATTGGTCATCGGTGGGTCGAAGGTCAAAAGTCGAATGTCATATGTTGACCTTTGACTTTCGACTTGTGACTTTACTTTTGACTTTAATGAAAATGCCCGTTCTTCTTGGGACAAAAATGCCCCTCGGGTTCTTCTGGTTGACCGCACTGCGGACAGATGGGACGTCCGCGCGAGACGACTTCCATGCCCCAGCGCGAGAGCATCTTCACCTGTGTGCGCGTCGCCCAAAAGCGGATGACCGCCGCCGTTTCAGGATCGTCCTCTTCGGTGAGGATCTCTTTTGCGAACAACACGATGAGATCGCGGTCTTTGTCGTAGCCGAGTCCGATCTCGCCGACGCGGAAGAGCGGATCGACGGGCGGGTTGATGCGCATCACTTCCTCCACGTAATCGCCCGAGGCTTCGGTGATGTTCGGGTTCTGTTCGTTGATCTGCGCGAGGAATTGTTCGATGCCGATGGCAAGCGAATGCAGTTGCGCCTTCTCGATGATGATCGTGATCGTGCGCTGGTCTTGATAGGCTTGAATATAAAACACCCGCTGACCTGGCTTGCCGATCGCGTCAGCGGTGATGTGATCGCAGGGGTCAACGTCAATTTCAAATCGGGGCATGAGTTTCCTAACGGTGAAAAGCAGTATACCAGAAGTGGAAAGTGGAAAGTATAATGACTGCATCCGTAAAAACGACTTGCGTAACGTGGAATAATTCTTGAACGCGAATGTCGCAAATGAGCGAATTGCTCGAATTTCCTTGGGGTTTATTCGCGTCACTTGTCCTGAGCTTGCCGAAGGGTTCGCCGATTAGCGGAATTCGCGTTAAATTTACGACAGCCGCACATCGGCAAAAGGAGCCGCCATGTACGATAAAAAGAAACTCGATGAATTGAAGGACCAACTCGAAACGTGGGAGGAAACTTCGTTGAGCAAGGCGCTCGCGTCCCTGCCTGAGCGCATGGATGAATTCATCACGACCTCCTCCGAACCCATCAATCGACTCTACACTCCGCTCGATGTGGCGGATAAAGAGTACGCTTCTTCTCTCGGACTTCCAGGTGAGTACCCCTACACGCGCGGAGTCCACCCGACGCTTCACCGCTCCAAACTGTGGACGATGCGCATGTTCGCAGGCTTCGGCACCGCCGAGGAAACAAACGCGCGCTTCAAATATTTGTTGGAGCAGGGACAAACAGGCTTATCCGTCGCGTTCGATCTGGCGACTCTGATGGGGTACGACACCGACCAACCCGAAGCGTTGGGCGAGTTCGGCAAGTGCGGCGTGGCGGTCTCTTCATTACAAGATATGGAAATTCTGTTCGAGGGCATCCCGTTCGAGAAAGTGTCCACGAGCATGACGATCAACTCGCCTGCCGCGATCACCTGGGCGATGTATCTTGCGGCGGCGGAGAATCGCGGCGTGAGGCTCGATCAATTGCGCGGCACGATTCAAAACGACATCCTCAAAGAGTTCATCGCGCAAAAGGAATTCATCTTCCCGCCCGAACCTTCGATGCGACTCGTTGTCGACACGATGGAATTCGGCTCGCAAAAGGTCCCGCAGTGGAATACGATCTCGATCAGCGGATACCACATCCGTGAAGCGGGTTCAACCGCCGCGCAGGAGTTAGCCTTTACCCTCGGCGACGGACTCGAATACGTGCGCTGGGGCATCGCCCGCGGCATGGACGTGGACGAGTTCGCGCCGCGTCTCTCGTTCTTCTTCAACGCGCACAACGACTTCTTTGAAGAAATTGCAAAATACCGCGCCGCGCGTCGCATTTGGGCGCGTGAGATGCGCGAAACGTTCAAGGCGAAGAATCCCCGCTCGTGGTTATGCCGCTTCCACACACAGACAGCGGGAGTCTCATTGACCGCGCAACAACCCGAGAACAATGTTGTGCGTGTTGCGATTCAGGCTCTTGCCGCCGTCCTCGGCGGCACGCAAAGTTTGCACACAAACTCGTTAGATGAAGCGTTAGCCCTTCCCTCTGAACACGCGGTGACGATTGCCTTGCGCACGCAACAAATCATCGCCGAAGAATCGGGCGTGACGAACACGGTGGATCCGCTGGGGGGTAGTTTCTTCGTCGAAGCCATGACAGACCGAATGGAGAAAGAAGCGTACGACTACTTCCGCCGAGTCGAAGAGTTGGGAGGCGTCATCCCCGCTCTCGAAAAAGGATTCTTCCAAAGCGAAATTTCCGACGCGGCGTATCGTTATCAGCGCGAGATCGATCAGGGCATCCGCAAAATTGTCGGCGTGAACGCGTATGCCGAAAAGAAACCGCTGACGATTCCGATTCTTGAGATGGACCCGCAAGGGTACAACCGACAGGTCAAACGACTCGAAGACCTCCGCAAGACGCGCGATAACGGTCGCGTCGGACAAACGTTGGATCGTTTGCGCATCGCGCTCGAAGGGACGGAGAACACCATGCCGCACCTCATGGAAGCCGTCCACGCGTACGCGACACTCGGCGAGATCATCCAAGTGATGAAGGAAGCCTTCGGTGTGTATGAAGAGCCGACGATGATTTAAAGTTTGCACGCGCTATCCAGACCGCCGCGAATGACGGTTTGAGTCTATGAAAGAGGAGAACAGGAAAGATGAGCACAGGCAAGAAAGGGGTAATCGGAATTTTGACAGGCGGGGGCGATGTGCCGGGGCTAAACCCGGCGATCCGCGCAGTGACCATCCGCGCGTTGCGTGAGGGATATAAGGTTATCGGGATCCGCCGCGGCTGGGCGGGGATGGTGGATATCGTCCGCGATTCGCAAGCGGATAACAGCAATAACTTCCAAGTGTTGACCGAGGATATCGTCAACAAAGCGGGGCGCACCGGCGGCACGTTCCTGCACACATCGCGGACGAATCCATCCAGGGTCCGTAAAGACCGGCTTCCGCTCCACTTGCGCGATCGGTACGCGGACGATGTCAACGATGTGACGCCGGAGGTGGTGAAGAATATCGATTTTCTTGGGCTGGATTATTTGATCCCCATCGGCGGGGACGATACGTTGAGTTATGCCGTGCGCATGTATAAAGAAGGGATGAAGATCGTTGCCATCCCAAAGACGATGGATAACGATGTGCCCGGCACGGATTATTGTATCGGCTTCAGCACGTGTGTGACTCGCACGATCGAGCTCGCGAATCGTCTGCGGACTGTGGCTGGTTCGCACGAACGACTATTGGTGCTCGAGGTTTTTGGGCGTTACGCCGGCTTTACGGCGATGCTTCCGACCATGGCGGGGGCGTCTCATCGTTGTGTGATCCCCGAGCACAAGTTCAACATCGAGCGCCTTGCCGAGATGATGATGTACGACCGCAGTTACAATCCGAGTCATTATTCGGTGGTGCTGGTTTCAGAAGGCGCCACCTTCGACGGCGGGGAGATGGTCTTCTCGGATCGCTCGACTGACGAATACGGTCACATGAAGTTGGGCGGCATCGGCGATATGGTCTCCGCGCAATTAAGGGAATTGACCGCCAGTCATAACAAGGGGCGCATGGTGGATACCGTGAATCAAAAACTCGGCTATCTCACGCGCTGTGGCGACCCGGACGCGATCGACTCCATCGTGCCGATGGCGTACGGCAACCTGGCGCTTGATCTCGTTTTGAAGAACGTGCATGGAAGATTGGTGGTGCTCAAGAACGGGCGCTACGATAATATTCCGGTAGACATCGTCACCAGCACGAAAAAGACTGTCAACGTGGAGCGGTTCTACAATACGGAGCGCCTGCGCCCGAAGTTTGAAAGCTTCGAAATGACCCCGCTGTTCATCATGACCAGCGATGCGATCTGATCACAAAAGAGACCTCCGAAATTTTCGGGGGTCTCTTTTGTATATTCAGGACTTTCGCTTTTACTGCTCTAAGACGGTCTGTGACCGTCGCTTCGCCAGCAAATACGGCGGTCACAGACCGCCTGTGAGCGAAAGCTCTGATAGTATTCGGTTATGGTAATGAGAGCGTTGCGTAGAATGAGAAGTGGAACGTGTCGCTTGTGTACGATGTCGAATACGTTGATGGCAGGGCGCCGAACGTATAACTGTAATGCCGCCCGGATCCAGACAATCCCAACCTGCCTGCCAGCGTATTGTTTTGCGGAAGGAAAACAAGCCAGTACGTGCCCGGCGATAGCGCCACCGGGGTCGTCACAACTTGCGTATTCCAACCTGCCACCGGGGTAAAGGCGGCGGTCTGCGCCATCAGCGCGCCCGGCGCGCTACCGGAGTTGTTGTAAATTCCCAAGCGCAGTTGCCCGCCAGTGGTGGAGACGTAATAACTCAGACTCTGAATGGTGGCGCTTTGCGAGAGCGTCACCTGTTGCGCGACCAGCCGGTTGCCCATGCCGGAATACCCCATGCTCAGCACATTCGTCTCACCGATGGTGATGGCGCTTGAAGATGGCGTGACAGTTCGAGTTGGCGTGCGCGATGCGGTGGGGGTAAAAGTATTCGTCGGGACGGTTGTCGGCGTCCGTGTGTTGGTTGCGGTTGGCGCGATGAGGGTGTTCGTCGAAGTCGCTGTATGAGTGGGTGAATTCGTTGGTAGAGGCGTGTTGGTGACGGTCGCGGTCAACGTGCTTGTATTAGTCGGTACGATGGGGGTGTCCGTTGGAATCGCTGTGTATGTGGGCGAGTTCGTTGGTAGAGGCGTGTTGGTGACGGTTGCGGTCAACGTGCTTGTGTTGGTCGGCACGATGGGGGTGTTTGTCGGAGTCGTTGTGTGAGTGGGCGAATTGGTGGGCAGTGGCGTCATGGAGGGTGTGGTAGAGGCTGCCGCGCCCGTAGAGAAGGTGGCATAGAACGAAAAAGTAAAAGCGCTATTGGTTGGCGAGGTTGAATAGGTGGCAGGCAACGCGCCGAAGGTGTACGAATAATACCGCCCCGCGCCGGATGGATTGACGCGCCCTGCCAGCGTATTATTTTGAGGCAGGAAGGCAAGCCAGTAGGTTCCGGCCGTTAACTGAGTGGGAGTGACCACCGCTTGGGTATTCCACCCTGTAACCGGGGTGAAAGCCGCCGTCTGCGCCATGAGGCTTCCCGGTCCGCTGGCGACGTTGTTATAAATGCCGAGGCGCATCTGCCCGCCGGCGGTGGAAACGTAATAACTCAAACTTTGAATTGTGGCGGTTTGAGACAGCGTGACTTGTTGCGCGACCAACTGATTTCCAAGCCCGGCATAGGCGTTACTCAGAACAGTTGTTTCGCCGATATTAAATGTTCCCGAAGACGAGGTGGGCGTGAACGTAAAGGTCGCTGTCGGTGTGCGGGAGGGGGTGGGAGAGAATAACCCGGTCGCGGTTGGCGTGCGCGTGAGGGTGGCGGTGGGGCTTGGGCCCGCTGTGGCGGTCGGTTGATTCGCGCAGGCGGGAGGCGGGTTGCTCGGAACCACAGTTCCATTCACAATGGACAACAGTTCGGCATCGGTGAGGCGCGGAATGCCCAAGAAGTCTACGGCGATCGCGTTCGCCAGCACACCGTTTGCCATTGTCCCCAGGTGACCGTCTGCCACGCGGATGTTGTGATATTCGTTCCCCCACGTATAGGCGATCATCTGCCCGCCGAAGTTATACGATTGTCCGTTGTCCAGCGAACGGCATGCCAGCCCGCTGTGATACCCTGTCCATGAAGCGAAGGCTGTGCCTTTTTCGGTGGCAATATCCTGTAAACCGGCGTTATATTGGTTGACATACGTCCGGGTCGGCTCGTTCCAATTATCCTGCGAGATATCGACGATCAAAATATTGCCCGGCAGGATGCCGGCATCGATCATGCGTTGGATATTCGATTCGTACGTGGCAAGCAAGGCTGGGATATCCGGGGTGCTTCCGACCACGTAGACATCGTTCGAGCCGATCATGCTGATTACCCTGCCGATGTTTCCATTGTTGAAATCGTCGAGGATGTCGTCTGTTTGGGAGGTCATGTTGAGACGCACCGTTTCACCGCTCCAGGCGTTGTTGTACGGCTGGCAGGGCATCCCGCCGAAGTTGACGCCGCGGACAACCTCGAGAATCTCCGTCCACGTATAGGCGGTTGGTCCTCCACGATTGATGCACTGATAGGGCTGGGTGGCGCTATCGCCAATCACCCCCACGCCTGTGGGAATGGCAGACGCGGTGGATGGTTTAGAAACCGCTATCAGGGTTAAAACCAATAGGAAAATAACTGCTTTCTTAAACATGGCGCTTCCTCTATGAAATGGGACGAGTGGGCTGATCTTGCAATCGCCGAAATGCGCTTTGCTCCTCAAAGTCACTACATGACGATAAAAGAATTATAAAGGTACAAAGACAGCCTGAGTCTAGAGGAAGGTTACACCCCCAACGATGACCCCGTGCCGCAAGGTTTACCTTGCGATTCGGCATTCTTTTACACGGGCTGATGCGATAGAGAACGCCCCCCACAGAATCGCGAAATTACTTTTTCACTCGTCCCGTTTGATCTGGAAAGTGTCGAAGTCTCGCGCCACCGAGGTGTTAGGGAAGATCTCCTGCGCTTCCTTTAACACATCTTTTTCACGATAGCGCCGCGAGATGTGAGTCAGGATCAATTTTTTAATCCCCGCCCGCTTTGCCAGCGCCGCGCTTTGTTTCGCGGTGAGGTGATGGAACTGCTTTGCCATCTCGGCTTCCTCGTCCAGGTACGTGGATTCGATCACCAGCGCGTCCGCATCTTTACACGCGTCGAGCAGGTTATCCGTGCGCCCCGCGTCGCCAACGATAACCAGTTTGACTCCTCTCTGGAGCGGACCCAGCACATCGTCTGGACTGACGCGTCTGCCGTCGGGGAGGCTGATCTCCTTCCCTGCGACAAGTTCCCTTCGTTCGGGACCAAACGGCACGCCGAGTTCGGTCGCTTTCTCGTTTAAAAATGGACGACGCGCCTTGCCCTCGAAAACATATCCGAGACAATCCGGTCCGCGATGGGTGACGGGGAAGGCGGTGATGGTGAAATCATCCGTTTCGAAGAACAGGCCGGGTTTGATCTCATTCAAATGAAGCGGCATCGGCGGCTGGTTGCCGCGCAAGACCACGCCGTACAACAGGTCATGCACGCGGTCTAGCGTGGAACGCCCGCCATACACTTCGAGTCGGTCGATCGCCTCCCAGCGCAGAAATGTGCTGAGCAAACCGCCCAAACCGAGAATGTGATCGAGGTGACCGTGCGTGAGCAAAATGCGCGAGAGGTTTTTGAACCCCAGCCCCGATTGCAAGATCTGACGTTGTGTGCCCTCGCCGCAATCGACGAGGAAGCGGTATTCATCGTGCTTCACCACCTGCGCCGAAAGTCCGCGCCTGGCAGAGGGGGCGGAGGCGGAGGTGCCGAGAAAAAGAATTTCAAACAAGGGTTTGTCCTCATAAACCAGCCACAGAGAACACAGGGAGCATTGAGGTTTCTTTTCTCAGAGTCTCTGCGCGCTCTGTGGCAAAGTGGTTGTTGATTTGTGCCGTCCTTGCGGCACGAACGATTTTGACAATTCTACCCCAAAAGAAAAACAGACCATTTGTGCTATACTTCGAAAATGCCTCTCAAGATTCCGTTCATTTCGCCGAAATCAAACGCGAAGCCAAAAGGCAAGGCGGCGCATCCCTCGCGCGGGAAGGGCAAGCCGAACAATGCGCCGCAAAAAGGGCGGACGCCGCTCATCTCGCCTCCGACACAGCCGATGCCGGTCTCGTGGTGGGATTCACTTTCTGCCGAACGCAAACTCGATGTGGTCGGCGCGATCATGGCGGCAGTGGGGCTTCTCATTGGTTTGGTCCTCTTTTACTCGCAACGCAGTGTGGTCACCGGAAGCGCCACAATCTTTCTCAGCCAAATGCTGGGATGGGGCGTATACGTTTTGCCGGCGGGTTTGTTCCTGATGGGAGTGTGGCTGGTTGCGCGGCGTATCGAGAAACTGCCGCCGCTTTCTTTGGAACGCGCGTTTGGGCTTGCGCTCTTTTTCTTTTGGTTATTGGCGGCAATGCATTCCATCGTTGCGCCGGTGGAGTTGGCGGAGGAAGCCGCGTTGGATGGCTGGGGCGGCGGCTACATCGGCAGTCTGTTTGAACGGTTGTTATTCAACAGCCTCGGCACGGCGGGCGCGATTGTGGCGTTGCTGGCTTGGTTGCTGATCACGATCACGATGATCTTCGACATTTCAGTGGAGGATCTGTTCCGCTGGATCGCGCCGCTCGTTGGCAAGCTCCGCTTGCTATGGGCGAAGCAGGCTTCCCCGGCGGGTGAAGCGTTTTTGCCCGAAGGCGTCGATACCGCGTCGAACGGATTCACGCCTCTGCATCGCCCCGCGTCACCTGCTTTGGCGGCGGAGGCTGGCAAGCCGGTGACGACGGTTAAGCCTGCGGAAGCGGTCATCCAGTGGAGATTGCCGGATGTGAAAACGATTTTGGACTCGGGTTCGACGCCGGAAGTCAATGAAGAATTCATTCAAGGGCGTTCGCGCTTGATTCAGGAAACGCTCGCATCGTTCGGCGCGCCGGTGCAAGTGGTGGAGATCAACCGCGGACCGACCATCACGCAGTTTGGCGTGGAGCCGCTGTTCGTGGAGACGCGCAGTGGGCGCATTAAAGTGCGCGTGAGCAAGATCGCCTCGCTTGCCGACGATCTCGCGCTCGCGCTTGCCGCGCCGCGCATCCGCATTCAGGCGCCGGTGCCGGGGCATAGTTATGTGGGCATCGAGGTTCCGAACGAGGAAATGACTCTTGTGGCGTTGCGCGATTTGATCGAAAGCGAAAGTTTTCAGAAGAACAAAAACCCTTTGCGTTTTGCGCTTGGGCGCGATGTGACCGGCAACGCTATCAATACCACGCTCGAGAACATGCCGCATATGCTCATCGCCGGCACAACCGGTTCGGGCAAGTCGGTCTGTGTGAACGCGATCCTGACGTGCTTTTTATTGCATAACACCCCGGACGATTTGCGCCTGATTCTGGTAGACCCTAAACGCGTGGAGTTGACCGGCTATAACGGCGTGCCGCACTTGCTCGCGCCTGTGGTGGTGGAGATCGACCGCGTGATCGGCGCATTGCAATGGATGACGCGCGAGATGGACAAGCGCTATCACATGTTCGCGCAGGTCGGCTCGCGCAACATTGCCGATTACAACGCCAAAATGAAATTGCAGGGCGGCAAGACGCTTCCATTCCTTGTGATCGTGATCGACGAACTGGCAGACTTGATGATGATCGCCCCCGGCGAGACCGAGCAGACCATCACGCGCCTCGCGCAATTGGCGCGCGCCACCGGTATTCACATGATTCTCGCCACGCAGCGTCCCTCGGTGGATGTGGTGACCGGTCTCATCAAAGCCAACTTCCCGGCGCGGGTTGCCTTTGCCGTCGCCTCGAATACCGATAGCCGCGTGATCCTCGACCAGCCCGGCGCCGAACGACTGCTCGGGCGCGGCGATATGCTCTTCCAGGCGCCGGATGCGCCGGCGGCGGCTCGCTTGCAGGGTGTGTTTGTCTCAGACCATGAGATTCAAAACCTGGTGGAGTTCTGGCGTAATCAAGCTGGCGCCGCCAACCCCTACGCCGCCGCGTCACAACCTGCCCTGGGGGGCATTCCAAAATCGGACGCGCCGCTCAAGCAGGGCGCGATGTTCGAGGAGATGAGCCCTGCCGACACAACGACTGACCCATTGCTGGTGGAGGCAATTGAGCTTGTCCGCAAAGAGGGACGCGCCTCGGTCTCGATGCTTCAGCGGCGGATGCGCATCGGCTATACCCGCGCCGCCCGCCTCGTGGATATGATGGAGGACAGGAAGATCGTGGGTCCGCCGGAGGGGGCAACTCAAATGAGGCAGGTGTTGGATTACGGTCAGACCGCGCCGCCGAAGGACGATGGGGCATGATGGCGCATAACTATTTGGTTACGACCTGACGATTCGTTTCCGCTCTCTGATATGATTAACGCATGATTTCAGCGCTCATCAAAACCATGCGTCCGCGCCAATGGACGAAGAACGGCTTCGTATTTTTTGCCCTCATGTTCGACAAACAATTGTTCCTGCGCGAACCGTTCCTGCGGACGCTGGAAGGCTTCCTTTTGTTTTGCCTGGCGTCCAGCGCGGTGTATCTCATCAACGATATTGCCGACGTGGAAGCGGACCGTAAACACCCCGAAAAGAAACATCGCCCCATTGCCTCGGGCAAACTACCCTTGAACGCGGCGCGGCTCGCGGCAATTGTGTTGGTCGCCATTGCTCTTCCGTTGGGCTATCTCCTTTCGCCGGCGCTTGCGGTCATTCTGGCGGTTTATCTCGCCATTAATATTTTGTACTCGCGCTGGCTCAAGCATATTCCGATCCTGGATGTGTTCATTGTTTCCTCCGGGTTTGTCTTGCGCGTTGCGGCGGGCGTGGCGTTGATCACGGTCGAGCGCTTCTCGCCGTGGTTATACATGATTACCACGTTATTCTCTCTGTACATTGGTTTCGGCAAACGACGCGCCGAAATGAGCCTGCTTGAAACCGGCGCGGGCTCGCACCGCAAAGTGTTGGATGGTTACACCCTGCCGCTCCTCGACCAGTTGATCACCATTGTTTCAGGCACGACCATTGTCACCTATTCGCTGTACACATTCACCGCGCCGAACCTGCCCGAGAACCACAGCATGATGTTGACGATTCCTTTTGTGGTCTACGGTATCTTCCGCTATTTGCAATTGATCCAAACCGGTCACGCGGCGGGCGCGCCGGACGAAGTGGCGCTCAAAGACCGCCCTCTGCAGGTCACAGTCGTATTGTGGGTGATCTCTGTGATCGCCATTTTTTACCGATCGTGAAAGCCTCCGCGCCGGGTAAGATCATCCTGTTTGGCGAACATGCCGTGGTCTATGGACGCCCGGCGTTGGCTGTGCCGGTTACCCAAGCCCATGCGGATGTGGAAATTCTCGATTCAGATGCGACGGGGATTTGGATCCACGCCCCCGGCATTAACCTCCGCGCCGAACTGAACGCGCTTCCCTCCGACCATCCCATTGCTTCAGTCATCCATAATTTTCTCTTCCTCTCGCGCGCCGGGAGAGGGGGGGGCGAGAGTAAATTCCCCAACCTTCAAATCAACATCACGTCTACCATCCCCGTCGCCTCTGGTCTCGGCTCCGGCGCGGCGGTGACGGTGGCTCTGCTCCGCGCGTTATCCTCCCATTTAAAGTACCCAATGACCGAGGAAGAAATCAACGCCTTTGCCTACGAGATCGAGAAGATCCATCACGGCACGCCTTCGGGAATCGATAATACAGTCGTTACGTATGCCCAGCCCGTGTACTTTGTGAAAGCTAAGGGCGAGGGCAACATGATCGAAACATTCAAAGTCGGCGCGCCGTTCACCGTCGTCATTGGCGACACGGGCATCGCCGCGCCCACGAAGGAATCGGTGGCGGATGTGAGGAAACTTTGGGAGGCGGATCAAGCGAAATGGGAGCGCGTATTTGATCAGGTGGGAGCGCTTGCAGAAAACGCGCGAGAAAACATAGAAAGTGGAAATTGGAAAGTATTAGGCGAACTCATGAATCGCAACCACGCGCTCCTGCAAGAGATGACCGTCTCCTCGCCTGAATTGGACTCGTTGGTTGAGGCGGCGCGAAAGGCTGGGGCGGCTGGGGCAAAACTAAGCGGGGGAGGACGCGGCGGGAACATGATCGCGCTCGCGGAGGCGGAAAAGGCTGACGATATTTCATCCGCATTAATTTCTGCCGGCGCGAAGAACACGATTATCACGCAGGTTGCATGAAATGGATCGCGCCGGCGCTGGCGTATCTTGCGGTGTTTCTGGGGTTGTTTGTCTTTCATAGCGCGTGGGCGGCGTTGCTTGGCTTTCATGCGGCGATCCTCGGCTCGCTGTGGATCGCCCGCCCGGGTATTCCGCTTTCAACGTTGCTCAACTATTCAAATAAAAAATGGATCGCGTTGAGTCTTTTGGTTTGCGGAAGCAGCGGCTTTGCGTTATGGCTTCTGTGGGATGTGTTCGGCATTGCGAACGATCTCCCGGCGCAAGTGGAAGCCCTGGGGTTGAACGCTCGAACATGGTTGCCGTTTATCGCGTACTTTGCGCTGGTCAACCCGTTCGTTGAGGAGTATTTCTGGCGCGGATATTTGGCAAGCGCAACGAAGCGCCTCCATCGTTCCGATGTGTTGTATGCGGGCTTTCATGCGTTGATTTTGATTCATAAAGTTCCCATCGTTTCGATATGCGTTGCGGTTGCCGCGCTGGCATGGGCGGGCTGGTTTTGGAGACAGGTCGCGCGCGAAGAGGATGGCGGGTTGCTCGCGCCCGTGCTGGGTCATATGGCGGCAGATTTCACCATCCTGTTGGCGATCTACACCATGGCAACCTGAATTTTCAAACCAATCTCTACTCCTCTGGCATTCCGAAAGTCCAGTTTATAATCGCGTCACAATGAAGCCGCGAGCGCGAATTTTGATTGCAAGCCTGTCCTTGTGCGCCTGGTTGTTGGATGCCTGCACATTCTCGGTGCAGGTGGTGCCGACGCCGGGCGCCACCCTGCCCGCCACGCCAACCGCGTCTTCCACGCCTTCGCGCCTGCCTGCCACAGAAACACTCGAGCCGGGAGTGGTCGCGCCGTTTGCCACTTTCACTCCTGTGGCGATTCGACTCGATACGTTGAGCCTGCTTGAAATTTTCAATAACATCGATGTGCCTGAAACGGCGCGCGCGCTGGCGTTCTCGCCCGATGGCGAGGTGTTGGCGGGGACGGGGGGCGACGCGAACGATTTTACGATCCATCTATGGTATGCGGAAAGCGGAGAGGAGATCGGCGCGTTGGAGGGACATCGCGATATTGTGTGGAACCTTGCCTTTTCGCCGGACGGTTCGATGCTGGCATCTGTTTCGGGCGATGGTACAGCCAATATTTGGGATTGGCGCGCAGGCATCTTATTGCAAACGCTACAATTCCCCAACCAGGTAGGGACAGTCAACTTTTCGCCGAATGGCGAGACCATTGCCGTGGGCGGGCTTGACGATCCGCAATATCTCACAGCCGCGATCTGGATCTATTCCACCAGCGCGTGGAAGCCGCTGTTGAAGATTCCCGACTACGTGAACATCACCGCGATGGCGTATTCGCCGAACGGGCGCTGGCTGGTGGGCGGCGGCGCTTCGCGCAATGTGCAGGTCTGGCGGACAAGCGATGGGACATCCCTCTTCACGCTCAACCATCCTCACCCCTCGCTCGATGTTGCCATTTCAGTTGATAACGCCGTGGCGGCGACTGCCACTTGTTCGTTTGCCGTGGACGATGATTGCGCCGAGGGCGCGGTCTGGTTATGGGATTTAAACACCGGCAAACTGATCCAGCACTTGCGCGGCTTCCCAGACACTGTGGAGAACGTGATATTCTCGGCGGATGGTTCCCTGCTGATTGCCGCCTCGCGGGATGGGATGGTGCGCATCTACGATACGGCTACCTTTGCTGTCGTCTTCGAAGCCGATCCGCCGGGCGGCAACGGCGCGCTGGCGCTCTCGCCGGATGGGCGTTTTCTTGCCACCGGCGGCTCGAATGGGGAAGTTCGTTTGTGGCGGGTGGTGGTTCGCCCGTGAGTTGATTTTGTCGTGCGAGAGGGCGGAAGAGTTAATCACTGATGTTACGCACTGTCCCGCAGGTTGCCTCGCAGAACTCTGTTGAATGAATCAAACCTGCAGAACGTCTGCGTAAGGTGAGTTCATCGGTTCTTGACATCAAATATGATGTGATATATGATGCCGATGGAGGTCGTATGTCACGATATGCGCTTAGTCTCCCCCAACAACTCAAGAAGGAAGCCGAAGAATGGGCGGCGCGTCAGGGCGTGTCGCTGAATCAGTTCATCCTGTGGGCGGTTGCCGAAAAACTGGGATCGCTCCGCTCGAACGTGGATGACCCGAACTTTCCACGCGTCACCTACCGACGCGGCGCCTCCCGCCGACCGACGGCTGTTCTCAGCGGAACCGGCATTCGCGTCCAAACCATCGTGACCGCCGCCGACAAGTGGAAGTTATCCCCCGCCGAAATTGCCGACCAATTCAACATCCCCGAAGCGCAAGTGAAAGAAGCGCAGGCATTCTACGATGCGCATAAAGAGGAAATAGACGCGGACATTGAGTCCGAATCCGCGCTGGAGCCGAGGGGTGGCTAAACCGCGTTTGCACCTCGATGCAGACGCGTCCATCAAGGCAGTGTACAACGCGTTACGCGAGCGCGGTCACGACGTCACGCGCACTCCCAACGATTGGATACCATTCGACGCTGATGACAAAGCACAATTGCTCAACGCAACCGTGCAGGGGCGTGTGTTGTTCACATTCAACGTCCGCGACTTTCTTGTCTTGGCAAAACGATATTCCACACATCATGGAATACTCCTTGCTGTGCAAAATCGTTGGACGATCCGTGAATTGATCGAATCACTCGACCTTGCTTTGACTCAAACTGAAGACGCTGATTGGCTTGGTGTGGTTCAATGGTTGAATGATTTTAGATAAAACTCGTAGATGCTGACATGCTATAATTAACCCATGAACGCCGAAGAAATTCGTTATCACCTGCGCGGTCGCTGGAAAGCCGTTGAAGAGATCGAACGGCAGGAATTGCGCGCATCCACCGTACAGCATAATTGGAAGAAACTAAACGAAATCATGATTCGCGCCAAGCTATTGGGGTTATCGCGTAACGATGACGACGGCGAAATGGAAGTGTTCCTGAGATGGGCTAAATTGAAGGAAAAATATGAAGCTTCCCGAAGAACTACAGACGTACCATGATCCACTCGAAGCTGTTCAAAAACTGATCTCTCGTTTCAATCATCGCGGCGTAGTCATCGGCGGTATTGCCGCCAGTGTCTTGGGGCGAGCCAGATATACCGAAGACGTGGATGCCATGTTTTTACTTTCCACACAGGATATTCCCCGATTTCTTGGCGAAGCGGAACAAGAAGGAATCGTGCCTCGGATTGAAAATGCGGCAGATTTTGCAAAGAAGCGCCGCGTGCTTCTCTTACAACACATCATCACTGGTACGAACATAGATATATCCCTTGGAATCATGCCTTTCGAGCAAGAAGTGGTTGAACGAAGTTCGATTCGGGAATTTGAAAGCGCTCTTCAAGTTCGGCTTCCTACTCCCGAAGACCTGATCATCATGAAAGCCATTGCCAGCCGCCCAAAGGATTTGGAGGATATTCGAACCTTGGCAGCGAAATACACCAATCTTGACCTTGCCCGCATCAAAAGATGGGTAAAAGATTACGCCAATCTAATGGAAGTTCCCGAACTTTGGGGGCAAATTGAGAAAATCCTGAAACAACAGGAATAACAAAAGCAAACTTCGGAAGTCTTCAAGGCTTCCGAATTCTTTTTTACAAGTACAATCAGCCGCATGAAAGAATTTATCTACTCCCGCAATGCAGTTTACGAGACTCTCCGCGCCAAACGACGCGACGTATTCAAGATCGAACTCGCCGACAATGTGCAGATCAAAGGCAAACTTGCCGATGTGATGTCGTTGGCTTCGCAAAGAAAGATTCAAGTCGTCAAAGCGAAGCGTCCGCAACTGGATAAGATCCACGAACACAATCAAGGCATCGTCGCGGAGGTGAGCAAGTATCCGTATGCCGACCTGCTCGATATTCTGGAGAATGCCCGCAAGAAGAACGAACCTCCGTTCGTGCTGTTGCTCGATTCATTGAATGACCCGCAAAATTTTGGCACATTGATTCGCACAGCAGAGGCGACGGGCGTGCATGGTATCGTCATTCCGCTGGCGCATACGGTGGAGGTCACGCCTGCAGTTGTCAACGCGTCATCGGGCGCGAGCGAACATATGTTGATTGCAAAATCAAATCTCTCGCAAGCAATTGACACATTGAAAGAAGAAAATGTTTGGGTCGTGGGACTCGATCAAGACGGGGAAACGGTCGGGGCGAAGACTCAGCGTCACTTAACTGGATCAACCGCGCTCGTGGTCGGAAGCGAGGGCGAGGGCATCCGCCAGCTCACGCGCGCGAAATGCGACATCGTGTTGAAACTTCCGATGCGCGGGGAAGTCGAATCTCTCAACGCGGCGGTGGCGGGGTCGGTGGCGTTGTATTTGGCTTATCTCGCTCGTTCATCCAGCAGTTCAACTGCTGGATGAACATTGGATAACATATGCCCCAAGCAACGTATCATTTCCCGCGCGGATTTTTATGGGGGACGGCGACCGCCGCTCATCAAGTGGAAGGCAACAACACGAACAATCAGTGGTGGAAGTGGGAACAAGACGGTCACACCGACGGGACGTCTGGTCTCGCCTGCGATTGGTGGGGAGGACGCTGGAGGGAAGACTTCGATCGCGCCGCAGAGGGCGGACAGAACGCGCATCGCTTTTCGGTGGAGTGGAGCCGCATCCAGCCGACGCCCGACACATGGGACGAAGACGCGCTCGAACGTTATCGCGCCATGTTGCGCGGACTGCGCGAGCGCGGCATGACGCCGATGGTGACGTTGCATCATTTTTCCGATCCGTTGTGGTTCTATGAAATGGACGGATGGGAGCATGACGAAGCCGCTGTGCTGTTTGAAAAGTTCGTCCGCAAAACGGTGGACGCACTGAAAGAGTATTGTTCGTTCTGGTGCACAATCAACGAACCGAATGTGTACGCGTTGAGCGGATATGTTGCGGGCGTGTTCCCAACCAAACGGCGCGGGTTGAAAGTTGCCATGCAAGTGCAGGCGAATTTGTTGCTGGGTCATGTGGTGGCGTATCACGCGATCCACGAGATTCAACCCGACGCGCGCGTGGGCTACGCGTTGCATTATCGTCCGATGGTCGCGCACAAACCATGGTCGCCGCTTGACAGGCTCATGCGGAACATTCAATACAACGGCATCAATATGGCGTTCCCCAGCGCGATCAGCAACGGCGTGATGAAGTCGCCGATGGGCAATGTGCGCATCCCTGAGGCGAAAGGCGCGCAGGATTATCTCGGCGTCAATTATTACTCGGTGGACACGATCAAATTCGACATTACGAATCCCACAGAGTTGTTCGGGAAACGTTATTACCCCGCTGATTCCGATTTCAGCGCGACGAAGTTCATTGCTAACATCCCGAATGGGATTTTCGATTCGATCAAATGGGCAACGCGGACGTACCCCAACCTGCCGATCTACATCTCTGAAAACGGAGTGGAAGATGCGCAGGACAAAATGCGCCCACGCTACATCGCGCAACACATCCATCAGGTGTGGCGTGCAGTGAACTTCAACTTCCCCGTGAAGGGATACTTCCACTGGTCGCTGGTGGATAACTTCGAATGGGAACGCGGCTGGACTCAACGCTTCGGTCTGTGGGGACTTGATTTGGAAACGCAGAAGCGAATCAAACGCCCGTCGGCAGATCTGTACGCGGAGATTTGCAAAGAGAACGGTCTATCATCCGAGATGGTGCAGAAGTATTGTCCTGAGGTGTTCGAGAAGTTGTTTCCTGTTTGAGATACAAGGTACAGGATACGAGATACGAGGTTGGTGGACCTTGTATCTTGTATCCTGCGACTTCTTTAACTACACCCGTTTCCATGTCCCGATTCTTGCCCCTCCCTCCTGATTTCATCTCCATCATCACCAACACCTTCGGCGTGGACGGGGAGCAATTCCTCGCGGACCTCCCCGCGTTGATTGACGAAGCGTCCGCGCGCTGGGGTTTGACGAACATTCAACCCGTTCCGAATCTTTCCTATAATTTTGTGGCGTTCGCGACATCACCCTCACCCCTAGCCCCTCTCCCTCAGGGAGAGGGGGACGTTGTGCTCAAACTCGGCATCCCGCGCGATGAGTTGACGAGTGAGATCGCCGCGTTGCGATTGTTCGACGGCGACGGAGCCTGTCAGTTAATTGATGCGGATGAGGAAAAGGGATTTCTATTGCTGGAACGCTTGCGCCCCGGCGTGATGCTGTCCACTCTCGAAGATGATGAAGAAGCGACGCGCATCGCGGCGGAGGGGATGAAGAGGGTCTGGCGCTTCGACTTCGCTGCGCTCGGCTCAACGCGGAATAAATTTATCGAACTCCCCGATTGGTTCGAGGGATTGAAGCAGTTACGGAAAATGTTCAATGGCGGGACCGGTCCGCTGGATGAGAAACTTGTGGCGAGAGTTGAAAGTTCGGTGAAAGATTTGTTGGCGGAGAATCACAGTCCCGTGTTGATGCACGGAGATTTCCATCACTTCAATATTTTGTCGTCGGAACGCGGGTGGTTGGTCATTGACCCAAAGGGAGTCATCGGTCCAGCGTGCTATGAGGTGGGTCCGCTGATGATGAACCCGTGGGGAGAGTTGCCACGGGGAAGCAGGTTGAAGTCGCGGATGCAGAAGCGGGTTGACATCCTGCGCGAGCAGTTGGGGTTCGAGCGCGAGCGAATCATCGAGTGGAGTCTGGCGCACGCGATCCTCTCCGCATGGTGGGGGATCGAGGATCGGACAGGCTGGGAATATTCGATGCGGTTTGCCGAGATGATTGCTGATATTGAATGAAAACAGCCTCCCGTTTCGGAGGCTGTTTTTCTTGGTTTAGCCCATGCCCAGTAAGGCAAGCAAACCCACAGCGCCAACAATTAATGCCAACACTGCGCCGATCTTCTTGAACATATCCGTCGCAAGCGCTGGTACGAAGGCAGAAAGCCCGTACCAAAGAAAGAACAAAGCCGTACACCAAGCAGCAAGTATAGCCATTTCATACACTCCTAAAGTGGTTTTGATCGTCCGCGTGGACAATGCTAAATACGACAACCCTACTCCAAATCGGAAGTTGCGCATCCAGCGTGGTAGAATTTAGGCGCATGGTTCGCTCGCGGCAAGAGGAAAACGCCGCGAGGAACTTTTTCTGTCATGACTATTACAACCTCTACTCCTGCTGAATTTTCATTACAACGCGCCCACACTGCCGATCGCTCCAGCCCGGCTCGCTGGGTGTGGTCGCATGCCTCGCGGCATGGCTGGATCATTTTCATGATGGCGCTTGGCGCGGTGGGGAATGCCGGTCTTGCGGCGGTGGTGCCGGTGCTGACCGGCGACGCGTTCAACGCGATGCTCAAGCCCACTCCCGACACCAGCGTTCTTTTGCCGCTGGCGTTCATCATCGGTCTCTCGCAGATCATCCGCGGCGTGTTGCAACTGGGGAGGAACTTCGGCGCGGAATTGTTGGCGCAACACATGGAACGACAAGTGCGCGACGAGTTGTATCTTTCATTGCTCGGCAAGAGCATGACCTTCCACAACCTGCAACCCGTCGGCGACACGATGGCGCGCTCCACCAACGATGTGCGCGAACTCAATTATATGTTCAGCCCGGGGTTGAACCTTGTGGTGGGCTCGTTCGTTTTTATCCTCATGCCCATTTTCGTGGCGGGGCGATATCATCCCGCGCTGGTGATCACGCCGGTCGTTTTTACGGTCCTGTATTTCGTCTTCCTCGCGCGTTACCTCAAAACGCTTTCGCCGATCACCGACGAAGTGCGCGCCACGTTCGGGCAGATGAACACGCATCTCTCCGAATCGTTGGATGGCGTGGAAGTGGTGAAAGGCGCGGCGCAAGAGAACGCGGAAGTGGACAAGTTCGTGATGAACGCCAGCCGCGTGCGCGACGCCTTCGTGCGACAAGGCGACCTGGAGGGACGTTACATCGCCATGCTATTGCTCGGTTCTGCCTACGCTTTCGGGCTGTTTCACGCTCTTCTGCTTTTCCGCAGCGGGCAGATCAACGTCGGCGATGTGGTGGCATACTTCGGCTTGCTCTTGTTGCTCCAATTCCCAACCTTTGTTTCCACCTTTGCCTATTCGCAAATTTCATCGGGCATGTCGGGCGCGCGCCGCATTTTGGAATTGATCACCCGCGAGACCAACCTCGACCAGAACGCGCAGGGATACTCCCAAGCCATGAAAGGCGAAGTGGAATTTCAAAACGTCTCTTTCGCGTATGGCGCCGACCCCGAATTGGAAAATATTTCGTTCAAAGTCAAACGGGGACAAACTGTCGCCATCGTCGGACAGACCGGGGCGGGGAAAACCTCGCTCGTCAAACTCATCAACCGCACGTACGATACAACGCAGGGACGAGTTCTCATCGACGGCGTGGATGTGCGCGACTGGAATCTCGCCTCGCTCCGTTCGCAGATTTCCATGATCGAGCAGGATATCTTCCTGTTCTCCCGTTCCGTCAGCGACAATCTCGCCTTTGGCAAGCCCGGGGCAACCCGTAGCGAGATCGAAGCGGCGGCGAAGTCTGCCCAAGCCGATGATTTCATCCTGTCATTCGAAAAGGGATATGACACTGTTGTCGGCGAACGCGGGGTGACGCTCTCCGGCGGGCAGCGTCAACGTATTGCGCTCGGGCGCGCGTTTCTCACCGACCCGCACATTTTGATCCTGGACGACTCCACCTCCGCCATCGACTCTGCCACCGAAGACAAGATCCAACGCGCCATCTCCAACGCCGCGCGCGGACGCACCACCTTCATCATCACGCACCGCCTTTCGCAGATCCGCTGGGCAGACCTGATCATCGTCTTGCGAAAAGGAAAAATCGCCGCCATCGGCGCGCACGACGAGTTAATGAAAACCTCCGACGCGTACGCGAAGATTTTTAGGGAGTGAGATGCGCACAGGTAAACACGGATATGGCTTGTCTACCTGTCTACGTGTGTACGTGTCTCCTTTTCCACTGCCATCATCCTTCAATTGCAGACTAACCAACTAATCGACTAACCAACTAACGGACTACCATGGGCTTCTTTGCCGGACTGAACGACGAAAAATACGACCGCCAATACACCGACCGCGAATTGACGCGGCGCATTCTGGGCTACTTTAAACCGCAAACCAAACGACTCGCGGCAGTGACCGCGCTGGTCGTCATCATTGCGATGATCGGCGCGTCTCTGCCGGTGGTTGTCTCTCGCATGATCGACCTGTTGAAAGGCGAGCCCTCCCTAACCGCCATCAGCCTTGTCGCATTGGCAGTGTTGGGAGTTGGCTTCGGCTTGTGGGCGTTGAACTGGGCGCGGCGCAGTCTCGTGGTGCGCGCGGTGGGCGACGTGGTTCTCGACCTGCGCGCGCGCGCCTTCCGCGCCGCGGCGGAACACGACCTCTCGTTCTACGATCAATTTTCATCGGGACGCATCGTCTCGCGCATCACCTCCGATACCAACGACTTTGGTCAACTCATCGTCATCGTCACCGACATCAGCTCGCAGATGGTCCAGGCGGTGATCCTCGGCGTGGTGTTGTTCCGCACCGATATGAAACTAACGTTGTTATTGTTTGCGTTCCTGCCGATCATCTTCGCCATCGCGGGCGGCTTCCGCGTGCTGGCGCGGCGCGTTACCAAGCGCGGCATGAAAGCCATGGCAGACGTGAACGCCGCCATCAAAGAGACCATCAGCGGCATTTCCATCGCGAAAAATTTTCGGCAGGAAGAAAGCATCTTCAACTCGTTCGACGAATCGAACCAGCAATCGTATCAAGTCAACGTGCAACGCGGTTTTGTGTTGTCGCTGGTGTTCCCCACGCTCAACGCGCTCAGCGGTATTTTTGTCGGCGTTCTCATCTACGTGGGCGGGTTGAGCGCGGCGCAGGGCATCGTCACGGTGGGCGCGTGGTATCTCTTCATCATGAGCCTCGACCAATTCTTCTTCCCCGTGCTGAATCTCTCCGCGTTCTGGGCGCAAATTCAAGCGGGGCTGTCCGCCGCCGAACGCGCCTTTGCCCTCATCGACGCCGACCCGAACGTGATTCAAACCGACAAACAGGATGTGCATCCGCTCAAAGGACACATCCACTTCGACGATCTGCATTTTCGCTATACGGATAAAGAACCGATTCTTTCCCGCTTCAACCTGGTCATCCAACCCGGAGAGACGCTCGCCCTTGTGGGCCACACCGGCGCGGGCAAGTCCTCCATTGCGAAGTTGATCGCGCGCTTCTACGAATTCCAGCAGGGACGCCTGCTCGTGGATGGGCGCGACATCCGCACGTTCGACTTTGCGCAATATCGCAAACAACTTGGCATCGTGTCTCAAGTCCCGTTTTTATTTTCAGGGACGGTCGCCGACAACGTCCGTTATGCCGCGCCGGGCGCGTCGGATGAGGAAATGTTGAAGATGGCGCGCCAGATCGGCGACGGCGAATGGCTGGAAACGCTCCCGAATGGCATCCAGACCGAAGTCGGGGAGAGAGGCGCGCATCTCTCGATGGGTCAACGTCAACTCGTGGCGTTGATGCGCGTCCTGATGCAAAAGCCCGCCATCTTCATCCTGGATGAGGCGACCGCCAGCATCGACCCGTTCACCGAATATCAAATTCAGCAGGCGCTGAATCTCATCTTGAAAAATTCAACCAGCATTCTCATCGCGCATCGCTTATCCACTGTGAAAGCGGCGGACCGAATCGTGGTGATGGAAAAAGGCGCGATCATCGAAGAGGGGAATCACGAGGGCTTGCTTGCGAAAGGCGGGCATTACGCCACGCTGTACAACACGTATTTCAGGCATCAAAGCCTGGCGTATGTGGAGCAATCGAGAACATTCGCGAAGTAAACGGCGCGTTTATACCAAGAAATAGACTCGATCGAAAAAATTTTTCGATGTTAAGGTGACAGTCACGTTTGAACGTGACTGTCACCTTCTTATAATCCAACCCGGTCTTACTTCCCGATCGTGATCTCGCCCCCGCCCATGTTGACGATGATGGTGAGTGTCGGACCATCGCCTTGCTGTGAATAAACACTGCCCTTTTGCGACCAGCCATCGCCGAGGTTGATATCTGCCAGCGCGCTGTCGATGGTGATCACAACGTTCACGCCCTGCGGAATGATGAGTGTGAGATCGCTCAAGCCGCAGTCGACGCTCACCGTCGCGTCGCGTTGCAGGTTGCCTGAAAAATCGAGGGTGTAATTGCCCGCGCCGCCGTTGAAAATGAAACGTTCGAAGTTGGCGTTCGCCAGCCCCTCCATGCGCACATCCGACGCGCCGGTGGAGTAATTGAACTCAGACATCTCCGCAAGATTCAACTCGGAGAACGAAAGGCTCACATCCGCCGCGCCGTCGTTGATGGTCAGGTTTGTGAGCGCAAGACCGCCCAATTCAAAATCGCCTTCGTACGCGCCTGCCGAAATTTCCAACTCCATCGGCGACGAACCCAATTGCAGATCCCATTCGTTCTTCATTCCGTCGAACGGCGGAAGCCCTTGAAAATTTCCCTGCTTGATCTCGATCTGCGCGCCGTCTTCGATGATCTCGGGCTTGAGGTCTTCCACATTGTAGACGACTGTGCCATCTACAAGATTTTTCGCGCCGGTGGATAAATTCAGATTCCCCGCGCCAAACGACAGAAGCAAACGCGTCTCATCTTCCTTTGGGTCTGCTACCGATATTTCTTCTTTGACCTCAGGTCCCGCTTTGACCTGCTCGGGCAGGTCGAAGCTGAATCCACATGCCATGCTCGCCAACGCGAGAATAAGTATGGCTGAAATGATTTTTACGTTCATGTTGTTTCTCCTTCGGGGGTAAGGCGACCGTCACGTTCGAATGTGACAGTCGCCTGCTGATTGTTTGTCTGGTTGTTATACGAAGGAGAATCGAATTGGTTGCGTCAGAGACTCCCTGTCTGCATGTATTTCAGGATTTTGCCATTGTATCCCCCGATAAGTTGGGCAGACTCCTCCTCTAAAACCCCTCCAAAGTAGCTCTTGAGATGCCGCCTGACGTACGGGTTGGCTTCCAAAATCTTTTTGGAGTGAATGATCGCATCGTTCAAAGCATAAATGATGTGCGGAACATCCGCCATGACCGCCGCGCCGAGGCACATTGGGCAGGGTTCGACGGTGGTGAATAGGATCGCCCGCCTGAAGTCCGTCCAGAGTTTTTCGCCGCCGTTGAGCAAGGCGTTCAGTTCGGCATGCCTGACCTGACTTCTGCTTTCTTTGTGACGAGCCCGTCCGCGTGAAATAATCTCTCCATCCAGCACAAGGACCGCGCCGATGGGATATTCTCCCGCTTTCCCCGCTTCATCCGCTTCGATGAGCGCCTCGCGCATGAATTTTTCAAGGTCGAGATGTTCGATTTCGGGCGAGATGTATTGTGTCATAGTTTTATGCCATGTGCGGTGGAGACTTCGACTTTTCTCTTGAAGTCCCCAATGCCGCGTTCAACGCCTGATCCACCGAGCGGACTTCAACGATCTCGATGCCCTTCGGATATCCTTCGCCCTTTCGCAACGCTTTCGGCACGATGGCGGTTTTGAATCCCAACTTTTGCGCCTCACGCAGACGCGCTTGCATCTGGCTGGGCATCCGCAATTCGCCCGCGAGACCGATCTCGCCGATCAGCACCGCGTCCGCTTTGACGGAGACATCTTTCCATGAGGATGCGATTGCCGCGGCGATGGCAAGGTCGGCGGCGGGTTCGTCAATTTGCAAACCGCCGACTACGTTGACGAACACATCTTGCTCTGAAAGTTTCAATCCCACGCGACGAGTCAACACGGCGGAGATCAACAGCAGACGATTGAAGTCCACGCCGTTGGCTGTGCGCCGCGCGTTGCCGAATTGAGTCGGGGAGGTGAGTCCCTGCACCTCGACGAGGATCGGGCGCGTGCCTTCCATCGTCACTGCGATGGCAGACCCCGCCGCGTTGACCATTCTCTCCGCGAGAAACGCCTCGGATGGATTCGTCACTTCAACCAATCCGCCTTCGCGCATTTCAAACACGCCCACTTCGGATGTGGCGCCGAAACGATTCTTTACCGAACGCAGCAGACGATAGGCTTGGAAGCGGTCGCCTTCGAGGTACAAGACCGTATCCACGATGTGTTCCAACACGCGCGGACCGGCGATCGTCCCTTCTTTGGTCACATGCCCGATGACGAAGACCGAGATGCCGCTGGTCTTTGCCAGTTCGCGCAGTTGCGACGAGCACTCGCGGACTTGGCTGACCGAGCCAGCCGACGAGTCCATGCTGGAGAGATAAACGGTTTGAATCGAATCCACGATCAACAGTTCGGGTTTCACCTCGTTGATGTGATTCAAGATGATTTCGAGATTCGTCTCGGTGACGAGCAATAAATCTTTGGGCAACTCTTTTTTGCCGTTCAAACGCGTTGCGCGCATCTTGATCTGTCGTTCCGACTCTTCGCCCGACACATACAACACTCGTTTTGACGAAGCCATCTCCATCGCCATCTGCAACATCAACGTGGATTTGCCGATGCCCGGGTCGCCGCCGACCAAAACAATCGAGCCTGGCACGATCCCGCCGCCTAGCACGCGCGCGAATTCCTCGATGGGAACGCGGATGCGGTCTTCGTCTCCAGCGGAGACATCGCCGATGGAACGCGGGGCAGACCGACCCGTGAGTCCGCGAACCGCAGTGGACTTCGTCACAGGTTCATCGTGGATGACCTCCTCTACCATGCTGTTGAACGATCCGCATTGCGGGCATTTTCCCATGTACGACGCGGCAACGCGCCCACATTCCTGACAGACATATCGTGTTTGTGTTTTTGCCATTTCGAATCCATCCCCTCTCCCTGAGGGAGAGGGCTAGGGTGAGGGTTGATGCCGAAAGTATAACAGAATTTATGTTCTATGCCGTCATGGCATAGACTTGATTCAGCATCTCTAAAAATTCCCCCGCAGGTCTTTCCTTCAATATTTCTTTGCGCGCGTCGCGGTCGAGCGTTTTCAACAACAAGTATTGCACGGCATATTTGCGGAAGAGCCTTTGCCCATCCGCCTCGCCATAAAATTGCACGCTCTTTTGCAAATGTTCTTGCACCGTTTCTTTCAATAATTGATGCGGCACGTCTTCACGATCCAGCCCCATAAAGATCCACGGATTGGCGATCGCGCCGCGCCCGATCATGACCGCGTCGCAATGCGTGTGCTGTTTCATCTTTTGGATGTCTGCCACCGCGCGGACGTCGCCGCTTCCTACCACGGGGAGGCTGACTGCCGCTTTCACTTCGGCGATCGCGTCCCAGTCGGCATTGCCGGCGTAGCGTTGTTCCTTCGTGCGACCATGCACTGCAATGAGTGAACCGCCCTCTTCCTCCACGATCCGCGCGATGAGTTTGTAATTCTTGTTTTTGTCCCATCCCAAACGGATTTTCCCGGTGACGGGAACTTTCAACGACTTCACCAACGCGCGAAATGTCCGTGCAATCTTGAGCGGACTCGGCATCATCCCCACGCCCGCGCCGCGATCCGCAATAGACTTGGCGGGGCATCCCATGTTGATGTCAATGATGTCGGGCTTCCACTTTTCCACGATCAACGCGGCTTTGAGGATCAAGTCCGGATCGTCGCCGTAGATTTGAAATGTGACGGGTCGTTCGGCTTCCTCAAAGTAAAGTCGCTTGGCGGGCTCCTTCGAGCGGCTGAGGATCTTCTCCACTTTCACGAACTCGGTGTAACTCATCGCCGAACCGAGGGCGCGGCAGATCGAACGGAAGGGCCAGTCCGAGTAGCCGTCCATCGGCGCGAGAAGCGTATCCCCGTAGATGGGGATGTCGCGTACATAGAAGTTGGGAGTCGGAGTTTCGTTCATGAGCGACGGCAAGTATAACAAACTTTTGGGGGAGAACTCGCCGCCGAGTCACGGTGTTGCAAACTATGATCATGAAAGGAAGGTTACGATGAAACATCATCCTCTCAAAAAAATCGCATGGGTTTTAGCGGCGCTCTTGTTGGCAGGATGCCACAAGCTGGAGGTAACAACTTCGATCAAACCAAACGGCTCAGGCGAATTGCAAACAGGGATAGGTTTTTCAGCGGAGGAACGCGCCAATATAGAAAAACAATACGCCAACTCGCAATATTTCTGCAATACCTCGCAGACGCATGAGAACGTCTCAGTGACCGAAGAGCAACGCGGCGACGAGACCTGGTGCGTTACAACGACTCAGTTCAAGAATCTGGATGAACTTCGCGCCTTTTATGAACAGCAAATGGGAATACCGGTCAACCGCCTTGAGATCCGCGATGGGAAACTTTACTATGACGTGAGCCTCGGCGCTTCCTCGGATGGTCCGAGTTCGTCCATAGGGACGCAATTTACCTGGTCGGTCCTACTGCCCGGCGCGCCGATCTCCCATAACGCCGATGAAGCAGATGGAAATACATTGATCTGGAAGCCGACTCCGAAAAGCGGAGTTATTAACTTTCAGGCTGAAAGTGAAGTTTCTCGCGGGTTCAACTTCCCGTCGTGCGGCACAGCCCTTATCGGCTTTGGTGTTGTTTTTGTCCATCTGCGCAAAAAGAGATTTGGAACTTCTTAACCTGACAGGCGCAGGCTATTTAAAGATCGAACCCGATGTTATACTGCGCGCACAGCATATTCATAAGGAGACTGGGAAATGAAACACGATAAAACCATTTTGTACGCGTTGTGCCTTTTGATGCTGGCAGGTTGCGTATCCAATCCGCTCCCGCCCGCGACCAACCCCGCGCCAATGCCGACAACTGTTCCCTTCACGCCCACGCCGGAATCCATTCCCGTGCCCACCACAGATCCTTCGCAAATTTTGTTCGACGATTTTTCCTATTCCGCGTCAAATGAAATGACCGCCAACGGCTGGATCATCCGCAGTGGGCAGGGCTGGCCCGGCGTCGCCGGCGCAACCTTCCGCGCGGAGAACGTGTCTTTTGTGGATCATCCCGACGAGGCGGACAATCGTCTCTTGCGGATGACCTCCTCCACTGATGGCGCGAAGGAGAATACATTCCAAACGCAAATTTGCCACCAGCGCAAATATCTCGAAGGCACATACGCCGCGCGCGTCCGCTTTAGCGACGAGCCGGTTTCCGGCAGCGACGGCGATCAGATCGTCGAGACGTTCTACATGATCACCCCGTACGAAAAGCCGCTCGATCCAAATTACAGCGAGATGGATTTTGAATACCTGCCGAACGGCGGCTGGGGCGGACCGCCTAACATCATGCACGTCACCAGCTGGGAAAAAGTTCAGATCGAACCCTGGAACGCCGATAACACCAGCAATGCGCGCGAGGGAAGCCTGGCAGGCTGGCATACGTTGGTTGTGCAAGTGACCGACGGCACAGTCCGCTATTTTGTGGACGGCGAACAGATCGCCGAACACGATCAATATTATTTCCCAGACGCGCCCATGTCTATGAATTTCAATCTATGGTTCATCGAAGGCGGTTTGAGCGGAGCGGGAGACGCGCGCGAATATCAGGAAGATATCGATTGGGTCTTCCACGAAGCCGGGGTTTCGCTGACGCCTGAAGAAGTCAACGCAACAGTGGACGCGTTGCGGAACGCGGATGTGAAATTTCAGGATACGGTCCCGCCCGGGGCGCTCAAGTCGCCTTGCGATCTTTAAACGAACAATCCCTTGAGACGAATAACTCAAGGGATTGTTTTATTTACGCGGGCTGTTTCTTCAGCATCTCCAAATGATATTTGCGGAACTTTGACACCTTCGGCGCAACGACCGCCTGGCAATACGGCTGGTACGGATTGCGCGCGAAGTACTCCTGATGGTAATCCTCCGCCATGTAAAACTTGTCCAGTTTTGAGACCTCGGTCACGATGGGCTTATCCCATATCTTTTGCGCGTTCAATTCCTTGATGAGTTCCTCGGCAACTTTCTTCTGCTCATCATCGTGATAGAAAATGGCGGAGCGATATTGCGTGCCGATGTCATTGCCTTGACGGTTCATTGTTGTGGGATCGTGGATGGCGAAGAACACATTCAACACGTCTCGATACGAAACAATGTTCGGGTCGAAGCGGACCTGCACCACCTCGGCATGACCCGTATCGCCATTGCAGACTTCGCGGTACGACGGATTCGCGCTTCTCCCGCCGGTGTAGCCTGACTCCACACCCTCGACTCCCTTCACATCGTCGAAGACGGCTTCGAGGCACCAGAAGCATCCCCCAGCCAGCGTGGCAGTTTGAAGATTGGCGTTCATAATAAATTCTCCTTTTCCAGATTTTCTTACACCAGATGGACAACGCGACATCGTAAAATCTTATTAAGGAAATATTACCAGTACTTCACGAAAGTTCAGGCGCAGTTCGATTTGCCAAGCAAATCGTGTCGCCTGCCTTGACGCAGTGCAACTGAGTCAAGAACCGTGATCTACTGATGATTGATTACCTTGCGCTTTCAAACTCGGGACGCTGATTCATGCAGACAACGCAGATTCTTTGTTTTGAATCAGCGAAATCAGCGTTTTCACCTGCCCTTGCGGGCGGCGCAAGGGTCTGCGTCCAAAGGGCATTGTCTAAGGTAATCAGTGATAATGATTAGACAAGAATGATTGGCGGTTTTTTGGACCGCCCCCGAAAAAGCGTCGGTATAGGCGAGACACGGAGCCACGCAGAGATTTTGAGGTTTTCACTCTCTGGTCGCAGTGTTTCTGCGGCAAAGAGGTTGCTCTCCACACACACCTTGTCCGCCTCGATTCTGAAAAAATAGATTTCCAGAAAACCGTGTTATACTCCCGCCGCTGTAATTAATCTGGGAATTGTTTTGATCCTCCGAACGAACGCCCGATGAACGTGTGTCGGGCTTTTTTGTTGGGCAAGCCGACCTGAAAAGGAAGGCTTGATTTGCAAGAAGGAAGTGAAACGGAGTCGTCGGAACATTCCATATCATATGTCGTTGCGAACGCCGAAGGCGTGAAGCAACGACATGCAAAGGAAAACGATGACAACCGAATTTACTTCTCTAAACCTGCGTGACGAGATCATGCAGGCGATCTCCGAACTCGGCTACTCCACGCCGACGCCGATCCAAGCCGCGCTGATTCCGGTCATGCTCACGGGGGCAGATGTGATCGGGCAGGCGCAGACGGGCACAGGCAAGACCGCCGCGTTCGCGCTCCCCATTCTGCAAAATTTCCAAAGGCAAAAAAATCCGCAGGCGTTGGTGCTTGCCCCCACGCGCGAACTCGCGTTGCAAGTTGCCAATTCGTTAAATGAATATGGCAAGCATCTGCACGTCCGCGTGTTGGCGGTGTATGGCGGCCAGCCGTATGGTCCGCAGATCGGAAGCCTCAAGCGCGGCGTGGATGTTGTGGTCGGCACGCCGGGTCGTTTGAATGACTTGCTTGAACGGAAAGTTTTAGTGTTGGACGACATCAAAACCGTCGTGCTTGATGAAGCCGACGAAATGCTCAACATGGGATTCGTGGAAGAGGTGGAAAAAATCCTTGCGACGACTCCAGCGGAGAGGCAGACCGCCTTATTTAGCGCCACCATGCCCGCGCGGATTCGCAAATTGGCAGACCGCTTCATGCGCGACCCTCAAACTGTCGCAGTGAAAAGAAGCACGCTCACCGCCTCAGCCATCGAACAGCGTTATTATCTTGTGCATGAGTCGGATAAGACCAGCGCGCTTACCCGCCTCTTCGAGATCGAGCCGATCAAGAGCGCGCTGATCTTCGCCCGCACCCGCGCAGAGACCGCGTCTCTCGCCAATGAACTCGTCGTGCGCGGAATCCCAGCCGAAGCGATTCACGGCGACTTGGACCAACGCGCCCGCGAACGCGTGCTGGGACGTTTCCGCGACAATCAATTAAAAGTATTGGTTGCCACCGATGTCGCCGCGCGCGGTCTCGACATTGACGATATTTCGCACGTGTTCAATTTTCACTTGCCTGACGATGCCGAAGTGTACATCCACCGCATCGGGCGGACGGGACGCGCGGGCAAAACGGGCGTTGCCATTACGTTGCTTTCGCCGCGCGAGAGGCGCCGCATGCGCGAAGTGGAAGCGTTGACGAAACAACCTGTCACCAAGATGGAACTTCCCACCGTTGGCGATATTCATCGTCACCGTGAAAACCAAGTCATCGAGACGATGAAGGTCTGGCTCGGGCGCGGACGCTACAAGCGCGAACTCGAAATGGTCAATGAGTTGATTGCGGCGGGGCATGATCCGCTCAATATTGCCGCGGCGGCGATCAAGATTGCGCGGGCAGACGAGAAGCAGAGACCGATCGCGGAAATTCATGAAGTAAAGGCTGACTTCAAACGGAAAGAGGATGGTGGAACCCTTCGGCTCTGCTCAGGGCAAGCGTGGAAAGTGGAAAGAGGAAAGAAATTTGAGGAGCGAGGGGAGTCGGGGAGGGGAGGCAGGCAGTCCCACGGGGGCGCTTCGCAAAGGCATCGCGGTGATGGGTCCCACGAGGAGGGGATGGTGCGCTTGAAGTTGAACAAAGGCAAGTCGAGCGGAATCCGCCCGAATGACATTGTCGGCACGATCGCTTTCCATGCGAACATCCCAGGCTACACCATTGGAAAAATCCGTATCGAGGATAAGGTCACGTTTGTGGATGTCCCTGAGGATTTGGTGGAGCAGGTGCTAAAACACAACGGCAATTATCGGCTTGGAAAAGAGAAGTTGACGTTGACGAAGGCGAAGTGATTCTATTGACACATCGCTCTGCTCATGTTATCTTAAGCGGCGTAGGATACCAGTAGTTTGCTTTGGAAGTACCAGGTGGCTCACGGATCGTCCGTGAGCCGCTTTGTTTTTTCGCCGTTGCGGCGATTCCGATGCAATACGTGGTTACCTCCAAATTTTTTATTGCCATAGGAGGCAAACATGTCGGATCGTATCAACGGTACAGTCAAGTGGTTCAACGGGACCAAAGGGTACGGCTTCATCGAACGCGAAAGCGGGCCCGATGTTTTCGTGCACTTCTCCGCCATTCAAGGCGAGGGGTTCAAGAACCTGCAAGAGGGTCAGAAGGTCGAGTTCACTGTCGAACAGGGACCGAAGGGACCCCAAGCCGCGAACGTTGTCGTTTTAGGCTAATTGACTGAATCAGTCTGACAAAAAAATCCCCGCGATGAAGATCGCGGGGATTTTTGATTTAATTTCGGGTCTCCCGTAATTAACGGGAAAGAGCTTCACCACGAAGGGCACAAAGTACACAAAGGCAAAAAAAGAGCCTAGATTCCTTGGGTTTTCCTTTGTGACCGTCGTGTCCTTTGTGTTTGAAAAAAAGGTTTCCCGTTAAAAACGGTAGAGCCTTAATTTCTCAATTGCCTTGCTCTGCCAACGAACGCGGCGATGACCAACGCGATGGACAAGGGAATGAAAAACCCGATATTGCCGTCGCTGTTTGCGCCGAGGTAATCCAGCGCGTCAATTTTATTCAACATGAGGTACCACATTGTAACGTATAAAACTTCAAAGAGTTTGTGGCTGTTGCTCCACACGCCCAATGCCAGCGCAAAGGATGGAATGAACAGCGCGCCGGAGAACCAAGCCAACAGACCAATCTCATCACCCGCGCCCAATAACTTTAATGCGGCTCCGCTACCCGTCAGGAGTGTGACGAGAAAGCCTGCCAGCCATTGAGCGGGGAGTTGCCTCATCAGCGGCGCGGCGGAGGAGAAGACCATTGGACCCGTGTTGCTGGTTATCTCACGGTTGCCCATGCCAGACCAAACGAGGATGGGCCACAACCATACGAACGGCAGGACGATAGCGCGGACGTTCTCCGGTGAGTTGGTCAGCGAGACGATGAACAAACCGAGCGCGCCTGCATACCACCACCACCGCCGACCTTTGAGGAGGAGTTTGAGTTCGGAGACCAAAACTCGCAGGAAGGCAAATCTGTTTTGGGAGGGGGCGAGAGGCGTTAAATGCGCGGGCTGAGATAAGGCTTGAGAGGTCGAATCAGATTGAGGCGTCGAAATGGAAGCGGCGCTTTTACTCCGCACCCTGCGCGGTTTTCTGCGAGACGGGTCGAAGCGGTCAAAGAAAATGGACGCGAGAAACGTCAACGCGATGGCGATGCCGAAAAATATAAACCGTTTGAGAATGATCTCAGCAGTCCACTCTATGCCGTTCCATTGGAAGATATAACTTGCGGGGTCGAGGTTTCCGCCCAGGCTATCAGCAATAGCGGGGTCGCCGAGAACGAATCCGCCATTGTAGTCTGGGAACGCCGCGCTTGCCGCCGCGCCCGCGCTGTGCTGGATCAACCCCATGCCGAGCGGTTCAAGAGCGGGATTTGTTGCGCTTAATGGATCGGCAAGCGGAAAGATAAAAGCGAACATGAAAAAATAGATCACATTGCCGAAGCCGCCGCTGAGAAAGCCGACACTTTCAAAAAGAACAGCGACCGCCGTGACGAGCGCCATCATGGGCAGCGTGATAAAAAGAAAAGGCGCGAACAGGGCGGCGAGATCGAACTGCATACTTTCGCCCGCGAGGTATTGAATGCCGATGCCCGCAATCGCGAGCACAACGTTCATCGCAAGCAATACTGAAAAATTGCTTGCCCATTTTCCGAACATGTACAACAGGCGAGTCAGCGGCGTGGTCGCCATGATCTGCCCGACGCCTGTTTCGCGGTCGCGCGCCACCGAACCTTTGACAAGATAAAACCCGAACCAGCCGAGAAAGAAAGACGATAACAGCGCCATCATGCTCCCGACCCACGCCGAGTTGAACTCGCCGCGATACACATCGAGCCGCATGGTCACATTCCCCGCCGCCACCTGATAGCCAAGAAAAACCGCCAGCCCCAGCATGATGAGGAAACTATAGCGGCGCACGCGCTCTAAAAAATCGGCGCGCGCCAAGTGATAGATGATACGCGCTTGATTCATGCGCGACCTCCGATGAAATGCAGATACGCATCTTCGAGATTCGGATTCACGCTTCTTGCCTCCGCCTCAGGCTGGTTCGCGCTCACGACCCTCACCTCCACTCCATCGCTTCTTCTGATCGTCCCGCTAACGATGTGCTTTTGTTTGAGAGTCACGAGTTCATCGCTGGTAACCGTCCACTCCCAGACTTTGCCTTCGAGTTCCTTGAGCAAATCCTCAGGCGCGGACTCGCGCACGAGATGCCCTTTGTTCACAAGCGCGATGTATGTGGCGGTCGCTTCCACATCCGAAACAATGTGCGTGGATAAGATCACGATTCGTTCGCCCGAAAGGTCTGATAACAGATTCCTGAACCGGACTCTCTCTTCGGGGTCGAGTCCCACAGTGGGTTCGTCCACAATAAGCAATTGCGGATCGTTGAGCAGGGCTTGCGCGATGCCCACGCGTTGTTTCATCCCGCCTGAATATCCGCCCAGCGGACGTTTGGCGGCTCCGACGAGATTCACAATTTGAAGCAACTCATCAATCCGTTTTTTTGTTGCTTGCGCATCCAGCCCTTTAATAGCCGCCATGTATTCGAGAAATTCAACTGCGTTCAGGTTGGGATAAACACCAAAATCCTGCGGCAAATATCCAAGCACAGCCCGCAGAGTGTCGGGCGATTTGACGATATCCGCATCGTTCCACAAAATTTTCCCATCCGTGGGTTTTGTAATGGTCGCCAGCATGCGCATAAACGTGGACTTGCCCGCGCCGTTCGGTCCGAGCAAGCCTAGAATCCCGGGTTTGATCTCAAGGGAAAAGTCTTTGAGTCCCCAAAAGTCGCGGCGATATTGTTTACCGAGATTGGTAACGGATAATTTCATTGAGTATTCTCCATGGTGAAGTTTTTGCTTTAAAGGAATTGTTTGTACTCATCCCCAAGCAGTTTTTCAAGATACGGCGTGACTTGCCAGAACGATTTTAAATTCCGATACTCTTCAATCCAATGCGCATTTCCTGCGGGTGATGTTTTCACCGAGCGGATCATGAGATTCTTGGCGGTGTGTTCGATGGGAACGAACTGGGTCACGTCTGTGCGATAGCCCATGTTACGCAGGATCGTCGCGCGGAAGGTGTCGGTGAGGATATCTCCCATCCGCTCGAAGAAAATCCCATCTTTGAAGATGGGCAATAATTGCTCGGGCATAGCGACGCGCGACATTTGCGCCTGTAATTCATGCTGGCAACACGGCGCGCAGACGATCAACTTGCTCCCCCAGCGGATTCCCTGCGCGAGCGCGTCGTCGGTGGCGGTGTCGCAGGCGTGGAGGGCGAGGACCACATTTGGACTTGTTGCAGGCTTGTAGTCCGCGATCTGACCGACTTGGAAATTCAATTGACTCCATCCCAACGATTTGACTTTCTCGTTGTGCCGTTCGATGAGATCGGATTTGACGTCAATGCCCGTGACGCGCGCGTCGAGTTTGAGAATCTCATGCAGATAATAATAAATGGCAAAAGTGAGATAGGCGTTGCCACAACCGAAGTCCACAACATGGATCGGTTTATTGCTCAAGTTTTGAAAGGCATCAGTTTCATCCACTAACCGCAAAAATTCATTGATCTGTTTGAACTTGCGCTGCATATCCGCCCTGATTCTGCCGTCGCTTGTCATTATGCCAACCGCTTTGAGAAATGGTTCGGCATTGTCAGCGGATAGGAGTCTGTTTTTTTGGCGGTCGTGCGCGAGATTTGTTTCAACATGCGTCTTTGATGACTTAGGTTCGCTCACCACCGCTTTTCCCTTTTTCGAGATGTTGACCTGCACATTGCCATCCGCGCTTTCGACAAAAATATTTCGGAAGGGGAGCGCGAGTAATTCATCCACTTGGGATGCGGCGTCGGCGAGATGATTCTTCGTGATGTCCTTTTTATCGTCGAAGTAGGAGAACTGCAAATAGATCTCGCCCTTGATCTCCACAGGTCGCACGATCACTTTATTCCATGCGAGCGATGATCCCTTTTGCCCCCCGCTGAATGTGGCGCGGATCAATTCATCCCTGGCGAGGATGCGTTCGCGGACGAGTTGTTTGTAATCCTGTTCCATGTTGGGGAGTATATCATTCGGCAGAAGAGGCGAATCAAAAAAGAGGCGCGCAGGATGCGGTATCTGGGTTCCCTTGACTTAGAATATATGTTCTAATATAATCCTGCTCACCATGTCTACTCCGCGAAAGAGAAAATCTTCACGGACAGACCCAAAGCAGAAAACTGAATACTCTTTCATCCTCGGTGATACCTTACACCTTGTCGACCTAAAACACACAGACACTCAGGAGAAACGCTTAGCCAATGATCCTGATAAAGACTTTCTCGCTGGCGGTCGCCGTTCAACAGATGTTCATTTACTAGGTCAACGCGAGCGCTGGGAAAAACTTTCAGCGCGTGAGAAGCACGTTACCTATCTGGTTTGCAAGCGGCAACGAAACGATGAAATTGCCGCAGAGATGGGGGTTGCGGTGGGGACGGTCAACTCGTATCTAAACCATATTTACAACAAGCTCGATATTCGCGGCAAGATGGATTTGTTCCATCTGTTCCATAACTTCGATTTCAGAAACAACCCTCCCTATTAGCAGGGCTGTCTTCCACTCAAATCCCACATTTGCTACTATACAAATATTACGATAACAAAATTACTATCCAGGAATAGTATTTTTATTTTTTAGACCATAGTAACTTTGGGGGCATGACACAATTTTTAGACCTGCATCCCAAACGCTGGAATTTGATCGTCGCGCCGCCGCCGAAAAAAGTTTTGGTTGCAATTGCGCGCTTGGCGCATATCATGCCGCTGACCGTGTTCGATTGCGGCAGAAGATTCGATTCGTCCATTGTCACACGCGCCGCGCAGGGACGGAAAGAGATCGTTGACAACATAACAGTCCAGCGCGCGTTCACCTGTTTTGAGGCGGTCAAACTGCTTGAACAAAAACAGGTTGGAAAAACGCCAGTTATCATTTTGGATTTTCTCGCGACGTTTTACGACGAGAACGTAAAACTGAGCGCGCGGAATTTCCTGCTCCAAAAGTCAATACAGCACTTTCAACGATTAAGTCGTTTGGCGGGTTTGGCGGTGAGCATGTATCCGCCTGCCGCATCTGGTGATTCGGTTACGTTGTGCGAGCGTTTACGATCCGCCGCGCCGAGCGTTTCGGATTATGCGGCGCCCGAAAGTATAAATATGCAATGGGGATTGTTTTGATGGGAAACGTCACCCCGACCATTACCGACATTCTCCATGCGGAGGAAGCGAACCTTGCCAGGTTCCGCCGCGCCTTGCGCCGTGAAGACCAGATCGTTTTCGATGACCTGTTCACGGCGGCATATAAACATCGAGCCGCCGCCGCGTATGCTGGGCATTTGTTGCCGTTTGAAACATTTTTGCTGTCCATGCAGATCGAAGATCATAAAGAAGTGATGCGCTTGCGTGAAGAGATCAAGGCATTGCGCGAGCAACTCAAACGATTTTTATCGAAACAGGATGAATAATTTTACGGGCTGGCTGTTGGATGTATACCCTCATCCCGAGCGCGGAATTGTCCTGTGGCTGATCTGTGACGATGGTCAGCGGCGATGTTTGCGGCAGGATTTTCCCGTCACTTTTTACGCGGCGGGACCCAGTCACCGCTTGCGCGATCTGTGGAAGTTCCTGCAAAACCAGCCGATGCGAGTTGAACTTTCGCGTGCCGAGCGAAATGATTTGATCCACGGTGCGACCGTTGTATTAGCCGCCACATTGGATTCGCCGTTCTGGTTGCCTGAATTATTTCAAACCGTTACGAATCTTTTCCCCGACCTCCTTTTTTATGACGCGGACTTGCACGTGTCGCTTCGACACGCGGCGAAGCATGGAACGTTCCCGCTGGCGCGTTGCCATGTGACAGTGGATGAACAAAATACAATTCGTGAAATCAGTGTGCTCGATTCCAAATGGGATATTGACTACGAAGCCGCCCCGTTGAACATCCTCACGCTTGAAATGGATACCGATCCATTTCACAAAGAGCCTGAAAAAGTTTTCGTCCGCGCGAAAAGAGGTTGCTCAACGCTTGACTTGAAACAAGAAGAAACAACCCTTGCGTTTCTAGGTTATTTGCTCAAACAGCATGATCCCGATTTGATTCTGACCGCGCACGGCGACACGTATCTTTTGCCGTTGTTGTTGAACCTCTCCGAGAAGCACAATCGTCCCTTGCCGTGGAACCGCGACCCAAGCGGGGAAATCCGCCAGAAGAAAGAACGTAGTTATCACGCCTACAACCAAATTATCTATCGCGGGAATCAAATTCATTTCGCGGGACGAGCGCACATTGATATTCACAATACCGTGATGTATGGCGACTATGGCATTGATGGAGTTTTGGAAATGGCGCGGGTCACGTCGTTGCCGATCCAAACGGCGGCGCGGGTAAGCCCTGGGACGGGAATCTCGGCGATGCAGATCGTCACCGCATTGGAGAATGAGCTCCTTGTGCCGTTCCGCAAAGAACAGGTCGAGACGCCGAAGACCACCTCCGAACTTTTTCGCGACGACATGGGCGGGACGGTTTTCGATCCCATCGTTGGGTTGCACGAAGATGTGGGGGAGATTGACTTCTTCTCGATGTACCCGAGCATTATGGTGCGCTTCAATATTTCACCTGAAACGGTTGGGAGCGAGATAAAGACCGCCGAAGCAGTGGCAGGCTTGAGGTCGGTGGTGAAGCGGGCGGGTTTGGGTCTCATCCCTCAAACGCTGGCTCCGTTGCTTGAAAAACGATTCAACCTCAAGCGATCCCTGTCGAACATGGCGGTGCTCGATTGCCGATATCAAGAGTACAAAGCGCGCGCCGCGGCGCATAAGTGGTTGTTGGTCACGTGCTTCGGTTATTTGGGATATAAGAACGCGCGCTTCGGGCGGATCGAAGCGCACGAAGCCGTGACCGCGTTCGGGCGCGAAGTGATGTTGCTTGCCAAAGAAGCCGCCGAAGAAATGGGCTTTCGCGTGTTGCACATGTATGTGGATGGAATGTGGGTGCAGAAATTAAGTTGCAATAACAAAGAAGATTTTCAACCGTTGCTTGACGAGATCGAAAAACGCACAGGCTTGATGATCGCGTTGGATGGCGTGTACAAATGGGTTGCGTTCTTGCCTTCGCGCCAGAATAAAAAGATCGCCGTGCCGAACCGTTATTTTGGCGTGTTCCAAAACGGCGAGATCAAAACGCGCGGCATCGAGACGCGCCGCCACGATACGCCTGCGTTCATCCGAGATGCGCAAATTGAAATTTTGGATATGCTTGCAAAAGCCCCGAGCCGCGATGCGTTGAAAGATCGCCTGCCTGAGATTCGCGAAGTGATCCGCAAGAAGCAAAACGATTTGCGTTGCGGTCTTGTGCCGCCTGAACAATTGATCGTGCGCCAAACGGTCAGCAGAAATTTGAACGACTATCGCGCCCCCGTGCCAGCGTTCAGCGCGTTGCGGGATTTGGAACGCGCGGGCAAGTCGCTTCGCCTCGGGCAGACGGTGCGATTGATCTACACGTTGGGATTCCCGCGCGCCCGCGCCTGGGACGCCGCGACAGATTTTGATTCTCGCACGGTCAATATTCCTCGCTATCGCCGCCTGCTGGATCGCGCAGTGGATACCGTTTTACAGCCGATCACAGGCGAAGATACATCGTGGCTCACAGGCGTAAAACAACTTGCTTATGATTTGCATCCTCAACAAAAATATTTTAGAAGCGAAGCGTGAGCAATGTATCTCTGACGAGAATGTTTTACCGCGCTTCCGATTCATCGCCCCAACATCTTCTCGTACACCATGAACTCCTGCAACAAATTCGGCACGATCCATGCGTATTCGCCGCGCAGGGAGTCGCCCATGCGTGAGATGCCTTGGTGCCACGCCAGAGTCTTGACGATGGACGCGACGGGGCGTGAAAGTCGATAAGCGGACGCCACCGCCTCTTTCTCCCCGTACGCCTGCCACGCTTCGAGATACTTTTCCAACAGCCTCGACATCTCCGCCGTAGGCGGCGCCCAATCGTCCAGGTTGAGCGCGATCTCCATGCTGACAAACCAAGTACGGAGGGAGACGAATGGATGCGTCACGTCGGCGTCGCCCCAATCGAAGAAAGTGATGTGTCCGTCTTTGAGGAGCACGTTGCCATCGTGGAAGTCGCCGTGATTGATCGATTCTGGAATCTCATACGCGGCGAGGTCGGCACAAATCTGTTCGAAGCGCGGTTTCAGGTTTTGAAGTTGTTCGAACTCAGCGGAGGTGAGACCCTTTTCCTGATCGATCATCAGGCTGGGAGTATCCGCGAGTAGTTGAGAATACAGCGCAGGCAACGCGGCGAGACGATGATCGGGAACTCCCAACGCGAGAATTGCATCCGCATGTTCAGCAAGCCCCATTTGCAATTTGGCATATTCGATGATGACTGGCTCCCACGCTTTCACATCCTGTGTGGGTCGAGTGGAGGCGCGCAATTGCTCGCCGCCATCGCGCATTAACATCCAGCCGCGTGTCGTATCCACTGCGATCAGTTCAGGCACGACATTGGGTTGAAGGCTTGCCAGCAATTGCGTCAGCGCAATTTCGTAGATCGTTTCGGATGCGGTCGCTTTGAAGAAGATCATGCCTGCGTTCGTTGAAACGCGCATCACCGTTGACCATGCTTGCGCGTGCGGCTGTTCGATCTCGCCGACGAGTTGAATCTGATTACGCGCGGTTTCGGATCGAATCCAAGCGTGCGCCTGTTTTTTCCATTCAGGGTCGTGCCAAATAAGTTGTGTTGACATATTGCTATGATTGTACTCTTTCTCAAGAATAAAAAAATGACGGACTCTCTTCAAAGAATCCGTCTGTTCACTGATTACTGATCACTATCTCACTGCTTCTTTACCCATACCTATTCATAAACTTTTCCATGCGATGCAACGCCTCTTCTATTTTTTCATACGCGGTGGCGTAGCACATGCGCGCATACCCCTCGCCGCCTGGACCGAACGCATTCCCTGGCACAACCGCGACACTTTCCTCGCGCAATAATTTCTCGGCGAACATTTCATCGTCCATACCAGAGGCTTGGATGTTGGGAAAGGCGTAGAAAGCGCCGCGCGGCTCGAACGTCGAGAGACCGAGGCGGTTGAGTCCCGCCACGAGGAGTCTGCGGCGGCGATCATATTCGAGGCGCATCTCCTCCACGTGCGGGTCGCCAATTTGCAGGGCGGCGAGCGCGGCATCTTGCGCGGTCGTCGGCGCAGACATGATGCTGTACTGGTGAATCCGCACGAGACCCTGGATCAAGTCCGCAGGTCCGCAGGCGTAACCGATGCGCCAGCCTGTCATCGCGTAGGCTTTTGAAAAACCGTTGATGAGGATCGTGCGATTCTTGAGGCTTTCATCCAGCGCGGGGAAGCAGACGTGTTGAAAGTCGTAGACGAGGCGGTCGTAGAGTTCGTCGGTGACAACGAGCAGATCGAATTCCTCCGCCATCTTTGCAATTTCCAACATCACTTCGCGTGTGGCGACTGCGCCTGTGGGATTCGATGGATAACCGATGAAGATCGCTTTGGTGCGCGGCGTGATCGCTTTGCGGATGTCGTCGGGATCAATGCAAAAATTGTTCGCTTCGCGCGCGGGAACTTCCACTGCCACGCCGCCCGCCATGATCACTTCGGCTTGATACGAAACGAAACATGGTGTGGGGATGATCACTTCATCGCCAGAATTGAGGATCGCGGTGAACGTGAGATACAACGCCTCCGAGCCGCCGACCGTTGCAATGATCTCGTTTGTCGGATCGTATTTAATATTGTACAAACGTTGAAGATTATCGGCAATTGCCTGACGCAATTCCATCTTGCCCCAATTGGATGTGTAATGCGTCTCGCCGCTTTGCAGGGAGTGAATGCCCGCGTCGAGGATCGGTTTGGGCGTGGTGAAGTCGGGTTCGCCGATGCCAAGCGAGATCACATCTTTCATCGTCGCGGCGATGTCGAAAAATTTGCGAATGCCCGAAGGCTTTAATCCCGCCACCCGTTTCGACAGACGTTGAACATTCGTTACTTCCTGCATGGAACCTCCATTATTTATTCCCGTCATTGCGAGGAGGGCTTCAGCCCGACGAAGCAATCTCCAACACCTTGAGGGAGATTGCTTCGCTCGCTATCGCTCGCTCGCAATGACGGATGATTAAATCGGTTGCACTAACCACTCATCGGGAATTTCCCGATATGTCAGATCGAACGCCTGCCCATCGGCGGTCTTCACGCGGAAACCTTTTTCGCTCGGTCCGCGCCAACGCGCGACAATTTCCGCGATCTCATACTTGTATCCCTCCCACGTGAGAGAAAGCGGACGCTCCGCATATTCCGAATCAGAGCGACATTCGACCATGTTCATATTTTACGACAGAATGACGTAACTATTATCGCCGACATTTAATTGGACGACTTGCCCGTCGCCTCTTCCGCGGACTTGAGCCTGCCTGCCCACCATCGAGCGACTCAACGCCGCATCTTTGATCTCGCACCCCGCCTCGACGATGCTCTCAGTGATCGTGCTGTTCTCGATCTTGCAGTTCGCTCCAATCGAAGCGTGCGGTCCAATCGTGGAGTTTGAAATCTCAGCCGAAGGATCAATCGCGCAAGGCTCGATGATCTTTACCTGTTTCCCTGTGTATGTGTTTACTTGTTTCCCCATCTTGTCCAGCAAAATTTTATTCGTATCCAGCGTCGCTTCGATCGTTCCCGCGTCCAGCCAACTGAGTCCGTTGTGCGCGCGGACTTTGGCGCCTTTTTCGATCATCACAGAAATGGTATCGGTCAAAAAGAACTCGCCCTTCAAGGTGATGTTCCGTTCCATTTGTTCTTCGATCGCGGCAAGTAACGCCTCCGCGCTTTTGAACCAGTAGCATCCGATCACGACGAGATTATTATCAAACGTGGATGGTTTTTCAATAAACCGCTTCACCCAACCATCCGCGCCCACCTCCGCCACACCGAAGCGACGCGGGTCGGGGAAGGGCAGTACCCATGCCACGCCGTCCGATTTTTCCTCGTTGAGAAAAGCGAAATCTGTTTCGATGATCGAATCGGAGAACACCACCATCATCGGTCCGCGCATGAATTCGCGTCCCAGCCAGAGCGCGTGCGACTGTCCCTTCATTTCACTCTGCACAATGTAATGCGCCTTGATGTCGGGATAATTTTCTTTGACGAACGCGGGGATCTGCAACTCGCCGAGATACGGACCAACAATGAAGATGTATTCCACATTGTTGGGGTCGGGCAATGTCTTGAACATATCCATGAGATGTTCAAGCGTGGTTTTGCCTGCCACGCTCACGAGCGGTTTCGGCTTGCTCCACGTGTGCGGACGCATCCGCGTTCCCCAGCCTGCCATAGGAATGAAGATTTTCAATGATTCGGTCATGGGTTAATTGTACCTCGCGTGTATGGTTGACGATAGACGTTGGACAATTGACCATCGTCTATCGTCCATTGTCCAACGTCAGGAATGCCCCAACACAGGATGCGGCTTGTACGGCTCTTCGAGTCGTTTCACTTCATCATCCGTGAGTTTGATTTCAACTGCGGCGATGGCTTGCTCGAGGTGATCCATCTTCGTCGCGCCGATGATGGGGGCTGAGATGTGCGGTTTGTTCATCAGCCACGCGAGCGCGATCTGCGACACGGTCACGCCGCGTTCTTTTGACACCTCGCCCGCGCGTTCAACGATGGCGAAATCTTCCTCGCGGAAATACATGGAATGTCCAAACGTATCGCTCTTTGAGCGCATCGTATCGCCCCAATCCTCTTTGCGGCGGTTGCCCGCGAGAAACCCGCGCGCTAGCGGACTCCACGGGATGAGTCCCACGCCCTGATCCAGACACTGCGGGATCATCTCGCGCTCCTCTTCGCGGTACACGAGGTTGTAGTGATTCTGCATCGAGATGAAACGACTCCAGCCGCGACGTTCGGCTGTGTGCTGTGCCTTTGCAAATTGCCACGCGTACATCGAAGACGCTCCGATGTAACGCGCCTTCCCCGCGCGGACGACGTCATTCAACGCTTCCATCGTCTCTTCGATGGGAGTCTCATCATCCCAGCGATGGATCTGGTACAGGTCAACGTAATCCATTTGCAATCGTTGAAGCGACTTGTCAATCGAGTCCATGATATGTTTGCGCGAGAGTCCGCTGTCGTTCACTTCCTTGCTCATCTGGTTATTGACTTTTGTCGCCACGATCACATGCTCGCGTTGTACGGCAAAATGTTTGAGCAGGTTGCCCGTCACCTTTTCGCTTTCGCCGAGCGAATACACGTCCGCCGTGTCGAAGAAATTGATGCCCGCATCCAGCGCGCGTTTGATGAAGGGTTTGGCTTGCTCCTCATCAAGCACCCAATCGCGCCATTGGTTTGAGCCGTAACTCATCATGCCGAGGCACAAGCGCGAAACTTTCATTCCAGTCTTGCCGAGGGTGTTGTAGTGCATGGGTTATTCCTTTTGGAGTGGAACAGCTTGCTGTCCCACATGCGGGAGCAAGCTCCCGCACTCCAGAGTCAAATGATCTTGAGATTCGCCAGACTCGCCGACAATCTTTTTATTCCAACAGACTCAAACACGACATCCACGATTTCGTCGTCGTCTTGGAGTTTGCTGTCTAACACGATTCCTTCGCCCCACGAGGGATGTTTGATGCGCGTCCCAGCGCGGTATTTGGCTGAGGCGACTGAAGCAGGCTGACCCTTGTCCTGAACCGTGCCGAAGGGCTGCGAATGAAACGTCTGCCATTTTGTTTCGTGAATCTGCCCGCGCATCGAACGTCCCGTGCGCGTTTTGCCGACGAGTAAATCCGCAGGCACGTCATCCAGATAACGCGAGGGGAAAGTTTCCTCATGCAAGCCGCGTCCGCCGCGTTGAATGGATCGAATCAAATATAGTTTATCTTTGGCGCGCGTGATGCCGACGTAAAAGAGGCGGCGCTCTTCCTCCATTGATTCGGGATCGTCGAACGAACGGCTGTGCGGGAGGATGCCGTCGTCGAGACCGACGATGAAGACCGCGCCGAACTCGAGACCTTTCGCGGCGTGGAGGGTGAGGAGGGTGGGGACGTTGCCCTCGGCGATGGTGTCTTGATCGGAGATGAGCGCGATGTTTTCGAGAAATTCATCGAGCGTGCGCGTGGAGTATTCATCGGCGAGGCGTTTGAGCTCGACGACGTTTTCCCAGCGATCTTCGCCCTCTTCCGATTGATCGTCAATGTATTCTTTGAAGTTGAGGTCTTTCACAACGCGGTCAAAAAGTTCTGGCACGTTGAGCGTTTGCGCGGCGATACGCCATGTGGCGAGAAGTCCGCCGAAATCTGCGAGCGGAAGCGCGGCGCGACCTGTGAACGATTTCCAATGCGCGGATTGATCGCCGCGCGCGAGGTCAATGAGGACGTTGCCAGGTTGCATTTCGTTTTGCCGCGCGACCATGTGCAACGTGGTGAGAGTCTTTTCGCCGATTCCGCGCGGCGGGACGTTGATGATGCGGTCGAGGCTGGCTTCGTCGGCGGGGTTGTGGATGAGCCGCAGGAACGCGATGATATCTTTGACTTCGCGCCGTCCATAAAATCTCTGCGCGCCGACGAGACGATACGGAAGCCGCGCTTGCAAAAACGCTTCTTCAATTAAACGCGACATGGCGTTGGTGCGATACATCACCGCGCAATCGCCCGGCTCGAATTGCCGCGAGGCGACGAGTTGCGCGATGCTGTCCACGACGAATGATGCTTCGGCGTAATCGTCGGGCGCTTCGTAAAAGAATATTTTCTCGCCTTCGCCGCGATCGCTAAATAATTTTTTCTTGCGGCGGTTGCGAGCGCGGTCAATGATGCTCATTGCGGTATCGAGGATATTTTGGCGCGAACGATAATTTTGTTCGAGCAAAATCGTCTGCGCGTCGGGGAAATCCTGCTCGAAACGGTGGATGTTGCGATAGTCCGCGCCGCGCCAAGCGTAAATGGAGTTATGAACAACCATGCCATTGGCAACGTAGTTGTGAAGATTCTCTACCTCAAAGTCGTATACAGTCCCTTTGTAGGGTTCTTGAGTAACTTCTACAATTTCATCTTCAATGACTTTACCGTCTTGTTCAATTGCAACAATCATGGATGGGTGTAAATGACTGGCGGGCAATAAGCTGAATTTAGAAGCGATGGGCGCTTTCCCTTTATCCACTAAGAAGGCGCCAGTAACGATTTCAGCGCCGTTTGCCGCCTCGCTTAGTTTTTGAGCGGCTTCCTGAACATCATCGTACTGTAAACGGTTAACGCCGATTCGCCAGTTATTCCTACTGCGAATGCGCGGGTTGTAACCGACGGCTTTTAATTCTTTTGCCAGATTCAGTTCACTACTCCATAAATCCACGCGATGAGCATGCCAGGGAGATTCTTCTGTAATACGACCGTCGCCAAAGTAACGCAAGTTGACGATATTGCGGTACGTCCCTTGTGGGATGTAATGAGGAAACTGTAAATCCATTCCCAAGTCTGTCATCAATTGATTAGCATTGGTGTCAGTGTCTATTTCATTGAACAACCTGTCAATATATTGCTGTGACATTCGCATTCTGCGACCACGAATGTGGAAAACTGAAGTTGGAATTCTGTAGTTTATGGAAAAGAAGGATTCCCAATAATGCGCTTCATTTCTATCTGAGCAAACTTTCAATACCCACATCTTGGTTGCATTTTCCTGATTGCTTCGTACTTGTAACCCGACTTTCAAACGAGTCCCATCGCTACGTGCGTGTGATGCAATCCCAATTCGGTAGCCCTTGTCCTTGCGATACATCAAGTAAACGTAATGCAAACCTGGTTTCATCCCAAGTCTTGAAAAAACAATATGATTTGGCGTGGCTTTGATGATTCGACCCGTGCGGGTGACGACTCGAACAAGATCACCCTTGAAAATCCTCTTGCCGACATGAGTAACGCGGCAAGGTAAGGTGGATCCTCTTCCGCTGGCGGCTAAAACGACATCACCTTTTTTCAGAGTTTCAATTTTCTTTTGTCCATGTGGCGTTTGTATTCTTGTGCCTGTGGGGAAACATTGATCGGGATCTCCCACGCAAAAGATGTTCTTATTAAAAGAAGAGAGTTCCTTCACAAGCGCATATTGAGCGAGATTCGTGTCCTGAAACTCATCCACCAGCACGTGACGAAATCGCTGGGCATATTTATCCCGCACAGACGGGTTGTCTGCAAGTAAGCGCGCGGTGTACACCAAAATGTCATCGAAGTCCACAGCGTTGCTGGCGACGAGCCGCTTTTGGTATTCGGCGTACACGCGCTTCACCACTTCGTCGCGATACGTCAGCGTGGGATAATCGTCCGCGCCGATGAGTTCGTTCTTGGCGCGCGAGATCGAAGCGTGCACACTCGCGGGGCGATAATTTTTTTCATTGATCTTCAATTCACGGATGACATTTTTGACGATGCGTTCCTGATCGTCCGCATCAAAGATCACAAAGTTCGATTCGATGGGGAGGTGTTCCGCCTCGCGCCGCAGAATTCGCGCGCAGATCGAGTGGAACGTGCCGAGCATGATCCCCTCGGTGGCTTGGTCGGGCAATAATTTCTTGACACGCTCCTGCATCTCCTTCGCGGCTTTGTTGGTGAATGTGACCGCGAGAATCTGCCACGGGCGGACTCCCTCCTCCGCGATGAGGTACGCGATGCGTTGGGTCAGCACCCGCGTCTTCCCGGACCCGGGACCTGCCACGACTAAAACAGGTCCGTTCCCGGCTGTGACGGCGGCGCGTTGTTGAGGGTTGAGTGTATCGAGGAAATCCATGAGAAGTTATCAGTGATTAGTGAACAGTGATCAGATGGTGAAGAATGGAAAGTAGAAAGTGAAAAGATAACGTCCCGCAGTGTTGTGTCTCAAAACTGCGGGACGTGTTTCCGTGTTTACCTGTCTACGTGTGTAGTTGTTTTCGTATTTACAATTGAGACGTACAGTTCGGACAGCGCTTTGCTTTGATCGAAATCGTGGTGATACAGTAAGGGCATTCTTTGGTGGTAGGTTCCGCGGTTGGGGCGGGCTTTTTTATTCGGTTCATTGTCCGTATGAAAAGGAAAATGACGAAGGCAATGACAAGAAAATCAATGATGGATTGGATGAACGCTCCATACTTGACGACTGCGTCACCAACCGTGAGAGCCAACTCGCTGAAATTGACGCCTCCGAGTAACAGCCCAATCACCGGCATTAAAACGTCGCCCACAAGCGAAGCGACGATTTTGCCGAATGCGCCGCCGATGATCACGGCAATGGCAAGGTCGATCACATTACCGCGTATCACAAAGTCTTTAAATTCTTTCAACATAGAATATCTCCTCAGGGAATATTAATGATGATGCGAATTGTACCGTTGCGGGGAGGCGGTGTCAACAAAGCCACCGGTGGAACGTCAATACTCCTCTGGAAGTGTTGCATATAGTTCTAGAGAACTGATTCTTGCCGAATCCAAGACGATGTTTTTGATTTTGCCGTATCGTGATTGACGGACTTTTAGAATGGAGTATAATCTGCGCGTGTTTGGCAACAAGATTCCCAGGCTCAAAAGGAAAACATCGAAATGCCTGAACTTTTACTGGATGTGAAAGGGCTGGAAACGACATTCAAAACTCCAGATGGGATTGTCCATGCGGTTAATGGCGTTTCGTTTGGTCTTAAAGAAGGGGAAACCCTAGGCGTTGTGGGGGAGAGTGGGTGTGGTAAAAGCGTTACCATGCTCTCGGTACTAGGTTTGATCCCATCCCCTCCGGGAAAAATCAAATCAGGCACGGCTCACTTTTTCGGCCGCGACCTCCTCAAAATGAGCGCCTCCGAAATTCGTCAGATCCGCGGCGCGCAGATCGGCATGGTCTTTCAAGACCCCATGACCTCCCTGAACCCGGTCTTGACGATCGGGCGGCAACTGGAGGAACCGCTGGTTGTGCATCTCGGCATGACGCGCGCGCAAGCCGCCATCCGCGCGGCGGAACTGCTCGCCATGGTGGGAATTCCAAACGCTAAAGATCGCTTATCCGACTACCCTCATCAATTTTCCGGCGGGATGCGCCAACGCGTCATGATCGCCATGGCGCTGGCCTGCTCACCCCAAGTGCTCATTGCCGACGAACCCACCACCGCGTTGGATGTGACCATTCAGGCGCAGATCACCGACCTCGTAAAACGACTGCGCAGTGAATTGGGCATGGCGATCGTTTGGATCACTCACGACCTGGGCGTGGTTGCCGGCCTGGCGCAGCGCGTCATCGTCATGTACGGCGGCTTCATCATCGAAGAATCAACGGTCAATGATTTGTACGTCAACCCCACGCACCCCTATACCATAGGCTTGCTCGGCAGTCTTCCGCGCGTCGATGCCAGCGGGCATGAAACCCTTACTTCGATCGAAGGCTCGCCTCCGCTCTTATATGAAAAGCCCACTCGCTGTCCCTTTGCGCCGCGATGCAAATGGGCAATGGAACGATGCTGGAAGGAAAACCCGACCCTTGAGACAATTGCGCCGGATCATCGCGTGGCATGCTGGGTTGATGTGAAAACAGGGAGAGCGCGTTGATATGGCTGATAACAATGTGTTGGTACGCGTAGATAATCTTGTAAAGCATTTCCCGATCATGCGCGGCTTGTTTCAGAAGCAAGTCGGCGCGGTGCGCGCGGTAGATGGCCTTTCCTTTGAAGTAAAACGCGGCGAAACGCTGGGACTTGTGGGCGAATCCGGCTGTGGGAAATCGACCACCGGTCGCGCCGTATTACAGTTGTATCGCCCCACCTCTGGCAATGTCCACTTCGACGGGACCGACCTAACGAAGATCAAGGGCGAGGAACTACGCGCCATGCGCCGCAAGATGCAAATGATCTTTCAGGATCCATACGCCAGCCTGAACCCGCGCATGACCGTGGGAGAGATCGTCCGCGAACCGTTGATCGTCCACAATGTGGCGACCGAATCCGAAGCCAACGAACGCGTCAAGCAACTGCTCGAGCTTGTAAAACTGAACCCATCCTTCTCCACGCGCTATCCGCATGAATTCTCCGGCGGACAACGCCAACGTATCGGCATCGCCCGCGCGCTGGCGTTACAGCCCTCATTCATTGTTTGCGATGAACCCATCTCGGCTCTGGATGTTTCGATCCAGGCGCAGGTGGTGAACCTGCTTGAGGAACTCCAGAAAGAATTCAACCTCACCTATCTTTTCATTGCCCACGATCTATCGATGGTGCGCCATATCAGCGACCGCGTGGCGGTGATGTATCTGGGCGTTATTGTAGAACTGACCACACGAGACGAGCTTTACAGCCATCCCCTCCATCCCTACTCGCAAGCCCTTTTATCGGCCGTGCCAATCCCCGACCCGGTGGCTGAAACCGCGCGTCAACGAATCATCCTGACCGGCGATGTTCCTTCGCCAGCCAACCCGCCCTCCGGTTGTCGCTTCCGCACCCGTTGCCCGATCGCTGAAGCAAAATGCGCGGAATCTCGACCGGACTTCCGTGAAATAAAGCCAGGCCACTTTGTCGCCTGTTTCTTTGCCGATCGATATTTGTAAGACAAATCTTGAAAGGAGGTGGTTGCTACCCCCCGATACCCCTGCTCATTTACCAAACGTCGTATCCAAATTTTAATTTTGTGAGGAAAAGAAAAATGCGTAAACTGTTTACCTTACTGAGCATCTTTGTGCTCGCCAGCATGATCCTTTCAGCGTGTGGTTCCACACCGGCGGCCACTGATGCTCCCGCTCAACCCGAGCAACCCGCGGCGACCGATGCTCCGGCTCAACCCGAAGCAACGGAAGCCCCGACCGAAGCCAAAGAGGCTGTCTTGCGGATCAACACCGGTACCTACCCCGATGTGATCGACCCGCAGAAATCCTCCTTCGTCAATGAAATTGGTCACCTCGACAAGATCTACATGGGCTTGACCACATTGAACGAAAAACTCGAAACCGTCCCCGGCGCTGCCGACTCGTGGACGTTCAACGATGACGCCACCCAGTTGGTCTTCACCTTGAAGCCCGGCCTGCTCTACAGCGATGGTTCCGTGCTCAACGCCAAGCGCTTTGAGTATGCCTTCCAACGCAATATCGACCCTGCCACCGCCGGCGAATACGCATCCATCACCGACGAGATCGTTGGCGCTCCTGAATGGCGCGCCGCCGACACCGCCGCTGAAGGATATGACCCCGAAACCTTCAAAGCCGCGTTGGGCGTCAAAGCCTCGCATGCCGATGGCTCTGCCTGCGCTGACTACGAAGACACCGCCTGCGATACCCTCACCTTGAACTTCTCGAAGCCCGCCCCTTACTTCGCGACCATCGCGGGTATCTGGGTTGGTTATCCTGCCAAGGAAGAGAACATTGCTGAAGGCGGAGACATCTGGTGGACCAGCTCCAAGTACCAAATTGGTAACGGACCCTTCATTTGGAAGAGCGTGGATCCGTTCGTCAAGTCCGTCTTTGTCCCGAACCCCAACTTCGTGGGTGGCGCTGTCCCAACCTACTCGATGGAATATAGCTACATCACAGATTCCGCTGTTGCCTTCGAAGCCTACCTCAACAATGAATTCGACATCGTTGGCTCCGCGGCGGAAGACCTCCCTGTGATCGATGCCGATGCGGATCTGACCGCCCAGCACGTCAAGTATGCCGGTTCCTGCACCATCAAGATTCAATACAGCCTGCACCCCACCTGGAACGGCCAGCCGAACCCCTTCACCGACAAGAAAGTCCGCGAAGCCTTCGCGTTGGCGTTCGACGCCGAATCTTGGGCGCGTGATGTGGATGGCTCCCTCTCCCTGCCCACCTGGACATGGATTCCTCCCGGCTATCCTGGATACGACGCCAACACCCCGTTGCACTTCGATCCGGAAGCCGCCAAAGCCGCTCTTGCCGCCGCCTCTGAACCCTTCAACTCTGCTGAAAAGTTAAACGCGATGGGCCTCAAGATGGCATTCGCCGATTCAGCCCGCAACCGCCAGCGCCATGAATGGATCGCCGCCCAATACAAGGAAATTCTGGGTGTGGATCTGGCGCTCGACCCGGTTGAGCCCACCACCTACACCGCCATCCAGAAAGACCCGGATACCTACCCGCTTCTCTCCCGCGGCGGCTGGTGCGCGGACTATGCGGATCAACAGAACTGGCTGAGCGTCTACTGGCGCACCGGCACCTTCTCCACCCGCTGGGGTTATTCCAACCCCGAGTTCGATGCGTTGGTGGATGAAGCCGATACCACGATCGATACTGCCAAACGCGCTGAATTGTACGCTCAGGCGCAACAAATCCTGCTCAACGATATCCCTGCCGCTTTCGGTTACAACTCACTCAATCACTATTTGGTGAAGCCGTGGGTTAAGGGCTTCCTAAGCACCCCGCAGGATCACATGTTCCCTGGTGATATCACCCCGTGGACGATCACCATCGACACCTCAATGATCCCGTAAGTTCGGCGCTTCATTGATCTGAACTAACCTTGGGCTGGGGAGCCATACGGTTCCCCAGCCCAACCATTGCTTTGTAAATTATTCCTTTTGAATTCTGCCGCGCGGGTCCTCATATTCCACGCACAAGCGAGTTGCCATGACCACCTATATCATCCGAAGATTACTCTGGTTAATCCCCGTTCTGCTCACCGTTTCCGCGGTGACGTTCGTTGTCATGCGCAGCGCCCCGGGCGGTCCCTGGGATACAGACGCGGAACGTCGTCAGGTGGATGCCGCCACAGCTAAATCGTTGGCGGCTTATTATGGGTTGGATAAGCCCATGTGGCGGCAGTTTTATGCTTACGTGATTGGCGATACGAATAGTCAGACGAAAGAATGGGTCTGTGGCGTGATCTGCGGCAACCTGGGTCCGTCTTACCGCCAGCGCGGACGCACCGTGCAAAACATTCTCTTTTCGCCTCCCGAAGGAAAGTCTTTCTGGCAAAGCCGTTTTGGGTATTCGGTTCGCCTCGGGGTTTTGGCGTTATCCATGGCGATTTTTGTCGGCATTCCATTGGGCATCATTGCCGCGTTGAAACAAAACACGATTGTCGATTACACCGCCTTGTTCATCGCGACAAGCGGCATATCGGTGCCCAGTTTTGTGCTCGCAATTTTTCTGATCATTATTTTTGCTTCGCGCCTGCATTGGATCGATATCGTTGTGGACGATTGGACACAGATCAAATACTGGCTCATGCCTATGGCAGTATTGGGTTTCGGAACCCTGGCATACACTGCCCGCCTGACGCGTTCTTCGATGCTGGAAGTTATGCGGCAGGATTACGTTCGCACCGCGCGCGCCAAAGGGCTTGCCGAACGGATCGTGATCTTCATTCATATGCTCAAGAACGCGCTCATCCCTGTGATCACCATCCTCGGTCCCGCGCTGGCAGGGTTGGTGACTGGCTCGTTCATCATCGAAACCATGTTCAGTTTCCCGGGCATGGGGCGCGCCTATGTGCAGGCGATCGGACAGCGCGACTACTCCATGATCATGGGAACCACCCTCATCTATGCCTTGCTGGTCGCGGTCGCTAACTTGAGCGTGGATATTGTTTATGTATTTATCGATCCGCGCATCCGCCTGGAAGAATAAGAGGACTTGATATGACTGCTCAAACTACAGCGTCCGGTAAGATCGCCGAATTCAACGATGTTTTTCGCCCAAGCAAAAGCCTGGGGCAGGAAGCCTGGTCGAGGCTGATTCGTAACAAGGCATCCATGTTCGGTTTGGTCGTCATCGTCTTCTTCATCTTTCTGGCTGCGTTTGCGTCTGTCATTTCCCCCATGAACCCGCTTGAATTGCATGGCGGAAAACGATTCCTGCCTCCGCCGTTTGACCCCGGCGCGACAAATATCAAAGCCGAGCCCGAATTCCTGCTGGGCACCGATTCGCTGGGGCGCGATACCCTTAGCCGCACCATCTATGGCGCGCGGGTTTCCATGGTGGTCGGTTTTCTTCCCACGATCATCATCCTCTTGCTGGGAACCACGGTCGGTATGTTGGCAGGGTATATTGGCGGCCGCACCGACAACTTCCTCATGCGCCTGACCGATGTGATCTACGCATTCCCAGACCTGTTGTTCTTCATCATCATCATGGTTGCCCTGCGCGATACCTTTATCGGGCAGTTTATGAACGGTTTGGTTTTGTTGTTCGCCGCGCTTGCCATTGTCAATTGGGTGGGCGTGGCGCGCCTAGTGCGCGGGCAGGTCTTATCCATCAAACAAAAGGAATTTGTCGAGGCGGCGCGTTGCATTGGCGCCAAAGATCAGCGCATTATGTTCCGCCATATTCTTCCCAACTGCCTCAGCCCGTTGATCGTGAGCGCGGCGTTTCTCATCCCGGGCTTGATCATCACAGAAGCCATTCTGGGTTATTTGGGCGTCGGTTTAAGACCCGCCACTGATAGCGCCAGTTTCTTCATCACCAGTTGGGGCGCGCTCATGCTGGATGGGCAGTCCGCGATCAACTCACAACCATATCTATTGCTTGCCCCCGCCGCTTGTGTTGCCCTGGTCGTCCTTGCCTTCACCTTTCTCGGCGATGGCTTGCGCGACGCGCTCGATCCGCGTATGCGCGGCACGCAATAGATACATCGATTGGGTTTATCGGATACCCCGGCGCATATGCGTTGGGGTATTTTTATAAAAAGTGGCTCTACCGTTATTAACGGGAAAGCCCAAAAACCTTAGCCACGGATTTCACAAATTCACACGGATTGTTCAAAACATTCGTGAACATCCGTGTACATTCGTGGCAAAGAATCTTCCTGCGAGTCGTAATCCCGTCAGAAACAGGAGAGCCTAAAAAGTAAACCCCTCTAGAGGACTGTTTTTCGACAATACCAAAGTTCCGTTTCCTTAAATATATGTCGTTTTCTCTCGATTCTCTGGTATTACCGTTGACGCTCGAATAGAATTGGATATAATTCCGCTACCTATGAGCCGGACACAGTGTCTAGTCCAATATCTGGCGCTGTCCGATGATGAATCCACTGATTCAGAAAGGAGTGTTGCGGGGAACCAACTGCCCATCTCATTCGAACGTTCACATCAAAAAATAAATCAAAATTTGTAGGAGAGAAATCCAATGTCCAAGAATCGAACTATGATCGTTCTCGGGTTGCTCGTGGTCGCAAGCATGGTTCTTTCGGCTTGCGGCGCGCCCGCTCCCGCCGAGCCCGCTGAACCCGTTGTGGTGACTCAGGAAGTCGTCGTGACCGAGGTTGTGGAAGTTGAGCGCGAAGCGTTCACCACGCCGCACCCGATCCTCGGCGACCTCAAGGTCCGCCAGGCGCTTTCATACTGCACCAACAAGTCTGACCTGCTTGCCTCGGTCTACCCGCTCACCAGCGAAGAGACCCGCGCCAACTTGGTCATGCACACCTTCATCCCGCGCGATCACTGGGCGTATGCCGGCGATGACAACATCACCATCTATCCCTACGATCCCGATCAGGGCCGCGCGCTTCTTGATGAAGCCGGCTGGACCCTCGCCGAAGGCGCGTCTTTCCGCACCAATGCCGATGGCGACGAACTGGCTTTGCAATTCACCACCACCAGCGCCGCCTTCCGCCAGACCTGGGCCGCGATCTGGGAACAGCAGATGGCTGACTGCGGTGTTCGCATCGTTCGTCTGCATGCCCCTGCCTCGTGGTGGTTCGGCGATACCACAGGTATTGCCCGCCGCGATTACGAACTCGGCGCGTTCGCCTGGGTCGGTCAAGCTGACCCCGGTGGCCAAACCCTGTATGCTTGCGATCAGATTCCCACCCCGAACAACGGCTGGGAAGGCCAGAACGCCATGGGTTGGTGTAATGAAGCCGCCAGCACGAACATCAAATTGGCGAACAATACCCTTGTGAAAGACGAACGCATTGCCGCGTACACGATTGTCCAACAAGAATTCACCAAGGATGTTCCGAGCATTCCGCTTTTCAACCGCACCGACACCTATGCATACAACGCAAAGTTGACCGGCATCGAACCGAAACCGGGCGAACCGTATTACACCTACAACGTTTCCGATTGGGCGCTAGACGGTAGCGACACCATCATCATGGGCTTCACGCAGGAACCTGCCTCGCTCTTCACGCTGGTGGAAGACGCGTTTGTCGCCCAACTTGCCTATACCCTCATCCGCCCGAACCAATCCACTGGTTTGAACTATGACTTCCAAGCTCAGTTGGTGAAACAACTGCCCACCATCGAAAATGGCGGCACGACCAACAACGATGTGGAAGTAAAAGAAGGCGATAAAGTTGTGGATGTCAATGGCGATGTGGTCGACCTCGCGGCTGGCGTCAAAGTCAAGAATGCGGCTGGCGAAGAAGTTGAATTCACCGGCGGCACCGTGATGATGAAGCAATTGGTTTCCCGCTTCGATATCATCGACGGACTCACCTGGGAAGACGGCACGCCCGTTTCTGCCGCCGACCTCGAATTGGGCAAGAAGATCGCCTGCGATCCTGAATCCGGCGCAACCTCCTTCATCGTCTGCGACAAGACCGCCAGCGCCACCTTCGATGGCGTTGGATACACCCAGACCTGGATCCCCGGCGTTCAAGACCCGCTATACTTCCTCCCTGTGTGGCCCATCTACCCTGCTCATCAGTTGGGCGATGTTCCCGCCAAAGAATGGACGACCAACCCCCTCGTGGCTGAAACCCCGCTTTCCTACGGTCCCTATAAGATCGTCAGCTGGGAAAAAGGCGTCAAGATGGAATTCACCGCCAACGAGTTCTGGCCCGGCGGCGTGACCACCCCGAACATCGTGATCCAGATCATCACGCCCGAATCGCAGGAAACCCTCCTGCTCGGCGGTGAGATCGACATCCTCGATTCAACCTCGCTCGTCGGTCTGACCGAAACGCTTGTCGCCGCTGAAGGCGAAGGCAAGATCAAAACGATTGTGGAACCGAGCGCGACCTGGGAGCACATCGACATCTCCCTGTTTGTCCGCTAAGTTGAGCAATTGCGCGTGTTAGAAAGAAGGTGTGCCTCGCAAGAGGCACACCTTCCTATAATAGACTTTATCGGCGCTAAGGAAAAACGTTCCGAAAGTTGGCATGTGTCCTTTAACCCGCGTGAAAAAGCCTTTAAAGTCTAATACCAAGAGGTTTCACTATGACAGCCTATTTCATTCGGCGTATTTTACAAATGATCTTAGTGGTATTGATTTCAGCGATTGCTTCGTATGCGTTGTTGAACCTTGCTCCCGGCGGACCTCTCCAGGGCTTGCGTCAGATTCAACAAGGCGGGCGGTTTCAGATCACCGAAGATGATATTGCGCGCATCCGCGCCTATTTCGAATTGGATTTATTTTTACCGTATCGTTTTACCCGTTGGTTGATCGGCGAGCCGCGCGGACCCCTCGTGATCGGCGGACAGGAATATTTCGCCGACCTGAAGGTGGGCTGCCGGAAGCCGATCGAATCGGAAAAATTGAACGAAGATACCGGAGAATACGAATCGATCATTACCGGCTGCAAAGAAGACGTATTGATGAAAGACCTGGTGGGGCGCCGCACCAGTCGAGGGGTTCTGCTCGGCGACTTTGGGTTATCATGGAAGGTGCTCCGCGATCGCCCGGTAACAGAACTTTTAGCGAGCCGCATTCCAAAGACGATCCAACTGATCGGCTTGCAATCCCTTCTTTCGATCCTCATCGGCATCCCGCTTGGGGTCTATTCCGCCATACGCCAATATTCCCGCTTTGATTACATCTTCACATCGCTCGCGTTCATGGGCTCTGCCATGCCCACCTTCTTCTTTGGCATTCTGTTGATCCTCGCGTTTTCCATCATCCCGAAAGACGCCGGGTGGGCGTACCTGCCGGCTGGGCTATCCGAATCCATCCGCGATTATTCCATCCCCATCATCGGGGCAGTGGAGGCGGGGTCGCTCAAAGACCGCTTCCTGCACTTGATCCTCCCGCTCACCGTGTTGACCATGGTGAACATCGCCGGCTGGAGCCGCTTCGTCCGCGCCAGCATGCTCGAGGTGATGCGTCAGGATTACGTTCGCACCGCGCGCGCCAAAGGATTGTCTGAGCGTGTGGTCATCATGCGCCACGCGTTTCGCAACGCGCTCATCCCCTTCATCACCATTGTAGTCTTCACCCTGCCCGGTCTGTTCGGCGGCGCCATCATAACGGAAAGCATCTTCGCCTGGCCCGGGATGGGGTTGCTATACATCAAAGCCCTGGGAGACTTTGATTACCCGGTGGCCATGTCCATCTTCTTCATCCTTGCCGTGCTGACCGTGATCGCGACCCTGCTCAGGGATGTGCTGTATACGCTTGTCGATCCAAGAATCCGATTGTCGTAACGAGGTCTTAGCCCATGTCTGCCGCACAGGTCGCATCCCTTTCCCCCGAAGCCGTTACCATCGAAGAGCGTTCGCCGTTCCAAATCGTCATGCGCCGCTTCCAGCGTCACCGCCTGGCGATGATTTCGCTTATCATCATGCTGGCGATGTTCACGATTACCATCCTCGCGCCGTATATCGCTCCTTTTAAAATTCAAGAACTCTCGGTCAATAAATATTTTGTCCCCTGGGGAACCGTGGACGCGGAAACGGGCCGCGTGCACCACATGGGCACAGATAACATCGGGCGCGATTACTTCTCCCGCCTGATCTACGCCGGGCGCATATCGCTGACGGTTGCCATCCTTTCGGTTCTCATCTCCGAAACGATCGGCATCGTCATCGGAGCGATCTCCGGCTTCTTCGGCGGATGGACCGACACCATCCTCATGCGCTTCGTCGAATTCATGCTGACGATCCCTCAACTACCATTACTACTGATCATCTCCTCCATGCTCTTGCGAAACGAAGAACTGATCGCCATCCCGGACCCGGTCTTGAAGTTCATGGGCGATATCCTCCTGCTTAGCCCCCGCGATTCGCGCAATGCCGTGCTGATCGTGATGGTACTGGCGGGCTTCGGCTGGCTCAGCGCGGCGCAACTCATGCGCGGCACCGTGCTCTCCCTGCGCGAACAAACTTTCGTCGAAGCCTCGCGATCGCTGGGCGCCTCGAACTTCCGCATCATCATGCGCGATATGATCCCCAACGCCATGGCGCCCATCATCGTGGATGCCTCCCTCGGCTTGGCGGGCTACATTGTGGGCGAAGCCGCGCTCGCCTTTTTAGGTTTCGGGATTGCCGATCCAGTTCCTACGTGGGGGAATATGCTTGCCGCTTCACAACAATTTATGCTGGATCGCCCGTGGTTGCCGCTCGTGCCGGGGCTCCCCATCTTCATCTGCTCCCTCGCCTTCAACTATATCGGCGACGGTTTGCGCGACGCGCTCGACCCGCGCCTCAAGCTGTAATTTCTTCCTTCGGAGACTTCCGTGACTGACACAAACGAAGCACAAAAACCCCTGCTCGAGATCCGAAATCTTCAGACCCATTTCTTCACCGAAGACGGGGTGGTGAGAGCGGTGGACGGAGTCGACATTACGGTGTACCCTGGTGAAGTGCTGGGCATCGTGGGCGAATCGGGATGCGGCAAGAGCGTTACATCGCTTTCCATTATGCGCTTGATCAGCCAGCCTGGAAAAGTGGTGGGCGGCGAGATCTTGTTCGACGGCAAGGATTTGTTGAAACTCCCGGAAGCCGAAATGATGGCGGTGCGAGGCAACCGGATTTCGATGATCTTCCAACAGCCCCAAACCTCGCTTAACCCGGTCTTCCGCGTGGGCGAGCAGATCGGCGAAGTGTTGAACGTTCACCAGGATTTCGGAAAGGAAGCCGCCCAAAAACGCACCGTCGAATTGCTCAAGCTAGTCGGCATCCCCGACGCCGAACGCCGCGCTGAAGCCTTCCCACATGAACTCTCGGGCGGCATGGCTCAGCGCGTGATGATCGCCATGGCGCTTGCCTGTCTCCCCGATTTGTTGATTGCCGATGAACCGACGACCGCGCTCGACGTGACGATTCAAGCCCAAATTTTGGACCTGATGCGAAACATGCGCGAACAATTCGGGTCGGCGGTCATCCTCATCACGCACGATCTCGGCGTTATCGCCGAAATGGCAGATCGCGTCGCGGTGATGTATGCCGGTGAGATCGTCGAACAGACGAGCGTGCTCAGCCTGTTCAAGGAACCTTTGCATCCCTACACAAAGGGGTTGATCGGCTCCACGCCCGTGCTGGGGCGGGTGCGCGAAAAATTAGACGTGATCCCCGGCGCGGTTCCCAACCTGGTTAACCTGCCAAAGGGATGCCGTTTTGCGCCGCGTTGCGCCGCGCGCATTCAACATAACCTTGCCATCTGCACCGAGCAGGACCCCGACCTGATTCAATACGATGAGGGTCACATCATTCGCTGTTGGCTGTATCAGGATTCCAGCCAACACACCGCGCCCCTCAAAAAATCCATCCAAGTAGAGTGACAATATGCCGATGAATCCACCCAATGAAAAATACGACCTCGTTGTCGTCAAAGACCTGGTGAAATATTTTCCCATACGCGCCGGCGTGCTTCAACGCGTAAAAGCGCACGTGCAAGCAGTGGACAAGATCAGCTTCTCGGTGAAGGAAGGCGAAACGCTGGGCATGGTAGGCGAATCCGGTTGCGGAAAGACCACCGTCGGGCGCGCCATCCTGCGCTTGATCGAGCCGACCTCCGGGTCGGTTTTCATCAACGGCGAGGATATCGTGCAAATGCGCTCGCGGTCGCTCAAACAAGCCCGCCGCAACATGCAAATGATCTTCCAAGACCCATATGCCTCGCTCAACCCGCGCCTGCCCATCGGCGAATCGGTCATGGAAGGCTTGCACATACACGGCATTGGTCACCCCAAAGAACGCTGGGATATTGCCATCAACATGTTGAAGAAAGTGGGGCTCGAGGATTATCACGCCCGCCGCTACCCGCACGAATTTTCCGGCGGTCAGCGCCAACGCATCGGCATTGCGCGCGCGCTTGCCCTGCAACCCAAATTCATCGTCTGCGACGAACCGGTCTCCGCGTTAGATGTGTCCATCCAATCGCAAGTGCTGAACATCCTCAAAGATTTGCAGGCAGAGTTCGGGCTTACCTATTTATTTATCGCCCACAACATGAGCGTGGTCGAACACATCTCAGACCGCGTGGCGGTGATGTACCTCGGCAAAATGGTGGAACTTGCCGAACGCGAAGAACTCTTCCGCAACCCGCTTCACCCGTACACCAAAGCCCTCATGTCGGCGATCCCGATCCCCGATCCGACCGTGAAGCGCGAGCGCATCATCCTTAAAGGCGATGTGCCCAGCCCGTTGAACCCGCCGAAGGGATGCCGCTTCCATCCGCGTTGCCCGGTGGCGATCGATCTCTGTTCGCAACAGGAGCCTGAGTTCAAGGAACTCGCGCCGGGGCATTTCGTCGCCTGCTGGGTCGCGGAACAAAACGGATAAGCGAATAAAACCCGCGACGCAACAACGCCGCGGGTTTCGTTATAATGGGAGGAATACACCGAATGGAATTGCCCATGAAAAAACTCATTTCAAGTTTTATGATTCTGCTCAGCCTCGCTTCGTGCGCCCCGCAACAAGAGACGGAAATCCCCACCCTGCCCGACGCGCCGACTGAAACACCCGCGCCTCTTCCCACCGCCACGCCTGCCACGCGCGCCCTCAACATTTGCCTCGGGGAAGAGCCAACCAGCCTCTACCCCTACGGCAGTTTGAACGCCGCGGCGCGTAGCGTGCTTTCCGCCATTTACGACGGACCCATGGATGTGGTCGAATATGGATACGAACCGGTCATCCTCGAAAAGATTCCAAACCTTGAAGACGGCGACGCCCAGATCGAAACCGTGACCGCGCAACCTGGCGACCAGATCGTGGACGCAAGCGGTAACGTGGTCGGGCTGATCAAAGGCACACAACTCTACCCGAGCGGATGCCGAAACGATGACTGCAAGGTGACCTATGACGGCGTCAGTAACATCATCATGGACCAAATGGTCGTCACCTTCACCATGCTCGCAGGCTTGCAATGGTCCGACGGCGCGCCGCTCACCGCGAGTGATTCGGCATTCTCATTCGAGATTGCCGCCAACGACGCCACCCCAGGCTCCAAATTCCTGATCGACCGCACGCAAGCGTACGAAGCCGCCTCCGATGGCGTGACCATTCAATGGTGGGGAATGCCCGGCTTTATCGATCCCGATTATTACACCAACTTCTTCATGCCCTTGCCTCAGCATCTATGGGGAGAGCAATCTCCCGCCGAGTTGGCGCGGCTTGACCTTTCGGCGCGCTTCCCGCTGGGTTGGGGTCCCTATATTGTGAAGGAATGGAACGCCGGCGAAAATATCCTGCTTACGAAAAACTTGAATTACTTCCGCGCCTCAAGCGGCCTGCCCCGCTTCGACGAATTGAACTTTATCATCATGCTCGATTCAAACGCCGCCCTCAGCGCCCTGTTGGAGGGCAAGTGCGACGTTCTCGACCCAACCGTTCACCTCGATGGACAGGTGGGTTTGCTTCAGCAATTGGAATCGCAAGGGCAGGCAAAACTCATCACCGCCCAAACAATGACGATGGAATGGCTTGGCATCGGCGTGTCGCCGTCTGCCTATGACGACGGCGTGAAATCGCAAACCGATCGCCCCGATCTTTTCGGCGATGCGCGTATGAGGCAGGCGCTGGCATACTGCCTCGACCGCCAGAAAGTGGTGGATACGGTATTATTCGGGCTTTCACAAGCGCCCGATAGTTACCTGCCATCCGATCACCCGCTTCACAATGGCAACCTCCAAACGTACACCTTCAACCCCCAAGCCGGGAAAGACTTGCTCGATGCCGCCGGCTGGTTGGATTCAGACAACGACCCAACCACGCCGCGGCTGGCGTTTGGAGTAACGAGCGTGCCCGCTAGAACACCGCTGGTTCTCGAGTACTACACCACCACCGCCACCCAGCGCCACCAGGTAACCGAGATCTTCGCGCAATCGCTTGCCGAATGCGGCATTGGGTTAAACACCGTGTTCTACGACGCGCCGAATTTTTACGCGCAAGGACCGATCGGACCTTTGTTCAGCCGGCAGTTCCAACTTGCCGAATACGCCATCGGCGTCAACAGCCTCGAACCGCAATGCGGTTGGTTCACCTCGGCGCAAATTCCCACCGAAAAAAACCACTGGCTGGGCACGAACATCAGCGGCTATAAAAACCCGGAGTTCGACAAGGCGTGCGCGCAAGCCTTGCGATCGTTGCCCGGCGAACCGGAATACGCTTCACACCAACAAGCGCAGGCGATCTTCGCCTCCGAACTCCCGTCCATTCCGCTGTACCTGCGGCTTCGAGTTGCCGCCGCTCGCGCGGAGTTATGCGGCTTTAACCTCGACCCCTCTTCCAACTTCCCGCTCGCCGAAATCGAACTCTTCGATGATGGGGCCGGTTGTACACCCTAGCGGATGAACCCGCTTCATTCCGCCAGTGCGTCTGATTCCAACCCTGTAAAGTGTTTTCTCTCGTGCAGTAATTTGCTATAATGCGCCCATCCCTGCTCGTTGGAGTTGCTCCTCATGCCCAGTAGCCAGCCTCTGCTTGCCGTGAAAGACCTCAAGACATATTTTTATACCGAAGACGGCGTAGTCCGCGCGGTAGATGGCGTGAATTTTGAAGTGTTTCCCGGCGAAGTGCTTGGGCTGGTGGGAGAATCAGGATGCGGCAAGAGCGTCACCTCATTATCCATTATGGGGTTGGTCTCCAAGCCTGGCAGGGTGGATGGGGGCGAGATACTGCTCGATGGAAATAACCTGCTCAAACTTCCCGAAGATGAAATGGTCAAGATACGCGGCAACCGCGTGTCGATGATCTTCCAACAGCCTCAATCGGCGTTAAACCCCGTATTCAAAGTTGGCGACCAACTCTCCGAAGTGCTGAATGTGCACCAGGATATGGGCAAAGAGGCCGGCTGGAACCGCGCCGTCGCATTGTTGAAAATGGTTGGCGTGCCTGATCCCGAACGACGCGCGCACGCGTACCCGCATGAACTTTCCGGCGGTATGGCGCAGCGCGTGATGATCGCCATGGCGTTGGCGTGCGTGCCCGAACTCCTCATTGCAGACGAACCCACCACCGCGCTGGACGTAACCATTCAAGCGCAGATCCTGGACTTGATGCGCGACCTGCGCCGCGAAATGGGCACGGCGGTCATCCTCATCACGCACGATCTCGGTGTGGTGGCTGAAATGGCAGACCGCGTGGCAGTGATGTACGCCGGCGAAATTGTGGAACAGACCGACGTCAATTCGCTGTTCGATGAACCGTTGCATCCGTACACACAAGGCTTGATCGGTTCGATTCCAATCCTGGGCGAGATTAAAGAAAAATTGGATGTGATTCCCGGTTCCGTTCCCAACCTCGTCAACCTGCCGCCCGGGTGCCGTTTTGCGCCGCGCTGTCAGGCGCGCCTCAAATATTCGCTGACCATCTGCACTGAAACCAAACCCGAGCTTGAAGATGTGAGACCCGGGCATATGACGCGCTGTTGGTTGTATCAAAATGGGGCGGGGCATTCCGCGCCGTTGAAGTAACCCCTTCTTGGAGAAAATTTCATGTCAAACAACGCCAGCCAAAAAGGGGAAACCCTCGTTGAGGTAAACAATCTCGTAAAATATTTTCCGGTGCGGGCTGGTTTGCTCCAGCGCGTAGTCAACCATGTGAAAGCCGTGGACGATGTCAGTTTCTTTGTGCGCAAAGGCGAGACGCTTGGCATGGTGGGCGAATCCGGTTGCGGTAAAACCACTGTCGGCAGAACGATGCTGCGGTTGGTCGAACCAACCTCGGGGTCGGTGAAGTTCGGCGGCAAGGATGTGTTCGCGCTCAAACAAAATGAGTTGAAGCCGGTCCGCCGCAACATGCAGATCATCTTTCAGGACCCGTACGCCTCGCTCGACCCGCGTGTGCCCATCGGCGAGTCGGTGATGGAGGGATTGCATATCCATCGCATCGGCACGCCCAAAGAGCGCGTGGGCATCATGCTCGAAACCCTCAAGAAAGTGGGGCTGGAGGATTATCACGCCCGCCGGTACCCACACGAATTTTCCGGCGGTCAGCGCCAACGCATCGGCATAGCGCGCGCGCTGGCGTTGCGCCCGCAGTTCATCATCTGCGACGAGCCGGTCTCCGCGCTGGATGTGTCGATCCAATCGCAAGTGTTGAATATTTTGAAGGACCTGCAAAAGGAATTTGGTCTCACCTACCTGTTCATTGCGCACAACCTTTCGGTGGTCGAGCATGTGTCGGACCGTGTGGCGGTGATGTACCTCGGCAAAATGGTGGAACTGGCAACGCGCGACGACTTGTTCCGCGAAGCCCTGCATCCGTACACCAAGGCGTTAATGTCTGCCATCCCGGTGCCGAACCCGCGTTTGAAACGCGAGCGCACCATCCTCAAGGGCGATGTGCCCAGTCCACTCAACCCGCCGAGGGGATGCCGCTTCCACCCGCGTTGCCCGGTGGCGATCGAACGCTGTTCGCAAGATGAGCCGCAGTTCAAGGAACTCCGACCCGATCATTGGGTGGCGTGCTGGGTTGCCGAACAGAATTTGAAATAACCGTCATTGATTATGGCACACCCCTGCGTTTTACTTGTTGACGATCAGAAAGACATAGTCCGGCTGTTGCATTCCACCCTGCAAACGCTGGGGCACACGCTGGATATTGTCGACGCGCCCTCCGGGGAGGAAGCGCTACTCGAAGCCTCCCGCCGCAACGTGGATTTGCTCGTGTCGGACTATCTCTTGCCGGGCATTTCCGGGGTGGAATTGATGCGCAAGGTGAAGGCGCGCAACCCCGAGTTGAAAGTGATCTTCATCTCCGGCATGAGCGAACGCAAAGCCCGCGATGAAATGCTCTCGGCTGGGGCGATGGCGATCTTCAACAAGCCCATCCCGCTGGCAGATTTTTTGGACGCGGTCGAACGCGGTTTGGGGCTGGTGCGCACCATCTTTCCTCCGGAAGCCGCAAAAGAGATCGAGGAGCATCGCCAGACCCTTTCCGAGTTGCTGACCGGGTTCCGTCAAAAAGTGAAAGCCGACGCGGTGTTCCTCATCAACGATCGTGGGCGCGTGCTTGCCCGCGCCGGCGATCTGTACGATAGCAGTATGGAAGTGTCTTTGCTTTCCGCCTTGATGGGAATTTACAGCGCGGGGTTGAAGGTCTCGCGCTTCATCCGGCAGGAGCATCTTGAAAATTATCACGTCTTTCGCGGCGGCGACCATGATTTGATCCTCATCCCGGTGAATACGTCTCATGCGTTGCTGTTGGCTGGCAAGGAACTCGCGGACAGAGATCGAATTATGAACACTGTGGAAGGGATGCTGTTTGTGCGCGGCGATGTGGAGAATATCTTGCAATCGCTGGGGGTGGCGCCGGCGGTCGCGATCACTGAACCAGCTGTCCCTGCGGAGGAGGCGGGTGGGTATGTCCCTCCGTTTATTATCGAGGAAGAATCCGAACCGGAGCCGGAAGTGGATGTGGACGCGTTGTTCGCCTCCGCCGAGAAGAAATCCAAAGTTAAAGATGTGGACGCGTTTTGGGATGACGCGGTGGAAAAGGCGGGCAACATTCCGCTCAATCCGGATGTGATCACGTTTGAAGAGGCCGATAAGCTGGGACTGACGCCCGGCAAAGCGGGCGCGACGATCCCCCGCCCGGTGACCGGCACGCTGAAGATGAGCGCGGCAAAAAAGAAGTGACGCGCTGGCGGCGCGGGTGTTGCCCCGCGAATTTCGCTGTGATACAATGTGCGCCGTACAGGGGCGTGGTGCAACGGCAGCACACCAGCCTTTGGAGCTGTGGATCTTGGTTCGAGTCCAGGCGCCCCTGCCAATTCCCGCGAGCGCGGGGCTTCTTTTCTAAACAGGCTTCGCACATTGCGGTGAGCCTGTTTTTATTTGACCTCACCCCCAACCCCTCTCCTCAAGAAGAGGGGAGTAGGAGTTGTAATGAAAGTTACTGCTGTATTGCTTGCGGCGGGACAGGGGACTCGCATGAAGTCTTCCCTGCCGAAGGTGTTGCATCCATTGTGCGGCAAGCCGCTGGTGTGGCACGCGCTTGAGGCGTTGAAGCAAGCCGCGACCGAAAAGCCGGTTGTGGTGATCGGTCACGGCGCGGATGAGGTGAAACAATATTTGGGGGATTCGGCCGATTGCGTGTTGCAGGAACCGCAACTCGGCACGGGTCACGCGGCGCTGCAAGCCGAATCTCTGCTCAAACATAAAACAGATTTGGTCATCGTCACCTATGCCGACATGCCTCTCTTGCGCGGCGAAACATTTGCGCGCCTCGTGGAGACTCAACGCCTCAACCCCGGACCGTTCAGCCTGATCACCGTTTTCGCCGACGATCCTCACGGCTTCGGGCGGATTCTGCGAAACGCCGATGGGACAGTGCAAGCCATCGTCGAAGAATATGTTGCCACGCCGGAACAACAAAGGATCAAAGAGTTGAACGTCGGCGCGTACTGCTTCAACGCGGATTGGCTGTGGGACGCCCTGCATCGCATCCCGAAGAACGAGAAGAAAGGCGAATACTACTTGACCGATGTAGTCGAACTCGCGGTGAAAGATAACCTGCCTGTGCAGGCTGTCGTCCACGATGATTTTAGCGAGACGATCGGGATCAACACGCGCGTTCATCTCGCCGAAGCCGAAGCCGCCATGCGGATGCGGATCAACCGCGAACACATGTTGAACGGCGTGAGCATGACCGACCCTTCGTCCACATACATTGACGCGGGCGTGAAGATCGGCAAGGATACAACCCTCATGCCGAACACGTATCTTCACGGCGCGACGGAGATCGGCGAAGGGAACGTGATCGGACCGAACACGATCATCCGCGATTCGAAAATTGGAAATCGGTGCAAAGTCCTCGCTTCTGTTTTGGAAGGCGCAATACTTGAAGACGACGTGGATATGGGTCCGTTCGCGCGGTTGAGGAAGGGCGCGCATTTGAAGAGTCACGTCCACATGGGGAATTTCGGCGAGGTGAAAGATTCCACGCTTGAAGAAGGCGTGAAGATGGGACACTTCTCGTATATCGGCAACGCGAAGATCGGCGCGAACACGAACATTGGCGCGGGAACCGTCACCGCGAATTACGACGGCGAGAATAAACTTCCCACCGAGATCGGCGAGGATGTCTTCATCGGCGTAGACACGATGCTGGTCGCGCCGCTGAAACTCGGCGATGGCGCGCGCACGGGAGCAGGCGCGATCGTCACCAAGAATGTAGCCGAAGATACACTCGTCGTCGGCATGCCCGCGCGTCCCATCAAGAAAGTGGAGAGAAAGAAAAAGAAGGGCAAGTAATCACGCAATACGAAGTACGCAATACTCTGTACTTCGTATTGCGTAAGGACAATGTCATGACAATCACTCAACACGACAAACAAGCTCTCATTAATCTTGCCAACGAAGCGCGGAAGCAGGCTTATGTGCCGTATTCTCATTACCCTGTCGGCGCGGCGCTGCGGACGAAGACAGGCAAAACATACACCGGCGTAAATATCGAAAACGCGGCATATCCGCAGACCATGTGCGCGGAACGTGTCGCCATCTTCAAAGCGGTTTCAGAAGGGGAAAAAGAATTTGAAGCGATCTCCGTGGTGACAGACAATGGCGGTTCTCCCTGCGGCGGATGCCGTCAGGTAATGGCAGAGTTTGGACTCGACACGATTGTTCTCTTGGCGGATAAAAATGGAAATCTTGTGAAAGAAACAACCGTGAATGAACTTCTGCCCGAAGCGTTTACGCCGGAGAAATTGAAAACGTAAGGCGAGATTTATCTCGCTGCGCATGGGCGGGAAAATCCCGCCCCTACACATCCCCATGCCCCAACCAAAATTCCGTTCCCTGCGCGTGGATGCGGTGGTGCTTCGTCACAGCGATTACGGCGAAGCCGACCGACTGCTCACGCTGTACACGCGCCAGCGCGGCAAAATGCGCGTCATCGCCAAAGGCGCGCGCAAGATCGCCTCGCGCAAGGCGGGTCACATCGAGCCGTTCACGCACGTCAAACTGCAACTCGCCGCCGCGCGCGAGATGTTCATCCTCACCCAAGCCGACACGATAGACGCCTACCTGCCTCTGCGCGACGATCTGATTCTCACCAGTCACGCCGCGTATGTATTGGAATTGCTGGACCGTTTTACCTATGAGGATGAAACTGAAAACGCGACGATCTTCCGTTTGCTGACGGAGACCCTCTCCCGCCTCGCCTCCAACGCGGATGTCTGGCTGGTCCTCCGCTTCTACGAGATGCGCATCCTCGACCAACTCGGCTTTCGTCCCCAACTCTTCGAGTGTGTCAACTGCGGGCGCGCGATTCAACCCGAAGACCAATTCTTCTCGTTCAGCGCGGGCGGAGTTATCTGTCCGCGCTGTGGGCAGGGATTGAAACACCTGCATTCCATTTCAGTCGAAGCGTTGAAATACCTCCGCCATTTTCAACGGAGCAGTTATGCCGAAGCCTCGCGCGCCCGTCCCGATGACGATGTTCAGCGCGAAACCGAATCCATCATGCAGGGATACTTCACCTATCTGCTAGAACGCGAATTGAATACACCGGGGTTTTTGAAAAAAATTAAAGCATAGCCTGTTTTAAAACTTTACGCGTACATACCGCTCCACGTTTCGAAGCGGCGGTCTTTGCGTTCGCCGTCTTTATAAAAGGTGAGATAGGTCATCCCTTTGTAAGGCACGAATTTTTTCTCGCTGGGGTTTTTGCGCGCGAGGTCGAAATAGGTATGCCATGTGCCGGAGTTGAAGTAGATTTGGTCGCCGCGTGTTGTGCTATTTTCGAGCGCGACGGTTTCGGGAGAGTGCGTGTGTCCGTATACGATGTAGCGCGCCGAGCCATCGAGGAAGGATGGCTCGAGCAGGGCATGTTTGGCGAAGGAGATGTCGCCGCGCTTTTTGCCGCCCTGAAGTTTGAGGGTGAGTTTGTCGATGGTCTCGAATGAAACGAGGCTCGATAGTTTGATACCCGCCTGCAACGCGTCTACTATATCTAACCTGAACTTTTTGTTGGCTTGTCGCACAAAATCGAGTTCGAGAAATTCGGAAGCGAGTTTATCCCATACATTTTTTAGTTCGTTCTCTGTGATCGCATCCATGAGGTTCTGTTCGGCAAGCGAGCGAAGTTGGGCGTTTACCCAGAGCGGCGTGGCAAAGCCGGGCCGCACATTGGCGATCTCGCTCAGGTTTTGCACAAAAAGCGGATCGATCCCGGGCATGGCTTTCAATACTTCAGGATATTTGTTGATCACCTCAACTCCAAGCGCATCGCCAAGTGTGGGGTGGCCGCGCCCTCGTTCGCGGTTGAAGTTGAATTTGTCGTGCAGGTCGCCGTGACGGGCGAAGACCCTGTATTCCTCGAACAGTTTGCGAATAGCGGGCGCGTTATCCTCCTGCCAGGGGAGGTTCTTGTCCGTTTTTCGCAGGTCGAAGGGGAACGGCTCCGGCGAGTTGCTCAATGCCATGGTTTGTATGATCTCGCGGCGGATGGCATCAAACGACTCGCCCTTGAGATAGTAGTGCCAGTCGTGGTTGCCCACCATGTAGTGAAAGCGGACCTTGAGCGGAATTTTTTGATCGCTGTTGCGGTCACGGTTGCCGTGTTCATCAGGGGTATCGAATTCGATCGCTTCGCCGCCCGCCAATTTACGCATGATCTCGAAGGAATCTTTGTTCGCTTCGAGGATGGCGCGCGTCACCTCAAGTAATTTTGCCGCGTATTTTGGGTCGCTCGGGTCGCTCCACGGGCGGATATAGTCCGCTTCGCCGGGGCGCGTCATGCGGGCGCGAGTTTCATCCCCAACCGCGTACAGCCAACGAGTAGAGTGAAGCGTTTCAAGAATGTCGCCAAGCAGGATGACATCCAGGTCTTCGATGGGGCGGTATCGTTCGCCCTGTGCCGAAGCAAAATGCGCGTCGAGGCGGAGGCGTTTGGCGAATAGTTGGAATGCGCTGGTTGGAATAGATGAGCCGGTGGTTCCATCCCCTAAATGCAAGTCGCTGATGATGACGAGCATGGCAATCTCCTTGGTGCGTTTGTTTGACAGGTATGGTTCGATTATAGTACCGAGCGCGCGGTATGTTGCGCGGCGTTTTGTATGACAAGGTGAACCTTGCAGTTCGGGCGCGATGAGTGAATGGCTGATCTTGCGCGCCGTCCCGAAGGTTTGGATAAAAACCAAATCTGGTTCACGAGAACCCTCGGGACGTTCTGCTTAATGTGAGTTGATGATATAAATGGCGCATGACGCAATCCACTGTGCTCGATTCTTCCAATTCTTTTCGTTCTCTTGATGAAGCGCTATCCGCCATACGCGGTATGAAGGACGATCCGCTTGCCAATGCGGGGACGAATGTGGTCATTAGCCGCGGCAACCCGAATGCGAAGTTGTTGTTGATCGGCGAGGCGCCGGGTCCGCAGGAGAATATCAAGGGTAAGCCGTTCGTGGGACCGGCAGGGCAACTGCTCGATAAGATCCTGCAGGGCGGGAACTTCGACCCGGAGCAGGATGTGTACATCACCAACTCGGTCTTCCGCTTGCCGCCGGGGACGGATGGCAAGTCCTTCCGCAAGCCAACGGACGCGGAAGTTGAGTATTACCGTCCGTTTGTGTTTGAGATCATTCGGTTGATCGATCCGCTGGTGATTTTGTTGACCGGGAATGTGGCGTGTCAATCGGTCTTGAGAAAGACCGGTATCACCTCCATGCGCGGACAATGGATTCGCTTGGAGGGTCGTTGGCTGATGCCGATCTTTCACCCTTCCTATTTGTTGAGAAATCAATCGCGTGAACCGGGCTCGCCCAAAGCGCTGATGTGGGAGGATATCAAGGAAGCGCGCAGGAAGTATGATGAGCTGGTGGGTTCGCTGTGAAGAGGTCATGGAAAAAGATGAGATAACGCGCGGGCGTTATATTGTGGCTTGTTGTATTTTGACGAGTGGACAAACCGTCCGCTCGTTTTGTTTATAATGAGCAAAGTGACGGTCAACTAGACTCTTGACGCAGTTGCGCTGAGAGACTGTTTCTTAAGTCTTTTTTGGACACGGAGAACACGGATGTCACGGAGAAAACCATTTCAATATCCGTGTTTGACCGTGTACTCCGTCAAATCCGTGTACTTAAGAAACAGTGTCTGAGTCACGGCAGGCGACACGATTTGCCAAACAAATCGAACTGTCGCTTGAACTTTCGAGAAGTATTGATCGTGCGCAAGGTGACCGTCAATTTAAAATTGACTGTTACCTTCACCAAAGGAGATACCTCATGAAATCAAACGCGAACGATTCCAAATCGGAGGCTGAAAAGATCCTCGAAATGATGTACCTTCAAGGAAAGGCGCAGTTCGGCAATGCGATGAAATCCTTCTGGCTCTACACCGACGACCTTTGCCCGGGTTGCATGGCGCGCCCCATTGACCAAATGAAATACAAGGGCAAGGATGCGCTATCCATCAATGGCTTCATGTATCGTCCGCGCGGGGTGTTGATCGGGTATTTTCTCTGCAACACCTGCGCCAATTACATCTTCAAAGAGTCGGCGAAGAATCCGTTCAAGGAGACGCCGCTCCATGCCGACATTGAACGCAATTTGGCGGAGGCGTATCACAGGTATATGGCTTCGCTGGATGCGTGACCCCCTCCGCCCCTATCGGGGCACCTTCCCCAAATCCGACAATTCACAGTTTGAATCCGCATACAAAATTTTCATTGTCGTATTTGGGGGAGGCTAGGAGGGGGTCGTTTTCATTCGCTCGCTTGTTTTATAATTCGGGAACAACTACGAAACACGCAGTACGCAATACTGTTCACTGCTCACTATGTCACTGATAACTGTCTCCTCCCTTTCCAAATCCTTCGGCGCGGAAGATCTGTTTTCCGGCGTCACATTTTCGGTTGCCAAGGGCGCGCGGCTTGCCATTGTGGGACCCAACGGAATTGGCAAAACGACTCTCCTGCGCATCCTCATCGGCACAGACGAAGCCTCAGGCGGGACGATCACGCGCGCCAAGAATCTCCGCATCGGCTATCTCTCGCAAGAAGCGGACTTTGAATTGCAGGGCGTGTTGTGGGATGTGTGCCTCGAGCCATTCGCCGAGTTGATCCGCATGGAAGGCGAACTGAAAAGACTTGAAGATGAGATGTCCGACCCAACGACGCGCGATCAGGCTTTGGTCCGATATGGAAGCGTGCAACACACGTTCGAAGAGCGCGGCGGATACATGTATCCCATCCGCATCAAGCAAGTGCTCACTGGTTTGGGATTCGACGAATCTGATTTTCAAATGTCGCTTGATCATCTTTCAGGCGGGCAACGCACGCGCGCGCATCTGGCGCGATTGTTGTTATCGAACCCCGATCTGCTATTGCTCGACGAGCCGACGAATCATCTCGACATCAAAGCCGTCGAGTGGCTTGAAAGTTATCTCACGCAATGGGACGGCGCGGCGATCATTGTTTCGCATGATCGTTATTTTTTAGATCACGCCTGCAACGCGTTGCTTGAAATGGCGGTCAGCGGATCGGAATATTATCGCGGCAATTACACAACCTATTTGAACGAGCGCGAGATCCGCTGGAATCATCGCTTTGAAATTTTCGAAAGCGAAAAAGAAAAACTGCTCAAAGACATGGAGTACATCAAGAAAAATATCGCGGGGCAAAACACGTTGCAGGCAAAAGGCAAACTCAAACGACTCACGCGCGTTGTGCAAGCCATCGAACAGGCGGGCATCGAAGCGGTCAACATGAATTGGTCGCAACTTGATGTTGAAACGACACAATCACCGTTCGGCGTCGAGGAAGCCGAGCGACGCGTCCGCGCGCTGAGACCTCCGCAACGCGTCACGCCCGATCTGCATTTACATCTGCGTTCGACGAATCGTTCGGGCGATCTCGTCATCCGCACAAAAAATTTGAAGGTGGGATACGCCGCCGAAAACGGAACGCCTGAAAAATTTTTATTCGCCGCGCCCGACATCGAACTGAGACGACTCGACTGCGCCGCGTTGATCGGACCGAACGGCGCGGGCAAGTCAACGTTCTTGAAGACGATACTCGGTTCTCTCGCCCCTCTGGCTGGTGAGGCGATTCTGGGAGCGAGTCTACACGTCGGCTATTTCGCGCAGGCGCACGAGGGACTCGACCCAGAGAAAACTGTCCTCGATGAAATCATCGCCGCGTCAGGCATGCTCCCCTATCAAGCGCGCGACTATCTTGGCAAATATCTTTTCTCAGGCGACGACGCCTTCAAACTTGTATCCATGCTCTCAGGCGGCGAACGCGGACGGTTAGCCCTAGCCAAACTCGCCTTGCAAGACACAAACTTGTTGCTCCTCGATGAACCAACGAATCATCTCGATATTCCCTCACAGGAAATTTTGCAATCTGTGTTGGATTCCTACAAAGGGACGATCCTCCTCGTCTCTCACGACCGCTATCTCGTGGACGCGCTCGCCACCCAAATCTGGGAGATCGGCGGGGAGACCTCCGAGGTCTCTCAGACCTCGGAGGTCTTGCGCGTGTTCAACGGCACATATTCGCAAATGAAAGAAGAACGCGAGAAACAAGTGGCGCGGCTAGCCAGTTTCCAATCTCCAGTCTCCAATCTCCAATTCTCAAATTCTCGAAATGTGAAGAATGCAAAAAATAAAGAAACGAAAGAGGAAAGACGAAGAGTCGCCCAATTGCAGGAACTCGAAAACGCCATCGCCGAACTCGAAGCGACTTTGGCGAATCTTGGCGCGCAGTTGGAGAGTCCGTTCGTGAAACCCGCCGAAGCCGCCACGCTGGGAACAGAGTACGAGCGCGTGCAGAAAGAGATGGATGCGAAGTTGGGCGAGTGGGAGAGGATGCAGGCGTAAGGTTTATAATCAGGGTCAAGGAGTTTCAGTGATTTACATTATTCGAGAGAAAGCCGCGCCCGAACAAATCGAAGAAATGCTTAAAATGCTCCAGACGTATATCAAACTGGCGGTTGATATAGATCGTGGGATTCTGGCTGGCGGTGGCGCCATGCACGCAGATTGCGAATCTGTTCTACTCGACGATGGCAGTCAGCAGGAATTCATCTGGGGCGCCGATTGGGATCCGTCCGCTCAGCAAGTTGCTTTCGAGTCGTTGATCAATATTCGTCCTCGTCAAAACAACCCATCGATGGAAATCCTTGATCCAAAAATCCGTGAACAAGTAACGGGCATTATTGTAAAATTGTTAGGGTCTGTATGAAAGATTGGACTGCAATTCAAGAACGGTACATGCGCGACGAACTTCCCGTTCGTTTGGGCGGGCTTGCCGCAAATCTTAGCCGTATAAAATCCTTCTCGGCAAATGAGAATAGCCGCGAAACAGTGGCAAGCCTGATTGATGAATCAAAAATGTTCATCGAATGGACCGCCGCGCAAGCCGAAATCAACACCGCCGCACTTATAGTGGATGTGCAAATCCAACTGGCTTTATGGCAAATTCGATGGGATCATATTTGGACTGACCCTTCTGAAAGAAAAAGAATTGCCGATCAATCGGGAATTTGGTCTAAGCAGATTCTAGAAGCGTCTGGTTTATTGAAATAGGCGTGTCAATTTTCGGAAGGCGCAAAAGTAAATCCACCATCGGGGGGAAACGGTAAAATGAAAATAAGCATATAATCCCCCATCATTTCATTGCGGAGGATTCATGAAACCCACGTTCCGTCAAAAGTTCAAATATTGGTTCGATAACCAGATGTCGCGCGGCACGCCCGCCATGATCGGCATGTTGTTCGTGTTGTCGCTGGCGGTGGTGCTGGTGGCTGGCGCGATCATTTCGATCGCGGGGTTCGTGCAGGAAGGGCAGACTGAACGCATCCCGTTTATCGAAGCGGCATGGGAAAGTTTAATGCGCACGCTGGATTCGGGCACGATGGGCGGCGACACAGGCACAGGCTATCGCCTTGTCATGTTGCTCGTCACGCTGGGCGGCATCTTCATCGTCAGCGCGTTGATCGGCGTGTTGAACAACGCCATCGAAGGGCAGATGGAACGTCTGCGAAAGGGACGGTCGCAAGTTTTAGAATCGAATCACACCCTCGTGCTGGGATGGTCGGCGCAGGTCTTTACGGTGTTGAACGAGTTGATGGCGGCAAATGAAAATCAACCGAACGCGCGCATCGTGGTCATGGCAGATAAAGACAAAGTGGAAATGGAAGATGAGATCCGCGAGCGTGTTGAAGTCAAAGGGAAGACGCGCATCATCTGCCGCAACGGGAGCCCGATTGACCCGAACGATCTTGAGATCACAAGCCCGCATGATGCGAAAGCCATCATCATCCTGCCGCCCGAAAATGAAGACCCCGATACCGACGTGATCAAAACCGCGCTGGCGATCACCAACAACCCCGCTCGCCGCGCCGCGCCGTATCACATCATCACGCAGATCCGCCATGCGAAGAACATGGCTGTCTTGAAACTCGTCGGCGAAAAAGACAAAGTGCAAGCCATCCTCACAGGCGATCTCATTGCGCGAGTCGTGGCGCAAACCTCGCGTCAATCGGGGCTTTCGATGGTGTACACCGAACTGATGAACTTCGGCGGCGATGAAATTTATTTTAGAAATGAACCCGCGCTGACGGGGAAAACCTTTGGCGAGGCGTTGCTTGCCTTTGAAGATTCATGTGTGATGGGTTTGCGTAAAACGAATGGAACGATCCTTCTCAGTCCGCCTATGGATTCGCGAATCGAAAAGGATGATCAGATCTTCGCCCTCTCGGCAGATGACGATACGATCCGCGTCTCTCCCACATCAGGCTTGGCTCAGATCAACAACGCGCTCATCCACTCGAGCCGACAGCCGCTAAAACCCAAGCCTGAAAAATGTCTCATCCTCGGCTGGAACCGAAGCGGCACGACCATCGTGCATGAACTCGACAACTACGTGCCAAAAGGCTCGCAAGTGACCGTCGTGGCGGATATTTACAACATCGAAAAACAAATCCGCGCGCAAGGCGGCAAGTTGAAGAATCAAAAACTCGTGGTGATGGAAGGTGAAACCACCGACCGCGATCTGCTCAACAAACTCGGCGTGGAAGAATACGATCACGTCATTGTTCTGGCGTACAGCACCATGGAGCCGCAAGAAGCGGACGCGAAGACACTCGTCACATTACTGCATCTGCGCGACATGGCGGAGAAAGATGAAACGCCGTTCTCCATCGTCAGCGAGATGCTCGACCTGCGCAACCGCGAACTCGCCGAAGCCACACAAGTGGACGATTTCATCGTCAGCGAACATCTTGTCAGTTTGATGATGTCGCAACTTTCAGAGAACGGCGAACTGTTCGATGTGTTCACCGACATCTTCGACCCCGAAGGCGCGGAGATCTATCTCAAACCCATCAGCGATTATGTGACTCTCGGCGAAGCGGTCAACTTTTATACGGTGGTCGAGGCGGCGCGAAGGCGCGGGGAAACTGCGCTCGGCTACCGGCTTGTCGGCGAAGCCAAAATGGCGGGTAAGGCGTACGGCGTGCACACAAACCCAAGGAAGTCTGAAGCGGTTGTCTTTACATCCGAAGACAAAGTGATCGTCATCGCGGAAGATTAGCGAAAATACCCAATGAACTAACGTCCCGCAGGTTTTTCGGCAAGGTTCTAAACGAAACCTGCGGGGCGGTGATTGCGTAGATACAGTTGTGACCAAAGGAGGTCAAAATGACAGGTTTGCTTTTAGTAGGCGCGGGATTGGTGGGCTTCGTAGTTCTCTTCCTGCTTTTGGGAATCCGATTCATCCCCAACACGCGCATCGGTATCGTAGAAAAGCGGTTCGGTTTCAAAGGCTCGGTGAAAAGCGGGTTCATCGCGCTTAACGGCGAAGCGGGCTTTCAACCGAAGGTCCTGCGCGGCGGTCTGCATTACCTGATGCCGATCCAATACGTGGTGAGGCTGGTTCCATTGGTGACCATTCCGCAGGGAAAGATGGGCTATATCTTTGCGCGCGACGGCAAACTGCTCGAACCAACGCAGGCGCTCGCGACCAATGAGACCGCTTTCGATTTTCAAGACGTGGAATCTTTTTTCAAGAACGGCGGGCAACGCGGACCGCAACGCCGCGTCTTACGCGAAGGGACGTTTGCCATCAATCTCGTGCAGTTCATCGTGCTGACGGATGAGCGCGTGTACTCGATGCCGTTATCGCGTGAAGAAATGGGAGTGATTCAAGGCATGGCGCAAGTGATCGCCGAACGCGGCGGGTTTGTGCCGGTCATTATCAAAGACACCGATGACAAGATCGGCATTGCCACCGTCCACGATGGACCGTCGCTGGCGCAAGGCGAGATCATCGCTCCCGTGGTCGGCGACGACCCGAAAAATGACGCGACGTATCACAATAAATTTCAAGACCCCGATAAGTTTTTGAAAGCGGGCGGTTTCCGCGGACGCCAGTTGCAGGTATTGGTGGAAGGCACCTATTACGTCAACCGCTTGTTTGCCACTGTGGAAATGATCAAAAAGACGATCATTGATGTGGGCAGTGTCGGCGTGGTCGTTTCGTATACAGGCGCGACAGGCGAAGACCTTTCGGGCAAGGAATATCGTCACGGCGAGTTGGTGGCGCGTGGTCAACGCGGCGTGTGGGAGGAAGCGCTGCTCCCCGGCAAGTATGCGTTCAACACCTACGCGGGCAACGTGGTTCCCGTGCCGACCACCAACTTCATTCTCAAATGGATCCGCAACCAGACAGGCGCGCACAAGTTCGATGAGAACCTCAGCGAAGTTTCGCTCATCACCAAGGATGCGTTCGAGCCGTCGCTACCTTTGTCGGTAGTCGTTCACATTGACTATCAGAAAGCCCCGCTGGTCGTGCAACGCTTCGGCGATATCAAACGCCTCGTCGAGCAGACGCTCGACCCGATGGTGGCGGCATATTTCAAAAACATCGGTCAGACGCGCACATTGATTCAGCTACTGCAAGAACGCAGTGACATTCAACGCATTGCCAGCGAAGAGATGAAAGAAAAGTTCAGGCACTACAATCTTGAGTTGGAAGAAGTGTTGATCGGCACGCCGTCGTCGCCTGAGAACGACACGCAGATCGAAACGATCCTCACGCAGTTGCGCTCGCGTCAGATCGCGGCGGAACAAATTGAAACGTATGACCGGCAGGAAAAAGCGGCGGTGAAAGAACGCGAACTCCGCGAAGCCGAAGCCCGCGCCGAGATGCAAACGAACATGACGCAGGCGGAACTCAACATCGAGATCCAGTCGAATCAGGGTAAAGCCGAATATCAACGTTCGATTCAGCAGGCGTCGCAGATCCGCGCGCTGGCAGAAGCGGAAGCCGAGAAGGTAGCGCGTATCGGTATCGCGCAGGCGTTAGCCACCGAGGAACAAGTCCGCGCGTATGGCGGGCCGCAGTTCCAGGTGACGCAAACTGTGCTGAATCGTTTTGCCGAAGCCATCCAACAATCCAAAGTGGATGTGGTCCCACGCGTGGTTGTCGGCGCGGATAAAGAGAGCGGCTCGGGCAACATCATGGAAGCGTTGCTCGCCATGCTCCTCTCCGACCGCTTCGGCGCGCTCTCGAATGAAGCGCAAGGCAAACGCTCGGAGGAAGCGGAGCAACTCCGTTCTGAAATCCGCAAGAGTATGACGAACAAGACGGATCAAGATAAGAAGGCGTAAATCACAAGAGCGACCCAATCGGGTCGCTCTTCTTTTTTCAAATAGACCTCTTGCGAAAAGTCCTTTTCGCCACACACCTGCCCTGGCGGGCGGCGCCAGGGGAGAACACAGAGAAATAAAACCTTTCTCAAAAGTCTCTGTGGACTCTGTGGCAGAGCAAGAGTCACATATGCAAGAGGTCAAACAACGAAATGGATTCGATGTGATACGTCTGCGGGAACAGGTCGAATGGAGTTACTTCTCTCAATGTGTAGCCGCTCTGAATTAATCGCGCCGCGTCTCGCGCCAACGTGGACGGGTCGCAGGAAACATACGCAATTTTCTGCGGCTTCAATTGGACGATGGAGTCCAGCGCGTGGCGCTCGATGCCCGCGCGGGGAGGATCAACGATCACGTGGGACAAATTACCAATTTGTCCTACCAAGCCCGGTAAAATTTCCTCCGCTGAGCCTTCGTACAACTCCACGTTATCGAACTCGTCGAGATTTACCGTGTAGTCTTCGCAAGCAGATGAGGAGGCTTCCACGCCGATCACGCGTCCGCATTTGGGAGCGAAGAACGCGCTGAAGAGTCCCACGCCGCAATAAATGTCCAGCAAAGTCGTAGACACGGAAACAGGTAAACACGTAGACAGGTGTTCGACCATCTTCCCTGCCATGACCGTGTTCACTTGAAAGAACGACGCGGCGGAGACTTTGAAATCGCGGTCCAGCACGCGGATGATGATGTGGTCATTCCCCGCGATGACAACGGAGTTTTCTTCGTACACGTGGGCGATGGAAATCCCCGCTTCGATCTCGAGTTCAGGCGGCTCAGGAGAATCCGATTCGAGGACGAGCATCAGGTCATCATCGTTTCCCGCGCGAAGAGAGACTCGCTCGATGTCTGTTTCAGGCTCGAATTCAAGTTGATGCCAGAAATCGTTGATGTTTGGTTCGGGAAGGTGACATTCAGCGATAGGAATTATCTTATTTGAGTTGGGCGCTTGAAAACCAAGTTTGCCGTGTTCATCCAGCGAGAACTGCATGTGATTGCGATAATTCCATGGAGCGGGACACGCAATCATCGGCTGAACGGGCGGGTTTTCGATCTTGCCGATACGCTTGAGTTGGTCAACCAAAATTTCGGTTTTGATCTCAAGTTGTTTTTCGTACGGAAGATGTTGGTAATGACATCCCCCACATTCGCCGAAATGTTTGCATCGAGGCTGAATTCGCTCGGGCGAGGATTCGAGAATTTGGAGAATTTGTCCGCGCGCGAAATTTTTCTTCTCTTCCGTCAACCTCACGCGGACGCGTTCCCCCGCCAACCCGAACGGGACAAAGACCGCGCGACCGTCGGGCAGGCGTCCCATCGAATCGCCGCCGTAACTTTGTTTTTCGATGATAATCTCATAGAATCGTTCTATTTTATCGTTGGAGAACATTTACGACCGCTTGTACAATCTGGGCAACTTGAATAGAAGTTAACATTCCCAAACGCTTTACTAAGCGTTGTTGCGATACAGATCGGACTTGTAATCCATCTGACGCTGATGATTTACTTAATCCGTTATTATCGTCCGGATCAATTCGCACCATCCAAGCGGCAGATTCATAGCGATCTTTCCAATCCGTGAAAGGAACTATGATTTTCAATGGCAACACACCTACCAAATCACTGCTAATGATAACGGCTGGACGAGTTTTCTTAATCTCCGACCCAACCGTTGGGTCAAGATTTACCAGCCATACTTCTCCCCTTTTCATAGATCGTCATCCTCAAAGAGGAAATCATCCGCATCCAAAGCCGTGAATTCAGTCAACTCAGAATTTGTAGAGTAATCTGCTTGAAGCTCACGCGCGGCAAATAGCATTTGACGTCGCTGACGGTAACGCAGCTCGCGCTCGATCATCTCACGCACAATATCAGACAAGCTTCGTTGCTCTTCTTCTGCTATCAAAGTTAGTATCTGATGTTGGGATTTCTCAAGCAAGATTTGAGTTCGCTGAAGATCCATAATGCACCTCAATCATGTGTAACGACATTACACATGATTATCATCTTTCCCCCCGATTTGTCAAGATGAAAAAGAGGAAGGGATACCGCTTTTCCCTTCCTGCTCATCTAGTTTACCTATTTCTTCAAGTATTCTTCCATCGCTGCAAGCAGTTTCTCGATGTCTTCCATTTGGATCTCGCCCATGTGCGCGATGCGGAACGTGGATTCCTTGATGGGCCCATATCCGCCTGCGATGCGCATCTCGCGCTGTTTGAGGAAGGCGTTCAATTCAGAGACGTTGATGCCGCGCTCGTTCTTGATCGTCGTCACCGTTTGCGAGCGATAGCCTTCGGGCGCGTACATCGAGAGGTCGTGCGCGTCCGCCCAATCTTGGACTCGTTTTGCCATGGCGGAATGACGCGCGAAGCGATTATCAAGTCCCTCGGCGAAGATTCGATCCAGTTGGAAATCGAGCGCGAAGATGAGCGACATCGCCGGGGTGGCTGGCGACGAATCTTTCACGCGATGCTTCTCCATGCGGACGAGGTCAAAGTACCAGCCGCGATTCTCGACAGACTTGGCTTTTTCCATGGCGCGGTCTGAGACAGCTCCAAGCGCGAGACCCGGTGGAAGCGCGAGGCATTTTTGCGACGAGGTGAGAACCATGTCGAGTCCCCACGCATCCATTTCGATCTTTGCGCCGCCGAGGGAGGAGACTGCGTCCACGAGGATCAACGTCTCCGGCGCAACCGCGCGGACCGCCTCGGCAATTTCCTTCACGGGATTCTGCAACCCGGTAGACGTCTCGTTGTGGACGACGGTCAGGGCTTCGAATCCGCCGCGCTTGACTGAGTCAGCCACAAGGTCGGGTGAAGCGGGTTTGTCCCAGTCGAAAGAAAGTTTCTCGACATCTTTTCCATTGGAGACCGCGACCTCGTGCCAGCGATCCGCAAACGCGCCGTTGACGATGGAAAGCACGCGCTTGTTTACGAAGTTGCGAATCGCGGCTTCCTGCAAACCCGTCCCAGACGAGGCGCTGAGGAAGACGCGATACTTGGTATAAAAAAGTCCTTGCGATTTTTCCGAAGCGCGGCGAAAGATGGCTTCGAACTCTTTGCTTCGGTGCGGAAGCATCGGCGCGGCTTGCGCTTGCAAAACTTCATCGGCAACGTCAACGGGACCGGGGACAAACATGCGCGACATGGACTCTCCTTTACCGCGAAGAGCGCAAAGAAAAATCTTAGCGCTCTTCGCGTTCTTAGCGGTTAAGAATCAATTATTTCAAGAAGAACGACAACACGATCAACACGACGACGAAAAACCCCGCGAGGGTTCCGATACGCGCCAGATCTTTTTTGACGTGAGTGTAGTCGGGGTTAAACTCGACGGTCTTTTGCGAAGACGCCATGTTTACGATCGGTCTTTTACTTTTTGCCATTTGATGTACTCCTTTTGTGTTCATGGGGTGGTCGAGTAGCCCTGAGCGTTAGTTGCGAAGGGCGTACCGAGACCACAAATTCTTGTTTTGAAAATCGTTTTGCTTACTGACAATCTGGTCTCGATACGCCCCGACTTACACGGGGCTACTCGACCAGCACATCAACAATTAATTCTGCAACCTTCCAAACACAACAATCCGCTCATCATTAACCAAATACGGATAACACGAGATCAACGTCACTGTTGGGCTTCCTGTGCTTGCCATCACTTCCACCGCCGTCGGCTCGACGACCGCCGTGCGATCCACCACGTAGACATATTGCCGCTGTTGAGTATAAATGATGATCTGATCGCCGGGCACAAGTTTATCGAGATAGCGGAACAACTCGCCGTACACATCGTTGTGCGCCGAGAGAATCACATTTCCATTATCGCCCGGGTTCGCCGAAGCCAGATTTTGCCCAACTCCTTTTTTGAGTTGTTCCCAACCATCGCCCTGCACGATCGGCGCGTCCACGCTCAACGCGGGGATCTGCAAACGGATCGCCTGATCGGGCGCAGACGTGGGGATCGGCAAATTTTCCAGCGACTGCACCATCGGTCGCAGATGTTCGGGGATCTCCTCCACGTTCGGGCGCGTGTTTCCCTGCGCGTCGGGCGGCACATGTCCCGACGGCAACACCACCGCCATCACCAGCGGCGTCGGCGTCAACTCCACCTGCACGAACGCAGATGCAACTTCTTCATTGAGATCGCGCAAGACCCCGAACCCGCTGATGAGGACTCCGACGAGTCCCACCACCGCGAGGACTTCCACCACCAACAGGACTCGGTCCATGGCACGCCGCCGCTTCGACTCCGGAACTTGAGGCTGGTCGCCGGTTTCCTCAAGCGTCTCCACCACCGGAGCAGACGACTCGAGCGCGTCCGGTTCCACCGCAACGACTCGCCCTGTTCTTTTAAAATGTTCCAGCCGTTCACGCCGCGCGCCGCGCCGTTTCTCGATTAACAAACGGCGTAATTCTTCTACGGATAGATCTTCGGGGGATTTTCTTCGAGCCATTGCGGTTGGGATTATACCGCACTCAACTATGGCGTTTTCAAGGACGGAACGCTCGGATATGGCGAACCAGTGTGTAAACGTTCTCTTTTATGTCTATTGCAAAGCCACGATCCGTGTCATTCGTTGGAACACGTCGCGCGCTTTCCTGGGAAACCCATGACTAAAACACATTTAACTCTTGACACATTTCGATTCACCGTGATATAACACGCGCAATTAAATATTCGCTCTTATCCAGAGAAGCGGAGGGACCGACCCTTTGATGCTTCGGCAACCAAACCAAAAGTTATGGTGCCAAATTCGGCAAATATGAATGGCAACAGCCATTCACATCTGGAAGATGAGAGGACGGAATCGTCAATGATGCCTCTTCTTGTGCTTTCAGGAGAGGTAAATTTTTTAAACTTCTCCTGATGGGCGGATAAATCATACTCAAGGAGAGTTTCATGTCCACAGTCGTCGAACGTCAATATGGTTTTAGCACGCGTCAGTTGCACGCCGGGTATTCGCCCGACCCAACCACCGGGAGCCGCGCCGTGCCGTTGTACCAGACAACAAGCTATCAGTTCAAGAACACCGAACACGCCGCGAATCTGTTCGCGCTCAAGGAGTTGGGGAACATCTACACCCGCTTGATGAACCCAACCACCGACGTGCTGGAACAGCGTATCGCTTCGCTCGAAGGCGGCGTGGCGGCGCTTGCCGCCAGTTCGGGTCATGCGGCGCAGGCGCAGGCGATCTTCACCCTGCTCAACGCGGGCGACCATATCGTTTCATCGTCGCGCTTATACGGCGGGACGTACAATCAGTTCGCCTACACCCTGCCCAAGTTGGGAATCGAAGTCACGTTCGTGGACCCAACCGACCCGAAGAGTTTCGAGGCGGCGATCAAGCCGAACACCAAAGTGATCTACGGCGAAACGTTGGGGAATCCCGATATTGCCGTCTTCCCGTTTGAAGAAGTTGCTGAAATTGCCAAAAAACATCACCTCGTACTGCTGATCGACAACACCTTTGCCACGCCGTATCTCTTCCGCCCGTTTGAGTGGGGCGCGCACATCGTTACCCACTCCACCACCAAGTTCATCACTGGCAACGGGACCACCATCGGCGGCGTCATCGTGGACGGCGGCAACTATGACTGGAGCAACGGCAAGTTTGAAAACTTCAACACGCCCGATCCTTCCTATCACGGCTTGGTGTATTCCAGTTTAACGGGCGCGGGCTTGCCTCCGTTCGCCATCAAAGCCCGGGTGCATGTGCTGCGCGACATTGGCGCGTGCCAGGCTCCGTTCAATGCGTGGCAGACCATTCAAGGACTCGAAACGCTCAGTTTGCGCATGGAGCGTCACGTGCAGAACGCGCAAGCCGTTGCCGAATATTTGGAGAAGCATCCCAAGGTCTCGTGGGTCACCTACCCCGGACTCAAGAGCCATCCCGATTATGCGCGCGCGAAAAAATATTTACCGAAGGGCGCCGGCGCGATTTTGGGCTTCGGCATCCAGGGCGGTTTGGAAGCGGGCAGAAAGTTCATTGACAGCCTGCAATTGTTCAGCCATCTTGCCAATGTGGGCGATGCGCGCAGTCTCGCCATCCACCCCGCCTCGACCACCCACAGCCAACTGAACGAGGAACAACAACTCGGCGCGGGCGTGAAACCCGACTTCGTGCGCTTGAGTGTCGGTCTCGAAGATATTGACGATATCTTGTGGGATTTGGAGCAAGCGCTCAACTAAGAAAGGATGAAGGATGAAATAGGAAGGATGAATTTTCATCCTTCATCCTTCTGAATTCATCCTTGCTTTTCCCATGCCTGTAAAAATTCCCGCCACCCTTCCCGCCCGCGCCACGCTGGAACATGAAAACGTCTTCCTCATGGACGAGGACCGCGCGCTGCGCCAGGATATCCGCGCCTTGCGCGTGGCGATCCTGAACCTGATGCCGACCAAGATCGCGACGGAAACTCAGTTACTGCGGCTGTTGTCCAACTCCGCGTTGCAAGTGGAGATCACTTTACTGCACACCGCCACGCATGAGTCGAAAAACACGGACGCCGAGCATCTGCTTAATCACTACGTAACGTTTGAGGAAATAAAAAACGAAGAGTTTGACGGGTTGATCATCACCGGCGCGCCGATCGAACAAATGCCGTTTGAAGATGTGGATTATTGGGATGAACTCACCCAAATTTTAGATTGGGCGGAGACAAACGTCGAATCTAACTTTTACATCTGTTGGGGAGCGCAAGCCGCGCTCTATCACCGCTATGGGATTCCGAAATATGATTTGCCGCGCAAAATGTTCGGCGTGTTCGAGCATCGCGTCTTGGCGCCCAATGAAAGTTTATTGCGCGGATTCGACGATCTTTTCCTCGCGCCGCATTCGCGCCACACGGAAATCCGCAGCGAAGATATTGCCCAAGTGAGCGAGATCCAAATTTTGGCGCAGTCAGAGGAGGCGGGGGTGTACATCGTCGGCTCGAAGGATGGAAAGCACATCTTCGTAACAGGTCACTCGGAATACGATCCGCTCACATTGAAAGGCGAGTATGACCGCGATGTGAACAAGGGTTTGCCGATCCACGTCCCTAAAAATTATTACCCCAATGACGACCCGTCTCAAGTTCCAAACGTGCGCTGGCGCGGTCATGCCAATTTGTTGTATTCAAACTGGCTGAACTATTACGTCTATCAAAACACGGCGTTTGACGTGGAGCGATAGTACGGAACATAACGCAATGAAGAATATTCGCAAATTCGGTTTTTCCACACGGCAGTTACACGCGGGCTACGAAGCCGACCCGGCGACCGGCAGCCGCGCCGTTCCGATCTATCAGACCGCCGCGTACGATCTGCAAAGCACGGAACGCGCCGCGCGGTTGTTCGCCTTGCAAGAAGCGGGTCACATTTACACGCGCATCTCCAACCCGACCACGAGCGTGTTTGAAGAACGGATTGCCAGTTTAGAGGGCGGCATCGGCGCCGTGGAGACCAGTTCGGGCCATGCCGCGCAAGCCACCGCCATTTTGACCATTTGCGAAGCGGGCGACCATATCGTCGCGCCGTCTACTTTATACGGCGGGACGGTCACACAGTTCAAATATACATTTCCCAAATTGGGCATTCAGGTCACGTTGGTTGACCCCAGCGACCCCGAAAATTTTCGGCGCGCCATTCAACCCAACACCAAAATTATTTACGGCGAGACCATTTCCAACCCGCTCGTCAATATCTTTCCGTTTGAAGAAGCCGCCGCCATCGCGCGCGAGTTTGCCATTCCCTTGATGATCGACAACACCTTTGCCACGCCGTATTTATGCCGCCCGTTCGAATGGGGCGCAGACATCGTCACCCATTCCACCACCAAATTCATCGGCGGGCATGGCACAGCCATCGGCGGCGCGATCGTGGACAAGGGAAATTTCGATTGGAAAAAAAGCGGGCGCTTCAAAAACTTTACCGAACCCGATCCTTCCTATCATCACGTTGTCTACGCCGACGATTTCGGTCCCGCCGCCTTCATCTCCAAAGCCCGCGCGGGCATCCTGCGCGATTTCGGCGCGTGTCAACAGCCCATCGCTTCCTGGTGGTTCCTGCAAGGATTGGAGACCCTCTCCCTGCGCTTGGAACAACACTGTAAAAACGCGCAACGCGTAGCGGAATTTTTAGAGGATCATCCAAAAGTTAAGTGGGTCACCTATTCAGGTTTACCAAATCATCCCGATCATCAAAAAGCAAAAAAATATCTTCCCGCAGGCTCCGGCGCGATGCTCGGCTTCGGCATTCACGGCGGCAAAGAAGCGGGCGCGCGTTTCATCGACAAGTTGCAACTGCTCAGCCACGTCGCCAATTTGGGAGACGCGAAATCCATGGCGATCCACCCTGCCAGCACAACCCATTCGCAACTTTCGGAAGAAGAACAGACCGCCGCCGGCGTCAGCCCCGATTTTATCCGCCTGTCGATCGGTCTCGAAGATATCGAAGATATTCTTTGGGACATTGACCAGGCGCTCAAGTAGATGGCGAATTCGAAATTCGTCACTTGACTCAATCTCATGCCTCGCATAGAATACCGCCCAACATGCAACACGCTTGCTTCACCACCATGACTACTACTACCTCAGGAACTCTCCGTGAGGAATTTGCGCTTGGATGGATGAAGTAACTCGCACAAAAGTTATCTCGAAATGCGCAACGCCTCACGGAAACGTGGGGCGTTTTTATTTCTTAACACAAAGGACACGAAGGTCACAAAGGTTGAATCCTTGATGACGTTATCCGTTTTCCTTCCTTAGTGTACTTGGTGTCCTTCGTGGTAAAAGGTTTTTTAAGGAGAAATTATGAAACAAACACTCGTGATGAAATTCGGCGGGACGTCCGTCGGTTCTGCGGATGCGCTCGTCAGCGCGGCGCAGATCATTTGCAATGCGAAGAAGGATTGGGCGCGCGTCGTGGTCGTGACCTCGGCGATGTCCGGCGTGACCGACCTTCTGCTCCAATCGGCTTCGCTCGCCGCGCAGGGGAAGCTTGATTCGCTTGCGGAGGCCGAATCCACGCTTCGGCAAAAACACTTCTCCGCGCTTGATTCGCTCGTCAAGGATGAAACACTCCGCGAGCAAACAAAAATCGAAATCAACTCTCTCATTCTCGCGCTTATCGATTTATGCAACGCGATCGCCGTGATCGGCGAAGCCAGCCCGCGGGCGTTGGATGCGGTGGCATCGTTGGGCGAGCGGATGAGCGTCCGCTTGCTGGCGGCGGTGGCGAACGAGGCGGGGATAAAAGCCGAATGGATTGAATCAGCCGAATTTGTCGTCACGAACGCTCACTTCCAGAACGCGAATCCCGATTTCCGAGTCACGACAGAGAAGACGCGCGCGGCGTTGAATCCAATCCTCGATGCGGATATTGTGCCGATCACAACGGGGTTCATCGGCGCGACACCCGATGGAATCGTCACCACGTTGGGGCGCGGAGGGAGCGATTATTCCGCCGCGATCATCGGCAAAGCCTTGCCCGCCGATGAGGTGTGGATCTGGACCGACGTGGACGGCGTGATGACGACCGACCCGCGTATTGTGAAAGAGGCGCAGACGTTGGCTGAAATTAGTTATGGCGAAATTGCGGAACTCGCGTATTACGGCGCGAAAGTGTTGCACCCGAAAACGATTCGACCTGTGGTGGAGGCGGGCATTGGACTGCGGATTTGCAACACGTTCAACCCGACTCATGCGGGCACGCGATTAACGTCGAATGGAAAAAAGAATGGGCGCGTCATCAAAGCGGTGACAGCGATCCGCAAACAACGATTGGTGACCATCGAAGGGCGCGGTATGTTGGGCGTGCCTGGCGTGGCGGCGCGCGCGTTCGGCGCGGTGGCGTCCACTGGCACGAGCGTGCCGTTGATCACGCAAGCCTCGTCGGAGCAATCCATTTGTTTTGCTTTGCCTGCCGAAGCCGCGTCGTCGGTTGTCTCGGCGCTCGAAGGGACGTTTGCGCGCGAGATCGAAGACAATGACATTGACCGTGTCTGGTCTACCGATGAGGTTTCCATCATCACCGTCGTCGGCGCGGGAATGCTCCATACGCCCGGCGTGGCGGGACAAGTGTTCAGCCGACTCGGCGAGGAGGACGTCAACGTGCTCGCCATTGCGCAGGGTTCGTCGGAAGTTTCGATCAGTCTCGTCGTTGACGCGCGCGATACGGAACATGCGGTGAAGGCGTTGCATGGGTTGATCGTTAACAAGTAGACAAGAAGGCAAATGAGCAAATGAGCAAATGAGCAAATAGGCAAATGAGCAAATAGGCAAATGAGCAAATAGGCAAATAGGCAATACGAAGTACGAAGTAAGTAACCCGTAACTCGTATCCCGTATCTCGTAACCCATATCTCTATCTCACACCTCAAAAGGACTCCCTCCCATGCCCTCCTCCATCCCCGTAGCCGTCCTCGGCGCAACAGGTTCAGTTGGTCAAAGATTTATTTCGTTATTAGACAATCACCCCTGGTTCAAAGTCGTCGCGCTTGCCGCGTCCGATAAATCGGTCGGGCAAAAATATTCGCAAGCCACACGTTGGGTCTTGAACGAACCGATGCCCGACTATGCCAAAGACATGATCGTCGTGCCAGCCACAGTCGAATCGGCGCAGGCAAAAATTGTTTTTTCCGCGTTGCATAACGAGATCGCCAAAGACCTCGAGCCGCAGTTCGCGCGCGCGGGCATGGCGGTGTGTTCCAACGCCTCGTCCTATCGCCGCGACGACGATGTGCCACTGCTCCTCCCCGAGATCAACGCGGATCACATCCATCTCGTCACACAACAACGCAAGAACAAAAACTATAGCGGTTGCATCATCACGAATCCGAATTGCACGAGCACGGGGTTAACCATCGCGCTCAAAGCCCTCGACGATGCGTTCGGCGTGAAAAAAGTTTTCGCGGTCTCGTTGCAGGCGCTTTCGGGCGCGGGCTATCCTGGCGTCGCCTCGCTCGACATCGCCGACAATGTGATTCCCAACATCAAAGGCGAAGAGGAAAAAGTGGAATGGGAGCCGCGCAAGATGCTCGGCAAAATCAGCAACGGCAAAATTGATCTGGCGGATATCCGATTCAGCGCGCACACCACCCGCGTAGCAGTGACAGATGGTCACCTCGTCTGCGCCAGCGTGGAGTTGACGAGTCCCACCGACCCTCAAACTGCGGAGGCGATCCTGCGAGATTTCTCCGCCGCCTCAGCCGCGCGCGAGTTGCCGTCGAGTCCGCGACCCGTGATTCAAGTCCGTGAGGAAGCAGACCGTCCACAACCGCGCCTCGACCGCCTGGCAGGCAAAGGGATGACGACCGTCGTCGGCAGGGTTAGGCGCGATCCGATCTTGGATTTGAAGTTTGTTGTCCTATCGCACAACACCATCCGCGGCGCGGCGGGCGGTTCGATCTACAATGCGGAGTTGTTGGTGAGCGAGGGATTGTTGTGAGGCACGGAAGATAAGTCTTTGGGTGTACAATGCTGGAGATAAACAGTTATACAAAGAATCCGCCGTATAATCATCCCTACGGCGTCTTATGCGACGAAAAGTAGGATTAAGATGTAGTTGGATGGCTAAATGCAAAGTCTGACTGTATCCGAGTAATGTAAAGTCAAAGAGCGGCAAAGTAAACTGTTTTTGACTTAGCGAAGGAATAAAGCTTCCATGAACAGAACGAAAGATATTATTTTTATATTGATCATGGCAGTGCTGGTTGGCTTATCTGCTGGAATCTCAAAGATTCTCTTACTATCTCTTATAAAGAATAGCATTTGGCCACCTTCAGCAATTACATCATGGTTGCTATTAATAGTTTTGATCAGTGTTGCAATCCTGTCATTTATATCGCTATTCCGACATAGTAGAGCCGCCCTGACAAATAAAGCATATATCTCAGTGGGGGCAATGGGCTTAACGGCTTTCTTATCATTACATTGGGCCGTTGTTTGTATAAGGGCATTATTTTGAATGTTTCAGTACTCTGTGCAACAGACAACAACCCTGGCTTTTCATCAAACTGTCCAGAAAAAATCATAAAAAGCCTCGCGTCTAACAAAAGACGTTGGGCTTTTTCTTTTCAGGGCGGTTTTGAAGCAGGAATTCAACCTACAATCAATCTTCTAGAGCCGCGCTCGGGTTTGTGTTCGAATGCGGTTGTTGCGAACGGGTGGCTTCGCTGTTCTCGCCAGCCGTTGGCATGACCCATGCGAAACAAAATCCGTATGAAAAAATCAGTCGAAGCGAAGTAAAATTAGCGGTGGAACAAAGGAGCAAAAATGACACTCCAACAAGTTACGATTGAAATTCCAGACAAGGTGCTTCTTGCCGAAAAGACCGATGCTGAGTCTTTTGGGCGTGAAATCCGCATGTTGGCGGCGGTTAAGTTATATGAAATGGGCAGGCTTTCTTCGGGGCGAGCGTCTGAACTGGCAGGAATGTCCAGAGTGGAATTTCTGCTCAGTTTGAATCGCTACAAGGTTTTCCCTTTTGCCGCCGAACTTGAAGATTTAGAAAACGCTCATGCCTAAAGCCGTCAGCAATACGTCGCCGCTTCTTTATCTTTATCGCATTGGCGGTATTGACTGGCTTCCTAAATTATTCGATGAGGTTTGGATACCCGAAGCGGTCAGAAGCGAGTTGCAGGCTGGACGAAGTAAGGGCTACGATGTCCCTAACCCTGACGATTATTCATGGCTGAATATCGTCAACCCAAAATCCACGCCTTCTGAGTGGCTTGCTCTGGATTTAGGCGCAGGTGAAATTGCGGCAATGGCGTTGGCGTTGGAAAATTCAGATCGAGTAGTTTTGCTTGACGATATGCTTGCGCGCCGAACCGCGCAAACAGCAGGCTTGCAAGTCTGGGGGACTTTGAAAGTTTTACTGGAAGCAAAATCTCAAGGTTTGATTGAAAAGATCGAGCCGCATATTGCAAAGTTAAGCGATTCGGGTATGTGGGTTTCCGCTGAAGTCAAACAGCGTATCCTTACTTTAGCAGACGAATCTTAGGATGAACAGTAAAAGCGACTGAAGAAAGCCCCGAGCCAGACAAAGGCGTCGGGGCTTTTTCTTTTTCGGGCAATTTTCACTACCCCCCTAAACCTCGCATACGACCCCAGCACGCGCAACGTGGTCCACGCAAAGAAACAAGAAAAAAACAAAGGATAGTCAGTACGTCACGCAAGTTCAGGCGACAGTTCAATTTGCCAAGCAAATCGTGTCGCCTGCCTTGACCCAGTACAACTGCGTCAAGAACCTATTTTCGTGATCTACTGATTGCCGTTCCTCGAATATTCGATACCCTCCCGCTGGAAGGCGCCTCGTTATTGTATTGAAGGAAGCGCATGATTCGAAATCAAAGAGATCGTGCGCATCCTGCAACTCAACAACGCGCTGGTGAAATAATACAGGCGGAGGATTTTCCTCCGCCTGTATTGTATCGTCCGCCGTCAGGTTTATAACTCACCTGCTCGTTTTTCGATTCGGTCCTTCGCACGCGCAATAAATTCGCTTAAGGCGATGCCGTTCTGCTGGCTTCCATCCCTCACGCGCAGAGACACCTGCTCCGCTTCCATCTCGTTCTTGCCGACCACCAGCATATATGGCACTTTCATCAACTGCGCCGAGCGGATCTTGGCATTCATGCGTTGCGACGACAGATCCGCATGAGCGCGCACGCCATTCTCACGCAGTTGCTTTGCGATATTCTCCGCGTACTCGTTCTGATTATCCGTGATCGAGATGACGCGCACCTGCTCAGGCGAAAGCCACACAGGGAAGTTGCCTCCGTAATGCTCCAGCAGGAATCCGATCAACCGTTCATGCGTTGAGAGCGGCGCGCGGTGGATGCACAGCGGCACTTCTTCCTGCCCATCCTTGTTGATGTACTTCAAGTCGAAGCGTTCGGGCTGGGCGAAGTCCACTTGATTCGTGGCGAGCGAGAACTCCTTGCCGATCACCGACCAGATCTGCACGTCAATTTTGGGACCGTAAAATGCGGCTTCATCTTCCGCTTCCACATATGGGACTCCGCCATTGTCCATTGCGCGGCGCACCATGTCTTCCGTTTTGAGCCACAGGCGTTCGTTGTCCACATACTTTTTGCCGAGCCCTGCTTTGCTGTGCAGGGACAGTCGCATCACGTATTTCTCGATGCCGAACAACTCGAAGTATTTGAGATACAGGTCAACGACGCCGAGGAACTCCTGCTCAAATTGATCTTCCGTCACGTACATGTGCGCGTCGTTCATCTGCAAAGACCGCACGCGCATCAGACCAAACAACTCGCCTGATTTTTCGTAGCGATAGACCGTTCCATATTCCGCGAGACGAATCGGCAGGTCACGATACGAGCGCGGCTTCGACCCAAAAATTTTGTGGTGCATCGGGCAGTTCATCGGCTTGACGTAATACTTCACGCCTTCGAGTTCCATCGGCGGGTACATGCTCTCCGCGTAATACGGCAGATGACCTGAGCGAATGAACAGGTCTTCCTTCGTCAGGTTCGGCGTGCGGACACGCACATAGCCAGCCTTCTCTTCCATCTCTTTGGCAAGTTTTTCCAACTCTTCGATCATCACTCCGCCGTTCGGCAGGAACAACGGCAAGCCAGGACCGATCTCGTCGTCGAACGTGAAGATTTCCAACTCTTTGCCGAGTTTGCGATGATCCCGCTTCTTCGCCTCTTCGAGCTGGTGCAGATATTCTTCAAGCTGTTTCTTGCTCTCCCACGCCGTGCCGTAGACGCGCTGTAACTGTTTGTTCTTCTCATCGCCGCGCCAATACGCGCCCGCAATGGACATCAACTTGAACGCGTCCTGTTTGATCTCTTTCGTACTCGCCACATGCGGACCGCGGCACAAATCCACGAACGTGTCTTGCTGATAGATCGAGATCTCAGGTTTTTCTTTCAGCGGATTCCCGTACTCGTCGAGTCCGCCTTTTTCGAGTCCCTCGATCAACTCCAACTTGTACGGCTGGTTCGCAAAAATTTTCTTCGCCTCCTCCGCCGAGATGACCGTCTTCTTGAATTCGTGTTTGCCCTGCACGATCTGCCTCATCCGCTTTTCGATTTGCTCCAGATCTTCGGGCGTGAGGTTGCGCGGCAGATCGAAATCGTAATAGAACCCGTTCTCCACAGGCGGTCCGATCGTGATCTTCCCATCGGGGAACATCTCCATCACCGCCTGCGCCATCACATGCGCCGCCGAATGACGGATTTTATAGAGTTGTGACTCTTCGTACTTTTCTTGAATTTGTTGCGACATTTTCGCTTCCTTTCTTGACTTTTACCTGCTACTGCTTCGTGGACATTCTCGCGCCTCAGAGGGAAGCAATAGCAAATCCTCCGAGCCGCCGACGAGTATTGGTGCTGTCTTCAGTCATCGCGGTCTCCTTTCGCCTCCCGCCCTGCCCTCCCCCAAAATCCGACTGGGGTTCGTCGGATTTTGGGGGATGTGTCCGAAGGACGGAGGGGGTTAAAACAAAACTCGCCCACACACGGGGCGAGAATTTTCTTCACGCGGTTCCACCCGATTTGTACGACAAAATTAATTTTGTCGCACATCTCCTCAGCCTCTAACGGAGCAACCCGTTTCACTTACTCACTGATCACTTTTCACTGATCACTTTTCTGTGTCACGCTCGCGAGTGGTTTTCTGTGGACTTCCCTTGAAGAGACTCTCAATCTTCGTTCTCTTCTCCCTGTCAGGGATGTGACCACATACTCGTCTCGGTCAATGCGTTTTGGTGTATGGATACCTGTTTGTCTACGAACCCAGTGGGCGAGATAGGGCTCGAACCTACGACCTCTGCTATGTCAAAGCAGTGCTCTAACCAACTGAGCTACCCGCCCGAAAGACTGACATTATAACGAGAGGCTCAAGAAATGACAATGCCTTATTCGCGAGGATTCAGGGTCTTCTTATAAAGCCGCCTCTTTAGAGACGGATCGCGCGGACACAAGAGACTTTTCCATAAAACAGCGGAGGAAAATCCATCTCCTTTATGAACCTCACGCTACGCTACACGCATCACAGGCAGGGGAAGAAGTATTGAAGTAAACTACACGTATGTATGATATTCGCGCCCTGTCTCAGTCCCCGTCTTTAGCCGGTTGGCTGGCGCTTTCCAACCAACCTGTAATTTTGCATGTATTCGATGAGGTGTGTAACTTGATCAACGAAAGAAGAGAAATTCTCTCAATTGTTCATGCGGAGATTGGAAACGGTCCCTTTAATCTCGTTGTGGATGAACCCGTTATATTTGCCAAGCATCTCGACGTCGAATCGAAAGTGTCTATTCATGATGAACAGTTATCGCTTGGAGACATCACCATCTCGTTTGCAAACGCGCAGACATGGAACCCCGCGCCGAAATGGGACAACCTACGAACAAATAAAGATGAAATCACAAATCGTTTAGCCCTATTGCAAATTGACAACGAAAACGAATCGATTCTCCAATTCCGCCGCGCTGAGCTTGTCGAAGCGTCCAATTCTCTAACAACCGCAATCATTAAAGCGGATTTTCCAACAACAAAAACTATTTCATCCAAACTCGCTGGCTTGGGAATCGGACTCACTCCCGCGGGCGATGACTTCCTCATGGGCGCCATGTATGCGGCTTGGATGATTCATCCGCAAGAGTTGGCGAAGAACATTACAGAAGAAATTGCTGATATTGCTGTGCCGCTAACCACCTCGCTTTCAGGGGCATGGTTGAGGTCCGCGGCGAAGGGAGAGGCGGGGGAGTTGTGGCATGAATTTTTCGATGCGTTGATCGAAGATAAAAATATCTATTTACCGATGAGCAAAATACTTTCCGTCGGCGAAACATCGGGGTCAGACGCGCTGGCAGGATTTCTCGAAACGATAGCCTGTTGGCGACAAAGTTAAGGAACAAGTAACAAATCTCCAGTCTCTAATCTCCGAATTTCTCTCTTGACATATTCCTATATAGGAATATAATAATTAGTATGGCGCGAACACCGACGACTCATGATCCATTCAACGCAGTAGCCGAACCCAGGCGCCGTCAACTTATTCAGGCGATGGGCGAGCAGGAACTCTCGGTCAACGAGTTGGTCGCATTGCTTGGCTGGAACCAGCCGTCGGTGAGTAAACACTTGGGGGTGTTGAAGCAGGTTGGGTTGGTGAAAGAGAGGCGTGTCGGTCGTCAGAGAATGTATCGCGTGAATGCCGAACGTCTCAAGCCGATCTTTGAGTGGGTCGCGCCGTTCGAAAAAATTTGGAGTGAGCGTTTTGATCGGTTGGATGTCGTGTTGGAAAAAATGAAAAAGGAGCAATGACATGTCACAAAATAAAACCATCGTTACGACGGAGGCGGGCAAGCAGGAGCTGTTCATCACGCGCGAATTCGATGCGCCGCGCGAGTTGGTGTACAAGGCACACACTGACGCGAATCTGTACGCGCAGTGGCTGGGTCCGCATGGCTACGAGGTCGTTCTCGAAACGTTCGAGCCTGTGAGCGGCGGCAAGTATCGTTACATCCACAAGGACAAAGCGGGCAATGCGTATGGCTTTCACGGCATGTTCCACACGATGTCCGAAGAGTTGATGATCCAGACCTTCGAGTTTGAGGGACTGCCCGAGCCTGGACATGTGACTCTCGATACGATGCGACTCGAGAAACTGCCCAACGATCGGACGAAGATCACGATTCACTCCGTCTTTCAGTCTGTTTCAGACCGAGACGGCATGGTCGCCTCTGGAATGGAAGGCGGCGTGCGTGATGGCTATGAACGATTGGATGAGATTTTGGCTGGGATGAAGTGAGTGGAGAACGTCCCGCAGAAATAGATCCTTCGCTTGCTATATCGAGTAATAAAGAAACTTGTCTCGCGATTAGATAAAGAAAAATGAGAGAGACTCAATACCTGGCATTGCTCTGTCGGTGAACAAATAAATTTCACAAGGAGAAATATCATGTCTGACTATTCTCAGAACGAACAGCCAAAACGGAACCCTGATATGAAAAGCCTTGAAAGGCTAGTGGGTACATGGAAACAATCGGGCGATGTTAACGGCGAAACTACTTACGAATGGATGGAAGGTGGATTTTTCCTCATCCAGCGTATAAACTTCGATCAGGATGGACAAAAAACCACAGGAATGGAAGTGATAGGGCATCTTCAACTCTATGGCGAAGAACCCAGCAAAGACATCCGATCGCGCTACTATGGTGGTGAAGGCGTGACCTTCGATTACACCTACGAGATAAAGGACGATACGCTCACGATTTGGATGGGCGAGAGAGGCTCACCCGCGTATTATAAAGGCACGTTCAGCGACAATGACAAAATGTTGAGCGGCGGCTGGGTATATCCAGGCGGAGGCGGGTATAAAGCAATCTCGACCAGAGTGAAGTGATTCGCGTTATGTAACCGTCCCGCAGGTTGGACTCACAGGTTGTGTTGTCTTCAAGAAAACCTGCGGGACGGTTATTTGATGAAAGGAGATTCTCATGGCAACGAAAAAAGAATTTGCTTCGGTGGCTGAATACATCGACTCGTTTCCGCCCGATGTGCAAAAGGTGTTGAAAGAAATGCGGACAACGATCAAAGCAGTTGCGCCGACTGCCAAAGAGAAGATCAGTTATCAGATCGCGTGCTTCGAGTTGAACGGGAAGAATCTCGTCCATTATTCGGCGTGGAAAAAGCATGTTTCGATATACCCAATTCCAGCGGGGAGTGAAGCGTTCAACAAAGCCGTCTCGAAGTATACTGCTGGCAAAGGGACGATCCAATTCCCGCTCGATCAGCCGCTTCCGTTGAAGTTGATCCGTCAGGTGGTGAAATATCGCGTGGCGGATAATTTGAAGAATGAAAAATAACCCTCACCCCAACCCTCTCCCAAAGGGAGAGGGGATATAAAAAGGAGAAAATAAAATGTCATTTCAAGCGTATCTCGATAACATTGAAGAAAAAACAGGTAAGGCGCCTAAACACTTTATTGCCGAAGCCAAAAAGTTGAAAATTACCGAGCACAAAGACATCATCGCCTGGCTGAAGCGTGATTACAGTTTGGGAGCAGGTCACGCGCAAGCCATCTCGTATGTGATTCGCAACGGCGCAAAAATCGAATTGAAACACACCACAGGCGTTCACCGCGATGCTTCTGACACGTTGAATTTGGAAGGCAAGGGGAAAAAGAAGAAAGCCGTTGCGAAGAAGAAGTAATAGACGATGGACGACAGACGATAAAATGGTCTATCGTCCATCGTCTTTGATCCATCGTCATCACACGAGCAAACTATGAGCATATCCCACGAACAACGACTATCTGATTCTCCTTACGTCGAAACGGTCACCCACGGCTGGACTTTGAGCGAAGGCTCGTCCATTCGTCCCGCCGAATCGAACTGGCACATGGTCTTTGTGAAGGCGCAGGGACTCACACATTCGCTGGTTGTGGGTCCGCTCCCAACTGCGGGCAAGGCAGAGTGGGGCGCAGGCGCTGAAATTCTGTGGGTCAAGTTCAAACTTGGCGTGTTCATGCCTCATGTGCCCGTGCAGAACTTTTTGGATTCGGAAAGACCTCTGCAAGAGGCGTCGAGCAAATCTTTTTGGCTGAAGAGCGCCGCCTGGGAATTACCGAATTTTGAAAACATTGACACGTTCGTAGATAAACTTGTGCATAACGAAATTTTGACGCTCGACCCTGTCGTGGACGCTGTGCTGAAGGATCAGCTGCCAGACATCTCGTCCCGCACGATGCGGCATCATTTCCTGCGCGCCACAGGTCTGACCCGAAGCCGCATCTTTCAAATGAAACAAGCCCAACAAGCGAGGACGTTATTACAACAGGGGGTTTCGATTCTCGATACCGTCTATGAGACGGGCTACTTCGACCAGCCTCACTTAACTCGTTCCCTGAAACAATTCATCGGGTACACGCCCGCTCAAATTGCCCAGGCGAGTCAGAACCAGCCTGAATAGGCTTGCCGTTTTGTACAAGACGCCGCTCCTGCGTTGAACTATTATGTGGGTGTTGATACAACAAAAATTTAGGTAAAAAACAAAGGAGAAATACAATGAAAAGAATTACCCCGTTTTTATGGTTCGAGTCGCAGGCTGAGGAGGCGATGAATTACTACGTCTCCATCTTCAAGAATTCAAAGGTGATCAGTTCGTCGCCTTACTCCGTGCAGTTTGAATTGGATGGGCAGGAATTCATGGGCTTGAACGCAGGACCCGAATTCAAGTTCAACGAGGCGGTTTCGTTCTACATCCAGTGCGAAGACCAGAAAGAAGTGGACTACTACTGGAACAAACTCATCGCCGACGGCGGCGAAGAAGGCAGATGCGGCTGGTGCAAGGACAAGTTCGGTCTGTCGTGGCAGGTTGTGCCTAAACAACTCGGCGAGTTAATGGGCGACCCCGACCAAGTCAAAGCCAAGCGCGTGGTGGATGCCATGTTGAAGATGAACAAGATGATCGTGGCAGATTTGGAGAAGGCGTATAATCAGAAGTAATCAGGTAGGTAGTAAATACGTAGGCAAGTAGGGCGACCTGTCAGGATCGTTGAGTAATTTGTTCAAACTGGGCGGGTTGCCCTGCGCCCAACAAGAATACTTTGCGTATGGTGAGTAATGGCTTCATGGACAGAAATGGGATTAAACTTTAGATTACCATGACCAAAATGCCCATTGCTTTGAAACGAATTCCCCTGCTGGCGTTCCTGCTCTGCCTGACCCCATTATTGATCGGCATCGGCGTTGCGATCGCCGAACAGAAAAGGGCTGTCCAACTTGAAACAGAGGGCGTGATTGCAACTGCCACCATCAAAGCCATATGGGCAGAAAAAGGCGGCTGGCGCAAGCGGGAAAGATATTATCTTCAGTACGAGTTTGAAACGCTTCAGACAGATGGAACGCGAACAACGATAAATCATACAGAGGAAGTGTCACGTCCACATTATTGGGCGTTGCAAGATTCAAAATCTGTCGAAATTCGATATCTTTTATCTGACCCAATTCTAATCAGAAGCGAAAGATATTCCATCAATGTAGTGGCATTGATCTTATTAATTCTGAGTATAGCGGGAATGCTTTTTCTCCCTGGCTGGGCTTCCATGCTCGTTTTCTTATTCCAATTTATAGGGCGCGAACGTTGGTACAGCAAATATATTTTGCTCGTTTTCCTTGTTACATATATCGGGCTTCTGATCGACACATTGTCGGAAAGTACTTTACATGAACATAGACTGGTCGTATTTATGGGACTCCTTATGCCAGTCGGTGTAGCCATCTTGCTTGCTATAGGCGACATATTCCGCATTCCTTGGTTGTCAGATTTCAGCCCAAGGGAATAAAATTGCCAATATGATGTTTGATAAACCTACGAATTTTGGCTCTACCGTTATTAACGGGAAAGCCCAAAAACCTTAGCCACGGATTTCACAAATTCACACGGATTGTTTAAAACATTCGTGAACATCCGTGCAAATTCGTGGCAAAGAATTTTCCTGCGAGTCGTAATCCCGTCAGAAACGGGAGAGCCCGAATTTTTTGATGAGGACAAATGGCACAGACTCAATACCTTGCATTATTGCGCGGCATCAACGTCGGCGGGAACAACATTATCAAAATGGCAGACTTGAAGGCGTGCTTTGAAAGCATGGGCTTGACCGACGTGGTCACTTATATTCAGAGCGGGAATGTAATCTTCAACTCCGCTGAGAAGGATAAAGCCAAACTGACGAAGAAGATTGAAGTCGAGCTTTCTGAACGTTTCAATTACGAAGCGCGCCTGGTTGTGATTTCATACAAGCAACTCAAACAAGCCGTGGACGAGTCGCCGCGCGGGTTTGGCAAACAGCCCGATAAATTCAAATGCGATGTGATCTTCCTCAAAGAGCCGCTCACCGCCAAAGAAGCGATAAAAGGTGTCAGCATGAAAGAAGGCGTGGATAACGGGTCCGCTGGAAAAGACGTGTTGTATTTTTCACGTCTCACCGCCAGAGCCTCTTCGAGTCACTTGACAAAAATTATTTCAATGCCGATGTATCAATACATGACCATCCGCAATTGGAACACGACGACAAAACTGCTGGCGTTGATGGAAGATGGATAGCGATGACTGCCAAACAATTTATTGACAAATTACAAACGCTTCGTTTCGACAAACTCAACGCATCGCGCTCCAAAGTGACGGCTGATTCGCTTATCCATTTAGCCTTTGATTCACCTGACAAAGCAAACCACAGTCAGATTTGTAGGTCAGATTTGTAGGTCACGCTCTTGTGCCCAGATATGGGTATGTAGCGTGACACTACAGGTAGTCTATTCGCCAAAATCAATATCGTTGGGTTCGTTCCAATCAAAGGCTGGCGGGTATAAGCCGCGCTTTTCCCATTCGATGTAACTGCTGTGTTTCCATGCACGCGGGTCGGTGACATAGCCATGTTTTACGGGGTTAAAGTGAATGTAATGCAAATGATTTTCAAAGTCGCGGTCGTTACGAATGACATGGTCATAAAATCGCTTTTGCCAGAACTTCATTGAGTCGGAGGCGGAAAGCCCGAGTCTTTTTTTGTATTCTTTGGTGAAATTTGGTTTGAGGGAGTGCATGATCTGGCTGAAATTGTCCCCCGAAGTTAATTGAATGAGCAAATGAAAATGGTCGAACAGAAAGACATATCCCAGCATGGTGAATGGATGGAGTTCTTTTACTTTTCGTAAGACTGCAAGCAGTAATTCAAGTATGTTTTCGTCTTTGAAGACAGGCTCGCGGTTTTCTACAACTTGCGTCAGAAAGACGGCTGAACCTGGGATGTAGTAACGACGAAAGTTCATGAGGGGATTATAGCATCGTAGGTCAGGCTTGTAGGTCAGGCTTGTAGGTCAGGCTTGTAGGTCAGGCTTTCAGCCTGACAAATTTCATTAACGAGATTGTCACGCTACAAGCGTGACTACGAACGTGACCTACCAGAGGAGGAAAATGCCGATGAGACTGAATCAACCACCCTGTAACATTGTAGGTCAGGCTTTTAGCCTGACAAATTTCATTAATGTAGTTGTCACGCTACAAGCGTGACTACGAACGTGACCTACCAGAGGAGGAAAATGCCGATGAGACTGAATCAACCACCCTGTAACATTGTAGGTCAGGCTCTTGTGCCCAGATATGGGTATTTAGCCTGACAAATTTCATTAATGTAGTTGTCACGCTACAAGCGTGACCTACGATTTTCATTGATGTAATTTGTCACGTTGAAAACGTGACCTACCAGAGGAGGAAAATGCCGATGAAATAGAAACAGCCGTCCCGTAAGAAAGAGGCGGCTGTTTGTCTTGTATCTTCGTCTTATCAAAATATCGGTTGGTCTCGCAACGGGTGCGGGTAAAGATAAGGAACATAATTCGGCATTTCAAACATGAAGAAGTCGCGTCCTTCTTGCAAACATGCGGGAGCGTAACTTTCAAATGGAATTGTCGGTAATTCCAGCATATCCGAATCGGGCGCGTGGTTGCCCCAGATGTATGCCGAACGGGTTTGATCTTCCTGCGGATAATCTGCCGCAGTATCGCAATCGTCTTCGGTGGTCAGCCCGATACCCCACCCAAACGTTGAAGGAACGATATTGTCAAAAACCACGCCGTCGCCGCCGCGCATAAGAATGCCAGTGGTGTTCCATTGTGTTGTGGTGTTATCGATCAGCGTGTTGTGATAGACCTCCCACGAGCGCGAGCCGTGACCATACTCGCTGGATCCGTGCGCGTCCACGATGCCGAAATTACGCGCGCGTTCGGTGTGGGCGATTTCGTTATAACGCACGACATAGTTGGAGCCATAGTTGGAAGCAATCGCATGGCGGTTATCGGAAAATACGTTATCTTCAATGAAGACCGCGTTGGGCGTGCCGAGTTGAATTGTTGCGGGCCAACGATCATCGCCATATACTGCCACACCGTAGCCCAAGCAGGCAATTGGTTCTGTGAACTTCCAATTTGTGCCATCCGCGCGCGGAACGAGCGTATTTTCATCCTGGCATTTGAAGTTGGAGAAAAATTCATTCTGATAGATCACGCCCCGCCCGCCGTCTCGAACCGATATCCCCGCATTTGAAAATTTGTTGAACGCCGCGTCATGGATTTTGAAATCCATACAGCCATGAAGCAGTCCCAGCCCGTTGTCCCCATCGAAGATGCGTTCGAGTTCGCTTTGCTCGTCGTCGTTGCCGATCAGCGTCAAATCTGAAACTTCCACGGGCTTGCCGTTGGCGCAGTCAAACTCGATCAGATATTGTTGCGGCGGCGGGTTGCCATCACAGGGAACGGGTTGCACGTTGCCGTCATCGTCATAATACAATTCGGGGACACATTCCACGCCGTCATACGGCAAGGGGAAAACAGGCGCGCTTCGTTTGATGATCGTTTGATCTTTGCCCGCGCCTTTGAGCCAGACGCCCGCCTGCCGCGTCACGGCGGGCGCGTCGCCCCAATCGCATTCGCCTGCGGGGATGATGACGATTCCTCCGTCGGGAGAGTTGGTCAGCGCTTCTTGAACATCGTCGCGCGAACAGCTTTTCGCGGCGATCGTCGGCGGCATTGGCTCGCTGGTCGGGGTTTGAGTCGGGGCGGGTTGAGTCGCAGTGAGGGTTGGCGCTTCCAACGTGGGAGCGTTGGTCAGGTTGCTCGGGCTGGTGCAAGCGGTCAGCAGAAGAGTCAATATTAATAGAACAACCCAATGATTCTTGTTTTTCATCGTCAGATTTCTCCATGTGTGTATTTGATAAAAAATATATTGAATGCCGATTAACGCGGACAACGCAGATTTTTCTACGCCTCAAAACCATTTCCGATCGAGTCGCTTATTTTGCGCGAGGATTGTATCAAATCTGAGCGATTATCTTTTTAATTTCCCGCGTTCATCGCTCCATAATTTTGTAGATTTCTCAAAGACATTCGAAATGATCTCCAGTTCTTTCGCTGAATAGCTGGAGAAGATGGATAAGAAGACGAAAGAGCATTATATGGGGTGGGGGAAGGGCAAATCACAGTTTGCGTAATAAATACATCCTGTGCTATTGAATAGGATTAATGAAAAAAGCAGGCTGGAGCATCACGCTCCAGCCTGTTCCATCTTCTTCACCGCCTTCACGATCGCGGCGATGTGTTCGGGGGTGTTCCCGCAACATCCGCCCACGACTTTCGCGCCTAGTTCAACATACTTCTTTGCATACATAGCCATATCCTCAGGACCCATATCGTAGACTCCCTGCTCGGTCTCGATGTCCATGTGGGGGACGCCTGCGTTTGGCTTCACCCACAGTGGGACGTTCGGCAAAGTTGTCGAATATTCTTTCACAACGGCTTCCATGTTATCGAGCGTAGTCCCGCAATTTGCGCCGACGAGCGTCGCGCCCATCTCGGAATATTTCTTGATCACATCCTTCGGCTTGACGCCCATCATGGAGCGCGTGCCGCGGTCGTAACTGAAGGAAACCACAATAGGGAGATCGGTAACAGAACGCGCACCATCGAATGCCGCAGTTGTTTCTTCGACAGCAAACATCGTTTCGATCAGTAACAAGTCCACACCGCCATCGGCGAGGGCTTTGGCTTGTTCGGCGAATGTGGCTTTCACTTCATCAAACTCCAGCGGACCATACGGCTTGATCAACGCGCCGACGGGTCCCATCGAGCCAGCGACCAGTCCATTGTTGAGCGAGGCGGCTTTGCGGGCGATCTCCGCCGCGCGGATGTTCACTTCGGGCGTGCGATCTTGATATTTTGAATCCTTCATCCGCATCCGCGTCCCGCCGAAGGTGCAGGTGAGGATGATATCCGAACCAGCCTCGGCGAAGGATGATGCGAGTTTCAGGAGGGTGTCGGGATCGTCAATGATCAAGTCCTCGGGCGGCTTGCCAGGCTTGAGTCCCATCTTTTGCAAGTTCGATCCCGTCGCGCCATCGGCAACGAGAATTTCACCTGAATTGAGTTGTTCAAGAAATTTGTTCACATAAACTCCTAATCACCACAAAGGGTCACGAAGGTACACAAAGTTTTTTCTTTTCCTTTGTGACCCTTTGTGCCCTTCGTGGTAAAAAATTATTTTGTCATAAAATTCTTCGCCATTGGGTCAACCACGCGATTGGGAATCAAATGCGCGATATGCGGAAATGGCTCGCTCATGTGCGGGAAACTCGTGGCGAGCATGAACTGATTTTGAAAATCGGGATCGGTGGGCAATTCGAATCGTTCGACGTTGCGCGTGACCGCATCAATTTCATTTCGCTTCTCGATGTTCAACAACGCGATGCGCGCGCCATCGCCCGCCGCATTGCCGACCGCGTACACATTTTCCAAGTCGCAATCGGGGATCAGCCCGATGAGCATCGCTTTCTCTTTATCAATAAAACTTCCGAACCCGCCCGCTAAAATAACTTTATCGGGGTCTTGCAAACCAAACCGTTTCAACAACGTGCGCGCGGCGGTGAACAACGCGGCTTTCGCCAATTGGATCTGCCGCACATCCTGTTGTGTAATTGGGATGTCGCGCCCGATGGAGGTCTCCTCCGTCCAAGCGATCACGTACTCCCAGCCTGACTCGCCCTGTCGAACACGCTTCGACTCTAAGTTCTTCTTGAACTTGCCCCTCGAATCGACGATCCCTGCCCGAAATAATTCTGCCACTCCGTCAATGATGGCGGATCCGCATATCCCTTTGACTTGACCTTTGAACTCAGCGTGATCCGTGTTCCAACCTTCGACGCCGATGACTTTGTACTTCGGTTCAAGCGTAGTCTCGTCAATGACGATGCGTTCCATTGCGCCAGGCGCGGCTCGCATACCATATTCAACATGCGCGCCCTCGAGGGCGGGACCCGTCGGCGTGGAGGTGCAGACCAGTCGTTTGCGATTCCCCAGCACAAGCTCCGCGTTTGTGCCAACGTCAATCAACAACCAATTTTCATCCTGTTTGTGCGGTTCCTCTGCAAGGATCATCGCACTCGTGTCCGCACCGACAAAGGATGCGATGGTCGGCAGGACATGAATATTTCCCGATGGGTTGATGTGCAATCCCAACTCGCGCGCTTTGATGTCCACCGATTTGTGTATGGTGGGCACAAACGGCGCCAGCCCTAAATCTTTCGGATGCAGGTTCAACAAAACGTGGTGCATCGTTGAATTGCCGACTAACACCATCTCAAGGATTTCGTTCAACTTGATCTTGGCTTCGTGCGCGGCTTTGCTTAGCAACTTATTCAACGTGGAGATGATCGCTTTGTGCAATTTGTCCAAGCCGTCGGGATGCTCGATCGCATACTGAATCCGCGACATCACATCTTCGCCGTACACGATCTGCGGATTCATCTCGGATTCGGCCGCGAGTAACTCTCCTGTTCGTAAATTGCATAGATACAACGCGACCGTCGTCGAGCCGATATCCACTGCCGCGCCGTAACTCTCTTCGTGATAGCCTCCTTGCACGGCGATCACGTCTTTATCGTTCCATACCGAAACAGTGACGCTCCACTTAGAATCACGCAACGTTTTCGACAACGTTCGCAGGCACTGATAGTCAATGTTCAAGTCAAACCAGCGCGGGACTTTCGCATCCACGCCGCGAACCAATTGCATGGACGTTTCGAGTCCCTTGGCGAGACGTTCCCAGTCCGCGATTGGACGTTCGAGATTGGGCGGAGTCATCGTCACGAGATATTTTCGAATCGCTGGCTTGATCTCAATCGGGCGGTTGCTCGCGCTCTTGCGGACGATCTGCTTGTTGCCGCGACTCTCTTCGGGGACGTTGATCAACACATCGCCGAGAATTTTTGACTGGCACGATAAACGGACTTGTCCGATTCTCCAGCCTTTGTCTTTCAGCAACTTCGGTCTGCGTTCGAGATAAGCGCGCTCCTCCGTCCCAACAGGGGAGAGGTTGGCTTGTTGCGAGTCAATGTTGTACTTCTCGAAGCGACCTTCCTCGATCAACACCATGCACTTGCCGCACGTGGCATTCTCCGCGCAAATGGACTCGATCTCCACGCCCAACTCACGCGCGGCAGTGCGGACGGACGTGCCTTCGTCCACTTGTCCGCGCCTGCCAGAAGGTTGGAGGATGATGGTGTGCTTTTGGCTCATTGATTTTTGTACACGGATTTCACGGACAACACGGATTTTTTAAAACCTTTGTGTCCCTTCGTGCCCTTTGTGGTTAAAAGGTTTTCGCTTCCCGATGCGGAATCTCTATTTTGGCGAACTCAGCCTCAAGGTCCGAAAGAAGCGCGTCTGCCACCTCTTCGGGCGCGCCGTCGCGTTGAATCCAATCCCCGCGTTTGTATTGACTCGCATACTCCGAGGTGGAGGTGAGTCCCTCCGCCATCGCGTACGCGTCGATTTTGTTTTGGATCTTGTCTGAAAGTTGTTTCTTGATCGTGCGCCCATCGCCCTCGACGGTGATGGATTGGGGGATGTGCTTCCAGTACATGATGCGATATTTAGCCATGTGAACCTTTGCGGAATTATATATAATCTATCCGCCTATTCTACGGTAGGTTATCAGTGTGGTCAATGGCTTCTGTATCGCGTCAGAGCTAATGAACACGATTTTCTTTTTGAGCATGCAAACTACCATAAGAGATAACAAAATGAGCGGACGATTTGTCCGCTCACTCTGATGACTGATCACAGATGACTTTCTCGCTGTTACGAGTACGCCATCTCCGGCGCTCGTTGCTTCTTCATCTTCTTTAACAACTTTGCGGCGATCATGTTGTCGCGTCGGTTCTGCGCCGAGCGGATGATCAACTTCATGAACTTATGATGGTTGTACGATTTATCGTTCATCAACGAAAAATCGGCCGAGCCGGGTTCCTCGGGCGAATAGAAGATTCCGCAGTTTGGGTTGATCTCCAACATGTACAGCGTGCCGTCTGCCGCCATGCGATAGTCGCAACGCGCATATCCGTTTCCGTTCATCGCTTTGAACAAGCGCGCGGTTTGTTCACGCAACGTTTTTTCGATGCGCCTATCGGTCACTGCCGCCACCGACATCTTCTCGTAATCCACCCATTTCATGTCGTAATGCTTGAATGACTCGCCGTCGGGGAAAATAAATTCCACAGGTTTGAAGGTGATCGGGTTGTTCGCATCGTCGGGATTTTCCGCAACGAGACACGTGAACTCGCGTCCTTCGATGAACTCTTCCAACAGCGCGCGACCGAACAACTCGATCTTGCGTCCTACCTGGACTTTGAGCTGGTCCACATCCTCACAGCGTGACTCGCGCGTGATACCGACGCTCGCATACCCGTGAGGCGGCTTGACCAGCACCGGGAAGCGCAAACGCTTGGCGACGCGTTCCACATCTTCGACTCGGTCCACCATCACCCAATTCGGCGCGGGAACGTTCGATTTCTTGGCATAGGCTTTCATCTCCTGCCGCGAGGGATCGAAGAATTTCGAATCGGCGCCGGTGAATGCCACGCCGAGTTTTTCCATCAGCGTGACAAGACCGATTCCCGAGAGCGGGTCGTCGGGCGTGCCGTCTACGAGATTCACAAACACATCCACGCCTTCGTCCATCAATTCGCGGATCTGTTTTTCCACGCCTTTCGGGCGCATCGGATGATGTTTCCATTTGAATCCATTCATGTGAGGGGATGGATCGTAGGGCTTGTCGTTCGGATCATCCGGCAGGCTTGATAACACACAGAGATACATGTCGAGTCCTTTTCTTTTGCGATCGATCAAGTTGTTCGTGTTTGTTGCTGGCGTTTTCTTGATCGCGTTGTTTGATTCATCATTGTTATCTTTGTTGATCGATATTGATTCAAAGTTAACTTCATTGAATCGTATGATCATGAACCATAACAATATAGATTGTATATCTATTATTCGATTTATGTAAAGGGTTATCGAGCATGAAATTGTTTAAAATATTGTAAGTCTTTTGTGATGTTGTCATGTGTAAGCGCATTGATCAATAAAAAGAAATGGTATATGATTCAATTCCGCTGTGTTCAACATAATGTCGAAATAAAAACCGCCGCGCAATTTGCGCGGCGGTCATTTTTGCAAATGAATAGTTTGATCGTTTCGAAACCGACGAAGATATTCTTTGCCGTGTCAACAATCAACCAAGTCAATTGTTCATCGCCTATCGTTCGACTCTTTTTGACATCAAGATATCGGGCTTGCCTCTTCCGTTCGCATCGGGCATCACGCCTGTGATCACGAATCCCATCTTTTGATAGAACCCGAACGGATGACCTTTGATGTTCCTGATGTTCTTGACTTGATCCCAAAGATTTTCATAGAGATCGACATTGGATAACGAAGTCATATGATCTTCATCGTCCGACCCAAGCGTGATCGTCAACCCGCCTCTCTCGCGGACCCGCGACTCGAAGTCTTTCACCAAAGCCCTGCCTATGCCTTTGCCTTGTTCCGATGGCTGAACCGCCAGCGGATGCAGTTCCCACACATGACCGTCGTATTGCGGGGTGCCGCCGATGAAGCCGAGCAGGTTTCCATCATTACCCACCACCGCGCGGCAGATCTTTCCTTCTTCAAACAACTCGTTTGCTTCTTCCAAACCCTCTTCCATGGTGGGCCAGGCGTCGGGCCAATGTTCGCGGAAAGCATCTACAAGGAGTTGGGCAGCTTGTTGAATAAATTTCCTGTCGGTGAATTGTGGGGTAATGATGTTCATATTTGATGGCATGTCACTCTGAGCGCCAGCGAAGAGTCTCTGGCGTTATCAGCAGAGATGCTTCGCTACGCTCAGCACGACATACGGCCTACTTCCAAAACTGTGGAAGATATTCTTTGTAACTCGTTAGATAATCGTCAAGTATTTTTCTTGCCGTATCAAGATCTGAAATGACGGGATCGAGCAGAAGACATTGCAATGCTTTCTCTCGATTCCCTTCGATCACCGAATCGACACACAGTTGTGCGACAGTGATTTCGCGGCGGCATAGTTCTGCGATGGGTTCGGGTAATGCGCCGACGTGGACGGGATGAATCCCCGCGCCGTTGACTTGCGCGGGCGTTTCAACGGATGCGCCCAACGGCAAATTGGCAATTTGCCCAACGTTAGGAAGATTCGCCGCGAGGTGATAATGACTTCCCGCGCCAGCGATGTTCTCGATCATTTCCAACGCGCCTTCGCTGTCGGTATTTAGCAAGCCTTCGATGGTCGCGTCGCCTTTTGCCATTTCGTCGAGGCGATGCAGTTGAAAGCCGCGGACCGCTTCGAACAATTCCCAATCGTAGAGGCGGATGTTGTAATGTTCCCAGGGTTTTGTTTGCGAGTCGCTCATCCACGGGAGGTATTCGCAGAGGTGAGTATCGCCGGGGACGGGGAACAAGCCGAAGGTTGAGAAAATGTCGCGGGTCAGCGGCTCAAACCGCCCGTCGAGTTGAAAGAAGCGTTGTTTGAAGAGCGGATATAAATCCTCGCCTGTGCGTTTATCGTGCATGGAGAGAATCCACGTGAAGTGATTCAATCCCGCCGCGCGGATATCCACCAGCGGGACGATCTGTTCGCGCACGCGTTGTTGAAGCGGATGTTGATCCACCGCCGCATGGACGCCCGTGAGCCCTTCGGGGATTTCGATGCCGAGGTCTTTCGCCAATGCAACGCCGACCATCACATAGCCCGCATAAATTTGATGACACAAGCCGACGCTTTTTATTTTGCTGTGACGATTGACCACATCGCAAATGCGGATCATCGGATTGGTGAAGTTGACGAACCACGCGTCAGGGCAAGCCTGTTCCATATCGCGCGCGATCTGCATGATGGGACCGATGTTGCGCGCGGCGTGCGCGAAGCCGCCTGGTCCGCCGTTTTCAGCGTAGGGCTGACGGACGCCGTATTTGATTGGGATCTCAAAATCGCGTTGCCATAAATTTTCGCGCGCGCCCACTTCGATGGCATTGACGACAAAATTTGAATCGTTCAATGCGTCCAAATGATTCGTGTGCGCGGTGATCGTGAATTGCGAATCCCATTCGTGGTTGAGGCGGTTTGCGAGCCGCTGGACGATGTCGAGAGTGTCCGCGTTGCGATCCACGAGCGCGAGCGTGGAGCCTTTGAGTTTTTGCGAGCGCATGATGGCGGAGAGCGTGTTCTCGCCGAACGATGCCGAGCCTGCGCCGATGACGGTGATCTTGGTGGGGAGGGTCATGTGTGCTCCAATTTCAAGTTTCAGAATAGATCTCATGTATACATGAGTTTTGTTTCGTCGCAAAGTCCATTGAGAAAATCTCTTTTTTACTGTGACAAAGAGACTTTCGCAAGAGAGAGAACAAAAAGAGACGCGCTGATTATAAATCAGCCGCGCCACTGCTATACTGAACCACGGTCGCTTTCTGCGCTTTGTTCTTACCGCCAAGACCGCAAAGAACGCAAAGTAAATACCTTAATCTTGGCGCGCTTCGCGGTTCAATTTTCCGTTTTACAAGACCGCAATTTGTGACCGCGCGCGGTATATCTGGTTGACGATCACTGCTCGCGGGCTACTTGTTCACCGATCGTTACTTCCGCGGTCATGCCCCACAACAAGCCTTGAACCTGTTCGTCCAATTCAATCGCGACCTTGAAAACCACATCGCCGCCGACTGTGTTTGCGACAGGCGAGATGGCGATCACCGTTCCGTTAACCGTTTGATTCAACGATTCCACAAATACTGTTGCCGAATCGCCGACGTTCACTTTCGCTATGTCGCGTTCACTCAAATCTGTGGTTTCGACGCGCAGGTCGTTCAACGCGGCAAGTGTGACGGCGACTCGCCCCTGTTCAATGAATTCACCTTGGGCAATATCCACTGAAACGACAACTCCTTCGAACGGCGCGGCGAGGCTGGTTTGCGCCAAAGCGGCTTGCGCAATTTCCAGCGCGGCTTGAGCTTGCTTTACTTGAATATCCGCGATCTCGATGTATTCCTTGGGCAGTTGCGTCCAAAAAATTTTTCCGTTACGCTGTTCTTTGATGCGGCCATACCGTTGAAGTTCAGCGTTGATCTGCGCGGAGCGGAGCGCGGCTTCGGCGGCGGTGACGGTGAATTGCAATTCTGGCGCGTCGAGCGCGATCAGCACATCACCCGCCTTCACCGAATCGCCCTCCTTCGCAAAAACTTCTTTGACCAAGCCCGATGCAACGAATCCCAATTTTGAAACTTGCGCGGGGACGAACACAGCCGAGGCAACGATCGATCCTTGCGCCAACGGCAAGGCGAAAACGCCGCGCATTGGGAGCATACCCATTGCCAAGGCAACGATCAAAACAAAACGAATAACCAAACGAGTTTGCTTCATTCTTGCTCGCTCGCCTGAATTTCCACATCCGCGCTCATGCCCCAGAGCAAGCCTTGCGGCTGGTCGTTGAAGTCGATCGTCACCGTGAAAACCACATCGCCGCCGAGCGTCGAGCCGATGCGGTCCATGCCGGTCACTGCGCCGGCGAATTCTTCGTTCAGCGCCTCGATAAAAATAGAGGCTGAATCGCCGGGCTGTATCCTCGTCACGTCGCGTTCGCTCAGGTCGGTTGTTTCGATGTGAAAACCCGAGAGATCGCCCAGCACGATCACGATCTGCCCCGGCGTGACGATCTCTGCAACGGCAATATCCACATCCACGATCACGCCATCGAACGGCGCGAGGAGCGTGGATTGCGCGTTGAGTGTCGCGTTGGCTGAATCGAGCAACGCTTGCATCCGTTCGACTTCGGCATGGGCTTGATCGAGATGGACTTGATCCGTTTTATTCCGCGTCAAAAACCGGACTTGAGCCTGCGCCGCCTCCAGATTCGCTTCCGCCTCTTTGACCTTTGCTCGCAACAGCGATGCGTCGAGCGCGACCAGCGCATCGCCCGCTTTGACCTCGTCGCCAACCTTGACCTTCACCTCCGCCACTTTGCCGACAGATGGAAACGACAGCCGCGCCTGACGAACAGGGACGATGATTCCCGACGCGTCGATCGCATTTCCGCTTTCCGTTTGTTGATCCGGCGGCGTGTTGCCGCCATCAAGCGCGATGGTGGGAATGGGCGCGGGAGTAGATGCCGAACCGCAGGCTGAAAGAACCCACCCAAGGAGAATGACGATCACAATGAGCGCGTTTCGAGTGCATGAAAGAGGGGCGCTGTTCCGCCGCTCTGCGCGTCGAGTTGATGTTTTCATGTTGTGATCCCGGCGTCTTTCACGATGAGACCGTCTTCCAGCGTGATCACCCGGTTTGCGTAACCGATCACGCGCGGGTCGTGCGTGGCAAACACGAACGTGACGCCGGTCTCTTGATTCAAGCGTTGCATGATATCCATCACTTGTTTGCCGTTCTCGGTATCGAGGTTTGCTGTTGGCTCGTCGGCGAGGATCAGCGTGGGGCGAGTGGCAAGCGCGCGGGCGACGGCGACGCGTTGTTGTTGTCCGCCTGAAAGTTGATCGGGGCGGTGATGGGCGCGGTCAGAGAGTCCAACCGCCTCCAGCATTTCGTTGACGCGCCGCTTGCGGTCTCCGCCTTTGGCGCCGTTCAATAACAATGGCATCTCCACGTTTTCGTAAGCGGTGAGCGTTGGGATGAGCGCGAAAAATTGAAAGACAAACCCGATGGAATGTTTTCGCAGGTCGGCGCGTTGGTTGCGATTCAAGTGCGTGGCGTCCTGCCCGTTGACGAAGACTTGTCCGCTGGTGGGCTGGTCGAGCAAGCCGATGAGTTGAAGCAGGGTGGTTTTGCCCGAGCCCGATGGACCGACGAGGGCAGAGAACTCTCCGCTTGTGATGGAGAGGTTGACGCCGCGCAGGGCGCGCGTTTCCACTTCGCCAATTTTGTAGACGCGCGTCGCGTCGATTACTTTTGTGACTTCCATTTCAGCCTCCCATTCCATGTAACGCTTCGACAGGTTCCATACGCGCGGCGAGCATGGCAGGATATAACGAAGCGGCAAGCGTAATGAGGTATGTGACAATGCCCAGCACAATTGTGTTTTCGAGCGTCAGGTGGGCATAGATGCGATCTTCAAAGAGCACGCCGGTGATTCCGTAGTCGCCGATATAAACTCCATTGACTGTGAAATATGCGACCATTGCGCCGCCGATGAGGAGTCCGCCGATCACGCCGCCGGTGGCGAGCAGGGCGGCTTCAGCGAGGAACTGCGCCATAATGCCGCGCCCCTTCATGCCGATGGCGGCGAGGATGCCGATCTCGCGCTCGCGCTCGAACACCGCCATGACGAGGGTGTTGGTGACGACGGTGGCAGTGATGCCCAGCACGATCAGGTACAACACGATCATAAATGCGCCGGCATAATCCTCGAATTGCGTGATGAATTCATTCTGGTCCTGCCAGGTGAGCGCCTTGTAGAGCGACGATTGTAGCGCCTGCGCCACCGGTTCCGCTTGTTCGTTCTTCTGTAACAGGACAAAAATTGTGCTGGCATGATTTTCTGTCACAGTGAATGCCTGCGCCTTCGAGATCGGCATCAGCACATTGAGTTCGTCGAAACCGGGCGTGCGCGTGGTGAAGATGCCGCGCACGGTGAACAATTGCTCGTCTATATCGCCGTTGGAAGTGTTGACCAGCAGGTTGACCGCGTCGCCGACGACGAGTTTCAATTTTTCGGCGAGGGTATTGCCGATCATGATGCCCTCGCGGTCGTCAGGATGGATAAATTCACCGTCGAGCAAGCCCTCGCGGAATGGCAGGTTTGCATCCGAAGTCGGGTCGATACCGATGATTTGCACGCCTTTCGATTCATTGCTGAGAGAGAGAATCCCGCTGGCGATCAGGCGCGGCGTGGCGGTGATCACCTCGGGAAGCGTTTTGATCGTTTGCGCCACAGCCTCCGGGTCGGCGATCAGGTCATCCCATTTCAGGCTGATCTTTCCCTCTTCGTAGGATGCGGGTCGAATCTGCAAATGCCCGCTCTGCAAGCGGATGGTGTTATCCAGCGCGCCGCGCATTTCGCCTTCGAGAACCGAGACCATGAGGAGCAGTAACGCCATCCCGCCGGCGACGGCAAGCGAGGAAAGCAGGGAGCGGGTCTTATTGCGCCCGATGTTGCGATAGGCTAGTTTGAATAGTTGGATCATAAGAATCTCTTTGCTTTGGTATCTTTCCTCTTTCTTCTTTCGTTGACTCGCCTTGTGCGGAACGTCCCGAAGGTTCTCGTGAATCAGGTTGGGCTTATGCCCAACCGTTCGGAACAGCGCGCGCCCGCGGTGATCGATTGCGCAAAAGAAGGAAGAAGCAAATCCTTACACGTGGTGTAACGCCTCGGAAGGCTCGCGCCGCGAGGCGATGACAGCCGGAATCAACGCCGCAACAATAGCGATGACAACAACGACCATCGCGCGGTTGCCGATATTGTCCACCCCGAGGGTGGGGTAAACCTTGCCGCTGATGAGCGCCATATATTCGGTCATGCCGGCAAATTGGCTGTAATCCATGCCAACCTGCGCCATACTCCCGTTGATCAAAAGCCCCAGGACGATGCCAGCCATCGCGCCGACTATGCCGATCAGCGCGCCTTCCATAATGAAGGTGGCAGCGATCTGGCGGGGCTTGAATCCCATCGCGCCCAGCAGACCGATCTCGCGCGTCCGCTCGTAGACCGCCATAAGCAGGAGATTCAAAATGCCGATGCCGGCGATCATCACGATCACCACGCTGAAAATATCCATCACGGCGGTTTTCTGCCCGATGGCATTCCCCAGTTCGGGATAATTTTGTTCCCACGATTCCACTTCATACCCCGAGAGGAATGAAGAAAGCGCGGCGACCACCTGTGATTCTGAGCCGACCCGGTCGAGCGTGACCTGCACCTCGGTGGATTGTCCGCGTAAGTTGAACAGGCTTTGCGCCTCGGCGAGCGAAATATACACCGCGCCTTTTTCGAACGACGGCAAGCCGATATCGTAAATCCCGATCACGGTCATCGTGCGCTGTCGGTTCTGTTTGTGGATGTCGCTCCCCACCACGGTGATACGGTCGCCGAGCATGATGGATAGCGCCTCCGCCAGCCCGCGCCCGATCAAGACCGAATCTCGGTCATCGTCTGCGAGCCAGCGACCCTCGTCGATGTGTTCGGCGATCAAGCTGACCGGCGCCTCCGCGCTCGCCTCGATGCCGATCACGTTGAGGGGGAACGCGCCCTCAGAGTTGCTGACCAGCCCGCCCGTCTGAATGCGACGCGAGGCGGCGGTTACCTCCGGCTGTGCCAGCGCGGCTTCCACGACAGACGAATCATCCTTCAATGGAAGAAGCGGGTTGCTATCCACCTTTTCACGATAGCCTTGCGCATGGACTTGCACATTGCCGCCCAGCACGCGCACCGCGTTGCCGGCAATGGCTTTGTTGAAGCCGTCCAGCAAACCATCGTAGAACATCATAAACGCGAGCGACAGCCCCATTGCCAAAACAATGATGACCGTGCGGCGGCGGTGTCGCCAAATGTTGCGCCAGGCGAGGCGGAGATAAAGAGTCATGATGTGTTTCCTTTTGCTAAAAACTCTTTTTGAATTCCGATTCGGTTTTGCGTAAACCGTATTCCATCACATACAGCATCTTATCGATCTTTTCCCGCGTCTTCGCCGAACGCACCCACTTGATAATATCTTTTTGTTTCATGCCTTCGCTGATGATATACGTGGTGATGGCGTTGCTCCATGTTTCCATGATCATCACCGCCAATTCCACATCCACGCTCGGGTCCACTTCGCCGTTCTTCATGGCTTGCTTGATCATCGCCGTCAGCGCCTCTTTTGCTTGCTCGTGGTATTCGGCAAATTTTGCCCCGTAATACAAGCCTTCGACGAATAACACGCGGCTGGCGGCTTGCGCCATGCGAGGGTAAGCGGAATTGAATTCCATGGCGGCCTTGATCATCCAGCGGAAATATTCGAAGGTGTCCAGGTTCCTGCCGGGCGGGCGCTTGTCTTTGAAAAATTCCGTTTTTTCACGCGCCACCACGTCCATCAAGTAATTGAAAACGTCCAGTTTGTCCGCAAAGTATTGATAAAAACTTCCTTTGGCGATTCCGCTATTCGCCACAATGCGGTTCGTGGAGGCGTTCTCCAGACCGTACTCGGCGAATTCTTCGATGGCGGCGTTGACGATCTTCTCGCGCTTTTCGTTGGGGAGGTTGTGGAAGGTCTGCTTGGGCATCGCGGATATGACCTCGTGGTCATGTGACTTGATGGTCACATTCTACGACGATTCGTGTGTGTGTCAAGGGGATACGTTCCCGCGTCTTTTCTGATTGACCCCTGGTCCGCCCGCGGATTCATTTCCTCCCCTCCGCCCACAGCCGGCAGACCACGCTCATTTCCCGTCCATCGTCTCACGCCTGATAGCTCTCTCGCTATGCGCCGCCCAGGGAGAATTTTTTGCGCAAATTTCCCCACGCCGTTTTCACCGTTAACCCCGCCCGCCAAAACGCGACCGCCGCCATCCCATGCGCGAGGACCGCAAACAGCGGCGGAGTTTGAAACGTGTAATACGTCCAGCACTCGCGCGTGGTTCCCCACAGTTCGAGATAATATCCCAGCCCTGAGCCAGCGATGAAGGTGAGGATGGCATAGCGGTGATCGGTTGGTGTGAGAATGAGGAGAATGGAGAGAAGTAGCGCGAGCCAGGTGAAAGACTTGTCGAATGTTGGGGCAACGAAGACCAGCATCAAGGTCAGGAAGGAGGCGAAAACGATCCAGTACAGTGTTTTAAAATTTAACACAAAGGACACGAAGTACACAAAGGAATTCTTTTTTAAATCCCTCGTGACCTTTGTGATAAGAAAAAGAATTGCGCGTGTGATGCGGTCTATCGAGAGTGAGGCAATGGGCCAGGCGGGGATGATCCACAACGGCGGACGTTCGGCGGTGTAGTAATGCCAGAGATTCGTTTGTGTGCCCCACGATTCGATTGCCAGCCCGCCGCAGACGCCGACGAAAATAATGAGCAGGTCGGTTTTGAGGTTTGCCCGCGCGATGATCGTCACCGTCATGAACCCAAAGATGCCGAGCAGGAGCCAGTCCATGGTTCGCCACCATGCGCCGTTCCAATCCACGTACTTGAGGTATTCTTCCGCGAGGGGCCACCAGATGTAAACGATCAGGAAGACCGTGAGGATGAACCCGCCGAGGAGTATGGACGAGTCGCGCGTCCAGAAGTTGCGAAGCGTGTTGCGAAGCGTGGACATGGGCGGGATTATAGCAGGGAGGCGCGATGCGCGATTTTTCAGTGAAAGCGCTGCCGCATGAGGAGGTGAGGGAGGTGATGAGGAGGTATGGGAGGTTGACCAATTCCGATTGAGGTTTTCTTACAAAGATTTCTTGACCGTTAGATTGAAGCGCAGTAGGATTCTGAGCGGAAGTTGTGGAAAAGATTAGAAATGCGATGTACATTCAGCCTAATACCTAGTTGGGCGTTTGAAGTGGTAATAAGCGTTAATAGATTTCAACTTGAATAATCAGGGAAAATTATGCAAACACTTTGGGATTATCAAGAAGAGCAAGAATCTTCTGCGAAGTCAGAAAAGGTAAAGTTAGATAAAGGACTGGCTGTTGAGAAAGAGCGTCAAGAAGTTCTGGAAAACCTTGCCTCTTTCACCACAGATACTATCAGAGATAAAACTGCATGGATATTAAATCATTATCCTAGCGCAAGAGATTCAGATATTACGCTTCAACTCAAATATTGGGAAACTTTCGAGAACGATATTTACAACGGGCATTCTATTGACCCAAAAGATTTATATAAACTCACTCCTTTAACGAGTTTATCGAGAGCCAGAGCGAAAATTCAAAACGAATACAAATTGTTTGTTGCCACCCCTGAAGTTAGGGAAAGACGTGGAACATTATCTGAAGAAGAAAAACAAAAGGCAATTCAAGATAAACCTAACTATCCTATGTTCACAGTCTACATGGATGATAGTGGGAAAAATGCAGAGTTCCTAATTATTGGCAGTGTTTGGTTTTTAGCAGAGTATATGCCAGTTTACAGCGAGATTCGTAAAATCAAAGAAAGAACAGGTTTTACAAAAGAATTCCATTTCAAAGAATTAGACCGAGACAGTCTCTCAGCATACAAAGAAGTTGTAGATGTGTTCTGGAAACATGCAAATGCCGTCAGTTTTAAATTAATCAGTGTTCCACGTTCAGGTATTGGAAAAACACGAGACGCTTTCACAGATATGTATTATCACCTCCTTCTACAAGGCATAAAACACGAAGATGAAACAGGCAGAGCGCCATTACCTAGAGCATTACAAGTTTGGATTGATGCAGAAGAAACAAATTTGGACAAATTGTTGGTTGAAAATCTAAAGGATAGATTAAGTCAATCTGCTCAAACACATTTTGAGAACAAACTTATGCTTGACCAAGTTTACACCGTAGACTCCAAGAAAAATATACTTTTACAGATTGCTGATATGTTTACTGGTAGCGTAAATCGTGTTCTTAATCGTGCAGGAACGAGCCATAACCACAAAGATGAATTGGCAGATTATTTTCTAAATCGTTTCGGAATAAGTTTACAATTGCCGGAAAATGATAAAGTTGGTGATATATCCATTCATGTATCACTTTAGGCAGTAAACGCCCACCGATGAACAGCAGTGTCAAGGATTGAGGGAAGACCCAATCAAAAAGCCCCCTCTGTCCTTCGGACATCTCCCCCAAATACGACGATAGTGCTGTCGGATTTGGGGGAGAACATGATAAGCAAAGTTTTTATGAAAACAAAAATTTTCATTTCAAGAGCAATCGTCCCCTCCCCAAATGCGAGCCGCCGCTCTTCGCGGGTCGCATTTGGGGAGGGCTAGGGAGGGGTCAAATGCCGCGCCCACCCAGAAGCAACCTAAAGACCAGAACCCGCGCCATCGAATTACGCAAAGAACTCACTCCTGCCGAACGCAAACTGTGGGCATACCTGCGCGGCGATAAATTGGGAGTCAACTTTCGCAGGCAACACGCCATCGGAAAGTTCATCCCCGATTTTGTGTGTATCGAGATGAAACTCATCATCGAACTGGATGGCAGTCAACACTTGGAGCAAGAGGAGTACGATGACGAAAGAACCAAGTATTTTGAATCGCTTGGCTACAAAGACAAAATCAGTCAATGAGTTGACGGGGCGTATATCTTGACAAATATTCATATATAAACTATTATATATGAATATTTGTATATAAGGTGACATTTATGCTTGAATACGCGTTGCTCGGTTTCATCAACTACCGCTCCATGACGGGGTACGATCTCAAACAGTACATGGATGGCTCCACCGCCCACTTTTGGACTGCGAAACTCAGCCAAATTTACACCACGCTGAAATCGCTTGAGGAAAAAGGCTGGATTCAGTCCAGCGTTCAGGCACAGACAACGCGACCCGATAAACGTGTTTACACTATTACCTCGGATGGCAAAGACAACCTGCAAAAATGGCTGGCTGAACCTCTGACAGACGCGACCCCTCACAAAAATACGCTCCTGTTAAAATTCTTCTTTGCCGCCCAAACCGATAAGGAGGCAACCCTCGCCTCCTTACAATTGCAAAAGACTCTTCATCAGAAGCAGGTAGAGTTTTATCGTACAAAATCCCGCGAGATAATTCTGAGCATACTACAGCAAAGCCCAAAACTCGAAAAAGACGGAATATTCTGGGAAGCCACCCGTCGTTTTGGCGAACTCTACGAAGAGATGTATGCGCGCTGGTTGGAAGAGACCATTACCATGCTGAAAGAAAAATTGTAGGTTGATTTTTCTATAAAGGATCGAAAATGGTATATCTTGTGCTTAAATTAATTCATGTGATTGCGGTTGTTCTTTTTCTGGGAAACATCATCACAGGGCTGTTCTGGAAGTTTCACGCGGATGGAACGCGCGACCCAAAGGTCATTGCCCATGCGTTCGAGGGAATTATCCGCGCCGACCGTTGGTTCACAATTCCGGGAGTCATAGCAATTATCCTTTCGGGAGGGGGCGCGGCGATACAAGGTCGCTTTCCCATTCTTGGCACGGGTTGGATATTTTGGTCCATCGTGCTTTTTATCATCTCAGGCATTGCCTTTTCAGTCAAAGTGGCGCCTTTGCAGGTGCGCATCGCCAAGATGGCGCGCGCAGGAATTAACTCAGGAGAGATGGATTGGCAGCTTTACCATGCGCTGTCACGCTCATGGGAATTCTGGGGATTGGTGGCGTTGGTCACGCCCGTTGCGGCTGTGGTACTGATGGTGCTCAAACCCACTCTGCCTGGTTTATAAATCAATGATCTGCTTGACACTATTACCTGACCCTTCCGTATATAAAGCAAAATCTGTTGTAGGAGCAACACATGCCCAACATTCTCGAATCCCAAAACCTCGTCAAAAACTACGGTGACTTCACCGCCGTCAAAGGAATCACCTTCGATATCAAAGAAGGGGAAATCTTCAGCCTGCTCGGTCCCAACGGCGCGGGGAAGACGACGACCATCTCGATGCTTTCGACGTTATACACACCCACCTCGGGCGATGCGACCATCGGCGGACATTCCATTTCCAAAGACCCGATGGCGGTCAAGCGTGTGATCGGAGTCGTACCGCAGGACTTGGCTCTGTACGAAGACCTCACCGCAAAAGAGAATCTCGTCTTCTGGGGGCAGATGTATGGACTCGGCGGCAAATCCCTCCACAGCCGCGTGGATGAGGTGTTGGAGCAGATCGGTTTGACGGATAAAGCCAAAAACCGAGTCAAAACCTATTCGGGCGGGATGAAGCGCCGCGTCAACATCGGCGTGGGTCTGCTTCACAAGCCGCGCCTGCTGTTCATGGATGAGCCCACCGTCGGCATTGATCCGCAATCGCGGCGGGCGATTCTCGATACGGTCAAAGACCTCAACAAACAGGGCATGACCGTTCTCTACACCACGCATTACATGGAAGAAGCCGCCGAACTCTCGAACCGCGTCGGCATCATTGATCACGGCGAACTCATCGCGCTCGGCACGCAGGACGAACTCACCAAACAAGTCGGCGAGACCGAAACGCTCATCCTGCACATCGGCGAAAACGAAGACCCCGACGCGCTCGCCAAAGCGTTGAGCGGAGTCGAAGGCGTGCAAAAAGCGGACGTGACCGATCACGAAGTCAGCGTCATCACAGCGGATGCGAAAGACATCCTCGCGGCGGTGGTGGGCAAAGCCAACGAACGCGGGATAAAGATCCGCTCGATTGATATCCGCGAGCCGAATCTTGAAGCGGTGTTTCTTCACTTAACAGGGAGAGCGCTGAGAGATTAGAGAGTGGAAAGTAGAAATTGACCCGCTCTCCACCTTCCACTGCCTACTGTCCACTTTCCAGCCCTCACACATTCCACACGTAAACACGTAGGCACGTAACCTGAAACCCTCAACACACTATGTAACTCGTAACTCGTATCTCGTAACTCCTATCTCGTAACTCCTATCTGTCAACCTTGAAGACATCGTAGAAAAAGAAAGGATGGTGCGTGGAAGGAAACACCAGCAGCACATTAACAACCGAAACCTTGAGCCCATCGTGGAAAAGCGAGTACGCTTCGCTACTGATAAAGAA